>OGQN01000018.1_pt1 | contig 200090 bp, 137 predicted proteins | sample 1553231 | NCBI WGS metagenome assembly OGQN01 (sample SAMEA2579950, study PRJEB22360) | human gut metagenome | biome: human gut; feature: human-associated habitat; material: faeces | place: Denmark | collected 2008/2010 | reverse complement strand
TTGCTGAAGATCAAAATCAGTCCCTCCTACCTTTCCACCCCCAGCCTCTAAAGCCTCCGGACGTTCTGTTGTATCACGCATGACAAGTACAGGTTTGCCAAGCCCCGGAGCTTCTTCTTGAATACCACCACTGTCCGTAAGAACAATAGTTGACTTTTCCATTAAGTAAACAAATGAAAGATATTCTAATGGCTCAATAAAAAACATATTATCCAAGGTAGACAAATCTTCTCCAAATACTTCATGGATAGGTTTACGGACATTGGGATTCAGATGCATTGGATAAACAAAATCAACATTAGAATATTTTTTTGTTAGTGTCTTAATAGCTTCACACATTGAAATGAATCCATCGCCAAAGTTTTCTCGCCTATGACCAGTTATCAAAACTAATTTCTTCCCATTTACTAAACGGTTTACGTCATAACCTGAATTTATCAATATAGATTCTAATTCTCCATTTAATTGTTCATCACTTTTAATCTTATCAACTACCATGTAGAGAGCATCAATTACCGTATTGCCTGTCACTATAATTGCATTTTCATCTATTCCTTCTGCTAATAAATTACTTCTACTTAATGCTGTTGGTGCAAAATGATAAGTAGCTATACGTCCTGTTAACTGGCGATTCATCTCTTCTGGCCAAGGACTATAGACATTATGTGTACGTAATCCAGCTTCCACGTGTCCTACGGGAATCTGCTGATAAAATGAAGCTAGTGCTGAAGCAGTTGAAGTAGTAGTATCACCATGTACTAATACAACATCGGGCTGTACTTCTTTCAATACATCGCGCAAACCGACTAACACTCGAGCCGTCACATCATACAAATCCTGACCTTGTTTCATAATATTCAGGTCATAATCCGGTATAATATCAAAAATATGAAGAACTTGATCAAGCATTTCACGATGTTGCCCAGTGACACATACGATCGTTTGAAAATGAGCTGGGTATTTTTGAAACTCTTTTACTAGTGGAGCCATCTTTATAGCTTCGGGACGCGTCCCAAAAACCAACATTACTTTTTTCATACAGTTAATTTTACTTTTTATAAATACCACAAAAATCTAATATCACTTTTGTATTATCGTAGGACAAAGTTTTAAATACAGAATGAGCAACTAAAAATACTACAATATCAGCCTTTTCATAAGCTTCCTTATAGTTGGTCAATTTAAAGACTTTATGTTCTTCCACATTCGGTTCTACGATTAGAATATCAGCGTTATTACAACTCTGCATCACCTTCGTGGTTATATATTTGGCTGGTGCTTCGCGTAAATCATCAATATCTGGCTTAAAAGCTAACCCCATCATGGCAATAACAGGTTTACAATGATGTTCTAACTCAAACTTTAACATTGCATTTTCAACTTTCTCAGCACACCAAAAGGCTTTATAATTATTTATTTCCCGAGCTTTGGAAATTATTTGAGATTCAATAGGAAAATCAGCAGTGATAAAATAAGGATCAACTGCAATACAATGTCCTCCTACCCCACAACCCGGTTGCAAAATATTTACCCGGGGATGTTTATTGGCTAAATTTATTAATTCCCAAACATTAATACCCGCTTTATCACAAATCAAAGATAGTTCGTTGGCAAATGCAATCTGAACGTCACGTGAAGAATTCTCCGTCAACTTACACATTTCGGCCGTTTTACAGTTAGTCCGATGCAATGTGCCTTCCACAAACTGACTATAGAATTCTATTGCTTTATCCGTTGATGCTTCATCCATACCACCGATTACACGGTCATTATGCACTAGTTCGTAAATGACATTACCCGGCAATACACGTTCAGGGCAATAAGCTATAAATATTTTACCTTTTAACTCTGGACGAATTGAAAAGATAAGATTTGCCATTTTATCTGTAGTACCTACGGGTGAAGTCGATTCAATTACATATAGATCTCCTTCTTTCAAACAAGGTGTAATTGCACGAGTAGCAGATTCTACATAAGAAATATCAGGTTCATGATTTCCCTTAAAAGGAGTAGGAACAACAATAAAATATGCATCACTAATCTCCGGTGTAATCGTCGCTTTCAACATACCATCGGAAACTACCTTTTTAAGTAAAGTTTCCATACCCGGCTCTATTATATGCAAATGACCTCGGTTTGTCATTTCGACAACTTTTGGGTTAATATCAACTCCAACTATTTGAATACCGTTATTAGCAGCAATAATAGCAGTAGGTAGGCCTATATAGCCAAGTCCCATAAAACAAGCTTTCATCTTTCAATTATTATTTAATTTTTTTCACTAAAGAATAAAAAACAACTCAAAATGTAAACATTTCAAAGCGAATAAGCCCATTCATTGAGTAATGGGCTTTGATAATTAAAATCAAATTTCATTTATTACCCTCTATTATCTCAACAAACAGAATTTCACAATATTCTTTCCCTTGATTTCTTGTTCGCATAAATTTCCGAAAAGTTAGTACTCAATCCAGAGCATCCCTTTCTTATAAGACAACTCTCAATAGTATCTCAAAATATCCTAAGACAATTCCAAGTAGAGAAACCTTGAACTTTACAGTACACTATAGTAAACAGTAACTATCTTATCCTCTCAATACTACTGTTCAATAAGAGTATACGAATGGTTGTCATAAACAAACAGATGATACGCTGATTATTAAACAAAACAAAGAAAATATCACCATCAAAGACTAGTGATGTAACTGTTCTCGAATCACAGATAGGATGCAGAAATAACTACAGCGCATAACAGTAAAAACACATAGATAATAGAAAGATTCAACCTAGTCACACTCAACATAATATCTCCAGCTTTTCATCAAGCAATATAAGCCTTTATTGTCAAGTTCACTTAAACAAAAAATCCATGTCCCAAATACAAATTCACATATACCCCACAGAGGTTCTAGAGAAAGCATGGGTAAAACTGAGTTTTTTTCTTGTCGCGAAGTTGTCTTTCTCGCAGAGAACTAAACAAATTTAGACATACTACCACGAATATTTTGTATTACTTTATGAAATAGATTACACAGAATATTGTTAGTTCTATAAAATACTTAAACATCCGAATAAAGCTTCGGTCTGAAATTGAAAATAAAATCTTTTAGACCTTCACAGCCCAAAATTGCTTTACTAATTTTACTTACAGCAAGATATTATTATCATTTTTGAGTCACAATCTAAGTATTTACCGAAGTTTCAACAGATTATATTATTACATTATCACAAACTCAAATTCAAAATGAAATAGTTATTCTCCCACCTCTTCAAACGGATACGGATTTTCCTCAAAATTCTTCAATTCTTCAATAATTTCCGCCTGCTCTAGAGTAAGTTCCGTCTTATTCCAGGTATTGATAATTTTCTGTGCTTCCTTTGCCAATTTCTCATCATAAAATTCACCATAACAATAAGTCAAAAGACGCACCTTAAGCAATGAAGGAGAAAGTTTTGGAAGTACTTCCCAGCTACGATCCAGCACATTCTGAATATATTCCTGCTTACTACCATTATCATAGATAGTAGCAGCAAAAGCCACTAACAAGCCAAGACAGAGTTCAGCCTCTTCCTCAACCGTAGTTCCACGAGTATTATAAAGTTCAATAGCTCGTTCGTAGACATCACGATTCAAACGTGTAAATTGGTCCGCATAAATTGGACTTCCATCAAGCCCATAAGTGAGGAGATGATGGGCTAAGGAAAATAATGATGAAGATTTAGAATCCATATAATAAATTGTTTTCGTTTAAAAAGAAAAGACCTTTCAACAAACTTAAGATGATAATACTATTATCAATCAATAACTACCGGCTCAACAAGCGAAGGTGGTATAAAAGTAGTAGCAATAGCCATGACACCTTCAATATTAACGACCACGCGGCGATCATGCCTGATGCGAACAAACTCGCCGATAACGCCTTTAAAGACACCATCCGTGATACGAACTTTCTGACCTTTCACCAGGTTCAATTCAGCTGACTCAATATAAAGAACTGCTTCATCGTAACTACCCGCCACGAGAATAAAGTTACGCATCTGCGCATCAGGAATAACGACCGGACGACAATATTCACGATTCATAATGAAACGTATAGGCATTTTTCCCTCGAGTTCATCCTTCAAAGCATCTATACGCTTACGAGTAGAATGAATAAAGACAAGATTATGTATGGCAGGAACCAACTTACGTACACGCTTACCACCTTTCATTACTATTCCGTAACGCATAGGGATAAAACTCTCTATGTTTTCCTCGTCTAAAATAGCTTTCAAAGCCAATTCACGACTATAGGAAACGCGAACTGCAAACCAGTGGAGTAATTGAGAGTTAGGAGTAGAAAGTTGAGAGTCAGTACTTTCGTTCATGAAATTTTCGCGAAGTTACTTCGCGTCAGGATATTTTTTAGGGACACCGGAGTAGCGAAATACCTACCGGTCAAGTTATGTAATGCGATTATTTTAAGTAGCCTAACTTGCATTCATTTTATTCCAGCGCTTCCTACCGTCGCGGAAAAAGAAGCAATGAAACAGTTATGTGGAACTTTTTATAGATAAAAAGCTATAAACGAATAGATTAGAGAGAAAAATCGTTTTTTAATCGTTCGTTTAATGGTGCAAAGATAAAAGGTATTTTTGGAATGTGCAAGATGTTTAATAAAAATAATCTTACGAGCACTTTCCTATTTCTATAAATACCTAAGAAACAAATTGTTATTCTCAAAATAAATATCATTAATATCTATTCAGATTATTATCCTGATAACGACTATTCTTTTATAAATATTTACATACATTAAACGAACGTTTTTTGCACACCCACAAAACAAGAATTTATTCCCCTATATACCAACCCATTAAGTAACATAAAGAAAAGTTTCAAATTAACATTCATCCCGATATTCTTGCCCACTCTTCTTTTTACACTTACCTTCGCAACTTACAACATATTTTTTCATCACTAATTCCAACATTAAAAAACATCTGAAATATGGAAAAGAATAAAGTAAATACAGCAGCAAAAAAAAACTGCAAAAAAGAACAAGAATAATAGTAAGAAACCAATAAAACAAGGTATTAAAGCAAAAAGAGGGCCCAAACCCGGGGCTACGATTACAAAAATAATCGACCGTCGGGACATTATAGAAAAAGCATTTTTAGAGCTCTACATGATAAATTGTCTGAACGCATCTCCAGAAAACGGATTGGCAACGCTTGCACGTTTTTTACACAAAAGAGAAAAGTTTCAGAAAAAAAACGGTAAACGAATATCAGTCAACACAATAAGGCAGGATTTGATTGATTTACTTAAAGAATCTAAGTACACAAATCCGAGAAATAGAAAGAGAAAATAACAACAAAAAACAGGTATGAATTAGTGTTGAACAACATGTTGCAAAAAGACTTAATTTTGCCCCCGCTTTGGCAAAGATTAAGCCCTGCAGATGAGAAGATGCCGCTTTATCCAAAAGTGACATCTTCTTTTTTTGCCCGACACAAACACTTACTAAAGAATTAAAAATGAAAGAATGAAAGAATAAAATGTAATGGAAAATGTTTTCAAAATGTCACTATTCATGCCCCCTATCTCGCCGATAAAGGACAAAACAACCGGAAGAACTGTAAAGAGCGCCACACTTACTCCGCTACGGACAATAAATCTGGAAGAAATATATAAACTGATAACCTCCAACGAGAAACTCACTGCACTGACTCTCGAAGTGCGAAACGCCGCACTGTGGGGTGACGAAAACACCAGCCGTCTCCTGAAGCAGCAAACACTGCCCTACGTGACTCCCTGCGGAGTCTTCACCCGTCGCCGAAGCGACTGCCTGGAAGAGGCGTCCGGACTGGTAGTAGTGGACATCGACCATCTCGAATCAACCGAAGAAGCCGAAATCCTGAGACAGGAATTATTTGATGACCCGTATCTGTGTCCCGCATTGGCATTCATCAGTCCCAGCGGACTGGGCGTGAAAGCCTTCATCCCTCATACCTCGGGACAAAACGCCACAGATGGAATCCGCTGGGCCATGAACTATGTACACTGTATGTACGACAGCAACCACCGCCAACCCGGAAAAGGAGTGGATACATCAGGAAAAGACCTCGTACGCTCCTGCTTCCTCTGCCATGACGAAGGGGCGCTTTTGAGAATTAAAAAATAAACGTCGAAGATTAAGCTCACGAATCAATATCACAAATTATAATTCAAATTACTCAGAACCAATGGAACAATTATCTTCATTGCACCGCCTGACCGAAGCCGTCAGAAATGCAGGAGCCGACATCGCTCCCACTTATCAAGAGTACATACAACTGGCATTTGCCATCGCCACCGACTGCAGTGAAGCGGGCCGCCAAGATTTCCTGACCTTGTGCAGTTTCTCACCAAAGTACGATCAACGAGCAGCCGACAAACTATTCAGCAATGCACTGAAAAACGGACACAACGACGTACACATAGGCACCGCCTTCCATCTGGCCGAACTTTGCGGCGTAAAAGTCCAATCCGAAATCCCACACGGGTTTGGTACACTTGGTACACAAGATTCACACTCCTCTTCCGCCTCACACACGCACGCACGTGAAGAAGATGTATCCGCACATGAGGAAGAAAACCTACTGGACAGCAGTCCACTCTCTCCCCTACCCACTTTCGACGAGCACACCCATTGGCCTTATCCCTTGAATCGCATCGTTAGCTACGGCACTTCCCGTGCCCAATACGACGTACTGCTACTGGGAACCGTCACCGTACTGGGTGCCAGCATGGGACGGCACGTGCGATGTGCCTACGGAGGAAAAATGCTCTCGCCCTGTCTGCAGACTTTCATCACAGCACTGCCCGCATCAGGCAAAGGCGTGCTCTCGCTGGTACGCCTACTGGTAGAACCCCTTCACGATGAAATCCGCAAACAAGTGGACGAAAGTATGGCATCCTACCGCCGCGAAAAAGCAAAGTACGAGACACTTGGCAAAGAACGTGCAAAGGCCGAGGCTCCCGTAATCCCGCCCAACAAGATGTTCCTCATCTCCGGCAACAACACCGGAACGGGTATTCTGCAAAACCTGATGGATTCTGACGGCACCGGCCTGATATGCGAAAGTGAGGCCGACACCATCTCCACCGCCATAGGATCGGAGTACGGCCACTGGAGCGACACCATGCGCAAGGCCTTCGACCACGACAGCCTCTCCTACAACCGCCGCACCGACCGGGAATACCGCGAAGTGAAAAAGAGCTATCTTGCCGTACTTCTTTCCGGCACCCCCGCACAAGTGAAGTCCCTGATACCCAGTGCCGAAAACGGGCTCTTTTCCCGGCAAATATTCTACTATATGCCTGCCATACACCAGTGGCTGAGCCAGTTCGACCGAAACGACAACAATCTCGAAGAGATATTCACCGCACTGGGCATGGAATGGAAAGAAAAACAGAAGGCCATCGTCATGAACGGAATTTTCACCCTGCGCCTCACCGACGGGCAGAAAGAGGAATTCAACCGGTTATTCTCCAGTCTATTCGTACGCTCCGGACTGACCAACGGTGACGAAATGTCGAGCAGTGTGGCGCGTCTGGCCATCAACATCTGCCGCATCATGGAAGTGGTGGCCATGCTCCGCGTATTGGAGCATGGAGAGATAGCCGATTCACCCAATGTATCGCCCGACCCGAATACCTCTCCGGACAATCTGAAGGATCACATCATCAGTTTATGGAACCTCATCATCACTCCCGACGATTTCCACGCCGTGCTGTCGCTGGCCGAAAGCCTCTACCGACACACCACCCATATCCTCTCCTTCCTGCCCACTACCGAAGTCAGCAGCCGGGGCAATGCTGACCGGGATGCACTGGTGCAATGCATGGAAGAGAAATTCACACGGGCCGAATTCATAAAAAAAGCCGAAGAGATGGGCATTAAGCCCGGAACAGCCTCTACCTGGCTCAAGCGCTTGCAGAAGCACGGTCTGGTAGAGAGTGTGGATGGAAACGGAACTTATCAAAAGCCCTAACCATAAATACGCACGTGTGTGCGAAACGAACGGGAACAGTGAACCTCTGTACCAAGTGTACCAACCTCAACTTTACGCCGCCCAACCTCAACTTTAAGGTTCGCCAAGTGCAGCCGCTATCAGGCTCACTTGGGCGGACGTATAGGTGCGGGAGTGAGAGGACGTCCCCACAGCGGCCAAGTCATCACACAGGCCGGGATAAAGTTCAATCCAATGCTTCAACTTGCGGTAAGCGGATTCGGGACAAAGATTGGGGCAATAAAGCTGGGCAAGTTCGGTGCGCCCATAGGTACGGATTTCAAAAGTGTTCATATCTGACATTCATGTGTTATATTTCATCAAATATAGCTATAAATCATGACATTGGCAACTATACGTATATAAATAACAGACAGAAACCGTCCATAATCGACCGTAACAATCCGAAAGTGCCAAACGCCTGTATACACGGTATTATCTTTGCATCGTTGAGTTCAACACCGTGAATATTTAATTTTTTAATTATTAATTTTTAATCTGTTTATCAAACTATGATTCGTTACAAAAAGTATCAAGTGACGGGCGAAAACAGCCCGCTGAAAGGTCTCTGGTATGCACGTCCCGTAATTGAGGAGACTTTCGACATTGAGAAGCTTGCCAAGCACATGTCCAACCACAACACCCCCTACTCGTCCGGCGTCATCAAGGGAGTGCTGACTGACATGGTGTCCTGCACCAAGGAGCTGATTCTGGACGGAAAGAATGTAAAAATGGACGACCTCGCCATTTTCTCCGTGGGAATTGTCAGCAAGAAAGGCGCGCAATCCGCTGCCGACTTCTCACTGGCCAACAACATAAAGGGGCTGAAACTCCGTGCCCGTGCCACGGGAGAACTGAGCAATGCACAGATTAACCTGGAAGGGCAGATGAAGGAGTCTTCCATGTACACCGTAGAAGGCAAGCCGTCCGGTAATAAGCCTGACGGAAGCGGCGGAGGAAACGACGGGGGAATTGAAGATGACCCGTTGGGATAATCTACAGCCGAAGGCCGTAGAAATTAAAAATTAATAATTAAAAATTAAAGGCTGCGCGAGGATTTAATCTTCAAGTTTCAATGCTTAACATTTAATTATTAATTTTCCAAGTGTTCAATTTTTCAAGTTCTAATTTTTAATTATTAATTATCCACTCATCATGAATGAAGAAAAAAAGTCAAAATCCGTATGGGGTATTGTCCTCAAAGTAATCATCACCGTAGCCACCGCCATAGTGGGAGCTTTAGGTTTAGGCGCCTGCAAGTAGCCATGCGTACGATTACCCTCCTCATTATTCATTGCTCGGCCACGCCTCAGGGCGTGCGCCTGAGCCTTGAGGATTGTCGTCGCGAACACATCCGCCACCGTGGCTTCAGCGACATTGGCTACCATTTCTACGTAACCCGCGACGGGGAGATTCATCGTGGCCGTCCAACGGAAAAAATCGGTGCGCATTGCCTCAACCATAACCGCCACTCCATCGGCATCTGTTACGAAGGAGGACTGGATGCCGAAGGCCGACCGTCCGACACCCGCACGTTGGAACAAAAGGCTTCACTGCTGGCCCTTCTGCGTGAGTTGAAACGTATTTTTCCACGCGCACTGATTGTGGGGCATCATGATTTGAATCCGATAAAACCTTGTCCGTGCTTCAATGCGGAAAGGGAATATAGGGGGCTGTAAAAGGCTCCCTTTTTTAAAATAAAGGCTTTCCGGGAATTTAGTGCCTGTTTTTATGTAAAGGTTCGTAAGCTTTGTATAAAGTTTGCGAAACTTGAGTTTTTTATAATTCTTTTGTACCTTTGACGCTCATTATTCAAAAAACGATTCAACATGATACAGTTATTTCACCGTATGATCTCTGCCGCCCTCAGTATTTCTGAGAAACAAATCGGCCATACGCTCGATTTATTGGCGGACGGAGCTACGATTCCCTTCATCAGTCGTTACCGTAAAGAAGCTACCGGAGGATTGGATGAAGTGCAAATTGAAGCAATCAAAACCCAATATGAGAAGCTGAATGAACTGGCAAAACGAAAAGAAACCATCGTCAGCACTATCAACGAACAGGGGAAAATGACTCCTGAACTACAAAAGCGTATTGATGAAACCTGGGATAGTACCATTCTTGAAGATATTTATCTACCCTACAAGCCCAAACGCCGTACGCGTGCAGAAGTAGCCCGTCAGAAAGGTCTGGAACCCTTGGCCACTCTACTGATGTTGCAGCGGGAGCCGAACCCGGAGAAGCGTGCAGAAGCATACATCAAAGGAGAAGTGAAAGATGCGGAAGATGCATTGAAGGGAGCACGGGATATTATTGCCGAGCAGGTCAGTGAAGACGAACAGGCACGTAACACTGTACGTTTCGCCTTCTCCCGGCAAGCTGTCATCACGGCTAAAGTGGTGAAAGGAAAAGAGAGTGAAGCTGATAAATACCGGGATTACTTTGAATTCAGTAAGCCGCTGAAAAAATGTACCTCACACCAATTGCTGGCTATTCGCCGTGCCGAAGCCGAAGGGCTGTTGAAAGTCAGCATAAGCCCTGATGATGAAGAGTGTGTGGAACGTCTGGAACGCCGTTTCGTCCGTAGCAACAATGCTTGCGGAGAACAAGTGGCGGAAGCCGTACAGGATGCCTATAAACGTCTGCTGAAATCTTCTATCGAAACGGAATTTGCCGCACAAAGTAAAGAACAGGCGGACGAAGAAGCCATCCGGGTATTCGTTCAGAACCTACGCCAATTATTACTGGCTTCTCCATTGGGACAAAAGCGGGTAATGGGCATCGATCCGGGATTCCGTACAGGTTGCAAAGTGGTATGCCTGGATGCGCAAGGCAATTTGCTGCACAATGAAAATATCTACCCGCATGCTCCGGTACACAAAACCGCAGAGGCCGTGTCTAAAATACAAAAGATGGTAGAAGCTTACCGGATAGAAGCCATAGCGGTAGGAAACGGAACAGCAAGTCGTGAAACAGAAGAGTTTCTGAAACACCAGACCTTCAGGCAGGAAATCCAAGTATTTGTTGTAAGCGAGCAAGGAGCTTCCATTTACTCTGCATCCAAGATTGCCCGTGATGAATTTCCGGAATACGACGTCACAGTGCGCGGAGCTGTATCCATCGCCCGCCGACTGATGGACCCGTTGGCCGAATTGGTTAAAATCGATCCGAAATCCATCGGTGTCGGTCAATACCAACATGATGTAGACCAGACGAAATTAAAGAAATCACTGGACCTGACCGTAGAAAGTTGTGTAAACCTGGTGGGAGTGAACCTAAATACGGCAAGCAGCCATCTGCTGACTTATATTTCGGGTTTAGGCCCTCAACTGGCACAAAACATAGTAAATTACCGTGCTGAAAATGGTGCATTCGCTTCGCGTAAACAACTGATGAAAGTACCGCGCATGGGAGCCAAAGCTTTTGAGCAATGCGCCGGCTTCCTTCGTATCCCTCAAGCCAAAAATCCTTTGGATAACACAGCCGTCCACCCGGAGAGCTATTGTATAGTAGAACAAATGGCCAAAGACTTGGGATGCAGCGTAGCAGAGCTTATTACCAGCAAGGAACTTCGCCTGAAAATCCAACCGGAAAAGTACCTCACTCCTACCGTGGGCATGCCTACCTTAAAGGATATCCTGCAGGAATTGGAAAAACCGGGACGTGACCCGCGAGGCCCGATCCAAATTTTCGAATTTGATAAAAACGTACGTACCATCAATGACCTGCATGAAGGTATGGAACTTCCCGGCATTGTAGGTAATATAACCAACTTCGGCGCTTTCGTGGATATAGGCATTAAAGAAAACGGCCTGATTCATCTTTCACAACTTGCCGACCGTTTTGTCTCCGATCCGAATGAAATTGTATCTATTCACCAACATGTCCGGGTTCGGGTATTGAGTGTGGACATGGATCGCAAACGAATCGCTTTGAAGCTAATTTCAGAGTAATCACAATAGCAATAATCATCAACGCGGTGCATAGGATGGAGCCCTCGAAACCGAATGTACCGCCGTTGATGATATTCTCTTCCGGTAATTCCAAAGACAATAAAGTACCGCCCAATCTTCCTCCACTTACTTCGAAACCGAGAATCGGACCTTGCAGCCAATTCCAGAAAAGATGAAGAGCGATAGCAAACCATAAATTACGCGTATATATATAGGTAGAACCTATTAAAATTCCCGCCAACAATATATTCAGAAAAGCAATCAGAGAAAAGTTGGGATTAAAAATATGCATCAGGGAAAATAATGCAGAAGAAAGAAACAATGCCACAAAGCGATTTACACCTGCGGTCAGTAAATGCCCCAGGACAAAACCACGAAAAGCAATCTCTTCTGTAAGAGCAACCAGCAACATTAATATCCAGGACAGCAGTAAATCGTACGCGCTAAAGTGCACGGCAGCAATTTCAACCTCTCCTATCGCATATAATATTCCAAATCCGACAGCATAGATTACCAAGGCTACGAATGTACCCCAGAAGATATCTTTTGCACGCCCTTTCAGGGATAATCCCAAATCTGCAATCGGAAGATGGTCCCAATTCTTCAGCAGAACCCAAGCCGCCAAAAAACTCCCAGCCAGAAAAGCACTCTGCATCACAACTTCTTCCAATATTCCACTTATCTTAAAAAAAGAGAGCGGCTTTATGCAAACAGCTGCCAATATTCCAGTAAATCCCAGCATCAAAAATATATAAACGGTAATCTTGACCGAAACAACCAGATAAGTGACAAGTTTTGACGGTTCCTTGACAGTATTTGCATCTTCATTCATTGATTCCATATCCTTCGTTTCTTTATGTTAATACCCCGGCAAAAATACCTATAAAATTAAAAATAGAAAGCTATTTACTGTAAAAACCGTATATTTGTCTAAACATATATGTAACAGCCATGAAGATAAAACGAATATTCGCCACTATAATGCTGGCTGCATGTACTTATGTAGCAGTTGCACAAAATGCAGGCAACCCAGCCAATAACAAAACATTTTTCGTTGCCAAGCCCGGTACTTTAGTATCCATGCTCACAGAAGATGAAGCCAACAGCGTCACTCATCTTACATTGACCGGGAAACTGAACGCTATTGATTTCAAACACCTGCGGGATGAATTCAAAAATTTGCAGGTACTGGATATCTCCAATGCATCAATCAGTACTTATGCCGGGAAAAGTGGTACTTTTCCTGATCGCTTCTATATATATCCACCTAATTGTGTACCTGCTTATGCATTCTGCCAGCAAACCAATGACAGTACCTTTACCGGAAAATCAACGCTCCGGAAAATTATTCTTTCAGAGAAAATCAAGAACATAGAAGATGCTGCATTCAAGGGATGTACGAACCTACAAGTATGCCAACTACGAAAAAAGACTGCCCCCAATCTGATGTCTGAAGCCTTGGCAGATAGTATTACGGCCATTTTTGTACCTCTGGGTAGCAGCGACTCTTACCGTGGCAAAAAACATTGGGATACCTTTGCCGTGATAGAAGGTGAACCTGTAGAAGTCTCTGTACAGATAGGATTAATGGGAAGCCTTGCCAGTGAATTGGTAGAAGCCGGTTTGCAACCTAAGGATGTAAACTTCCTGACTGTAGAAGGTAAACTGGATGAAGCGGATTTTATCCTGATCCGGGATTATATGCCTAATCTCGTTGCTGCAGATCTTAGTAAATGTAGCGCCACAGCTATTCCCGAATATACATTCACACAAAAGAAATACTTACTGCGTATTCAGCTTCCCAAAGGTTTGAAAAGTATCGGGCAACGTGCTTTCAGCGGCTGCGGACGTTTATGCGGTACATTGGAATTACCTGCCGGAGTGACGGCTATTGAATACGGCGCATTTATGGGATGTGATAACCTGCGTTATGTAGTAGCTACAGGGAACAAGATCACGACCTTGGGAGATAACCTGTTTGGAGAAGACGGAAAGAACAAATTGATTTATAAGTAAGCATGGTGAAAGTGAATGGGGAAAAGATATGATAGGACTATTATACACTCTGCCCCAAGTTGGGGCAGAGTCACGGTGTTCAGCATGAAAGCAGGTCGTAGCTTTAAAGGCTCTGCAAACTTACATGATAGGTTTTACGATTTCTATTTTAAGTCCCAGTGCATCAATAATACGAAAAAACAAACCAACCCCCGGCTCTATAACTCCTTTTTCTATTCTTGATATATAGGTCTTATTAGTTCCTACTTTTTCAGCCAGTTCGGATTGTGTCATTTTTTCTTGCTTCCGTGCATCACTAATTATTTGCCCTACACAGTAAGAATATGCTTCTTTGCGAAACTCTTCTCTTTCAGGTGAGCCCACTTTGCCATATAATTTATCTAATACGGCATCCATACTTCCAATCTTAGGGTTTGCTTGCATAATATTCATTTTTAAGTTTTAATGCTTTTTCAATTTCGTTATCAGGCGTTTTCTGTGTCTTTTTCAGAAATCCATTGAACAACATAACAATATTGCCATCATCAAAAATGAAGAAAGCCCGATAAATATTTCCATTATGGCTTGCTCTCAACTCGTAAACACCTTCACGAATTAACTTCACAAAGTTTTTATTAAGCCGTTCTTGTGTTTTAAGCATATCGAGCACATAAGAGACTTTTTTCCTCAATCTTTATAAGAACGACTCATCACTTAAAAAATATCGCCTTACAATAACTGAATATTGCAAGGCGATATTTTTTATTCAAAGAGCAGATATTTACTGTGCGTACATCTTAGCTCTCAGCTCCTTGATATGATCCGAAGTAATATATTCATCATATTCCATCATCTTATCAATAATGCCATTCGGAGTCAGTTCGATAATACGGTTGGCAACCGTTTGTATAAACTCATGGTCATGTGAGGAGAACAAGATATTACCTCTATAAGTTTTCAGGTTATTATTAAATGCCTGGATAGATTCCAAATCAAGGTGGTTGGTAGGAGTATCCAGAATCAGACAGTTAGCATTGCGCAACTGCATACGGGCAATCATACAACGCATCTTTTCACCTCCCGATAATACACTTGCTTTTTTCAGTACCTCTTCACCAGAGAACAGCATACGGCCCAGGAAGCTCTTCATATACACTTCATTGCCTTCGCCAAACTGGCCCAACCAGTCCACCAGGTTCAGATCCGTATTGAAATATTTAGTATTATCCAATGGCAGGTATGCAGTAGTAATAGTGACACCCCAGTTGAAAGTTCCTGCATCCGGTTTCGCTTCTTCATTGATAATTTCAAAGAATGAAGTCATGGCACGGGGATCACGGGAAAGGAATACAACCTTATCTCCCTTCTCCACGTTGAAATTGACATCGCGGAAAAGTATTGTACCGTCATCCAGCGTCTTGGTCAGCCCGGAAACCTCCAGTATCTGATTGCCCGGTTCACGCTCGGGAGTAAAGATAATGCCCGGATATTTACGTGAAGAAGGTTTTATTTCTTCTACATTCAGTTTCTCCAACATCTTCTTACGGCTGGTAGTCTGCTTGCTCTTTGCCACATTGGCACTAAAGCGGCGGATAAACTCTTCCAGTTCTTTCTTCTTCTCCTCTGCCTTAGCCTTCTGGTTCTGTTGCTGACGCAAAGCCAACTGACTTGACTCATACCAGAAACTATAGTTACCGGCAAAAAGATTGATCTTACCATAATCGATATCGACCGTATGCGTACAAACAGAATCAAGGAAGTGACGGTCGTGGCTTACAACCAACACAGTATGTTCAAAGTTAGCCAGATAATCTTCCAGCCACATCACTGTTTCCATATCGAGGTCATTGGTAGGCTCATCCAGCAACAAGTTATCCGGATTACCGAAAAGTGCCTGTGCCAGCATGACACGTACTTTCTCCTTACCACTCAAATCACCCATCAACAAATAATGCTTATCTTCCTTAATACCCAGGCCACTCAACAAAGCGGCAACATCACTTTCTGCATTCCAACCGTCCAGTTCCGCAAATTTCTCTTCCAATTCAGAAACTTTCAAGCCATCTTCATCTGTGAAATCTTCTTTGGCATAAAGCACTTCACGTTGCTTCATGATATCCCATAAAATGGTATGCCCCATCATTACGGTATCCATTACCGTAAGCGCATCCCACTTGAAGTGGTCCTGACTTAAAACGGAGAGGCGTTCGCCCGGACCCAACATAATAGAACCGGTTGTAGGATCCAAGTCACCGGATATGGCACGCAGGAAAGTAGATTTTCCGGCACCGTTAGCACCGATAATACCATAACAGTTACCACTTGTAAACTTCAGGTTTACATCATTAAACAACACCCTTTTTCCAAACTGTACGGAAACGTTCGAGACTGTAATCATTGATCTATTTTCTTATTTAGCGATTTACAATTTATTACCTAATACCTATTTACTCTGTATTTTGCGGGTGCAAAGATAGACATTTTTCTATGAATACTCGTAGAAATGCGCTGTCAATCTGACATAAAAGTATTACCTTTGCGGCGTTTTAGACAAAAGCTGCCTATTTGGCAAAGTTTTTGTTGGTACAGCGATATACTAACTTAAACCCTTGACAGCAATGAAAACAAATCCTTTTTACAAGAATAATAAGAATAGAAATATGGACCCGAAAGAAAAAGAAAACATCAACGAAGAAGAGTTAATGTCCGAAGCTGCCCAGAAGGAAGCTGCGGAAAATGAAGAATCCCAAACGGAAGATGTACAACAGGATGAAGCTGCCCTGACAGAAGAGGAAAAGCTTGCCAAAGAGCTGGAAGAAGCAAACAAAGTGATAGAAGACCAGAAGGATAAGTATCTGCGCCTTTCTGCCGAGTTTGACAACTACCGTAAACGCACGATGAAAGAAAAAGCCGAGCTGATCCTGAACGGTGGCGAAAAGACCATCAGCAGTATACTTCCAATCGTGGATGACTTTGAACGCGCTCTGAAAAACATGGAAACTGCCACAGACGTAGCAGCCGTGAAGGAAGGAGTGGAATTGATTTATAACAAGTTCATGTCTGTATTGGCACAGGACGGCGTAAAAGTGATCGAGACTAAGGAAAAGCCTCTTGACACTGATTTCCACGAAGCAGTGGCCGTCATTCCCGCGCCGGATAAAGCTTTGAAGGGCAAGATTCTAGACTGTGTACAGACCGGATACATGCTAAACGACAAAGTAATCCGCCATGCCAAAGTGGTGGTAGGAGAATAACATAATATATATGGAAAAAAGAGATTACTACGAAGTACTGGAAGTCGAAAAGACAGCAACGGTAGAGGAAATAAAGAAAGCCTATCGCAAAAAAGCCATTCAATATCATCCTGACAAGAATCCGGGTGACAAAGTGGCGGAAGAAAAATTCAAAGAAGCGGCAGAAGCATACGACGTACTAAGCAATGCGGACAAGCGTGCCCGTTATGATCAATTCGGTCATGCAGGAATGAGTGGTGCTGCCGGAAACGGTGGTCCGTTCGGTGGCTTCAGTGGCGGTATGTCTATGGATGATATCTTCTCTATGTTCGGAGATATCTTCGGTGGACATGGCGGTGGCTTTGGAGGAGGTTTCAGCGGTTTCGGAGGAGGCTTCGGAGGCGGAAGTTCGCAACGTGCGCGTTTTCGCGGTTCGGACTTGCGCGTAAAGGTCAAACTGAACCTGAAAGAAATTTCTACCGGTGTAGAAAAGAAATTCAAACTGAAAAAGTACGTTCCTTGTGACCATTGTCATGGTTCGGGTGCTGAAGGTGACGGCGGTTCGGAAACTTGCCCGACCTGTAAAGGTAGCGGTTCGGTGATTCGCAACCAGCAGACCATCCTCGGTACGATGCAGACACGTACTACCTGCCCTACTTGTGGTGGCGAAGGAAAAATCATCAAGAATAAATGTAAAGTGTGTGCCGGAGAAGGTATTGTTTACGGTGAAGAAGTAGTAAGCGTGAATATACCTAAAGGTGTAATGGAGGGTATGCAGCTTTCTATGAACGGCAAAGGAAATGCCGGTAAGCACAATGGCGTTCCGGGTGACTTGTTGATTCTTGTAGAGGAAGAGCAGGATAAAGAACTGATCCGCGACGAAAACGACTTGATTTACAACCTGCTTCTCAGCTTCCCGACAGCTGCTTTAGGTGGCGCGGTAGAAATACCCACCATCGACGGCAAGGTGAAAGTGAAGATTGAGTCGGGCACCCAACCGGGTAAAGTACTCCGGCTTCGCGGAAAGGGGCTGCCAAGTGTGAACGGATACGGTACGGGAGATTTATTAGTAAATGTTAGCGTATATGTACCGGAAGCTCTTAACAAAGACGAGAAAAAAGCACTTGAAGAAATGGAAGGCTCAGACAACTTTAAACCGAATACTTCAATTAAAGAAAAGATTTTCAAGAAGTTCAAGAGTTTATTTGACTAAGCCGACTTTAAACTGAAAATAGATTATTAACAGTATCAGTTAAAGAATGAGCATAAACTCTAACTGATACTGTTTTTTTATAATTGAAAGACTCTTTGAGTTATAAAAGAAAAAACGTCAAAACTAATTGCAGCTATCTGTTCATATAGATAGTTTTGCTATCTTTGCCGTCCCCTATTCTATGAGTAGAGAGGGGAGCATGATGATAATTGATAATAACTGATGAAACTTAAAACAATTTTGCTGACTACAGTGGCTACAGGCGCTTTCATGTGTGAACCTGTTATAGTGCATGCTGTAAATTCTACGCCCGATTCTATGGGATGGTTCCGAAAGAAAAAGAAAAGTGAACCTAACGACAGTGTTAAATCAAAAAACGAGTACGAGAAACTGACCGGAGACGGTAGCACCATTCGCCGTGGTATGTTCAATGTGTACCAGAAAAAGAACGATTACTATTTTGAGGTACCGACGAACCTGCTGGGCAGAGACATGCTGGTAGTGAACAAGCTCCAACGTGTCCCTTCCGAACTGAATGAGGCCGGAGTAAACCGCGGTACCAATTATGAGAACCAGATGGTGCGCTTCGAACTGGATAAGGCAACAAACAAGTTGCTGATTCGTCAAAGCCGCCCTCTTCCCCTCGCTCCTGCCGAAGATGCCATCAGCCAGTCGGTACGTGATAATTATATTTCTCCATTGATAGCCGGCTTCAAGATCGAGGCATTCAACAATGACTCTACCACCATGGTTATCAAAGTGAATGATATTTATGATGGTACAGAGACAAGCATCAACAATGTATTTACCAATATAAATCTGGGAACCTCTTCCATCAAGAATTTGTCACGCATTCTCTCAATCAAGTCATTCGAGAATAATGTGGTGGCTACGTCTGAACTGACAACGAAAGTGACCGAAGGAACAACTTCCATCTACGTAACTGTCGAAGTAAGTTCGTCACTGATGTTACTGCCGGAGAAACCGATGACCGGTCGCCTGGATAATGCCCGTGTAGGCTACTTCACCAATCCTTTGCTTAGCTATAGCGACGGACAACAACGGGTTAGCAAACAACAGTTCATCACTCGCTGGCGCCTGGAACCGAAACCGGAAGATCGCGAGCGCTATCTGCGTGGTGAGTTGGTGGAACCGGCTAAACCGATTGTATTCTACATAGAGAATTCCACACCGTATCGTTGGCGCAAATACATCAAACAAGGTATCGAAGACTGGCAGGTTGCCTTTGAACGTGCCGGTTTCAAGAACGCCATCATCGCCAAAGATATTACGGACAGCATGACGGTAGACATGGACGACGTGAACTATTCCGTACTGACTTATGCAGCCTCAACCAAGGCAAACGCTATGGGTCCTTCTATTCTGGATCCCCGTTCAGGAGAAATTCTGGAAGCGGACATCATGTGGTGGCACAATGTACTGAATATGCTTCAGGAATGGATTACCGTACAGACAGGTACTGTGCGCCCGGAAGCACGCGGAATCAAGTTATCCGATGAACTGATGGGTGACGCCATGCGTTTTGTAGCCTGCCATGAAGTAGGCCACTCTTTAGGATTGCGTCATAACATGATGGGGTCATGGGCATTTCCCACGGACTCACTCCGTTCTAAGTCATTTACCGACCGGATGAACTCTACCTCTTCTTCCATCATGGATTATGCCCGTTTCAACTACGTAGCACAACCCGGTGACGGGATAACTGCACTCTCACCGCATATCGGCCCTTACGATCTTTTTGCCATCGAATACGGTTATCGCTGGTATGGTAAAGAAACTCCGGAGGAAGAAAAGGATTTGCTTTATGACTTCCTGAGCCACCATACAGACCGTCTTTATAAATACAGTGAGGCGCAGGATGTACGTGATGCCGTAGATCCCCGTGCACAGAATGAAGACCTGGGCGATGATGCCGTACGTTCTTCCCAATATGGCATTGCAAACCTGAAACGGATTGTTCCCGAAATTATCAAATGGACAACTACCGGAGAGAAGGGACAAACGTATGAAGAAGCTTCACGTTTATATTATGCAGTGATCAACCAATGGAATAATTATCTATACCATGTACTTGCCAATATAGGGGGTATCTATATGGAAAATACAGTGGTGGGTGACGGTCAGAAAACTTACACTTTTGTAGAGAAGGAAAAGCAGCAGGCTGCTTTGAAATTCTTACTTGATGAAGTATTGACTTACCCGAAGTGGTTATTCGACACAGAAGTGGGTGAATATACCTATTTGCTCCGCAACACTCCGCTGGGCATAGTAGAAAATGCACCGACACAAGTATTGAAGAATGCCCAATCTTATATTCTTTGGGACCTCTTATCCAATAACCGCCTGGTACGTATGCTCGAAAACGAAGCAGTGAATGGTAAAAAGGCTTTCACAGCCGTAGAGTTGATGGACGGTTTACACCGCAGTATCTTCGCAACCACGGAGCGGGGTGCACTACCTGATGTCATGACACGTACCTTACAGAAAAACTTTGTAGATGCCTTGATTACAGCTGCTGCCGAAAGCGAAGGAGTCAAAATCAACAAAAAATTAATGGATAACCACTTCCTGCTGGATAACCAAATCCCCCTTTGCAGTTGTGACGAGCATGCTCACCGCGCAATGGATTCAGATCGTATGGGTGCCCGCCGCGAGTTGAACTTTTACGGTTCCCAGCTGAATCGCATCTCAGATGCCATTTCCGTGAAACGAGGGGAATTGCTTCGTATCAAGGATTTACTCCAGAGTCGTCTGGGAACATCGGATGTGGCAACCAAATATCATTATAAAGATATGATTCTCCGTATCAACACAGCATTAGGACTTTAAAACCAGTTTTCAATTTAAGTATTAATTTTATTATTTTAACGGATGAAAAGACGCTTATCTGTCGCGTTCCTATTACTAATAGGAACGCTCACTTACGCCCTTGCCGCAGAGCGACAAGTAGAGGGTGTAGTAATTTCTTCTGAGGATAACTTGCCTCTCATAGGCGCTTCTGTCTATGTGACGGCTGATGATCTGAAGAAAAACGGGAATAATCAATCGACTATTGGTGTCATTACGGATATCGACGGTAAATTCTCTATTTCAATTCCGGATGGCATTACCCGCTTTTATTGCAGCTACGTTGGTTATGATGTAGTGGAAATAAAACTCATTCCGGGCAAAAAACAATATGACATCACTCTTCAACCTTCCGCTCATATGCTTGATGCGGTAGTTGTAACGGGATATCAGACAGTAGAACGCCGTAAACTGACGGCTGCTGTGTCAAAAATCGACATCTCGGACCAGATGATGGGTGCAACCAAGAGTATAGACCAGGCATTGGCCGGACAGATTGCCGGACTTTCCGTAAGCAACATTTCCGGTACTCCGGGTGCTCCTGCCAAAATCCGTATTCGCGGTACATCCTCTCTGAATGGTACGCAAGACCCTTTGTGGGTACTGGACGGTATTCCATTGGAAGGAACGAACATTCCCAATATGGAAGTATTGAAAGACATCGATAACATAGGTCAAACCGCTATTGCCGGTCTGAATCCTGCCGATATCGATAATATCACCGTTCTGAAAGATGCTGCCGCAACTGCCATCTATGGTGCCCGTGCAGCTAACGGTGTAATTGTAATTACCACAAAGAAAGGTAAAGTCGGGAAACCGGTTATTAACTTCTCTTCGAAGCTGACATATTCTCCTAAGCTGAATATAGACCGCTTGAATCTATTGAATTCAGAAGAGAAAGTAGGACTAGAACTTGACTTGCTGGAATCCGGATACCCTTACAGAGAGACCAAAGGTGAGGTATATCGCATTATCTCCGGATTGGGAGAACTCAAAAACTTCAAAGACGGAGGTTGGAACGCTTTGTCCTCCAATGCTCAAGGTGCAATCAATAGACTAAAGGCAACTAATACGGACTGGAGTGATATCCTCTTCCGTGATGCATTTACACAGGAGTACAACTTGTCTCTTTCCGGTGGTAGCGAAAAGGCAACTTATTACACTTCCTTCGGATATATGAAGGAAAACGGTAATATTCCCAATGTCTCTGCCGAACGTCTGAATTTAGTGATGAAGACCAGCTATAAGGTGAACAGCATATTGAAAGTCGGTGCTTCCATGTTTGCCAATCGCCGTAAGAACTCAACTTATTTGCCGGATGACCGGGGACTGACGAACCCGATCTATTATTCACGTCTGGCAAATCCTTATTTCACTCCTTATGATGCCAATGGCAACTATAATTACGATGTGGATGTAGAAGATGATACGGATATGGATTTTGGTCTTAACCTCTTCGAAGAACGGAAAAATACGAGTAACGAAACTACCATTAACGGCCTTTCATCTATCTTCGACGCTGAACTGCGATTTGACGACCGTTTTAAAATCACCACCCAACTCGGTTTGCAACTGGATAAAACTTCTATCGAAAAAATCGCTGAAGAAGAAAGTTATGTGATGCGTACAGAGAAGAAGAATCATCGTAATAATGGCGTAACTTACCTGCCGGAAGGAGGATTCCATAAGGCTAACGAAAACTCACTGTCCCAGCTCACTTGGAAAGCGATGGGAGAATATCGCGATACCTACAATGACATCCATGAATTTGAAGTAATGGTGGGAACAGAAATCCGTAAGACATGGGAGGAAAAGCTGTATAGCGCCGGTTATGGATTTGACCGGAAGACGCTGACAACAAAGCCGATAATCTTCCCGGAAGAAAGCCAGGCCTTCAAGTTACACGAGAAGGCTCATGTGGAGAATGCATATGTATCTGCTTTCTCAACCCTGTCTTATTCTTTGCTGAACCGCTATACATTGGGCGGAAGTATCCGTTTTGACGGTTCCGACCTTTTTGGTGTAGACAAGAAATACCGTTATCTGCCATTATATTCAGTCAGTGGTTTATGGCGTATCTCTCAGGAACCTTTTATGGCAAATGCCAAATGGATAGACAATCTGGTAGTCCGTGCATCTTACGGTTTACAGGGAAACATTGACAAGAACACCTCTCCTTACCTTCTAGGCAACTACAGAATTGAAAATATCCTGCCGGGAGGGTCGGAAGATATGATTGACGTTTCCGGTGCACCGAACAAGAAACTGCGTTGGGAGAAAACCCATTCCATAAATGCCGGATTCGACTTTGCAGTATTGAATCAGGCTATCAATCTGAGCGTAGACTATTATTATCGTAAGGGTGTAGACTTGATTGGAACCCAAATGCTTCCACTGGAAACAGGTTTTGAAATGTTGACCGTCAACTGGGCCAGTATGCAGAACCAGGGTGTTGAGGTTGCCCTTAGCACACGCAATATCCACACCAAGAATTTCATGTGGACCACCAACTTCAACTTCGCATACAACAACAATAAAATACTGAAAGAAGCACTGCGCGAAGATGCCTTGGAACCGGGACGCGAAGGATATCCTGTAGGAGCCTTATTTGCCCTGAAAACAGCCGGATTGGATGAAGAAGGTTATCCGATGTTTGAGGGTAAAGACGGAAAAGCCGTATCGACCATGGAATTCTTCAAATTGCAGGAATGGGGATTCGGAGCAACTGACCTGACAGCCCGCGAACGCCGTGAACTTTACACTTATGTAGGTACAGCCGACTGCCCTTATACCGGTGGTTTCAATAATACTTTCACATACAAAGCATTTGAACTGGGTGTCAACTTCAGCTTCGACTTCGGTGGAAAAGTGCGCAGCCAGCCCACCTACTCTATCGTTGACTTTGATAAAGGACGCAATACGAACCGTGATATCCTAAACCGATGGACTCCGGAAAACACGGAAACAATCTTCCCTGTTCTGCTGAGCCAGAATGAACGTCTGGATGAATACATGTGGTATTCAAACCAAAATGAAATATACCGTAACCTGGATATCTGGATCAGAGACCTGAACTACGTGCGACTGCAAAACATCCGTTTAGGGTATACATTGCCCACTAATTTCAGCCGCAAATTGGGTATGACTTCCGCTACAATTGCCATCGAAGGACGTAACTTATTAGTATTCGGTTCAAGTTACAAGAATTATCTTGATCCGGAAACGATGTCCAACGCGTATGCAACCCCGGCTCCGAAGTCTGTTACCCTAAGCCTGAACCTGAATTTTTAATTTTATAGAGAGTTAAAACAATGAGAAAGATATATATAATGTTATTGATGAGCAGCGTAGTATTGCTGACTGCTTGTGATATGCTCGACATTCAACCTACAGGAAAGGTGATCCCCCAGACTTTAGCTGAGTACAGAGCACTGATTGCCACAGCTTATAAGACCGTTCCCGATGCCAGAGGACTCGCCTGTTTTCGTTCGGATGAACTGTATGTGAAAGACGATAGTTGGGAACAGGATCGTTACGGAAAAATTGAGTGCTGGGATGACTTCAGCGCACCGGGACAAACCACTGCCTTTGAGTGGAAGAACTTCTATAGCATCATGTTCACTGTCAACTATACCATAGAAGAGTGGAAATCCATCAATGAAGGGAGCGAAGAGGACATCGACCAATTGATTGGTGAATGTTATCTGCTTCGTGCTTACATGCATTTCCTGTTGGTAAATCTTTACGGACAGCCCTATACCCGTCCGGGAGCATTAGAGACGACAGCCGTGCCGCTTAAGCTGAATAGCGATATCAATGAAATCCTGAAGAAGAATACCGTTGCACAGATTTATGAAGCGGTCATTGCAGACATCAACGAAGCTGAAAAACTGATTAATAAAGAATCTTGGGAACAGAAATTTTCTTATCGTTTCACAACCTTATCTGTAAAAGCTCTCCGTGCCCGCTTATATTTATATATGGGACAATGGGACAATGCATATCAGGCAGCCGAAGCGATACTTGCTGAAAAGAATACATTGGAAGATTTCAATGCAGAAACTTATACCCTGCCCAACAACTATCAGTCTGTAGAAAATATTACTGCATTAGAGCGCGGTATGTCTTCCAACTACACACAGGCTGCTGTTCTATCAGAAGCTTTAGCTTCTTTATACAAAGAAGGCGATTTACGTCTGGACGCTTATTTCAAAGCTGCCGACAAGAATGGTTATCGCTTCAGCCAAAAAAGCGGAAAAGATGATTTCCGTTGTTCTTTCCGGGTGGGAGAAATGTACCTGAATTCGGCAGAAGCAGCAGCCCAATCGGATCAATTGCCTCAGGCACGCACCCGATTGCTGGAGTTAATGCAGAAGCGCTATACACCGGAAGCATATACAGTAAAAGCAACTGCCGTGAACGCAATGAACAAGGAAGCCCTGATACAGGAGATTCTGGATGAACGTGCTCGTGAATTAGCTTTTGAAGGACATCGCTGGTTCGACTTACGCCGTACCACCCGCCCTCGTATTGAGAAAGTGCTCAAGGGAGGAACCTATGTATTGGAACAGGATGATTCGCGTTATACAATTCAAATTCCAAGAGAAGCGATAGCCGCTAATCCGGAGTTGTCGAACTGATAAATAAGTAGAATTGATAAATAAGAAAACCTCCTTTCTCATCCTGTTATGGTAATTGAGAAAGGAGGTTTTTATTGTGAGTTATCTATCCTTTTAAAGCGTATCTTCAATAGCCTTTTTGATAATTGGTTCCATTATATCATACCCTTCACTTGTCGGATGTACTCCATCTTTCGTATATTGAGGATTTAATGCTCCGTTTTCATCCAACACCATCGCCTGGTAATAATCCACATAAGGAATCTTGTTTGCTTTTGCATACGCTGCTACACGGGCATTTAATGATTGAATTTTCTGAGGAACGTCTTTTATTTCCGGTCTCCATTTAAAGGTTGCTGCCGGTAGCACAGAAGTTAAAATCACTTTTATCTTATTTGCTTTAGCCAACTCTACCATAGAAATAATATTTCCAAATGTATACTCTTCATTGTAGGGACCTACATTTTCAGCAACATCATTAGTTCCAGCATTTATGACTACTAAAGCCGGAGAAAGATTAATAACATCCTCACGGAAACGCAATAAGAATTGATAAGAGGTTTGTCCACCGATGCCACGACCTATATAGCCATTTGTTTTAAAGAAATCCGGATGAGTTCTCACCCACCCTTCCGTAATGGAATTCCCCATGAAGACAACTCTTTTCTCTTTCTTTACGGGCTTTGGAAGTGCAGCGTTTTCTTTTGCATAACGAGCTAAATTGGCAAAATTGTTCTTTTGAGCATATGCCTCACTGATTGATAATCCTCCCAGAATAGTAATTAACAACAAACATTGTTTTAATCTTTTCATTTTCATACTTAGATATTAATTATTAGGATATGCAAAGATAAAAAGATTCCTGCAAAGAAATTGTTTCTTTCACCACTTTACTTCCATTTCTTCACAGCCTTTTTATCTACTGCCATAGCCTCAATCAAGCTCAAAGCAAATCCACCACTACGTGCCATCTTTACAGATATTTTAGTTTTATTGGTTACAATACCTTTCTTTATCTGATAGGCAGTAGGATTCTTTTCATAATCAGCATCTTTGCCATCAGCATACAGCGTTGCTACATACTCTTTTCCCGGTTCCAGAAAGTCGAGGGTAAAAGTAGAGACACGGGCATTTTCATCCGTAATGCCACCCACAAACCAGTTGCCTGTACCCTTAGCTTTACGAGCTACGGTTATATAATCGCCCGGTTCAGCTTCAAGATATTTACTGTCATCCCAATCAACAGCAACATCTTTAATGAATTGGAAAGCATCCAAATGACGTTCGTAACTTTCCGGCAGGTCAGCCGCCATCTGCAACGGACTGTAAAGAGTGACATACAAAGCCAGTTGCTTAGCCAGAGTCGTATGAATCTGACCATGATTCTCACGATTCAGGAATGTCAGGCAGATATCAAAAATACCGGGAGTATAATCCATCGGGCCACCTATTAGACGGGTAAAAGGAAGCAATGTAGTATGAAAGGGTTTATTCCCATCATAAGGTTCAAACTCAGTACCACGAGCAGATTCATTACCTATCAGATTCGGATAAGTACGGCACAAGCCGGTAGGACGTACTGCCTCATGGGCATTTACACAGATTTTATACTCAGCAGCTTTCTTCACTGCAAATAGATAATGATTATTCATCCATTGCCCGTAATGGTGCTCACCACGAGGAATGATATCACCAACATATCCACTTTTCACAGAATTATAGCCATGATCTGCCATAAATTGATAAGCTTTATCCAGATGACGTTCATAGTTACGGACGGAAGCCGACGTTTCATGATGCATCATCAATCTTACTCCTTTACTCCGGGCATAATCATTCAGCATTTTTACATCAAAATCAGGATAAGGAGTAACAAAATCAAAGACAAAATCCCTGGAACTTCCTCCCCAACTTTCCCAACCTTCATTCCAACCTTCCACCAAGACCTGATCCATGCCATGTTCGGCTGCAAAATCGATGTATCTTTTCACATTCTCATTATTGGCAGCATGACGGCCGTTTGGCTTGATCTTTGTATAATCGTTTTCACCGAATCTCATAGCAAGCAACTCATCTGTATAGCTCCATGACTTCATGCCTGTAATCATCTCCCACCAGACGCCGATATACTTCACCGGCTTAATCCAAGAGACATCCTTATAAGCACAAGGTTCATTTAGATTCAAAGTCAGTTTTGATGCCAGAATATCCCGTGCATCATCACTGACTATAATAGTACGCCAAGGAGTTTTAGAAGGAGCTTGCATATAAGCTTTGTTACCCAAGACATCAGGTGTCAACCAGGACTCAAATATCAGATTATTATCGTCCAAGTTGAGGTGCATACAGGAGTAATCGACCAAAGCAGCTTCATGCAAATTGATATAGATGCCATCATCCGTCTTCATCTGTAAGGAGGTTTGAACCCCTGTAGGAGAAAATACGAATTGTGAAGCATTTACCGTTACGGCACTTTCCATTAAACCCCGTATTTCCGATAATTTAGACTCAGTATAGTCATACTCCTGTGTATCATAGTCACCCGGTATCCAAAAGGCAAGATGATCGCCAGTCATGGCAAACTGGGTATGTTCTTCTTTCACTATAAAATAGTTCAGATTCCTTTGCAATGGGAATTCATACCGGAATCCCAAACCATCATTGTAAAGCCGGAAACGAATAATCATATTACGATTCTGAGCTTTCTGTTCCAGAGTCACAGCCAGTTCATTATAGTGATTACGAATCTGCGCAACTTCTCCCCACACCGGTTTCCAGGTTTCATCAAAAGTTGAAGTCTCAGTACCGGTTAATGTAAAATTACTCATCAGTCCGGGATCATCTTTCAATTCCAAGCCCAATTTTGAAGGTTTCACTACAGCCTTGCCTTTATAGAAAAGCTGATATACCGGTTCTCCCTGCGCATTTACAGTAAAATCTAAATGAAGATTTCCATTCGGTGAAGTAATACTTTCAGCCATCATTGCTCCACACACCCATACAAACAATAAGAAACTAAAAAAACTTTTTGATACAAAACTCATGCTATTCATAGATTTAAAGTAAAATGATTCACTACTTTGCCATAATAGAAATTTTATCTATCACCTCTCCATTCATATTCTTCACTTCCATATTCAGTTGATTCCCTTCTATTACTCCTTTAAGTACTGTATTTGAGGAATTATCAATAACCGGAAAGTGAACTTTATCAGTCGGCTTATTATTAAAATACTGATGCAGATGACCACTCAACATAACATCCACCTGTGCATCATTCAGAATAGGGACAAACTTTTCCAAAACTTCTCCTTGTCCATGCCACAAGTCCTGATCAGGCAGGGGAGGCATATGGGCGATGACCACTTTGAATTTCGCATCCAAAAAATCAGGAGATTTCACAATTTCAGAAAGCCATTTGGCTTGTTCAGTACGGTAATTATCATAGTCTGTGATGCCGTGATACTCTATATCAGAATCGGGCTTATCCTCACCTGTATCCAGAAAAATGAAACAAACCGGACCTTGTCTCAACAAGAAATACAAGTGCGGTTCCTTAGGGGAGAAATAGTGCTGAAAAGAAGCAGCAAACAAACCACGTGTTTCATGGTTTCCACGGGCGTAATACATAGGTTTATGAGTAGCAAACAAATCTACGGTAACATCCATAAAGCCCTTGAACAGGTCTTCTTCATCCATCAGCCAATTCATCATATCACCATTATAGATGATCATATCCGTCTCTTTAAAACCAGCATTGTTCAGCAGTTTCGGAATATAATCCGTATTACCATGAATATCATTCAACATAACAAATGAGGTTGCCGGCTTATTACGATCATTTGTCGTAAATTTCAATGAACGCTTGTCATAAATACTGGGAGCTGCAACATTGCCATAAACGATTTCTTCTCCTTTACGTTCCAGAACCTCCTGGGAGTAAATACGATAGCGATAGCTGGTACCAGGTTTAAGACCGGTGATACGAACTGCATGCAATTCCGAAACATTCTTCACCCCATTCGTAGAATCAAAAAACCTGGAACGTTCAAAGCGGTAATAGCTTGTACCATCATCGGGTGCCACTTCCACCCAACCAACAGAAGCTTTATTAGCCACCCATACAATAGTAGTTTCCGTCTCTTTCAGGTTCTGAAGATACGGGCCATGTTTTATAGCGATTTGTTCCTGGGCAAATCCGGCAAAAACCAGAAGCATACATACTACGCTGAATAAAAATCTTTTCATCACAATCAATTTTTACCTATATTCATTTTTTATTTTTAGGAGCCAACTTTACCAATACAACGCCATGTGCAGGAACCTTGAAGCTTAGATTATCGCTGGAAGTTCCAAGATATTTATTCTTGTTCCAGATATCGTATACATCATATTCCAATTCCCAGAGTCTGATATCTGCAAAGTGAAGGTGAGATTTGTCTTTTCCAAACTTATACTCAAATGTCCATGGTTGCTCATCACGATTGAAAAAGCATACAGCAGCTTCTCCATTAGACAACTGTTTTACCCAGATTTCATGTTGTTCTATTTTCATGTAACGACGTCCTTGTATACCCAACTTATCCTGATTCACAGCTATCACGTCTTTATTCATCAGAATAGCCTGTGTTTCTTTATCCATGGTCCGCAAATCATTCCCAGCCAACAGTGGAGCCGCCAACATACACCACATGGTAAAATGTGAACGATTCTCTTCGGGGGTGAGTACTCCATTACCTACTTGCAGCATATCAGGATCGTTCCAATGTCCCGGACCGGCATAAGAATATAAGTCTGCATTCTTATCAATGATATCCACTACACTACATCCTCCCCAGTGTACCGTACCTTTAAAAGCATTGATAATATCCCCCGTAGTTCTCCACAAATGTCCTACTCCTTTTGCCCATGTCCACGGTTTGCTACTTCCCCACTCACAAATAGAGAATACAATGGGACGACCGCTGGCTTTCAAAGCATCACGCATAGTACGATAAGCTCCCTGAGGACTTTGAGCCTCATCAAAACACCAATCATACTTCAGGAAATCCACTCCCCACTCAGCATAGGTACGGGCATCTTGAAACTGATAGCCACGACTTCCCGGACGTCCGGCACAAGTCAATGATCCTGCACAAGAATAAATACCAAACTTCAATCCTTTGGAATGTATATAATCTGCCAATGCCTTTATACCGGAAGGAAAACGTACTGAATCAACCACAATATTCCCATCCGCATCGCGACCCACTTGCCAGCAGTCATCAACGTTCACATAGGTATAGCCTGCATCTCTCATACCATTCGCAACAATCAGATCTGCCATATCCCGTATCTGCTGCTCATTGACATCGCAACTAAAACAGTTCCAGCTATTCCACCCCATAGGAGGAGTCAAGGCCAGTGAATCGGCACCATCAGCACGAACAATAATGAACGTACACACAAGAAACAAAAAACACAAAATCCTCTTCTTCATAATATTCCGATTTTCATTAAAATACACTATTTCAAAGATGCCACATTAATCACCAACTGGCTATTATCCGTAATATAAGTATTAGTAAACTTTATTTTGTCGTTTAAACGAACCTTAAATTCAACTGTAGCATTTCCTAAAATAGTACCCGCTTTATTATCCAGTAAGATTTCAAAGTTCAGTGTCGATTTATTCACCACTTTAACTAATGCCTGATTACCATTCACTTCCTTCACCTCATATGCCAGGCAAGCCTTTACCAAAGCAGTCAGATTCTTTTCAGCTCCAATCAGAATATCCCCAAATTTCACCACAGAGCGTCCGGCAAATAGTGCTTTTTTCACCCCTTCATGTGAACGTTCCTTGGCAAAGATTATAGTCATCGGACCATATTGCTTATCAGTACGATAGGTCTGTTTATATACACCATGAATATCAGTATTACCCATATACGTCAGGTTATACTCCTTACAATAGTTGAAAGCTTTCGGATAATACTCAAAGCCATTCACCAACTCCACACCATGTATTTTCTTCTGCTTAATCAGGTCTTTATGAACCTTATAAATAGTACTCGTGTCATTCGGCCATCCGGGATGATTCCACATGATGAAAGCACCTTGTTCCAAAGCATTATCAATTGCTACCAACGGATCTTCTACATCCAAAGCATTTGCATCCTTCAAAAAAAGAGCATTGATATGTCCCAATGGCTTGGAACGGGTTATTTCAGCACCCGGTATCACGACCAGATTAGAACTCTCCTCTACTGTCTTCGCCCGTCTATAAGACTCATTATGGTCAGCCGTAATGAATTTGTTCGGACGATATTCAATGTGATCCGTTATAGCAATCACATCCAGTCCACGGATAGCGCCCTCCCATACCCGGTTTTCCGGCTTCACATCGCCATCTGAAAAAATGGTATGAGTATGAAAATCACACTTCAAAGTTTTATAACCGTCTACATCAGGGATATAGACATATTCTCCCGAATAAGGCTGTTGTGCCTCCGGAACCTTCACTACATCCAGGCCCTGCAGTTGTGCAGAGACCTGGAAAGTGAAAGCCGATAAAAAAGCTAAGGATAGATATAACTTTTTCATGCTTTTGTTATTTTGCAGATTTTTACTTCGCCGGAGTAATCTTCACCAAAGTGACTCCATGATAAGGTACTTTTGTCTGGAAACTACCATTTACTTCTCCCAGATCTTTCTGTCTCCACAAATCGCGAACCATTGCTTTACCATCAATACCGAGCTGTTTCAAATCAAAATTGAAGTCATACTCACGCATTTGCATAGCTTCAGCATCATCCTGATCCCAAAGGATAAAGTAAGGATCTACATGGAAGAAACCTACTGCATAGGAACCATCATGCAACTTCTTAGACCAGATTTGTCCATTCTCCACTATCCTTTTCTTAGCAGGAGCTACCATCGGGTCCTGGCTAACAGAGATCACTTCATTATTAGTAAGCAGATTCAGCGTAAAATCATCAATATTCGCCATATCACAACCTATCAGCAAAGGAGCAGAAAGAAGACACCATAAAGAAATATGAGAATATTGTTCATCTGCGGTCAGGTAAGAATCATGCACTTTAGTACCCCAGGCTTGTCCCAATCTGCCAACTACCAACATATCAGGATCACTATTCCGTCCCGGAGCTGTAGATTCAGCACACACGTCCTGGAAAGTACCGATAGCTGTTACTACATTCCATTCATCCGTAATATCACGGGTAGTACGCCATTGATTACCACCGGCTTCCACAGCCCAATTCCATACGTTGGGAGCTCCGTAACCTACACAATAAACGATGTCACGATTTACTTTATCCAATGCTTTACGCATCACGATATACGGTTCCTGAATCGTTTTCTCTTCAGAATCCTTTTCTATTTCCAAATAACCGCAATAGTCATATTTCAGGTAATCTACCCCCCAACCGGCCCAGGTTTTAGCATCAATTTCTTCATGCTGATAACTGCCTAAGTGACCACCACAGGTAGTAGCACCCGGAGAGGAATAAATACCGAATTTCAGACCCAAGCCATGAATATAGTCTGTCAATTCTTTAAAGCTGGGGAATTTTTCATTAGGAAGAAGTTCACCTTGTTTAGTGCGTTCCGCAGCTTCCCATCCATCATCGATATTCACGTATTCCCAACCGTAAGAGTGCAGTTTTTCATTCATCATACGGGCAGCATCACGTACTTTTTCATCGTTTACAGAAAGTCCCCAGCAATTCCAGCTATTCCAACCCATTGAAGGAGTTAAAGCAATCTCATCACCGATTTTGATCGTCACTTCTTTTACTGCTGTACCTTTATCATTGGTAGCCTTCAACTGTACCTTGTATTCACCTTTCGTTGTAGCTTTACCTGTGATATGTCCATTAGCCGGATTCAATTTCACACCTTCGGGAAGTCCCGTAGCTTCAAACGTCATCGGACGGTTACCAGTAGCCATTATCGACCACAAGAACGGATTTCCCGGGCGTGCACCAAAGACTAACGGGTTATTAATGACCGGTGTCTCAGGAGCCGGCGGTGTCAGGATATACTTTTCCTTGGCGACCGGTTTTGCCCATGCAGGAATCGGTTTTACATCTCCACGGGTAGTGATCTTCACGTTCAACCAGTCTGCATGGTCGTACATGATACCATCTCCACACTCTTCTACCAATAGCAAAACTTTGTCGATCCCTTTCAGATTCACATTGAATTCCTTTACAGGATCTCCCTTCTTCATGACACCACTCTTCCAGAGTTCTTTCTTGTCACCGAGAATCTTGAATTGAAGTTTACCGGCAAACAAGTTCTTGTCGTCAGCACCAGCCAAACCGGAAATTGATACTGCTTTGCCACCAAGATCGTATAGCAAACGACTAATGGAATGGGAACCAAGTCCACGTTCATAAACCACTCCATTCACCGTAAGCGGTGTATGCACTACAGAACGATTAATTTCTACCATTCCCCAATCCTGAACATAGCAAGAGTCTTGTCCGAATTCGTCTAACCAGACTTCTTTAGTAGGTCCGTTGTCACAAGACTGTAAACTCCAGGCCCCTATCAACATCACGGCTAAGAATGCCGCGCACTTTTTCATCTTCATATTTTTCTTAATTCTAATAAATTACATTTCAAAATATGGTTCATCCGACAAAGATGTAGTTTATCTATAATTCTATTTATCAAGACATTGCATTTACCGGCATTTTCATATCGATGTAAAAGCATTTACCGCCGCATGTAACGGCCTTTACCCCTTATTGTAACGCTCTTTACCTCGGTATGTAACGGCCTTTACTTCGGCATGTAAATGGAGTTACCGTGTAGGGTAAACAGAATATCAAAACCACCTAAACCGGATGAACCTAAAACGATTTGTCACTTCTGGATATACTATACTCCTGGGGAGATCATAGCATTCAGTCGGTATCAATCACCTTTTTTATAGATACGGATATTGTCAAAAGCAAAATTGCGGGCAATATTCTGATCTATCTCAAGACGCATATTGAAGCTGGTATAAGACCCCGGGTAATTATCCGGATAATCGGTGGACTGAATAACAGTAAACGGCAATGTAATAGTTTCCCAACGATTAAAGTTCTGGACATTGAAATCCGTTGCAACCCAGTCGCAAGTTGGAGCTGCCCAATAAAGGTAATTACAGAACTTAATCTTATCCTGTACAAACTGATTAGCCGTACGGAACTCACATTTCACTACATAGTTCTTGCTGCTTTCAAGCCCCAGCATATCGGCAGTATAAGCAATGCCGCCTCTCTCTGCAATATACCACCAACCGGAATATTCAGATTTATCATCAATGCGCAAGAAGTTACCGCTCAAACGTTGAGGATCTTTCTCATCAGTAACCACATTGGCCATACTGGTGGGTAGGAATTCATCAAAGTCCATTATTATAAATTCACGGTCATAGTAGCGTCCCGGACATGTAGCTTCCACATTCCATTTTGTACCTTTCACCTTTACCTTGATGTTTTTATCAACAGTCTTAGGCACTTGGGCAGTCAGGTAGTTATTACCACTGCTGATTACCTTCGAAATTTTACCATTAAAATCGACTACTGCATTGAGAGAATCTATCTCATAGAGTTCAAAGAAGTCGCCATAAATCATAATGGTATCACCCGGGCTGGTATATTCATTAAACATACGGTCCAGACGGAGTTTTGGCGCATTGGCCTTAAAGGGGATTTCCTGACGACCTGTAGAATTATAGATATAAATCTTGTTGGTCTCTTCTTTAGGTAATTTCACTGGAATTTTCAGGAACAGAATATCACTTTCCGTATATACTTCCAGCATATCCAAAGCTACATCATTAATCAAAACCGAATCAATATTGCGTACATCGAGCCCTGTGCCATGTATTGCAATAAAATCGCCCATAGCTGCCTCCGTAATCGGAGTATTCATATCATCAAGGGTGGTCACATTGGTAAGCTGTATAGGCATTGGATTATAGTCATCATCCGAACAAGCCGTAAATGACAAACCCAATAACAGCGCTCCACCCAAACATATATTTCTGAAGTTCATTCTATTTTTCATTGCATTATCTATTAGTTATTAATAAATAAAATTACCATCCCGGATTATTCCTGTCGATATAAGGATTCGTATTGACAACATCGGGCGGGAACGGTAATAACAAATGCTTCTCTTCACGACGTTTTACAATCTCATTTTCATCCACAGTGCCGATGGCATTCATTACTTGCAGATAGATACCCCAACGAAGCAAATCATAGCGGCGGATACCTTCGGCTGCAAACTCTTTGGCACGTTCTTCAAGAACGAATGAACGGAACGACTCTTTTGTAAACGGATTCTTCTCATGACGTTTGCTTACCAATGTACTGTTATTACGCTTGTTCAGCATTTCCATTTTAGCAAAAGCATCCGTTGTAGGACCATTCAACTCATTTTCTGCTTCACAATAAATGAGAATGAGATCGGCGTAACGCAAATACGGCCAGTTCCAGTCTGTACGGTTACCATTATTATCAGCAGTTATAGCTGTAAATTTTTCAAGTTTGGCACCATATTCATGGGCACCGTTTCGTACAACATCCGTAGTTTCGTACTTATATGGACATCCTTCGTATGGAGGTAAGCCCTGACGTACTTTTACACTATCGCGTTCGGGGTAGAAATACCACTCCATTTTTTCATAAGTTTTATTCCAGTTATACGGAACACGGTGTTTTACTCCCCAAGTGATACGCTCATCATCCCAGTCGTCAAAAGTCTGCAACCAATGGTCTCTTTGAACGTAGTAACCGGAAGTCCATTCGCCATTGTATGCCGGATCGGGCCATCCATAATAATCCTTACTAACATAGTTGTAATAATCATCGCCCTGTCCAACCATTGTCTGCAAGCAGAAAAGCAACTCAGGTCCATTCTTATAAGCCGGACTCCACAATTCTTTCTGGCTACTTGCCAATGAAACCTCGCCACTATTGATTACTTCTCCGGCCTTTTCTTTTGCCAGGCGATAATATTCCTGAGAATCAAACTCTTCATACCCGGCTACTACATTCTTGCTGTGAGTAATGGCTACAGGCATCAAACGGGAGGTTGTTCCATCAGGATTTACTTTACTTCCCGGACCACCTTTTACTGTAACTTGTCCACTCTTCATAGAAGCTGAACCAATAGTAGCATACACCTTAGCCAACAAAGCCTTGGCAGTGGCACGGCATACGTGACCTTTCTTAAATGCCTCATCGGTACGCGGAAGCAGCAATGCTTCGGCTTCTTTCAGTGTTTCAATAATATGCTCATACACTTCTTTTACAGAAGACCGTGGCAATTCGGTAGAATTACCCTCTGCAATGGAATATGTATACAAAGGTATAGGACCAAAGAACTGAACTAACTGGAACTGAGACCAAGCCTTCAGGAAACGGAGTTCACCCAATGCATTATTCTTTTCTTTTTCAGTAACACCTGTTATCTTCTGTACTAAGTAATAGTGATAATTGGCTCTGTGGATAGTAGTACAATAATATTGATAGAAGTTTTTTGTCGAACCTTTATCATAAAAGTTACCGGCACCTTCATCACCAAAAGCCCAGCTCGGCCCTGTTTGATAATCACAATCGAAGTTCACCACACTATGATAATTACCCCATGTGAAAGGCCAATGCAAAGTATGATAAGCACCTGCCACCAACTGATCATACGAACCTTCGGCAGCAACATCTTCACCTGCAACAAAGGTAAATGTTTCCTCTTCCAAGTCACATGAAGTGGTCAGAAACAAACCTGCAGCACATAAGCTTAATATTTTTAACAGTTTCATATTCTTACTTTTTTAGAATGCTAATTGAATACCTAAGTTAAATGTACGGGCACTCGGATATGATGACATATCCACACCTCTACGAGTCGGGTCACTACCGAACGCGTTTACATCCGGGTCATACCATTCATAACCGGAAATAGTAAACAGGTTAGTTATACTTGCTACGATGTTAATGGACTCTACAAATTTCACCGGATGAGCCCAATTATAGCTTAAACTAATATTCTTACAACGCAGATAAGAACCATCTACAATATAACGGTCGGAAGCTTTCATAGCACGGGTAAAGGTACCATCGGCACGCGGCCATTTAGCTGCAGCTCTGTTTTCCGGTGTCCAACGGTTGTTGAATACGAAATAAGGCATATTACCCGAACCTACCGCTACATCAAACTGCTTCAAGTTCACATTCAAAATATCATTTCCTTGTGTACCTTGCAGGAAGAAGCTGAATGTCCATTTCTTCCAGTTCAATGTACTGGTAATACCATATTGATAATCGGGATTCGTATCACCAATAATCGTCTTATCACGGTCATCGATTACCGGATCGTCATCCAGGTTCTTATACTTCACCTGCCCAACCATAGATTTCACTTTAGAAGGAGTTGCATCTCTGTAATACGGATCAGCACGTACTTCAGCCTCATTATCATAGAATCCATCTTCCACATATCCGTACAAAGTACCAATAGGATGACCATTTCTTCTCAGGAACATACTTTCAATACCCCAAGCTACATCAGAGAACTGATCGGCATTCAAACCACCAATTTTATTGCGGTTGAAAGAGATATTGGCATCTAATGTCCACATCCAGTCGCGGGTTTTCACCGGAATGACATGTGCTGTTATTTCAAGACCTTTATTGGTTACATCGCCATAATTACAAGCTATCTGATTGAAACCGGAACTCATATCAATATAACGATACTGTAATAAGTCCGTCGTTTTCTTGTAATACAAATCAACAACCAGATTTACACGATTATTGAAGAAAGCTGCATCCAAACCAAGGTTAAACTGATTCGTTGTCTCCCACTTCAAATTAGCGGCAGCAGGTCCTCCCCAACGATCTTCACCGGCACCAGGATTCATCGTTCCATCGAACGGATAATTCTGGGCTTCGAAGCGAGAACGGGTTGCATAGGCACTAATACCCTGGTTACCAGTCTGACCGGCACTGAAACGCAACTTCAGGTTATCAAAGAAATTAAGATTCTTAATAAATGCCTCATCAGACATACGCCATGCAATAGCACCGGAATAGAAATTAGACCAACGGTTCAGAGGATTAAAACGGCTGGAACCATCACGACGGAATGATGCGGTGAACAAATAACGGTCTAACATATTATAATTGGCACGAGCCAGATAAGACATCAACTGTGAACGCCATCTGCCGCTTCCAATTTCTTTTTCACCTACTGCAGCATTCATGTCATTATCTTCTGTAATATCATTCGGGAAATTCTTGGCAAGCATATATTTGCTTCTTCCCATAGACTTTTCATAAGTCATACCGGCAACAACATTGAAAGCATGCACACCAAACTTCTTTTCAAAAGTAAGTAAAGACTCTAAAGTAAAACCTTCGTATGCATTATCATCTTTTCTTCCATAACCATTGGTAGGATTTTGCCCTGAACCGGTGTAGCGATTGTAATATTGGCTACGTTCGTTATAGGTATAACCATAACCGATGTTCTGACGGAACTTCAGCCAATCCACAAATGTTATTTCACCAAAACCAGAAGCATAAATACCATAAGTTTCAAGCACATTCTTTTCTGTATGAGCACTCAGATATGGATTTGCCAAACCAGAAGCAAAGTCCTCTGAATATTTAGAGTCTGCATCCGGGTCGAATACCGGACGAGTCGGATTAAATGCAATTGCGGACTCAATTACACCATAGTTTTCCGTATTAGTACGGGCCAGGCGATTTTCCGATTTTGTGAAAGTCAGATTACTACCGATTTCAACATAATCATTAATCTTACGATTATTATTTGCACGAACATTGTAGCGCTTATAATAAGAGTTCACAATAACACCCTGCTGATCAAGATAACCGCCAGAATACATATAAGATCCTTTCTGGTCACCACCGGAAACATTCAGACTATACTCCTGACTAAACGCATCACGGAAAATTTCCTTCTGCCAGTTAGTACCATAGAACAAATTTCCATCTTCACGCAAGTCAAAACCATTACGGAAATCATCAGGACTAGGCAGATATTTTCTCTCAAGAATGATCTCTTCACCAGTCACAGGATCGGTACCCTTTTTAATTGACCAATGGCCGGGTATAGGATAAGGAAGACTTTCGTCGGAAACATAATTCTTGCCATCATACATATAACCGAAAATAGTACATTCGTTCTTGAACTGTGCATAATCGCCCGCACTTAAAACATCAATCAGTTTTACAGGTTTTGACATACTGAAATTAGCACTGAACTGAACTCTTGCCTTGCCCTGAGCACCACTCTTAGTCGTGATAATAACCACACCATTAGCAGCACGCGAACCATAGATAGCTGTGGCAGAAGCATCTTTCAATACCTGAATAGACTCTATATCCTGCGGACTAATTAAGCTCAGAGGGTTATTATTGGATTTCGTTCCGAAGTCAGTCGAGGGCGCTTCACCTGCCGTGAAGGGCACGCCGTCCAGAATATACAATGGTTCTGTATTGGTAGTAAATGAGTTGGCACCACGTATCTGGATAGTTACACCTGCACCAGGAGCACCATCGGCTTGTGAAACTTGTACACCTGCCATTTTACCCTGCAAACCTTGATTAATACTCGTCGGATTCGTTTTCAGTAAATCGTCACTTTTCAAGGAAGAGATAGAACCCGTAAGATCCTTTTTAGGTACACTACCGTAACCGATAACCACTGTTTCTTCCAACATGTGGCTATCTTCATGTAATGTAACATTTACAGTAGCTTTACCTTTCACTGCTACTTCCTGAGTTTTGTAACCCACAAAAGAAAAAACTAAAGTAGCATTACTGGAAGCATTTACCGAGTAACGTCCGTTTACATCTGTAATAGCTCCCGCCGTTGCATTTTTCACACGAACTGTAACACCAATTACAGGTTCACCTGAATCATCGGTTACAATGCCCGTAATTTTAGACGTTTGAAGCATGTCTGTAGTTTCAGCCTTCAAACCATTCGGAACTAACATTAGTGCCATTAAAAGCACACCAATAATTCCATTCATCGATTTGTGCAATCTTTTCATAGACTCATTTTTGGATTAATTAAATTAAACTTTATCACTCTCTGTTTAGTTGTTATTTGATGGTAGGATTAATAAATAATTCATCCATATATACTTTCTGAGGAGCATCAAAAGCAACCTTTATATACCTTGCATTTTCATTCAACTTTTCGAATAATATCCCGTCAATCCAGGCATCATGCTTATTATTCGGAAAGTAAGGGGCATCTTTGATAGAAGCCAGACTATAAGTTTTTCCATCTTCCGAAGTATATACATAGACTTTCAGCGGGGTATTGATTCCTTCCGGATTATAGTTCAATGTACGCACCATGATATTCTTGACCGGAGTTTTCTTTTGCAAGTCCACCACTATTTCATGGTGTCCCTGGTCAAACTTTACCCAACGGTTGTCTTCACTGTTCTCTTCAGCTACTTTGCCATCCAGCAGGGCTTGCATGTCCGATTTACTAATCATATCAGTAGTAGCTGTATTCATCAGTTTTTCCAATAGAGTTGCTTCAAACATTTTCCAGTAAGTATCGCCGTTTCTCCACGCCATATATTTGTTGCATACATCATTAGACCAAACCGGTTGCCCCAACTGATAAGAAGATTTCGGATCTTCAATGATGCCACCAAACATGAACGAAATAATGCGGTCTACCCCTGCTGCAGATGCAGCTGCCTGCTGAGACAGTAAACGAGAATAGGCAGCCGGAATCAAAGCGGACTGACGGTCGTTCGTACCTTCTTCCCACGTAAATGTTTCGCAATTTGCCCACATTTCAATATTCAGTCGATTGTGAATATCACGCATTCTTTGCCAGTTCTTTTTCAAACGGGGAAGTGTGAACCTATCACGCACGCAACCCACTTCGTCCTGATAAGCTATAATATCGACCTTCAATTTTGCCATCTGTTTCTCAAAATCCGGATTATCAAACTCCGACAAACCAATTCCATAAGGAGATATCAAAGTTTTCTTGCCTGGCGTCAGAGTTTGTGCCTTTTCAGCCAATGTATTAACCGATTGTACGGCATGTTCGGCAAAAATCGGACAGATACAATCTTCTACCGGCAAATACCAACCATAAAAAGCCTTATGATTTTTGTAAAGAGAGGCCAGTTCTTCCATAATCTGTAACTGGCGTTCTTTGATTGCCGGATCCAGCAGATTATCATCCTGATCTTTTGCCCAACCGGTACTCATAAATACTTTCACGTTATGTTTTGCTGCTTCATCAAGGATAGCATCTACAGGACTTTTCGTGCCCTTATCATACAGCCAAGGCATGATTTTAGAAGGATAATATGCCTTACCTTCATTAGCTACCTCCATGAATACCAGATATTCAATGCCCATAGCCGCTAATTCACGAACCTTAGCCGCCCACAACTTCGGGTCTGTATTATCAAAGTTTTGAGGATTGGTATATTTATTACGTACATCTTTATATGCCAGATTGATCCATGTGCCGGTAATAGGTTTTACACCTGTGACTGGCTTTCCGGCTTTTTCTTGCTTACCGGAAGTGTCATTAGCAGCACATGCAGTTACTGACGGCATCGCAACCAACATTGCCAATAGGCCAAATAGTATTACTCGAATGTTCTGTTTCATAGTTTCTATATTTATTAATTAAAATTCTGCTTATCTGAATAGATTACTGCTTCACCCAAATAAATGTGTGCATCTTTATGAGGGTTCAACCATTTAAAACTGATCTCATGCTTTGCATTTTGCAACTGATATCTATGGAAAAGATCTACCCTTCTATCATCAATGGAAGATGCTTTGGCAACCGGCAGATTTGCCGTTTCAATCAGATTACCGTCAATATACATTTCAACCTGAGCCACATAGTTTTCATCTGTACATTTCACATATCCTTTCAAAACGAAACCGATACCATCGAACACAAAGCCGGTATTATCCTGTAAAGTAGTATTGACAGCCAGTTTATCCACCGGATAATGACCTTCAAATGCCTTTTCATATTTTACAGCAACAGGCTTTTGAACTTTAATAGCCACCTGCCCATTATCTACTTTACCACCTTCTCTTTCTATTACTTGCAAAGCATGTTTCAAGCCCAGTTCCGATAGTTTATTAAGAGATACATCTGTATAGGCAAAAGGTATGTCTTCTATTTCATAAAGACTTTCTTTCCAATTCTCCGGAATATTAGAATATCCTATCATCGTACCCAAAATACCGGCAGCTGTAGCTGCATTGCAATCCGAATCCTGTCCGCAACGGGCAGCTATGTCAATTGTGGAAAAGAAATCTTTCTGTCCATACAATAATCCCATTATGACATAGGCACTGTTAATCTTTGCATCAATATCAAACGGAGCAAAAACACCGTCAGGACAACCAACCTCCGATGTCCACTTCTTCTGGCACTCGAACCAGGTTTGTTTCCAGTCATTCGGATACTGTTTATACCACTCTATCACATCTTTCATGCAACGGTAAAAATCACTCTGTTCGGGAATTGTTTTCAGCGCCTCCGAAACAACGACTTCCACATCATCGGAAACAAAAGCCATAGAATACAACGCACCAACATATATGCCTCCGTACCAACCATCACCGTAAGTGAAAATATGTCCTACTCTATCAGATATTTCGGAAGCAGTATTGGGCATACCCGGTGTCATCAACCCTGCGAAATCTGCTTCAATCTGATAATCGATATCGTCAGCATGGGGATTATTCAACCAATGACCGGACATAGGCGGCATAATACCTTGTTTGATATTATACTTGGCAACCTGGTTGGCATGCCATAATGGAAAACCGGCATTGGCAAAGCTGATTGCAAACGAATCGGCCGGAGCTTCCAAACCTAAACGTTCGAACACATTAACGAAGATGATGTCTACGTACAGATCATCATATAAACCGGGAAAAGTATCAAAATAGAACTTTACTCTGTCCTTGGACCATTTTATAGGAGTATAGTCTTGAATCATTGTACCGTTGTGCAGAAACTCTACGGGCCCACCATAGGTACAACCAATGGTCTTAGCCGCCCAGCCACCTCTTATTTTATCAGCCAGTTCATCCTGCGTCATCGTTACCTCAGACGGAACTGCTGTTTGGGAGGAAGAGGAAGTACATCCTGCACACCACACAACAACTACAAAAACATAAATAATAAAGGCTATATTCTTCATGGTTCTTTACATTAAACTATATTTTACTTTATAACTTTCAGCTTGGCTGATTCTTCATCCATAACATTATAGGTAGATATCTCATATACACTATCTTCATTACCTTCCTTATCAATGAAGGAAGTCAGGAAGTCATTTCCATGTATCTGAAGTTTCTTTAAAAGCGTGCCATTCCTGTAAATATTGAAACCGGCAACCGACTCCAGACTACCTGGAATCCACTTGACTTCCATGCCATTAGCTACCTTTATCATACTGGCACTTATAACTTCCTGCGGAGTAGCTATTTGAGGAAGCTTACCTTCTTTACAGTATTGCAGGTAGGCTTGATGATAGTCCTTATTCACTACAAACGGACTATTATAATGGCTATAAGCAAAGCAGATTAGATTACTTACATAACCATTAACTATATCCAGTTGCTTCTTTATCCTTGTCAGAGGAGCACTCACCCAGAATTGTTGATCGAACGTTTCAACATTTCCCCAGAATTTCAATCCCGGTTTAGTATTGACAGCTTGTTTCAATTTAGAGAACCAGTCCGATAAATTATCTAAATTCAATCCACCGGCACCGACACAGTCTTGCGGAGCAAAAATATCTCCAAATCGGAAGTGAGTTTGTGCAAAAACATTCTCCCACATTTTTCCGTATTCTTCTGCATTTCCACCTACTTTATGATTCATAAACGGAGAAAGCATGAGCGGCATTCCCGGAGTGAGCTTTGAAAGATGATCCAAATTTGTATTTAAGGCTCTCGCCAGAATAGCCTGACGTTCAGCTGTCATACAGTTCAGATTGTCAACTTCCCAAACCCAATACCATCCGTACATTGCATGCGGATATTTTTCCTTGTACAAGGCAACCAGTTCATCTGCCACTTTATTGCCGATTTCCATTTGGCCCACCAACCAATCTGCATCATAATCTACTTTCCACCACCTATCGTTAAAATTCAATCCAATAAAGATTTTTATTCCATTCTTCTGGGCACTGCGCAAACACTTTTCAAGTGTCTTGTTCTGCTGTTTTTTCTTTGTCAGCGAAGAGGGATAGTTAGTCGTTGTTTTTCCTTTCTCATCTGTCAGAAGTGCAGGTGCATAAATCAGATACTTCATACCTGCCTCCTTAAACATTTCCATTTCCCGATCCCAACGTGCATCATCCCAATTAGCAACTAAATATTCTTGTATAAAAGAACCGCTGAAACGAGGGATATTGGTGCCTTGATTTTTCTGTTCGAACATGTAATGGAAATATGTACCTTTCAAGTCAATAATATATGAATCGAATCTGGCTTCATCTTCATGCAGATTAATGACACGGGCACCTCGGCTCAGAACTTCATTATAAGCAGACGGATAGCCTGTTTTACGTCCATAAGCTAATGCTATATTACCGTTCCAATCAACCATGTAATCATTGTTATGATCGTGCCCGACAAATACTCCTATTACATCTTTTTTCTCTATAAAAGAGGACAATAAGCCTGAATTTATGTTGGACGCACAAACACCTTCCTGTTTCTCACCGAATTCACGGCAAGCCCATCTGGCCGTTTCATGTTCGGGTAGAGGAATATGGAAAAACGCCATCGATGGCAATCTGTGTTTATTACGTACTGTAAACTGATCACTTGCCTTACGATACCAATCTATCTGATCATGCTTAATCCAATCATAATATCCGAAAGAACGGTCTTGGGTAAGATTATGTGAATCGAACAAATACAAAACCCATTTTTCTGAATTTCCATCAGATGAAAGGATAGGAAGCGCACAATTACCGGAACCGGACAACTTTCCATTTTCTGCATCATAAGTCAGGTTATAAGGTACCGTACGCAGAAATTCAAGAATCTGGGCATTATTCATATCAGTTTCTTCATCATGATTCCCGAACGTAACAGCAAACGGCATTTTTTCTTCCTCGAACAAGCCAGCCAATCTTTTCCAGCCACGAAGAGCATTCCAGGAAACCACTACATCACCTGTCAGAATCACAAGATCAGGACGTTCTGAGCGAATAATTTCACGCATCAAGTTATAAGTACTGTCATTCTTTTCTTTATAAGAATCGCTTTCCACCCAGTGCAGATCAGTGAACTGCACAATCTTGAACTTTCCATCACGAAACTTCAAATCAGAAGTCTGGGCTAAACAGGAAAGACACAATAGTGAACTAAATAGGATCAATAAATATTTTTTCATTTCTTTCTATCTGTTCTAAATGGTGCCAAAGGCAACCCGTTACTATCAAATAAATTGGGAACTGCATCATTGGTAAAGCAATAGCGTACTGCAACCGGAGTTTTTACTTTTGAGGAAGAAACACTAATCTCACCATTCTTCATTAGTTTGGCATCTGCCGGATATACATTTCCTACCTGATCCACTATCTCAAAGTTTTGGATGGTCTTGTCATTACAGGTTAATTTAATAGCAGTAGTAGCCACCATAACTTTGCGTCCTTCTATACGGATAGACTTTAACATCGGAGAATAAGGCTCCACTTCTTCCCTATGGTAGGTTTTCTTCAATGCCATATTGGCCAAACGGACACCTACCTGTTTTTTCAGACTCGGATGGATATCAGAGATATCATTCACCAGATCGCTGACTACGACCATTCCGGTGTTATGTAATGTTGCAGCAACATCTGCCTGCTGTTCCCGTAAATAAGCAGCATTTCTGTCTGCATATCCATTCCATGGAGCAATCTGCACAAAATAAAAGGGCAAAAAACGGTGAAATTCATTTCTCCAACCTCTTATCATTCCATCAAACAGAGGACCATAGTCAGCAGCCCGTTCATTATTAGCTTCTCCCTGATACCAGATGACGCCTGCAATAGTATAATTCTTGATAGGATGAATCATTGCATTGTAAATGGATGAGTTGGCAGTAGGAGACCAACCGGCTACTTGTTGTTTTTGTGATAACTCAAACAACTCCTTTTCATGGCTGAAAGTAAATTCATCGATCCAAGGTTCTACTGCTGTTCCTCCCCAATAAGATCCAATCAGTCCGACTGGCACATTCAGTGCTTCATTCAAATGTTGACCAAAGAAGAAGGCCACAGCGCTGAAATCTTTGTAAGTTTCCGGAGAACAAATTTCCCATTGTCCCTGAATACGTTCTACCGGATACTTAGACGTTGCTTTAGATATCTTGAAAAAACGAACTTGCTTATTTTCCAAAGCTTTTGTGATATCCCCGGCATCACGAACCGGATAGCTCATAATATATTCCATATTGGACTGGCCGGAACACAACCATGTTTCACCCATCAGAATATCTTTTATTTCTCTCTCCAGTTTGTTCTCCCAACCGTAAAAACGAATACTATGAGGTCCTGCAGCTTCCGGAGTACGTATATAAGCTTCCCAGGCGCAATGCATATCCGACTTTACATGTATCGTATCTGTGGGGGCCCAACTGCATACAATCTTCAGGTCCCATACACTGGGGCACCATCCCCAAAGCTTCACTTCAGAATTCCGTTGCATCACCGCATGATCACTAATGATAGATGGAAGAGCAAATTCCGGGTTCTGTGCTGAGATATTGGCAAATACCAGTATAAATGTTATTATAGTAACTAATCGTTTCATAGTAGTTATTATTTAAAGTTCTGCTTTCTATACCAATCCATGTACTGATTGTATAGTCTGACTGACTCATCACGCAGTCCGGCATGAGCCAGCGAACCGGGTTTATTCATTATACCAAGATATTGATATACCAGAATCTTATCTACAAATGGAGATATAGCCTCCATCTGATGAATAATTCTCTTATCAAAATCAGCCGAGATTAAACTACCATGAGTAGTCTGTTCAAAGTAGAAAAGCTCCATGTCGGCCCATATTCTTGAACGACCGGCTTTTTGATGCGCTTTAGCTAAATTTTCAAAAGCACGGGCTGATTGACTAAATGTAGTGACACCCACTCCCACGCCATCTTGATAAGCTACGATCTCGACATTGAGTTGCTCTAATTGTTTAATGAATGTGTCATCACACTTTTCGGCCTTAATGTTATAAGGCGCAATGATATTTACACAATTCGCATTCAGAGACTTGGCTATCTGCGCACATTCATTCACATATGGAATTACATACTCACCAAAATAAGGATCCAACCATGATTCATTTGGGAAATACCAACCATAGAAACTTTTATGATGTCCATATCTTGCATAAATTTCTTCCATGCATTTGGCTCTCTTCCTGCCCAACTCTTTGTCGGTCATCATCTTTACAGCATCCAGATCTAATGCCCAATAGTCATTGCTTACAAAGAACTTAACACCAAACTCATCTGCTGCCGAAAGCACTGTTTCTATGGGATCTTCACATCCCATTTTAAACTTAGGAGCCAGGTCCGTATCATAAAATGCAAAACCATGAGAAGCTACATTCATCATGACTAAGTATTCCATGCCTGTTTCACGGATTTCACGTATCTTTTCCCGCCACTGGGTTGCAGTAAAGTTTCTCAAATCTTTATCCCAATACACTCCTTCTTTTCCTCCCGGGTGTTGGAATTCAAACCAGGAACCGGATATCGGCTTGATGTTTGGATTTTGAATGGCGTCCTGCAGAACTTTTGCCTGCGAGACTCCCGGTAAAATGATACCGGCAGCCCCCAAGCCTAAAGTAGTTAGAAAATTTCGTCGATTCATAGTATTAGATTTTTCATTCTGATTTTATAATTTCTTCCAGAACTGTCCAGCATTGATACAGTCCTCTGGGCACATGGAAACATCCTTTCCATTTCCCGCCTTTTAATGGTAGCAACACCTCTCCTCTTCTATTCAGATAGCCGTACCATTCAGCATATTCCGGATCTTTAAAATGATTCCAGGTATAATCATGCACTTTCTCGAACCATTCCAAACATTTCTTATCGCCAGTAAGTTGATAAGCTTTCAATAAAGAAATCAATGTTTCAATATGTACCCACCAAAGTTTTTGGTCCCATTCCAGTTGTTGAGGAGGATATCCTTTACGGTCCATAAAGTAATATATACCGCCGAACTCTTTATCCCAGCCATACTCCAACATTGTCAAAGTAACATTCTTGGCTTTTTCTATCAGTTCAGGACGATGCAGACGTTTTCCAAGATCCATAATGAACCACATGGCTTCAATATCATGTCCCGGAGTCACCTGGCGTCCCTCAAAAGAATCAGAAAGCTCACCGTTAGTCTTTACATTTTCAATGATGATACCTCCCAGTTCAGGACGATAGAAAACCTCCATAACTTCACGGATGCATACCTCCATGGTTTTCTCTAAATAATCAGCATCAAGCAAATGTTCGATTTCCAAAGCCAGATTACATAGAATCATCGGGAGAGCGAAGTTTTTCAAATCTCGCGTACCGGGATGCAGTTTATTCCACTTACCTTTCGGATTATCCACTTTAGACAGGATGATCTCAAAAGTCTTCTTAGCAATATCAGCATATTCCTGATTTCCGGTAGCAAGACTGAGTTGTCCGAAAGCCATGGTTGCAAAAGTGTATGAGAAAATGTTATAAGGATCTACCAGCGGGCGTCCCGTACGGTCAAGAGAGAAATACCAATTGTAATTTCCATCGTGACCGTACTTTTTCAAGAACTCCCCGCCTTGAATGGCACAATCCAACCATTCCTGACGTTTCTCTACCTTATTGTAGAGCATTGAAAACAACCATACCTCACGGCCTTGCAGCCAAACAAACTTATCTGTATCGAAAACATTACCTTGACGGTCCAGGCAAGTGAAATACCCGCCGAACTCATGATCCTGAGAATGTTCTAGCCAGAAAGGAAGAACATTATCCATCAGTTCGTCCTTATAAAGAGCAGCTAACTTTTTAAAATCCATAATTCTCTATATTATATATGTATATTAAGGTCGATTTCTATTTGGAACTGGTCCAGTAACGCTCAATCTCTTCCAGCGACTTGCCGGTAGTCTCAGGAACGAGTTTCCAAACAATAAGCATATAAGGAACGCACATGACGGCAAATAAAAAGAATGTTCCGGCGGGGGTAAGATTCTGGAGCATCCAGGGGGTTAATTGACCAATAAGATACGTTCCGATCCATAAAGAAAATCCTGCGATAGACATAGCTAATCCGCGAACTTTGGTAGGATACATTTCAGAAAGAAGGACAAATACCACTGCACATATGGAGACAGCACAGCAAAATACATAAGACAAAAAGAATATAAGCAGGAATATGCTTGAAATACCTAAGGATTCACCAAACAAGAAATAGAATCCTATTAGTAACAAAGTAACGACCATACCCGAAACTCCATAATAAACTAACTTCTTACGGCCGACTTTATCAATAATGACTAATGCCAGAACCGTAGTTAAAGTATTAACCAATCCTACCAGAACCTGATAGAAAAGAGAATCGCCACCTGACAAACCTGCATTCTCGAAGATAGAAGGGCCGTAATACAAAACGGCATTTACTCCCATAAACTGGCCTAATATAGCAATACAAACACCAATGATGACAGCTTTTAGAATTCCTGGTTGCAACAATAAAGACCATTCGGATTTTGATTCGGAAGATAAAACCGATTTCGTTTCATTCACCTGAAATGCTACATCCTTAGCAGAAACATAAATTCTCTTCAAAATATTTGTAGCCTTGGTATCCTGTCCTTTCAAAATCAACCAGCGGGGACTTTCCGGTATAAAGAAAATGATGATAAAGAACAGTATAGCAGGAAGAGTCTCCATTCCTAACATTCCTCTCCACACCTCAGTTACAAAAATTAAATCAAACCAGCCAGTTCCTGGATTAGTACAACTTTCAGCATAAGCCAGCAGTTGGTAATTCACTAAATATGCACCTAAAAAACCAACAGTCACGGCCAATTGATATAAAGAAACCAATCGTCCTCTGTACTGGGCAACAGAAACCTCTGAAATGTAAAGTGGAGATATTATAGAAACAACGCCAATACCAATGCCACCAATTATACGGTAAACGACCAACTGGTTAAAATCAGCACATAAAGCACATCCAATGGCTGATGTAGAAAATAAAACCGCTGAAATAACCATAGTCAGTTTACGACCGAATTTATCACTTAGGACTCCGGCAAAAAGTACTCCGACTATGGAGCCTATTAATGCACATCCTACATACCATCCCTGCTGTAAGGCATCAAGTTTAAACAACTCTGTCACCTGAGCAATAGTTCCGGAAATGACAGCTGTATCGTATCCAAAGAGGAAACCACCTAAGGCAGCAACAACTGACAGAAAAACAAGGTACCCTATATTAATTGTAGATTTCATAGAATTGTTATTTAATATTTTGCTTATATATATGTCCGAAACGATCCGTTACTACTATCTCGATAACGGCATTCTTATTTTGGGGAGTCGCTTTAAATAAATGCTCTGTTTTTATAGGCATAATCCAGTCATATTCTACCCGTTCTTTATCCGAACAGATAATCTTTGCTTCAGGATCATACCCTTCGAAACGTTGCATCTCACCCATGCACTTACCATTCTCATACCACTCAACTTTCCATAACTCATCCCAATTCCAAACATTGGCAATAATATCCTGGGGGTATTCTTCTGAAGAACCGACTGGATACCCTCTGAATTGGTGATCAATAGGAAATCCCGCACTCTTATAGCTCCAAGTAACCTTGTTACCATTTACTTCATAAATTCCGTAACCGCTGGGGGTACCATCCGTACAGATATCGGCTTTCCAGAAAGTACCGCAAACAGCCGCCGTATTATGTTCCATGAGTTTATCATTAAACACAACGTTCCAATTGTAATGGGTGTGTCCGGAGAATATGTGTGCATCATATCCGGCTAAAAGATCATATAAACTGGAGGCATTGCTGGTTTCATCAGGAAGTAATGCATTAAACTGTAGCTCTTTTGTAGAGCTGCTTGGAATATGCATTGCAACAAAAACCAGATGATCTTTCGGTACGAAAGATAAATCCGCCTCTATCCATTGCAGCGTTCGCTCATCAATATAGCCTATATAGCGATAATGACGATTAATATAGAAGCAGTTATTCAATACAATATAATGTGCCTTACCCCGATTGAAAGAATAATAGATCGGTCCGAAATACTCTTCAAAAGTCTTGTAAGAATGTTCATAAGAGCGTACTCCATATTCCATATCATGATTGCCTACAGCACGATAGAAAGGAAGATCCAAGACATTAGAAGCTTGGATATAAGAAGGAAATATAGCCGGTGCATTACCCACAATATCACCACAATCCAAAACAAAAATATCACTGTTTCGCCGTTCACCTACAAATTGACGAACATCTTTCAAATATTTCATATACCCCTCAATGTCACTAGCTTTGGCAGCTTGTACATCAGACTGTACCAGACAGATATGTTTATCATCATTCCTAGGATTCTTAATCAAGGTAAAATCATAGTTTTCCACTTCACTGTCTATTCTTTTATAATAGTGAGGAAGACTCGCTTCTCTTTGAGGCAGATATCCGGCCGGAGTCGTCACATAAACAAAACATGCATCCCGATGATATGGTAAACTATACATTCCTTTCGTGTCTGTCAACACGCAGTCGAAACCATTCGTCACCACGACATTGGATATTCCTTTACCTTGGCACATAACCTTTCCCTTAATGCCAGAAGCAGATTGAGCCATGGCACTCATATTCAGGATACAGATGCAACAAACAAATAGATATTTCAATAAACGTTTCATATTATTTGATATTAAAGTATTCCTTATATCTATCATATAAATGTCCAGCTTGTAAATAAGCAGACTGAGGACTCATGAAATGTGAGAACTCAAACGTAATGGCTTTATCATAGCTGGCTCTCTTTGCAGCTTCCAATTTCATTCTAAGCTTATCAAACTTGATCGGCAAGAAATTTATAGGCATATCACGATCGAATGTCTCCGCATTCGTCCAGCATTTCATTCCATATTTATCTGCCAGCTTTTTATTTACTGTAAAGAAGGCATCTAATTCATCATAATCAATGTGCCCATCTTGAAAAGCACACGCATCAACCACTTCATGGATTCCATCAAATATTTCATTCCATTCTCTTTCGTGTTCCTGAACTGAAACAGCATCTTCCTTAGTTAACTTATCAGTCCCCATCACAGCCTTCTTTCCATCAATCCAAGGAGAAATAAAAGTAGGTAAACCACCAGACACATCCTTACATTGTTTTCCCATTGCACGAAAAGCATCAATGGCCCCCTTGGTTTTACGACTGATTTCACCACTTATATACCAGCCACCAAAACTCTTATATTTTTCACCATATTGATTCCAGACTTCATCGATCACATACTTGTTATCTTCAATCTCCCATGACAAATCACCCGTATCCCAGTATTTTCCGGAATCATACAGACCAAAATAAAACTTCATCTGATATTTCTCCGCTAAGCGAAGGTACATGTCTACTAAATCAACAGAGGGCATATAACATCCTCTACCCAATAAATATTTAGAAGGATAGGTGACAAACTTACGATAGCCGGAACGGATCATGATAACAGTATCAATTCCTATATTTTTCATGTGCCGGAAATCTTGATCCCATTCTTTTTCGCCCCAATTTTGATGAGGAATATCATGTGATATTTCATCTAAAAAAGTCCCGGTAATCTTTAACCCATTCTCTTTAGGAATAATAAGCCGACCATCGCTTTTCTGTATTGAAGCAAATGAAGTGCTCTCCATTGCTTCAGTGGCCAGCAGTCCAGGAGCTACCAAAGCGGAAGCTCCTGTTAAAGCGACTTTCTTTAAAAATTCTCTGCGGTTACTTGTTTTCATAGTATTCCTTTCTGTATATTATATATGTTAACCTATTGAATGCGTGTTTAAGTTTTATTATTATAAAGCGTTTCTTGTTTATAATACGATGCAAATATAGATATATTTATTAAATAAACAATAGATAATAAATTATTTTATTATTAAAATCTTATTTTCATCAGTATTTCATTAAATCATGCCTTATTTTTAGCCCTTAATAAAGAAAAAAGAGAAATGAATACGAACTAAATATAAAAAACGAGGTGGGATAAAGCTTAATATACTAAGCATGAATTGAATCATAAAAGAACAAATGCTTTCTTTTCCATTATAAAAGGTTGAGGTTAATAAAAATATTAATTATCTTTGTGGTAAATAATGAAATTAACAAGATATATGTATCAGCAGTTTTTAAAAGAAATAGAAATGGGGTCTAAAAATGCCCTCATTAAAAAAAGGATTATTACCTATTATATATATAATGGTAGTTCGACAATTCCTGATCTTTCAAAAGAACTGGATTTAAGTGTTCCTACAGTTACTAAACTAATTGGAGAAATGTATGACGAAGGATACATAAACGATTATGGCAAACTGGAAACAAGCGGAGGAAGACATCCTAACTTATATGGACTAAACCCCAAATCAGGCTATTTCATAGGAGTAGACATTAAGAAATTCTCTATCAATATTGGATTAATAAATTTCAAAGGCGATATGGTAGAACTTAAAATGGATATACCTTATAATTTTGAAAACTCCTTAGATGGAATGAACGAACTTTGCAATCTGATTCTCAATTTTATAAAAAAACTCCCGATAGATACGGAAAAGATATTGAATATTAATGTAAACGTATCAGGAAGAGTAAATCCTGAATCGGGATATAGTTTCAGTCAGTTTAATTTTGAAGAACGTCCCCTCGCAGATGTATTAAGTGAAAGACTCGGTTATCCTGTAACGATTGATAATGATACACGCGCCATGACATATGGAGAATATATGCAAGGATGTGTAAAAGGAGAGAAAGATATTATTTTCGTTAATATCAGTTGGGGATTAGGAATCGGAATCATTATAGACGGAAAAATTTATAAAGGAAAGTCAGGATTTTCCGGAGAGTTTGGGCATGTGAATACATTTGACAATGAGATTATTTGTCATTGTGGCAAAAAAGGTTGTTTGGAAACAGAAGCTTCCGGATCTGCCCTACATCGTACTCTGCTGGAACGGATACTAAAAGGAGAAAATTCAATTTTATCCAACCGGGTAAATATGGAAACTCCAATAACACTGGATGAAATTATAGCTGCGGTGAATAAAGAAGACCTCTTATGTATTGAAATAGTAGAAGAAATAGGGCAAAAATTAGGTAAACAAATAGCAGGACTTATAAATATCTTCAATCCCGAATTAGTAATAATCGGAGGAACATTATCTCTGACTGAAGATTACATTACCCAACCCATCAGAACAGCAGTACGAAAGTATTCTCTAAACCTCGTCAATAAAGACTCAGTCATTACAACCTCTAAGTTAAAAGACAAGGCGGGTATTGTTGGGGCATGCATGTTGGCACGAAGTCGAATGTTTGAAGGTACAAACTAGACCTCCAACATTCGTTTCATAAATATAGCCGCGCCTTCCACATCGGAAGGTGCAGGTGCCCATGGCGCAACATCTTCTGGCGGAAGTGGCTTATAAGGGCCACTCTTTATTTCAAAGATAACAGTACCAGACTCTAAAACTACAATACTATGCCAAGTACCGGAAGGAATTTCCACTCCATACATTCCAGCTGATGGATTCAGATTAACTTTTTCCGTCACATTGCCCATATCATCATAGAAAAACGCTATCAGACTTCCGCGCAGAACAATATAAGTTTCTTCCTTATCTACATGACGATGAGGAGGGAGATAAGTTCCCGGCTCCAGAGCATTAAGAAGACGGTGAATAGGTGCATCTAAAGACTCATGAAAATTATAATTCATTCGTAAACGAGAATTCTCCTGAGCATCATGAGTTACCCCGTCCAATAGTTCTTCCGAAATCAGCTTCATCATTACTTCAACAATTGAGCAAACTTACTTGAAAGGTTTGCTTTATCTGACACAATAGAAAGTTCTTTGCCATCAGTACCCACTAAAAAAGCGGCTTTCTGAGATGCTACAATAGGAGTTATATCCTTCAAATCTCCTTCTACAAAAACACAACCTGAGAAAAAAGGAACAATAATCTCCTTCATTTTCCCATTCCAGTTTACATATATTGTTTGCATAGGACAAAAAGTCTTATACCCTGCAACATTTAAGTGCTGCATCAATTTACGTTCCAATCTCGGTGCCGTATATACAATATACCAGCAACACGCATTTTCATCCATCATCATATTGTTGTTTGCTTTTTCCATCCTTTTAATAAATCCTTTACAAATAAAATCCAACCTACACTACCTACTCCAGCTAAGAAAATAAAACCGATAAGAATCATTACTTTATTGGGTTTCGCCGGACGCAAAGGAACTGATGCCGGCTGTACAACCGTGTACACCGGAGTAATTTCTTGCACCTTAGCCTTAGCCATCTGTAATTGTTGAGCAACCTGAGTATACACATTATATGCTAAATTCATTTCATTTTGCAAGCGTTCTTGTTCAGCACGATAACTTAACAAAATTATATTTTGATTAGCATCAACAAAAGATGCATACTTTGACTGTGCAGCAGTATAATTATCTTTAGCCTCCTTATAGAGTTTCTCTGTAAAAGCTAAATCATGACGCGCCTTATTGGTCCGATAATCCGTGATATAGTTCTGCAGGCAACGCATTACCGTATCTGTCAATGAAGCTGAAATCAAAGGATCCTGCATAGTAACCGACAAAGTCGTAACACCTGTTTTCTTATCTACAGAAACAGAAATACGTTTGCTCAAGGCAGTTGCAATTGCAGCTTCATCTTTGGTTAATCTGAATGGATCTGTTTTAACAGCGACACCTTCTTCTTCTTTATCTTTAAACAAAGATATCACCCAACCCAATGCTTTAAAAGGAGCTGAAGTGATGGCTCCCCACCAAGGTCCACGCTGATACTCGTCCAAATAGGCATAAAGTGTTGTATCAATCTTATCTTTCTGATCCTTCACCTTTACATCAAAAAGTTCAATCAGAAAGGGAGTGGAACTTACAATATCAGGATAGAGTTCCGGTGAAAGAGCATCTTCACCACTGGAAGCACCTAAACTGATACCTGCCATAGCCGCTAATGCCCCCATACTACCTCCACCCGACTTACCACCAGTCTCTGGTGCTAACGTCACACTTGTAGAGTATTCTTTCGGGATGCTGAATGCTACAACCAGTCCCACCAACACAGCATATCCACACGCCTTGAAAACCAGTTTCCTACTTGCCCACACCTTTTGAGCAAGTTCTATTAAATCGATCTCTTGTTCTTCCGGCTGTTGAGGAGTTGTATTCAGTTTGTTTTCTTCACTCATAACTTCTATTACTTAAAGAGGTTAACCATGGTTGCAATCATAGCAGCAATGGAGGCGGTTGTGCTACCCATACCTAAAATCTCAGCAGTACTCATCCGCTTCTTTTCTTCCTTGCTTGGAACAATAATCTCACAGCCAGGCTCTATAGCCTTTTTATCGCGAGATTTCAGACGGGATACCGTACCGTTCATATATACTACATAAGCTTTTTTCTTCTTGGCCAGATTACCATAACCACCTGCCTGATTGATGTAATAACGTAAACTTTCACCACGCTTATACAATACAGTATTGGGATACAAAACCGCTCCACTAATTTTTACCGTATTAATATATTCAGGAATGAATAAAACATCCCCTTCACGCAAAACCAAGTCAAAATCACTACCTGGATTAGAGATAGCCTTCTCCAAATTAATACCAACAGTATAAGTGTCTGATATGTTCAGCTTCTCAACAGAAATAGAGTCTTTTCCCTCTCCCATTCGAGCCATCCGAACAGCATCGGCCTGACGGCGTTGTTCTTCTTCCGTCATTTTACGAATCAAGCGCGCACCTTTTACATAAGCATCCGGAGTAATTCCGCCAGCTTTTGAAATCAAATCAGACAAACGCTCATTCTTCTTCACTAAAGCATAATTGCCACCGAAGAGTACTTCCCCTGCAACAACTACATTCTGCTGCTTGCGATATGCAGGACTCTTGCGAACATATACTTCATCAAACGGTTCCAAGTGGAAATCTCCTTCTCCACCTACTACTAAGCCGTCTTTAATATCAAATGAATAAGTCTTTCCTAAAACACTGCTAAAAGAAGTGCTCTTCGGATCCTTAATACGACGGGTAATATCAACCTTTGTAGTTGCAGCTGCTTCCAATAAGCCACCAGACTGAACCAACAAATCTTCGATAGTCATATTCTTAGAAAAGAGGAATGTACCCGGATTTGCAACTTCACCATGAATAGAGATAGTCTCCTCCTCTTTCAGGTCATGAATGCTTGGTATATATAAAATATCATTTTTCTGCAATGGTATGTCAGCTACAGTTCCTTTAAGCAAACCACCTAAATCCACAGCAATTACCTCATGAGACAAATCTTCATTCTCACGATCTAAAAGTGCACGATTCAAAAATGCATCACCTCTTAATCCCTCAGCTTTCTTTATTAATTGCTTTACAGTATTTACTGTCCCACTCAATTCATATAAACCAGAGCGATAAACAGCACCACGAATTTCTACGCGATTCTCAAAACGCTTCAATACGGCATCTACAGAAATGGAGTCACCATCATCCAAACGGAAAACAGAGTAATCCATTTCGTCTACATTATATACCTGATGTTCGCGACCACTTTTACGAATAATACGAACTGCCTTTTTGTAAGCATCTCCAGTAAAGCCACCAGCATAATTCAAAATAGTAGCAACAGTCTCTGTTGGCTTCATTTCATAGAACATCGGGCGCTTTACCTTACCAGCTATTCGCACCAAAGATTCATAAGGGTTAACTATAATTACATCTCCTTCCTGAAGACGGATATCATCTTTCATCTTACCCTTCATAAGGTAATCATAAACATCCAGATCAGCAATCGTTTTGCCATTGCGAACTACCTTAATACTACGCAGACTACCAATTTTATTAACACCGCCAGCACGATACAAAGCATGGAAAACAGAGGAAAAAGAGGATAATGTATATGTTCCAGGAACAGCAACTTCACCCATTATATTAATCTGTATAGTCCGGATATCCCCTAAAGTCAACTTTATTTGAGAGGTAGGTTCACTTCCTGATATTCCTGAGTATATTTTTGAAAATTCACGTTGTAAATATGCATTGGCATCTTTTACAGTCATTCCACTTAATTGAACAGGTCCCAACCCGCTCACCTGAATAGTTCCTTCAGGTGAAATACTTTGGCGAATTGTATTCTCCGAAGCACCCCAAACATCAATAATAACCTCATCGCCAGGTCCTAAACGATAGTCCACCGGAGTAGCCAGGTTAATACTCGGTTCAAACGTTAAATTCCGGTTTGTAAATACATCATGACCAAAAATTTGAGAAGCATTATCTGTAGTAGCAGTATTATCAGCCCTATTATCTACTCTCCCCCCTACAGTCTCATCAAGCATTCCCACTTCTGAATAGTCAGTAGTTCTTCTCTGCCCTCCCCCATCATCAACTAAAGTACGTTGACGCAATTGAGAAGGCATTTCATTGGATTTATTACTTACAGTATTACTTTCCGAATATTTCTGTTGTATCCTGCTAACTTGCTCTTTGGTCACCCCTCTACGCAATAGTTCTGTGGTTATCTGCTTCTGACTTTTTCCACTTTTATTTGCTTCCTTTACGTATTGAATAACCTGATCATCCGACATCTGCTGGGCCATAGCCACTCCAGAAAGGACGAAAATTAAAAAGAATAGTGTTATTAATCTGCGCATAAGATATTTGATTAATCTTTAGAATTCCTATAATTAATATAAATCGGGCACAAAGGTAGCATATTATTTTATAACGCCCATTTATTTTACATCTAAATTTTGGAAAAAGATTTTAAAACCGTCTCTATCAAGAGCTCAGACCTCTACCGGATGTTCAGCAATACATGAAATTATTTTTTTCATTTCGTTAATTATTGTCAGAGGCTCACCCGATTCGTATTTTTCAACTAAAGAATCAATCTGTTTACAGACCTTATCAACTCCTGCAATATCTTCCCTGCTTCTCCTCACTTTGTCATAACATGTAGCTTCAGTTTCCTCCGCCGATTCATCCTCAAAGACATATATACCTCCATTTTCACCAAGATTTCCTGCTTCCAATATCAGTAGGCAAGCTTCCGGTAAGGTCATCAAACTACGGGGAGCCTCCGGATATACATCCGCAAAGCGGACTACAAATAATTTAGCAGTAAGCTCCTCTTGCCTGATTTTTTGCGAAAGTCCCCGCATATAGATTTCAGCCAAACGCTTACTGTATCCCATTACATGAACTGGTGACAGAGCATGATTCGTAGAAATCATCATACATTTATACACCTTATATTTAATCGCCAAATCTGCAATATTTTTAGTACCTAAAACATTAACCTGCAACGCTTCAGCAGCATAATCCTCCAACATAGAAATATTTTTATAAGCCGCTGCATGAAAGACCAACTGTGGCATATACTGTTTAAATATAGCTTCCATCCTACTACGATTAGCAACATCCGCTACCAGGACCTTTACTTCAAGGTTCTTCCAATGATCTGATAATTCCAATTGAACATCATACAAAGGAGATTCAGCCTGATCAACTAATATCAATTGATAAGGATTCAGAGCCGCCAATTGACGAACAATTTCACGTCCCACAGCACCTGCAGCACCAGTCACCAATATCCGATGCCCTTCAATATAAGCAGCAATCTTTCGGATATCAGCCTGGATAGGCTCACGACGAAGCCAGTCCTCTATATGAATATCTTTTATAATCCCGTCATCCAGACAGTTACTTAAGGGTGGTACTGTCATTACATGAATATTTTGGGCCAACATTCGCTCCATTACACCAGATGATTCTAAATCTGCCAGCTTATCCGGTGCCACAACAACCGTTTGTACATTCTTTCTTTTCAAATGCTCAAACAACTTATTATTATTAGCATAAACCCTACACCCCATTGTATGCTTACCTATCATCCAAGGTTCATCTGAAATAAAGCCGCATACACGATAATGATTATTTCGACTGACCCGCATCGATTTAGCTATATTTACTCCTGTCCCGCGAAAGCCATAAATAAATACATTTACGCAGTGCCGATCATCAAAAGATAAAGCCTCATGCAGCATTTTCACTAAAATGCGCAGACATACCATAAAAGTAAAATTGAGAATATATGCTATAAAGACAATCCCATTCGGTAATGTTTCTCCAAATCCAAAAGCCGACCAACAAAAATTACCAATACCCAATAAACCATAGCTTATTGTAAGAGATATAAACACTCTGTAAATATCCACAAACGAAGAGAAACGAATAACTCCAACATAGGTATGGAAGACAGAAAAGAAACACAGATTACAAGAAAGCGAGAATAAAATCATCCATATATATAATGATACCTTATATATTATAGAAGAAACTCCCAATTGAAGTATGCATGCTAAAAGCATAGAAATCACAACCAAGCAGATATCAATAGCCAAAATCGTCCATTTAGATGCAATGCGGGATGAAAGATTTCTATAATAAACTTTTAGGTTCATAATTATTGTCAGATCTTAGGTTGATATACACTTTTGCAAAGATGTATTTTTTATATTGATAAAACAATTTTTTTAGAAGGAAAATGACAGAACAGACCTCAAAAATAGCTTTAAGAAAGATTTTCTCAAAAAAATCTTCTTTTCTTTTCGTAGTTTCGAAGAAAGCTGTAAATTTGCACCCCGTAAAACAAAAAGCCGTTGCCGCTATAGCTCAGTTGGTAGAGCAACGCATTCGTAACGCGTAGGTCGCCAGTTCAAGTCTGGCTAGCGGCTCAGAAAGAGAGAGATGCTTATGCATCTCTTTTTTTATTTCATAGATTCTTCTTACCTTTGCCAGACTAAAACAACTTCAGAAACAGATGAAAAAGAAGACAAAAAAAATTCTCATAGGAGGATTGGCAATCCTGTTCCTTATGGGCGTAGCTTGTGCCGGAACATTCTATTATTATATATTCTACCCACAATTTCATCCCCAAAAGACTACTTATATTTATATCGACAAAGACGATACAATAGACTCCATATATAATAAAGTAAAAATACAGGGACACCCGAAAAGTTTCACAGGTTTTCTCTGGATAACCCGATGGCGTAATTATGATTCGGCTATCCACACCGGGCGCTATGCCATCCGTCCGGGAGAAAATGTGTATCATGTCTTCAGTCGTTTATACCGGGGATATCAGGAACCTATCAATCTTACTGTTAGCAACGTACGCACTTTAGACAGACTTGCCCGCAGCATTGGTAAGCAGTTAATGATCGACTCTACAGAAATTGCTACCGTAATGAATGACACTATATTCCAGAAGCGGATGGGATATAAAAAAGAAACAATGTCCAGTCTGTTCATTCCGGAAACATACCAGGTTTACTGGGATATGAGTGTAGACGAATTTTTCGAGCGTATGCAGAAAGAGCATGAAAAATTCTGGAACCAGCAACGATTGGCTAAAGCTGAATCTATCGGAATGACACCGGAAGAAGTTTCTACCCTAGCCTCTATTGTTGAAGAGGAAACCAACAACAACGAGGAAAAACCAATGGTTGCCGGACTCTATATTAACCGTTTACATAAAGGTATGCCATTACAGGCAGATCCAACAATAAAGTTTGCCCTCCAGGACTTTGGTTTAAGAAGAATAACCAATGAACATTTGAATGTCAACTCACCCTACAATACATATTTAAATGCAGGCCTGCCTCCGGGTCCCATACGTATACCTTCACCTATAGGTATCGATGCAGTACTAAACTATGCCAAGCACGACTACATTTACATGTGTGCCAAAGAAGATTTCTCAGGTACTCACAATTTTGCTTCCAATTATGCTGATCACATGAAAAATGCCAGAAAATATTGGAATGCTTTAAACGAAAGAAAGATTTTCAAGTAAAATCATGATAAAATAAAAGCAAAAGCCTATATTTGCGAGTGAAAAACGCAGATTATTTCCTTTTTTAATAATCATGACTAACATTAAAATAATCAGATATGAGCAAGCAACTCTTACTTGGCGATGAAGCCATTGCACAAGCTGCATTAGATGCCGGACTCTCGGGTGTTTACGCCTATCCCGGTACTCCTTCCACAGAAATTACAGAATACATTCAAATGGCGCCTATTACGGCTGAACAGAATATCCATAGCCGTTGGGCCTCCAATGAGAAGACAGCTATGGAAGCTGCATTAGGTATGTCATTTGTCGGTAAACGAGCATTAGTCTGCATGAAACATGTAGGCATGAACGTAGCTGCCGACTGTTTTATCAATTCAGCTGTTACAGGTGTAAAAGGTGGATTAATTGTAGTAGCTGCGGATGACCCCAGCATGCACTCCTCACAGAATGAACAAGACAGTCGTTTTTATGGTGATTTCTCATTGATCCCCATGTACGAACCAAGCAATCAGCAGGAAGCATATGATATGGTTTACAATGGATTCGCATTTTCTGAAAAGATTGGCGAACCGGTATTGATGCGTATGGTCACCCGCCTGGCACACTCCCGTTCCGGTGTAGAACAAAAACCGCAACAACCCCAAAACCAAATGTCATTCAGTGAAGACCCTCGCCAGTTCATCTTGTTGCCAGGTAACGCCCGCAAGCGCTATAAGGTTTTATTAGAACGTCAAGCCGAATTTATTGAAGCATCTGAAAACTCTTCTTATAATAAGTATACCGATGGTCCTAATAAGAAATTAGGTATCATAGCGTGTGGAATCGGCTACAATTATCTGATGGAAAACTATCCTGATGGTTGCGAATACCCCGTATTGAAGATTGGGCAATACCCATTACCCAAGAAACAGCTCCTGCAATTGGTAGAAAACTGTGATGAGATTCTGGTATTGGAAGACGGACAACCTTTCGTAGAAAAACAACTGAAAGGCTATCTTGGTATCGGCGTAAAAGTAAAAGGACGCTTAGACGGCACATTATCACAAGATGGTGAATTAAATCCAGATAAGGTGGCACGTGCCGTAGGAAAAGAGAATAAGTCAGAGTTTGGTATCCCCTCACTCGTAGAAATGCGTCCACCTGCATTATGTGAAGGCTGTGGCCATCGTGATATGTACACTACGCTCACCCAGGTTTTGAAAGAAGAATATCCGACACATAAAGTATTCAGCGATATCGGCTGTTATACTTTAGGAGCCAATGCACCATTTAATGCTATCAACTCATGCGTAGATATGGGTGCATCTATTACCATGGCTAAAGGAGCTTCGGATGGTGGACTTCATCCGGCAGTAGCAGTGATTGGCGACTCCACTTTCACGCATTCCGGCATGACAGGACTTTTGGATTGCGTCAATGAGAATGCCAATGTTACCATTGTCATTTCAGACAATGAAACGACTGCAATGACAGGCGGCCAGGATTCGGCCGGAACAGGACGTATTGAAGCGATCTGTGCCGGTATTGGCGTAGCCCCCGAACATATCCGTGTAGTAGTTCCCTTGAAAAAGAATTATGAAGAGATGAAGCAGATTATCCGTGAAGAAATCGAATATCGCGGTGTATCCGTTATCATTCCACGCAGAGAATGTATTCAAACCTTAGCACGTAAAAAACGAAACAAGTAAAACCATGAAAAAAGATATTATACTTTCCGGCGTAGGCGGACAAGGTATCCTCTCTATCGCCACAGTAATCGGTAAAGCCGCCCTTAAAGACGGACTATATATGAAACAGGCGGAAGTACATGGCATGAGCCAACGTGGCGGCGATGTACAATCCAATTTACGCATAAGCGATCAGCCTATCGCTTCCGATCTTATCCCTTCCGGTAAATGCGATCTGATCATCTCACTTGAACCGATGGAAGGATTACGTTATCTTCCTTACTTAAGTCCTGAGGGCTGGCTGGTGACCAACGAAACACCGTTTATTAATATCCCCAACTATCCGGCAGAAGCTGACGTAAGAGCGGAATTAGATAAGCTACCTCACAAGATCATTCTTAATGTAGACAAAGTAGCCAAAGAAATTGGTTCCATCCGTGTAGCAAATATTGTTTTACTGGGAGCCACCACCCCATTCCTCGGCATCGATTACGAGAAAATACAGACCAGTATCCGCGAAATCTTCGAACGTAAAGGCGAGGCCATAGTGGAAATGAATCTTAAAGCACTTGCAGCCGGAAAGGAAATTGCTGAGAAATTAATGTAAGATCCCTCAAAAATACACCACCATGAATAACAAATACTGGGAAGAAGAAATAGAAACCATGAGTCGTGAGAAGTTGCAGGAATTGCAACTTCAACGACTCAAAAAAACGATAAAGATTGCGGCTAATTCACCGTACTATAAAAAAGTATTTCAAGAATATAATATCACAGCTGATGACATCCAAAGCCTGGATGATATACGGAAAATACCTTTTACCACGAAATCCGATATGCGTGCCTGCTATCCATTCGGCATGGTATCAGGTAATATGCAGGAAGATGGTGTGCGTATTCATTCATCAAGTGGAACCACCGGTACTCCTACTGTCATCGTCCACTCACAACACGACTTGGACTCTTGGGCTAATCTGGTAGCACGCTGCTTGTACACTGTAGGAATACGTAAAACAGATGTTTTCCAGAACAGTTCGGGCTATGGTATGTTCACCGGAGGATTAGGCTTTCAATACGGTGCTGAACGCCTAGGCGCACTGACTGTTCCTGCAGCAGCCGGAAACAGTAAACGCCAGATCAAGTTTATCACAGATTTCAAGACTACCGCACTCCATGCCATCCCCAGTTATGCCATTCGTCTGGCAGAAGTTATTCAGGAAGAAGGAATTGATCCGACAAGTACCAGTTTAAAAACACTTGTTATCGGAGCAGAACCCCATACAGACGAACAGCGCAAGAAAATCGAACGCATGTTAGGTGTTAAAGCCTATAATAGCTTCGGTATGACAGAAATGAATGGCCCCGGCGTTGCTTTTGAATGTCAGGAACAAAACGGCATGCATTTCTGGGAAGATTGCTACCTCGTCGAAATAATTGATCCTGAAACAGGAGAACCCGTTCCGGATGGAGAAATCGGTGAGTTGGTATTGACCACTCTTGATCGCGAAATGATGCCGCTTATACGTTATCGTACCCGTGACCTTACCCGTATTCTTCCCGGAGAATGTCCTTGCGGACGTACACACCTCCGCATCGACCGTATCAAGGGACGCAGCGATGATATGTTTATCATTAAGGGAGTAAATATCTTCCCAATGCAAGTTGAAAAAGTATTGGTACAGTTCCCACAATTAGGTAGCAATTATCTTATTACCTTAGAGACCGTAAACAACCAGGACGAAATGATTGTAGAGGTAGAACTCAGCGATCTTTCTACTGATAATTACATTGAACTGGAGAAGGTACGTAAAGATATTACCCGTCAACTAAAAGACGAAATACTTGTTACCCCCAGGTTGAAACTCGTGAAGAAAGGTTCATTACCCCAAAGCGAAGGAAAAGCCGTCAGAGTAAAAGATCTGCGACAAAACCAATAAAAACAGCCTTTTTTCAAAATAATCAGTGGAATACTTGACATCACCTTTTTGATACAGTATCTTTGTACTATCCATTTATAGATACTATTTCACTGAATTATATTTCGCATCACATAGAAACGGGGAAGCTTTTGCTTCTCCGTTTTTTTAGCCCCTCATGCAGCAGATCCCAAAAGCTTACACTTATATAACCGTCAGCTTACACTTGCACAACTGCAAGCCCACACTTATACAAGCACAATGCCACAGCCCATCATCTTTAACTCCACACTTCGCTGTCTGCAACCTGTGGCATTTGTCCTGTTAAGGTGTAGCATTGAGAGCATTGAAATGTAGCATTTGCCCCAACAAACACTGGCAAAAGAAACGAAAGTCCTTTTATTGCATATCACTACCTCAAAGCAGCCTCCTAACCTACTTCTATTAATAATACATAAATCTGCTATTGACAATATTTGAGTTACGATACCCCTTAATAGAGACTAAGTGGAAATCTTTGGATTAGAGAAAGTACAAAGAAAAAGAAACGGTAACCAACCAAGATTACCGTTCCCCTTTATAAAAAAGCCGCACCGATGATGTGATGAAACTCCGAATGACATGATTTGAGCGCTCGTCCTCTTTGTAATCCACCGACTCAAAGTTACCCCGAAGGGCGTGGCCCGCCATCGAGAAGCGAAGCTTGTCTCGGTATTTCATAATAGTTTGATGAGTTTCCCGATCCAATCAATGCGGCTATATTTTCTACAACAAATGTAGTAAGTTTCTGTCAAAGAAACAAGGAAAAACCTGATTTTGTTTCCTCCATACAGGACATTTTATATTATATTCTCCCTATTATAAGCAAAAAGTGCCGATTACTCGTTCGTAATCAGCACTTTGTAAACTATTTGCTAAATAAACTTAAGCAGCCTTTGCTTTAGCTACGATAGCCTTGAAAGCTTCCGGATGGTTCATCGCTAAATCAGCCAAAACTTTACGGTTGATTTCGATACCTGCTTTGTGCAAAGCACCCATCAGCTTAGAATAAGACATACCTTCCAAACGAGCTGCAGCGTTGATACGCTGAATCCACAAAGCGCGGAAGTTTCTTTTCTTGTTCTTACGGTCGCGGAACGCATAAGTCAAACCTTTCTCCCAAGTATTCTTGGCAACGGTCCATACGTTCTTTCTTGCACCAAAGTAACCTCTGGTTAATTTCAAAATTTTCTTTCTTCTTGCTCTTGAAGCAACGTGATTTACTGATCTTGGCATAGTTTTACTAATTTTTGAATGTTAGCGCCATTACTTCACGCAACGGACTTAAAGCTAATGCATTCGGTTAATACTTTAAAATACTTTGTACGCTTTTTACTTCATTGCTAAGAGTTCCTTAACTTGGCTTACGTTCGTCACGTCAACTGTAGTTGAATGGCACAAGTTTCTTTTTTGCTTCTTAGTTTTCTTAGTCAAAATGTGACTGTGAAAAGCGTGCTTTCTTTTGATTTTACCTGTTCCGGTAAGAGTAAATCTCTTTTTAGAACCGGAGTTAGTCTTCATCTTTGGCATCTTACTTATTTTTAAATTATTTAAATTATATGGCAACGCACTATACCTGTGGCGTTACTCATTTCTTTTATTCTTCTGATTCAGCCGGAGCTGCTTTCGGAGCATCTGCAGATTTCGGTGCAACAGGCTTCTTAGGCACTTCTTTTTTCTTCGGAGAAAGCTGAATAGTCATTCTCTTTCCTTCCAGTACTGGCATCTGATCTACTTTTGCATAGTCTTCCAAGTCATTGGCAAAACGAAGCAACAACACTTCTCCTTGCTCTTTAAACAAGATGGAACGACCTTTAAAGAACACATAAGCCTTTACTTTATCACCTTCTTCCAAAAAGCCTTTAGCATGCTTCAACTTGAAGTTATAATCGTGATCATCAGTCTGAGGACCGAAACGAATCTCCTTCACGTTTACCTTCACCTGTTTCGCCTTCTGTTCTTTCTGACGCTTCTTTAACTGATAAAGAAATTTAGAGTAATCGATGACACGACAAACAGGGGGTTGTGCGTTTGGAGAGATTTCCACGAGATCCACCTCACGCTCTTCGGCAAGTTTCAATGCCTGGGCTATCGGATATACGTTGGGTTCTACTTCATCGCCCACTATGCGGACTTCTTTGGCACGGATTTGTTCGTTAATCCGGTATTGCCCTTTTAAGCTGTCATTTTTCATTAAATAACCTCTATTTCCAGTTTGTTTCTTATTTACTACTCCCAAATTATTATTTTTTTATGTTAGGTAAAAGCTATCTTTAGAACATCATTTATGCTATGCTTTCACAAGTGGGCGCAAAGTTACCATTTATTTATCATATTCTGAACTTCTTCGTTCAAAATTTTAGCAAATTCTTCAAATTTCATAGTACCTTTATCGCCTTCCCCTTGCTTGCGGACAGAAACTTCTCTGTTTTCTGCTTCTTTTTCACCCACAATCAGCATGTAAGGAATACGCTTCAATTCATTATCACGAATCTTACGTCCTATCTTCTCATTGCGCTCATCCACAATTGCACGGATATCATATTGCTTCAGGAACTTTTTCACTTCCTGTGCATAATCATTAAACTTCTCACTGATAGGCAAAATAGCTACCTGCTCAGGTGTCAACCACAACGGGAACTTACCTGCCGTATGCTCGATAAGCACAGCAACGAAACGCTCCATTGAACCGAATGGTGCACGGTGTATCATCACCGGACGATGCTTTTGGTTATCAGCACCGGTATATTCCAGTTCAAATCGTTCCGGCAAGTTATAATCCACCTGAATGGTACCCAACTGCCAACGGCGACCGATAGCATCTTTTACCATGAAGTCCAACTTCGGGCCATAGAAAGCCGCTTCACCATATTCAATTCTTGCAGTCAAGCCTTTTTCTTCACAAGCCTCGATGATAGACTGTTCAGCTCTTTCCCAGTTTTCATCGCTACCGATGTATTTCTCACGGTTCACTTTGTCACGCAAGGAAATCTGTGCTTCCACATTGGCAAAGTCCATGGAACGGAACACAATAGAAATAATATCCATCACGCGCAGGAATTCATCTTTCACCTGGTCGGGACGACAGAAAATATGTGCATCATCCTGCGTAAAGCTACGTACACGTGTCAATCCGTGCAATTCACCACTTTGCTCGTAACGGCAAACCGTACCGAATTCAGCCAAGCGCAAAGGCAGATCTTTATATGAACGCGGGGAATTCTTATAAATCATACAGTGGTGAGGACAGTTCATCGGTTTCAGGAAATACTCCTCTCCTTCTTCGGGTGTATGAATAGGTTGGAATGAATCCTTACCATACTTAGCATAGTGACCGGAAGTTATATACAGCAGCTTGTTACCAATCGGCGGAGTAATAACCTCCTGATAATCGTAACGTGCCTGAATACGGCGCAGGAATTCCTGCAGACGCAGACGCAATGCAGTACCTTTCGGCAACCACATAGGCAAGCCTTTACCTACCGTATCAGAGAACATGAACAAATCCATTTCCTTACCGATTTTGCGATGGTCACGTTTTTTGGCTTCTTCCAAAACAACCAGATATTCATCCAGCATCTTTTTCTTCGGGAAAGTAATACCGTAGATACGCGTCATCATCTTGCGGTCTTCATGTCCACGCCAGTAAGCACCGGCTACCGACATCAATTTGATAGCCTTAATCGGCGCAGTAGTCATCAAGTGCGGGCCACGGCACAAATCCGTAAAAGCACCTTGCGTATAAGTAGTAATGTGACCATCTTCCAATTCAGAGATCAATTCACATTTATAAGTTTCTCCACGATCACCGAACTTTGTCAATGCATCCGCTTTTGAAATACTTTCTCTCACAACAGCTTCTTTCTTTGCTACCAGTTCTGCCATTTTAGCCTCAATCGCCGGAAGGTCAGATTCTTTAATAGTAGCCTCACCCGGATCCACATCATAGTAGAAACCGTTTTCAATGGCAGGACCAATACCGAACTGAATACCTGGATATAATTCCTGTAAGGCTTCAGCCAACAAGTGAGCACTGGTATGCCAGAATGCATGTTTACCTTGCTCATCTTCCCATTTATAGAGAACAAACTCAGCATCCTCGTTGATAGGACGCCCCAAATCATAAATCTCACCGTTCACGCCACATGCCAGCACTTCCTGTGCCAGGCGAGAGCTGATACTTTCTGCAATTTGCAGTCCCGTTACTCCGTCATTATACTCGCGTACGGAGCCGTCTGGAAATGTAATTTTTATCATAATGTTGTGTATATTTCAATTTTCAGAACGCAAAAATAGCTAATTCTTTTTGATATTTTATTTTTTAGCAAAAAAATGTTATTCACGAGTATTGGTAAACCGCTTAATAATATTGTAAGCAGAAACAATACCCAACTCTCCTGCTTTACTCAGGTCTGTAATACCCTGCTTGTTATTACCCAGGAAGATATGAGTCAGGCCACGATTGAAATAAGCTTCGGCAAAGTCTTTATTCAGTTCGATTGCCTTGTCATAATCTACTAATGCTCCACGGTAATCCTTCAACAGAGACAGCACATTGGCACGATTATAATATCCATAAACAAAATCAGGTGCCAATTGGATGACATGATCCAAATCTTTTCTCACAATATCATAATCCAAAGCAGTTACTTCCGCTTGATTCTTACTGTCAACAGAAGCTCCGGGAACACCTTCGGTCAAACCGGCTTCCGCCTTCTTATATTCCAATTGCTTATAACGCACCAACGAGCGCATAAAGTAAGCCGGAAAGAATTTATCATCCAGCAAAATGGACTGCGTAAAGTCATCTATAGAACTGGCAAAGTCCTGAACCAGATAGAAATCAAGTCCGCGCAGAAAACGTTTCTTGGCATCCTTATCATTGGATACGATATCCGAAGTATGGGTATCGATCAGAGCAAAATGAAATTTCACCTGTTCTTCCGTCAACGGAGCTTCCATATTAGTAATACGCAACGGTTTCGGGAATATTTTCTCATGATTCAACTCCTCAATATATTTATGGAAATGAACAATGCGCTTCACCTCACTCGATTTCTCATAATATGTCAATGCATACATCGGTTCCATCTTAACGGCTACGTTCCGGTCTTGAACGCGACCGCGGTAGTCGCTCTTATATTTCTGGTCTTCTTCCGAGTCATCAGCAATCACGATTTTCCGGTAATTCTCCATATTCTTATCGGATTTCTTACGCGTTTTGCTCGTATCCTCATTATCCTGATTATTGTCTGCAACGTCCTTATCGCTTGTCGTAACCCCGTTACGCTTGTCTATCTGCATCTTCATGATTTTGAATTCATCCTCTTCGGCACCTTTACGATCACCGATCTTCTTACGAGCTTCGGCACGCTGATAGTACCCAGCCATAAAATTAGGATATTCGTCAATCACCTTCGAATAGTCACTGATAGCACCACGATAATCACCCGTCTGTGCACGCAGCAAACCACGGTTGAAAGTTGCCATCATATTATCCGGTTCTACCTTCAGAACAAAATCAAAGTCTTCAAGTGCCCGGTTATCGTCACCTACCTGTGCACGGAGCAAACCACGGTTATAATGCCCCAGGAAGTTATTCGGATCGATGTCCAATGCCAGATCATAATCACTCATGGCACCTCTCAAATTATTCTGATGGAAACGCGCCAATGCACGATTGATATAATTACCAGCATTCTTCGCACTCAGATGAATGGCCTGATCCAAGTCACTTTCGGCATCTGTATACTTTCCCTGTTGCAAACGGACAATAGCGCGTGCGCTCCATCCATCAGGATCATAACGATCCATATCAATTGCCGTTTCAAAGTCATTCAGAGCCTGTATAGTATCCTTTTGCTTTAATGACACTTCGCCACGCATCAGATAAGCACGCGTGTACCTGGGAGCTATCTTCAACAATTTCCCCAAATCCTCTTTAGCCGCATCATAATCCTCTTTCTGCATATGGCAAAGAGAAAGATTATGCCACAGAACAAGATTCTCCGGATCATATTTCAGAGCTGTCTGATAATCTTCAATAGCACCGTTATAATTATTCTGCCGGATACGTGCCAATCCACGTATCTGATAGGCACCTACTACAAAAGGATTACGATCGATAGCCGCATCGCAATCCGCTTCCGCACCTTGGAAATCATCCAAATTGATTTTTGCCAAACCGCGAAAGAAGTAAGGCTCATATAAATAAGGCTTAGCGTTAATTACCTGGTTGAAATACTGGATAGAAAGCACATAGTCTTCAAAATACAACGCGTTGCGTGCGATTGTCATCACTCGCTCCGTATTGATCTGCGCACACAGCAACGTAGGAAGCAACAGGAAAGCCGTCAGTATCTTTTTTATCATCTTGTCTTATAAATGCTTGTAAACGAAACAAATTTAATGCTTTTCATTTACTTGGCGGGATTAACGGAAGACTTTTTATATTTTTTGAGCCTTTTATACCTTATTATAAGATTAGCTTATTTCACAGTCTTGACTTTATACGTGCAATGGGCTTTTCCCTTTAGCATCGCATTCAGTCTTCCCTTAATCATTTGCTTACGCAAGGGGGACAAATGATCAATAAACATCTTTCCTTCTAAATGGTCAAATTCATGTTGCATCACACGTGCCAGGTAGCCCTCAACAATTTCGTCATGCTCTACCATATCCTCATCCATATACGTTACATGGATTTTATTACCACGCTTCACAGCTTCATGAATACCCGGAAGACTCAGGCATCCTTCTTCCATAGACACTTCTTCACCTGATACTTCCAGGATATGGGGGTTGATATATGCTTTCCGGAAACCTTTATATTCAGGATAATCTTCTGACAATACATCCAGATCAACAACTACAACACGAACAGGCAATCCTACTTGCGGTGCTGCAAGCCCTACACCTTCGGCATTATCCATCGTTTCGAACATATTCGCAATTAACTCTTTCAAATTTGGATAGTCGGGAGCAATATCTTCCGCCACTTTTCTCAATACGGGCTGACCGTATACATAAATGGGTAAAATCATTCTTTCTCTAAGTTACAAATTACTAAATCAATATATATAGGTATATATACCTTATTATAATATAAAACGTTTATTTTCCAAATAGCTTTGCAGAATAATAGTTGCACTGATTTCGTCCACCAAAGCTTTATTCTGACGATCTTTCTTCTTCAGCCCGGCCTCCCGCATAGTGCGATGTGCCAAAACGGATGTAAAACGCTCGTCAACATACTCAACAGGCATTTCCGGTAACTTTTTCTTCAACAAACGGACAAAAGGTTCTATACGTTTCATGTTTTCCGAAGCCTCATTATTCATCTGTTTAGGCAAGCCTACAAGAATACGTTCCACCGGTTCTTTTCCTACATAATCAAGGATGAATGCCAGCAGCTCATGTGTAGGCACAGTGGTCAGTCCGTTAGCAATCATTTGTAATGTATCGCTGACAGCTATTCCCGTACGCTTTTTACCGTAATCAATAGCTAATATTCTACTCATAATGGGCTACAAAATTACGATTAAAATTTGATATTTACCTTCATCTGCCGGCATAATAACAAAAAAGGGAGTCTAACTCATGCTAAATATAGCTACACATTCCAATTATTCCGCTTTACTTTAAAAGCACTATTGACTATAAACTGGCACATTAGAGTAGAAGTTCAAAGCATGCATTATACTATATTATTACCAAACATGGCTTTTTATATTATTTTCAGAAGAAACGCCAAATCTTCAAATCGAAAGACATAAGAATCTAATAATCAATAACAGAACAACATCTTACAAGAAAAATGGGGAACGGATATATTCATAGCAATTTTCATACAAGCAGAGCATTGCTCTCCCAAATCACATTTTTCAGTTAGTTGCTTTATCTAACAATTATTTGATTATTCACTTATATTCCTTTCAACCTTCAAGAGTAATTTATGTAAACTATTGAAAAAACATTATTTCATTCTAATATTATTACATTAATAAATTCATTACCAACCTAATATTATTTGATTTCTTTATAACAAAAAAGGTATCTGATAATAATCAGATACCTTTCTTATTTATAGAGTTTTATCCTCTAATCTTATCCTTTTCCAGAATAACAACTTTTATTCCAAAATTACCACGCGATTCAGATAGTCTTTGCCAAACATATTAGCTGTACCGCCGAAACCGACGAGTTCAAGTTGTCCGGCATCAACGCCTTCTTTGATAAACGCATCATAAACAGCCTGAGCACGCCTCTCTGATAATTTCTGGTTATTGAATGCACTACCTGTAGCTTTATCTGCATAACCAGCAATCTTATACTTTTTATCCGGATTAGCCTTCAATATTTTAGCAGCCAACTGAATATTAACCATGCCGTAATCATCGATACGAGCACTACCAATCTTAAAGAAGACAGCACGAGGACCAGCTACTTCAACTTCCTTCACAACCTCTTTAGTTACAGGCTTAATGTTAGCCAAAGCATTCTTCGCATTAGCCAGATCACTCTGAGCCTGCGCCAGTTCACTTCTGTATTTATTAACCTCCGCATTGATAGCATCCTGGTCAATCTTTGCGCCATAAGAGATAAATTTCTTACCCCCGAAAGTATAAGTAACACCAGCCGTCAAAGATACTGCTCCGTCCGTATAAGCATTGCTCTTACTTCCAAACATGGAAGGAGAAACTTCACCTCTTGCTTCAATATTGATATCCAAGTATTTACTCACATTAAACTGTCCCATCAAACCCACAGAACCGTTAATCAATGCATTCAATTTATCTTGGTTACCATAAGTTTTTGCAAAAGTTAACCCCGGGCCTGCAAATACAGACACCGTAAACAAACGGTCAGGATTGTATCCACAAATGGAGTTAGACAGATTATACATAGCATCTGCGCGCAAAGTAAAATACTTCTTGTTTTTAATTTCCGCATAAGTGCCTTTTATCTGTTCACGCTCCGTATATAGCGTTGACCACAATCCGGCAACTTGTCCACGAACTCCCCAGATGGGATTGAACAGTTTACCCACTGACAAATGGATCAGCGGTGTTATGGCATCTCCAATGCCATAATCAAAGTTATCAGGATTAACGCATGCCTGAGCTCCTACGCCAGCACTTATAAAGATATTGTCTTTAAATTTTTCGCTGTAGTATTTCTCTTTAGTCTGCGCCGTAGCCGTGAGGGCCCATCCTGCTAACATGATAGATACTATACCAAATTTACATTTCATTGTTTTTCTATTTTTTAATGATTAACTCTATGCTTTCCTTCTGCCAAACTCCTTATTTCAACCGGAATTGAAGACACAATCCCCCTGTGAAATATCTCATTCTTTGCAGTTCCACCTGCATATGCAAATGCTTAAAAAGCAAGTAAGTGGCACCCAACGCAAAATCTTTTGAATCATACTCCGCGATCACTCTTAAATCAGGGGCAAAAGTCGGATTATAACTAATACCTGCTGCTACTCCATTCAATTTATACTCTTTCCTTTTATTGTATAGATAAGAAAGATGCACTCCGACCTCTTCTGTTCCTATGGTGAAGTGCTTGGTAGCAGCAAGATAGAAACGGCTATAGTATCCATTCCCCTCTGTAGTTCCAATCTCTCCACCTCCGGATGAAGTAAACGGGTCTGATGTACCGAATACAACAGCCGGCATATACTTCCAGAATTGCCCTTCTTTCAAAATTCTCAGCCGGATAGAAAAGTATCTATCCTGATTCGTAAATCCAGAGTAACCATAAGGTTTTAAGCCTAAAGCTTCCGCCTTAAAAAGGGTGCAAGTATATGCTACCTCCATCCACGGCAGAATAGTCACATTCAAAAAATAATTGTACGTATGGTAATACCACGTAGGAGGAGTTATCTCCTTGTTCATGAAATTACCTCCCAGCATTACTGTTTTATCCCTTTGCATCTCAGCTGAAGGAGCATGCAGCAAGCCGGTAGTTCCATAAGTCAATTGAGCCGAAAGCATGGATGATACACTAATAAGTAGTGTCGTAATGAACATCCGTTTCATCTCCATTAAGTATAATCTCATGCTTCTCGGATCAATTGCGTTATTCAAAAGTGATTTTTATTCGAAATCAACAATGCCACCACCTGCATTCAAGTCGGTACCATTACCACCATGTCCGTGAGTGTGACCGATAGCATAGTTAGCTTCAATGGTTACACTAGTAATCTTCTTCACTATGACAGTTACGTCTATTGCCACCTTATTCTTGTCAATAACATGAACTGTATAAGCTTTCTTAGTTTGCTTTCTCACCATACTAAAGTTATCGATCTGCTTGTATGCAGGAACTGTGAAATTCTCCTCTACAGCCACTTTCGTATAATCAGCAGTAGGCTTAACATTAGCATAATCCTTGGCTATCATATTATTCAATAATAAAACTACATAAGCCTGAGTTTCATCATTCATCTTACTTAAAGCAGCTTTAGCAGCCAGAACAGGGGTGTTACCATCATAAGCAATTCCACCCAAATACTGTCCTCTCAAGACAATATTAGCAGAAGCAGATCCGGTATAACAAGGCTTATCAATTGTTTCAGCAGGCAGATTTGCATTTTCTTTATCAATGATTGCGGACTCAAATCCGAAGCTAAACTTAGAGAAGTGACTAACCTTTGCTACGAATTTCTTAGAAGCAGCATCATAAGTAGCATAGTTGTCTGCATCAGCTTTCCATTCACCTGTTTTTTCATCCAAGTAGAGAACACCAAACACATAATCCGGCTCCTTAGTTACAGTTACAGGTACATCAAATTTAACTTCCAACGGCTGAGAGAATACTGTACCGCTCGGCTTACCTTCAAATACACGGGTAGCAGCAGTAGTCTTTTCAGCTTGGATATCACGAGCTACACTAATAGCTTCTGCAGTTCCACCTACATAGTAAACAGTAGTATTAGCAGGTAATTTGATCTCGTCAGTAACCTTCTTTGTTTCTGAAGTAGGTTCACCAGTTTCTTCATCATATACCTGTTCAGTTGATTCCAAACTTACTACCAACTCAGTCTCTACAGGTACAACCGGTATTACTTCAGTACCATATTCTTTGGCAAGCTCTTCGATCTTGCTTACAACATCTGCACTCTCTTCTTTTTTGATATCCTCAATATCCTTATCTTCCTTCTTCGTTACATCAACAGGAACCTCAGCTTCCCCACCTTCACTCGGATCCGGATCTGGATCCGGTGTTACAGATTCAGCTTTCAGTACAAATGAAACAGAAGTAACAGAAGTTGCACCGGTTTCAACCCACTTAAGAAGACTTGCCTTTACTTGTTTAACATAACCTGATTTAGTTACAGTAATAGTAGCCAAAGTAGTCGGAGTTACATTTTCTGCAGAGATTTCTTTATAAAAGTAACCCTTACCATCCGTTTTCAAGTCGTTATATACAGCACTACCAACTTCTACTTTTACAGCAGCAGCACTTACAGCGTCGCCTTTTTCATCAGTTACGAAACCACATACAAAATATTTAGAAACTGCAGTAGCAGATTCTTTCTGCATCAGGACACCTACCATAGAAGTCACAATTTGATCACCTTCACCTATTTCAGCAGCAACTGGAACAACATTAATAGTTGCATAAGCCTTATTGTAGCCAGCAGCTGTCAATACTGCATAATACGTGCCGGGCTGAACGTTCTCAGCAGAGAATGTATTACCACTCAGTGTTGGAGTCAATCCAGAAATAACTGCAGAAGTCAAAGCAACAGCTTTGTTACTTTCGTCAGTTGCTGTACCTTTAATATTGTACTTCACTGTTTTGTAGTCCGGAGTATCCTTACCGGGATACAATGCAGCATTAGCTGCATAAACAGCAACTTTTCCATTCTCTATTTGTTCTACATAAACTGAAGTTGTAGCAGTTTTATAGTTATCCATAGAGATAGTCAGTACATTCAATCCCACAGCAGCACTCAGTGAGTAAGTACCGTCAGCAGCAGTAGTAGCACTGTTTACTTTAGCTCCACTCAGCGGAGCACCTGTAGAAGCATCAGAAACGACACCTGTGATTTTATACACTGGTGCCACCGTGCTCGGTGTCTCGGCCGTCAATTCTTCTTTTTCGTAGCAGCTTGCGAACATTCCGCAAATTGCCACTAACATCAACACTAATCTAACGTTAATACCAAAAAAACTTTTCTTTTTCATCTCAATAAAATTAAAATTAATAAACTAATAATTCTGATTTAATAAAATATGGGTTAAAACTATTTGCTTGCATTATATTGTCTCCCGGCGATGAACGATAACTCTTATAATAGTACTGCTCATTTCCTGCATTGTAGGCCATCCCCATATTCTTCGAAGGGATAATCCGAGGCATGTACCCTTTACGTTTATATTTATAAGGCGGTAAGGCAACCTGAAAGCGAAAACCTCCATTAGCTTTCACACCCGAACCTTTCATTGCAAAAAAGCCGATGGAAGCATAACGAAAATGCCGGACTATATCAATCCGAACTCCCTTTTCACCTAATAAATATTGCTCCAGTTTCATTGTCGTTTCTATATTATATTGCGGCCAATAAAAAGAGCCGCCTACTGACCACATTAATTGTTTCTTTGTTCCAAAATAGCATGTAAACCCATCCCAATATGCAGCGCCCGTATATCCAATACGCCCTTCAACCCCAAACCGATTGTCACGAATGAAGCGATGGTTAACTTTTAAATCCACTCCATAGCGGTCGCCACTGAAATGTCCGACAGTTAGTGTTCCCCATATATTATATGGTAATCTTACTGACTGTGAAATGCCTATAAACCCCGGATGCACCTTATCATATAAATAAGGATATCCATCATTATATATCGGAATCACCACCTGTGCTGTTAACTTCATTCCTTTCCAAAAGGAAACCTCAACAGCGGGTGCCAGATTGAATAAAACCTGGTATATCTGGGTGATTACTAAGTTTTTCAATGACAGTTCGGGATATATAGTCACATCTACCTTAAACAAAGAGCTATTCTTTCTTTTTACTTTATTGACTTTATTCCAGCCACCACCTAAGCCATAACTCACAATCCAATCCCTGCAACTGGCCTCAGATATACTGTCACCAACAATTGGCTTATAAAGCAAAGAAATTTGAGGTACATTATTATCTAATACAACGATACGGCATGGCTTTTTATCCGGAAATCATTACAACAGACATAGCTGATAAATAATCCTCACATATAGCTACTATTTAACATGTTACATAATAGTAAACAATACTATTACTTGTCTATATTGTTTCTTTTTTATACATTAATGTTGTATATTTGTTGCTGGTTTGTTACCATTTATATAGAACAAAAAGAAATAAAAATTCTATTTAGTTTTCTAATATTCAATAATTTAATCATAAAAAGAGGCAACAGAATGGAATAAATTCCAAATGCTTGATCAATTGGAAGTCTTTTTTGTTACCCATTTGTTACTATCAAAATAGAAATGTATTTTATTTTCATTAGAAATATTCTAAGATAATATGAAAGAAGATCTAAAAATAAAAGAGCCAATTAAAATAAGGGTAAAACACTTGACTAACGGGAGTAAGTCAATATACCTCGATATATATATGGAAGGAAGGCGGAAATATGAATTTTTGAAATTATATATCATACCGGAGAATAGTAAGTCGGACAGGGTTCGCAATAATGAGACATTAAAGTTAGCAAACGCCATTAAAGCCCAACGTATTATTGAATTGCAAAATCAAAGTCACGGCTTTAAATTCAATAAGGCCTCTAATATAAAATTAATCGATTATATACAGGCGATAGCAGGAAAGAAATCTGAGGGTAAAGTACGTCGGACTACTTTGCATGCTGTCATCTGTCACCTTAAACGTTATGATCCCAATGATATCCAACTTAACCGAATCAATAAAGAATATATCTTGGGATTTTTGAATTATCTCAAAATAGCCAAACAAGCTCACAGCAAAAAAGAGAAATCGCTCCATGCCAATACTCAAGTATATTATTATAAAATGCTACGGTATTGCATAAACTATGCAGTGGCCGAAGAATTACTGTCAGCCAATCCTATGGACAAAATCCAGAATGAAGAAAAACCTCATAGAAACCATACAGAAAGAGAATACCTCACCATGGATGAATTGAAGAAATTGGCACAAACTCCTTTCTATAATGAATTAGTAAGGAAAGCTTTTCTCTTCAGTTGTTTTTGCGGTCTGAGACATTCCGACATCATAGCACTCACATGGCGAGATATAGAAGCAGATGAAAACGGGAACTCATGGTTACACATTATCCAGAAAAAGACCAAAGAAGCCATTTCGTTACCTCTAAGTAAGGAGGCGGTAAAACACTTACCCAGACAGGAAGACGCCAAGGAGAATGACAAAATCTTTAAGAAATTGATAACTTTGGGAAGAACCAATGAGATTTTACACAGATGGGCAGAACAAGCAGGCATCAAAAAGCACATCACATTTCATACAGCCCGCCATACACATGCAACCATGTTATTAACGTTGGGAGTTGACTTATATACTGTTTCTAAACTGCTGGGACATACCAATATACAAACCACACAGGTTTATGCTAAATTAGTGGATGAAAGTAAGAAAAAAGCAATCGACCTCATACCTAACATAACGTAACACATCACCTCAAAAAGCGACCATTTTGTTTAGATACCAACTAATTCACCTACACACAAATCCTTGAAGTATTAACTAAAAAATGAAAACCACAACTACAAACAGTATAAACATGCGCATATTCCCTATCTTTTTCACTAAAAAACGCATATAAAAAGCATTTCTTTGTAAACAAAGAGTTAACTCCCTGCCGATTAAAAGTTAATTTCTTGCTAACAAAGAGTTAACTTCTTGTCGACAAGAAGTTAATCCCACCTAAAATGAAAGCTATTTTATGCTATGAGGAATGATTTAAACATGTTATTTAATAATATTTACTTCTTTCTCATCATAAAACAATCCACTTTAGAAAGTATCATTTTATCCATAAAAACACAATAATGAAAGCAAAAAGAAACACCTAATAGCAAACACCTTCCAGATACAACACAATAAAAGAAATAATTCAATCCTTTAAAGCCGCATATATTCCATGAGAATTCATTTTTCTCTATCATTCCCCGATTATTTGCAAACATGCCAAGGATATTGTTGTAGAAAATACAAAACGACAATTTGACATATAGCCCCACTAAGCTTATTTCAGGCAAATAATAATTCGTTTTCTACAAAATACATATATAACTAGAATTACTTTTATAGTTATATTTCTCGCTTAAATATCGTATTTACTAGTCATTTAGTAACCTCTTAATCATGCATCATAAGCTCACTGATAAGGAACACAACCTTCAAGAAAAGATTTATGCAGAAAATGCTACATTATTTTATTTTTTCATGTAAAATTCTTTGGTATTATTAAAATTGTGTCTATTTTTGCACCATATTTTGCGTCATGAAAGATGCAAAAATGAATAATAAAGATGAGGTATAGAAACTCTAACATGAGAAAGTGTCTAACTACTAAAACAATAGCACAATGTGCGGCGTTCTTTTTATTCTGTTTGCTTCCGTTAAAAGGGTTTTGCCAAACAGGAGAAAGTACGGTCAATACTTTAGTAGAGATGGGATTTGAGAATGTTGGGTGGACGGAAGACGGCAAGGAACGTGTATACGTACTGCAAAATTCTGCATATCGTCTAAACGGAGTAGGCATTGGCAAAGCTGTAGATGTCATTCAAAAGATGGGTTTACCGGATAAAAAGCCATGTAGGATAATAGTTTTGGACAATAATGTACCTCAAATTTCTCTTTACTATGAACCGGTAATCGGTGATAGTGTTCCTGAAGCAAGTCGCAGGGATTGGGACGTTAGTTACGATCTGGGTGATAGCTGGAAGCAAATCAAGAAGGAAAAGAGAAAAAATAGTTCTTTGTTTAAGGTGGACATTGTAGTATACCCAGAACTGAAACTAAGAAATTTAGTCATAACGCAGATATATCAAGTACTTTTTAACTTGAATCCTGCGATCGAAGTTTCATTATGGAAAGGTATGAAGTTTATCGGGCAAGTTATTATACCTGTGTACAACGAATATGGAAGTTCCTACGAACAAGTGCGTCAGGGCTACATAGCCTTATCGCAATCAGTCAGGCTTCCCTATAATATCTTTCTGACGGCAACGATTGGAACATTCAATAATTACCGTTGGGGAGGAACTTTGGATGCAAAGTATATCTTTAAAGATGAGCGGTTTTCTGTTGATGGACGTATTGGTTATACCGGACGCTCGCGCTTTGAAGATTGGCGTTGGAAAGTAAGCCCCTTGAAACGCTTTACGTGGAATATAGGGGGTAGCTTTTATTGGCCAGAGTATAATACATCGTTCTCTTTGAAGGTTGAGCAATACCTGCTAAGTGAAAAGGGTATTCGTTTTGATATGGTACGTAACTTTAGATATGTTTCTATTGGTTTTTACGGCATGAAAGTACAAAACGCAGGAAATAAAGGATATAATGGTGGCTTCCGCTTTCAGATAGCATTGCCACCATATAAATATAAAAGAAAAGGGTATATACCTAGGGTAATGCCTTCTGAATATTTTGGAATGTCGTATAATGCGGGTAATGAACAATATTATGGACGTTCATTCAATCCGCGTGTAGACGACAATATGGCAACAGAAAATAGTTTTAACCCATATTTTATTAAATCAGAATTATTAAATTTTTAATTTTTTATTGAGATGAAAATGAAAAGTAAATTTTTTGGTTTTACCGCTAAGTTAGCGATGGCCATTTTAGCAGTCGGTACTATGTTTACAAGCTGCTATGATTCAGAAAACGGTGATGTTTCAAAACCGTATAAAGCACCGGACGCTGTTTACACATTCGTTGTTACGGTTAGTAATGGTATCACAGGTAAGCCTGTAGAAGGCGCAACAGTTACTGCTGGTTCTACTGCATGTGCAGGAGTAGGTAATGGTGTTTATCAGGCAGTTGTTACTAACGACCAGACTGGAACTAAGATGCCGTCTACAGTGACAGTATCAGTTGCAGCAGTGGCTAACGCTTATGAAGCAGCAACAGCAACAGTAAACGTAGCTACTATCGAAAATGGTCAAGCTATTACTTGCTACGCTAACATTATCGTAAATCCGACCAAATATGAACCGGAAGGCTTGAAGGTAGAAACTTCTTCTAACTTGGCTTCTGAAACTGGTTCTTTCACTGGCGATAAGACTCTTGAAGGCGACAATGTTGAGTATGTAGAAAACATGGATATCATCAACTCATCTGATGATCCGATGCAAGTTACTAAAAACATCAAAGTTTTCATTGGTGCTAAATATGTACAAGAACCTGCTCAGACGAAAGCTATCGATGTTATTGCTGAACTGAAGAAGTATATTGAAAGCGTAGAAGGTACAGTAGGAACTGATTTCTCAACAGAAGTAAGACCTTACTCTTTCTTGTTGCCTGCTAAGTCTGCTTTGCAGAAGATTTCTGTTCAATATATGTATGATGATAAAACATTCAACTTTACATATAATGGCGTTTCATATGTTGCTAAGACAAGACGTGTTGTTAGTGTAATCTTCAGCAATACTCCGGTATTGACAGAGATGTATCACGGTCACGGACATGGTCATGGTCATGGTGGTGATTTGAATGCCGGTGGTGGTATCTTTGAATAATAATTCATAGTCAAAAAGATAGCGCAATAAAAAAATGAAAAGAAAGCAATGATGAGGTATATATTAGGAAAAGTAATCCTTATTGGTTTATTGCTGTGTTGTCCTCTCTTGCTTTCGGCTCAATTGACGTATGGTACCACCGGTTTATTGCATGCACCTTCGGCAGAAATGCAACGGGATAAGACGGTGATGATTGGTGGTAACTTTTTGAATCAGGAGATAACTCCTCCTACATGGTACTATCATACGTACAATTATTTCTTGAATGTAACCATATTCCCCTGGTTGGAGGTGGCATATACATGCACCCTCTTTAAAGCGGAAGCTTTAGGTTTAAAGCCTTATGGTTACTCTGGATTTACAAATCAGGACAGATATTTTTCTGTCCGACTGCGAGCTTTGAAAGAAGGACAATTCTGGAAGTATATGCCGGCGGTGGTAGTAGGAACTTCGGATCCTTATACTGAATCCGGTGATGGACAGATATCGTCTGTTGATGGCAACGGTTATTTTTGTCGCTTCTATATTGCAGCGACCAAACATATTCCCGTAGGAACTGAAGAGATAGGGGTACATCTCTCTTATCTTTTTAACCATCGCAACGACTACCCTTTAAACGGGCCGGCTGTAGGCGTCACCTACAACCCCTCTTTTCATCCGCAGTTGCGAGTAATTGCAGAGTATGATTCAAAAGATTTTGCGTTGGGTGCCACCTATTTGCTTTTCAACCATTTACATGTGCAGGTAGAATTGCAAAAAATGAAATACTTTACCGGCGGACTTACTTACAAGATTTATCTGAAGTAAGCGAGTGGTCGGAGCAAATAATTAAAAGAGTTGAATTACAAAAAATAAAAAAACAATGAAAAGTAAATTAGTAATATTATCTTTGATGTTGGCTGGTGCTACTGTTGCAACAGCTCAAACAAAAGAGAAATTCGTCAGCGAAAAAGCCGGAGATAATATCTTCGTGAGCGTGACTGGTGGAGTTTCTTTGGTAAATTCGGGTAAGAGTGAGGGTAAATTTGGAGACCCGGCTCCCCATATTACCGTGTCTCTTGGTAAGTGGTTTACTCCAGTTTGGGGTGTGCGCGCTCAGGGTGGCTTGTGGAAAGCTAACTTTAACACACAATGGTCTGAAGGTACTTATGCTGCTGACGGTAGCATGGTAGGTTCAAAGGTAAACAATGACAAGAATGTAGGTCAGATTCGTCTGGACGGTTTGTTCAACCTTTCAAATGCAATCGGTGGATACAATCCTAACCGTATATTTACCTTGTCTGTATTCGCTGGTCCCGGTTTGACTATCGCTAAGGGTGCAAGCTCTTTCGAAATCGCAGAGAACCAGGCAGGTACTGCTTGGCACAAAGTTCGCCCCGCAGGTGCTGATGACAAAACAGGTGCTTACATCAACGGTTCTGCAGGTTTGCTGGGTAAATTCAATGTAAACAACTACCTTGATATTGATATCGAAGCTCGTGGTGAATTAGCTTCTTCTTATCTGGGCTATCTGTCATCTTCAAGAACTGTTGGTGGCATTTATGTTGGTGCAGGTCTTACTTATACTTTCGGTGGCAAGAAGTTTATCTCTTGTGGCGCAAAGGTTGACCAGGATGCTATCAACGCAGAAATCAACAGATACAGAAGCGAACTGGCTCAGGCTCAGGCTGACCTGGCTAATGCAAAGAATGCTTTGGCTAACGTTAAACCTGTAACTAAGGAAGTTGTGAAGGAAGTTGAAGTTGCTGGCCCGCGTGCTGTCTTCTTCAAGATCGGTAGTGCTCGTATCGACGATTACGGTTTGGTTAACATCGAGTTGGCTGCTAAGATCCTGAAGGCTAACCCGGATAAGAAGTACAAGGTTGCAGGTTATGCTGACAAGGCTACAGGTAGCGCTTCTTGGAACCAGAAGTTGTCTGAAAAACGTGCTCAGGCTGTTTATGACGCATTGATTAAAGAAGGCGTTAACAAAGATCAGCTCGAACTCGTAGGATTCGGTGGTACAGCTAACATGTTCGGTAAGAACTATCTGAACCGTGTAGTGATTCTGGAATAAGATATAGGGTACCAAATTTTATTTGGGAAGAGTTGTGTCAGATTTGGCACAACTCTTTTTTTGTCTTATCAATACTATGAAATACCAGAATCATCCTTCTAATAGTCTCCGGAAACATTGATATGGAAAGCTTTTCCATAAATAGATCCTCCTTATACCCTATTGTCAAGTAAATAGTTATCAGACTAAAACTTACGTATTATATCCCCCTTTAAACAAAAAAGAGTTGTGCCCTTCCGAACACAACTCTATTATTTTATCTCAAATAAAGATTAATATACCAGCTTTACATTATCAATCCAAAGTGAATTACCAGGAGAACCAATATAAGCACCTCCATGACTGGAAGTAAATTGCAATAATAGATGAGTAGGAACATCTTCTTCCGTTCCCCATGCCACTTCTTTAACGGGAACACTCTCTCCCTTACTGTTGATGGCATAACGCTCTTCTACTTGCAAACGCATCATATGAGGTTTATAGGCAGGATCACCTGTTATATCTCCGTACATGATTGAATAAGTAACATTGTTACGCCAGTCATCAGTTGTATTATAATAACGTACCACCATTGTACCTATGCGCTTCGCAAAAATATTTCCATCCTTGTCTTCCCAACGTTTCTGCAGGAATAAATTCACTTCCGGAAAATCTTTACCGTCTACATCCGTAATACGGCTGAAACCTGTAGCGCGGATACGCTTCTCTCTATCAGACATCTTAACTTTATAGTCAAACTGAACAGCGATCGGTTTCTTTGTGAAAGGAATACCGGAATTCAACATCTTCTGCGGATTCTTCGTTCCCTTAATTGGCTCATGTACTTCACCCAAAAACATAGAACCTGCAGCCAGCACCGTAATATCTACGATTCCTAATACCTTTACACTCTCCATACGGGTATCCATACGTGCGCAATAACCTTCATCACGTTTTTCAGGAAACACGGAGGTGTTTGTTTTAGTAATACCAGCCACACGTGCCATCACATTGGAAGTCGCCCACGGTGATCCACCCATATTCTTATAAGCCTTATTCTCACGAATAGTTGCAGTCGGCCCGATAGCATACACATTCTTCAATGCGCCACCGATAATGCCCGACTCTTTAATCTGGCGGTCTACCCACTGGTCCATATTGCCGAATGGAATCATCTCCACAGTATGCTGTTGTTGTTGTTGCTGTGCAGATGCCATCCCGCAATATAAAAAAGCGGATAGCATACCATACATACGAATTTTCTTCTGCATCATCTCATTAGCCTTTCAATTAAAGTTCATAGTTCCACTGATCCAGTGCAAAATTCCAGTTATCCTGTACCAATTGCACAGTACGATCATCATATTTATATTTATTCTTCTTATATCCTTTCTTTCCACCTACATACTTCTCGATGTCACCGCGTGCCTCTGCAAATCCAGGAATAGACAAATCATGATAAATCTTTTCGGTCATTCCCATAGCATCAGCCTCAAAATCTTCGAATTTAACTTCAATCAGATTCCCGGCAGGGATGCACGATTTATCCGCCTCATATTTATGGTATAACTTAGCATAAATAGAAAGGATATTATTTTCCAGTTCCTCGTTACTGATGTCTTGCAACTTTAACGGCTGAATCGTATTCGTGAAGAAACTACGGGTACTCTCAAATACCGTATAAGGATTACGCATCAGATAAACAAACTTCGCATTGGGGAACATCTTAACAAGTTCCTTCACACGCCCCGTATGCGGCGGGTTCTTACTCAAGAACTGCGTTCCACGTGTATTCCACAATGATATCTTAATCAACTTGACAAATACCTCTTCAAACACTTTCAGTTCTTTCTCCGTGATATCATTAAACAACAGATATTTATCTGCATATTCCTGCTGATATTTAGGAAGGAACCAGAAATTATAATAAGTATAAGGCATCATATTGGCCAGTGCAAACTCTTCCTCCTGCGGCAGGTCTACAGCAAGTTCCATATTATCCGTAGGACGCTTATCGGGCATCAGCCAACTCATATTCTTCTTAAAGAAAGGCTGTCCCCACATCATCAAATGCGGAAATACGGTCTGATAAGTAGTATTATAACCAAAATGTTTATCGCATGAAAAGACATTATGCACAAAGGTTGTTCCACTACGCCAATGGCCAAGGATGAATACCGGATCATGTTCCAAAGGTTGAGATGCCAGTCGCTTCTCATAACGTCCATTTTGTAAAGGAGCCAGAGTGGAAAGCAATCGGCACACAGCTTTAGTCAAACGGTACTTGCCTTTGTATGCTGCATCTATCTCACGTCCTTTCGCAATAGCATTAAATGTCTTCCAATCGGCTCCAACCAATGTATTTATAGGAAGTTTATTAAATTCGAGTAAACCCATATCATTTACAATTTTACAATTTACGATACAAATGGTAAATTATTTAATGATTTTCACTTCAATACCCTGACGCTCCAAGTCTTTCACCGCTTTCTCTATGATTTCATAGTGTTCGGGGGCAATGCCAAGCTTCGGTAAATTCAAGACAGGAAGATCTTCCGAAATATGCATGTCTTTATCCTCTACCCTATCGATAATCATACCGACAGCACTGGTATTGTTAGTTATCGGATCAATCAGAATGAAGGCTCCTGTTGCTTTATTCTTTTGATAAGGGTCAAAGAATAATTCTTTTGCCGTAGTCAGCACAACACGTGCTATCTGATTCAACTGCATGGGCAAGCTATCAGTAGTTAATTGTCCATTCTCAACCGACAGTTGTTCCATCGTATTGACATCTACCTTATACTTGATATTACTGATACGTGAACGGCTCAGATTAGTGGTTTGTTTAATAAAAAATGATTTATTAAGATCCATCGGTTCTTCATCCATCCACACCAGCATAGCCTCGAAATTACGATCGACAACCGGCAAGTTATCAGGATGTACCAGCATTTCTCCTCTTGATACGTCTATCTCATCTTCCAGCGTCAAAGTCACAGACTGAGGCGGAAAAGCATAATCCAGTTCACCATCATAAGTAACAATGCTCTTAATACGTGATTTCTTACCGGAAGGCAATGCAACTACTTCATCACCTTTACGCACAATTCCTGAAGCTACTTTACCACAGAAGCCACGAAAATCAAGGTTAGGCCGCAACACATATTGTACCGGGAAACGGAAGTCTGACAAATTATGATCATTATCAATATGGACTGTCTCAAGGAAATCGAGCAAGGATATACCGGCATACCACGGAGTACGCTCAGACTTAACGACTACATTATCACCATCCAGGGCTGATAGCGGAATACAAGTTACATCCGGAATATTCAACGGAGCAATAAATTCCTTATATTCCTTAACTATTTCATTAAAGCGGTCCTCTGAAAAATCTACCAGGTCCATCTTGTTGACAGCAAGCACCACATGCTTGATACCTAACAAAGAAACCAGGAAAGAGTGACGGCGCGTTTGTGTAATCACCCCTGTACGGGCATCTACTAAAATAATAGCCAGATTAGCCGTGGAACCACCCGTAATCATATTACGGGTATATTGTTCATGTCCCGGAGTATCGGCAATGATAAATTTACGGTTGTTGGTAGAGAAATAGCGATAAGCCACATCAATCGTAATACCCTGTTCACGTTCTGCTTTCAGGCCATCCAGCAACAGCGCATAGTCAATATGATCGCCGGCATTTCCCATTCGTTTGCTATCGCGTTCCAATGCATCCAACTGGTCCTCGTACAATTTCTTACTATCAAACAACAAACGTCCGATCAGCGTTGATTTTCCATCATCTACCGAACCGGCAGTCAGAAAACGGAGCAAGTCTTTCTGTTCATCTTTATCCAGAAACTCCTTGATATTTAGTTTAGAGTTATTCTCCATCACTTCTATTTTTTAATTATCACCTTTATCTTCGTAAACCTAAGCATTAAAGTTCTAAAGGTCAGGTTTAAGATTCCAATCCTCAGGCTTTAATTTTTAATTCTTAATTTTTAATTCCTAAAAGTATCCCTCGCGTTTTTTCTGCTCCATGCTGGCCTCCTGATCGAAGTCGATTACACGGGTAGTACGTTCGCTCTTGGTAGTGGTCATCATCTCTTCTACAATCGTTTCAATTGTATCGGCATTGCTTTCCACTGCACCTGTCAGCGGCCAACAGCCTAACGTACGGAAACGGACCATCTTCATTTCGATCTGGTCACGATACTTTTCAGGCAAACGATCATCATCCGCCATAATCAGATTACCATCAATCGTAACACAAGGACGTTCCTTCGCATAATACAACGGAACAATAGGAATATTTTCCAAACGGATATATTGCCAGATGTCCAGCTCAGTCCAATTGCTCAAAGGGAACACACGAATACTTTCTCCCTTATGTACCCGGGCGTTATAAATATCCCACAATTCAGGACGTTGATTTTTGGGATCCCACTGGTGGAACTTATCACGGAAAGAGAAGATACGTTCCTTTGCACGTGACTTCTCTTCATCACGGCGTGCACCGCCAAAAGCTGCATCAAACTTATACTTATCCAAAGCACTCAGCAGAGCTTTTGTCTTCATCAGGTCCGTATGTACTTTACTGCCATGCGTAAATGGTCCTACTCCTGCATGGAAAGCTTCCATATTGCTCTCTACAATCAGATTCCACCCATACTTCTTAGCATATTCGTCGCGGAACTGAATCATCTCTTTAAATTTCCATTTTGAATCGATATGCATCAACGGAAAAGGGACTTTGCCAGGATAAAAGGCCTTTTCAGCAAGGCGAACCATCACCGAAGAGTCTTTTCCGATACTATAAAGCATCACTGGGTTTTCAAATTCCGCAGCCACTTCACGGATAATATGAATAGACTCTGCTTCGAGCTCTTTCAGATGGCTTAATTTATATTCTTCCATTTTTATATAATCACTTTTTAATCTGTATCTTTGATAAAACAAGGTCAAGCAACTTGTTGACTGACTCTTCCAGACTGAGCACTGAAGTGTCTAAAGTCAAAGCCGGATGGGCAGGAGCCTCAAACGGAGCAGAAATACCGGTGAAATTCAGAATCTCTCCCCGGCGTGCCTTGGCATACAAGCCTTTCACATCCCTGCGCTCACACTCAGCCAGAGGAGTGCTAACGTAGACTTCAAGAAAATTTTCCTGACCAATGATATTGGCAGCCATTTCGCGGATATCATTGTTGGGACTTATAAATGCAGCAATAGTAATAATGCCTGTATCAATAAAAAGTTTGGAGACTTCCGCTATACGACGGATATTTTCCACACGGTCGGCTTCGGTAAAGCCCAAATTATTATTAATGCCGCTACGGATATTATCCCCGTCCAGAATACGGCACAACAAACCGCGTTTGTGCAATTCACGTTCCAAAGCAATAGCTATTGTACTCTTACCGGAACCGCTCAATCCGGTAAACCATATCATCATACTATGTTGTCCAAGGAGCTCTTCTTTATCTTGTCTCGACAACATCCGATCAAAAATCGGATATATATTATTATCTGTCATAATCTAAATTAAAAGGGCCAAATTAATGGTATCAGGAATATGGATATCAAGAATGCTATAATATTCAACGGCAAACCAATGCGCACGAAATCGGTAAACTTATAGTTTCCTATACCTTGCACGATCAGATTTGTCTGGTATCCGATCGGTGTGGAGAAACTGGCAGATGCAGCCATACAGATTACCACAAAGAAAGGCATAGGACTAACGCCCATCTGCGAAGAAATGGAAAGTGCCAACGGGAAAGCCAATGCTGCAGCAGCATTATTTGTGATTAACTCAGTAAATAAGTTCGTGATAATAAACACGGCAGCCAATAACACCTGCGGTCCGTAATGTTCAGTCAGACCGATGATATAACTTGCCACCACATCTGCCACACCAGAATTTACCATCGCCTTACTAATGGCAAAAGCACAGGCAATGGTTATCAGAATATCCCAAGAAATGTATTTGGTATATTTACGCGCCGGGAAGATTTTTGTCCATGCCATAATAATAGTAGTCACGGAAACAAAGAAAAACATATCCAGCTTAATATCCGGGAATGCTTCTTTCACAACCGGTAACTCCCCTACTGTAGCTCCGGCAATCATTAATATCAGCAAGATAAGAGCAAACCAACGTTTTCCTTTTCCGGGAACCGGCTCGTTGTCTTTACCATTAGCCAACAGAACGAACACTGAGGATTCTCCCCAAGTCTGAACGAAAGAATCATCTGCCATCACCACCAGCGTATCGCCATCGCGCAGGACTTCATTATCCAAATTCTCCGTAATGCTCTGTCCGCTTCGCTTGATTTCCTTAACAGCAGCACCATAGTGACGTTTAAAATTAAACTCACCCAGTTTCTTGTTGATACCCGGAAAACGGGGACCAAGCACTGCTTCAACCCGATGCAAGCTACTATCCTCCTCCTGGTCATCATCCAGTTTTACCGCATCCGTACGAACATCAGGCAAAAGTTTGGAAGAGAACAGAAACAAATAAATAATACCTGCAATAGCAATGAAAATACCGACTTTACCCAACTCAAACATGGTGAATCCTTCATAGCCAGCCTCCAGTATCATACCATGTACCACTAGATTGGTAGAAGTTCCAATTAGAGTACAGATACCCCCCAGAATGGTCACATACGAAAGAGGTATCAAAAACTTGGTAGCAGGTAATTTTACCGATTCTGCCCAACGCTTGATAATCGGGGCAAATATGACAACAACAGGAGTATTATTAAGAAAAGCGGAAATAAAAGAAATCGTGGGAAGCATGCGTAGCTGAGCCTTAAACACGGTAGTTTTCCCCATAGGAAGCAACTTCTTGATTACTTGTCCCAATGCTCCCGACTGACGAATACCTTCGCTAACCAAAAACAACATGGCTACGGTAATCATTCCTTTATTACTGAACCCCTCCAACATTTCTTTAGGGCTCAGAATACCTGCACATAAGAACAAGACTACAACGGAAAACAATACCATTCCTGGACGCATTTTGTCCAACACTAATGCAACAACCATGCCCAAAAGTGACAAAAGCACGAATATTATCTCAAATGTCATAGATTCATTGTATCTTGTTAATACTTCATTCGTTTAGGCTCAACCACAAACCATGGGTTCAGCAAATCCTCTTTATTGTAACAAAGCGGTTCTTCTTTTCCCGCCTGATAAATTTCCATTCCTGCCGCACGTGCAATAGCATGTCCGGCAGCAGTATCCCATTCCATGGTGGGTGCAAAACGGGGATATACATTCGCTTTGCCTTCGGCTACGAGGCAGATTTTGATAGAACTGCCACTTGAAACCAGCTCCACCTCAGCATGCTGACGTTTCATCTCTTCAATGTAGGATTCTGTTTCAGGCGTCAGATGTGAACGGGAAGCAACGATTACAAATTTATCTCTTGCAGACTCAGCAGGCAAACGGGTAGCAGATGCCATTAATTCCTCCAATGAAACATCTCCGCGTGAAGTAATGCCGGATAACTTATACGCACCGATATGTTCTTCTGCAAAATAGAGTTCTTGCTTCACCGGAAGATAAATCACCCCCATTACCGGCACTGAATGGCTCACCCATGCTATATTTACAGTAAACTCACCATTCCGTTTTATGAACTCTTTTGTTCCGTCCAACGGGTCTACAATCCATAAAGAATCCCATCCACAGCGCTCAGTATAGGGCAGATGCTTTCCTTCTTCACTCAAAACAGGAAAAGGGGTAGCATTCAAATATCCGGTAATGGTTTCATGAGCTTTACGGTCGGCAATGGTCAAAGGAGAGTTATCCGCTTTTTTTTCGATTTCAAAATCTGATGCCGGGTCATTATAGATAGAGAGAATGTCCGCACCGGCGTGCAGAGCTGCATCTATCGCATTCAATATATATCGTTGTTCCATATATGGTATCTATACTTATATAGTGTGCAAAATTAAAAACTTTTTCATCCTCAAAAGTTTCCACCCTCAGTTTTATAACTTCTTTTAAACTACATGATATATTTATAAGCACTTTTCACAATCGATAAAACAAAAAAGGTACTTCAACTTAATATTGAAGTACCTTATCCCAAAAACTGCTTTATCTATGTCTATTTTATATATTACGAAGTAACTGTCACTCGAACAACTTCCATCTTTGGTAAGGTTAATCCAAGCACATTTTATTCATCAGGCAATCCTCCGAAGTTCCTGCTTCAATCGTACCTTTATTCCAACTCCATTGTACAATCTTGTCTGAGATTTACTATTCAGTTGACTAGGTATTTGTCTTTATTTATTAACACCGAGCAACTCTTTTGCAAACAATTGATTATCAGACACATTATAATAATGGCATCTCAGTATGATACTTAGGGTACCTCAGTATGATATTGAGGTACCCTAAGTATCATACTGAGATACCCTAAATATACGACTGAGTTCATAAACAGCACCATTTGTAAGCATTTACCACCTACACATTGTGACATTTATAAATCACCAATTCACTCAATAATCATAACGAAGTGATTTATCAACGTCTGCTTTTGCCCTTATCGGCACAAAGGTGAATCCCCATTCATAATTTTGATTGGCAGGGATTGTATAGCCCGGTTCAATATCATGGTTGCTCTTTTCCCCCCCAACTACCAAACCCAGCCACTCCTTGCTGTTTCATGTCAACACAAACCTCTACAAAATCCCGGGGAATAATGTCATTCACATGAGTCATCTTCCGCATCGCATTTTTAGCCTCATCCAGATCATGGTTTTCGATTTCTTCCGGAGAACGGTTCCGCCATTGATATGGACGGGATGAATCTTCCGCATCAAAATCTTCAATTGTATTTCTCAATGCATTAAAACCAATAGTGTTCTCTGCTTGTACCAACAAACCACGTCCGCTCTTATCTGACAAGACAACCCAACGCGTATCTGTACGATGTCCGTTTTCTTGCGGACGAACATAATCCACATACATTGAGTCGGCAATAGTCTTATAGCGCCCTACCATGCTTCCGGCATTACGGTCTATATAGTTTTCTTCCGGACCACGACCGAAATACTCTACTATATTCATATCCTGCGGTATATGAAAACGTATCCCGATACGAGGTACTTCAAGATTATCTTTCTTTTCTTTCTTTTTACCGGGAGTATAAGTAGCAAGATGAGTATCCTCCGGCACATCAGTCTTCACAGCCTCCTGGTCAGTAGCAGTAAACTTCACGGCCACATTCACCACTCCATCCGGATATATTTTATAATCGACACAATACTGATTTCCGGCAGGTAAATCATATACCACATTCAGTAGTGCATTCTTTCCCTCCATTCTCACAGCAGCATTGCTCACTTTAAAGTTATGGCTTGAAGCTTTCCAGATTTGAAGACGCTTCGGGTTACTGTTCCCGTAATCATTATCATTGGGCGCACGCCAGAAATTAGGTTGCACACCTGTCTCTTTATCAAAATATTCAAACCCATTCACTTTATAGGAAGTAACCATACCGGAAGTACGGTCAAACGCAAAATACACTTTAGGAGAAGAAACGACTAAAGTACTCCCCTCTTCTTTACAACCCAGGTCCGGTCCTGCTGCTTTATATGCAATCTTATTTGCTTCTACCGGCAATCTGAACTGTTCATAAGCAATTTCGTATCCTACCGGTATCAATGGCTCAGGCTGAGTGGTAACCACACTAAAATGTATATAGTATTCAACTCCTGCTTTTCCGCTCACATTCTTCACCGGAATTGAGAATTCTTTTTCCGCCTGAGGTGCTACATCCAAAGTCAAACTTCCTTTTTTAACAGGAATGCCATTGGCACGCAGCTCATAACGAATAGTATATTTTTTCAAATTAGTGAAATAGAAACGGTTTATAGCCCGATACTTACCGGCAGCTACATCAACAGCATCAAATGCTACATTTTGATGTACATACTTCACTTCTGCCATAGCAGGATGCGGCTTACGGTCAGGCCCCACCAGTCCATTACAGCAGAAATTACCATCACTTGGCATATTTACTCCATAGTCTCCTCCGTATGTCCAGTATTTACGACCGTTCTCATCGGTTTCCAATATTCCCTGATCCACCCAGTCCCAGATATATCCACCCTGAAGATTTGGGTATTTATAGATTTCTTTCCATTGATCCCACAGATTACCATTTGAATTACCCATAGCATGAGAATATTCCGATGGAACCACAGGGCGGTCAGAACCAGTTTCTCCAATATATCGCAGCCATTCTGCACTGGGGTATTGCGGTACGTACATATCCGAATTCCATTCCCACTGTGCACGCTCATAGTTTACGGGACGGTTCATTAGTTCTTTATCCTGATCCTTCAGCCAAAGATAAGTCTGATAGAAGTTGTAGCCATTACCGGCTTCATTACCCAAAGACCAGAATGTTACAGAAGGATAATTCTTATTACGTTCATACATGTTCATTGTACGATACATGTGTGGCTTCAACCATTCCCGATTATTACCCAGTGTTCCGCCTTTACGCAAGTCATAATACATTCCGTGCGATTCTATATTGGCTTCATCGTAAACGTACAATCCATATTCATCACATAATTCATAGAAGCGGCGGTCTTGCGGATAATGGCAAAGACGAACCGTATTCAAATTATGCCGTTTCATCAACTCAAAGTCCTTACGCATCAGTTCTTCCGTTACATAATGCCCGGTGTGTTCATTATGCTCATGGATATTGACACCTTTCAGTTTAAGGGGCTGTCCGTTAATCATTAACACCACATACGGTTTCCCATTCTTAGCTATCTGGTCAATCTGTTTGATCTCGATACGGCGAAAACCGACATTGAAAGGAACGATTTCCGTCACTTTATCTTCTTCTTTCAATGATATCAGCATTTTATAGAGATTAGGGCTCTCGGACGTCCAAGTCTTTACCTCAGGTAAATTTGCACCAAATGTCACAGTCTGAATATCTTCGCCTTTCACGATACAACTCTCCGTAGCATTAGCAACCACTTTTCCGGAAGCTTTATCTATCAACTCATACAACACTTGCAAGTTTTTATCTGTAGCCGCATTATTACGTATATCGACAGCCAATTTGAAAATACCGTTCGTGTAACTATCATCCAATGTAGAAACTACCCGGAAATCTTTCACTGCAGTTTTAGGTTGAGAGTAAAGAAATACATCACGTTCTATACCACTCAGACGCCAGAAATCCTGACACTCCAGATATGACCCCGTACTCCAGCGAAAGATTTTCAGAACCAATGTATTTTTACCGTTCTTTATATATTTGTTTATCAAGAACTCTGCAGGATTCTTGGAATCTTCATTATACCCAACTTCCTGTCCATTCAGATAGACATAAACACCGGACTTAGCACCCGCAATATGCAAATAAATATCACGTGACATCCAATCTTGCGGTACAGTAATTTCCCGTCGGTAAATGCCTACCGGTATATCTTCCGGCAATTGCGGAGGCTGTGGATTCAACGCCTTGAATTCATACCCGTGATTGGTATAGATAGGTACACCATATCCTTGCACTTCCCAGTTGCCAGGAACCTGAATATCATTCCACCCTTTCATATCTGCTACTTCCTGCGCAGCATCTACCGGCAAATTACGATGTGAATCCGAATAATAGAACTTCCATGTCCCATTCAGTAACTTATAGAAGTTACTATTCTCATATTTCCCACTCAATGCACTCTGACGGCTATCATAGGTCATAAAAGCCGTACGGGGAGACTCCCTGTTCACAGAAACAGTCTGTATGTCCTGCCAATAAGGAAGAGTATGCATTTTATTATCACCTGCATTTGCCAGCACAGAGCTACCTAACATGCATACTCCCAATAAAATTACTATACCTTTATTCATACCATTAGATTATGTTACACAAATTATTTACAAAATTAATCTTTTACTTAATACAAAGAACTTTTTATCATCTTTTTTACATATTCTTGTATCTCATCAAAGCTTCCAAATAGTAATAATCTGCATAGATAAGGGGAACATCTATTTCTTCACCATGTGGAATACTTCCAACGCTATGCATCAGTATAAAATTGCAGTTCGTTCCAGGTTCGGCCAGATAGGCAGGAGATGAAAGAGACTTCAATATATGTGCCGCAGCAGCGCTATACTTCTTGCCGTCCGTTACATAACCTGATAATTCTAAAAAAGCGGAAGCAGCAATGGCAGCAGCCGAAGCATCACGCGGTACTACCTTAAAGATTTCCGGATCATAGTTCCAATCAGGTACGTAGCCTTCTTGTCCTGCATTAAAGTCCCAATAAGGAATGCCGTCTTCCGGCAAGTTCGGGTGATTCAGCCAGAAATCGGCTGTATGAACTGCCATGTCGAGAAAATCTTGCCGGTGAGTTTCACGATAAGCCATTGTATAACCATAGATAGCCCATGCCTGTCCACGAGCCCAAGCCGAGTTGTCTGAAAAGCCCTGGCAAGTGGCTTGATTTAAAACTTCACCGGTTTCGGCATCATAATTCACAACGTGATAATTGCTGTAATCTTCACGGAACTGGTTCTTAGCTGTCGTCTCAGCATGACGATTAGCCACTTTTGCATAAACAGAATCTCCTGTCACTTTCGTAGCAAAGTACAGCAACTCCAGATTCATCAGATTATCAATAATAACCGGATAAAACCATTCATCCTTGCCATTCCAGGATTTCCGATAATTCCATGATTTAATACAGCCTGTTTTCTCATTGAAACGAGTACACAATGAACGGGCAGATTCGACTAACACATCTTTATAAGCCTCATTTCCGGTTAAACGATATGCATTCCCGAAACTGCAATACATCAAGAAACCAATATCATGATGATTGGTCATTTTCTTTAGGGGTTCAAGCGACTCCGTCCACTTTATTGCGGCCTTTTTCCAATCTTCCTTGTTGGTATATTCATATACATACCACAGACAACCGGGATAAAAGCCTTCCGTCCAGTCATTTTTACGAGTTACCTTCAGTTTCCCATCTTTACCTATCGTACGAGGATATTCGGTAGCTTCAGGCACAGCCTTCAACTGATTGGACAGTTGTTGTTCCGCCCTGGTAAAACCTTGTTCTACGATGCTCGTATCTTCTCCTCCACTACATGCTATCAACACTAATACCGATATGCACAAAACGTAAAATACTTTCATTCTATATATTTTATATATTCAATTAATGATTGCATATTAATCAATCTATAAAATCCAATCAAATAAGAATTTATATAAGAAAGGCCAATACCTGTATTACAGAACCGGCATGACCTTTCTTATATGAACTTTATTATTCCCAGCCAGGATTCTGTTTCAGATTACTATTTTTAAAGAGCTCCGTATTTGATATCGGATAGAAATACAATTTATCACTTATCTTTCTGGACTCCAACGTAAACTTCTTATAGCTTACCTCATCATTGCTCTTTGTTATTTTCACTCCATAAACATCTTTGGATCCAGCCAATTCTTTCCAACGACGGAGATCCCAAAAACGATGTCCTTCAAAGGCGAGTTCTACTCTACGCTCATGTTTCACGCGTTTCAGGAACTCATCAGAAGATAGAATATCTGATAGTGCCGGCATATTCACACCCGTTCTGCCACGAACCGCATTCACTGCTGCCAAGGCAGTCATACCACATTTATCCGTAGTATAGTTAATATCACCATAAGCGTTCACCATGGCCTCTGCATAGTTCAACAGAACTTCAGCATAGCGAAATAATACCCAGTTGTGATGAGTTGCAGCAGAGGAAGAGCCAGCTTCAAAACTGATGCTGTTATTTACATACTTACGCAAATAATAACCGGTGGAAGTAGCATTCGTTAAAGGCAAACCATTGGCACCGCCTTCATGAATTTCCACTGCATTCTTAGCCGGCCATGTCATACCATTATGCACAATCGTCAAATAGAAACGGGGATCTCTGCCTGTATAAGGATTCTGGCTCATTGCTTCATTATTCCAGTCAAACTCCTCACCTGTTGCCATTTCAAATGCACTTGCCAGGTTTTCCGTCGGGCAGGTAGTTGTTTTACCACCTGTTACACCCATAGGAAAGTTGGCTGCTTCAAAACTGGTACTTGTTCCTGTAGGACGTACCAAGATCACTTCATTACTTGCCGTATTGGTGGCACCAAACAGATTTGAGAAACTGGTATCCAGCTTATAACCTAATGCAGAACTCTGACCAATAATTTCATAAGCAGCTTCTGCAGCAGCCACCCACTTACTTTTATTATTGCCGGAATTAAATAACGGACTGGCAGCGTACAAAGCGGCACGTGCCTTTAGTGCCAAAGCCGCACCTCGCGTTGCACGTCCATACTCGCTACCAGGCATTTTGGTATAATCTACAGGTAGAAGTGTAGACAGTTCCGTGCATTCCGAAATAATAAAATCGAAGATCTGTTCTGCCGAAGCAGGTTCTGCCGCATTGGCTTCAGCCTGAGTGACAACCTTAGTTATCAGAGGTACATTTTGATAACGTCTGACCAATTCAAAGTAGAAATAGGCACGCAGAAAGCGAACTTCATATTCAAAATTAGGATAAGTGATCATCCAGTTATCATAATCGTTGGTATTTTCCCATGTTTCAAATTTCAACCCCGTCAGGTTTTCCAAATAGAAGTTGGCGTCATGGATACCATTATAATAATTGGCAAATTGATCATCAACCGTATAATTAGGCGACCAGGTACCATTCACAAAACGCTTTATATTAGATGATTCATAAATATGAACCGCATCATCCGTGGCAGCATCCAGCATGGCACCATCGATATTACAAAAGTTCGAAGGCAGATAGCCATAAACATCTGTTACAAATTGCTTAACGCGATTATAGCTTCCCTGAATTTCTTTCAAAGAGTAGTAATCCGATTCATTGCAATCCATAAAATCACAGGATGCCAACAAACTGACAGAGATAAATATCGCAAATAATTTCTTTAGTTTCATAACATTCATTTTTTTAGAAAGATAGATTAAATCCGAATGCATATTGAGTCATAGTAGGATGCTCTGTACCGATGGATTCCGGGTCACGAAGATCAATTCCATCCAGACAGAATAAGTCATGTCCACGAGCAAAAACTTTCACGCCAGCCAGGAAACCAGTCTTCTTCAACAACTTCGTCGGGAAGTTATAGTACAACTCCAAGGTTCTCAACTTCAAAAAAGAAGCATCGGACACCCACATAGAGTTAGTATTGTAATTATTATCCGATCCGGAATAAGTCAGGCGAGGCAAAGTTCCGTTAGGATTCGATTCGCTCCAGCGGTTTTCCCAATAATAAGTAGAGATTGTATTGTTGTTGACAATCGGACGGTAAATACTTGCCGTATTCAATACCTTACTATAATTACCTACACCCTGAAACAGTGCATAAACTCCAAAACCTTTGTACTCCAATCCTAAATCAAATGAATAATAGATTTCAGGACAAGTTGCATTATAACCTAAAGATACTTGGTCATAACCATCAATTTTATTATCACCGTTTTGATCCTTAAACATCAAATCGCCCGGACGTACATCACCTAACAATTGCTCCACACCACGATTGTCTATTTCATCCTGAGATTTATAGATTCCTATCACTTCATAACCGAAAATTTGGTTCATAGAACCTCCTGTGCGTTTGAGATAATCATACGGGCGATACTCTTCATTCTGATTTTTAATTTTATTGCGGGTAAAGGTGAACTGTCCACCCAGATGATATTTAAAGTTACCGATATTATCATCCCACGCCAAAGAAGCTTCAATACCTTTATTATCGACAACACCATTATTGATCTGAGGCACAGACATACCGAATATCTGGGAAACAGAACCACCACTACTCACCAGAATATCTGTACGGTGATCGTAGAATGCATCCAAGGTCATCGTCAACTTATTCCAAGCTCTAAAGTCGATACCAACATTCAGTTTATGGGATTTCTCATAAGTCAGCCCATCGATTCCCAACTGAGTAAACTTCATGCCGGATGAAGAAGAAGGCACATTAGTGGCATTCTGGAAATAGTAAGAATTTCCACTGCCATAAATATTCTGGAACAGATTTACACCATAATCGGCACGACCGGAAATACCATAAGAAGCTCTGACCTTTAAAAGATTCAGCCAATCTCTCTTCATGAAATTCTCCTCAGACAAAATCCAACCTGCACCTATCGCAGGGAAAATTCCCCAACGATCATCCGGATCAAGTATGCTGGAAGCAGAACCTGATAATGAGAAATCAACCAGATAACGGTTATTATAAGTATAGTGTGCACTACCCACTATATCCATAAATGCACGTCCAGAGTTCTGACTTTTTGTCTTTGCCTTATCCATGGAATACAGCAAAGTTGCATTTAAACTATGTTTATTCCATTGTTTGATATAATTGGTATAAAACTCCAGGTTAAAATGAGTGGCAACCGAACCTACACTCTTCGAGAAACCCAAAGTTCCTTCATTACGAAGAGTTGTATAGATATTCTCACCGGTTGCAAAATCAACAGATGCGGACTCATAGCCAAATTCTTTAGTATTATTGTCCCAATATGAAGCGGTATTATCTATACCTACCTTAAAACCTGCCGACCAACCGGGAAGTATAGCAGACAAATCCTGCTTCATGTTTACATCCGCATACATGGCACGCGTTTGAGAACGTGCATACCCTCTACCGGAAATAAGGGCAACCGGATTATTGGAATAATTGGTTGTACCACCCCATATTCCCCTGTCTGTCTTTACAGGGAATGCACCTGAAGGCACCTGGAATAAGGCATTGAAAATATTACCCGTGTTCTCGCCCGGACGATTATGTTCCGTGAAATTACCCAATAAATTTAACTGTACAGTAGTCGTTGGACTTACCGTGATATCCAGATTTGTACGGACGTTCAGCCTTGAATATTTCAACTGCGTAGAATAACCATCGTTATCTGATGTCGGTTTCAATAGACCTCTATTATCCAGGAAGTTCAGCATCGTATAGTAACGTACAAACTGACTTCCTCCTTGTGCTGTGAAATTCACATTATCACCGTAACTCATGTCTCTCAAAGATTCATCCAACCAATCCACATTCGGATAAACACCCGGATAAGTCTGATTCTTGAATGCATCCAGTTCCGTACCCGAATAGCGGGGAGCCAAGCCGTCATTCTCCATCGCCTCATTCAATGCCATGGCATACGTATAACCGTCAGCGAATTTAGGCAAACGCTTAGGAGAAGCCATATTAAATTCATAAGAGAAAGTGATCTTAGGTGCACCTACCGATCCTCGTTTTGTTTTCACAAGAATAACACCGTTTGCGCCCCTTATGCCATACAAACTGGTAGACACAGCATCCTTTAAAACGCTGACTGATTCTATTTCTTCAGAACTCAATTCGTCAATCGAACGTTCAAAACCATCCACCAGCACCAACGGACTATTGGAATTCAAAGAGCCATTTCCACGTATATACAACGTTGCGCCATTCTCCCAAACCGTACCGGCTTTTTGTAAAACCTGTAGTCCGGGAAGCGTACCAAATAACTGGTTAGATGGTTTTATGCTGTTCTTATGTGAGAGATTCGTTGTAACAGAAACTGCACCGGTCATCTCTCTTGCATCCATGGTAATAGTACGTCCCATTTCTACCACCTCATTATTCTGACGGACTGTCAGTGTGTCTTCCTGAGCCATTACGCCAAGTGAACACAGTACGCCAGCCAAAAATATATTGATCTTTTTATTCATAATATTTTTCATTTCTAAGTTCCAGAAACATTATTCCCAACCCGGATTCTGTATCAATCCGTATCCCTTATTCACCTCGTCCTGCGGGAAGGCACTAAAGTACCAGATAGAAGAGAATCCACCGGCATTCCACCAGGCACGGTTTCTATCTGTTTCAGCCAGAGAGAAAGGTTCGCAAATATACGTGCCATCCTCTTTATTCTTATATACATTCAGCCCATGTAAAGGTGTATTGAACTTATCTTCCATTTTCCAACGGATGAGGTCGAAGAAACGTACTTCTTCGTAACCAAACTCACAAGCACGCTCACGAAGAACAGCTTCACGGAATTGCTCTTGCGTCATTCCTGTTTTCAAGCCACCCAAGCCTACACGTGCACGTACTTCATTTACGCATTGATATGCTTGGCTGTTAGGACCGCCATTATATTCATTCAAAGCTTCTGCATAACTCAGATAAAGTTCTGCAATACGTAGATGTGGCCACTGGATAACATGTCCGCTAAGTTCATTACCACGATCCAATCCCCATTTGCGGCAAGCCAGTCCGGTTTTCAGACTTAAACTATGCATGGCTCCTTGTCCCCAGTCTTTTCCTTTCGGATAATTGGTTTTATCACTGGGATACTCCTGGGTTAATTCCACTGTTCTTCCCTGATAAATATCGCCATCCAATATAAAGGTTTCGTTTAAACGAGGATCACGGTTCACGAATGGGTTTGCAGTATGTTCAGGATTGTTCCAGTCAAAATCTGAGCCATCAGCCATCGGGAACATATCGAAGTATTCTTTAGTGGGGCAATAGCCTCCCCAACGGATGGCATTCCACAACACTAGCTGTCCGGCACTTAAACTTGCCGAATAGATATTCCGATGTACAGAAATCAGTGTTTCGGTAGTTCCACGATCAAAATAAGCTTTACGGAAAGCATAACGATATTCACTTGGTGAAACATCATTTTTTTGTACCAAACGATAAAAGCCATTCTGGCCGAGGGCATTAAAGAAAGCCTCACAAGCATCTACAGCCTTTTTCCACCGTTCGCGGTCGTAATTACCAAACCAGGTCATGTGCTGTTCCGAAGCCTCTCCGGCAGCATAAGGCTGATCGCTGTTTAACAACGGACTTGCCACAAACAATAAGACTCTCGCTTTCAATCCGTAAGCGCCAGCTTTGGTTAAACGACCATCCCACTGTGCCATATCTTCATCCGAAATTCTCCATGGAAAGTCCTGACAAGCTATGACATCATTCAGAAGTCCTATGATAAAATCAACTGTTTCTTGCAGGGTTGCACGTTTAGGCATTTCGTCATCGGCTGCAATCACCCTATCTACAATAGGGAGTCCACCATAATGACGCAACATGTGTGCATAATAGATAGCAACAAGCATTTTGGCTTCTGCTTTCAGACGCTCTTTCTCAGTTTGGGTCATATCAGGCACACGGTCTACATTATTATAAAGTATCCATGCATGGCGAATTGCCGACCACATGTGAGTCTCGCTTTCATTAAAACGAATCTTAGTAGTCATGTAAGTTGCTCTGGGAGCATTCTCGACAGAAGAATTATAACTACCTGAGTAATAAACACGCTGAACACCGGAGTATCCTACATTATCGCAATTCAAGTCGGTGAGTCCTTCAATAGTTCCCAACCACATGGTAGTATAATAGCCACTGGTTTCCAAACCATAAGGCAAATATTGATAGCTATACGACAATACGCGACGGGCATACTCTGCCGTAGAAAATACGGTGTCAATCGTAACATCCGTACTGGGCGGCTTCTGCAGGAATTTATCCCCGAAAGCCAAATCCTCACACGCCATTGTCACAAATAGACCTAAGGCCAATAATATAACGTGAAAATGCTTTCTTATATTTTTCATAATAACTGTTTATTAAAATCCTATTTTTAAACCAAAATTCACGACTTTAATCAACGGATAGGCGCGTCCATCCGGATTAGATTCAGGGTCACAGAAGTCCAGATCACTAAATGTCAACAGATTATATCCGGAGAGAGACAGGCGCAAAGAACTGATACGGAATTTCTGTAACATAGCTTTGGGGAAAGAATAACCTACTTCAATGTTCTTCAGACGAATATAGGAAGCATCACGCAACCATAAATCCGAGTCTTTATAGTTATTGGTTTTACTACCACTCAAAGAAATGGCAGGAGCTTTTGCACTATTCCCTTTTTCAGCTGTCCAAGCATCATCAATCATATATTGAAGAAGTGAATTTGTGCCCGTTTCTCCAAATGGAGTACGATAGATACGACTTACAAGACGGGAAGTCTGGAATGCACCTGCCCACGTCATACTCAGGTCAAAGCCTTTCCAGGAAAAGCCCAACTGCATATTGCCATTTAGAAGTGGATAGGTAGGATAACCAATAGCCGATATATCATTTGCATCAATCTTACCGTCCTTGTTCAGGTCTTTATACTTCACATCTCCGGCTATGGGTGAGAAACCGGAACCATGATCGGGAATGCCATTTTCTTTTCCTTTCAAAGATTCATAATTAGCAGCATCCTCTTCCGTAAAGAAGCCGTCATTTACATAGCCGAATTGTTGCCCAACCGGACGTCCGGTTTCACACATCCATTCATAAGGCTGGGGAATTTCATCTTTGAAAATAACTTTATTCTTGGCATAGGACCAACTGGTACCGATGTAATAACTAAAATCCCTGATTGCATCTTCCCAACGCGCAGTTACCTCAAAACCTTTATTGTCCACTTTACCCATATTTACAATAGGTAGAGAAATTGCCAGATAACCAGGGTTTACCTGGCGGGAAATCAAAATGTCTTTACGATGCTCGATGAAGTAATCAAAAGAAGTTTTCAGATGGCTATCGAAGAAATGCAAATCAACCCCATAATTCTGTTTTGCAGCAGTCTCCCAAGTTACGTCAGGATTTCCAACCTTCGACTCTTTGGCACCCGGAAGAAAATTATTGGTAGTAGAACCGAAACTATAAATACCTGTAGTATTATTGCCTCCCGCGGTACTGATGATATAACTATCGGGCAAATAAAGGAAACGTGATCCATCAGAAACGATATCATTACCTACAATACCATAAGATGCACGTAGTTTCAAGTAACTGACATAAGGTTTCAGTGGCTCCATAAACTTCTCTTCAGAGATAATCCAACCGACTGAACCGGCAGGGAATGTACCGAAACGCTTCCCTTCTGCAAAGTTCTCCGAACCATTATAACCAATACTAAGGTCTAATAGATAACGAGTTTTGTAATCATAAGTGGCACGTCCCACAAAGCCTACGTAACTACGGGGAATACCTGTATTTTTGCTGGGATAATATTTCATTGTTTGATTGTACATAGCCAGAGCAGAGACATGATGTAATCCAAAATCTCTTTGGAAATTCAAAGCTGCTTCAAGATACCAGTCACGGGACTGTCCAGCCTCCTGTGTCCAACCCATAGTCTGTGCTTCCTGTATCTTTCTTATCAAAGTCTCGCCACTTTCTGTAAGGTAGGCCTCATATTGGTCGGCTTTTCCTTCACGGCGTCGTTTATCAGTCACACCACTATTATAAGCTCCTTTAATATGCGCTTTTAAGCCTTTTGTGAGAACATCAAGTTTCTGTTCCAGAGAAAAGTCGAAGTTAATCACATTTCCGCCTGTAGTGGTGTACCCTTTACCGTAATATGTATTCAGTCCATCATTAATAACACCGAAATTGCCAAATACCGATTTATTGACGGAAATCCATTTACCATCCACAATTCCAGCTCCCGAAAAAGGTACGGCACTGTAAATGTTGTCATACAAATAAGAGATATCAGTATAAGTACCGTTATTATAGTTAGGCTCCGTCTTGTCAGTAAGACGCCCTCCCAGATTGATCTTCATAGAGGTGGTTTTCGTCACATCTATATCCATATTGATACGATAGTTATAGCGGTTATAGCTAAAGCCACGATCATTTTCATGGAAAGTCTCAAAAAGTCCCTTTTGGGTAAATACACCTAAGGAAGCAAAATAACGTACCCGGTCGGAACCACCGGAAATTGTCATATTATGTTGTGTCTGCAGTGCGGAATTTTTAATCAGCAAATCCGTCCAGTCCGTATCGGCATAAAGAATTGGATTACTATGTGTACGGAAACCTTCCAGCATTGCATCTGTAAACATCAGTTTGTCTTCAGCAACACCGTCACGCAGTTGGGCAGCATTATATGTCATAGCATAGTCGTAACTGTTAGCAAACTCCGGAATATTGGTAGGCATCTGAAGACCGGCACTGGTGGAGAAAGTTATTTTAGCTTTACCGGATTGTCCGCGCTTCGTTGTCACCAGGATAACACCATTGGCACCACGCACACCAAATACGGCTGTAGCAGAAGCATCTTTCAATACGGTAATATCTTCCACTTCATTGGGGTCCAATTGGGTGAACGAACGTTCCACTCCATCGACCAGACATAATGGAGCGGACAAACCGGTAGACAAGGAACCTACACCACGCACATACAGCGTTGCATCATCAGCTCCGGGCTGACCGCTACTCTGTACACTGGATAATCCGGGAACCTTGCCGCTCAATGCATTGGCAATACTTCCTACCGGAGATTTCATAATCTCATCTGATTTCACAGAGGATAAAGCACCGGTAACGGTTACTTTCTTCGTAGTACCATAGGCAATAACCTGTACTTCCTCTAACAGCGTAGCACTTTCAGCCATTGAAATCTTCAGCTTGCTCTCACCTTTATAGACAATTTCCTTGTCTTCGTATCCCACAAAGGACACCACAATGGTAGCACCAATCGGAACACTTAAGGTAAACTTACCATCTAAATCCGTAATCTTACCATTCTGGGTACCTTTCACCCTGACAGTAGCACCAATAATCGGGCCTTGGTCATCAAAGACCTCTCCCGTTACTACTCTTTCCTTGTCTTGTTGTGTTACAGCCACAGCTTCGGAACGTTTTTCGTCTCCTAAGCTCTTGCCGGGACATATGGCCAAGAAAGCAAAAATAAAAATCCACAATTTGTTTTTCATAAAAAAGTGATTTTACATAACATTATTAAATAAGGAATAACCATGGTCAATATTTTAGTATCGCATATACACTTACTAAAACAGTGCAAATAAATGGAATCTACAAGACAGGCACCTGACCATTGAGTCATATAGAGTGGCACAAATTGTTTTGCAGACAATTTGTGCCCCATTTCGGACAAAACTAACAGTATTCTTTGTCGGAGAAGTTTTATTCCTGAATATCCTCTTCTGCCTGAGAATCCTCCCGGGGAGAATCTTTTCTATAAGACAAAGGAGCAACTCCATAAAAAGACTTGAAACAGCGGCTGAAATAACGTGGAGAAGTAAAGCCCAGCCGATACGAGATTTCTGAAATATTATATTGTGGTTCTTCCTGCAGCAACCTTAAAGCTTCTTCCAATTTCAGCTTCATTGTAAACTCATTCGGAGTTAACCCCATAACTTCTTTCAAGCGAAGGAACATTTTGCTCCGCCCCATATTCAATTCGGAAGCCAGCATATTCATATCAAAGTCCGGATTGTCAAAATTACGTTTTATGACTTCTGATGCCGTATCCAGCAGTTTCTGATCTGCAGCCGTAAAGCCACCGGCCTCCTGGGGGATCATAGCTTCTGTCCTACTCAACTTTTTCAGCAACAATCGCCTGTTTCTTAGCAGATTATTGCAACGTGCCAAGAGTAATTTCACATTAAAGGGTTTTGTGATATAATCATCTGCTCCAAACATATATCCTTCTATCGTATAATCTATTGAAGATTGTGCCGTAAGCAGTACAACAGGGATATATGCCAATTCCAGAGAATTCTTAATTTTATAGCACATTTCCTTGCCAGACATCACCGGCATCATAACGTCACTCACTACCAGATCCGGCTGCAATTGTTGAGCCAGTTCAAAACCCATTTGTCCGTTTGATGCTTTATATACAATATAGCTTGATGAAAAAATACCTTCCAACATATCCAATACTCCTTCATCATCTTCTACCAACAATACACGAGGTTTTCCGGATTCTTCTTTCTCCTGCCCGGTACCCATCTCGCTCTCTTCAGACTCTTCTTCCGGTAATGGTTCCACTTCATCGTAGACAATAGCTTCCCAATCCAAGGCAGGTACCGTTACTTTCTCATGTTCCAACTCTTCCTTAGTAAAATGGTTGTTGCCCAGAAGCAGTTGTATTTTAAAGCTACTTCCTTCTTCCAATACACTTTCTACGGCAATATCACCTCTGTGAGCCTCAATTATTCCTTTAGTAAGAGCCAGCCCGATACCACTTCCAACAATCCCCCTCTGTTGCTTTTCATTCCCTTGATAAAAACGTTCAAAAATTCTGGATAAATCATCTTGGGGAATTCCACATCCGGTATCTGATACAGTTATTTCCATTATCTGCTGCTGCTTCCTGACTGATACCTTAACACTTTTCCCATCAGATGTATATTTAAAAGCATTCGATAACAGATTAAACACTGCTTTCTGCATCTGCACAGGGTCAAACCAGACTTCCATCTTCTCATTGGGATGTTCAAACGTATATACTATATTTCTTTTCCGGGCAAGTTCCCAAAATGAACGGTAAACATCTTCCAGAAATGGCACTATATCAACACACTCTACCTTCAATTTCATGAATCCCTGCTCCTGTTTTCTGAAATCCAATAGTTCTGTAATCAAAAAACGTAGATTCATTGCATTCTTATGAATACTATGTAATCTGCGATAAACAGAAAGTGAAAGCTTTTCTGATTGCAACAACATCTCTATCTGCCCAACGATCAAAGTTAACGGAGTACGGAATTCATGGGATATATTAGTAAAGAAACGAAGTTTCATTTTATTCACTTCTTCTATTCGTTCCTTTTCATCCTTTTCTTTGGCTAATGAAAGAGCCAGTGCCTTACGGGCATTTCGTACCCTCAGGAAAACATATATAATTCCTGCTACTATCAGAAAATACACCAGATAGGCCCAAAAACTACGATACCAGGGATAATGTATCACAATGTTAAGTGCTATTTCCTCTCCCATATCCTCACCCAATCTGTTTTTTGCCTCACGTACTTTTAATACGTAATTCCCCGGAGCAAGATTCGTATAAATCAGTCGCAATTGGTTTGTTGATATCCAATCCTTATCAAAACCTTCTAATTTATACTGATACCAAATACTTTTTTCTAATTCGATATAGTTAGAACTGGAAAAGTCCACCATCAGATTATTCTGCCAGGACGACAAATCGATATGCTGTATAAATGGCAATGATTCCTCCAATACATGTTGGGTATCTCCCGGACACACCTTAACATTATTGACAAAAAGACTCACAAAATAAAGTTCAGAAGTGTCACTCTCATCATTCATATATAAATCTTTCTCACGAAACGAGATCACACCATCTACCCCACCGATATAAACCATGTCGTCATCCGCTACACAAATTCCACCTCCATCTGCAACTGCAGAAATCATACCTTTTATAGCTCCTAACTCAACTGAATACATCGAATGGCTAAAAGGTGAATAAATAGAAATCCCTTTATCATTGGTTATCAGTATATTATTTAGAGGAGATTCAGCCAGATTATAACAGAAATTACTTAGCAAACTATTTTGTTCAGCTGTGTAATGTTCCCACTTCCCTGTATCATAGTTATATGAAAACACTCCATTACCTATGGTCGAAACGTAAACAGTTCCATCCGTAGCTTCCATTATCTTAGTAATCCGTACCTTACGGTTTTCTAATGTGTCAAAGTGCACAGATTCGATCTTGCCCCAATCACTTAAAGATAATTTATACAGGTCTAAATCGGCAGCCAGCCAAACATATCCCCGGGAATCAATTTCAAATGTCTGAAAAATATCTTTATTGCTGATTAATTGGAATTCTCCTTTATCCGGATGCATACGCCAGAAGCCATTCCGGGCTGTCACATACAACCAGCCATCTTTAAATAGTGAATAATAAATAATATGGTCAGGACCTTTTCCGGTACGTTTATAGTCATCCAAATAATTATGAAAATGATTAGTTGCTCTATCATAGAGGCTAAGTCCTCCCGTATATGTACCTATATATATTTGGTCACGGCTTTCATCATAAGTAATAGTCTTCACATTATCATGCAAAATTGAATTCTTACCACTCTCAGTAGTATAATAGGTAAAAGTATTCGTTTTCCGGTTGAACCGATTTACACCTCCTCCATCCGTACATATCCAAAGGTCACGCCTCTTATCTTCTATTATTTGCCCTATAATCGGATAATTCAAACAATTATTGTTTGCCTCGGCATAGACGTAATACTTAAATAAATCCTTTTTCAGATTGAAATAATTCACACCTCCATAATAAGTGCCAACCCAGATAGTACCTTGCCTGTCCTTATAAAGAGAAAATACAGATTCATGTGATAACGAACCCGGATGAAAGTTCGGACGATATACACAATAAGTATCCGCACTGGGTCTATACATCTGTAATCCATCAAAAGTACCGAACCAGACATTATTTTGGTCATCCTCCACAAAACTACGTATCTGTTCACTTACTACACGATCGGAAGCAGATATTTCTTTTTTCAGAGTTCCATCACGCCCTATCTTATATAAGCCTCTCATGCGGGAAGCAATCCACAATTCATTTCTGCTACTTACAAATAATTTAAAAATCTCGATTTCCGGTAACAGGCACTTTACGGTTTCTCCTTCCAATACATATAGACCTTTGGCTGTTCCAATCCATATTTTATCCCCACTTTTAGCCATACACCAAATTGTTGGAGTATTTAACTTCTGATAAAAAGACAGGGAGTCAGCCTCAGCATTATATCTAAACAAGGAATCACTGGCAGCACACCAGACTTCATGATCAAAAGCAGCAATGGAACTTATGCCTGTAGGATATATTTCCTTAAAACGTTCTTTTCTAATATCATATTTAATTAGCGCTCCATCTGTCTTCAGAAAAACATCCCCGTAAAAGTCACCTACGATTTGATCGACTACTCCATTAATGAACTTCTTCTTCCGAAGTTGATTATCTATGATTTCATAAGATTTATATGTAGAGAGCCGTTCGCCATCATAGATATTAACCCCCTCATTTGTCCCAAACCACATACGCCCCAAAGTATCCTGGTAGATGGCCAGAACCGAAAGATTTGAAAGTCCATCTTTCATATCCAGTTTCTTGAAATACTGTCCATACAAGTTAATGCAAAATAATAATAAGACAGGTGTTACATAGTATTTGGTTCTTTTCATATAAATTATTAATTTCTTAAAAGCAAAACTATAGAAATAATTCAAATAAGGCAAATAAACTTTTAAAATTATAGTTTTCTCGATTTTAATAGTTTCAAGCTATGCCAATAACGTCCATTTTTGTAGCACAAATTGTGTAATCATCTAAAAATGAAATGTATCAAAGAGAGCTACTCTGAAATTTTCTATACCTTTGCACTAATCCTAAAATCAAAATACAGAAAGCCATGAAAGGAATTTTCTTATCAATACTATTGTTTTTATCAACGTTAAGCATACAAGGTGCTGAGTCAAATAAAGAATACACATTATGGTACAATCGCCCGGCATACAACCGTGGGGGAAACTTTAGCCAAATTGCAGCAAGAGGATTTCCTTATGATGAAGATTGGGAGAAATGGTCACTTCCCATTGGGAATGGTGCTATGGGAGTCTGCATCTTCGGACGAACTGATGTAGAACGTATCCAATTAGCAGAGAAAACGATGGGTAACAAGGGTGCCTATGGTATGGGAGGATTCACTAACTTCGCAGAAATCTACCTGGATATTCATCATAACTATGCACAAGATTACAAGCGCGCACTACGCTTAAATGATGCAATTTCCACTGTAAACTACAAACATGAGGGAATAGAATATGCCAGAGAATACTTTGCCAGCTATCCTGCCAATATAATTGCTGTAAAATTAAAAGCCAGTCAACCGGGTAAGGTGTCATTTACACTTCGTCCGGTCTTGCCGTACCTGCATTCGTTTAATGATGAACAAACCGGACGTAGCGGACAAGTACACGCTGAAAAAGATCTCATAACATTGAAAGGAGAAATCCAATACTTCCATTTACCTTACGAAGGGCAAATAAAAGTAGTGAATTATGGGGGAACGCTCTCCTGTTCAAACAAGGGTGAGAACAACAGCACTATAGATATAAGCAAAGCCGACAGCGTAATACTATACATATCCGCTGCTACTTCTTACCAACTGAAAGACAGTGTCTTTCTTTTACCAAATGCAGAAAAATTCAAAGGCAATACCCATCCGCATAAACAAGTTTCTGAATGTATTGGGAGAGCTGTAGAGAAGGGGTATGAAGTCCTGCGCAATGAACACATCGCTGACTATCAACAACTTTTCAATAGAGTTAATTTCCAATTGACAGAAGATATCCCCTCTATCCCTACTGACAAGTTACTATACCAGTACCGCAACGGAAAGCGCGATGCATACTTGGAAGAACTCTTTTTCCAATATGGACGCTATTTGTTGATAGCTTCTTCACGCCCAGGCTCTCTTCCCCCCAACTTGCAAGGTGCCTGGAACCAATATGAGTTTGCTCCCTGGTCCGGAGGATACTGGCACAATGTAAATGTACAAATGAACTATTGGCCGGTATTCAATACAAATCTGACTGAACTCTTTATCCCATATGCGGACTATAATGAAGCATTCCGCAAAGCTGCAATCCAAAAAGCAGTTGACTATATCACTCAAAACAATCCGGAGGCACTAAACCCGATAGCCGAAGAAAATGGCTGGACAATCGGTACCGGAGCTACGGCATTTGCCATAGAAGGTCCCGGAGGACATTCTGGCCCGGGAACAGGAGGTTTCACAACCAAACTATTCTGGGATTACTATGATTTCACCCGTGATAAACAACTACTGAAAGATCATGTCTATCCGGCACTTATGGGCATGGCCAAATTCCTGTCCAAAACATTGAAACCCCAACCTGACGGAACATTACTGGTATATCCGTCTTTTTCACCGGAACAGGTTCACCAACAGGTTTATTATCGATCTAAAGGATGCATATTCGACCAAAGTATGATTCTGGAGACATACCGTGACTTATTGCATGCTGCCGAGATTCTGAAAGTTAAAGATCCGTTCCTGAAAACGGTAAAAGAACAAATCGGGAAATTAGATGCTATATTGATTGGTGAATCCGGACAAATAAAAGAATTCCGTGAGGAAAAGAAATATGGAGAAATCGGACAATACCAGCACCGGCATATATCCCAGCTATGTGCTATGTACCCCGGAACCATTATTAATACCGGTACTCCGGAATGGTTAGAAGCAGCCAGAGTAACTCTGAAAGAGCGAGGTGACAAATCAACTGGATGGGCCATGGCTCACAGGCAAAACCTATGGGCACGAGCAAAAAATGGCAATCGTGCCTATAAACTATACCAAGACATCCTGACTTACGGAACTTTAGAAAACTTATGGGGTTCTCATCCTCCTTTTCAAATAGATGCTAATTTCGGAGCTACTGCCGGAGTAGCGGAAATGCTACTACAAAGCCATGAGGGATATATTGAACCCTTACCCGCCATCCCTGATAATTGGGATAAAGGAAGCTTCAGCGGACTAATGGCACGTGGAAACTTTCAAGTCTCAGCCACATGGGAAAATGGTATAATCCGGAGTATCCGGATTATATCTAATAAAGGAGAGCTTTGCCGGATAAAATACTGCAAAGCAGCAAGTGCACAAGTGACCGACAAGTATAACAAACCAATTAAAATCAAACTTTCCGGTAATGATATCTTTGAATTCAATACCCGAAAAGGAGAAATATATGAAATCATTTTCTAACACTTCAATCATTTATCATTAACAGTATTATGAAAAAACTACATTTAATTGCTTTTACTATCCTGTCTCTGTTTTCATTCCCGATGCAGGCACAGAAACTCCTGCCTGCCGAACAGGAGATAGAGCTACAATACGGTGCAGACCGTTTAGGAAAGCGATATGACGCAGCCATGCAAAAGTTCCGTGAAAACCGGCTGGGAGCATTTATTCATTGGGGATTGTACGCCATTCCCGGAGGAGAATGGAACGGTCAGGTATATAACGGGGCTGCCGAATGGCTCAAGTCATGGGCAAAAGTCCCCGCTGAAGAATGGCTGCAACTTATGAAACAATGGAATCCACAGAACTTCGATGCAAAGAAGTGGGCTAAAATGGCCAAAGACATGGGAGTGAAATACGTCAAAATTACGACTAAACACCACGAAGGTTTCTGTCTGTGGCCAAGTAAGTTTACAGAATACACCGTGGCTAATACCCCATACAAAAGGGATATTTTGGGAGAATTAGTGAAAGCCTACAACGAAGTGGGTATCGATGTACATTTCTACTTTTCCGTTATGGATTGGAGTCACCCGGACTGGCGCTACAGTATCAAAAACCAAGAAGACGAGATCGCCTTTCAGCGCTTTCTGGCATTCACCGACAACCAGCTAAAAGAACTTGCCACCCGCTATCCCACTGTCAAAGATTTCTGGTTCGACGGAACCTGGGATGAAAGTATCAAGAAGAACGGTTGGTGGACCGCACATGCAGAACGTATGTTGAAAGAACTCATCCCTGGCGTTACAGTCAACAGCCGACTACGTGCCGATGATTACGGCAAAAGGCACTTTGACAGCAACGGACACCTTATGGGAGATTACGAATCAGCTTATGAACGTCGCCTCCCCGATCCTGTAAAGGACCTGCAAGTAACCAAATGGGACTGGGAAGCGTGTATGACCCTTCCTGAAAACCAATGGGGCTATCACAAGGACTGGTCTTTGAGCTATGTAAAGAATCCGGTCGAAGTGTTGGAAAGAATCGTCCATGCTGTATCCATGGGTGGAAATATGGTAGTAAATTTCGGTCCACAAGCTGACGGAGATTTTCGTACCGAAGAAAAAGAGATTGCAAAAGCCATAGGCAAATGGATGCAGAAAAATGGGGAATGCATATACGCCTGTGATTATGCAGGTTGGGAAAAACAGGACTGGGGATATTATACACATAAAAAAAATAGCGTTTATATGATAGTATTCAATCGTCCTTATTCCAAGCAACTCACAGTAAAAGTCCCGAAAGAAACCCAAATTATCAATGCCGTATTGCTGAACGGAGAGAAAATGAAAGTTACAGAGACTGCCCGCAATGAATATAACGTGGGAGTACCTAAACAGGATTTCCAAGAGCCCTTCGTCATAAAACTGGAAATAAAATCCTCTAAAACATCTACTAATAAATACCATGAAGCACTTACTTAAAAAAAGAAATATGAAGCGTTTAATTATTTATTCCATTTTGTCCATAGTAGCGATTTACTCATATGGACAAAACAGTTTCAACAAAACTGATATAAAATCTATCATGAAAAGTGTCGCTGATTGGCAAATAGCCAATCCGGCAAAGGGGAATGAACACGATGATCTGAACTGGACATATGCCGCATTGTACATGGGAATGATAGATTGGGCCGAGTTAACCGAAAAAGAAGACAAAGACAGTTCTTACTATGAATGGTTGATGAAAATAGGCCGCCGTAACGCCTGGCAGGTAGGAAAATACATGTATCATGCAGATCATATAGCTGTGGGACAGGTATTCCTGGATATGTACCAGAAATATCACGACCGGAATATGTGGCTTCCTACACTGGCACGTACAGAATTTGTGATCAATCATCCGTCAGCCAGTACACTGGAACTGGATTACAGGAATATGGCAAGCCTGGAACGTTGGTCATGGTGCGATGCTTTATTCATGGCACCTCCTGTCTATGCTAAAATGTATATGCTGACCGATGATTGGAAGTACATTGAATTCATGAACCGGGAATATAAAGCTACCTACGACTATTTGTTTGATAAAGAAGAAAAATTATTCTACAGGGACCATCGTTATTTCAATCAAAAAGAAGCTAACGGCACAAAAGTATTCTGGGGTCGTGGAAACGGTTGGGTACTGGGAGGTCTTTGCGAAATCTTGCAGACTTTGCCTCGAAATAATATGCACCGCCAGTTCTATCAGGATTTATTCATTACCTTGTCCGACCGTATCATTCAATTACAAGGAAAAGACGGATATTGGCACGCCAGTTTACTGGACCCAGACTCATATCCTTCACCCGAAACAAGTGCCACCGGCTTCATCGTATATGCCTTAGCTTATGGTGTAAATGAAGGATTATTAGATAAAGCAACCTTTATGCCTGCCATAGAAAAAGGATGGAAAGCCTTGGTAAAAGCTGTAGAAAAGGATGGAAAACTGGGCTATGTACAGCCCATCGGTGCCGATCCTAAGAAAGTGACCCGCGAAATGACCGAGGTTTATGGGGTAGGCGCATTCCTGTTAGCAGGCAACCAGATATATAAAATGGCCAAGTAAAATAAAGAATGATCATAACATAAAAACAGTAACTTGAAAAACAATATGAAAAATAAAATCCACCTTATAATTTTGCTATTTATAAGCAGTATTATATCGGTAAAAGCAAGCGTAGCCACAAATAGCAATCTTCCGGGCAATGAGGATGAATTTGAAGTACTGATGCAGAAAATCAGGCTCGACTTTGCTAAAAATCCCTCTATTGATGAAGCCTTAAAGAAATACAACGAGACTGACGGCTCATTCTCAGATGTAGATTATGGCAGTATCCAGCGTACAAAGTGGCCTCCTCTGGAACACGTCGACCGCCTGTACGATTTCGCCTTTGCTTATACAAATCCTAAAAATAAATATTACAAGGACGAAAGCCTCTTCACTAAAATAGAGAAAGGCTTGGAATACTGGCATGAACGTAATCCCTGGTGTCATAACTGGTGGTATAACCAAATAGCAGAACCTCAACGTTTGGGAGTATTACTCATACAAATGCGTATAGGTGAAAAACACCTGAATACGGAGTTGGAAAACAAAATATTGGAAAGAATCAAAACTGACGGAGGAGATCCTGCCAAGTGGACTGGCGCCAATCGTACGGACATTGCCCTGCACTGGATATATCGTGCATGTCTTTCCAAAAATGAAACGGACCTGAAAGTGGCACTTGAGAATGTTTACAATCCCATCGTATATACTACAAAAGAAGGATTTCAACACGACAACAGCTATTTTCAACATGGCAAACAACTTTATATTGGCGGATATGGAGATGAAATTCTGAAGGGGGTTACTCAAATAGCGATGTATACCAAAGGTACCCAGTATGCAATTCCTCAAGACAAGTTAGCATTGCTCAGCAAATTCATGCGCGAGACCTATTATGCTACCATACGGGGGCAATATATGCTATTCGATGTACTCGGGAGAGGTGTAAGCCGTCCCGGCGTCACAAAGAAGATACATACAGCTTTATTCGCCAAACGTATGATTGAATTAGATCCGGATCATGCCAATGAATTTAAGGATATTATCGCCCGTCTGGATGGAAAGCAACCGGCCAACCATGCACTCACGTCTAAGCATACTCACTACTTCAGGGGAGATTATACTCTCCATATACGTCCCACATATGCTTTCGACGTTCGCATGGCATCTACCCGTACTGCACGTTGCGAATATGGAAACGGAGAAAACCTGAAGACTTACTTTATGTCCGACGGATGTACCAACATTGTAGTCGACGGAGATGAATATGCCGAAATCTTTCCTGTCTGGAACTGGGCACGCATTCCCGGTACAACGGCTCCGCAACTTGATGAAATTCCCATGGCAGCCAGTGACTGGCAAACTCCCGGAACTTCGACTTTTGCCGGAGGTGTATCCGACAGTTTATACGGAGCATCTGTTTATTCATACACAGATTCCTATGCTGAAATCAATACAAGCGCACACAAAGCATGGTTCTTTTTCGACAATGAAGTCGTATGCCTGGGTGCGGAGATACATTCCACATCACAACATCCTGTATTTACAACAATCAATCAATGCCTGTCTTCTACAGAGAATCCCATAATCTGCCAGAAAGGAAAGCTCTCTGATATCCAAGATGGTACTACCGAGTACACCTCTCCCGAATGGATTCTACACAACAAGATAGGATACATATTGCCAAAGGGACAACAAGTCTTTGTAGCCAATCAACAACAAGAAGGGAACTGGTACGATATCAACCATACCACTTCCAAAGATATCATCCGAAAAAAGATATTCACACTTGGAGTTAATCATGGCATTACACCTGAACAGGCCACTTATGCTTATATCGTTGTACCTGGTATCCGGACAGCTGAAAACATGAAGAGTTACCTGCAAAAAAATAATATTGAGATTCTGGCTAATACAGAAAATGTGCAGGTAGTCAGAAATAAGAAAACAGACATCTGGCAGATGATTTTTTATAATGCAGGAGAGTTTACCCACAAAGACATGACAGTAAAGGTAGACAAAGGCTGTGCTCTAATCATAAAAAAGATTGATAAAGATAAAATAAAACTTCATATTGCTGATCCTGCGCAGACACAGTCCAACATAACTGTAAAGATTGATACTCCCAAACGATCAGGAACTATTAATTGCGACTTCAGCAATAGCGATATATATGCCGGAAGAACCCAGGCTTTCGATATCCGGCTTAAATAATCAGACCTTATAAAAGTTAACTGACACAATCCCTCAAAAAGAAGTCTCGACCCTGATTGAATCTTTCATCAGGTCGAGACTTCTCTATTTCACTTCATAAATCGGAAACAAAAAGGCAGTAACTTCACAGCTACTGCCCTGTTTTTGAAAGAGGAGTTTCCCTTTCTATTAATTACCAAAAAGAATTCAAATTATTTAAGGCGATACAATAACCAAGAACTTTGGAAATCCTTCCGGTTTGAGTATTTAGCCTTGAAAGCGTCACGTGCATCGGCAGCAGAAGCTCTATCATTATAAGTACTAACAATTACACGATACATAGCTGCATCTGAATTAAAAGCAACAACAGCATTGTAACCTTCCTTATCCAAGAAGTTTTTCAGGTTTTCAGCATTAGCTTTCACACCAAAACTGCCACAAACCACACTGTAATCTTTCAAACCACCTACACCGGATATTATTTCTACTTTTTCCTGACGTACACCTGCAGTTGCAACCGGAGTACTTTCCACTACTCTTGCTTCTACCGGAGCAGTAACTGTAGGAGCTACTTCCACTGGTTCAGTAGTCTGAGGTTCTGCCAGTTCCTGTTGTTTTGCCTTTTCATATGCTTTTTTATAAGCGCTTTCACTCGATTTGCAAGAAGAGAATGCCAATGCAATACACAATCCCATTCCTAAAATTGCTAATTTTTTCATAATCATATCATTTTTGTTAATAAATTCTATATCAATATCTTAACTATATTCAATATTTACGGAATATAGATCGTACCCCTTCATGCTCCAAACGGAGGGATGAGGAACTCAGTTCCTCTATTGTGAAGGTTCGTTCTCCATTTTCCCACCCTATATAAAATGCATAATTTTCGTACTCTACACTTTCAGGCAGCAAAATAATAGAAATTTTATCTCCTTTCAAAGAATAATTCCCAAAAAACGTTTGATAACTACCATTTTTCAATAAACAAATGGCAGAAAAACTGCCTTTCTGAAAATTATAAAAGATGCTATCTTGCCGTTCTATGGAACCATCGGCATATTGATACTGCCTTAACTGCCACTTATTATCTAAATCGCCGTCAACATTACTACAAGCTGCCAGTACAAGCATTACCAACCCGATAATCAGAAATATCTTTCTCTTTCGTATCTTCATGTAGCTAATATTCCGAATAATAGGACAAATGTACGCGGAACAATCAATCTGAACGTTACTCTTATAGTTAAATTAAACTAATCGCACTGTTTTTCCTACGATAGAAACCAGTCCGAACCGTGTCAAGTCCGTACCATCTCCGTAGTCTATAGTACGGACTTGATACGGTCTTGGTAGGGAGTTGACACGGAGTTGGTCTCTTTCGAAACCGGATAAGAAAAAATAAATGAAAAAATATATTCAAAAAAAAGAAGTTACGTGAACAACTATTCAAAGAAAAATGTTAGTTTTGTAGTATTAACCTCTTTAAAATAGAAAGGAGAACATTATGAAAGGATTAAATGTACTTGTAGCTTTTCTGGGCGGTGCAGCAGTAGGCGCAGCCGTCGGTATTTTATTTGCTCCCGAAAAAGGAGAAGACACTCGTCACAAAATTGCAGAAATCCTCCGTAAAAAGGGAATTCGCCTGAACCGTAGCGAAATGGAAAATCTAGTAGACGAGATTGCAGCAGAAATTAAAGGCGAAGCAGCCGAATAAAACAAAATCTACAAAAAAACAGAGCCACTATGATGTTTGCAGACGATAGAAGTATTGACAACCTCCAGCAGCTATTCATTGAGTTTAAGAAATATCTGAACCTACAAAAAGAATATACTAAACTGGAAATAACTGAGAAACTCTCAATCCTGCTTTCTGCCCTGATATTATTATCAGTGGTCATTATTTTAGGCATGGTGGCACTGTTTTATTTGTCGTTTGCGCTGGCTTATATTTTAGATCCGCTCGTAGGTGGACTCATGGTAAGCTTCAGCATCATCGCCTGTTTCCATCTTCTGCTGGTTTTATTAGTAATTACTTTCCGCAAAAAACTCATCGTCAACCCGATGGTGAATTTTATTGCCGGATTGTTTTTTGATAATGATAATGAAAAGTGATACCATCATGAATAATATGCCTGATACTTCTTCCATGACTCTGGAAAGTATTGCACTACAGAAAAAAGAATTACGGAAGAAAATACATGCACAGAAAGAAATCATGACGGATACGGCAAGAGAATTATTTGCTCCGCTTGCACCTGCCGCCGACAAAGGTAATGCTATTATGCGTGCCTTTAATACGGGCATGGCTGTTTTCGACGGATTGATGTTAGGAGTAAAACTAATGAGAAAGGTCAGGAGGATGTTCTCTGCCAAAAGATAAACAGATATTAGAACAAAAAAACTGCACTTTGTAAGGTGCAGTTTTTTGTTTTAATTCAATTCTAAGATTACAGATACGTTTCAAGCAACTTCACACCACCTTCTTCCGGAACAATTGTAACTTCCTGTACAACAGCAGGCAGTAGCACCGTTTCACCTGCACGAACAGCAATTTCATTCTGGCTATCGTCTGTGATGTGGCATGCACCTTCTACACAAATGAAAATCACAAATGAATCCAGTTCAGAATAGTCACACGTAATTTCCTCCGTCATATCATAGATGGAAGTAGTGAAGTAAGGACTGGCAACCAATTCTACCGGTTCATTCTTCAAGTGATCGTATTCAGTACGGAAATCATCCTGCACATCGGCAAAATTAATAGCTTCGATAGCCTGAGTAGTGTGTAGCTCACGAGATTTACCTTCTGCGTCTTTCCGGTTGTAATCGAAAATACGATAAGTGATATCCGAAGTCTGTTGGATTTCAGCCACGAAAGCACCGGCACCAATACCATGTACACGACCGGCAGGCACATAGAATACATCCCCTGGTTTCACATCACACGTTTGCAACACTTCAGCAAAAGTTCCGTTATAAACTCTTTCCTTGTATTCTTTCGCAGTAATCTGCTCGGAAAAACCGGAAATCAACTTTGCCCCCTTATCTGCAGACACCACATACCACATTTCATTCTTACCAAAAGAATTATGGCGCTTTCTAGCCAGTTCATCTCCCGGATGTACCTGAATAGACAAATCCAATCTGGCATCTATGAACTTTATTAACAAGGGAAACTTTGTGCCAAAACGAGAGTAATTCACTTCACCGACAAGTTCATGACGGTATTTTCCCACCATCTCCGGGAGTGTAAGGCCTTTGTCAGGGCCATTGGCAACAACAGACTCATTGTCTTCTACAGCTGAGATTTCCCAGCTTTCGCCTACTCCGGATAGCGTTTCATTCAATTGCTTAAAAGCAATAATCTTGTCGCCTCCCCAAAGCGTCTGCTTCAGAATAGGCTCAAATTTCAAAGGATACATTCGTAGTTTTTGTTAGAGCTTTAAATAAAAATGTTACATTTTTTTAGATTAACGCGACAAACTTACAAAAAATATCAATTCGCCTCGTAAATGTTAAACGCTAAACTTTCCTAAAATGTTCTTCACATTTCAAGATAAACCCTTGGGAGTACGGAAGAATTTCTTTTTATTTGCAAGAAATTTAAATTATACCATGGATATGATAAACACCGTGTCAACAGGAAGTAACTTGTCTGGTTTAAACAAGGAAGACTTTCAAAAAGATATAAATAACAAAAAGACTGATTTATTTATTCTTAAAAATGCTCAGGGAATGGAAGTTGCAGTAACGAACTATGGATGCGCTATCCTTTCCATTATGGTCCCCGACAAGAACGGGAAGTATGCTAATGTAGTTCTGGGACATGACAGTATAGATCATGTAGTCAATAGTCCCGAACCTTTCCTCAACACTACCATCGGACGCTACGGTAACCGTATAGCCAAAGGAAAGTTCACTCTGTATGGCGAAGAGCACAATCTGACGATCAATAACGGACCTAATTCTCTGCACGGCGGACCCACAGGTTTCCACGCCAGAGTATGGGATGCAGTCCAACCGGATCCGACAACTGTTGTATTCAACTATACATCTGCAGATGGTGAAGAGGGCTTCCCCGGCAATCTGGAAATAGAAATGACCTACCGCCTGGAAGATGAAACCAATGCATTGGTTATCGAATACCGGGCCACTACCGACAAAGCAACAGTTGTCAATCTCACCAATCACGGCTTCTTTAATCTGGCAGGAATTGCCAATCCCACCCCTACGGTTCTGAACCACACCATTACTATCAACGCTGATTTTTATACTCCCATTGACGAAGTATCTATTCCTACAGGAGAAGTCCTGAAAGTAGAAGGTACTCCTATGGATTTCCGTACGCCGCACACTATCGGTGAACGCATTGATGATAAATTCCAGCAATTGATAAATGGCGCAGGCTATGATCATTGTTATGTACTGAATAAAACCGAGAGTGGCGAATTAAGCCTTGCCGCTACTTATACGGAACCGGAAAGCGGACGTACAATGGAAGTATATACCACAGAGAACGGAGTACAACTTTATACAGGAAACTGGTTGGGCGGCTTTACCGGTGCTCACGGAGCTACTTTCCCGGCACGCAGTGCAGTTTGTTTTGAAGCCCAATGTTTCCCCGACACACCTAACAAACCACATTTCCCATCGGCCGTATTGCTCCCGGGCGATGAATACCAACAAGTAACTATTTACAAGTTCGGTGTACAAGAATGAATATAACTAACCTAATTTTATAACTAATTTAATTAATTAAAAACCATGACACAACAAAAACAGAACGGTAATCTTGTCGCTATCATTACCATGTTCTTCATTTTTGCGATGATTTCCTTCGTTACAAATCTTGCCGCACCGTTCGGTACGATTTGGAGAAACGAATATGCGGGTTCGAATACTTTAGGTATGATGGGAAATATGATGAACTTCCTGGCATATCTGTTTATGGGAATTCCTGCCGGTAACATGCTCGTTAAGATCGGTTACAAGAAGACAGCATTGATTGCAATGGCAGTAGGTTTCCTCGGTTTGTTCACGCAATACCTTTCCAGCTTATTCGGAGCAAATGCCGAAGTTTTCGCATTCGGTGAATATGCAATCAAATTAAATTTTGTTATTTATCTGCTTGGTGCATTCATCTGCGGTTTCTGTGTTTGTATGCTTAACACAGTGGTGAACCCGATGTTGAACCTCCTTGGTGGTGGTGGTAACAAAGGTAACCAGTTGATTCAAACAGGTGGAGCCCTTAATTCTTTGTCCGGTACATTGACTCCGCTTTTCGTAGGTGCTTTGATCGGTACAGTAACTTCCAAGACTGCTATGTCGGATGTTGCTCCTCTTCTTTTTGTTGCTATGGGTGTATTCGTAGCCGCATTTATTATCATTTCATTTGTAGCTATCCCTGAGCCACACCTTCAGAAAAGTGGAGCGAAGAAAGAGAAATTCTCTCACAGCCCATGGAGCTTCCGTCACACTGTACTGGGTGTAGTTGGTATTTTCATTTATGTAGGTATCGAAATCGGTATTCCGGGTACATTGAACTTCTATCTTGCCGACGCAAGCGATAAGGGTGCTGGAATTATGATGAACGGTGCTGCTATCGGTGGTGCTATTGCTGCTATCTACTGGTTGCTGATGCTTGTAGGACGTACTGCAAGTAGCGCTATCAGCGGTAAGGTTTCCAGCCGTACACAGTTAATCGTTGTATCTGCTACCGCTATTGTTTTTGTATTGATTGCTATCTTCACTCCGAAAGATGTAACAGTTTCAATGCCCGGTTACACTGTAGGTGAAGGATTTATGATGGCACAAGTACCCGTCAGCGCATTGTTCCTTGTACTTTGCGGTCTTTGTACTTCTGTAATGTGGGGTGGTATCTTCAACCTTGCAGTAGAAGGATTAGGAAAATATACAGCACAAGCATCCGGTATCTTTATGATGATGGTTGTTGGTGGTGGTGTATTACCTTTGATCCAACAAAGCATCTCTGACTCTGTAGGTTATATGGCCAGCTACTGGTTGATTATCGCAGCTCTTGCTTATCTGCTGTTCTACGGCCTGGTAGGTTGCAAAAATGTAAATAAAGATATCCCAGTAGAGGATTAACGCAATAAAAAGGTATAGGTAATTAATTTATTCACTTATAAATTTGAAAAGATTATGGATATAGAACACGTAAGAAGCCGTTTCATCAAGCATTTTGACGGAACAACAGGAGCAGTTTACGCTTCTCCGGGACGCATCAACCTCATTGGTGAGCATACAGACTATAACGGTGGTTTTGTATTCCCCGGAGCAATCGACAAAGGCATGATTGCTGAAATTAAACCGAATGGTACTGACATTGTACGAGCTTATTCCATCGACTTGAAGGATTATGTAGAGTTCGGTTTGAAAGAAGAAGATGCTCCCCGTGCAAGCTGGGCAAGATACATCTTCGGTGTATGCCGTGAGATGATTAAGCGTGGCGTTGATGTAAAGGGCTTCGATACAGCTTTCTCCGGTGATGTGCCTTTGGGTGCAGGTATGTCTTCATCTGCCGCTTTGGAAAGTACATATGCGTATGCATTAAACGATCTGTTCGGTGACAACAAGATAGACAAGTTTGAACTGGCTAAAGTAGGTCAGGCAACTGAACATAACTATTGCGGTGTAAACTGCGGTATTATGGACCAGTTTGCTTCTGTATTTGGCAAACAAGGCAGCCTTATCCGTCTGGACTGTCGTTCGCTGGAGTATCAATATTTCCCGTTCGATCCGAAAGGTTATCGTTTGGTATTGGTAGACTCTGTAGTTAAGCATGAATTGGCTTCTTCAGCATACAATAAGCGTCGTCAAAGTTGCGAAGCTGCTGTTGCTGCTATCCAGAAGAAACATCCGCATGTAGAGTTCCTGCGCGATTGTACCATGGACATGCTGCAAGAGTCAAAAGCTGAAATCAGCGAAGAAGACTTCATGCGTGCAGAATATGTCATTGAAGAAATTCAACGCGTACTCGACGTTTGCGATGCTTTGGAAAGAGCTGATTACGAAACTGTAGGTCAGAAGATGTATGAAACCCATCATGGTATGAGCAAACTTTACGAAGTAAGCTGTGAAGAGCTCGATTTCCTGAATGATCTTGCATTTGACTGCGGTGTAACAGGCTCACGCGTTATGGGCGGTGGCTTCGGTGGCTGTACTATCAACTTGGTGAAAGATGAGTTGTATGATACATTCATCCAGAATGCTAAAGATAAGTTCAAAGAGAAGTTTGGCAGAAGCCCTAAAGTTTATGATGTAGTTATCAGTGACGGTGCTCGCAGATTAGTTTAAAACTAAAACAACCCAATCCTAAAAGGGCGTCTTCCCATCACGGGGAGACGCCCTTATCTTTTTAGCCTTTTCAAATAAACTAATCAACTAACCTAATCTAACCTTCAGTATATTCTAATATCTAAACCTATTGCACTCCTTCTGTTGTCATCTGAATCCGCTTCATGGTTCCATCTTCATTGTAATACAAACGATCTATGCATACAGAACGTCTATAGCTTCCACCTGTCGGATTAATACCTCCATTGTGATAAATAAAGTACCAGTCACCTTTGAACTCAATAATCGCCTGATGGTTGGTATTGGAATTACCAGCTATTTCATTCAGGATACCTTTATATTCCCAAGGCCCTGTGATACTCCGGCTCATTGCATAGCAAATCTTCTCGGGAAATTCAGACGCATAAGAGAGATAATACCAATCACCACGTTTATGTATCCAGGGAGCCTCCGTAAAACGAGGTAGATCCACATGAACAATCGGACCATCCAACTCAATCATATTATTTTTCAGTTTGGCATAATAGCACTGAGTATTTCCCCAATACAGGTACGCCTGCCCGTCATCATCAATAAAGACTGTCGGATCAATGTCATCCCAGTAGATTTTAGTGCGTTCTACCGTCATATCATTGGTAATCAGAGCAGAGCCACGTGCATCAACAAAAGGGCCTAACGGAGAGTCGGAAACAGCCACACCGATAGACTTTCCGGGAATGGCATTATGCTCCACTGTAACATACCAATAGAATTTACCATCACGTTCGATAACCTGACTTGCCCATGCTTCTCCCTTTGCCCAAGAGAAATCTTTGGCTTTCAGAGGTACAGGATGTTCAGTCCATGTCTTCATATCAGTTGAAGAAAAAACACACCACTCATTCAGAAGATAATGTTCAGCTGGTGGAGGACATTCATCGTGTCCGGCATAGATATACACTCTGCCGTCATATACCATCGCACCCGGATCAGCTGTATATTTATACTTGATAATCGGATTTCCTTTCGCTACAAAAGTGGTATCTTTTTGTGCTGATAGCCCTTGTGAGGCTACCAGTACAAAAGAAACAACCAAAAATCTAACCTTATCTAACCTAACTTTATTCATCAATTTCATCCTTTCTTAAAAATGTAGACAGCAAATGTATTGGGTTCGAGCTCTACATTCAATAACTGTCCGTCAATAGAAACTGGACTTTCCTGGGGCTGGATAGCAGATGGCTGTTCAATCGTATTATCTTTATTGGGATCAGCTGAACGAAGCTTTATACAACGACCGCCAGACAATACATCTTGCTTCTTCAATCCTTCAAACTTCAATGATAAGGGCTGAGCTTTATCGGAAGTATTGGCTACTTTCACTATAATCTCTTTTTTATCCTTATCATAAACAGCACTTGCAAACAAACCATTCTGTCCCTCAGTCCCTGCTACAGGCTTTTTATCCATAGTAAGGGAAAGTACGTTGGTGCCTTTATGGTGTCCGTAGAGCTGCTGAACATAGTAACTTACAGTACGTACCGAGTTCAGATTATCAAACCAGATCATATCCGGACGCCATTGCCATCCTTCCACATGAGCAAACAGAGGAGCATAAGTAGCCATGTGTACAATATCGGCATTACGTTCCAATCCTGTCATAAAAGCAGCTTCAAGCAAGGCAGCATTGAAATGGTTCCACTTCTTACCTTTACCATGACAAGCATATTCACCGGCGAATACTTTTGGACCTTTACGGTCATAGTTATCATAACGTGTTCCCTGATTCAAGAACCAGTTCTCAGGACGATAGAAATGTTCATCCACCAGATCCGCTTTCAGACGCTTCATTTCCGGCCACAAATATTCAAACTGCTTTCCTTCAGAATCAGGTCCTGAACTTCCGATAATCTTGATATCCGGATAGGCTTTACGAATAGCCTTGATAAACGGTTCGAGATGTTCCGGATATTCCGGTCCCCATTGTTCGTTACCAATACCAATAAACTTCAGATTGAACGGTGCAGGGTGTCCCATGTCTGCACGAAGTTTTCCCCACTTTGTTGTAACATCTCCATTAGCAAACTCTATCAGGTCGAGAGCATCCTGAACATAACTATCCAAATCGCATAGGGCCACATGTGCCTCTGCATCTGAATTCTGAAACTGACAGGCAAGACCACAACTTAATACAGGTAGTGGCTCTGCTCCTATTTCTTCCGAAAGTTGGAAAAATTCAAAGAAGCCTAATCCATAGCTCTGAAAATAATCGGGATAGAAACGGTGCGGGAAAGTATATTCCCAACGATTCTCATTCAGGGGACGATTCTCTACAGGACCTACTGATTTTTTCCAGTCATAACGTGTAGTCAAATCAGTTCCTTCAACGATACACCCGCCGGGGAAACGGAAAACACCTGGTTTGATATCTGCTAAGGCCTGTGCCAAATCTTTACGTAAACCATTTTCGTGTCCTTTCCAGGTATCAACCGGGAAAAGAGAAACGTGCTCCAAATCAACAGCACCTTTTGAAGCAAGGAAAATACGAAGTGTTGCCTTCGGATCTGTAATGCCTGGCTTCAGAACAACTTGGTATTTTTTCCATTCTTTCGAATCAATAGTCAATGTTTCTGTGGCAAAAGCATGATGTTCGCCCATAGATTTGGTATCCACCAGCTCTACACGAATTTTTTCTGCCGTCCCTCCTTTTGGCAAGCGTGCCCATACAGAAAAGCGATACTCTTCACCGGCTTTAACGCCAATACCGAAGAAGCCTTCATTATCAAGTCCGGTGTGCTTATGCGGGTGTCCCGGATCAGACAGACGAACATAGTGAGGGTTCCTTTCAAAAGGACCATCATCCTGCAAAGTAACATTACCAAAAGTCTTCCATCCCATTAAATTCTGTGGGAATTCAAACGAACGGTTCTTTACAAGTTCAGCATATAAGCCACCATCAGCAGCATAATTGATATCCTCAAAGAACAGTCCATACATAGTAGGCTGAATCTCTGCACCTAACTTCTTGGTTTGTATCACAAACTCATTGGTTTGTGCCTGAAGCGACATTCCTGCTGTAAGAGCCAGCGCCGCCAATAATCCTGTGTATCTTTTCATGGTTTCAAAATAAAAATTATAATTGATTATTTAATCCTTTTTCCCCAGATGGAACGTCCCCGGCTATCCAGACCGGTAAAGAGAACTGTTTCCGTTTCATTTTCCCAATCATGTCCGGCAAATACGATCAAGTCTTTTATATTTTCTCCATCAAGTGTCAACCGCAGAGATTGCTTTGCATCTGTAAAATCCCAGGTTCCTTTATTCTCTCCCAGTTTTCCATCTTTCTCTAAATGTAACAGATGAGACATGTTCCATTCTTCATCTTGCAGTTCACCCTCACCCCACAATATTTGTCCGGCTTCTAACCGACGCTCATACAAAGGTTCCTGCACACGGATAATCTCCCACTCACCAGCTAAATCTACAGCGGAGAACTTTCGTGATTTACTACCGGTATAACGTTCAGGAGATACTACAGGCCAACCCTCTTCCGTAAAGAACACCTGACGTATATGAAGATCCATCATCTGATTCTGTGGAGACAAACGCCCCTGATGAGCCATAAAGTACTGGCCGTCATCTGAAGTAAACACCGCGCAATGCGCTGTTCCGGCCCAACCCGGATGATTTTTGAAACGGTAAGGTGCCGTTAGTATCGGAAAGTTATTGGTAGTATCTTTCAATTCCTTACCAAAGTAATCCATAAAAGGACCTTCTGCTTTATCTGAACGTCCAACACGCACATTGTAAGTCGTCATCAGCGGATCATAGGAAACAAACAGGAAATATTCTTTTAATTCAGGATTATAAATAATCTCAGGTGCTTCCAGATTATCCTTCTTGTAATTAGCACGACGAGCTACCAAGTGTCCTCTATCTCCTTCTACCAAAGGAAGTCCGGTTTCAGGATTCAATTCCACGCAGTACAAACCACCAAAGAACGAACCGTAGTGCATCCACCACTTCCCATTTGAAGGGTCTACAGTGATACTGGGGTCAATGGCATTCATGGCTGTCGTATCGTCTGTTTTAACAACACAACCTACCAATGTCCAAGGACCTTCAGGCGAATCAGATTCTGCTAATCCGATATAGGATGTCTTCCGCCCGAAAGCCGATACGCAATAATACAATCTATACTTATTGTTATAAGAAATAATATAGGGAGCCCATATATTTGTCGCTCCATGTCCATCAGCATGGGCACGCACCCACTCTACCGCTTCCTGCGGAATTTCAGGAAACGCCCAGCCAAGGAATTCCCAATTCACCAGATCTTTAGAACGCCGCATCTGAATAAACCCCAAAGGGACTCCTTTCTCTTTCGCTTCTTTACGGTTTTCACGGAATATTGCATCTGTAGAATACATATAGTAATACTCACCCATCTTCCGGCATGACGGATCATGTACATTATAAGTTCCCCACGATTGATAATTCTCCATAGAAGACAGTGAAGAATAATCATCCGCCCACGGGTTAGGTGAGGCGGTAGGCGTAAATACAGAGGAGGTACAGCCAGCGAACAGGCTGCTCATCAACACAACAGCTACACATAACAAGTTTCTCATACTATCAGTAAATTATAAATTCTGTTGCAAAAATACGCCCGGGCCAGCATGGTAAGGTGGACAAATGAACATTTGAGGTGGACAATCCAGCAATTTAAATTAAAAACAGTTGGTCTAATTTTAAACATTATAAATATTCTTCTAACTTTGCCTTTAATAATACAAATTATATGAAAAGACACAACCTTTTATACCTTATTATATATATCAGTTTCATTACACCGTGTGCTCTGCAAGCACAAGAGCGTTTCACCGACCAGTACAATGTCTCGTACATCACCATGGATGATGGACTCCCACATAATTTTATTGATGATATTTATAAAGATACCCGGGGATTTCTTTGGATTTCTACTGCCGGAGGAGGACTTTCCCGATATGATGGTTACGAATTCATTCATTTCAATCCCAATACCTCCCATTGTAAGCTAAAAAGTAACTTTATACTAAATGTATATGAAGATACCTTTCAACGCCTTTGGATCGTATCTGAAGGAGGAACAGACATTATTGATTTATTGACTTTGCAACCTATCATCCCGAATGACCCCAAAGGACTGCTGACCATCTTATTAAACCAACCAGCATACACTGTGATACGCGACTCACAGAATTCTATATGGTTGCAATGCGGAAATGCACTCCATCGGATTACCTTTAATACAAAGGGAGATGTAGAAAGCCTGTCTACATTAAAATTGCCTCAATTAAACGAACCGGATCTCGTATTAAAGGACATTGATGAAGACGGAAAGATATGGACCGCAATAAATGGCACAATCTATAAAATCATTCCGAATAATCAGGGAGGACTAGAAAAAAGCCATATATCAGAGAAACTAACGTTCTTACCTGATACCTATCTGAAAGATATGTTAGCAAAAGAAAATGAAGTATGGATAGCCACACATGCAGGATTGTACCGCTATAATAAAAACAGTAACGCAATAAAGATTTACGAGAATATTCCTAATGACCCACATTCCATTTCGCAAAATTATCTGACCAGTCTTGCTATCACCAACGATAAACAGTTGATTGCAGGTACACTCCGTGGTGCAAATATTTATAATCCAATTACAGACAATTTCGAACATCTCACCCATAATTCTACCGGCAACAGCCAATTGAATAGTAACTTTATCAATTGTATAAAAGTAGACGGAAAACACATATGGATCGGCACTGAAAGCGGAGGAATCAACAAACTCGCACCCAAACGCTTATCTATACACAACTACATACATGATAAAGAAATCCCCTCAAGTCTGTCTGATAATCCGGTAAATGTCATTTATGAAGATAAAGAAAAGAACTTATGGGTAGGCACTGTGGAAGGAGGCTTGAATCTGAAGAAACAAGGGATTGAACAGTTTCTTCATTACAGATGGGAGCGTGGTGAGATAAGTCATAATTCTGTCAGTAGCCTTGCCAGTGACAACCAAGGTCAGTTATGGGTAGGTACTTGGGGCGGTGGAATCAATATTATGAATCCCAAAGCACTGAGTCGTCCCCTTCAAGTCATATATACACATCCTGAAACAGGATTTCCATTATTCTTCATAGCAGTACTTGTTTATGACCCTATCAATAACGGGATGTGGGTAGGTGCCAATCGGGGGCTCTTTTTTTACGATATGGCAACTCAGAAATTCATTTCCCCCTTTGCTAACCAGATGGCAGAAAATGTACGTGGCTGCCTCGGTGCCCTCATCGACAAAGAAGATAAATTATGGATAGGCAGCACAGAAGGAGTATATATTATAGACCTTCATTCCCGCTCCGCTAAATCAGAGAAAGGAGAGTTCCAGTACCGACATCTCAATTATAAGTTGGACAATCCCCAATCAAAGCTAATAGAGAAGATTAGTTGCTTCTGCGAAACGACAGATGGAACACTGTGGCTGGGTAGCAACGGATATGGTATTTATAAAAGAACTGCTGATGACCAAGGCAAAGAAAAATTCATTTCTTATAATACCACCCAAGGCCTAATCAACAATAATGTCCGGAGTATGCAAGAAGGCATAGACGGCAATATCTGGATAGGAACAAATAATGGACTTTCCTGTTACCACCCGACAGAGAACCGTTTTACGAATTACACGAAACAAGATGGGCTACCCGATGCTCAATTCTACTGGAACGCCTCATGTCATTCGTCAGACGGAACCCTCTATTTTGGTACTGTCGCAGGACTCACAGCCATTGAAAGCAATTTTCCGCCTAGTATAATCCAGCCAGCTAATGTAAGATTCACTAAACTAAGAATCGGGAATCAAGATATTCTTCCCGACAACATATATCTATCCCAAGATATTGCTGTCACTCAGGAACTAAAATTTCATGAGAAAGAGAAATCATTTTCTTTGGAATTCTCAGCCCTCAATTTTGAACCGGATAATACGGCCACATATAGCTATCGACTTCTCGGATTTGAAGATAAATGGGTACAAGTACCTGGAAACCGACGATTTGCAAGTTACACAAATCTGCGTCCGGGAACTTATACCCTGCAAGTAAAATATACGCCCGACGGAGAAGATGGAGCAGAGAACATCACACAACTAAAAATCATTATCCAACCCTACTTCTATAAGACTACTTGGTTTATCTTATTGCTTATAGGTTTCGCTTTATTAATCACCTGGCAAATTTATCAATGGCGTATACGGAATTTCAAGCAACAAAGAGAACTGTTGCATCGCACAGTGGAAGAACGTACATACCAACTGGAACAACAAAAACAGCTATTGGAGAATCAAACAGAAGAACTCTCCAGGCAAAATAATACACTAAAACAGCAAAACGAAAAAATCACCCGACAGAAAGCTCAATTAAGCCGTATGGCACGCAAAGTTCAAGAGTTAACATTAGATAAGATTGCCTTCTTTACCAATATTACACATGAATTCCGTACCCCGATAACCTTGATTATCGGCCCCATCGAACGTGCTCTTAAACTGAGTTATAATCCGCAGGTAATAGAACAATTAAACTTTGTAGAACGTAACTCCAAATACTTATTATCCCTTGTCAATCAGTTAATGGACTTCCGAAAGGTAGAATCCGGTAAACTGAATATAGTAAAGACTAAAGGAAACTTTCTGAATTTTATAAACTCATTACTCACTCCTTTTGAAGTGTTTGCCGGAGAGCGGAATATCGCGATCAAGCACTTTTTCCATATGAAAGATCCTGAAATCCGTTACGATGAGGAAGCCATGCATAAAGTAATTACCAATCTGCTAAGCAATGCTATTAAATTCACTCCCGATAATGGGGAAATATCCGTATATATAGCTACATTACCGACAAAAGAAAGTAAGGAAGTACTCTACCTCTGCGTCAGTGATAGTGGAACAGGCATTCCGGAACAAGATATAGAGCAGATATTCAACCGCTTCTACCAATCAAAGAAACAAGTGAAGTATCCTGTATATGGACAAACCGGTACTGGCATAGGGTTATATCTCTGTAAACGTATCGTACTGATGCACGACGGAGATATAAGTGTCCGCAATAACCCCGGTTCCGGCTGCTCTTTCCGCATCTTGCTTCCATTACCCAAGGAAGACATAAACGATCAGCTTATCATTGAAAATAACATTCCACCTACAACACCCGCAACAGCAGACGACGAGTTACCCAAAGAAAAAGTGGCTTTGAATATTCTGGTTGTAGAAGACAATGCTGACATGAGAGGATATATCCGTTCTATCCTCCGCGATTATTATAATGTACTCGAAGCTTGTAACGGTGCAGAAGCCATTGAAATACTAAACAGGCAATCGATAGATTTCATTGTAAGTGACCTGATGATGCCAGTAATGGATGGCATAGAGCTGTCACGTCGAGTAAAAGAGACTTTTGCAAACTCACACATCCCTTTCCTAATGCTTACTGCCAAGACATCACCGGAAGCCCGTCTGGAAAGCTACCGTACAGGAGTAGACGAATATCTTCTAAAACCTTTTGATGAGACTCTCCTATTAACCCGTATTGAAAATATTCTGGAGAATCGTAGACGCTACCAAAGACAATTCAGAGCAAATATGGATGTTGAAGTACTAAATATAGAAGAAGAATCAGGAGACAAGAAGTTTATCAACCAAGTGATGGAAGTAGTGAAAGAACACTATAAAAACCCCTACTTCGAAGTCAGCGACTTCAGTGAAGCTGTTGGGGTAAGTAAAAGTCTACTAAACAAGAAACTTCAAAGCCTCATCGGACAGTCTGCCGGGCAATTCATCCGTAACTACAGACTGAATACTGCCCGGGAACTGATTCTCAAAAACCGGGAAACAAAACAGATGAACATCGCCGAAATAGCATATGAAGTAGGTTTCAATGACCCCAAGTACTTTGCACGTTGTTTCAGTAAACAATTTAATATGAAGCCCAGTGATCTGATGAATGAAGAAGGTAATAACTAATAGAAATTACAAAAACGACGTACAATAAATAAGATTTATAGCCACTTTTTTCTGCTAATAATCAACCTTTTACAAAAAGTAGGTTTCTTATCTACAAGGAATTAACTTTCTGTATACAAGAAGTTAACTTCTTGTTGGCAAACTCTTAACTTCTTGTATGCAGAAACATTGTTGCTTTTATATTTATTTACAAGAAAAGATAACCGTACTCATTTACAAGATTGATTGGCAAAAAATCATTCATAAGAGGTCTCTTATACGTCAAAAATTATAATAATTGTATTTTTTACACTCAAATACTCGTTTGTCCACCTCTAATATTCGTTTGTCCACCCCTAAAAGTATGTTTGAGCGTACTTTTGCATCACTACTTAATGTATCAAGTAAGTAGAATAACTAATTGTTAAACCAATAATATCTGTATTATGAAGACAAGAAAATGGCCGGTACCCATTCTGGCGGCATTTACAGTCCTTTCATTTTGGGCCTGCGAGGATTGGGGGCAAATGGATCCTCCGGCAGGAAATCAGAAAAATCCCAAATTAGAGCAAGTCGCAAAGATTACTTTTGAGGATAAAGAATTTGATCCTCAAAGTCTCAACTATTATGCCTACGTAGGCGGAGACATAGCTGAGATTGAAGACGACAATGTACACGGTAAAGTACTTCACCTACCTGATGGTTATGCCCGTATGTTCAATCCACTGAATAGTGTGGAAGTACAGAATGGTGTGTCATTGACATTCTGGGTGAAGCAGGCACTCCGCATCGACGAAGAAACGGAAGAAGAATTGGAGCCGGACTTGGTTGGTGCTCTCTTCTCTTTCCAAAACAGCAATGGCACACAGCGCATGTTCCTCACCGCAAACGGCTGGCTAAAGTATGAAGGTGTGGATGGTGAATACGAGGTCAATAACCCCGAAACGAACAAAGTATCCAAAAACCCATTGTTGTTACCCGCCGGAGAATGGCACTACATGGCCATTACTGTCCGCAATGATGGCTATAGCATCTATGTGGATGGCAAACAACGTATCGACAAGACCGTAGAGAAATCAAACTTTGACTTCGGAAAGATTGTACAGTTCATGGCCGCTACACCTTATATATATATAGGTTATGGTTCAGACTCTCACACACAAGAGATGTGGATAGACGATATCGCAATTTACCGCAACCAAATTACCGACAGTCAATGTCAAATGCCGAACATAGGCGGAGAAGGGGGAGCATTCGAATATCTTGTCGGCGATCCCATCATCACTGTAGGTGCAGAAGACAACTCGGCAGCTTGGTGGACAGCATTCTCTAACTATTTCAGGATGCCCGCCGACGGCAACATGAAGTTCAAATTCACCAACCACACCAGCGGTGCTGGCAACTGGAATAACTGGTGCTTCTGTCTCTGTACCGATGCCGAACGAAATGGCAGTGATTATGCTGAATACTTCGTTATCCGCTCTGACCTATACGGATGGGGTGACAGTTATGGCTCAGGTATATGGACCAACGAAGGCTATGGTGACTGGGATGCTTTCCGTGCTGATATGGAAGGTGCAGAAGTGACTGTGACCGTCCAACGTAGCGGAGCAACGGCAACTGTAGAGGCAGTAGCCAAAGCCATCAACGGTAACGTGTACAAAGAAACTTTCACCACCACTTGCGGTGACGGCACACAAGTAGTCCGAGGCTTCTTTATAATGGATGGTTCACACATCGTATTTGACACTGAAGAAACCACAGCATTGACCATAGTGCCATTGACAAAGACGACTATCGGTGCCGAGGACTGTTCGACTGCCTGGTGGACAGAATTCTCAGACTATTTCCAGATCCCCGTCGGACAGAATTTACATCTCGAATTCGAGAACCACACCAGTGGTGCTGGCAACTGGAACAACTGGAATCTCTGCCTCTGCACTGATGCCGAACGGAATGGCAGTGACTATGCCGAATACTTCGTCATCCGTTCCGATCTTTACGGATGGGGTGACAGTTATGCCTCGGGCACATGGACTAATGAGGGCTACGGTGATTGGGATGCTTTCCGTGCCGACATGGAAGGAGCCACAGTAGTTATCGACATCCAGCGTAACGGTGCTACGGTGACAGCCACTGCGATAGCTACCGGCAAGAATGGCAATGTGTATAAAGAAGTTTTTGTAACAGACTGCGGTGATGGAAACCAGACAGTACGGGCATTCCTTATCGTGGATGGAGCTCATCTCAAGATGGATCAATCCAACTGCTATCTGTACACTCCGTTATTCAAGTAATAACCTCTATAAACAAGAATATATTATGGACAACAAAAAAATCACAATATCAGCAGCCCCGCGCTTGGCGGGTATGTTGCTGGCATTCGCCTTCCTGCTGACCGGACAAATGCTCTTTGCACAATCCAAGCAAGTGACAGGCGTAGTGAAAGATGCCACCGGTGAAACTGTTATCGGTGCCAGTGTACTAGAAAAAGGTACTACCAATAATGGTACTATTACAGACTTTGACGGTAACTTCAAATTAACTGTTGGCAATCCTAATGCCACATTACAGATTTCATTCGTTGGTTATCAGACACAAGAAGTCAGCCTAAATGGGAAGAATTCTATTGTAGTCACTCTGAAAGAAGATTCTGAAATGCTGGAAGAAGTAGTGGTAGTAGGCTATGGTGCACAGAAAAAGGAGAGCGTGGTAGGTGCCATCTCACAAGTATCTTCCAAAGAATTACTCCAATCACCTGCTGCCAATGTATCCCAAGCTATAGCTGGTAAAATTTCAGGTGTTATCACCTCACAGACTTCCGGTGCTCCCGGTTCAGATGACACGCAGATCTATATCCGTGGTCGTGCCACATTTGCCGGTGATGCCCAACCGCTTGTTTTGGTAGACGGTGTAGAACGTGAATTCTCACAGATTGCTCCGGATGATATTGAAACGATCTCAGTATTGAAAGATGCTTCTGCAACAGCTGTTTATGGTGTACGTGGCGCAAATGGTGTAATGTTGATTACTACCAAACGCGGTAGAGAGCAGAAACCTGAAGTAAGTCTGACCGCCAACTGGCAAATTCAGAGCCCGACACGCACAGATACTTATTTGAATTCTTATCAATCAGTAAGTTTACTGGAAGAAGCCCTTGCTAACGACGGACTTCCTTCACAATACTCTGCCAGCGATCTGGAGATGTATCGCAAATCATGTGCTGGTGAACTAAATGGTTTGGATGCAATGCTCTATCCCAACGTAAACTGGTATGATGAAGTTCTGAAAAGTTCTTCTCCGGCACAGCGCTATAACGTTAGCGTACGTGGTGGTACCAAGCGTATGCGTTACTATGCTTCCGGTGAACTATACGACCAGAAAGGTTTAATTAAGAACCTGAGCAACGACAAGTATGGTAATTCTTCAAGTCCCAGCTTCCGTCGTTATGCGTTCCGTGCCAATATGGACTTATTCTTGACGAAAGACTTGACTTTCTCTGTTAACTTCGGCACTCGCTTCGAAGAACGTAAAGGTTCTAATACTACTGAAAGGGCAGATTACAGCCAAATATTCTATGAAATGAACCACACACCCGGATGGCTTTTTCCCGTATCTACAGTAGTGCAGAACGGTGAAAAACAAGAAACCATCTATGGAGGTAGTTCACAGTATCAGAACAACATTGTAGCATCCCTAGCCAAAGGCGGATATTACAAAGCTACGAATACCATCAATGAAACCAACTTCATCCTTGACTACAAGATGGACTGGCTAACGGAAGGATTAAGCGTAAAAGGTATGGCTTCATTCGACTACGACTCTTATGACAAAACTCTGTACGGAGCTAGTTTTGCCACTTATGAACTGAACAACCGTGACGATTTCGGAAACATCGACGCCTATAACCGCTTCAATACGGATGGCGAATTAGCTGGTAGCAAAGATTCTTATACGATTTATAAGCTCTACATGGAAGCTCAAATCAACTATGCCCGCAAATTCGGTAAACATGATGTAACAGCTATGGCGCTCTACAATCAGAATGATTATCGTTACAGAGCCGACCTGGCCAAACGCTATCAAGGTTTAGTGGGCCGTGCCACTTATGGTTACGATGATCGTTATCTGGCCGAGGTGAACTTTGGTTACAACGGTTCAGAGAACTTTATGAAAGGTAAACGTTTCGGTTTCTTCCCTGCTTTCTCTATAGGCTGGCGTATCAGCAATGAATCTTTCATGGAGAATACTAAGGATTGGTTGAATAACCTGAAACTTCGCGCCTCTTACGGTGAGGTAGGTAACGATGTATACACTGTAAATGGAGTAGCCCAACGTTTCCTCTATGAGGAAAAATGGAGCCAGATCAGTAATGATTATATGTTCGGTACCAGCGGCCAATCTGGCATCTACGAAACACAATATCCTAACTATGCCGTTACCTGGGAACGTGCTCACAAATACAATGTTGGTTTAGAGTTCGGATTATGGAACGGATTGCTGAATGGTAATATCGACCTTTTCCATGAAAAGCGTAACAATATCCTGACCAACTATCTGACACGTCCTGAATGGGTAGGTGTAACGATGGCTGCCGGTAACTTGGGTGAAACCGTAAACAGTGGTTTCGAAATTGAGTTGAAGCATAACAATCATATCGGCAAAGACTTTCAATACAATGTTGGTCTGACCTTCTCTCATGCCAAGAATGAAATTAAGAACATGGATGAACCAGCACTGAAAACGGACTATCGCAAACGTGAAGGTCACCCTATCGGCCAGTATTACGGACTTGTATGCGACGGCTTCGTAACAGCTGCCGACCTAGCCGATCCTAATTTCCCGACATCAACTTTTGGTAATGCACAGGTAGGTGACTTGAAATACCGTGATATGAACAAGGATGGCTTTATTGACGAACGAGATGAAACATTCATTGGTTATAGTGATGTGCCCGAAAACACATATGCACTGACCTTAGGATGCAATTACAAAGGCATTGGTTTCAGCGTAATGTTTCAGGGTGTCGATCACGTAAGCCGTTATTATGATGCAGAAGCGATGTACGCTTTCGTCAGTGGCGGTAAAGTGAAGGAACACCACCTAGATCGTTGGAATCCCGCTAAATCGGAATCCGAGAACCTAGCAAGTGCCAAGTACCCATTGCTACACTACGACAGCTACGGTGATCACAACCAGCGCCAGAACTCCTTCTTCCTGAAGAACGGTGCTTTCATGCGTCTGAAAAACATTGAGTTGAGCTATACATTACCCACCAAATGGGTAGAAAAAGTAGGCATGAGTGACTGTCGCCTCTACGTAAACGGTAACAACCTCATCACTTGGGATCATCTGGATGATTTGTGTGACCCAGAAAGCAATGGTTCCAACCGTTATCCGATTATGAAGACTGTGAACTTTGGTGTAAACATTAAATTCTGATAGAAAATGAAAAAGACATTATTATATGGCATTTTTGCCCTGAGCATCGCCTCTGCCACACTTACTTCCTGCGAAGATATGTTTGGAGGCTTCCTCGACAAGCAACCCAGTAATGAGTTGACGGGCGAAGAAGTGTTCGGCGACTGGAACTTAATGACACAGTTCCATTACGATACTTACAACTTCCTGCGTCACGGTGCCTGCCGCATCAATAATTCTTGGTTGGATGCCGCTACAGACTTGGCAGAAACCAGTTATGCAACCGGTGGTGTACGTACTACATTTAATATAGGTAACTATTATGGTAGCGGCGGTTCAGCTGAACTAAGCGCTACTTGGGAACACTACTATCGTGGTATCCGTAAATGTAACATGATAATTACACGTATAGAAGATGTGCCTAAAAATCCAGATTTATCTGAAGACAAATATCTTGAGTATAAAACGAACTATATCTCCGAAGCTCGCTTCCTACGTGCTTGGTTTTATTGGGAGCTCTTCCTACGTTATGGTCCTATTCCTATCGTGACGGAAGTACTCGATCCAAATGGCGATTTACTGAGTGACTATAAAACCCGCCCGAGTCTAAAAGAATATATGGTAGACTTCGTTCTGAAAGAACTAAGCGAGTGTGAAAGCGGCCTGATGACCTATGCAGATGCTTCTGATAAGACTCGTGCCGGACGTATCGGGCAACCGATGGCTCGTGCACTCTACAGCCGTATTATGCTGTATATGGCAAGCCCACGTTACAGCAGTGAATCAGGTATCACGTGGCAACAAGCAGCCAATGTAGCAAAGAGCTTCATTGATACCTACGGCAGTAACTATTCGTTGATGCAAGGTACAGACTCAAAGACTGCATTAACAAATGCCTGGTTATTGACTCCATATACGGAAGACAACAAAGAAATGATCTTCTATCGTAATGATGGAACCATCGCATGGGGCAGCATTTCAAATGATACTCCGGTAGGTGAAGGTGGTAACGGTGGCCTCTGCCCGTCACAAAATCTGGTGGATATGTATGATATGATCGATGGTAGCTCACCCTTCCAGGAGTATGATCAGACCGGTGCTCCGGTTTACAGTGGAGTTAACCCAAGCATTAATGCCGCAAGTGGTTACAGCGATGCCAACATGTGGGCCAACCGTGACGGACGTCTGGCAGCTTCTATTCTTTATAACGGCGTATCCTGGGGAAATGGTGTCATCAATGTCGTCAAAGGACAGCGTGATAATCCTGTAGGAAATGCCAACGCCACTCCGACCGGTTATTATGTACGCAAATATATTCCTGAAACCATATTGAGTGCAAACCATAGTGGTAATTCACGTCGCCTCTGGACGATCATCCGTTATGCCGAAATTCTACTGAACTATGCTGAAGCACTGAATGAGGTACAGGGTCCCTGCCAGGAAGTATATGACCAGCTTGACCTGATTCGTCATCGTGCAGGCATTACGGGAAACGTTGCTGATCGCACAGATTTGAACAGTAAAGAAAAGATGCGCAACTTCATCCGTAAAGAGCGCACCGTTGAATTAGCGTTCGAAGAACATCGTGCATGGGATGTACGCCGTTGGAATGTAGCGGAGGAAGCTTTAGGGCGTAACATCATCGGTGTGGATGTAGCCGCAAACGGAACTATCACTCGTAAAGTAGCCCAGAAACGCGTATTCCAGAAGAAGATGTACCTCTACCCTATTCCTGAAGGGGAATACTGGAAGACAGGAATTGAAAACAATCCAGATTGGTAATCCTTAAATCAAATATAGAATATGTATAATTTGAATCACATCATAAAAAAATTAACAGGAGCAGGCAAAGCCTTGCTACTGGGAACTTTACTCCTTGCGGCTGGCACCGTCTGGGCACAAAACACACAGACATTAAAAGGTCGTATTGTGGACGCTGAGGGGAATCCTGTTGCCGGCGCTGTAGTGAATGTAGCCGAAGAAAGCCGCATTGTTCTCTCCGATGAAAACGGATACTTCAGTTTGAAGAATGTAAAAGCCTCAGACGAGATATGCATCAGCAGCGTGGGATATAAGAACGTGCAAGTACCAGTAGACTTCAATAAAGATTTCAAGATTGAATTGGAATCTGATATTGATGAATACCTCCATACCACTCCTGTGGCATTCGGACGCAAAGCGAAAAAGCTCGTTACCGAATCAACCTCTGTAGTAACCGGTGAAGAACTGCAAAAGCACCCTATTACCGTGCTCCAGAATGCATTCACCTCTACCGTTACCGGTATGGAAACCTACGAATGGTCCAGCGAACCGGGATGGACGGAAACAGCTATGTATATTCGCGGTATCCGTACAATGAATACTGGTGCCCGTGCTCCATTAGTTATTGTAGACAATATGGAACGTGACCTGTCTTTTCTCGATGCATTTCCTATTGAGAATATCACCATCCTGAAAGATGCCGCAGCAACTGCCATCTACGGTATGCGCGGTGCCAATGGTGCAATCCTGGTAACTACCAAACGCGGTAGTGCCGGAAAAACAAACATTGACTTCACTCAGGAAGTAGGTTTCCAAATGTTGAGCAACAAGATGGAAAATCAGAATTCTTACAACATGGCTCTGACACGTAATCGAGTGAAGTACCTGGACGGACAAGACCCGATGTACACTGATGAACAGATTGAAATGTACCGCCGTGTATCCAACGGAGAAACGCTTGACGGAATTGACCAGTATAGATACTTCAATACCAGCTGGGCCGATGAACTTTATCGCGAAACAGCTCCCATGTACAAGACTAACCTGCAAATCAGTGGAGGTAACGAACGTGCCCGCTATTATGTTTCATTCTCTTATCTCCGTCAGGAAGGTATGTGGAATGAGAAATGGACTAACTATAACAAAAACTACAATACCGGCCATACACTGAACCGCTGGAACTTGCGTTCAAATATTGATATTGACGTAACCAAGCACCTCAATGTATCTCTTGACCTGGGTGGTCGTATCGACAACATCACCCAACCTACTGAAGGTGTATTCAGTTTGACTACATTCGGTGTTGTTGAAGCTAACCCTATGGAACCGGTATATACACCGAATGGTCAGATTTACGCTTCCAGTACCGCTAACAATGCAGGTCGCTACCTCGCCGCTTCCGGTCAGGAAAAGAACCGTCGTCGTAATTTGTATTCTACATTGAACGTCAACGGTGATTTAAGCCCCATATTAAAAGGCCTGAAAGTGAATGCAACGATTAGTTTCGACTCCTATGAAACATTCGAATCTACTCAAAGAAACAGTGTCAACTCATATAATTATGATTATATGAATATGGATGTAACCGATCCGTCACAATTCAAATATACGCAGTACACTACGTATTCTGCATTAAGTGATCCAACCCCCAACCAGCGTGAGTTTTACTACAATCTGAACTTGATGGGAGGCTTAGGTTACAGCAACAAGTTCGGTCAACACACTGTTGAAGCCCGCGCTTTCGCACGTGCTTACCGTAACCAATCAAACGGATATGTATCTTCCAATCGTTATCTTTCATACAACGGACAAGTAACTTATGATTATGCCAACCGTTATATCTTCTCCGGAAACATATCACGCATGGGTTGCGATAACTTCAGAGAAGACGAACGTTGGGGTACTTTCTACGGTGCATCCGCAGGTTGGGTAGCTTCCGAAGAGCCTTGGTTGAAGAATAAAAACATCAGCCTATTGAAACTTCGCGCTTCTTATGGTCGTGCCGGGCAGTCTAACACTGGTGGAGGACGTTATGCCTACCAGAATACATACGGTTCTGCTACCGGTTACGGTTTCGGTTATTCAGGCTCTTACATCAACGGATTTTCGGAGACATTAGCCGGTAATGCCAATAACAAATGGGAAATTTCGGACATGCTAAATATCGGATTAGATTTCGACTTCTGGAATAAAAAGATCTATGGTTCAGTAGATGCATTCAAAGAATGGCGTTCCAACATTCTGGTTTCTCGTACCAGTGTACCTTCTCTTTTGGGAATCTCTGTAGCACAAGACTCCTATGGAAAAGCTGAAACTAAAGGTTTTGAAGTTACACTCGGACACCGCCATCATATCGGCAAATTCAACTACTACATTGAAGGTATGTTGACCTATAATACCAATAAGATTACCGAAATGGATGAAACAGAACCTAATGTGGAATGGCAACGCAAAACCGGCAATCGTATTTATGACTATACTTCTGTAGCCGGTTTGTACGAAAGTTCATTCAATAATGGTGTTGGTGGTTGGAACCGCTACAAATTCACCCAATGGGCCAGCGATGCCAATCTGATTGCAACCAGCCAGCAAGATGCTATCGACCATCCTGAGAAATATCCGTATAATGCAGCTTCCAATGGTGCACAGAAACTGGGTACAGCCGTATTCAAAGATTTAAATGGTGACCGTCAGATTGACTCCAACGATATGGTACCGGATACTTACACGATTATCCCCGAATTGATTCCGACTCTTAACTTTGGTTTCGAATGGAAAGGTTTCGACGCACGTGCCGTATTCACCGCTTACCTGAATCGCGATGTATTCCTTTCTCCTGCTGTAGCATGGTCTGGATGGGGTAACCAAGGTACTCATGAAGTGGTAAAAACATGGGGTTACTATACAGACGATCCACTTGACCCGCGCAATGTAAATGCAACCTATCCGCGTCCTACTTACGGTAGCTATAACGCTATTGATAGTGACCGAGACACGGGAACTTATCAAAATGACATTTGGATTGTAAACGGAAATTTTTTATCTCTGCGTAACATTGAAGTAGGTTATTCACTTCCCAAACGATTGATTGCAAAAGCCAATCTGACCAAGTGCCGTCTCTATTTCAGTGGATATAATCTTTGCACATGGAGTAGCGTACCCGATGGTTGTGACCCGGAAAAGCCGATGAGTTATGTATGGTGGTATCCGAAAACCCGGACATTTACATTCGGTATAAACATTGGTTTCTAATCAGAAAAACAGAAAAACATGAAAAAAATATTCAGATATATGGCAGCCACACTGCTGGCTGTAAATTTCACCTCTTGCAGCGACTTCCTGGATAAAGAGGTAGACCTGACCCTGGATGCAGAACAAGTATTCCAAAAATTCGAGAATACTCGTGGCTATCTGGCAAATATCTATACCTACCTTCCAGATGCATTCGTAGGTTATACAGATGGTCAGTTTCGTGGTGCATCACGCGATTGTATGACGGATAATGCACTCTCTTTCTGGAGTGTGCATTACTATCACAGTGTGTTGACAGATGCTTATTCGGCAACTAAACATTCGTTCGCCGAAGATTTCTGGCCCAAAAACTTCAAAGGCATTCGTGCAGCCAATACATTCCTGAAGTATGCACGTGAAAGTGTAGTGAAGAATACTGAAATGGATGGTGACGACAATCGCTTGTACGATCGCTATATGGCTGAAGCCCGCTTGCTTCGTGCCATCTATCACTTTGACCTGGCTTGTTGGTTCGGTGATATTCCCATTATCGGTGAAGACGAAAATGGCGAACCTATCATTTTTGAATATACCAATCCGGAACAGATGAACATGGCACGTACCAACTGTGCCGAAGCTCTGAAATGGATTGCCAACGAATGTGATAAAATAAAAGATGTACTGCCTTTCCGGTATGCACAAGAAGAACTGAACTGGGGACGTGTGAATGGTGCCGCAGCATACGCATTGAAAGCAAGAGCACTATTGTATAGAGCATCCGCTTTACATAACCCTAACAATGATGCTTCCTGGTGGAGAGAGGCTGCTACGGCTGCTACGGACTTCATTACAAAGAATAGAACCCAAAGTAATCCGTATAAACTGTACACTACATCAGACAATGATCCGAGTAAGAACTATTATGAATGTTTCGTTTCCACTCCCCACTTGAACAACGAGTATATTTTAAGCCGTTCAGAGTGGCAAACCCGTGAAATTGAACTATTTCTGGCTCCCTGTGGATTCAGTGGTAGTGTAAACTCAACCGGACGTACCAATCCGACACAAAACCTGGTGGATAGCTATGAGACCAAAAATGGTCTTCCCATAGATAAAGATTCGTCTTACGATCCGCAGAATCCGTACGCCAACCGTGACCCACGTCTGGAGCAAACCATTCTGCATCACGGCTCCATCTGGGGAGACGCTAAACAAGATGAAGAGCGTGAAGTAGATGTTACTTATGGTTCCGGCAAAGATTACCATGAACTGCACGGTGGAACACTTACCGGATACTACACCAAGAAGTTCCTGAATAACATGTCATTTAAGAGTCCGACTACCTACACGCATGCCTGTCCTATCTTCCGCTATGCAGAAGTTCTGCTGAATGCTGCTGAAGCCATCAACGAAGCAGAAGGCCCGGATAATGCTTATCAATATGTAAACGAAGTACGTGCCCGTGTAGGTATGCCGGCATACAGTGGCATGAGCCAATCACAGCTTCGCGAGCGTATTCGTAATGAGCGTCGCATTGAACTTTGCTTTGAAGATCACCGCTTCTTCGACGAACGCCGTTGGAAGCTCTTTGAAGGTAAAACTGCTGCCAGCGAAAAAAGCCAGCCGTACTATCAGCAGGTTTACAACATCTATGGAGTATCTGTAACCCCTGCACAAAGCACAGTATTCAATTACGGTCCTGCTGAAATGCACAAATCACGTGCTTTCAACAGCCCGAAGAACTATTACTTCCCTATACCGGACGCCGAAATCAAGAGATTGCCTAACTTGAAACAAAATCCCGGTTGGGAATTAAGTTCAACTTCCGGCAATGGGAACGAGACTGAAACACCTGCAGAATAATATAAAAACTCTAAAATTATGAAACTAAATAAATGGTTAAGCATACTAATGATGAGTTGTTCACTGCTTATTGGCTTTACTGCCTGTGACGACGATGATGATGATTGCGATGGACTCGCTCTCAGCGCACCTGTATTAACAGAGATCACAGCTCTGACTGCCATAGCGACCTCTGACGTAATCGTCAAGCAAAAAGATTTGGATGAAGGTAATATCAGAGTCATGGCTTATGGATTCTGCTACAGTACTTCAAAGAATCCGACGACTTACAGCTCGACAGTGAAGACTCTTCCTGAAAACGGAAAGATGGAAGCAACATTGACAGAGCTCACTGACAACACTGTATATTATGTACGGGCATTTGCCACTCTTTATCCTAATGGGATAATCTATTCTCCCGAAGTAGAAATGACGGTAGGAGTTATAGAAGCTCCTACTGAATAAGACTATATTAATTACGAGTTACAGACTAAAAGTATCTGCTTTTAGTATTGTAACTCGTAATTTGTATTTTTGCAGTACTAATTACTAATAATGATTTACTTATGAAGTTCTCTAAATGGCCCCTATTACTGATTGGCAGTTTTCTCTTATCAGGAGCATGCAGCAGTGATAGTAATGAACCCGATACAGATGAGACAACCGTTTCTATTTCAACTCCCTCTGTAACCAATGTTACGGATGATAAAGCAAATATAATTGCGACTATCACGACAAATACCCCCTCCGCAATATTAAAGAAAGGTATTTGTTATGATACTCAATCTAATCCAACAATTTCCAGCCGGACTGTTGAAATGAGTAGCGCAGGTCTGTCACTCAACCTGACGCTATCGGACCTTGAGCCTGAAACGAAGTACTATACCAAAGCTTTTGCGACCGTAGCTAATGGAAATCCGGTTTATTCATCAGAAATCACATTCACTACGGCATCCCGCAGTGTTACTTCCGAATTGGACAAATATATAGCCCCTTCCTATTCTGACGATTACACCAATATTGCAGGCTGGAACAACAGAAATCAATGGAATTTAGCCAACGTACATGACCCAAGTGTAGTATTAGCCGAGGATGGGTATTATTATATGTACCAGACAGATGCTTCGTATGGTAATGCACATGAAGTCGGCGGACATTTTCATTGCCGCCGCTCCAAAGACCTCGTAACCTGGGAATACCTGGGAGGCACCATGAAAGCATTACCCAATTGGGTTATTCCTAAATTAAATGAAATACGTGCCGGCATGGGACTGAGTGACGTTCAGCCTGATACTAAAGACTTTGGTTATTGGGCACCTTGTGTCCGGAAAGTCAGAAACGGTCTTTACCGCATGTACTACTCCATCGTCTGCCCAGGCCTGCTCAACGGCGAAGGAACCTGGGGGGAACGTGCCTTTATCGGCATGATGGAAAATTCTGATCCTGCCAATAATGAAGGATGGGAAGATAAAGGATACGTTATTACCAATGCTTCGGATAAAGGATTAAATTATAACGTTCAGGCAAATGACTGGGCAAACTGTTATTATAAATGGAATGCAATCGACCCCAGTTATATTATCGACAAAGATGGCAAGCACTATCTGGTTTACGGCTCATGGCATAGTGGTATCGCAGCATTGGAAGTAGATGCAACCACCGGAAAACCACTTAATATATTGCCCAATCCCTGGGGAACGGAAGCCGATATAGCTTCTTACGGACAGTTACTCGTAACCCGCAAAATAGGAGATCGCTGGCAGGGATCTGAAGGACCGGAAATCATTTATAATCCAAATACCGGATATTACTATCTGTTCATGGCTTATGATGCATTAGATGTACCTTATAATACACGTGTATGTCGTTCCCAAAACATTCTGGGTCCTTACTTGGGTATTGACGGGACAGATCTTACCAAATTTGGCGGCGAAATGCTCCCCATTGTTACACACCCCTACAAATTCAGCAACAGCAATGGATGGGTAGGTATTTCCCACTGTGCTATTTTTGATGATGGAAATGGAAATTGGTACTATGCCTCACAAGGACGTTTGCCCAAAGATGTACCAGGCATCAATAGCAGTAATGCCGTGATGATGGGACATGTACGTTCTATCAAATGGACGAGTACAGGATGGCCGGTAGTGATGCCGGAACGTTACGGTGCCGTACCTCTGGTACCCATTACAGAAAATGAACTGGTTGGGAATTGGGAACATATAGACCTCTCCTACTCTTACGGAAAACAGAAAACATCCAATACAATGACACTTTCTGCCGATCACAAAGTAACCGATGGTTCCTGGAAAGGCGCAACATGGAGCTATGACACAGACAACCAACGTATCACATTCAGCAATGGAGTAGAAGTATGCCTGCAAAGAGAAGCAGATTGGGAAGCCAGTCCGAGAACTCATACGATTGTCTATGCAGGATATACCAACAGCAAGACATATTGGGGTAAAAAGAAAAAATGAGATAAGTTCCCGCCCATATCCAGATAGGATTTGAGCCGTATCTAGTCCGTATCTGCTCCGTATCTATACACTTGGACTTGGTAGGGAGTTGGTAAGGAGTTGATAGGGAGTTGGTAAGGAGTTGATACGGACTTGGTAAGAAGGGGGTGAATTTGAGCTTTTAAACAGTCTCGGACACCCTACTTCTGAGACTGTTTTTTTTACTTTTATGTTACATAACATATACAAGTGTTACTAATACACTCAAATAAAGTGTTACTTTTACACCCAAAATCGGATAATTATCTCATTTACATTAAAAATAGAACCATGAAAAACAATTTTCTACTTGCAGGAATTGCCGCATTGATATTATCTGCGTGCAATAACAAGCCAGCTCAGGAGTTGACTTTGTCCGGTCTGAATCCGGTGAATTTCCAAACAGAAGTGAACAATGCCAAAACAGGTCTTTACACCTTAAAGAACAAGTCGGGCATGGAAGTGTGCATCACTAACTTCGGTGGTCGTATAGTCTCCGTTATGGTTCCTGATAAAAACGGGAATATGCAGGACGTTGTTCTGGGCTTCGACAGCATTGCCGATTATGTAAACATTCCAAGCGACTTCGGCGCTTCTATAGGCCGTTATGCAAACCGCATCAATCAGGGAAGAATCGTACTGGACGGAGACACTATCCAATTACCGCAAAACAACTTCGGACACTGTTTGCATGGCGGTCCTAAAGGCTGGCAATACCAAGTATATGAAGCCAATCCGATTGATGAAACTACTCTGGAACTGACTCGTATCTCACCGGACGGTGACTCAAACTTCCCCGGCAATGTAACAGCTAAAGTTCTTTTCAAACTGACAGATGACAACGCTATAGATATAAAGTATAGCGCTACTACAGATAAGAAAACGGTCATCAACATGACTAACCACTCTTACTTCAACTTATCCGGTAATCCTTCAAAAGCTGCAACAGATCATATCTTATATGTAAATGCAGACAATTACACTCCGGTAGACAGTACTTTCATGACCACTGGAGAAATCGTAACAGTGAAAGATACTCCAATGGACTTTACTACTCCTAAAACAATAGGACAAGACATCACAAACTTCGACTTTGTTCAGTTGAAAAACGGAAATGGCTATGACCACAACTGGGTACTGAATACGAATGGAGACATTGCTCAATTAGCTGCAAAACTGACTTCACCTGAAAGCGGTATCACTCTGGAAGTATATACCAACGAACCGGGTATACAAGTTTATACCGGCAACTTCCTTGATGGAACTGTAACAGGTAAAAAAGGTATCACTTACAACCAACGTGCTTCCGTATGCCTGGAAACACAACACTATCCCGACAGTCCTAATAAGCCGGAATGGCCCAACGTGGTATTGGAGCCGGGACAAACCTACAACAGCGAATGTATCTTTAAGTTCTCAGTAGAAAAGTAACTTCAAATTTAACAACTATAAAGACATCGAATCATTATGAATTGGAATTCAAAAGAATTTATTTGGCTGGATTGGACAATTCTCATTGTGGGAATTATCGCAGTAATATGGGCTGTATGGCGTGCCGTGCAAAAGGACAAACGCATGCAGCAAGGAGAAAGTAGTGAAGATTACCTCTTCGGTAAAGGAGAACCTTGGTATATCATTGGTGCGGCTATCTTTGCCGCCAACATCGGTTCAGAACACCTTGTAGGTTTGGCCGGCACTGGAGCAAAATCAGGCGTAGGCATGGCCCATTGGGAAATGCAAGGCTGGATGATTCTGTTACTGGGATGGCTTTTCGTTCCGTTCTACCAATTACTGAACAACAAGATGGGTAAGATCATTACCATGCCCGACTTCCTGAAATATCGCTACACACAGCGCACCGGTTCATGGCTTTCCATCATCACACTGATTGCCTATATTCTGACTAAAGTAAGTGTGACAGCTTATACCGGTGGTATCTTCCTGGAATTTCTGTTGGGCCTGCCATTCTGGTATGGTGCTATCGGCCTGATTGTACTGACTGGCATTTTCACCGTATTAGGTGGTATGAAAGGTGTAATGACGCTCTCTGCTATCCAGACCCCGATTCTCATTATCGGTTCTTTCCTCGTTCTTTTCTTAGGACTTGCGGCTCTCGGCGGTGGTAGTATCTCCACCGGTTGGACAGAAATGATGGAACACGCACGCAGTGCTATGAATGTCGGTGCCGACGGACATGCTTACGGTGCCAACCACATGTTCCACTGGACCGAATCTGACCCAATGTACCAAGATTATCCCGGCTTCTGGGTATTTATCGGAGCCTCAATCATTGGCTTCTGGTACTGGTGTACTGACCAGCATATCGTGCAACGTGTACTCGGACAGCGTAAAGGAGAAGCCAACGATGTTGTAATGAAGCGTGCCCGCCGCGGTAGCATCGCAGCCGGTTATTTCAAGATTCTTCCGGTATTCATGTTCCTTATTCCGGGTATGGTTGCAGCTGCACTGGCCGCAAAAGGTGAGTTCGACATGTCGAACACGGATGCCGCCTTTGCCGTAATGGTAAAAGACGTATTGCCTGCCGGTGTGAAAGGTATCGTAACTATCGGTTTCATCTGTGCATTGGTTGCTTCATTGGCAGCTTTCTTCAACTCATGTGCAACGCTCTTCACTGAAGACTTCTACAAACCGATGTGCAAGGGTAAGAGTGAATCTACATATGTAATGGTAGGACGTATCGCTACTGTAGTTGTGGTAATCCTGGGTATGGCTTGGATTCCTGTTATGATGAGTTTGGGTAGCCTTTACGATTATTTGCAAGGTATCCAGTCACTGTTGGCTCCTGCCATGGTAGCTGTATTCGCACTCGGTATCTTCTCCAAGAAGATTACACCAAAGGCTGGTGAATATGGTATGATCATTGGTTTCATCATCGGTATGGTACGCCTGCTGACCAATATCATGACCAATACAGGTAAAGATGTCATGACAGGCTGGTACTGGGAATATACCACATGGTTCTGGCAAACGAACTGGCTTATCTTTGAAATCTGGTTGTTAGTATTCCTGATCGTAATGATGGCGGTAGTGTCTTGTTTCACTCCGAAACCAACAGCTAAGCAAATAGAAGCCATTACCTTTACTGGCAGCTACAAACAACTCATCCGGGAAAGCTGGAACAAGTGGGATGTTATCGCTTCATTAGGAGTAGTAATTCTCTGTGCTTTGTTCTATGTTTATTTCTGGTAAATATTGTTCCAATTAAACCGTGCATACATCAATGAGCAATTATTATAGTATAAATCCCAGATTCTACATTTCAGTAGACTGTATCATCTTCGGCTTCAACGAAGAAGAACTAAATCTGTTATTGCTGAAGCGAAACTTTCAGCCGGCAATGGGAGAATGGTCTCTGATGGGTGGATTTGTGCAACAAGGTGAAAGTGTGGACAATGCGGCCAAGCGTGTACTGGCAGAACTCACTGGTTTGGAAAATGTATATATGGAGCAAGTAGGCTCGTTCGGCGAAGTGGAGCGTGACCCGGGAGAACGGGTTATCTCCGTCGCCTACTATGCATTGATCAATATCAATGAGTATGACCGTGAGCTTGTGCATCAACATAACGCTTATTGGGTAAACATCAACGAATTGCCACCTCTTATCTTCGACCATCCACAGATGGTGAAGCAGGCACGGGAATTGATGCAACAGAAAGCATCCACAGAACCTATCGGCTTCAACCTGTTACCGAAGTTATTCACGCTATCTCAACTGCAAAGCCTCTACGAAGCTATTTATGGTGAACAGATAGATAAGCGTAACTTCCGTAAACGGATAGCCGAAATGGATTACATCGAAAAAACAGATAAGATTGATAAAACAGGTTCCAAACGCGGAGCTGCCTTATACAAATTCAATGAAAAGGCATACCGCAAGGCACCGAATTTTAAACTGTGATAGATAAAGCGATAGGGTGATAAAGTGATAGGGTGATATTACCTTTATCACTCTAAAACATTACCACATTAACAAATGAAATTATGCTGGAAGAACTGAAAGAAAAGGTATTCCATGCCAACCTTGAACTGGTGAAGCATGGACTGGTTATCTTCACCTGGGGAAATGTATCGGCTATCGACCGTGAAACGGGTTTGGTAGTCATCAAACCCAGTGGTGTAAGTTATGACGACATGAAGGCGGAAGACATGGTAGTGGTTGACCTAGATGGCAAGGTAGTGGAAGGACGATTGAAACCGTCTTCAGATACACCAACCCACGTGGTACTCTACAAAGCTTTTCCTGAAATCGGCGGTGTGGTACACACCCACTCTACTTACGCTACTGCCTGGGCGCAAGCCGGATGTGACATTCCGAATATCGGAACGACACACGCAGATTACTTCCACGATGCCATACCTTGCACGGCAGATATGACAAAGGAAGAAGTGGAAGGAGCGTATGAAATGGAAACCGGAAATGTAATCGTGAAGCGCTTTGAAGGGCTGAACCCTATACACACACCGGGAGTACTGGTAAAGAATCACGGCCCCTTCTCTTGGGGAAAAGATGCGAACGATGCTGTACACAACGCAGTGGTAATGGAACAAGTAGCTAAGATGGCAAGCATTGCTTATGCCGTCAATCCGAAACTGACCATGAATCCGCTGTTGGTGGAAAAGCATTTCAACCGCAAGCATGGGCCTAACGCTTATTATGGACAATGAACAACTGACAATTAAAAATTAACAATTAAAAATTAAAACATTATGAACGCATTTGATCAATATGAAGTATGGTTCGTAACCGGAGCACAGCTCCTGTACGGAGGTGACGCAGTTATCGCAGTAGACGCACACAGTAATGAAATGGTAGCTGGACTGAACGCCAGCGGTAAATTGCCGGTAAAGGTGGTTTATAAAGGTACAGTAAACTCTTCTAAAGAAGTAACTGAAGCTTTCAAAGCTGCTAACAATGATGAGAAATGTATCGGCGTTATCACCTGGATGCACACTTTCTCTCCTGCCAAGATGTGGATTCACGGTTTGCAGGAACTGAAGAAGCCGTTGCTGCACTTCCATACTCAGTTCAACAAAGAAATTCCTTGGGATACCATGGATATGGACTTCATGAACTTGAACCAGTCTGCTCACGGTGACCGTGAATTCGGCCACATTGTAACCCGTATGCGTAAAAACCGTAAGGTAGTGGTAGGCCACTGGCAAGATGAAAAAGCACAGGGCCAGATTGCAACATGGATGCGTGTTTGCGCCGGATGGGCTGATGCACAAGATATGCTGATTATCCGTTTCGGTGACCAGATGAACAACGTTGCTGTTACTGATGGTGATAAGGTATCCGCTGAACAAGTTTTGGGTTACCACGTAGACTACTGTCCGGTAAACGACCTGATGAAGTACTACAATGCAGTGGAAGACAAAGATGTACAGGCAATGGTAGATACTTACTTCAAAGAATACGACCATGCTGCTGAACTGGAAAAGACTGGAACAGAAGCTTATACCAAAGTCTGGAACTCTGCAAAAGCAGAAATCGCTCTCCGTCGTATCCTGAAAGATACAGGTGCTAAAGCATTTACTACCAACTTCAATGACCTCGGTGACTTTGATCAGATTCCGGGACTGGCTTCTCAACGTCTGATGGAAGAAGGTTATGGTTTCGGTGCAGAAGGTGACTGGAAAACTGCCGCTTTGTACCGTACCACATGGTTCATGAGCCAGGGTATGCCGAAAGGTTGTTCTTTCCTGGAAGACTACACCTTGCATTTCGACGGTGAAAAGAGCGCTATCCTCCAGGCACACATGCTGGAAGTTTGCCCGCTGATTGCTGAAGCAAAACCGAAACTGGAAGTACATCGCCTGAGCATTGGCATCGATAGCGAAACTGCACGTCTTGTATTCACCAGCAAGCAAGGTGAAGGTGTAGCCGCTACTATCGTTGACCTGGGTAACCGTTTCCGCCTCATCGTGAACAAGGTAGAATGTATCAAGAGCAAACCGCTGCCCAAACTTCCTGTTGCCAGCGCATTGTGGATTCCGATGCCGAACCTCGAAGTAGGTGCTGCTGCATGGATTCTGGCAGGTGGTACTCACCACACCAGCTTCTCTTATGATCTGACCGTAGAATATTGGGAAGATTATGCAGAAATGGCAGGTATCGAAATGGTAGTTATCGATGAAAATACAACTATCAGCGAGTTCAAGAAAGAACTGCGCATGAATGAAGTATATTACATGTTGAACAAAGCGCTTTGTTGATTATGAAACTAGACGCAAAATCAACCATCGAAGCAGGCAAGGCCATTCTTGGCATAGAATTCGGTTCCACCCGAATCAAGGCTGTTTTGATTGACCAGGAAAACAAGCCCATCGCTCAAGGAAGTCACACTTGGGAGAACCAGTTGGTTGACGGACTTTGGACATATAGCGTTGAGGCCATCTGGTATGGACTGCAAGATTGTTACGCCGACCTTCGCTCAAACGTGAAGAAGCTCTATGACATAGAAATAGAAGCTTTGGCAGCAATCGGTGTCAGCGCCATGATGCATGGTTATATGGCATTCAATGATAAAGAAGAGATTCTCGTGCCCTTCCGTACTTGGAGAAACACCAATACAGGTCAGGCTGCAGCTGCTTTATCAGAGCTGTTCGTTTATAATATTCCTCTGCGTTGGAGCATTTCTCACTTGTATCAGGCTATTCTGGACAACGAAGAACACGTGAAAGATATTAATTATCTGACAACGCTTGCAGGTTTTATCCATTGGCAGATAACTGGTAAAAAGGTATTAGGCATAGGCGATGCATCAGGTATGCTCCCTATAGACCCGGTTACCAAGAACTACTCCGCTGAAATGGTGGCCAAGTTCGACGAGTTAATCGCTCCGAAGGGATATGACTGGAAATTGCTGGATATTCTTCCCAAGGCATTGCCGGCTGGCGAGAATGCAGGTTTCCTGACACCGGAAGGTGCTAAGATGCTCGATGTATCCGGTCATTTGAAAGCTGGAATACCGGTTTGCCCGCCCGAGGGAGATGCAGGTACAGGTATGGTTGCAACCAATGCCGTTAAGCAGCGTACAGGAAACGTATCGGCAGGTACATCTTCATTCTCCATGATTGTATTGGAGAAAGATTTGTCAAAGCCCTACGAAATGATCGATATGGTTACTACTCCCGATGGAAGTCCCGTAGCCATGGTACATTGCAACAACTGTACATCTGACCTCAACGCATGGATCAACCTGTTCAAAGAATACCAGGAATTGCTGGGTATACCTGTAGATATGAACGAAGTATATGGAAAACTCTACAACCATGCCCTGACAGGCAATGCGGATTGTGGCGGCCTCATTTCATTCAATTACATCTCAGGCGAACCTGTAACAGGATTTTCAGATGGAAGACCAATGTTTGTACGTTCGGCCAATGACAAGTTCAGCCTTGCGAACTTCATGAGAACGCACTTGTATGCTTCTGTCGGTGTCCTCAAGATTGGTAATGACATTCTTTTCAAAGAAGAAAAGGTGAAAGTTGACAGAATCACAGGACACGGAGGTTTGTTCAAGACTAAGAATGTGGGTCAGAGAGTACTTGCAGCAGCATTAAATTCACCGATTTCCGTAATGGAAACTGCCGGTGAAGGTGGTGCATGGGGTATTGCGTTGCTGGGTTCATTCCTTGTGAACAACGAGAAGAAGCAGCCTCTCGACGCTTTCCTGGATGAGCAGGTGTTTGGTGGAGATGCAGGTGTTGAGATAGCGCCTACAGCTGAAGATGTAGCAGGCTTTAACGCATACATCGAAAACTACAAGGCAGCACTGCCCATCGAAGAAGCCGCAGTGAAATTCAAAAAGTAATTCCTACTTCAAGGAATAAACGAATGTAATAGTATAGGGAAAAGCTTCGGCTGCCACGTGGGTGCTGTTGGCACCGGAGCAACTCCCTATACATTCGTTCTACAAGCTCGGACAATTCATTGAATCCGGCAAAGCATCGTTGCCCGTTCAGGCAAAGTACCGTTGCTCGTTCAAGCAAGGCATCGTTGCCCGCCCTGACAAAGCATCATCGTCAACTCTGACGAAGCACCTTCGTCAGTAAGCAAATAATCTCTATACCTCAAATATAATATAATATGAAATCGATCCTTATTACTTACCTGTTCCTTTTTTGTTTTCTCCTGACCGGGAAAGCTCAAACCCAACAAGAAGTTTCCTATTTCCCTTTGCAAGATGTTAAGCTGCTGGAAAGCCCCTTCCTGCAAGCTCAACAGACTGACTTACATTACATCATGGCCATGGAGCCCGACCGCCTGCTCGCCCCTTTCCTGCGCGAAGCCGGACTGACGCCCAAAGCGCCAAGTTATACCAACTGGGAAAACACCGGACTGGACGGACACATCGGCGGACATTACATTTCCGCACTCTCCATGATGTATGCCGCTACCGGAGACACAGCCATATACAACCGGCTGAACTATATGCTGAACGAACTACATCGTGCACAGCAAGCCGTAGGCACCGGATTCATCGGAGGAACTCCCGGAAGCCTGCAACTTTGGAAAGAAATTAAAGCCGGGAATATCCGTGCCGGAGGTTTCGACCTCAACGGCAAATGGGTACCCCTATACAATATACACAAGACTTATGCCGGACTGCGCGACGCTTACCTCTATGCCGGAAGCGACCTTGCCCGCCAGATGTTGGTGGCCCTCACCGACTGGATGATAGACATAACCGCAGGACTCACTGACCAGCAAATGCAAGACATGCTCCGCAGCGAACACGGAGGACTGAACGAAACTTTCGCTGATGTTGCCGAAATCACAGGTGACAAGAAATACCTGGAACTGGCACGCCGCTTCTCCCATAAAGTAATTCTAGATCCTCTTGTGAAGGATGAAGACCGCCTGACAGGCATGCATGCCAACACACAGATACCGAAGGTTATCGGCTACAAACGTATCGCCGACCTTGCACAAGACCAGAACTGGGATCACGCCGCCCGCTTCTTCTGGAACACAGTGGTAAATCATCGTTCCGTCTGCATTGGTGGCAACAGTGTACGCGAACATTTTCATCCGGCAGACAATTTCACATCCATGCTCAATGATGTGCAAGGTCCGGAGACTTGTAATACTTACAACATGCTTCGCCTGACGAAGATGCTTTACCAGACTTCTCCCGACATCCGTTTTGCCGATTATTACGAACGTGCTTTATATAATCATATCCTTGCCTCACAACAGCCAACAAAGGGTGGATTTGTTTACTTCACCCCTATGCGTCCGGGGCACTACCGCGTTTATTCGCAGCCGGAAACATCCATGTGGTGTTGCGTCGGTTCCGGATTGGAGAATCACACCAAATACGGAGAGTTTATTTACGCCCATGCAAAGGATACGCTGTATGTAAACCTCTTCATCCCCTCCCGTCTGACCTGGAAAGATAAAAAGATAACCCTGGTACAGGAAACCCGTTTCCCCGACGAAGAGCAAATCAGATTCCGCGTGGAAAAGAGCAAGAAGAAAGCATTCAGCCTCAAACTCCGTTACCCCTCCTGGGCTAAAGGCGCCAGCGTTTCCGTTAATGGAAAAGTACAAGAAACGAATGCCCAACCGGGAGAGTACCTGACCATTCACCGCAAATGGAAAGCCGGAGATGAAATCACACTGAATATGCCCATGCAGGTTGCCTTGGAGCAAATACCGGATCGGGAAAATTTCTATGCATTCATGTATGGCCCTATCGTACTTGCCAGCCCCACAGGGACAGAGAATATGGACGGGCTTTATGCAGATGACAGTCGTGGCGGACACATAGCCCATGGCAAACAGATTTCCATGCAAGAAATACCGATGCTGATAGGTTCCGCCGCATCTCTGCCCCAATCACTCCGGAAGATAAACGATGACTTGATTGCATTTACTTATACCGGTAGTGTCTATCCGGCACAGAAAGAAGCGCTGAAATTGATTCCTTTCTTCCGTCTTCACGATTCCCGTTATGCTGTTTATTTCCATCAGGTAACCGAAGCTGAAGTAGAAAGTATCCGCAAAGAAGTGGCATTGAGCGAGCGTAAAGCAATGGAACTTGCCAACCAGACTGTAGATCTCATTTTCCCCGGTGAACAACAGCCTGAATCGGATCATGGTATTCTGTATGAACAGGCAGAAACTGGAATCAATAAAGACCGTCACTTCCGGCGTGCCAAAGGTTGGTTCAGTTATAACCTCAAAGTAAAAGAGGAAGCCAGCCAGCTGATGATCACTGTACGGAAAGAGGATCATACCAAGATAGCCATCCTTCTTAACAATGAAAAACTGACTGTTAGTCCAACGATCAGCAAACCTGATAAAGAGGGTTTTATAACGATCTGTTATTCTTTACCCCAAAAGTTAAGTACAGGCAGCTATCCGATACGCTTCAGTCCCGACGGAACAGAGTGGACACCTGCCATTTATGAGGTTCGTTTACTCAAATAAAATAGGCTCAGTCAGAAACATATCATAAAGCAAAAGAACATGAAGAAGATTGTTTTACTCTCCACCCTCCTGGCTATTTCAGGTGCTTTAACAGCACAGGAAGTACAAGGACCGGACGGTGCATTAAAAGTAAATGTGGAGTTAAAGGATGGAAGTCCCGTCTATTCCGTTCATTATAACAATAAAATATTCCTGGAGCCTTCTCCACTGGGATTGAAAACCAGCATCGGAGATTTCTCCACAGGACTGAAACAACTAGGTCATCAGGTACGTACGATTGATGAGACTTACACAATGCCGCATGCAAAGGTAAGCCGTGTACACTATCAAGCCAATGAGTTGGTATGCAACTATCTGAATGAAAAGGGGGATACTTTACAAGTTATCTTCCGGGTAAGCAACAATGATATTGCACAAGCCTATCGGATTGCTTCTCCCAAGCATACACACTGCATCATTGAGAAAGAAGCAACCGGATTCGACTTTCCTTCATACACCACAACTTTCATTACTCCCCAGGCTCCTGCGGGAGACGGATGGATGGGTACTAAGCCAAGCTATGAAGAAGAATATACACTGGATGAGGCTATTGGTACGCCTTCACGTTACAAACTGGGCTATACATTCCCGGCTCTCTTTCATGTAGGTAATAACGGATGGGTGTTAGTTTCCGAAACCGGTGTAAGCAGCCATTATGCAGGAACAAAGCTCAGCGAAGGAACTCAAGACGGTTTGTACACCATTGCTTTTCCGGAAAAAGCGGAGAATGGCGGTGTAGGTGATGCAACCATTGCAGCATCCATCCCCTCCCTGACATCCTGGAAAACCATTACCGTAGGTGAGACCTTGAAACCGATTGTTGAGACTACCTCTGCCTACGACAATGTACGCCCACTCTACGAACCGACACAGGTTTATCAACCCGGTCGCTCTACCTGGAGCTGGATACTCTGGCAAGATGCCAGTTGTAATTATAAGGATCAGCAGACTTTTATTGATCTTGCAGCTACCATGGGATACGAATATATCCTTATTGATGCGTTATGGGACAAACAAATCGGTTATGAAAATATGCCCTCGCTCATTGCCTACGCCCAGTCAAAGGGAGTGGATGTTCTTCTCTGGTACAACTCCAACGGAAACTGGAATGACGCTCCGCAAGGTCCAAAACATCGTTTAGACAGTGCACCGGCCCGCCAGAAAGAAATGGCCTGGATGAAAACCCTGGGTGTAAAAGGCATTAAGGTAGATTTCTTTGGCGGTGATAAACAAGCCACTATGAAACTCTACGAAGACATACTGACCGATGCCAACCAATATGGAATCGCTGTTGTATTCCACGGTTGTACCTTACCGCGTGGCTGGGAACGCATGTATCCGAATCATATGAGCAGTGAAGCGGCATTGGTATCTGAGAATTTGGTATTCGGGCAATATCATGCCGACAAAGAAGCTCAACGAAGCACGTTGTACCCCTTCATCCGCAATGCAGTTTCAGCTATGGACTTCGGCGGTGTATTTTTCAACAAACATTTCTCCAAAGATGGAGTCAACGGTACACTTCGTAAAACGACCGATGCCTTCCAGATTGCTACATCCGTTCTCTACCAGTCAGGTATCCAGCACTTCGGCATCACTCCCAATAACCTGACGGAGCAACCGGAGTTTATTCTCGATTTCATGAAAAAAGTACCTACCGTGTGGGATGAAACGCGCTTCATTGACGGCTATCCAGGCAAATATTGCGTAGTAGCCCGTCGATACGGTAATCAATGGTACATTGCCACCACCAATGCCACTGAGCAACCCATGAAACTGAATTTATCTTTACCGTGGCTGACGAATCAGCAAGTTTCCATCATCCATGATAACGAAGCCCGCACTGCCGGTCTTTCACAAGGCGCCGTCAACAAAAAAGGTATCCTTACCATCGAAATGCAACCGATGGGTGGAGCCATGATTTATACTAAATAACATTACGAACATCATATAACTAATAACCATTATGAGAAACAAACTATTATTCAGCAGCGTTCTTTTAGCTGCATCCGTATCGCTGTCCGCACAAAAGAGTGCAACGATCACACTTCATGCCGACCAAGGCACACAAGTTATTCCCAAAGAAATTTACGGCCAGTTTGCCGAACATCTGGGTACCTGTATCTATGGTGGACTTTGGGTAGGAGAAAATTCGGATATTCCCAATATCAAAGGTTATCGTACCGACGTATTCAATGCATTGAAAGAACTCCAAGTTCCCGTACTTCGTTGGCCGGGTGGCTGTTTTGCCGATGAATATCACTGGATGGACGGTATCGGTCCGAAAGAGAACCGCCCCAAAATGGTAAACAACAACTGGGGAGGTACAATTGAGGACAACAGTTTCGGTACACATGAGTTCCTCAACCTCTGCGAAATGCTGGGTACTGAACCTTACATCAGTGGAAACGTGGGTAGTGGCACTGTAGAAGAACTGGCAAAATGGGTAGAATACATGACTTCCGAAGGAGACTCTCCAATGGCAAGACTTCGTCGCCAGAACGGTCGTGACAAAGCATGGAAAGTGAAATACCTCGGTGTAGGTAACGAAAGCTGGGGCTGCGGCGGAAGCATGCGTCCTGAATATTATGCTGACTTATATCGCCGCTACTCCACTTACTGCCGCAACTACGACGGCAACCATCTGTTTAAGATTGCCAGTGGTGCCAGCGATTACGATTATAACTGGACTAAAGTCCTGATGGATCGCGTAGGCGGACGTATGAACGGACTCTCTCTCCATTATTACACCGTAACCGGCTGGAGCGGAAGTAAGGGAGCAGCCACTAAGTTCGACAAAGACGATTATTACTGGACAATGGGTAAATGCCGTGAGATAGAAGACGTTATCAAAAAGCACTGCGCCATCATGGACGAATATGATCCTAAAAAACACGTAGCCCTCATGCTCGATGAGTGGGGTACCTGGTGGGATGAAGAACCCGGCACTATCCCAGGACACCTTTACCAGCAAAATACATTGCGTGATGCTTTCGTTGCCTCTCTTAGTTTCGACATTTTCCACAAATACACCGACCGTCTGAAAATGGCAAATATTGCCCAGATAGTAAATGTATTGCAATCCATGATCCTGACAAAAGGTAAAGACATGGTGCTGACTCCCACTTATTATGTATTCAAGATGTACAATGTACACCAGGATGCCACTTACCTCCCACTCGACCTGAACTGCGAAATCATGGATGTACGCGATAATCGCAAAGTGCCTATGGTAAGTGCCACAGCTTCTAAAGACAAGGACGGCAAAATTCACATCTCAATGTCTAATATCGATGCCGACAATGCACAGGAAGTTACTATCAACCTGCCGGACGTAAAGGCAAAGAAAGCCGTTGGTGAAATCTTAACTTCTGCCAACCTGACGGATTACAACTCTTTTGAGAACCCTAATAATATAAAATTAGCTCCGTTCAAAGAGGTAAAAATCAATAAAGGCGTACTGAAGATAAAACTACCAGCCAAGTCTATTGTTACTATAGAGTTACAGTAAATCAGTCTAAAAGGCTTATTGTATTTCAAACAAGAAGCAGGTGGAAGTGCCGCAAAAAAAGAGGCTCTTTCTATGTTGCGAATTACGCATAAAGAGTTATCTTTGTCGCTGTTAAAATTAACAAGTGACACTTCAACCTGCTTTATTATAGTATTCAAATCAAATAAATATCAATATGAACGACAACAAACTTATGAACCGTGCAGCGGATAACATCCGTATCCTCGCTGCTTCTATGGTTGAGAAAGCTAATTCCGGTCACCCGGGCGGTGCCATGGGCGGTGCCGATTTTGTGAACGTACTTTTCTCTGAATTTCTGGTGTATGATCCCGAAAATCCTGCATGGGAAGGTCGTGACCGCTTCTTCCTGGACCCGGGTCACATGTCACCGATGCTCTACTCTCAGTTGGCATTGGCAGGCAAATTCACACTGGATGAACTGAAGGAATTCCGCCAATGGGACAGCCCCACTCCGGGACACCCTGAACGCGACATCATGCGTGGTCTTGAAAATACTTCCGGCCCGCTCGGTCAAGGTCATACTTTCGCTGTGGGTGCAGCTATCGCAGCTAAATTCATGAAAGCCCGTTTCGAAGAAGTGATGCAGCAAACCATCTACGCTTATATTTCGGACGGTGGTGTACAGGAAGAAATTTCTCAGGGTGCAGGCCGTATCGCAGGTGCATTGGGACTGGATAACCTCATCATGTTCTATGATGCCAATGACATCCAACTTTCTACTGAAACCAAAGACGTAACTATCGAAGATACTGCCAAGAAATACGAAGCTTGGGGCTGGAAGGTGATCAAGATCAACGGTAATGATCCCGATGCTATCCGTGGCGCTTTAAACGAAGCGAAAGCAGAAAACGAACGTCCTACTCTGATTATCGGTCATACCGTAATGGGTAAAGGTGCACGCAAGGCAGATGGCAGCAGCTACGAAGCTAACTGTGCTACTCACGGTGCTCCTCTGGGTGGTGACGCTTACGTAAATACCATCAAGAACCTGGGTGGTGATCCGACAAATCCATTCGTAATCTTCCCCGAAGTGAAGGAACTGTACGCAAAGCGTGCTGCCGAACTGAAGGAAATTATGGCTAAGAAATATGCTGCTAAATCAGAATGGGCAAAGGCTAATCCTGAAAAGGCTGCCAAACTCGACCTGTTCTTCTCTGGTAAAGCTCCTGAAGTAAACTGGGCAGCTATCGAGCAAAAAGCAGGTGCTGCTACACGTGCTGCATCGGCTACCGTACTGGGCGCTCTTGCTACTCAGGTAGAAAATATGATCGTTGCTTCCGCCGACCTTTCAAACTCTGATAAGACAGACGGCTTCCTGAAAAAGACGCATGCTTTCAAGAAAGGTGATTTCAGCGGTGCATTCTTCCAGGCTGGTGTTGCCGAACTGACTATGGCTTGCTGCTGTATCGGTATGGCACTGCATGGTGGTGTAATCCCTGCTTGCGGAACATTCTTCGTATTCTCCGACTATATGAAACCTGCCGTACGCATGGCCGCACTGATGGAAGTTCCCGTGAAGTTCATCTGGACACACGATGCATTCCGTGTAGGTGAAGACGGTCCTACTCATGAACCGGTAGAACAGGAAGCTCAGATCCGCCTGATGGAAAAACTGAAAAACCATAAAGGCCACAATTCTATGTTGGTACTCCGTCCGGCAGATGCAGAAGAAACAACGGTTGCATGGAAACTGGCAATGGAGAATACTACTACTCCGACCGGTTTGATCTTCTCTCGCCAGGATATCGCTATGTTACCTGCCGGAAACGACTACTCTCAGGCTGCTAAGGGTGCTTACATCGTAGCAGGTTCTGATGAAAACCCGGATGTTATATTGGTAGCTTCGGGCTCAGAAGTATCTACGCTGATAGCAGGAACCGAATTGTTGCGCAAAGACGGTGTGAAGGTACGTATCGTATCTGCTCCTTCCGAAGGTTTGTTCCGCAGCCAGGCTCCCGGATATCAGGAAAGTGTTATCCCTGCTGATGCAAAGATCTTCGGTCTGACAGCCGGTCTGCCTGTAAACCTGCAAGGTTTGGTAGGTGTTCACGGTAAAGTTTGGGGATTGGAATCTTTCGGTTTCTCAGCTCCTTACAAAGTACTGGATCAGAAGTTAGGTTTTACTGCTGATAATGTTTATAAGCAAGTAAAAGCAATGTTATAAAAAGCCCTGGTGCATACCGGGCGAATGATTATTCGCCCCTACAGGTTGTAACAGGCTTGTAGGGGCGAAATATTTTTCACCTGGTATCCCATCATAGAGCCTATAAATCAATCATACTACAACAGAAAATGAAAACAATTGGAATTTGTTCCGACCACGCCGGATTTGAATTGAAACAATACGTCAAGGGGTGGTTGGAAACTAAAGGATGGGAATACAAAGACTTCGGAACCTATACAACGGAGAGCTGCGACTATGCAGACTTTGCTCATCCCTTGGCATTGGCCGTTGAAGCCGGAGAGTGTTACCCAGGTATTGCTATCTGCGGAAGTGGTGAAGGCATCAGCATGACACTGAACAAACATCAGGGCATCCGTGCTGCGCTTTGCTGGACTGCGGAAATTGCTCATCTGGCTCGTCAGCATAATGATGCCAATGTACTCGTCATGCCGGGACGTTTTATCAGCACAGAAGAAGCTGACATGATTATGAGAGAATTCTTCAGCACACAGTTTGAGGGTGGACGTCATCAGAAGCGTATTGATAAGATACCGGTGAAATAATCATCCCAGCTTAAAAATTGCACTTGCAGGTGCGAGAACTGACACTTGCGGTAGTGTAAGGTAACGCTTGCGGATGTGTAAGGCAACGCTTGCGGATGTGTAAGGCAACACTTGCAGTAGTGAAGGCTTACACACCCGTAAGTGTTTTTTAGTTTATATACCTTTCAATGGCCTAAGAAGCATAAACACATCAAATTTTACACATTTTATGCCAAAAACTCTTCCCTCTAATAGAGCCACTTTGCGTACTTTTGCCCACAGATCTAATAACCATTAAAAGTAAAACTGGAAACGCATGAAAAAAGTACTCGGAATTATTTCCCTGCTTCTCTTGGCCACATTGGCAACTGCCAACTCGATAGATTTCGATAAGGCTTTCAAGGAAAGTACAAAGATTGAAAAGCAAATCAAGAAAACATCTTTCCCAAAACAGACGTATCTCATCACGGACTTCGGCGCCAAGCCCGACACCCCGGATGCTCCCTGCCATGAGGCAATCAACCAGGCTATCGTAACATGTTGCCTGAATGGTGGTGGTACGGTTATAGTACCAAAAGGTACATTCTACACAGGTCCCATCACACTGAAAAGCAACGTCAACTTTCATGTAGAAGAAGGAGCCGTATTGAAATTTTCAACCGATCAGAGCCTCTACTTTCCCGGAGTTATCACCCGTTGGGAAGGAATAGACTGCTATAATGCCCGCCCGTTGATTTATGCATACGGTGAAACAAATATCGCCATCACCGGTAAAGGGACTATCGACGGACAAGGCTCCAACGAAACTTGGTGGCCTATGTGCGGCGCTCCCCGCTATGGCTGGAAAGAGGGCATGGTGGCACAACGCAACGGAGGACGGGAACGCCTGCTGATGTACGGTGAAACCTCCACTCCTATTTATAAGCGCGTAATGACACCCGAAGACGGATTACGTCCGCAACTCATCAACCTGTACTCATGTAATACAGTGCTGATAGAAGATGTAACTTTATTGAATTCTCCTTTCTGGGTTATTCACCCGCTATTCTGCGAAAGTCTCACCGTACGCGGTGTATACGTTTATAATCGCGGTCCCAATGGCGATGGCTGCGATCCCGAATCCTGCAAAAATGTATTGATAGAAAACTGTACCTTCGATACCGGAGATGACTGTATTGCCATCAAGTCCGGACGTAACCAGGACGGACGCAAATGGGGTGTTCCCAGCGAAAACATCATTGTACGCGGTTGTTATATGAAGAAAGGACATGGCGGTGTAGTCATCGGTAGCGAAATCTCCGGCGGATACCGCAACCTGTATGTAGAAAACTGTAAGATGGATAGCCCAGACCTCGACCGTGTTATCCGCATCAAAACCAGCACCTGTCGTGGCGGACTGATTGAGAATGTGTTCGTGCGTAACGTCACCGTAGGACAGTGTCGCGAAGCCGTGCTGCGCATCAACCTCCAATACGAGAACCGCGAGAATTGTAACCGTGGTTTCACTCCTACTGTCCGCAACGTTCACCTGAAAAATGTAACCTGCGAAAAAAGTAAGTTTGGTGTCCTTATTATCGGCCTCGACGACGATGATCATGTATACAATATCAGTGTTGAGGACTCCCACTTTAATAATGTTGCCAAAGATGGAAATGACATAAAAGGAGCTAAAGACGTTACGTTCAAAAATCTCTATATAAATGGAAAACTTGTAAAGTAGCAAAACTACATTTTATATCATATACGCCCGAAGTCGTGACATTCTGACAGAATTTCATTCAACTTCGGGCTTTTTATTTCCCCATTTTTCTTATTTTTCACAGAATACTTGTTCGTTGTCTCTAAATAAAAACTATCTTTGTATTCCAATAATCCGGAACTCAATACGATATGGAGCAACTGAAAACTATCAAAGAGCTTATCAATCAAGGAGATGTAGCAGAAGCTATCCGGCAGCTCGATGAATATCTGATCACCGACTCTACCGACCGGGACGAAGCTTTCTATCTCCTGGGAAATGCCTACCGTAAACAAGGTAACTGGCAACTGGCTTTAAACAACTACCAGTATGCTATCGACCTCAATCCCGACAGCCCTGCCCGTGAAGCCTATCGTATGGCAATGGATATCCTGAATTTCTTCAATAAGGATATGTACAATCAATAACATATAAAAGTAACGTAAATTATGGCAAAGATTAAAGGAGCAATCGTAGTGGACACCGAACGGTGCAAAGGCTGCAACCTATGCGTGGTAGCCTGTCCTCTGCATGTAATAGCCCTCACCAAAGAGGTGAACGTAAAAGGGTATAACTATGCCCACCAAATATTGGAAGATACCTGCAACGGCTGTGCGTCGTGCGCCCAGGTTTGCCCGGACGGATGTATCTCTGTTTTTAAAGTAAAAGTTGAATAAATCTGTAAATCAGTAGAATATGGCAGAAGAAGTTGTATTAATGAAAGGAAACGAAGCCATCGCCCACGCCGCTATCCGTTGCGGTGCTGATGGATACTTCGGTTATCCTATTACTCCGCAATCGGAAGTATTGGAAACTCTTGCCGAACTGAAGCCCTGGGAAACTACCGGCATGGTAGTGCTACAGGCAGAAAGTGAAGTGGCAGCTATTAATATGGTGTACGGCGGTGCCGGAAGTGGAAAGATGGTATTAACCTCATCGTCCAGCCCCGGCGTCAGCCTGAAACAAGAAGGTATCTCCTACCTGGCAGGTGCCGAATTACCCTGTTTGATTGTAAACGTAATGCGTGGCGGCCCCGGATTGGGAACCATCCAACCCAGTCAGGCAGACTACTTCCAGACTGTTAAGGGTGGAGGTCACGGTGACTACCGTCTGATTACTTTGGCTCCCGCTTCCGTACAGGAAATGGCTGATTTCGTTGGATTGGCCTTTGATCTTGCCTTCAAATATCGCAACCCGGCTATCATTCTTGCCGACGGTGTTATCGGTCAGATGATGGAAAAGGTTGTATTGCCTCCGCAAAAGCCCCGCCGCACAGATGCAGAAGTTATCGAGCAATGCCCGTGGGCTACTACCGGTAGAGTAAACGGACGCAAGCCCAATATCATTACTTCTTTGGAATTGAAACCGGAAGAGATGGAAAAGAATAACATCCGCTTCCAGGCTAAATACAAACTGATTGAAGAAAACGAAGTACGTTTCGAAGAAATCAATTGTGAAGATGCCGATTACCTGATTATCGCCTTCGGTTCTATGGCCCGTATCGGACAAAAAGCAATGGAACTTGCACGCGAAGAAGGTATCAAAGTCGGTATACTGCGCCCCATTACCCTTTGGCCCTTCCCCACAAAAGCCATTGCAGCCTATGCTGAAAAAGTGAAAGGCATGCTGGTTACCGAATTGAATGCGGGACAGATGGTTGAAGATGTACGCCTCGCTGTGAATGGTAAAGTAAAAGTAGAACACTTCGGACGTCTCGGCGGTATCGTACCCGATCCGGAAGAGATTGTAAGTGCACTGAAAGAAAAATTAATCGAGAAATGAACCCTGATAAGATAAGAAGCGTATTGAATATACTCTTTATGATACTTGCCTTGGCAGCTATCATCGTATATTTCGTTGCAAAGGATGACTTCAAACTGTTCATCTACGTTTGTGGCGCAGCAATATTCGTTAAGCTGATGGAGTTTTTTATACGGTTCACCAACAGATAAGGAGAAGTGATTATGACAAAAGAAGATATTATCAAGCCTGAGAATCTGGTTTACAAGAAACCGACTCTGATGAACGATAATCCCATGCACTACTGTCCGGGATGCAGCCACGGTGTGGTACACAAGCTGATAGCCGAAGTAATCGAAGAAATGGGCATGGAAGACAAAGCAGTAGGTATCTCCCCCGTGGGATGTGCTGTGTTCATCTATAACTATCTGGATATTGACTGGCAGGAAGCTGCACACGGACGTGCACCCGCTCTTGCCACTGCGATCAAGCGCCTGTGGCCGGACAGACTGGTATTCACTTACCAGGGAGACGGTGACCTGGCATGTATCGGTACGGCAGAAACAATCCATGCACTGAACCGCGGTGAGAACATTACCATCATCTTCATCAACAACGCTATTTATGGTATGACGGGAGGGCAGATGGCTCCTACTACCTTGGTCGGCATGAAGACTTCTACCAGTCCTTACGGACGTGATGTTCATTTGCATGGTTATCCACTGAAAATGGCAGATATTGCTGCACAACTGGAAGGAACCGCTTACGTTACCCGTCAGAGTGTACAAACAGTCGGTGCTATCCGCAAAGCAAAGAAAGCCATCCGCAAAGCATTCGAGAACTCCATGGCAGGCAAAGGCTCCAACCTGGTAGAAATCGTTTCTACTTGTAACTCCGGTTGGAAACAGACACCTGCGCAATCCAACAAATGGATGGAAGAGCACATGTTCCCGTTCTATCCGCTGGGTGACTTGAAAGATAAATAATCACATGCTAAAAGACTAAGAACAATGAAAGAAGAAATCATTATAGCAGGCTTCGGTGGACAAGGCGTATTGTCTATGGGAAAGATTTTGGCATACTCGGGACTGATGGAAGATAAGGAAGTGAGCTGGATGCCCGCTTACGGACCGGAACAGCGTGGTGGTACAGCCAACGTTACGGTGATTGTAAGCGATGAGAAAATCTCTTCTCCTATTCTGAGCAAGTATGACGCTGCCATTATTCTGAACCAGCCCTCACTGGAGAAATTCGAAAGTAAGGTAAAGACGGGCGGTATCCTGATTTACGACGGATATGGTATCATCAACCCGCCGACGCGTAAAGATATCAAAGTGTATCGCATCGACGCAATGGATGCAGCCAATGAAATGAATAATGCCAAAGCATTCAACATGATCGTGCTGGGTGGATTGCTGAAACTGAAACCGATGGTTACGCTGGATAGTGTACTCAGAGGCTTGAAGAAGACTTTGCCCGAACGTCATCATCACTTGATACCGATGAATGAAGAAGCTATTAAAAAAGGAATGGAATTGATTAAAGAGGTATAATTCCATTGACCCTTATAATAAAAATCAGCCCTTGCAATCATTTTTTGCAAGGGCTGATTTTATACAATAAAAGACATAAGACTCCTCACAATTAGATTCGCTTATAAGACGGTATGTTTGTAAAAATAGGCAAAAAAGGCTGAATTCCGCAAGCGAATAATTTTTTATTGTATCTTTGCGCCTAATTATGAGACGAATTCTACTAACATACATACTTCTATTCGTATTGGGATTGCTGGCAGTACAGGCACAGCAGCCATTCAATACGCTGGACAACCGTGACCGCTATGGAAACCAGGTCGACCCGTCAACGCAGCCCGACAGTCTGGATACCGGCACTGATGTTCAAAGCATTCCGCCTAAGCTTTATATGTGGCAATTAAGCGAAACTTTAGGAAACCGGACCATTGTTCCTGCAGATACGCTTGCTTTGAATTTCCAAAATACGAATCTGGTAGGTGGTATGACTGGAGAATATAACTTCCTGGGTAATCTGGGTTCCCCTCGTCTCTCCCGTATTTTCTTTAATCGCCAAGACGACGAACCGACCCTCTTCATGGCACCATACTCCAGTTTCTTTGTTCGTCCCGACCAGGTATTTTTCACTAATAGTAATGTACCCTATACCAATCTGACTTACTATAAAGCCGGTAATAAGGTTAATGGTGAAGAACGGTTTAAGTCTTATTTCTCTGTCAATGTAAACAAACGGTTAGCATTCGGCTTTAATTTTGATTATCTATATGGACGTGGTTATTATGCCAATCAGTCCACTTCACATTTCAATGCCGGCCTATTTGGAAGTTACATTGGTGAACGCTATCAGATACAGGCAGTTTATAACAACTTCTTCATGAAAATGAACGAAAACGGTGGTATAGCGAATGACGGTTACATCACCCGGCCTGATACAATGGCGGAAGGTAAGAAAGAGTATAGTTCCACTACCATTCCTGTGAAAATGGAACAGACCTCAAATCGCAATAAAGATTTCTATATCTACCTTACACAACGCTACCGATTAGGTTTCAAACGAAGAGTATTGAAAGAAGAAGCCCAGAATAACAGTGTCCAACAGCGTTTTTCCCCTACAGCACCAACTGCACCTATTGCTTCCAGTATTGCACCTGCCGACAGCTTAGCTACTGGCAGTTTAGCTACCGACAGCCTCCCAGCTAATAATCTCGCAATGGGAGATAATCTCAGTTTGGACAGCCTCAATAACAACCACGCTCTTCCGGAAGATACTAACTTTGTCGAAGAATTTGTTCCAGTCACAAGTTTCATTCATACCTTCAAGATAGAACGGGCGCGTCACAGTTACCAATCTGTATCGACACCAGACGAAAATGCTTACTACAACAAACAAGGAGTCAGTCGTGACTCTACCACAGCATTTAGCGTAAAGAATGTCTTTGGCATAGCCTTGCTGGAAGGTTTCAATCGATATGCTAAAGCCGGACTTACCGGCTATATATCCCATAAATTCAGCCGCTACGACCTGATGAATGCAGACTCTATGACAGTAGACCGTTTCACCGAACAAGAAATCTATGTGGGCGGTGAATTGGCTAAACGACAAGGTAAAACTCTACACTACTCTATAGACGGCGAAGTTGGTATTATGGACAAAGCAATGGGACAATTCCGCGTAAATGGAAATATGGATTTGAATTTCCGTCTTTGGAAAGATACGGTAAACCTGATAGTACGAGGCTTCGTAAAAAACACATTGCCCTCTTTCTATATGCGCCATTATCACTCCAACCTGCACGTTTGGGATAATGACAACATGGAGAAAGAATTCCGTACCCGCGTAGAGGGTGAACTAAACATTGACCGTTGGGGAACCAATCTTCGTGCCGGAGTAGAAAATGTGAAGAATTACACCTATCTCAACCAAAAGGCCGTACCTGAACAGAATAGCGGTAACATACAAATACTTTCGGCCACGCTGAAACAAAATTTCCGTGCAGGTATTTTCCATTTAGATAATGAAGTAACCTGGCAGAAGTCAAGTAATGAAACGGTTCTGCCTCTGCCACAATTTTCAGTATATTCTAATTTGTACCTCCTGACCAAGTTAGCTAAAAAGGTACTTACCGTGCAGTTGGGTGCTGATGTGCGATACTTTACCAAATACAATGCACCGGCTTACACGCCATCCATTCAGCAGTTCCATTTGCAACCGGAAAATGACCAGGTAGAAATCGGCGGCTATCCGATAGTGAATGTCTATGCCAACCTACATCTGAAGCGTACACGCCTCTTCGCTATGTATTCTCACGTAAATCAGGGTATGGGTACACGTAATTCTTTCCTTGTACCACATTACCCCATTAATCCGAGCCTCCTCAGAATTGGTGTTTCGTGGAACTTCTACGATTAAAACTCTTTCCTTATGAAAATATCGAAAGCTAATATTCTGAAATATGTAGCAATGGGGATCATAGCTGCTTGTATTACTACTTTCTTTTTAAAGAAAGAGAAGAAGCATGGACATCCTCGTGATTATGCAGAAATAGCTGCTGAGAAAACTATCCGCGCTGCTACGGAGTATAATTCCATCAGCTTTTACGTAGATGGAGATACCTTATCCGGTTTTCACTATGAATTAATAGAAGCTTTTGCACGTGATCATGGCTGGAAAGCTGCTATCACTCCGGAAATGAGTTTCGATAAACGGCTCGAAGGACTGGCAGATGGAGAGTTTGACGTCATTGCTTACGGCATTCTGGCTACCAGTGAATTGAAAGATTCCTTATTACTCACGACTCCGATTGTGCTGAACAAACAGATTCTCGTACAAAGAAAAGCTACTTCCCCCACTGACTCCATATTCGTTAAAAGTCAATTGGACTTGGCTGGAAAAACCTTGCACGTAGTGAAAGGATCACCATCCATCTTGCGTATCCATAATCTGGGAAACGAGATTGGAGATACCATATATATTAAGGAAATAGACAAATACGGTTCGGAACAATTGATAGCTCTTGTAGCCCATGGTGACATTGACTATGCCGTATGTGATGAAAGCATTGCCCGTATCGTTTCAGATAGTTTTCCACAAATAGATATCAATACCGATATCAGTTTCACACAATTCTATTCCTGGGGAGTCAGCAAACAGTCGCCTGTTTTATTAGACAGTCTTAATTCATGGCTGCAAAGCTTCTGCAACAGCAAGGAATTTCAATCGATCTACCGTAAATATTACCAGCCTTCCAGCAGATAATAACTCTTTTATCGTATACTTCTTTATAGTTCACCAAAACTCCACATGGTAACTCCATTTACAGGCTGAGGTAAAGATCGTTACATGCCAAGGTAAAAGCGGTTACAATAGGCGGTAAAGGTCGTTACATCCTACGGTAAATGCTTTTACATTATGGGGTAAATTACATGTAAATGCTATTTATTGATAATCAACAAATTATATCATCGTTACAAACTCTCCACTTCCCTCAACCACATTTCTGATGAAGCATCACTCGGCATACGCCAGTCACCACGTGGACTGATAGAAATACTACCTACCTTAGGTCCGTCCGGCAAACAAGAGCGTTTGAATTGCTGATTGAAGAAACGGCGGAAGAATACTTGCAACCACTTCTTAATGGTCTCTTCATCATACATATCCTTAAACGTACGCGCTGCAAGGAAAAATATCTTGGAAGGACGGAAGCCACAACGCAGGAAATAGTACAAGAAGAAATCATGCAATTCATACGGGCCAACCAAGTCTTCCGTAATTTGTTTGATATTCCCGTTTTCATCTGCCGGAATAAGTTCCGGACTTATCGGAGTATCGACAATATCCAGCAGTGTTGCACGAGAAGCTGCATCCATATCATTCTCAGCCACCCACTTCACCAAATGCTTGACCAATGTCTTAGGAACACTTCCATTCACACCATACATAGACATATGGTCGCCATTATAAGTTGCCCATCCCAGCGCTAATTCTGAAAGATCACCCGTACCTATCACCATTCCCCAAGTCTGGTTGGCAATATCCATTAATATCTGTGTGCGCTCGCGAGCCTGTGCATTTTCATAGACCACATCGTGTACATTGATGTCGTGATCTATATCTTTGAAATGCTGAATACAAGCTTCTTTGATGCTGACCTCACGCACGGTAATCCCCAAAGAGTTCATTAAATCCACCGCATTCGTATGCGTACGGTCGGTGGTGCCAAAACCCGGCATTGTCACACCGATAATGTCTTTGCGGGACCATCCCAATTTATCAAAGGTCTTTACACATACCAGCAGTGCCAAGGTAGAATCCAATCCACCGGAAATACCAACCACCGCACTTTTAGCGCGTGTATGCACCAGACGTTGTGCCAGACCGGAAACCTGTATCGAAAAGATTTCTTCACAACGCTCATTCAATGCAGTTCCTTGCGGTACAAACGGATGCGGATCAAAACGTCGTGTCAGGTTCAGTTCTTTACTATTCACATATTCCGTAGAAACACGTACTGCTTCTTCCGGTGCACAATGTGCCCGACAGGCAACAAATGTTGTGTTTACACGCCTTTCTATACGCAAATGTTCCACATCAATCTCACCAATGACAACTTGCTCCTCAAAAGAGAAGCGTTTACTATGTTCTATTAAACTGCCATTCTCATAAATCAAACCGTTTCCGGCAAACACTACGTCAGTAGTAGATTCCCCGAAGCCACACGAACAGAATACATAACCGGCAATACAACGCGCCGATTGCTGACTAATCAGAGAGCGCAAATAATTATGCTTTCCAATTCCTTCATTATCAGCAGAAAGATTAAACAGGATCTCCGCACCTTGTAATGCAAGTGAGGAACTGGGCGGAATAGGTGCCCACAGATCTTCACAGATTTCAATGCCGAATGTCGTATCTGCCATCTCAAACAGTAAATTGGCTCCCATGGGAACCAGCTGCCCGCAAAGGCGTACACTGGTCTCACTAACATCAACAGCAGATGTAAACCAGCGTTTCTCGTAAAATTCCTTGTAATTAGGAAGATAAGTCTTAGGCACCACACCCAGCACTTTTCCTTTCTGAATAACGACGGCTGCATTCAGCAATACACCATTCATCGCTATCGGCATACCCAGTATAGCTATTATGTCCAACTGTCGTGTATTACTTATAATATGTATCAGCCCCATTTCTGCTTCTTCAAGCAACAGTTGCTGCGCAAACAGATCGCCGCATGTATATCCTGTGACACACAGTTCCGGAAAGGCTATGATTTGCACACCTTTTCCTTCAGCTATGATTATCTCCTTTTCTATTTCTCCGGCATTGAACTTACAGTCCGCCACCTTCACACGGGGCACAGCCGCCGCTACCTTTACATATCCGTAATTCATAAGGATGTCATTTATAAAATTTGACGGCAAAAATACAGTTATTTATCCACAAACACAAAATAATCATTTCTTTCACTTCGTATATCCCGGATTATTTGTACTTTTAGCCACATTTTAAAGCACGTTATACAAAACTCATGAGGCTCCATAGTACACTCCATAAATGGCTACTTTCACTGATATTATTAGTCGGATGTCTTTCTATTTCTGCTAAAGAAAAAGAATACGTGTTATTTCTTAGCTCCGTCAATGCCGAAGAAGCCTGGATACATGGTTTTCTGAATGAAATCCAAAAACGTTTTCCCTATAATAAAAACATAGAACTACACAATTATTTTCTCACGGTCCCGGTATTAAAAAGCGAAGAAGAGGTCAGACAAGCTCAAGCTAATATATTACAGACATATCCTACTCCACCAAAAGCGGTCGTAATTGTTGGCGACCCGGGATGGTTGGTCAGCGCACCTATTTTCGATGGTCCCTGGAAAGACATTCCTGTTATTCTTTGTTATTCCCGCAAAAGGATTCCAGCCGACCTGCAAACATTATTAAGTAAGATTCCTCTCACAAAAGAAAACAGTATTCCCATTGAGGAATTCAATAAAAACTACAATATCACTGTACTGGAACAGCCATATTACATCAAGCAAACCCTTGAACTCATCCGGCAACTTCAACCGGAAGTCAAACAAATCGCTTTCATTTCCGATGATCGCTATATCAGCGTTGTTACTCGTCAGGCAATAAAAGAGGTGATGCAAAAAGATTTTCCCAATCTGCAACTGGAGCTTTTATCCTCTGAACAAATAAGTACTGAAGAATTACTGGACACACTTACCAGCTACAAAAAAACGACCGGGGTCATCTATTATGCCTGGCTCCGACAATATGGAAGTAATAAGAATTATTATCTATCGGACCACCTTAAAAAAATACTTCCCAGCTTCCTGGAAGTTCCGGTATTCACATTAGCCGATTTAAACCTTCAAGAAAACTTATATGTAGGCGGGCATTATATCTCCATCCATGATTTCACGAACACAGTAATGTCTTTAATCGGTCGTATTTTATCAGGCGAAGCCGCCTCTTCCATTCCTTATCAAAATGGTGGAATTCCACAAACTTATCTCAATTTCGCCGATCTGAAGTGGTGTAAAATTCCCGAAAACTTATATCCGAAAGATGCGGTTTATTTCTTTCAGCCTCCTACTTTCTACCAACAATATAAAACTTATATCTGGATGACAGGCTTATTCATAGCCCTACTCATCGCTCTGTATATTTTCTACTATATCCATTCCCAAAGACATAAAAAGGAACTCATTCAAGCTAAAGAACGTGCCGAAGAATCCGACCGGTTAAAGTCTGCTTTTCTTGCCAACATGAGCCATGAGATACGTACTCCGCTCAATGCAATTGTTGGTTTTTCCAGCATTCTTGCTGAGACAACAGACACACCGGAAAATCATGAATACATCAGAATTATAGAAGATAACAATTACCTGTTATTACAACTCATAAACGACATCCTCGATTTGTCAAGAATAGAAGCCGGTTTACTGGACTTCTGCTACACCGATGTAGACGTAAACAGCTGTATCCGTAAACTTGAGGATGCCTTCCGTTTCAGGATGCCGGCAAACGTGAAATGTGTAACAGAATTCGGTATGAAGAAATGCTATATCCATACTGAAAAGAACCGTCTGATGCAAGTACTTGGAAATTACTTCTCCAATGCTATCAAATACACCAATCAAGGAAGCATTACCATTGGTTATTATCCTCCCAAAAACGAAAAAATCCGTTTCTATGTACGGGATACAGGTTGTGGTATTTCCTCCGATAAACAACAAACCATTTTTCAGCGTTTTGTAAAGCTGGACAACTTCAAGCAAGGCACAGGACTCGGCTTGTCTATCTGCCAAATGATAGCAGAAAAGATGAATGCCACTGTCGGAATACATTCTGAAGTGAATAAAGGTTCCGAGTTCTGGATAGAGCTCCCTTACCAACCCGTTAATTAAAAATAGAACTACTATTAACAACAAGACAACAAAAAAGATTAGAAATATTTTGGAAAATTCAAAGAAGTCTTTATCTTTGCAAGCGAAATAAAAATGTAATTATTACAAGTTTGAATTAAGGAAATATGGAAATAGTAGTAGAACGATTGCAAGGGCATAATATCAAACCTTCGGTGCAGCGCATTGCCATCATGAAATATCTTATGGAGCACCGCACGCATCCGACGGTAGACGAGATTTATACAGCACTGTCTCCTACTATACCGACGCTTTCAAAAACGACAGTTTACAACACACTGAAAATTTTGAGCGAACAAGGAGCTGCACAGACGCTGACCATTGATGAGCGTAACACATGTTATGATGCCGACACTACTCCACATGCACATTTCCTGTGCAAACGCTGTGGTAAAGTTTATGATCTGGCGTGTAATGACACTGTAAGACAAGTGGTAGATACAGATATGGATGGACACGAAGTGCAGGAAATCCACTATTATTACAAAGGAATCTGTAAACAATGTAAAGAAGACTAACGTTCTATTATAAGAACAAACGAATAACTAATTCAATTAAATCAAAAAGAAAATGAAAAAATTTAGATGTACTGTATGCGGTTACGTATATGAAGGTGATGCCGCTCCTGAGAAATGCCCGTTGTGTAAAGCTCCTGCAAGCAAGTTCGTAGAAGTTGTAGAAACTACAGAAGATGGTCCTCTTTCTTTTGCTGACGAACATGTAATCGGTGTAGCTAAAGGTTGTGATGACGAAATGATCAAAGACTTGAACAATCACTTCATGGGCGAATGTACAGAAGTTGGTATGTACTTGGCTATGAGCCGTCAGGCTGACCGCGAAGGTTACCCCGAAGTGGCTGAAGCTTTCAAACGTTATGCTTGGGAAGAAGCAGAACACGCTTCTAAATTTGCTGAACTGTTGGGCGACTGTGTATGGGATACCAAAACTAACCTCGAAAAGAGAATGAATGCCGAATCTGGTGCTTGCGAAGACAAGAAACGTATTGCTACTCGCGCAAAAGCTTTGAATCTGGATGCTATCCATGACACTGTTCATGAAATGGCTAAAGATGAAGCTCGCCACGGTAAAGGTTTCGAAGGACTCTACAACCGTTACTTCAAGAAATAATCCTTTTTATATTTTTATGGAAAGAGGTTGCCATTTTTGGTAACCTCTTTTTTTATATTACACACTATCCCTCAAATTATCGCATGAAATGTAACACATCATTTGCCAGACGTTACATCCATGCTTTATAAGGGGCTTTTTCCCATATATATGTTTGCGAGAATATCTGTTTTCAATTACTTTTGTATCACAATTGCTAACCCCAACATAATCATGAAAACGCTATTATCCATCTTATTTCTTTTCTTCGCAACATACGGATACAGTCAATCAGAGAAATTATTCACAGTAGACCGCGAACTATCGAACAGCAATATCAATCAGATATATCAAGCTAAAGACGGAGTCATATGGATAGCTACCGATGACGGTCTAAACCGTTATGACGGTGCTAAGTTCAGCATATATAAGCACAAAGAAGGGAATGACAGTTCCTTAGTAGATAATAATGTACGGACTCTCTTTGAAGATAGCAAAGGGCACTTTTTAGTAGGCACTCAACGTGGACTACAACTCTATAATCCTGCAACAGATCTCTTTAAAGAAATACCAATCTTCTATCAAACAGGAGAAAACATGAGCGCACATATCAGTACAATATTAGAGCGCAAAAATGGAGACCTATTAATAGGAACTTCCGGACATGGTGTTTATTCATTAAAATTAGAAGGAACGGAACCTGTCATTAAAGAAGCACAATTACCAGTTCCCAGTTTTTTCATCACATACCTATTTGAAGATCAGACAGGTAACCTATGGGTATCTACAGAAGGCAAAGGTTTATACCGTATCGACACATTAAACCAAATATACCACTACTTCATTGGAAAAGAAAATGCTTGGAATATAGTCACTTCCATTTGTCAAGATGAAAAAGGAAATATTTATGCTAGTAATATAAACAAAGGGATGTTCATCTACAACCAGCAAGAAGACATATTTACCCCCATCATTTGTTCTACTCCTACCAATCTGCCTATCAATACAATATGTGCTACCGAACAAGGGAAAGTTTATATCGGTACCATAGGTTATGGAATTAAAGTATACGATACACACACACAGAAAATAAAAGAAAGTGAATTTAGCTTCAGTACTTTCGATTTCAGTAAAGCTGACGTACGTGCCATTACCAAGGATAAAGCAGGAAACTTATGGTTGGGCATCAATGCCAAAGGAGTGATGCTGCTTCCGGCTACAACTAATCAGTTCAAGTACATGGGGTACAAATCACTGACAACAAACAAGATAGGTTCAAACTGTATAAAGGCTGTATGTAAAGATAGAGAAGGTACCTTATGGCTTGGAACTGCCAATGACGGCATATACGGCATAAAAGAAGAAAGCAAATTTTCCCTGCACTTTGAGCACAAGGAAAACTCCCAGTCTGTACCATCAACCATCAATTACATCCATCAAACTGCAGATGGTAGATTATGGTTAGCTTCACCCTTAGAAGGGCTGGCAGAAATGAATCCGAAAACAGGTATATGTCACTATTATAAACTGCAAGACCATAATCAAAATGAAATAAAAAACATATCGCATTTGGTATCAGACAAAAATGGAGAACGGTTATGGATAGCCGTTATGGGCGGAGGTGTCTTCTATATGGATTTAAAGACCGAAAAAATAAACAGATGTGATACTTTTGAAAGTGGAAAAGAATATCAGGAAAACTATAATGCACTTCACAATCGTTGGGTATCCTCACTGCTATGCACCAGCAATGGTAAATTATATATCGGTACATACGACGGTTTGGGATGTCTGGACATATCTACAATGAGCTTCACCTCAACTTACAAGAAAAACAGAATATTCGGAGGGAGCATAGTTTTGACCCTTTTTGAAGATGAACAAGGAGATATCTGGGCAGGTACTACCAAAGGCCTGATCCATATAGATGGTAAAAATGGAAACTCAAAGACCTATACCACACACGACGGCTTACCCAATAATACCATTTGTGCCATACAGAGTGACAGACAACATGGATTATGGATTAGTACCAACTATGGCATCACAAACATAAATCTGGAAACGGGCAATTTTGCCAACTACTATGCAGGAAATGGACTACAAGGAAACGAATTCAGTCAAAATGCTGCCTGCAAGGGCAAAGAGGATTATCTTATTTTTGGAGGAATCAATGGCATCACTTATTTCCGTCCGGCAGAAATCACTGCAGAAGTAAAACAACCAGAAATAAAAATTGCAGATTTCTACATCCACAACAAAGCTGTAAAGCAGGGAACACAATCCGGCAAGCATGAAGTCATAGAAACAGCAGTGCAGAAAGCTAACAAATTTCATCTATGTCATAAAGACAACTCGTTCAGCATTGAATTTACAGCTATGGAATTCTATAATCCAGAACGCATTACTTACCTTTATTCTATGAACGGAACAAACTGGGTAGCATTAGCACCAGGTGTCAACAGAGTTTCTTTCAGTGATCTGGCACCTGGGACTTACCATTTCAGGATGAAAGCTAAAGACTATACAGCTTACTCAGAAGAGAAAGAAATTATCATCCAGATAGATCCGGCATGGTGGGTATCAGGTTGGGCAAAATTAATATATACTCTATTAATATTGTCAGTAATTGGATTTATTGTGATGCAGGTACGTCATCGCTACCACATGCATCAAAAGATGTTGCAACACATCCATGCAGAACAGATTAATGAAGCCAAGCTGCAATTCTTCATTAATATTTCTCATGAAATTCGAACCCCAATGTCACTTATCATCAGCCCTTTACAACAGTTGATGGCAAAAGATAAAGATATAGAATGCAGAAAACTCTACGCTACTATACAACGGAATGCCGAACGCATCCTGCAATTGGTAAATCAATTAATGGATATCCGTAAGATAGATAAAGGACAGATGTCCCTCATATTTAAAAAGGCTGAAATAGTAAGCTTCACCCGCGATATATTAGAGACCTTTGAACAACAGACAAGGATAAAGAAACTTGAACTGGAGTTCCAGACTTCCACTCCTGAAATAGAAATGTGGATAGATCCTAAGAATTTTGATAAAGTCATCTTAAATCTATTGTCGAACGCTTGCAAATTCACACCTGAAAACGGAAAAGTAAAGGTCAGTCTCAACACAGGAGAGGACACCAGTCTTCCAGATAAAGCACCTCTGCACCGATATGTTGAACTTACAGTTGCAGATAGTGGTATTGGTATTGCTCCCGCGGAACGAGAACATATATTTGAGCGATTCTATCAAATACGCAATAGCCAGAACAACTCAAATGTCGGAACTGGTATTGGACTCCATCTGACACGTTCTTTAGTGGAATTGCATTATGGAAGCATTCGCGTAGAAGATAATGGAGAAGGACATGCAGGCTCCCGATTTATCATACGATTGCCATTAGGAAACGAACATCTGAAAAAAGAAGAAATGGAAGAATCAACCTCCACCAATGGTATAATAGAAACTTCCACAATAGAACCAATACTAGCAGTTTCTCCTCTACCCTATGAGAGTGAAGAAGATGAAAAAAAACGTGTTCGCAGCCGTCGCCATGTGCTCGTTGTAGAAGACGATGAAGAAATTCGTCATTATATCTGTCGTGAGTTGAGCAACGACTTTTACATGGCTGAATGCAGTAATGGAAAAGAAGCATTAGCGTTAATACTCTCACATACACCTGATCTTATAATCAGTGATGTGATGATGCCGGAAATGGATGGGCTGACACTCTGTCGTAAAATACGGCAGAATATTAACATCAACTATCTACCCATTATCCTTCTCACTGCCCGCACCCGCGAAGAAGACAACTTAGAAGGACTGGATACCGGGGCCGATGCCTATCTAATGAAACCTTTCAGCATTGAATTGTTAAGAAAAACCGTTCTAAATCTTATTCGTAACCGTGAACAATTACGTAATGCTTTCAGTGGTCGCCAGAATCAAGAGGAACAAATTTCAATTCCTGAAATAAAATCACCTAATGACCGACTTATGGAGCGCGTCATGCGCGTTATCAATGAAAATTTAAGTAACCCGGCATTAACAGTAGAGATGATCAGTACAGAAGTAGGCATCAGTCGTGTGCACCTGCATCGTAAACTCAAAGAACTCACAAATCAAACGACACAACAACTCATCCGCAACTTACGCTTGAAGCAAGCCGCCACTCTATTAGCCGAAAAGCGACATAGCATAACAGAAGTTGCTACACTAACAGGATTCACGCATCCCACTTACTTCGCCACGGCATTCCGTGAAATGTTTGGTGTATCCCCATCAGAATATATGGAACAGCATATAGGGCAGGATAATACAAAAGATGGCATCTTATGATGAAAAGATGCCAACTTTTACATATAAGTCTATTTTATGGTTCTTGTCCGTGGGCTTTCCATCAGATTAAGCCTACCGGACATATCGCCTCCACAATCTACTATTATCTTATGTAATACTATGGCTGGGCTGAGAGGACGAATGGTCAGAATATGCACTCCGGCTTTTAAAGTTACATCAGGAAAAGTAACTTTGGATTCTATGATCCGTGCTGCTCCTGCAGGATACATTTTCGAATAGCAATTAGCCCAGGTTAAGTCTGAATTGTAGTTTACAATCTGTTCCACCCCATCATCTAAACGAATAGCATAGCTATGCCCACCTTTAATAAAAGGCAAGGTGCTATCTAATATTAAACGTACACATACACCGGACAAGTCTGATTTCAACCGCATTTGGTATATTAGTGATGCGCCAGAGACTGATTCGGTATATGGCATTAGAGAAAGTCCGGAAAGTGTGCGCCCCATATCCGGTATAACAGTCCATTGTGTCCCCGGTTTCTGTACAGACCTAGCAAAGCGTTCTGCCTCCATTACAACAACTCCATTATTCTCTTCATACTCATATCCTCCCATTTTTATAGCCTTGTCCGGAGAAGCATCCACACGGATTACTTTCGGCATTATGTTTCCTCCCTTCGGTTCATCCCAAGCAGTGTAACCAATATGCGTTTGATCCATCATATGCTTCCATTTGCCACCCGCAATATTATGATTATAATCGTCACATAATTCCGCATCTCTGCGAAAGCAATATTCTGCACGGTCTGCCCAAGCATTGGCACGCAAGTCATTTTCCATAGCTAACTGCCGATTCATAGCTACAGCGTAGTACATTTCATAAAGATTCGCCATAGCCTGTACGGGAAACAATATCAGTTCTTTATAAACATCGTGCATATTTTTCGGCAACAGAGTAAACTGACGAACAGCATGTGCTTCCAATGCAAGAAATTCATCTGTTACTGCTTTAAACTCACCACTTTGTAAATTGTAAGTTTCGTGGTCTAACATCTCTGCCGTTACACGAGCACAATATTTACAGTGAAGATTTAAAATCCGTGCAGCTTCATCAGCATGTTCGTCGCCAAATTGCTGACGGCAAAATTCTCTTGTATAATCCATCAGATTACCTGCATCGAATGCATTAGGATTCCATGCCATTTTCAGAAAGAAGTCTGTAGGGAATTCATTCGGTTTCAAATCACCCACATTCAATATCCACATCTTATCCACACCGTATGTATAAGTAAGGTATAATTGTTCCCACATATGCTGAATCTGTGTCATATTCAGCCACTGATAAGCACGCGGAGCACCATGTAAATCTACATGATAGTACATTCCATAGCCACCAGGATGACGCTTGGCACCCGGTTCAGGCAGACGACGGACATCGCCCCAGTTATCATCACATAAAAGAATCATCACATCATCAGGTATTTGCATTCCCCGATCGTAATATTCCAGAACCTCACTGTAGAGAGCCCACAATTGTGGGGTCTTAGAAGCTGGTTTACCCGTGACTTCTGTTATAATACGACGTTGCTCTTTTACTATGTTCTCCAGTAACTTTGTATCCGTATCAGGCCCCATAGGTGCATCACCGTCACCACGCATAGCAATAGTTACCACTTCTTCTTTACCTTTCATACGTTCTATGCCTTCACGAAAGAAACGATCAATGCCTTTTTTATTCGTTTGATAGTTCCAGGCTCCATACACTTTACGATTGCGAGCATATTCCTGGTGATTACGTGCCATAGGCTCATGATGAGAAGTACCGATTATGCTCCCCATCTCATCAGCTAATGGACTGTTCATGGGATCATCTGCATAAAAAGCAGCACTCCACATGGCAGGCCACAAAAAATTTGCTTTTAGACGGAGAAGTAATTCATATACATGCTTATACATTTTACTATTAAATCCTCCATAACGTTCCGTAGTCCATCCACCCATACAAGGCCACTCATCATTAATAAAAATACCACGATATTGTACAACCGGCTCTCCATCGGTATATACACCTTTCTTTATATAAATCTCCTTATGCGACTCAACCGGAACATCTGCCCACCAATACCATGGAGATATACCAATTTGGCACGATAACTCATAAATACCATAAATTGTACCTCTTTTGTCACTGCCTGCAATCAGTAATACTTCGCCTTCCACCCCTTCTATCGGATTTGTTACAGTGGTAATAATAAACTTTTCATTTTTACCTTTCAACTCACGAACATCCAATTTTTTCGCCTTCACTAATTGTTTTATCAACGGCGATTTATCAAAAGAACCTATAAGGATACGTAATTTTTGCGCTCCTTTATCAACTTGCTTTTTTGCACCTATCTTCAAATAAGGACGAGTATTCGTCACTCGAAAGAAATCCTCTTGCAAATTACGCACAGCCATTAATACCCCCTTATGCTCTTCATCAGCGCATAAAATACTGAAATTCGGTTGTTGGGTAGTGGTCAATGCCAGTGTTCCCTCTTCCTTATTAAAAGTAACAAACTTGTCCGCCGCCTTTAATATAGGCGCTAAAGCCAATCCAAGCAACAAGCCAATAATCTTAGTTTTTAATGATACTCTCATAATATAGCAAAATTAATTTGTTAGTCTATGAGACAAAGATAAAAGCCTATCCTACACCCGACAAAGAAGAGCGTTACAGATACATTCAGTGATATTACGACTTCGCAAACACAACCGTGTGTTACATCAAATAAGTTTTATGTTACACCTTCAATGATAAACGCAACATCACTTAATCTTTCTGCAATAGTAATATGACACCTGCTTTTGACACATTACATACCTTTGTTCCCAGAAAACAAAAAACATTTTTTATTAACCCATTAATTAATAGTAATAATGAAAAGCACTACTTATTATTTTAAGTTATCGACACTATTACTCCTGCTTAGCTTCATACCAATATGGGCTATTGCACAAAGTAATACCGTTAAAGGTACAGTGAAAGATACTTTCGGTGAAGCCGTTATTGGCGCAAATGTAACAGAAGTGGGCACCAGCAATGGTACCATTACGGACATTGATGGTAACTTCTCACTGAACGTTTCCTCCAAGGGGCAACTTCGGGTATCTTTCATCGGTTACCAGTCACAAACCCTGGACATTGCCGGACAAAAGACCTTGAACATTACCTTAAAAGAAGATACTGAGACTTTAGACGAAGTAGTAGTAGTAGGTTACGGTACCGCAAAGAAACGTGACCTGACCGGTGCCATTACCCAAGTAAAAGCTGAAAATTTGATGGCAACAGCACCTACTAATATTCAGGAAGCTTTGCGTGGTAAAGCAGCCGGTGTCATGGTAGCAGGAGGAGGTCTTAACGATACTCCAATGATTCGTGTCCGTGGTAACCGCTCTATCTCGGCCAGCAACGAACCGCTATTCGTCATCGATGGTGTACCCGTCAATGGGGGCTCAGATATCTTAAATCCCTCAGACGTCGCATCCATTGAAGTTTTGAAGGATGCTTCGGCAACCGCCATCTATGGTGCCCGTGGTGCAAATGGTGTCATATTAGTAACGACTAAAAAGGGTGAAACAGGCAAAGTCAATGTAGAATACAATGGCTATCTAACCATCAGTAAAGTAGATGAATATCGTCGTGTGCGAAATGGAGCAGAATACCTGGAATATTTACGTGAAGCTGACCGTAATTACATTTATGATGGTGAGGGCGGTTACAGTATAGACCCTAGTTGTACCTATCCTTCTATGACCCCCAGTTGGGAATATGACCAAAAGTTAGAATATGTAGGTTCTCGTGATATTTCGGGCTACGTTTTGGAATCTGTCAAGCGTGCTTGGGAAGGTGGTTCATATAATCCTTCTATGTTACGCACCTTTGATTGGCAGGGTGCTGGCATGCGTGATGAAGCTATTTCACAGAATCATAATATCAGCATACGAGGTGGAAGTAAGGATACCAAAGTCTTTATTTCCGGTTCTTTCATGGACAATAATGGTATCACTCCCCGCTCCTATCGGAAACGTTATACCCTACGCATGAATTTGGATCAAAATTTAGGTAAATATATCAGTATGGGAGCCACCAGCAATTTTGCATACTGGGAATACTTTAATGGTACCGGAGTGGGTGGTAACTGGAATCCATTAGGCACTCCGTACTATTCTCCTGGTGGTAGCGGTGATTATGGTGTAGGAGGAGATGTAACCCAAGATGGGGACCCTGCATTGGGTCTTGTACCCCACCCCACGGGCGAAGGTATGTTATGGAATCCCTTTTATGATTTTAGCGGAACAGAAGATCGTACTAAAAGAAATCGCATCGACGCCACTATCTATGCCATGATAAAATTAGATAATGGTTTGTCTTACCGAGTAAACTTTGGTACCGACTATTATAGTGGACAAGAACAGATGTTTTATGCCAAAGCATCAACTTCACAAGGGTTTGGTAATGCCAAAGCTGAACAAAAAGCAACTTTTGACAGGGGTTGGACATTGGAACATATCCTTGCATACTCAAAAACATTTGGTCAGCACAGTTTAAATTTGACAGCAGTACAGTCCACACAAAAATTCACACAAGAACCTCTCACTGCCAGCGGTGTAGGTATTCCTCTTGAATCTCAACTCTACTATAATCTGGGAAGTGCCACAACACAAGGTGTCACCAGTGGTTTTACTCAATGGACCATGATGTCATGGATGGGACGTGCCATCTATGGTTTTAAAGATAACCGTTACATGCTGACAGCTTCTCTACGCTATGATGGCTCTTCACGTTTGGCAGAAGGCCACAAATGGGTCGCTTTCCCATCCGTAGCATTAGCATGGCGCATTTCTGACGAAGCATTTATTAAGGATAATCTTAGTAGCATCAGTAATCTGAAATTGCGTTTCGGTTATGGTAAGACTGGTAACTCTGCCGTCAGCCCATACGAAACGATTGGTAAAATCACCAGTAGCCGTTACACTTGGGGAAATACGGGAGTCATAGGTTATGCACCAAGTTCACTTTCAAACAAAACATTGACTTGGGAAACTACCGGACAGTACAATATCGGCTTGGATTTCGGCCTGTTCAATGGACGCATCTCCGGTAGTGTTGAGTGGTACAAACAGAACACTTATGACTTACTGATGCCACGTGCTCTTCCTGAAGTATCAGGCTTTGGAAGTATCACGGAAAATGTAGGCGAAACAGAAAACACAGGTTTCGAGTTTACACTGGAAACAGTAAATTTCCAAAATAAGAATTTCAATTGGACCACCTCACTACAGTTTGCTACGAATAAAGAGAAAATTGTAAAACTGGCCAGCGGATTACAGGAAGATATTGCTAACATGTGGTTTGTCGGTCATCCGGTAGATACCTATTATGACTATGTAAATACCAAATATGTGTGGGGATACTCCAAAGAAGATATGGAAGAAATGGCAAAATTCAATGCTAATGGACATTCTTATAAACCGGGCGACCTGCGTTTCGTAGATTTAGATGGTAATTATAAAATAGACTCTAAGGATCGCACTATTCGAGGACAAAAGATGCCTAAATGGACAGCAGGTATGGGAAATACATTCCGATACAAAGATTTCGATCTTTACATCTTCATGTATGGCATGTTCGGGCATACCATTTACTGTGATCCGGGCGTAGGACATGACGGTCGTATGAATACTCGCTATGCTAATTACTGGACACCAGAAAATACTCAAACCCAGTTTAGAAAACCAACCAAAGGAGATGCCGATCAAGCTAACAGACAAGCCTACTGGTACAACAAAGGAGACTTTGTTCGCGTTTCAGACATCACTTTGGGATACAGCCTTCCCAAAAGTATCATTAAATATTTAGGACTGGAAAGAGCACGCTTTTATGTGCAAATACAAAACCCGTTTACCTTTACAAGCTATCCTAACAATGATCCGGAAGGCTCCGTCAAAGCTGGACGAACATGGGATCGCAAGCAAGAAGAATACAGTGATCCAATTACGATGAAGAATTATATCTTCGGTATAAATTTGACCTTCTAATCCATTAAAATTCATAAATATGAAAACTCATATCAAACATACATTTATTATTGGAGCATTAGGTTTCTGCTTAGCTGCCTGCTCTGACTTCTTAGACGAAAAAGGCTATAATACAGACTATAGTTACTATGAAACAGCCGATGGCATAGAAACTCTTGTAGCATCATGTTACCAAAATGGACGCGGCATGTTTTCCACCTCCAATACGCCTTCGGGTATCATCTTCCAGGAGATTGGTACGGATATGTATACCATTGGTGGTGATGGCGGTACTGATTTTGCTCTCTACACATCTACAATGAACCCTTCTAATGAAACTTTCTCCTCTTTTTGGACGGATTGTTATAACGGTGTGGCACGTGCCAATCTGGGATTACAGTACATCGCTTCAAACAAAGATATGAAAGAAGATATAAAAAGCATACGCGAAGGTGAACTGAAATTTCTGCGTGCTTATTATTACTCCGTACTGGTAATACACTATGGCGACTGTCCGTTACTTTTGCAACCTATAGATAAACCGACCTTCAATTTTACACGTGCTCCGCAGAAAGAGATTTGGGCACAAATCATCCAAGATGCTACAGATGCCTATAACCTGTTACCGTGGGCAGATGCTGAAGGTAAAGTGACAGGTGATTACGGACGTGTCAGCAAAGGAGCTGCCGGACATTTATTAGCCAAAGCATACATGTTCCGTTATAGCCAGAAGTGGGCAGGCAGCCAATCGGATAGCCATATGAACGAAGACCGTGGTGCAGAAAGTACAGATCTGGATAAAGCAATTAAATACGCAAGTGCCGTATGTCATTTTGGTAGCGAATCCGGAAGCGGCAGTTTACATGAATTAGCCTCTGATTATTCCGACCTCTGGAGATACAATCCCAAAACCGGAGGTCCGACTCCCGATGATTATGCTGGCTCTGAGATATTGTTCAATATCCAATTCTCCACAGATCACTTTTATAACAATCAACTGGCAACAGATGTAAATACAGGAGGTAACTGGCTTCATATGATGTTTACCACCCAGGCAGAAGGTATGCCTATGACCACTGCAAACGGAAACGGCACTGAAAGTGTTAAATGGGGTACAAGTAACGGCATCGGACGTGATTTGATAACAGGTAGACCCTGGAGAAGAGCATCTCCAACTCCTTTCCTGTATGAAGACAACGGATTATATGGACCACAGTATTATTCAAGCAATAAGCATGGTAAACTGATAGACTCAAGACTTTATAAATCACACATCTGGGTATACTATTGTAATCAGGCACCTAATGTTACTTGGACAACATTTTCTAATGCAACAGGCAATTTCGACCCTGCCAGTATCGGAGAAACGATCGGTAATCAGCGCTATGCTATCGGTGACACAGCTATCGTCTTTTCAATGGAAGATGTCGACAAACGTTTTTCTAAAGGAACCAAGTCAGAAAAATTGGCTTTTGCCCGCGCCATAGAACCATATTGGTATATTCCAATGCAATCAATCAATCGCCCAGGTCTGAATGAAAGAAGCGACCGTGATGGTATTCGTAATACTTATCCCAGTCTGATTAAATATCTGGATAGCCGGCGTACATCTGCCAACGATCAATCTGGTTACCGGGACTATTTCTGTTATCGTTTGGCGGAAACATATATCATGTTAGCCGAAGCTTTTGCCTTAAAAGGAGACTATACCAATTCTGCTGCAGCACTGAATATAGTACGTGAGCGTGCTGCATGGAAGGAAGGTGAAGAGAAAACTCCAAACTTCTACAAATATGATGGTGGTAACATAGCTAATATAAAAAAATCCACAGTAGAAGAGATGAAAGTAACAGCGGATTTCCTGAGCACAATGAACGATGATCAGAAGCTTATATTCTTCCTGGATGAATATGGTCGCGAAATGGAAGGCGAATTACACCGTTTCGAACAATTAGTACGTAACGGAGCCGATTTCTTTGTAGCAAGAATAAAAGAACGCAGTGCACTTGCTGCAGAAAACATCCAACCCTTCCATCGTTTCCGTCCGATTCCACAAAAACATATAGACCGACTGGAACCGGCAGATCCCAATCCACAGAATTACGGATATTAATCAATAGGTTCTCTATTAAATATATAAATTGTATATTACGGCCTGTAGTTTCTTGAAAGAGACTACAGGCCATTTTTATTATTCTGACAGTTTTCAGGATTCAGTCATGGGACCAATATTTCTCTACAAATTCTTCTGAAATCGTTTCCGATGATTTCATCCTCTTTCTTTTACCCTCCAGTTTCAAATCCTTAGTTTTGTCTTGCCAGCCAATCTTTGAATAGTAAACGCTACACCAAAAAGATCATTAAGCAGTAATTCATATTCACTCAAAAAGGTAAGTGTTGCCAAAGCAAAATAAAAAATTGCTTTGCGCAACACTTTTTTTTATTTTTGATGTCACGTTCGTCTTACACGTTCGTCTTAGTTATGTAAATGGAACTCAAACAATTTAAAATATCCGTTCTACCCCTCCGCAATAAACTATTGAATTATGCGCGGAAGCTGACTGAAAGTCCGGACGATGCCGAAGATGCCGTACAGGAAGTCCTGCTCAAGCTATGGAATAAAAGGCTTGAACTGGAACAGTACCGAAGTATCGAAGCATTCGCCATGACCATGACACATAATCTCTGTATGGACATGTGGCGTACTAAACATACAACCAACGTACCATTGGAATATGTACAAGATGCCACCCCCAGCGGAACACCGGAACGGTTGCTTGAAATAAAAGACGAAATTCGCCTGATGCATGAGATTATCAATTCACTGCCCGACTTGCAGCGCACCATCATGCGGATGAAGGATATCGAAGAGTACGAAACAGAAGAAATTGCCGACATCACAGGTTGTAATCCGGAAGCTATCCGAAGTAACCTGTCGAGAGCACGGAAGAAAGTGAGGGAAATTTACATGCAAACCATACAAGAAAAAATAAGGAGGAAACAAGCATGAAGATAGAAGAATTAATAGATCGCTATTTCGAGGGACAGACCTCATGTGACGAAGAGCGCGAATTGCGCCGTTTCTTCACACAAGAGAATATACCGGAATCCCTACAAGTATACCGTCCCCTGTTTGCCTGCCTGGATCAGGAAGCAAAAGCATTCCTGAAAGAAAGCATCCCTGCTAAAAAACTCTCTTTCCGTCGACGCTTCATTTATATGACCGGGGGAATAGCTGCCGGACTATTATTACTTATCGGCATTGCAGGTATACAACGTTATCTTCATGTCACTCCGGATAACTATGTCATCATCGACGGTAAACAATACACCGATGAGAACCTCGTACGCGAACAAGCCCTTGCCGCTTTCCGCGATATGCGGACTACGGAAGATGAAGTACTTGACCTGATGTTTGAATAATAAAAATCAATAGATATGATTATGAAAAAGCTCATTCGTACCCTGCTATGCTGCCTGCTGTTTCTACTCAGCACCGGTATGTACGCCCAAAAGGGGCTACAAATAGCTTCCGTATTTCAAAAATACGGTAACGAGAAAGGGGCCACTTATGTGGAATTATCGAAGATGTTATCCAAAACATGGGACATTACCCATTACCAAAGCCTAAAGCTATCGAAAGCCGAAAAAGCATTGCCTGACATTTACCGTTGCCTGGAAGCCGATCGGGAATATGCCAAAAAGATCAAAGAGGTAGTCACAGATGGACGTATTCAATCGGGATACTATCAGCTGCCTCCGGTAAAAGACAAAACCAATCGATTCATATTGTTCCGACTCGGGAAGAAAGGCGAAGCTACGCTTATCTATATCGAAGGAGAAATAGACAGCGATGACCTTGTTACACTGATATTCAGTAAAGACTAATATTGAAAATTATAAATCACAAATAATAAATCTTATGAAACGAATACTCTTTTTATTTCTGATCATGGCTTCAATGACAGTCGTGGCACAAGAAAGCATCCCGCAAGACACAACCCTCTATCTCAACGGACGGAAGGTGGTTATTAAAGAACGTGATGGTAAAATCAAAGTGAAAATGTATGAAGCGAAAGCTGAAAATGACACCATAGAAAATACTCAGGTATTTGAAGGTGTGTATCTGGACGGACGCAGCATTGAGCGAACCACCACAGTTTCCGTACCTTTCGTGAAGAAAAAGAAAGGCTACTACCGCTTTGATCCGCATTATCCTGCTATTTACTTCGGTTTCAACAAGCTGGCAAGCAGTACGTTCCAATATTCTGCCAAAGTACCACAACTTGGCTCTAAGTCTTGGGAATGGGGAATTAATCTGTTCAATACCGGCGTAGCTATTACACGAGACAATCATTGGGGATTAACTACGACTCTCGGGCTTGCACGCATCGTCTACAAATTAGATGATAACTATGGTTTCGAAAAAATCGATGGTATCACTGTTTGCCGACAAGCCGACGATGTAGATTATCAAAAGAGTTGGCTGCGCTATTGGGCTTTCCGCCTACCTATCAGCCTGGAATGGCAAACCAAATTTGGCAGTCGCCGTGCTTTCATTGCAGCTGGTCCGGAAATAGAATGGCGCGTGGGGGTTAAATCCAGAGCTAAATATGATAATAAGAAACACACTTTGAGCGATAAACTGAACACCCATCCACTTGGAATGAACCTGTTGTTGCAAGCCGGTTACGGTTGCCTGGGATTCAATGCCCGTTTTGCACTAACTTCCTTGTTTGAAAAGAACAAAGGCCCGGAACTCTACCCGGCTTCTATAGGTATAGGTTGGTACTGGTAAATCGTCCCGTAAGATAAGAAAATCTGTCCCACGAGATAAAATAATCCGTCCCCTGAGATGAAAAAATTCATTTCAGGGGACGGATTATTTCATTTCAGGAGATGATTTTAGTTGTCTCCTGTAATCAGATTCACAATCTTGGAGAATATAAAAAACATTGTTATCTTTGTCAGTAACATTAAAAATAATCATTTCATTATGACCAAAGAAGAATTAATGAGAAAAGCGATCGAACTCTCTACGGAGAATGTCGCTAATGGTGGCGGCCCTTTTGGTGCTGTCATTGCCAAAGATGGAGAAATTATAGCTACCGGAACGAACCGCGTAACAGCCTCATGTGACCCTACGGCACATGCTGAAGTCAGTGCTATTCGTGCAGCAGCCACAAAGTTGGGTACTTTCAACCTCAGCGGATGCGAAATCTATACTTCCTGCGAACCCTGTCCCATGTGTCTCGGCGCTATCTACTGGGCACGACTGGAGAGAATGTATTACGGAAACAATAAGACTGATGCCAAAAATATAGGTTTCGACGACTCTTTCATTTATGATGAGATCGCTCTAAAGCCCGCCGACCGGAAACTTCCATCGGAAGTATTATTACACAACGAAGCCATCAAAGCTTTTGAAGCATGGGCTGATAAGGAAGATAAAATAGCCTATTAAGAGCCTGTCGACAAGGAGTTAACTTCTTGCAAACAAACTCTTAACTTCTTGTCAACAAGAAGTTAAGAGTTTGTAAAAGTATTACTCAAAGTATTTTAAAAGCAAACTTCGAGAATTTAACCATCAAAATTAGTACTGAGCTAAAGGAATAATTTCAATTTTATATTTTCCAGAATTATATTTAGGATTTAGAACAGGTACATAAATAGGCTTTGGTGTATACGGTACTTCATTGTCTCTTCTTCTACGAATCGAGCTTTCATCTTCAGACTCACCAATATTCTCCATCTCATTCTTTATAACCACATCATCACCAAAATTTATTAGTACATCACCTAATACATCGCTATTCAAATATCTTGTAATAGTTGTCGATACTTCATGGCTCACAGTCGCAGACGCCCCCATTTTCGCACCTATTTTAACCACCGCTGCAAAAGTTGGATTAAACTCAAAGTTTGTAGCAAAAGTTGATGTTGTTTTGGTTACATTTTGCTCTGTTGTTTCTATATCTTTTTCTTCTATTGATATTGTTATTGAAGAGGAATAGTTCTCCAGATTCCAATCAAAAATAGGTATTGGCTTTGGTAAATAATATTTCTTGAAAGCTGCCATCGCTCCAACTGTTTTAATCTGAGTTTCATCACGACGCTTCTCACCATTATACCAAAATAAATCCTTGGGAGAGATTGATAACACTTTGATAATTTCATTAGCGACCAATTGGCTGCTACTAACATAGGTCTTCACTATAAACTCATAATTTCCACCATACCATTTTTCTATTCCACGACGAGCATTAGGGTTAAAGTGAGGATCATCATCTTGATCCGAAATGTCCCCATATACCTCATTTGGCTCACCTGTTAATTCAAAAGCATATATACACTCTGAAATATTATTTCGATACATTCCCATACCCTCCATTGTAGAAATGCCATAGTATATATAATCTCTTTGCCATACCCCATTTTGATCTGCGTACTTCTTTGCATCATAAATCCGTTTCAAATTATCAGGAATTTCTACAGCTCGTGTATTAGCCTTAGATGGAGTTATATTATTGAATTCATCATACTCAAAGGCATAATTAATTCCGTTATCAGCACGCATAATGCAGGGATTATCACTACTTCGTGTTGAGGCTGATTGCAATATAACTCTCTCTGACGGTTTTACCACAACTATAGGGAATATTGGTATTTCGTCATGATTAATAATATCCAAATTTCCAGTATTATCTACAAAAAGAATTTCATTTTCTTTATTTTTATAAGCAACATAAGGAATTTCCTTAGCTGTATTCCACCCTTCTGCCGAAAAGCTATCGTCTGGAAGGGAAGGAACAAAAATAGTAAGAGTAGGCATTTCCTTATACAAAGACTGTAAGTTCTCTCTACTTATATATTTCAATAAAAATTCTTCTAATGTTCCCCCTCCACTCAACTGTTTATTTTTAACCAGCATGTATAAAACATCATAGTCATGATCAAATTGTTTAATTGCCTCTTCTTTTATAAGCTTTCTTACGCCTTCACTTTCATTAAGAACTCTAGCTAAAGCAAATGAAAATTCACTTTTTAAAGAGTTAAGATCTACTTCACCATCGTTCTTTTCAATCAATGATGAATTTTCAGAATTTTCAATCATATTATCAGAACATGATCCTACAATAAATAGAGCTAATAGTAGTCCTACTCGTCTTAAATAAGCATTCATAATATTGACTTTTTAATAGTAAAACATTAAATCTATTTTAATTCTGCAGAACGTC
>OGQN01000013.1_pt1 | contig 230138 bp, 157 predicted proteins | sample 1553231 | NCBI WGS metagenome assembly OGQN01 (sample SAMEA2579950, study PRJEB22360) | human gut metagenome | biome: human gut; feature: human-associated habitat; material: faeces | place: Denmark | collected 2008/2010 | reverse complement strand
TATAAATGATAAATTAAAGTCCGCGTTCGTCCGCCTTATCCGTGTCGTCCGCGTACCCATTTAATTCATAACGGGATGGGAATGAATTAAAGATTACTGATGGACTTTTGTTAGTTTGTTGATAATCAGCCAATAGTATTTACCGATGATTTACTGCAAGATGTAAAAGCATTTACTGCCGGATGTAACGACCTTTACCCCTTATTGTAACGGCCTTTACATCGGCATGTAACGTCTTTTACTTCGGCATGTAAATGGAGTTACTGTGTGGAGTGAACAAAGTTATCATTTAACTCATTACATATTTAAGCTAGGCTGATGTTTTTGTTAGTTCAGCATCAGACTCATGTATGCTTGTTCCGAAGCAAATACTTTTTCTGTTAATTGCCCGATAGTTAGTTGCTCATGTGCGCCTGGAAGGCGTCTGTGACTATACATACATTTCCCTTTATTCAGGTAATAATAACCATTGTTGGCTGAAAGTTCGTTGTCAATGAGATCAATGTTCATTTCTTCCTCGGGATGTGCGGCTGCATAAAGTTGCAGTACAGGTTTGGCTTGAATGATGCGTATCATACCCAAATCGAAAGAGGTTTGGTCTTTTACGGGAGGTATGATGATATCAAGACTGTCGGTCTGCATGTCTTGGCAGATGTGGGTGAGCAGCAAACGCTCTGCTTCGGGAGTATCTGCAAATAGTTCATTTATAAATAGTTTGGAAGCTTCTTCATCGGGATAGACAATGGCAAGAGCGGCAATTCCAGATTCATTCGAAAGAGTGAAAATGCACCCACAACTCAGATTGAGGTCGGCCAGTATGACGTAGAAGTCTGTCTTTGTATGTTGCAGGCAGCAAGGGCGTTCCTGCATTTTGCGATTCAGATATTGGTAGACATCTTCATCATAGTCTGTGTAAGCCTGGAAGCACCAACCTGTCTCGGCAGATGAAGTGAGAGAAGGGGCATCCGTTTCATCTGTTGGCAAATGAAAAGTACGTTTACCGTAACGGAAAGCCGTTGCGTAACCTACGCGTGCATAATAATCGAATAACCAGGGCTCGGCAGGAATAAGGGTAGTAAATGCGATATCATTACGATACATGCGCCCGAATGCCTGAGATAGCAATTCTCGCATAACGCCCCGGCTACGGTAGTCGGGGTGAGTGCAAGCGCCCGAAATATATGCAGTTGGTACACTATTACCATGGAAAGTTATCGGATAGGGAAGCATCTGTAAGGCGGCAATGACTTCATCGCCACTTTCGATGGCAACATTCACGTCGCTGTTGTAACGAAGGCTGAAGTACATATTCACAAACTCGTCATTGTCGTTAAAACAAAGCTTCCACAGCTTCTTTACCTTTTCACGCATTATTTCTATCTCCTATTCAGATGCTTACTATCTTTATTGATTATTTATTACTTGCTATTAACTACTTAGAAGGATCTTACCATTTCACCGGATCTACAGGGGTATCTTTCAGGCAAGCCATATATTTCTCCAGGATAATCACCGGCTGGTAGGACAATTTGGCTTTGCGTAGTCCTTCGATACCCAAATCTTCTTCCCGGTTGATATAAGTATATTGTTCGGGAATATGATTGGCAAATTCATAATTTATCATGGTGTAGGCACCATCAATCGTAGTATCCGCTTTTTCTACATGTACGCCGAAAGTATCTTGGTTGATGGGCATACCGAAAGTGAAAGCTACAATTTTACCATCTACATAAAGAATACCTCCTGTCAGGCCAAGGGCATCGAAGTTATGCAGTGCATAGATGAGTGCACGACGTTCGTTACCCGTACCTTCGTGCTGGTCGCAGTTGTTCACTTTGCACCATTCGGCTTCCAGATCGAGACATTCCTGTATACGGTCGGAAGTGAGAGGAACATATTCATAATTAGTATAGGTCCGGCGGAATTTATTGAGGTGGTTCCGTTTGGCTTGGAATTTCTTACCGGTCAATGTGGCAAGGTCGGTGCGAAGATACAGGTAATCGGCATAATCCCTGTCCGCTTCGAAATGAAACTTATCAGGCATTATGGCTTCCAAGTCAGCCCGCATGCCTGCGCATACTCCGAGCATACAGAAGCGTTCACCTTCACGGTTGGCATCTTCTATCATATCCTCCAGCACTTTCTTTAAATCTCCGTTCCCGACTGGCATCATATATACCAATTCTTCTCCTGCCCAGAATTTCAGTATCAGGAAGCCGTCCTGTACTGCAAACTTGGTGTCATAAAGGAAACGCCAACTACAGAGATTGGAGAATGAAAGGTCACAGTTACGTCGGGGACTATGCTGTGTATAAGATGTAATGAGTTCTTTATCTTTAAGTTCGATGTCTTTAAATGATATCATATCGTCGTTTTCGTTAGTTTGAATATAAAGAATAACAAAGATAAGGAGAAATTGTTATAGCAAGCCTAATAATCGCAAAATAGTTGGCGTAAGTAGGGCGGTGAAAATGCCATTCAGTGTAAGCCCAAGACTGGCGTAAGCTCCGTATTTGCTACTGATATCCATAGCGGTGGAAGTTCCCACGGCATGGGCGGCAGCTCCCAAAGATAATCCTTGGGCAATCGGACTCTTAATACGCGTAAGTTTCAGGGTTTTTATTCCGACAATACTACCCAATAAACCGACACAAACCACTACGGCAGCCGTCAGTGCCGGAATGCCGCCTAATGTATCTGCTACTTCCATGGCAATAGGGGTAGTAACAGATTTAGGTGCCAATGAATAAATAATTTCCTGCGGTGCTCCCATCAGTTTGGCAATCACCACTACGGAAACTACCCCGATGATACAACCTGCCAATTGTGAAAGCAGGATCGGGACCAATTGCTTCTTTATGGCCTCCAATTGTAGATATAGAGGTACGCCAAGGGCTACTACTGCCGGTTTCAGCCAGAACTCAATGAGGTATCCGCCTTTGTTGTAGGTTTCGTAGTTGATATGTGCCATTTTCAAAAAGATAATCAGGATGGCGATAGTCAACAAAATGGGGTTAAGCAATAAAATACCAGTTTTCTTTTGCAACAGTTTTGAAAAGAAAAACACGCCGAAAGTAACGGCTAACAAGAAGAATTCGTTGTCTAAGTAACTCATTTGATTTTGCGTGCTAATTGATGAACCCACCCTGTAACGATTAAAACCAACAGGGTACTAACTAAAGAAGCAATCACTATCGGCCAGAATTGGGCAGCGATAATATCAAAATAAAGCATGAGAGCTACACCGGGAGGAACAAAGAAGAATCCCAAATTAGCAACCAGAAAGTCGGACAATCCCTGCACCCATTGCAGTTTAATCCAACCCAATTTCAGGAAAAGGGTGAGCAACAGCATACCTATGATGCTGGACGGAAGCTTGATATCCGTAAGAAAGACAACCAATTCACCCAAAGCCAGGCATCCGAAAAGGATGGCGCATTGACGAATCATACTACTATTACCTATTTATTATTATTAAATTCAACTCTCTTTGGGCAATAACCTTCTTAATAACTGACCAAAAGTTGAATTGTTTACTGAAAACGCTGCAAAGTTAGGTGTTTTGTAGATTGGCTGTCACAGTTTCCTGCGATATTTCTTTCTATTTGTACGTTTTGTGCCAGGTTAGTGTTAAATATTATAATAATTGCGGTTTGGAACACAAAAATGCCCCGAATTGCAATGTTGATATTGCAAAATTGTGTACTTTTGCGGCGTGAATAACACATCTACCGAATTTTTATACACAATTTATATATATGCAGAGATTAATTAATGAAATCGTTGAGCGTGCGAAAGCCGACCGCCAACGTATTGTTCTTCCTGAAGGAACGGAAGAACGTACTTTGAAAGCTGCCAATCAAATTTTGACAGATGGAGTTGCTGACTTGATTCTTCTGGGTAATCCGGACGAAATCAATGCTTGTGCAACAGAATGGGGACTTGGAAACATCAGTAAGGCTACTATTATTGATCCGGAGAATCATCCGAAGAAAGAAGAGTATGCACAATTGTTGTGTGAACTTCGCAAGAAAAAAGGTATGACTATCGAAGAAGCTCGTAAGTTGGTACTTAACCCGCTCTATCTGGGCTGTCTGATTATTAAGAATGGTGATGCTGACGGTCAATTGGCAGGTGCACGCAATACGACGGGCGATGTACTGCGTCCGGCATTGCAAATCATTAAGACAACTCCGGGCATCACTTGTGTATCCGGTGCAATGCTGTTGCTGACGCACGCTCCCGAATATGGAAAGAACGGTATTTTGGTGATGGGTGATGTAGCTGTTACACCGGTTCCGGATGCTGAACAACTCGCACAGATTGCGGTTTGTACCGCTCGTACTGCTAAGTCAGTAGTAGGTATGGAACCTAAAGTAGCGATGCTGAGCTTTTCAACTAAAGGTTCTGCTAAACATGAGGTTGTGGATAAAGTAATTGAAGCTGTGAGAATTGCCCATGAAATGGCTCCTGACTTGGCTCTCGACGGCGAGTTGCAGGCGGATGCTGCATTGGTTCCTGAAGTAGGTGCCAGCAAAGCTCCGGGCTCTCCGATTGCAGGAAGCGCAAATGTGCTGATTGTGCCGAGTCTCGAAGTAGGTAATATTTCTTATAAATTGGTACAACGTTTAGGTCATGCAGATGCAGTAGGTCCGATTTTGCAGGGTATTGCCCGTCCGGTGAACGATTTGTCACGCGGTTGTTCCATCGAAGATATTTATCGCATGATTGCCATCACTGCCAACCAGGCTATTGGAGCAAAAGAATAAAATAACTATTAAATCTGAATATATAAAATGAAAGTCTTAGTATTAAACTGCGGTAGTTCGTCCATCAAGTATAAATTGTTTGATATGGATCATAAAGAAGTGATCGCACAGGGTGGTATCGAAAAAATTGGCCTGCAAGGTTCTTTCCTGAAATTTACTTTGCCTAACGGTGAAAAGAAAGTTCTGGAGAAAGATATTCCCGAACATACCGTGGGGGTAGAATTTATTCTGGATACATTGACCAGTCCTGAATATGGTGCTATCAAATCTTTGAATGAAATTAACGCAGTTGGTCATCGTATGGTGCATGGTGGTGAGAAATTCAGCGAATCTGTACTACTGACACAGGAAGTACTGGATGCTTTTACCGCTTGCAACGATCTGGCTCCGCTTCACAATCCTGCTAACCTGAAAGGTGTAAACGCTATCTCTGCTATATTGCCTAACGTACCGCAAATTGGTGTATTCGATACTGCATTCCACCAGACTATGCCTGATTATGCTTATTTGTATGCTATTCCTTACGAATTGTATAAGAAGTATGGTGTACGTCGTTATGGTTTCCACGGAACTTCTCACCGTTACGTTTCACAACGTGTGTGCGAATTTCTGGGTGTGAATCCTGAAGGAAAGAAGATTATTACTTGTCACATTGGTAACGGTGGTTCTATCACTGCTGTAAAAGATGGTAAGAGTATTGATACCAGCATGGGCTTGACTCCGCTGGAAGGCTTGATGATGGGTACACGTAGCGGTGACATTGATGCTGGTGCCGTAACTTTCATTATGGAAAAGGAGAATCTGTCTGCTTCCGGTGTATCTGACTTGTTGAACAAGAAGAGTGGTGTAAAAGGTATCTTTGGAGTATCCAGTGATATGCGCGAGTTGGAAGCTGCTGTTGCTGCCGGTAACAATAAAATGGCCGACCTGACTGAAAAGATGTATTTCTACCGTATTAAGAAGTATATCGGTGCTTATGCTGCTGCTTTGGGTGGCGTGGACATCATTGTATTTACAGGTGGTGTAGGCGAAAATCAGGCTTCTTGCCGTTCAGGTGCATGCGAAGGTTTGGAATATATGGGTGTGAAACTGGATCTGGAAAAGAATAAGATTCGTGGAGAAGAAGCAGTGATTTCTGCTGAAGACTCTAAAGTGAAAGTTGTAGTTATCCCGACTGACGAAGAGTTGATGATTGCCTCGGATACTATGGCTATCTTAAATAAGAAATAATCCTTGAAAAGTTAATATGTTCGCAATCGCGATGTAATAATGAAGCCGGAAGCAATGCGGATTGCCTTCCGGCTTTATTTTTTAACAGTATCTGCTCCAAGCACTGGCTTAAAATCCTTATCTTTGCTTGTCTCTTAAGAGAAAGCGACATTTATTCAAACTACTTTAAATATACCAATTTATGAAAAGATTCATGTATTTATTGTTCTTTGTCCTGTTGGCAGGTGTGACGTATGCCCAACAGGCAAAGTATGTATTTTATTTCATCGGTGATGGAATGGGAGTGAACCAGGTGAACGGTACGGAAATGTATCTGGCTGAACAGGAAGGACGCATTGGTGTGACACCGTTGTTGTTTACTCAGTTCCCGGCTGTGGGTGTTGCCACAACTTTCTCTGCAACCAACTCTGTAACGGACTCTTCTGCTGCCGGAACTGCTTTGGCTACCGGAGTGAAGACGTATAACGGTGCTATCGGTATGGATGACCAGAAGAATGTGATTCAGACTGTTGCCGAGAGAGCAAAGAAAGCCGGAAAGAAAGTTGGTGTAACTACCAGTGTCAGTGTGGACCATGCTACTCCTGCTGCTTTCTATGCACATCAGCCTAATCGTAATATGTATTACGAGATTGCTCTTGACTTGCCGAAGGCTAACTTTGATTTCTATGCAGGTGGTGGTTTCCTGAAGCCAACTACTACGGCTGACAAGAAAGAAGCTCCAAGCATTTTCCCCATCATTGAGGAAGCCGGTTATACGATTGCAAAAGGTGTAGACGATTTTAAAGCTAAAGCTGCTCAGGCTGATAAGATGGTGCTGATTCAGAAAGATGATGCCAACCCTTCTTGCCTGCCTTATTCTATTGACCGCAAAGATGGCGACTTGACTCTTGCTGAGATTACTGAAAGCGCTATTTCTTTTTTGACTAAAGGTAAGAATAAAGGTTTCTTCCTGATGGTAGAAGGTGGAAAGATAGACTGGTCTTGCCATTCAAATGACCCTGCTACTACTTTCGAAGAAGTGATAGATATGGACAATGCTATCAAAGTGGCGTATGAGTTTTATAAGAAGCACCCCAAAGAAACTTTGATTGTGGTAACGGCAGACCATGAAACTGGTGGTTTAGGATTGGGTACAGGTAAGTATGAATTGCATTTGAAAGCCTTGAAGAATCAAAAACAATCTCAGGATTTACTTTCTGTTGCTATCACTGATTTGCGTAAGGCAAAAGGACATGATGTTACTTGGGAAGATGCCAAAGCACTGTTAACAGAAAAGATGGGCTTTTGGAAAGAGTTGTCTTTGACTTGGGAGCAGGAAAAGATGTTGCGTGATGAGTTTGAACAGTCGTTTGTAAAGAACAAGGTCGTGTTCGAAGAAACTCTTTACTCAAAGACTGAGCCGCTGGCTGCTTCTGCAAGAAAAGTAATGAGCCAGATTGCTATGGTAGGTTGGACAAGCGGCAGCCATACAGCAGGATATGTACCTGTATATGCGGTGGGTGCAGGCTCTAAGGAATTTGCTGGTAAATATGATAATACAGAAATCCCGAAGCGTATAGCAAAGGTTGCGGGATATAAATAATCAGATATTGATTTGTTTCAGGCGCGGATTAAGCGGATAATACGGACTGCACAATCCGTATCCGCATAATCCGCGCTTGTTGTATAATAACGTGCTGCTACTTCTACACTCATATTAGCTGTTATTACTTTAAGTCTTCCTTGACTATTTCGTCCATTTCTTCGAGGCGTTTCTTTCGCTCTTTTGCAGACTTTACTTTCTGATCCTTGTACCCAAGATCTGTACGCTCAGAGACCTCTTCACTGAATTCCTCGAATTCATCCTTTGCCGGACGACCATGCGGGTCGATATTCTCTTCGGCAATTGCATTATTCCTATAAATCAAATCATCCATAACTGTTTATTTTTAATGGTTTATGGATATATTACAAGATTAAAATGAAAAGGTTTCGTTTATTTCCTTTTTCTCGGGGACATTTACAGAAGATTAAATAGACGAAGCATCTGTTTACAGTGCCGGGAGCAGGTATTTCCAGATTAAATCCAGTTCAGCCTGCATATCTCCGATATGTGCTGTTACGGCAATAACGGCATCTTTTTCTGGGATTACGAGAATGTATTGTCCGTCTGCTCCATCGGCGCGGTAGGCATTGTGGCGGCAACGCCACATTTGATAACCATAACCCTGCATCCAGTCGTTCGTCTTCTCACTAATCTTTGATTTCTTGGCTGCTTCGGGATCCATTCCTGCCGGGAAAGAAGCAACTTGTTTGGCAGATGCCTCGGCAATCCATTCCTGCGGCAACACCTGCTGTCCATTCCATTTTCCTTTTTGCAGGAAGAGTTGGCCCATCTTGGCAAGGTCCTCAGTTTTGAGGTACAAGCCCCAACCGCCGCAATTGATTCCCTCCGGACTTTCTTGCCATTTCACATTGACAATCCCCAGTGGGCGAAACAGGCGAGGGTATAGGTAGTCCACTAACTTTTCTCCAGTTACTTTCTGTACGATGGCAGAGAGCATATAAGTACCAGGACTGTTGTATGCAAAGAATGTTCCCGGTTTATGATCTACGGGATAGGCAAGAAATTGTTCTACCCAACCTTTATCTGCATTTTTTGCTGCTCGTTCATTACTCCTGAGATCACCGTCATGTCCGCAAGTCATGGTTAGTAAGTCGCGGATAGTCATGGCTTCCAGGTTCTCACTTATATTTGCAGGCAACTGATCCGGGAAGAAGGAAATTACTTTATCCGTTAGTTTTAGTTTACCTTCGGCTATTACAAATCCTATGGCTGAGGCTGTGAAAGTCTTGCTGACAGAGTTTAGTACATGGGGCTCGTCTTCTTTTCCTTCGCTCATCCATTTTTCTGCAAGTACATTGCCATGCTGTACAATCATGATGCTATGCAGGTCTTGGCCGGCATTCTTCACCGCTTCCAGGTATTTTTCCATTGCTTTCTCCAGTTTCTTGGAGGGAGTGTTGCGGGGCAGTCCTTTGGTGAGTTGATTGATAGAAATCAGCTTGATGCCTTTCTCCTCGATGACTTGTTTTACACGCGGACTGGTAAGTAAGTCTGTGACGCCTTGCCGATCGAGTGCTACCTGTTCGTAGCCGATATGAAAGACGGTTTTCATCTCCTCATTGTCCAGTGCCGGATGATCGAGGAACAGATATCGTTTGCCTGCTTCCAGCTTATTCAGGGAACGTATGAAGCTTTCTTCCTTTTCGGCAGAGGTCCGGCTCGGACCGTCATAACCAATGTAGGTGAATTGATAATCTTGTGGTGAATCCATGCGATCAATGGAAGGAAGATTGTATTCTTTTGCCAGGCGTAGCACCAGTTCATTCACTTCTTTAGTGAATCCGGTGGACAGCATGTGCCCCGTTATATGGCTGAGTTGGGGAATATTTCTCAGTGCCATCTCAATCTGTGCGCGAAACTCCTGTTCTACCTCTTTTATATCCCATTTATTTTCCATAACCGATTGTCCCGGATAGGCGGGATTGGGTCCCATCATCGGATAAAAGTATCCGTTCTCATCCGTCAGGCTGGGGCAATGGGTTAAGGGACGCCATTTTACATTTTCCCATTCACTGGTAATCACTAAATGTAAACCGGCATCCAATCCCGGGTTCTCTTTTAGCAGACGGACTGCTTCCGGATACCAGGCGGCTACGGGCATTACTTCTACAGAACGGGCGATACCCGACTGGTAGGTTTCAATACAGGCTTCATTGACAGAATGGAATGCTCCGAGGTCATCAATGCGGATAGCAAGGGCAGGAGCGGACTGTCCCCATGCCGAAAGAGTGCCTGCAATAAGCAAACATCCGGCAAAGAGATATTTGTGACTTAAAAGGTTCATATCAGATCAAACAGTTGGTTGGCACTTTAAGGTTGCCGGGGGAGGATTATAGTTTGGTTTCTCCTTCGATAAAGTTCTCAAGGAAAAGGTTCTCACCATCGAAAACGGCATAAGAGAAATAATTAATCCAGTCTCCCAGTATGGTGATACGGGCGGTAGCGCTCAACATCAAATCCAGTTCGATGTGACGGTGTCCGTAGATAAAGTAATTAATATTCGGATGGCTTTTCAGATACTCTTTGGTGTAGAGTATCAGGAATTCTTTGTCTTCACCCATATACTCGGGTTCTTTACCGTCAATGCGTTTCAAGCGACTTTGCTTGGCCCAGTTCAGTCCCAATTCCATACTCCAACGGGGATGTATGGCAGAAAAAAGAACTTGTAGAAACTCGTTGTGAAACATGGAACGCAGGAACTTGAATTTCTTGTCAGGATCACCCAAACCATCACCGTGGGCGAGGTAGAACTCCTTACCGTATATTTCCGTTGTAAGCGGTTCGCGATGCATAATGACACCGCACTCTTTAGTCAGATAGTCTCCGCACCAAATGTCATGGTTTCCTGTGAAGAAGTGTACTTCCACTCCTATATCCGTCAGTTCGGACAGTTTGCCCAAGAAACGGGTATAGCCTTTCGGCACAACGGTCTTGAATTCATACCAAAAGTCGAACATATCGCCCAGTAAATATACGGCAGAAGCTTTGTACTTGATACTGTCGAGGAAGTTGACGAGGCGTCGTTCTTGTGTGCGCCCGTGTTCGATGGCACGTGAGCCGAGGTGTGCATCCGAAAGGAAATATACGTTCTTCATAACCGTGCTATTCTGCTTGTTACTAACTGCTTACTACTTGAGTACTTATAAGAATCCCAATTCCAACTTGGCTTCTTCACTCATCATATCCTTGTCCCATTCCGGTTCGAATACCAGATTGATGGTGGCAGCAGTGACACCGTCCACTGATTCCACTTTCTGGCGCACGTCTTCCATAATAAAGTCGGCTGCCGGGCAGTTGGGAGCTGTCAGGGTCATGTCAATGTTAACTTCTCCGCTGTCGGAGACATCTATTTTATAGATAAGTCCCAGATCGTACACGTTTACCGGAATTTCCGGGTCGAATACGGTTTTGAGCATCGCCACTATTTTTTCTTCTATTTCAAACTTGGTCATATTCGTATTATTTTAGTTAGGCAAAGATAGTTGAAACCGAAAACAGAAGCAAATTTATTTGCATTATGCTGAGCACAGACTATCTTCTTAAAGCAAAGCTAAAGAAATAAATTGAAACTACAAAGGAACGGGTTTTGAAAAAGCCTGTTATAGATACTCAGCAAACAGATTATTAAAGCCTTTCCCATCAAACATTACTCCCTTTCATTTGCATCCTTTATTGTGCTGATGTAAAAGATGCCATCTTTTGCAGCGAAACATGCTTTCTTTTGATGTGAAACATGCCACCTTTTGTAGCAAAAGATGCTATCTTTTGCAATGGTGCTAAGGGAGATGCGGGCGACTTCTTTTAATCCTTTCTCTCAAATCATTCTTTCATCGTTAAAACTATAATATACTCCGTCTGTTACAATAACATGGTCGATGAGGCGGATGTTCATGGTTTGGGCTCCTTTCTGGACAAGTTGCGTCAGGCGTTGGTCGTCTGTACTGGGGCGTGGACTGCCCGAAGGATGGTTGTGTATCAGGGCTATTTGTGTGGCACGCTGCATTAAAGCTTCACGCAGGATACTGCGTACATCAGCAGTAGTCTGGTCGATACCACCTCGGCTGATGCGGGATTTGTCGATGACGCGGGAGGCTTGGTTGAGGAGTAAAACCCAGAACTCTTCGTGTGCCAGGTCGCAGAGAAGCGGGTGGAAGATTTCGTAGATGTCTTTGGAAGAGCGGATGGTGGTGCGTTCCGGACGCTCTTGTAGTTTGCGACGTTTGCCCAGTTCCAGTGCTGCCATGATGGTGATACTTTTGGCAGGACCGAAGCCTTTGAAACGGGAGAAGTCCTGTACTTCCCATTTACCCAATTGGTTCAGGTCGTTACTGCAGGCGGAAAGTACTCGTTGCATAAGTGATACTGCACTTTCTTCTGTGTTTCCCGAACCGATAAGGATGGCAAGCAATTCGGCATCGCTTAAGGCTTCTGCACCTTTCAGCATCATCTTTTCCCGCGGGCGGTCTTCTTCCGCCCACTGGTTGATAGTTAGTTTTTCCATGTTGATTGTGAATCGCTCATCACTTATAAAAGTTCTTTTTGAAAGCTTCGAATTCATCTTTGCCAAGTATACAGCGGTTCCACCAGGCTCTCCAGAATCCCGTGCCATATCCGATAAGTTGGATAAAGGAGGCTGCAATGGAATAGATGCCGATACGCAGGTTTCGGTTCTGGATGGAAGAATCTGCACATACCAGTAGCGCATATAAAGCGATGGGCGTCAGGCTGTAAAGGCAGAAAGGACTACCAAGTAATAGTATAGCTACTCCCAATGTGAATGCAGCGGGCAAGAGATGAACAACTTTCAAAGACTCCGGATATTTCTTATACAGATTGATACGTGCAATCCCTGAATTGTGTACTTGTTTGAAGAACTTCTTTAAGTCTGTGCGACGTTTATGATACACCCATGCATCAGGAAACAGCCGGCAACGATAACCGCTTTTGAATATGCGGATACTGAAGTCTATATCTTCTCCGAAACGCATTTTAGAGAATCCCCCCAATGCGGCATATACATCTCGCTTGACCCCCATATTGAAGCTGCGTGGATAGAATTTATCCATTTTCTTTTTTCCTCCCCGGATGCCTCCGGTAGTGAAGAAGGAAGTCATGGAGTAGTTGATAGCTTTCTGTATATCCGTAAAAGACTCATGTGCCCGGTCCGGTCCGCCGAAGGCATCGGCAGGGTTAACCTGCAATTCTTTCTCGATGGCGGCAAGATAGCCTTTGGGCAGGATACAGTCAGAATCTAAAATGATCAGATACTCTCCGGTACTCCGTTCGGCACCATAGTTGCGGGTTTGTCCGGGACCGGAATTGGGTTTGTTATAATAGTGTATGTCCAGTTGCTTCTGGTACCTGTCCACTACTTTCTTGCAGGGGATGGAGGAACCGTCTTCCACAATCACGACTTCAAAGTCTTTGAAACTTTGTTCGGTCAGACTTTGCAAGAGTTCGTCCACTTCATCGGGACGATTATATACAGGAATGATGACGGAGTATCTCATAGGTGTTAGTCTTTTAGTTCGTTTTCTATTTCTTCAATACTGGGTAGGGTACTCTTGAAATCTTTGGGATAAAGCTGACTTAATTCATATTCAGAGATGCCAATAGGTAATATCGTACTTTCTAATGTGTATCGTGCCACAATTTCATTCTTTCCTTTGCACACTAATAACCCGATAGTAGGATTATCACCATCTTTGCGCAGTTCATGATTTACGGCAGATACATAAAATCCTAATTTGCTGATAAATTCAGGCTCAAATTCTCCGGCTTTAAGTTCTATCACTACATATGCTCGTAAACGAATATTGTAGAACAGCATGTCTATCCGGAATTCTTGTCCTCCTACGACGATGGGAACCTGATGTCCCATGTAAGCAAATCCGTTTCCTAACTCTAACAGGAATTTACTGATATTATTGACCAATGCTTCTTCTAATTCTCGTTCTATATATCCTTCTCTTAGGGTAAGGAAGTCAAAGTTGTAAGGATCTTTAGTCAATTCATGTGCCAAATCGCTTTGTAAAGAAGGCAAGCGTAGTGAGAAATTATTAATGGAAGCACCTTCACGCTGATAGAGTCCGCTTTCTATCATGTTGGTCAAGACATTACGACTCCAACCATGCTCAATAATTTTATAGATATAGAATTGAGCCTCTTTCAGGCTTGTACATTTACTGACTATTTTGATATGATGTCCCCATGGAACCTGAAATAGGGCTTCCTGCAATTGCGAAACAACTTGTTTCGTATTTGATTTCTCTTCATTATAAAATGAGTACCACTTTCTTATAAGTTCCAGGTTTCGTTTAGAGAAGCCTTGCATGTCGGGGAATGCTTCTGTTAGATCTGCTGATAACTGATTAAGAAACCCACTTCCCCATTTCGCTTCAGTTTGTTTTTTAATAATGTTCTCTCCCAAATTCCAGTATAATCGTAATAACTCCGTATTTACTTTTACCGCTGCCTTAATCTGACTCTGGCGGATACGCTGTTTCAGTTCGCCTATCCACTCTTTATATTCGTTGTCTGTCTTTATCAGTTTACTCATGGTGCAATTCTATTGCTTATTGCTTACAAAGATAAATCATTCTTTTCCGATAATCTTCCCAATCGTATATTCTTTTGCTCCCCTATAGAAAAAAACTGCCTGCCAGAAGTGTTTAATTCTTCTGACAGGCAGCTTGTATAATCGTAATTATGTAGTCGGGAGATCGGCTTATGCCTTCACACGGCTTACATAAGAACCGTCACGAGTGTCGATTTCAATTGTTTCACCTTCATTGATGAACAGCGGAACGCGCACAGTTGCACCAGACTCTACAGTAGCAGGTTTCAACGTGTTTGTAGCTGTATCACCCTTTACACCCGGTTCGGTATAAGTAACCTTCATCTGAACCTTTATGGGCATATCAGCATAAAGAACAGTTTCTGTAGAAGCGTCAGATACTACTTCCAGTACACTTCCTTCCAGCAGGAAGTCAACACCGTTGATCAAGTCGTGAGCAATGGGGTGTTGGTCAAAAGTTTCCTGGTTCATGAAGATATAATCTTCACCTTCTTTATATAAGAACTGATAAGGACGACGCTCTACACGTACGTCTTCCAGCTTTTCACCGATATTAAAGCGACGCTCCAGCACATAGCCATTCACTACGTCTTTCAGTTTAACACGCATGAAAGTGTTACCTTTTCCCGGCTTTACATGCAGGAAGTCAATACAGAAATACAACTTGCCATCCATACGGATGCAAGTTCCGTTTTTAATGTCTTGGGCATTAATCATACTAATATTTTTTATTTTAGATGTTATATAATTGTCTTCAGTGAGCTTTGCGGGTGCAAAAGTAATGGAAATCAGTAAAAATCGCAAAAAGTTTTGAGAGAAAAAGACTTAACTCTTGGTTATTTTGAAAAAAGTCCCTATTTTTGCAGCCCGATTACGTGAAATAATAACATAAAACAATATACAGTAATGAAAAGAACATTTCAACCCTCTAACAGAAAGAGAAAAAACAAACACGGTTTCCGTGAGAGAATGGCTTCCGCTAACGGTCGCAGAGTATTAGCTGCACGTCGTGCTAAAGGCCGCAAGAAACTGACTGTTTCTGACGAATACAACGGAGTAAAAGCATAAGCAAACTCTCTTTGTAATAAAGAATAAGAAAGCCGCAAAGAACTGATAAAGTGCTTTGCGGCTTTTCTATTTGCGCCAATTTGTTTCTTGCTCTATATTATTCTTCTATTTCCTTTCCTGCCTTCTTCCATTCTTCGAAACCTTTATCAAGGTCATAAACCACATAACCTTTCTCACTAAGGATGGCGGCAGCTTTCTTACTGCGTTTGCCACTACGGCAATACAAGGCTACAGGTCTATCTTTTTGCAGGGTTGAATCTGCTATTTCGGCAAAAGTCTTATCAAGCACATTAATGTTGATGCTCTTTGGAATGTGAGATTCTGAATATTCGGCTAAGGTGCGTACATCCAGACGTTGCATTTTAGGATCGGCAATCAGTGTGGAGAAATCTTCCACAGAGACGGACTTAAAGTCTCCTTTCTGCTGACAGGAGAAAAGTGATGAGAAAAACAGGCAAATGCCTGCAATAAAAGAATTCATTTTCATCTTATTAAGGATTATATTCAAATTCGTAAGTCGCTTCTTTGCCAGAATACGTGTTGATGCTGAAATAAACCGTTATCTTATTGATTCCATCCTCAGCATATTGCCGTAATGGGACGGATGCATAAGCACGTTTGGTATAAGCCTGTACATCTCCGCCATCATCATGATAGAGGGATAGGCGTACTGTCCGGGTTCCTGTTTCTATGTCCGTGATGGTTTCATCTTCTATAAAGTGGAACGCATGGCTTTTATTTTGTGATTTGATTTCCAACATTAAGTTCAGATAATCAATGCCCATCCAGATGCTTAATACATTTACCGGATCACGTTTTATTCCATCTTTAAATTTATCCTCGGGTTGTGGAACAGGAGATATTGCTTTCAGTACTGCATACAATTTTGCTCCGGATTCTCCATTGGCAGTTGCTGCCTTGCCATAGTTGCTGACAATGCGGAGGGAAGAATTGGCATCTATACGTGTGTTTGATGCATCTTCCACTACTGCAAGCGTCTCACCTTCATCTGTCAATATGGACTGCAAACTACCGTCGGCACCTGCTTGGGCAGTCAGGAAATCCAGTTTCACAGATGGATAATAGTAGTCGTCATCATCGCTACAGGAAACCAGTACACATAACAGTATAGGCAAAAGCCAGGATAAAGAAACCGGAAATTGTAACTTACCTTTCATTGTTTATTCTATTTCGGATTATCAGTTTGGATAGCCAAATAATTCGTCAACGGATTGGCATACATCAGCAATATTTTTTCACGCAAGAACGGCATATCTTTATTAGGCAATTCGATGCGGGCAAGTTGTTGGTCAATGTAATCCATGAAATGTTTCTTCTCTCCGGCCGTGTATTGACCGGCGAAGGTTTCAGTACCCGATAAAGAATCATGGGCTATGTAATTACCGGGATACAAACGATAATTCGCATGAATATTCCGGTCTATGAGTGCAGCAATTTCTGAGAATAACTCCGGCTTGGGAAGAGAACGGTCTAATTTAGCCAGTTCTCCATTGATGCAGGGAGCCACCTGGAAGTGTACATGTCCCTTTGCGCCGAACAGTCCGGTTTGCATATTCTTCAAGTCATCAGCTTGCGTTTTTTTGTAATCCGGTATATCCCGTTTCAACTGAAACTCCTGTGCTTTCAGGTAATCACAGGGATCGTATTCATATGAAATGGCCAATGGAACAATATTCATTTCAGTCAGACGATCAATAATATCGCCTTCTCCACCCATGGCAAGCATTTTGAGTACACTTTCCTGGGTGCGGTCATTGGAGTCTTTGGCACGTCCTTCACGCTGGGCAATCCAGATGGATTGATTCTTATCCTTAATGGTGTGGTGCATATAGCGTGACATGCGTCCGGAGGATTCCAACATCTGGCGCATGGTCAGGGCGCGTTGTACAATGAAGGATTTGTTGACACGTACGAACTTCTTAATCCAAGGATAGATCAATAGATTATCACCGATGGCGATTTCTACCGTGTCCATGCCTTTGTCTATCAATTCTACTGACAGGAAACCAGAATCAAGAATAATGTCGCGATGGTTAGAGATGTAAGTGTAAGCAGATTCGTGCTCCGGCTGTGCTGTATGGTCTAAAGTCACTCCCTGAGTCGTATCTCGGGAAAACTTTCTCAGAATAACGTAACAGAATGCTTTCTGAAACTCTAATTTTGTCTTGCAAGCACGCATTTTCTGTGCAAGCGCCTCAAAAGGAACTTCTGGAAAGACAGCAGACGCCACCTGCTGGAAAGCCGGATCGGCAATCAATTCCTCGTAAATCTGAGGGAGTTCCTCGTCATGATAAGGGCGGATTTCATCAAATTCCATATTCATAATGATTAACGTTTAGTTGGTTGTGAATAGTGAAGCAGCTGAGTGCCAATCACTAATCATTAACCCTTAGTCACTAAAACTGGTTCTCAATTATATCAGTCATTACATCTTTAATGTCTAAACCTGCGGCACGTACCTGTTGGGGTATAAAACTGGTGGCTGTCATTCCGGGTGTAGTGTTCACTTCCAGCAGGTTGACTTTGTCTCCGGCAGTGATAATATAATCTACGCGGATGATGCCTGAAGCACCCAGAATATCATAGATGGCTGAAGTCAAAGTCTGTATCCGGTGAGTCAAATCGTCGGAGATACGGGCGGGAGTAATTTCAGAAACCTGTCCGTTATACTTGGCGTCGTAGTCGAAGAATTCATTTTCTGTTACTACTTCCGTAATAGGGAATACTACTGAATTCTTTTTTGTCTTATAGCAGCCGCAGGTTACTTCCGTACCTTCCATAAAGGCTTCCACCAGGACTTCCTGTGCCTCATCAAATGCCTTAACAATGGCAGGCTGTATTTGTTCTTTGGTCTTCACCTTTGTTACGCCAAAGCTGGAACCACCCAGGCTGGGCTTGATGAAACAAGGCAAACCAATCTTTTCTATTACATCTTCATCGGAAATAGACTGTCCCTGACGGAGTACTAAAGACTCTGCAATGCGCACACCGAATACTTTGAGATATTGGTTGCACGCAAACTTATCGTAAGTAAGTGCGGCTGCCAGCACACCACAACAGGAATAAGGTATATGAAGAAGGTCGAAATAACCTTGTAAACGTCCGTCTTCACCCGGAGTTCCATGAATGGTGATATAGGCAAAGTCAAATGTCACCTTCTTGCCATCTACCTGAAAACTGAAGTCGTTCCGGTCGATGGGAGCTTTGTTGCCGTCAGGAAGTTGCACGTGCCAGTCGAGCCCGTGCATTTCGACGATATATAATGTATACTTCTCCTTATCGATAAAGGAATAGATTCCTTGCGCACTGCGCAGGGAAACCTGAAATTCGGAGGTATCACCTCCGCAAACGATAGCAATCGTGCGTTTCATTCTAAATCTCTGTTACTGATATAGCCTCTCCATTTGTCTATCAGCTGGGTCATGTCGTCGGGCATTTCAGAAGTGAAGTACATTTCCTCACCGGTGGCGGGATGTACAAAGCCCAGCGTCATTGCGTGTAATGCCTGCCGTGGACAAGTATCGAAGCAATTGTTTACAAACTGTTTGTATTTACTAAAATGAGTACCTTTCAGAATTTCGTGTCCGCCATAGCGCTCATCATTAAATAGTACGTGGCCGATGTGTTTCATATGTACACGTATCTGATGGGTACGTCCTGTTTCGAGAATACACTCCACAAGGGTGACGTAACCCAGACGCTCCAGTACCCGGTAATGGGTAACAGCATGTTTACCCTGGTCGTCGGGCAACACGGTCATCTGCATACGGTCTTTGGGATTCCGGCCGATGTTGCCTATAATGGTTCCTTCGTCCTGTTCAACGCTTCCCCATACCAATGCACGATAACGTCGTTTGGTGGTTTTGTTGAAGAACTGTATGCCGAGATTGGTTTTGGCGTCCGGTGTCTTTGCTATAACGAGCAAACCGGAAGTATCTTTGTCAATGCGGTGCACCAGACCGACATGCGGGTCGTTGGCATCGTAATCGGGATGATCTTTCATGTGCCAGGCTATGGCGTTCACCAGAGTTCCGTGGTAGTTACCGTGCCCCGGATGCACAACAAGTCCGGCAGGTTTATTCACTATCATGAGGTGTTTATCCTCATAAACAATATTGAGTGGGATGTCTTCGGGAATGACCTCATTTTCATAGCGTGGACGGTCCATCATAATGGTAATGACGTCCATAGGCTTTACCTTGTAGCTGCTTTTGACAGGCTTGTTGTTAGCCATTACAAAACCTGCTTCTGCTGATTTCTGAATGCGGTTGCGTGAAGCATTTGTCAGACGATCGAAGAGGTATTTGTCTACGCGCATCATTTCCTGTCCCCTGTCCACTACCACACGGAAGTGCTCATAGAGTTGTGCCTCATCACCGACAGGTTCTACGTCGTCCAGGTCATCATCAATCGTTATGTCATCCGGCAATTCTTCTATCATTCCTCGTTTTTTCTATGTGTTATTATGATTGAAAGTCGCTTATTCCCCGAATATTATGTTTAGAACCAAGAGTCATCAGTGGCAGAATCACCGGAAGAAACAGTACCTGTGGTTTCCGTATTCGTAGAATCTGTCTCTTGAGCTAAGGCTCCGCCATCCCCTACTATTAAGGTAAGTGTGGAACCTACGGGAACTTTCTCGCCATTGGTCAATGTACGTCCTTGGTACTTCACACCATATACCCAATCTTTTTCACCGGGTATGTATTGGTTTTCGGATAGCTTGAAACCGGTAGCTAATAAGCGTGCCTGCGCTTGACGCATGGAACTATTATCTGCTACATCGGGAACGATTTGTAAAGGCACATTCAGTGTATTTATTGTCAGATAGATGGTACGTCCTTCTTTTACCTTCTGTCCGGCAGCAGGACTATGTTCGAGGATGCATCCGGCGGGTAAGTTCTTTACGTAGCTGGAGTCGGAAACAATACAGGTCAGCCCTTGGTTGCGGAACATTTTCTCGGCTTCAGTCACTCCCATGCCTTTTACATTGGGCACTACTACCGCTTCGCCGTGACGGGTATATATATCCAGTCCCTTCAAAACTCCAAACAGTACAAGGGCAACCACAACGATCATTGCGATCAGGTTTACCCAGAAAAATTTATTCTGTCGGAAAGAAAAAAACTCTTTTATTGTCATAATCCTTAGCGTTATTTGGGGCAAAGATAATGTAAACCGAAGGCAGTACAAAATAAGCTTGCTTATTTTTAATGTTGAGGTGCAGCTTATCTTTGCTTTTTGAGCAAAAATACAAATTTCGCCTTAGAGTGTAAGACAAACTAAGGCGAAATTTATATAATAGTTCAATGTCCGCTGTCCGGATCACTTTTTAAAGTGACTCGAGTAGTCTTTTCAATACTACTGTAGCCGATATTTCACGGTTGGCGGCTTCGGGGATTACAATGGATTGAGGGCTTTCGATGACATCATCCGTTACAATCATATTACGGCGTACAGGCAGGCAGTGCATGAAGTAGGCGTTGTTGGTTACAGCCATTTGGCGATCACTTACTGTCCATTCGCGGTCTTTACTTAGAATTTGTCCGTAATTATCGCCGGCGTAGGCAGCCCAGTTCTTGGCATAGATGAAGTCTGCACCTTCGAATGCTTTCATCTGATCGTATTCTACGCGGGCATGTCCTACAAATTGCGGGTCGAGTTCGTAGCCTTCGGGATGAGTGATGACGAAATCGTAATCAGTAGCATTCATCCACTCTGCAAATGAGTTAGGCACGGCTTGTGGCAATGGACGCGGATGCGGTGCCCAGGTCATTACTACTTTGGGACGTGCCGTTTTCTTGTATTCTTCAATAGTGATGAGGTCGGCAAAACTTTGCAATGGATGGCGCGTAGCTGCTTCCATTGAAAATACAGGGCGTCCGGAATATTTAATGAACTGGTTTATGATGATTTCGTTGTAATCATCTTCTTTATTCTCGAATCGTGCGAAAGAGCGTACACCGATGATGTCGCAATAGCAACCCATTACGGGGATAGCTTCCAGCAGGTGCTCCGGTTTGTCTCCGTCCATAATGACTCCGCGTTCCGTTTCCAGTTTCCATGCTCCCTGGTTGATGTCCAGTACGATAACATTCATACCCAGGTTTGTTGCAGCTTTCTGCGTGCTGAGGCGGGTACGCAGGCTTGAGTTGAAGAATATCATCATCAACGTCTTGTTTCGTCCTAACTCTACGTATTTGAAACGGTCTTTCTTAATCTCAAATGCTTCATCCAGTGCAGCTTTCAGATTTCCGATGTCCTGCACACAAGTAAACTTCTTCATCTTATATATTTATGATTTATAATTTATGATTTATGGTGGCGGCTTTGGCAGATCATACTTATCACTCTACCACTTATCACTCCCTTATCTGTCCTTCGCCTTCGATAATCCATTTATATGTGGTGAGCTCTTCCAATGCCATCGGGCCGCGGGCGTGAAGCTTCTGTGTACTGATGCCGATCTCGGCACCCAGTCCAAACTGCGCTCCGTCCGTGAAGGACGTTGGTACGTTGACATACACACAGGCGGCATCCACATCACGGCAGAACTGTTCGGCATGAGCTTTATCATTCGTTACGATACATTCGCTATGCTTGGAGCCGTATTTTTGGATATGTGCTATGGCTTCGCGGATAGACAGGACGGTTTTGATGGACATTTTGTAATCCAGAAATTCCGTTCCAAAATCTTCTTCCGTAGCTTCTTTCAGTAAATCGGTGGGATAGCTGCCTTTCAGGGCGTTGTATGCATGTGTATCTGCGTAGATTATCACATGGCTATCTGGCAACGGAGCACAAAGTACCGGTAGGTCACTGAGGCGCTCTTCATCAATCAGCAGGCAATCTAAAGCGTTGCATACACTGACGCGACGGGTTTTGGCATTATTGATAATGGCAGCACCTTTTTCCACATCACCATAGCGGTCGAAGAATGTATGGCAAATACCTGCACCTGTTTCAATAACCGGTATGGTAGCATTCTGACGCACAAAGTTGATGAGGCTACTGCTGCCACGGGGAATAAGCAAATCCACATAGCCCCTTGCATTTAGCAGTTCGGCTGTCGCTTCTCTGTCGGCAGGCAATAATTCTACGATATGAGGGTTGACTTGGAAACGTTCCAAAACTTCGTGTATTACGCTAATAATAGCCCGGTTGGAGTAGTCAGCATCGCTACCGCCTTTCAATATGCAGGCATTGCCGCTTTTCAGACAAAGTGCGAATACGTCGAAACTAACGTTCGGGCGAGCCTCGTATATGATGCCGATAACACCGAATGGAACACTTATTTTTTTAAGTTTCATTCCTTTGGGGTGTGTATTCTCCTTCAGTATATGCCCTACGGGAGAGGGGAGGGTAGCTACGTTGCGTGTATCCGCGGCGATGCCTTGAAGGCGTTCGGCGGTTAATTTCAGTCGGTCGTACTTCGGATCTTTAGGGTCCATCCTTTCCAGGTCTTTCTTGTTTTCTGCAAGAATAAAGTCTGACTTTGCCAAGGCGGCATCCGCTACAGCCAGCAGTATCTGATTGATTTCCCGGTCGCTTAACGATAGCAATTCCCGACTGGCTTCCTGTACGGTGGCAAATACTCTGTTTAAGTCCATCTTCTTTGTACTTTTTGTAGTTTATTATTCTGCAAATGTAGTAATTATATTGGGAATGCCTGCTTTATCTCTTTGAAAAAGAATGTGTAGAGAAAGGAGGGGATGACAGGGCTCTATATATCATTCTCTCATTTTTGATGGGTTATGAACAAAATGTGATAAGGTGGTAAGGTGATAAAGTGATAGCGGGGTAAGACTCTGTGATATATAGCGCAGCTACTTTATCGCCCTATCACCTTACCACCTTATCACTCCTTTATTCTTTCCTTTCTCGATATGAGTTAAATGATGATTCATCGTACATTTCATCAGTTGGTAATTATCTTTACAAAAAAAACGTAAAATTCTTCCTTTTCCGCAGCTACTCCTCCGACTCGTTGAGTGAATCTGATTCAGTCAGGGACTGAATTCCTTTCACTCACTGACTGAATGCCTTTCAGTCCCTGACTCATTGTACCCCCATTCAGAAGGCATCTGAGAGGGGGTGGGAAAAGTGACAAGACAAGAAAGGAAAGAAATAAAAATTACACACAAAAAAACATAGGTTGATTCATTTTTGATGGGTTATGAACAAAGTGTGATAAGGTGGTAGGGTGATAAAGTGATAGCGGGATAAGACTCTTTGATATATAGCGTAGCCACTTTATCACCCTACCACCTTATCACTCTTTTATTCCTTCCTTTTCCATTTTGAGTAAATTTCATCGTCCGATATGCATTAATATAATTTTAAGTCGATATTAATGCATTTTAATCGATTTTATTAATGAGATACGCTTTTCTTTGCATCTGGAAAATGTAAATTTAAGAATCATGAAAAACCGTTTAATAAGTCTGTGCTTGCTGTGTGCTTGCTGTGTGATGGCCAAAGCTGACGATCTGAAGCTGTGGTACAGGCAACCGGCTAAAGTATGGACTGAAGCATTACCTCTGGGTAATTCGCGTTTAGGCGCCATGGTCTATGGCGGAGTAGTTAACGAGCAGATACAGCTGAATGAAGAGACTGTTTGGGGTGGTGGTCCGCACCGGAATGATAGTCCGAAAGCACTCGGTGTATTGCCCACAGTTAGGGAGTTGCTTTTTTCCGGACGTGAGAAGGAAGCTGAAAAAATAATTGCCGACAACTTCTTTATCGGACAACACGGCATGCCATTTCAAACCATTGGTAGCCTGATGCTGGAATTTGATGGACACGCTGACTATTCCGATTATCGCAGGGAACTGGATTTGGAGAAGGCAATAGCCTCCGTACGCTATAAAATAGGTGAAGTAAACTATACCCGTACCGTGTTTACATCCTTGGCAGATAATGCTCTGATTGTGCGTATCGAAGCCGACAAACCGGGAGCAGTCAATTTTACCACTCGATATAGCACTCCGTACAAAGAATACGAAATAAAAAAGAATGGTAAAAGCCTGCTGCTGTCCGGACATGGCTCTGCACACGAAGGCATTCCGGGTGCCATCCGCTTTGAAACCCGTACGCAGATAAAGGCCGAGAAAGGCAAAGTCAACGTCACCAACGACTGCATCGAAGTGAAAGGAGCAGACGCAGCAGTGATCTATGTAACCGCTGCCACCAACTTTGTCAATTATAAAGATGTAAGTGCCAATGAAACCCGCCGTGCAACAGAGTTCTTGTCGCAGGCCATGAAACGCCCCTATGCACAAGCCCTTGCTGCTCACGAGGAGGCTTATCAAAAGCTGTTCGGACGTGTCTCGCTGAATGTAGGTGCTTCCAGCAAGGAAGAAACTTCTTACCGCATTAAGCACTTTAACGAGGGAAAAGACCTGGGATTGGTAGCCCTGATGTTCCAGTTCGGACGTTACTTGCTTATCTCTTCTTCACAACCCGGTGGGCAACCTGCAGGTTTGCAAGGTATCTGGAATCATGAATTACTGGCTCCATGGGATGGAAAATACACCATTAATATCAATACAGAGATGAACTACTGGCCGGCAGAAGTAACCAATTTGCCGGAAATGCATCAACCTCTTTTCCAAATGGTGAAAGAATTGTCCGAGTCGGCACAAGGCACTGCGCGTACCTTGTACGATTGTCGGGGCTGGACGGTGCATCATAATACGGACTTGTGGCGCATGGCCGGTCCGGTGGATGGTGCTTCGTATGTTTGGCCTTTGGGTGGTGCGTGGCTCAGTCAGCACTTGTGGCAACATTATCTTTATACAGGTGACCAGGCTTTCTTGCAGACTGCTTATCCGGCTTTGAAAGGGGCAGCCGATTTCTTCCTCGATTTCCTGGTAGAGCATCCTAAGTACGGTTGGATGGTTTGTGCGCCGTCTATGTCTCCCGAGCAAGGTCCTCCGGGAACGGGAACCATGCTGACCGCCGGATGTACCATGGACACTCAGATTGTACTGGATGCACTGACTTCGGTACTGTCCGCCACGAAGTTGTTATATCCCGGCCATACATCGTATTGCGATAGCCTGCAAAGCATGATCAAGCGCTTGCCTCCTATGCAGATAGGTAAACATAACCAGTTGCAGGAATGGCTTGCCGATGTCGATGATCCGAATAATGATCACCGTCACGTCTCTCATTTGTACGGGCTTTACCCAAGTAATCAAATTTCTCCTTATGCCCATCCGCAGCTTTTCCAGGCCGCCAAGCGTTCGCTCCTCTATCGGGGTGATATGGCTACGGGATGGTCCATCGGTTGGAAAATCAATCTTTGGGCACGCCTGCTCGACGGGGATCATGCGTATACGATTATCAAAAATATGCTGAAGTTGGTGGAGAAGGGTAATCCTGACGGACGTACTTATCCGAATATGTTCGATGCACATCCGCCTTTCCAGATTGACGGAAACTTCGGTTTCACGGCAGGCGTGGCCGAAATGTTGCTTCAAAGCCATGATGAAGCTCTGCACCTGTTGCCTGCCCTACCCACGGCATGGAGCAAAGGTAGTGTAAAAGGTCTGGTGGCACGTGGTGCTTTCGAAGTTGATATGGACTGGGATGGCGGTGAGCTGACGACGGCTACTGTAACTTCACGTATCGGTGGAAACCTGCGTATACGTTCGTATGTACCATTGGAAGGTGCTGGTCTGAAAGAGGCTAAAGGTGATAATCCGAACCCGTTGATGAAACGTGGAGATATCAAGGAACCCTTGGTGGCCGAAGGACTAAGGGCACAGTACCCCATCTTGTACAGGATATATGAGTATGATATACAGACTCGACCGGGAGAAAAGTACACATTGCAAAGAGCTTTTTAAAAAGGCGATATAAATGAAATAGGTTATGGTAAAAAGAATAAATTGGTTTATTGTATGTTTGCTGTTTTCAATAGGTGTTACAGCACAAGCTGCTGGCAAGCAGTATAATTCGTACAAAGGATTGGTGATGGTCGGTTATCAGGGGTGGTTCAATGCCCCTGATGACGGTGCCGGCCGTGGCTGGTATCACTATACCGGGCACGACGGTTTTCGTCCCGGTTCTTGTACGATTGATTTCTGGCCCGAAGTGTCGGAGTACAAGAAACTGTATAAGACGGAATTCAAGTTTGCCGATGGTACTCCGGCTTATACTTTCTCTTCGCATGATGAATCTACGGTGGATACTCACTTCAGATGGATGAAAGAGTACGGACTGGATGGAGTTTTTATGCAACGCTTTGTAGGCGAGATTCGTAATAAGAGCGGATTGAATCACTTCAACGTAGTACTGAATTCAGCGATGAAGGCTGCTAATAAGTATGAACGGGCCATTTGCGTGATGTATGATCTGAGTGGTATGCGTCCCGGTGATGAAGAGGTTCTGCTAAAGGATATTGCCGACATAGCTCAGCGCCATGCTTTAAAGGATCATACTAAGAACCCGTCCTATCTGTATCATAACGGAAAACCACTGGTTACAATCTGGGGTGTAGGGTTCAATGACCGTCGCCGCTATGGTCTGAACGAAGCAGAAAAGATTATTAATGGTCTGCAAGCACAGGGGTTTAGTGTTATGCTGGGAGTACCTACGCATTGGCGTGAACTGAATGGTGATACCGAGTCGGACCCTCGCTTGCATGAATTGATAAAACGGTGTGATGTTGTGATGCCGTGGTTTGTGGGACGTTATAATGAGAATTCATATCCCCGTTATCAGAAATTGATTAAAGATGATATTGTCTGGGCTAAGAAAAATAAAGTAGATTATGCTCCTCTGGCTTTTCCGGGCTTCTCCTGGCGTAACATGAAAGGTCATGAGAATAGTGTGCAAATACCGCGCAATAAGGGTTCGTTCCTCTGGAAACAGTTATCCGGTGCTATCAAAGAAGGGGCTGAGATGATTTATGTAGCCATGTTTGATGAAATAGACGAGGGTACAGCCATCTTTAAGTGTGCTAAGAAAGTTCCTGTTGGTGCCAGTACATTTGTGCCCATTGAAGAAGGGATTGGAAGTGACCATTATTTATGGTTGGTAGGTCAGGCCGGTAAAATGTTGCGTAAAGAAAAACCGTTGGAAATGAAACAACCGGAACGTAAATGAGTCAAAGTAGAATCCGGATAATAATATAAGAAACGTCTGACTTGGGAGTATCCAGGTCAGACGTTTTTCTTTTGGAGTATCTATTTATTTCAGTTTTGTTCGTCGATAATTTCCATTAAAGAGAACTTGTATCCTGTTCCCAGTGAAGCAACATATTCTTTGCAGAAAGTATCATAGACGGTCTTGGCAAGCCCTTTCTTACCTTGCTGACAAAGAATGCGGCATTTTACACAAAGAGCTTCCTCGTTGATGTAGTCATGTTGGAATAGTGTATCTGCGATTTTTAGCTTTAACGTCTCCGAGAGGTCTTCCCGCTTCAGTAATCTGCAAAGCAGATCGATAGTGCTATTTGAAAAATCGTTTTTGAACGTATCGATCCAATCAGTTTCCATATTAGGTAACATCATACCACGTAGCAATAACTCGAGCAGCTTCTCTAAGTTCTGGCTATTATTCTCTTTATATAAATGAAGTGCTTCCAGATAGTCGCAAATTGTTCCTTCTTCAAACTGTATGCTCCAGAAGCCATTTTGATTCAATATTTTGATATCACCTACTTTTTCCAATAAACCGCGTAGTTTACTCATATATACATTACGGTTGTTCTTGGCAGATTCATCTGTCTTGTCATACCATAATAGTTGGATTAGTTTATGACCAATGATTCCTTTGGAGTCTCTTCCGGTATAGAGCACAAGCAATATCAATAAGGCCTTAAGGGTCGGAGTAAATAAGGCTGTAATGTCATTGCCCTCTTTGTCCACAACATGGAAACCACCAAAGAAGCAAACACATCCCTTGGAAAAATCATAATTGTGGAATGTCGTTGTCTCTGTGTGTATGGGCATTTCTATTTTTATCTCAGATATATCATTGATTAGAGAGCCATTCGCTGTTTCTGATGGGAGACTGTTTGTTTCCGCTTTCTTGTTGTTTCCGCTGGTGGTCTTAACCCGGTTTATTTCAGCCTTTTTCTTTCTATAATAGAAAACTCCCATTCCGGCAATAATCAGTACCCCAACTATGATGTACAGCCATATAGATGACTGATTGTTTTGACCGGCATTGTCTGCAACCACATCCGGCTGCTTAAAGGATGAAATAGGAATCGGAGGGAAATTCAGTTCATAGATGTCTATATCAGCTTTTCCGCTTACTTCAGCTTGGTGAATCACTGTATATAACTTCTTTTGTTTAGGGGAATAGTATATGTTGGTATACATATACTGAGCCTCTAATTTCAATCCTATGGGCAATGACATGAGTTCGAAATGCGGTGTTTGAGTATCAATTTTCATCAACGTACCACCTTGCTGGGTACTGAAGAAGTAAAAACATTTTTTTTCGGGATCATAAACCATGTTCTCACTGGGTTGAAAGTCTCCTCCATCCGGAATCTGAGTGAGTTCCCATAGTTTATTGGCTTGCTGGGTCAACAGGTTGACAGCATATAAGTCATAATAGTTGCGGGGAGATAATTCTTGCCGTCCGGATGGGCAACCGCGTCCTCCGAAGATATAAAGTGTGCTGTCAACTATGACAGAACTGGAAGAGTATCTGGGATGAATATTTGTCAGATTGAGGTGACGCTGCGGGGTATCCTCATAGGGATAGCAGATTAATAGCTTGTTATTATAATGATAATGTCCATATCCACCGAAGCTGATCAATGAAGAATTGGCCGGATTATAAACGAGTGTATTATTCCAATAGTCATGTTCCTGTACGGCTGCCTGTGCTCCTTGCCAGCTTTGTGAAACAGGATCAAAGAACGAATATAGATTTTCATTCAGGTTGTAGGATAACAACTGATGTCGCTCTGGTATATATATCAACTGGTTGGGATAGTTGGCTACAAACTCGCCGCCTTTTACCTGAATGGTGTCAGTTATCCTTTCATCCGTATGGAAAACATACAACTTTTGTTTATTGTTGGCTATGTAGAAAGTACCGACAGTAGGATCGAATGCCACAGAGGGAGAAGATTTGAATTGCTGCGAATGAATCTTCTTCCAAGTGATATACTGGTCTATGATCCAACGGGTATTCTTGCCGGAAGCCGGACTGTGGGAGATCTCGTCATAACAGACTTCCTGATTATGGCGTGCCATTTTCCACAAGCGTATTTCCTGTAATCCACGCTTGATACTGATATCTTTTAAATTAACGGAAGCTACATCGGCTAAAGAGAAACCCTCATAGGGACAATAGCCGAAAGCAAAGCGTAGTTTCTGCGCACCCTTCAGGTCGGGGTAATTCACATTAATTTCTGTACTATCATATAATACGGTAATATTTCCCTCTTTAACATCGAGGGTCAGGCTGGCTGAAATCCAAGTCTCACGCCTCACTTCTTTTTGAATGGGGTATACTGCATCTCCGGTGACCAGAATTGGGAAGCGTCTGTCGTTTTCGCTGACACTGTACATCAGATCGACATTCTTATTGTTTTCAGTAATGATGCGGAATACGGTTCCGAATACATTATCGGGTCTCACCCAGAGGTTAAAGCTCAGGGTAATTTTGTCTCCTTTAGTCTCTATGGGCTTTCCATCTTCTAATACCATACTGGTAAACTCAGAATTCTGAAGCGGGTAGGATTGGATATGCAAACCATATTCAGGAAGCTGAGCGACTGAACGCATACACATCAACAGAAGAAAGATAATAGATTGTGTCTTTTTCATTTTGTATGTTCTTAATGAAGTATTAGCTCGTACAAAAGTAATGCTTTTTAGTGAAAACCGATTACTTATTTATGCAATTATTACAGTCAGGCTTCGCTTTTTCTGCAAAAGTGATTCATTAAGTGGATTTTAATGTTTCATTAATTATTGTTTTATCATTTTATTAAGCAGTTGCCGTTTTCTTTGCATAAAAATAGATTAAAATCTGATAATATGAACTTAAAAAGGCACTTATTCTTATTTGCAGGAATATTATCCTGCTCTTTTCTAATGGCTCAGCAGCCAAGTGATATTTTATCCGTTTCAGCATCCACTAATGTGGAAAAAGCTTCGTTAGCTTTTGATAAGGATCAAAAGACAATGTGGGAAGTTAGTGGGCAGGACTTGAAAACAGACCAATGGTTGATGTTTACTATCCAGACCCCTGGTGATGTATGTGAACTTGGGATTCAGATGCAAGGTGTTTCTAAAGAAGACTTAAAGCAACTGATGAATATCTTTGTTACATATGATCCTATGAACCTGGGAGTGCCTGTCGATTATCAGGTACAGGGTAGCGCTAAAGAGATGCGGTTGAAGTTTTCACCTAAATATGGGGCACATGTCCGGTTGGCTTTTAAAGGAGGTGATCGTGTTAAGCCTTTTATGGTAAAGGAAGTATCTGTTCTTTTAGCTGATAAAGAATTGAAAGATCGGAAAGGAGAAAAGACTGCGCTACGCTATATGGACCCTACGCTTCCGGTGGAAGAACGTGTAGAAAGTCTGCTGTCTGTGATGACACCGGAAGATAAAATGGAACTGATACGTGAAGGCTGGGGTATTCCCGGTATTCCTCACTTATATGTACCCCCCATTACAAAGGTGGAAGCTGTACATGGCTTCTCATATGGTAGTGGAGCTACTATCTTCCCCCAGGCCCTGGCAATGGGAGCAACCTGGAATAAGAAGTTGACAGAAGAAGTGGCGATGGTAGTTGGCGATGAAACTCTTTCGGCAGGTACTATGCAGGCATGGTCTCCGGTACTGGATGTAGCTCAGGATGCCCGTTGGGGACGTTGTGAGGAAACATTTGGAGAAGATCCGGTTTTGGTGTCACAAATTGGTGGAGCTTGGATTAAAGGCTACCAGTCTATGGGGTTGTATACTACTCCGAAACATTTTGGTGGTCATGGTGCACCGTTGGGAGGGCGCGATTCTCATGATATAGGATTGTCTGAACGTGAAATGCGCGAAGTACATTTGGTTCCGTTCCGTCATGTGATTCGTAACTATGATTGCCAATCTTTGATGATGGCTTATTCGGATTTCTTGGGTGTTCCGGTAGCTAAAAGTAGAGAATTACTACATAATATTTTGCGTGAGGAATGGGGATTCAGCGGTTTTATCGTTAGCGACTGTGGTGCTATAGGTAATTTGACTGCCCGTAAACATTATACGGCTAAAGATAAAATAGAAGCAGCTAACCAGGCTTTGGCAGCCGGTATTGCTACAAACTGTGGTGATACTTATAATGATAAGGAGGTGATACAGGCTGCAAAAGATGGACGTATCAATATGGAAAACCTTGACGAGGTGTGCCGCACAATGTTACGTATGATGTTCCGCAATGAGCTGTTTGAAAAAGCACCTAACAAACCGTTGGACTGGAATAAGATTTATCCGGGTTGGAATTCGGACAGTCATAAAGAAATGGCACGTCAGGCTGCCCGCGAATCGATCGTAATGTTAGAGAATAAGGATAATATTTTGCCTCTGTCTAAAAACATGCGTACGATTGCTGTGTTAGGTCCCGGTGCAGATGATCTTCAGCCCGGTGACTACACTCCTAAACTTCTACCTGGCCAGTTGAAATCTGTGTTGACTGGAATCAAACAAGCGGTAGGAAAGCAGACAAAAGTGATTTATGAGCAAGGTTGCGATTTTACAAGCTTGGGTGAAAACAATATTGCAAAGGCAGTAAAAGCTGCTTCACAATCAGATGTGGTACTATTGGTTTTGGGAGATTGTTCAACCAGTGAGGCTACGACAGATGTATATAAAACATCCGGTGAGAACCATGATTATGCAACCTTGATTTTGCCGGGTAAACAACAGGAATTATTGGAAGCTGTTTGTGCAACCGGAAAACCTGTTATATTGATTCTTCAGGCAGGGCGTCCTTATAATTTGTCTAAGGCATCAGAATTGTGTAAAGCTATCCTTGTGAATTGGTTGCCGGGACAAGAAGGTGGTCCGGCAACAGCAGATGTGCTGTTTGGTGATTATAATCCTGCCGGTCGTTTGCCAATGACTTTCCCACGTCACGTAGGTCAGCTCCCTCTCTATTATAACTTTAAAACTTCCGGTCGTCGTTATGAATATTCGGATATGGAATATTATCCTCTTTACTATTTTGGATATGGTTTGAGTTATACTTCATTTGAATATTCTGGTCTGAAAGTACAGGAAAAAGAAAATGGTAATATTACAGTGCAGGCTACTGTGAAGAACATAGGTCAACGGGCCGGTGATGAGGTGGTACAACTGTATGTAACGGATATGTATGCCAGTGTGAAGACACGTATTACAGAGTTGAAAGATTTTACCCGTATTCATCTGAAACCAGGTGAAGCGAAAACGGTTTCTTTTGAACTGACACCTTATGAACTATCACTTTTGAACGATCATATGGACCGAGTTGTAGAGAAAGGTGTCTTCAAAATCTTAGTTGGAGGTGTAAGTCCTCAATATGTGGCCAAAGACCGTATTAAGGATAGTGTGGGTTATGCAGATTCCAAGAAAGGTTTGTCCGCTATGCTTGAATATACTCATGAATTTGCAGCAGATTTCGGTTTGACTTTATTCAAAGTGGAAGAAAATCTGGTAAAGAATCAGAAGACTATCTGGGTGTCTGTCAAAAACAATGGGACTTTGATGGATACAGGAAAAATTGAAATGTATGTCGGAGGTAAGAAAGTAGGCGATAACGTTCATTATGAGTTAGCTCCGGGAGAAGAGAAACTGATACCTTTTAGTGTGGATAAGGAGAATACGGATCCAGTTATATTTACTACCAAATATAAAGTGTTATCTATATAATGTTGGTACTATGAGAAAACTATTAGCATTCTTATGTATCTGTGTACAGATTGTCCCGTCATGGGGGCAATCTGTACTGCGTACTCCAAATGGGGTAAAAGTAGAGATTGAAAAGGCTTGTATAGAGTTGGAATGTTTTTCTTCTTCTATCATTCGCGTGAAGAAATATCCAGTCGGAAAGACACCTGATAAGAAATCATTGTCTGTCACTATGCAACCGGAGAAGGTAAAATACAAATTGCAAGAGACAAAAGGTGAAGTGATTCTTACTACTTCCGAATTAGTAGTAATTATGGATATTGCCCAAAAACAAGTTCGTTTTACTGATAAAGAGGGTAAAGTCTTGTTAACCGAGAAGCCTGCTTCTATTGATTTTATTCCATTCAATGATGCGGGAAATTCTACCTATCAGGTTCGCCAGACTTTCGTGTTGGATAGTGATGAGGCTATTTATGGTTTGGGACAACACCAGCAGGGGCGGATGAACCAGCGTAACCAAACTTTATTTTTGCAGCAAGCCAATACGGAAATCTGTATTCCTTTAGTTCATTCTATCAAAGGTTATGCTTTATTCTGGGATAACTATTCTCCTACAACTTTCACTGATAATGCAGAAGGTATGACCTTTGATTCGGCAGTGGGTGATTTGTGTGATTATTACTTTGTTTATGGTGGTGGTGCGGATGGAGTTGTGGCTGGATTACGTGAACTAACCGGGCAAGCTCCTATGTTCCCTCTTTGGACTTATGGTTTTTGGCAATCAAGAGAACGCTATGTTAGTCAGGATGAGTTGGTAGGCGTGGTCAGGAAGTATCGTGATTTAAGAGTTCCCTTGGATGGTATCATTCAGGATTGGCGTTATTGGGGTGAGAATCATAAAGACTGGAATGCAGTTGAGTTCCGTAATCCGAAGTTCTCCGATCCTAAAAAGATGATGGAAGAAGTACATCGTTTGAATGCTCATGCCATTATTTCAGTATGGCCTTCTTTTGGTCCGGAAACCGGGATTTATGCAGAATTGAAAGCACAGAATAAGTTGATGGTGCATGAGACTTTTCCACAGAATAATGGAGTGAAAGTATATGATACCTATGATCCGGTAGCAAGAGATATCTACTGGAAATATATGAATAAGAATATGTTCAGCATCGGAATGGATGGTTGGTGGCTGGATGCAACCGAACCGGAACATGGTCCGATAAAAGAGGGCGATTTGGATTTTCAGACTTATCTGGGTTCTTTCCGCAAAGTTCGTAATGCTTTTCCGATTGTGAGCGTGGGAGGTGTATATGATCATCAAAGACAGGAAACTTCTGATAAGCGTGTTTTCATTCTGACTCGTTCTGCTTTTGCCGGTCAACAACGTTATGCTGCACAAGCGTGGTCGGGTGATGTGGTTTCTGATTGGGGTGTGCTACGTAATCAGATACCTGCAGCGTTAAATATCTCTTTGACAGGTATTCCTTATTGGAACTCTGATATTGGTGGTTTCTTCTCCGCCAATAAATTTCCGGAAGGTGTAAAGGATTCGGCATTCCATGAATTGTATGTACGCTGGATGCAATTTGCTACTTTTACTGGAATGATGCGTTCGCATGGTACAAACACGCCTCGTGAAATCTTCATGTTTGGTGAACGTGGATATTGGGCTTTCGATGCACAAGAGAAAATGATCAATCTCCGTTATCGCCTGTTGCCTTATATTTATTCAACTTCATGGAAGATTACTTCTGAAGGTGGAAGCTTGATGCGTGCTTTATTCTCAGATTTCCCTGAAGATAAGAAAGTGCTGGATTTGGGTGATGAATATCTTTTTGGAAAATCGATATTGGTAGCTCCGGTTACCAGCGAGACCAGAAGTCGCTCTTTATATTTGCCGGCAGGAACCCAGTGGATTGATTTCTGGACTGGCGAAGTTCAAGACGGTGGACGTGAAATCACCCGTGAAACACCTGTTGATATTATCCCATTGTATGTGAAAGCTGGTTCTATCATTCCTGTTGATCCTGCTGTTCAGTTTGCAACAGAGAAACCATGGGACGATTTACAGCTTCGTATTTATCCGGGAGCTGATGGAGAATTTACCCTGTATGAAGATGAAGATGACAATTATAATTATGAAAAAGGTAAATATTCCACTATCCGTATGACGTGGAATGATAAGGAGCGAAAACTGATTATACATTCTCGTCAAGGTAGCTATGATGGTATGTTGCAAGAACGTAAATTTCATATTGTTCTTGTAAATAGACAAGATGGTTTAGGGCTGGATAATGAGTCATATACTGTAAATGTGGAATACCAAGGAAAAAAAATAAATATAAAACTACCATGAAGAAATTAGCGAAATTAGTGAGTATAGCTTTAGTCTCAGGACTGATAAGTAGTTGTACTTCGGAGCAAGTTCCGGTCAAGAATGATAGAATTGTAGCCAATCCTATTGATCTGAACTATCGTTTTCAACCTAATGATGAGTCACGGCGTGAAGCGGCCGATCCTGTACTGGAATATTTTAAAGGATATTATTATATGTTTGCCTCTAAATCCGGTGGATACTGGCGTTCTGAAGATCTGGCAAAATGGGAATATATTCCTTGTACAACCATTCCAACGATGGAAGATTATGCTCCAACCATCCTTGTTTATGGTGATACTCTTTATTTTACGGCATCCAGTGGAAACACCCGTATTTATAAAAACGCTCACCCTGAAAAGGACACTTGGGAAGAAGTAGATACAAAGTTTGAGTATCCTCAACATGATCCGGCGTTCTTTAAAGATGATGATGAAAGAGTGTATTTTTATTGGGGATGTTCGGATGTGGATCCGATCATGGGAGTGGAAGTGGATCCCAAAGATGGCTTCCGAGCTATTGGAGAGCCTAAAGCTTTGATTCAACATAATTGTGATAAATATGGTTGGGAAGTTCCTGGTAAGAACAATGAAGAGCCACGTCAAGGTTGGAATGAAGGTCCATGTGTACTGAAACATAATGGTCGCTATTATTTGCAATATGCAGCTCCCGGTACTCAATACCGTATTTATGGTGATGGAAATTATGTTGGTGATAATCCGTTAGGTCCGTTTGAATATGTGGAAGACAATCCATTCTCTTTCAAACCCGGAGGTTTTATTGGTGGTGCTGGTCATGGACATACATTCAAAGATAAATATGGTAATTACTGGCATGTAGCATCTATGACTATTTCTGTTCGTCATTGGTTTGAACGCCGTTTAGGTTTATTCCCGGTAGTTGTTTCTGAGAAATATGGCATGTATGCGTTGACAACTTTTGCTGATTATCCTTTCTGTATTCCTGATCGGAAGGTCGATTTTGAAAAGGAAGATATTAGTATGGGATGGAACTTACTTTCATATAAGAAAAAAGTATCCTCGTCTTCACACCTTGAAGGCTATGAACCGGAATTGGCTAATGATGAACAAGTGGAAACCTGGTGGGCTGCTCAAACAGGCAATGCCGGTGAATGGCTGCAAATTGATCTTGGAAAAACAATGGAAGTGAATGCTATTCAGGTGAATTTCGCAGATCATAATTTCAATGTACATGCGCCCCATGATCCTGTGGTTTATCAATATTATATAGAAGGTTCTACAAATGGCAAAGACTGGACTCGTCTGGTGGATGAAGAAAAGAATCTGCAGGATGCTCCTCATAAACTGCATACTCTGAATGTTCCTGCGAAAGTGCAATATCTGAAAATCTGTAGCACTAAAGATATGGAAGGAAGTTTTTCTCTGTTCGATTTGCGTGTCTTTGGCCAAGGTGGTGGTAAGGTGCCTGCTGGAGTTACAGGATTTCAAGCTTCGCGTGATAATAATGATAAACGTATCTACCGGTTTACATGGAATCCGCAGGAAAATGTAACAGGGTATATTTTACGTTGGGGAACACAAAAAGAGAAATTGACTCACTCTATGGTGGTTTACGAAAATCAATATGAGGCCCGTTATTTCAATAGAGATTCTGAATATTACTTCTCTATTAGTGCTTTTAATGAGAATGGTGTAGGCAAATAACGGATCAATACAGAAATCTTTAATTAAAGCTTGTGGTTATATAACTTATTTATGGGTTATATAGCCACAAGTTTTGTTTTTATGAGAGGTTTAATTATAATATATAATCTACGAATAACCTTTGTTTGAAGTCTCTTTTTCTTCGATTAATCCATTTATATATGATTCTTTAATGTGAAAGAGTTAAAAAGCTCTGAAACCCTTGTTTTTCTTCAAAAAACTTACTTCGATTAATGTCTTTTTAAGGACTATTTTAACGATAGTCCCATAATTTTGCCCATATAATTTTAAATATGGTTTTAATAAATATGAAAAATGCACAAGTATACGTAAAGTATCCTCTTGCGAATAGTCCTCCTAGGACAAACAGAAAAGATAAACTTTTTTAAGTGACTCAAATTATATATTTACCAACTTTTAATTTAATTATTATGAACAAACGATTCTTAAATGCGCTCCTGTTTGGAGCGGTGGTTCTTTCAACAGGAACTTTTACTTCATGTAATAATGATGATGTTGATGATTTGAAATCAAGAGTGTCAGTAATTGAAGTGGCAATTGATGACATCAAAACACAATTGGGTAAAGCATTGATGACCGGTGCAAGTATTACAAAGGTAGATGAAAATAACGGCACGTATACGTTAACGTTGAGTGACGGACAAAAGATTGTAATTAAGCCAGGTGGAGGAAATATCTCTATAGTAGTTACTGATACGGAGGCTATTATTACAATAGAAGGCGAAAAGTACGTCCTTCCGTTGGGGGCTTTAGTAAACTCGTTGATCTATAGTCCAGAGACAATGGATGGAATTGTAGAGATTGGCAGTACTGCTACTACAGTGAATTTCTTGGCAAGACCGGCTCTCAAAAGCTTGGATGGTGCCGAATTTACAATTGCTGAATCTCATGTACTTACTCGTGCAGCTGATGGTGAACAGTTTAAAGTGAGCGGAGATGTGACATTGGAAGGCGATTTCATAAAAGTACCTATTAAGGCTCTTGGTGAAGCGGAAGCTGGAAAAACTTATGCTGTATCTCTTCAGTTGAATTTAAAAGGAACGATTATTGGTTCTAATTACTTTACTGTGAAAGTGTCTGATGACTTTTCTTCCATAGCTGAAGATTTAGGAGGTGTTACGATTAAAGCGGATTATAATCCCCAAGATCTTGCGGATGGTTTTAAGGAAATGACAATTAAAGGTTCTGATCTTTTGGTTGCTCTTAATTTCAAAGATTTGTTCAGTGAACTTCCGGCTAATGCAGAATTTGTAGTTGCAAGTGGTAGTAAACAGCCAGGTGGAGAAGCACAGGAAAAGCAGGAACTTCTTAGCAAGAGTTTGAAAAAAGACGGTACATGGGCATTTAGTGAAAGACCGGGAACCAGCTTTAATGGAAATGCAGATCGTAAAGGATTCTTGATTAATGTTCTGGCTAATGATGTAGTAAAGGCTAAGATTTATGTTTGTATCAATGATGAATTAGCTAACCTTGATTTTGTTAGTGGATTTAATGAAGAGTATGAAGGTGAGTGGGGCGGTCGTCAAAAAAGTTTGCCATTGGGTGCTCAGGAAATTGACATTCAGAAAACATTCACAAATTGGGAAGAAGATTACGCTGAAATCACTCACAGAGGAAAGAGTTTCTTAGAAAACTGGGCTGGCGCAAATTATCAGGTGCAAACAGCTGATGGTGACAATGTTATTTATTGTGATGGAACCACACTTGTAATGACTGATATTGCTAAGAAGTATGCACAACTCTCTCGTGGTATATACTGGTATTTCCGTGGTATTTCTATTCTCGTACCGGAAGCGTATGGAAAATGGATGAATCCGGCTACAGGTAAAGAAGTTAATGGCGGAGATGAAATTCTTGGTGGTTTTAATGATGATAGAGAACATCCTGAATTATACGAAGCAACGTTTGCTAAATATGCAGGTGTAACAATGGATCCCAAAACAGCTAAAATTAAACTTAATGACACGTATACAGGCTACGGTTTCCGTTTTGCCATTGCTGCTATTTATGAATATGCTTATGGATGGAAAAAACTTCATAAAGCTGACCAATTTGGTTTCTTCTTCTTCAACCGTCGTGTGATGCCGGAAGGTACAACTATACCGGAATAAACCGGAAATGAAGATTTCTTTAATAAATAGAAAATCTAAATATGAAACATAAAATATCTAATACAAAAGAAAGTGCATCCTTTTCATGGAAAACGATGATGGTTGTGCTTTTATGCTTCCTGATGGCGTTACCTATGTCGGCACAGAACCGCATTGTTCGCGGTACTGTTGTTGATCAGACAGGTGAAACCATAATTGGAGCTAATGTTCGGGTCAATGGTACTACTCGAGGTGTCATAACCGATATTAATGGTGAGTTTGAGATAGCTGCCGATGCAAAGGAGAAGTTGACTATTTCGTTTATCGGTTATATTGACGCTGTAGTTGCTGCAGATAAAACCAATTTGAAAGTTACACTGAAAGAAGACAGCCAGACTTTGGAAGAAGTAGTGGTTGTAGGTTATGGTACACAGAAGAAAGCTACACTAACAGGTGCGGTTTCTGCTATCAACAATAAGGAAATAGTCGTAACTAAGAATGAGAATGTGGTGAACATGCTTTCTGGTAAAGTTCCCGGTGTGCGTATTTCACAGAAGAGTTCACAGCCTGGTGAATTTGATAATGCTATTGATATCCGTGGTATGGGTGATCCGCTGATTGTAGTCGATGGTATCCCTCGTGATAAGGATTATTTCTCTCGTATGGATGCTAATGAAATCGATAATATATCTGTATTGAAAGATGCTTCTGCAGCTATTTATGGTGTGCGTGCTGCTAATGGTGTAATCTTGGTTACTACCAAGCATGGTGAAGCTTCCAATGGTAAGTTCGACATTACGTTCTCCGCTAATTATGGTTGGCAGCAATTCCTCTATGTGCCGCAAACAGCAAGTGCGGCAGATCACATGTTGCTTATCAATGAAAAGTATTATAATGCTTTTGGTGACAATACTTATCCGAATCGCACTCCTGCTAAATACACTTGGCAGCAAATGATGGAATACAGTACTGGAAGGAAAAAAAGTACGAACTGGACAAAAGAGTTGTTTGATGATAACGTTCCACAGCAACAATATAACGTTAGTGTGAATGGTGGTTCTGAGAAGGTAAACTATTTCTTTAACCTCGGCTATTTGAAACAGGAAGGATCATATAAGAGCGGTTCTTTGAATTACGATCGTTGGAACTTTCGTAGCAATATCGATGCCAAGATTACCGACCGTTTGAAGGCTACTATACAAACCAGTGGTTATATGGATGAGAAGAATCAACCGTTTACCGATATTTGGTCTGTTTATAAAAAAGCCTGGACTTATAGGCCGACTTCAGAGGCTTATGTAGATGGTGATCATAATTATCCTGCTTGGGACAGCGAAATGGGTGAACCTGAAAATCCTGTAGCTGCTATCAACAGTGATCTTACCGGTTATCGCCGTGAAAAACGTTATAACTTCAATGGCGCTTTGTCATTGACCTATGACATTCCGGGTGTGAAAGGTTTGAGTGCAAAGGCTTTTTATAGCTACGACTATTATACTACCAATAATACAAGTTATAAACGTGCTTATAAATTGTACAATAAGCGTGAAGATGGCACAATGGAAAGTTTCGATCGCAATGCTGACAGCAATTTGCGACGTAATACTGACCCGAATTACGGAACAGTGATGCAGCTTTCTTTGAACTATGCCAATAAATTTGGTGATCATAATGTTGGAGCTATGGTATTGTTCGAAGAACAGTATAACAATTGGGATAACTTTTATGCACAACGTGTTATGCAGTTGGATGGTGAATACCTGATTTATGGTGAAGAGAAGGATCAGATAGGTTCGATGGGAGGCGCTGGCGACAAGACTCGTCAGTCTGTTGTAGGTAAAGTAAACTACGACTATAAAGGACGCTATATGGTAGATTTCTCGTTCCGTTATGATGGTTCTTCTAGTTTCCCGAAAGGATCGCGTTGGGGATTTTTCCCGTCCGTTTCTGCTGGTTGGCGTATAAGTGAAGAAGCGTTTATGAAAGAATGGATTCCTTTCCTCACTAACTTGAAGATTCGTGGTTCTTACGGAAAGATGGGTGATGATGGTGGTGCCAGTACTTATCCTCAGACAGTAATAGCTTATAATATTGAAAAAGACAAGATTGGCTGGTTCTATAATGGTGCATTAATGGCCGGTGTTGCTGCGACTGCTATTCCTAATCCTGATTTGACATGGTATACTGCCGAAACCTATAATCTTGGTTTAGACTTCGATCTTTGGAATCAAAAGTTAAGCGGTACGTTTGAAGTCTTCAAGCGTAAACGTAGTGGTCTGCTTGCTACTTCTTCAACTGTTGTTCCGGGTACAGTTGGTGCATCTTTACCTCAGGAAAACCTGAACAGTGACCAGACTTTTGGTTGGGAAATCAGTTTGAATCACCGTAATAGAGTGGCTGGAGTAAACTATTGGGTAGGTGGACAGATCTCTGCCACAAAGAACCGTTGGGATTATCGTTTGGACAGTCAGGCTAGTAACTCTATGGATGCTTGGCGTCGTAGAGATGTATCTGGACGTAACAAAGATATCTGGTTCTCTTACGAAGAAGGTGGACGTTTTACCAGCTATGAACAGATCCGTTATCACAATGTTACCGGTGGTGGATATGGTCAAGGAACTTTACCTGGTGACTATTACTATAAAGACTGGAATGGTGATGGTGTAATCAATGGAGATGACAATCACCCGATGGCAACTTATAATTTACCGGTATTTAACTATGGTTTTGTGATGGGAGCTGAATGGAAAGGTGTAGACATTTCTCTGAACTGGCAGGGTGCAGCAGGTGTATACAATTCTTACGATGAGGTATTTACCGAAGTTGGTCCGTTCAATGGTGGTGCAGTGTTGGACATTTACCTTGATCGCTGGCATACAATTAATCCAAGTGATGATCCTTTTAATCCGAATACTCAGTGGGTATCAGGCTTGTATCCAGCTACAGGGCACAGTTTCAGTAATGCAGGAACGGGTATTAAAAATACCTCATATCTGCGTCTGAAAACTTTAGAAATAGGTTATACATTACCTAAGACTTGGGTAGCCAAAGCAGGAGTTAAAGATCTTCGCGTTTATTTCAATGCTTATAACCTTTTGACCTTTACTGGTTTGGATAATATAGACCCGGAACGTCCCGGTCGTCAGGGTGGAGCTAATAATGGTGATTCTTCCGGTATTTTGTTCTACAATTATCCTGTGAACCGTACGTTTAACATTGGTGCAACAATCAAATTCTAAAGATAAAAGGATAGAATATGAAAACATTAAAATATATATTTGTAGCAGCTGCATTGGGACTTACGGCGACTTCTTGCTATGACTTAGATTTGGAGCCGAAAGGACTTATTTATGAAAATGTACTGTTTCAATCGGACAATGGTATAAAAAAGTATCTTGCTCTGATGTATCAGGATCTTCCTATAGAAGATTTCAATTATTGCCAGAATGGTGATGACAAAGGGTATGCTACGGTAAACCAAAGTGGTTGGCATAGTGGTAATAGGTGGCAGGCTCAGAAGGGTAGTCCGGCATCTTGTGCTGCTGAGGCTGCAGGCCGTGGTACCTCTTATGGTGATGGCTGGGGATATTGGCCTTACGATCGCATCCGCGACATCAATAATATGTTGGAGAAATTACCTGATTATCGTGCCAACTATAAAGAGGATGATTATAATGCCTATTTGGGCGAGGCTCGTTTTCTTCGTGCATTTTACTATTTCGGGATAGTGAAACGCTATGGTGGTGTACCTATTGTGGACAAAGTACTCGATCCTAAAGCCCCGCTAGAAGAATTGCAGCAACCGCGTAATACAGAATATGAATGCTGGAAGTTCATCTATGAGGATTTGAAGTTTGCTATGGAGAATGCCACTGCTTCTAAAGATGAAGTAGGGCGTGCTAACCGTTATGCTGCAGCAGCGTTGATGTCTCGTGCCATGCTATATGCGGGTTCTATCGCCAAATATAATCAGTATACTGCTGTTACCGGTCCGGCTGTTTCTGCCGGTCTGATGGGTATGCCTGCAGACAAAGCACAAGAATTTTTCCAATATGCTTATGATGCATGTAAATACTTGAAGGATGCCGGATTTAAACTGCATACAGGTGCAGATAAAGAGAAAGCTTATACTGAAGTCTTTTTGAATCCGAATACAGAAGAGGACATCATGGTTAAGCAGTATGGTCCTAATACCAGTACTCCTACCAACACAAGTTTGTTCCATTGTTGGGACTGTATGGTGTTGCCGAAGGGTGAAGGTCTTTCTGGTGACGTAGGCGTTGCTCTTCAGCCGGCATGGGAAATCATGGGACTTTATGAAATGCCTGCTATCATTGATGAAGAAACAGGTGAGCCAGTACGTTTTAATGATTACAGGGAGCTTTGGAATAATGGTGAAATGGAAGCGAGATGCCGTGCCAATTTCTACTTCAGTGGTATGAAGGAATCTATGTCCGGTACAGAATTGGATTTCCAGGGTGGTGTATATAAAAGCTATCCGGGGCTTGCCGCTGATGGTACTGCAGAAACACAGGGAAGTGTCAATGACTATACCAACCAGTATCGTGTAAGAGCATCTCAACCAGGTGAATACAAGGATATTAATGGTACGAAGGTAAAAGTTAGTGGTATTCATGGTCTGGCAGAAGGTACAGGTGATGAAGGTTATTCTCGTATGGGTGCTTGCATTCGTAAGTACGTACAGGCCGAGGGAACCAATGCACGTGTATTCTTCACCAACTATCAGCCTTGGAAGGTATTCCGTTATGGTGAGATTTTGCTGAATTGGGCAGAAGCAGCTTATGAATTGGGTCTGATTACCGGTAACGAAGATTTGAAAAAAGAAGCTTTCGAACATATAAATGAGATACGTGACCGTGCAGGTGCCCATCAACATGAGATGGTTACTAATCCGATAGATGTAGGTTCCGAAACCTATGGCTTTGCAATCGATGAGAATTTGCAATATATCCGTGATGAACGTGCCCGTGAACTTTGTTTCGAAAACCACCGCTTGTTCGATATTCGTCGTTGGAGAGTAGCCGACATGATGTTCCAGAATGGTGTGTATACTCATACATTACTTCCGTATTTGGTTCTCGATGAAAATAAGTGGATATTCTTGAATGAGGTAGAACGTGAAGGTCGTAGAGTAACATTTGACAAGCGTCATTATTATGAACAGATTCCGGGTGGTGAAATCAATAAGAACCCGCTGTTGATTCGTAATGATGGTTATTAAATGGAATAATTTTAGAAAAAGTATTGATATGAAAAAGTTAATATATAGTTTATTATTTGGTACTTCGGCATTGCTAATGGCATCCTGTATGGGGGTGGATAATTTCGATGCACCCGATTGCCATTTCTATGGAAAGATTATAGATTCTACTACTGGAGAAGGTATCGTTTCCGACCGTGGAGATTGCCACATTCGTATATGGGAAGTGAGCTATAAAGTCAATCCCGGAAGTCAGGATCTTGTTGTTAAGGAAGATGGTACATTCAACAATACCAAACTCTTTGCTGGTACATACGATATGGTTCCGGAAGGGTCATGGTGGCCTGCAGATACTATCCGCATGGGCATTGGTAATAAGACCAGTCAGAATTTTGAGGTAACTCCCTATTTGAAAGTATTTGATTTTAAAACAGAACTTGTAGGGACTACACTTACCATGTCTTGCCGATTGGATGCTCCGAAAACTGAAGGGCTTCCTCAGATTACGGAAATTCGCCCATTTCTTAGTTTGAATAATTTCTGTGGTGCTTCCAATTGCATTGGTTATTACAATACGAATACGTTTAAAATCAATGTGATGAAGACTTGGGATAAAATAGAAAAGGCGGAAGATGGTAAAAGTTTGACTTATACAGTTGAGGTACCTGTGAAGCCTGGATATATTTATTTCGCTCGTATGGGAGCCAGAGTGAAGGATAAATTTGAAAAATACAATTATACAGAGATTGTAAAGATAGAAGTTCCTAACGAGTAGTTTTATTAAGGGTAATAAGATTGTGATAGTTGGCCGGAAGGGGAGACGAATGTTTGTTCTTCCGGCCTTTGTCTTAACTATTTAAAATATAAAAATGAGATTGAATAAAATATATTATTTGGTATTATGTGCTCTTCTGGCAGGTGCTACCTCTTGTGGTGGCGGAGATGCATTCATTCCACCTGCTATAGAACCGGATGAACCGGACCCTCCAACGCCTGAGGAAGTATACAATACCCCCGATTTTACTCCTCACGTAGATGGTGAACCTTTTGATACTTATCGTGGCTTAGTGATGGCAGGTTATCAAGGTTGGTTTGGTGCTCCTGGTGACGGCTGTTCTCATAGTAAACATACGAATACTCAGTGGTATCATTATCGTGAAAACGACATGTTCGAACCAGGTGTATTACGTAATTCTATTGACTTTTGGCCTGACATGAAGGAGTATGAGAAGCAATATACCCCCGGAAAATTCAAATATCCGAATGGAGAAGCTGCTACAGTTTATAGTGCCTATGATGAGTCCAGTGTATTACTCCATTTCAAATGGATGAAGGAGTATGGACTTGACGGTGTATTTATGCAACGCTTTGTTGGTGAAGTTATAAATAATCCGGATGGAAAAGATCATTTTGATAAGGTCTTGGAATCGGCTATGAAAGGTTCTAATACTTACCAGCGTGCTATTTGTGTCATGTACGATTTAGGTGGCTTTATGTCTGATAATAGTCGGAATACCAATGCGGTTCTGACTGATGCACAAGCTATCATGGACAAATTCCAGTTGTTGAATAGAAATGCTAAACAAAAGTATTATCTCTACCAGGGAGGAAAACCTCTTATAGTGCTATGGGGCGTAGGTTTCAATGATAACCGGCCTTATTCACTCAATGATATTGAAGAACTGATGAATGGCTTGAAGGCAAAAGGATTCAGCATAATGTTAGGAGTACCTACTTATTGGCGTGAAAGAAGGAATGATGCATTACCGGATGCAAAATTGCATGACTTGATAAAGGCTGCCGATGTTATCATGCCATGGTTTGTCGGTCGTTTTGGTAATGATAACTACTCAAATTTCCATAGTCTTGTGGAAAATGACATCAAATGGTGTAAAGAGAATAAGGTGGAATATGCTCCGCTTTGTTTCCCGGGTTCTTCCGATCGTAATATGCATCCCAATAATGGTATAAATTCACGTGTGGGTGGTAAATTCCTTTGGAATCAGATGTATCATTGCATTAAGTCGGGTGCGCAATTACTTTATATTGCTATGTTTGATGAAATAGACGAGGGAACAGCCATTTATAAATGCTTGAATCAGAGTGATGTTCCGAGTAATGAGTCTGCCGTAGACTATTATGTTGTTTATCAAAACGGAGGATACCGCATTAGCAGCAAAATGGTTGAAGGATTGACTGGCAATGATTGGTGCCAGCGTGCCAAGGATTTGAATATAACCTTTATGGGTATTGAAGACGGATTGCCTACCGATCACTACCTATGGCTTGTAGGTCAAGGCAAGAAGATGCTACGGGGAGAAATTCCCTTGAAAGCTTCCTGGCCTTCCAGATAAATAAGGGATTTGCATCTATCTGCTACGTACCAGAACCATACTTGCTCCGTACCATCTCCAGTGTTTCTCCACTCAGAGGTACTTCTGACTGGAGAATGTACGGAGCAAGTATGGTTCTGGTATGTAGCAGGTATGCTTTTCCTCCTTTTTAAAGATACCATTTAAGATGGCACATAGTACTACTACGATGATATCAGTACCAATCGCCGGAACGGACAGTAACAGTCCTATTTTTAATATCTACTTAAATTTTTGCAACCATGAGGAAATGTCTTTTATTATTATTCGTTTTTTTCTTATCCGGAAGTCTGAGTGCAGTACCCAAGCATTCTAAAACTACTAAATACCCATCGTACAAGGGCCTTGTTATGGCAGGATATCAGGGATGGTTTCATCAACCAGGGAAAGGTGTGATGTATCCTGATGAAAATAGTGTCCGTATTGACATGTGGCCGGATGTCAGTGAATATGAGAAGACATATCCGACTGGACAGAAACTGGCTGATGGTTCTACTGCCCGTTTCTTTTCTTCAACGGATGAAAGTACGGTAGACTTGCATTTTAAGTGGATGCAGGAGTATGGGTTGGACGGAGTGTTTATGCAACGTTTCTTTGGAGCTGCCCGTCCGGAAGCACGCAAACGGAGCACTGTTTTGAAGCACGCCATGAGAGCGGCTTCCAAATATGGACGTGCTATTGGTGTGATGTATGATTTGTCCGGTCTGGCGGCTAAGAATGAAGATTGTTCCATGTTGATGGATGATTGGAAATATCTGGTTGATTCGTTGCGTGTGACCAATCAGGAGGGTGAACAGACTTATGTCTTTTATAATGGTAAACCGCTGGTTACTATTTGGGGAGTCGGTTTCCCGGACCGTCCGTATGATATCCGTAATATTGGGTTGGAGCGCTTTATTGACTTCCTGAAGAATGATCCGGAGTATGGCGGATGTAGTGTGATGCTGGGTGTTCCTACTTTCTGGAGAGACTTGAATGCTGACTGCATCCATGATCCCTATTTGCATGAGCTTATCAGACAGGCTGATATCCTTCTGCCATGGATGGTGCAACGTTTTACCCCACTGCTTCACAATGATATGGATCGCTATCGTGATGTCATTCTGGATGATATTGCCTGGTGTAAAAAGAATAATATCGGTTATGTGCCTTGTGTAACTCCTGGATTCAGTTGGCACAATCTAAGTCGCCATGCATTCAAAGGTGATGTGAAACCTTCCGGTTCTATTCCCCGTCAGGGCGGACGCTTTTATTGGCAACAGATTTCTACGGCAATCAATGCAGGGGCTACGATGCTGTATGTAGCTATGTTCGATGAAGTGAATGAAGGTACTGCCATTTTCAAGTGTACAGATAATCCTCCGGTGGGAAAAGAAGTCAAGTTTGTGGGTATGGATGGAATGCCTTCTGACCATTATTTGTGGCTGACGGGTGAAGCGGCAAGAATGCTTCGTGGGGAGAAACCGTTAAGTTTTGAAATGCCTCGGCGAGATATGAAAAATAAGTGAAGCGTTAAGCCAAAATTAAGAGGGATATTAATCATGTGACTTTATTTTTGCTCATGTTAAACATAAAACAATAAATTACGTATGAAAAATTTCTTAATCACCTTAGCTGCTTTGTCGTTGACATTGATGAGTTGCAACAACCAGAAGCAAGCTAAACCAGTTATTTTAGGCCCGAATCCTTTCATTACTCACATGTACACAGCTGATCCTTCCGCCCATGTATGGGAAGACGGACGTCTGTATGTTTATGCTTCCCATGATGTCGATCCTCCGCGTGGATGCGATTTGATGGACCGCTATCATGTATTCTCTACGGATGACATGGTGAACTGGACGGATCATGGTGAAATACTGAACTCTTCGCAAGTATCTTGGGGACGTAAAGATGGTGGTTTCATGTGGGCACCCGATTGTGCATATAGGAATGGTACTTATTACTTTTACTTTCCGCACCCGAGTGGTGATGACTGGAACAATACCTGGAGAGTGGGTATAGCTACCAGTAAACATCCTGCCAAAGACTTCACTGTACAGGACAAGTATATTGACATGATAGGAATGGAAGACGATTGCTTTGCCATGATAGACCCTTGCGTCTTTGTGGATGATGATGATCAGGCTTACTTCTACTATGGCGGTGGAGGTCGTTGTGTGGGTGCCAAAATGAAGGATAATATGATGGAACTGGCAGAACCGCTGCGTGCTATGGAAGGTCTGAAAGATTTTCATGAGGCTGCCTGGGTACATAAAAAAGATGGCGTTTATTATATGTCGTATGCTGATAACCATGCAGAGAATGGCAAGGGGGCTAACCGTTTAAATTATGCAACCAGTAATTCACCGCTAGGGCCGTGGACATATCAGGGTGTTTATCTGGAACCGACAGGTTGCGATACAAGTCATGGTTCTATAGCTGAATATAACGGTGAATGGTATGCTTTTTATCATAACTGTTCTATTTCAGGCAGGGGAAACCTTCGCTCTATTTGTGTAGACAAGCTATACTATAATCCGGATGGAACTATAAAAGTAGTAGAGCAAACTAAATAAAATCGTATGCGTCTATCTATTCATCTGTTGAAGTTGGATTTCTTTATTGCTGCACTTGCTCTTACAGCTTGCAGCGATAAAGATACGCCGGGAGAAATACCTCCAGAAGTTCCCCCTGAAGTGCCAGAGGTAGATCCTCCGGTTCCTGATGGGCCGTATGAGTACGATTATGATATGGACTATGATTCGGAAAAATATCTGAAAACTTATAAAGGAACGGCCTATAAAGGTCCGCATCGCGTACCCGGCACTTTAGAAGCGGAAGACTTTGATGAAGGAGCACAGAATGTGGCCTATTATGAGAGCGACTCTAAACTGGCTGATGCGGGGTACAGAGGTTCCCACGCCGTTGATGTTCGTGCAGAAAGTAAGGCTTCCGGAGGTTATTATATCGGTGATGTACAGCCAGGTGAATGGATGTGTTATACGATTGAGGTAGATGAGGATGGCGCCTATGCCATTGAAACATTCTGCGTGAAAGGGGATGGCTCGGAGGGAAGTTTCTACTTTGAGGTAGATGGTCGGGGTGTAAGCCGCAGTATAGATATGCCTCTTGGGGGATGGACGGATTTTAGCCATAAAGTGAAAGCTAATGGAATCCAGCTGACTAAAGGGAAACATGTGCTGAAGTATTGTGCCAATACGCCGGGAAACATCGATAAGTTCGTTTTAACGCGTACAGGTGAGTTGGAAGATATTTCTAATTCTTTCACTTACCCTGTTACGAAAGCAATGAGTAACCCCCTGTTTATAGAATGGGAATCACCGATGTACAATAGTTGGATAAAAGGACCTCTTTACACAGCTGATGCTTCTGCGCATGTATGGAACATTGATGGAAAAGAAGTGCTTTATGTATACGCTTCGCATGATATGGAGCCTGCACTTGGATGTGACCGTATGGATCGCTATCATGTTTTTTCTACGGAAGATATGGTGAATTGGACCGATCATGGAGAGATAATGAATGCAGCCACAGTGCGGAAACATAATGGTTGGGGGTGTGATGGCTTCATGTGGGCTCCCGATTGTGCTTATAATCCGGAGAATCAAACCTATTATTTCTACTTCCCGCACCCAGCCGATGCTGTTAATTGGAATAGTACCTGGCGGGTGGGAGTAGCTACCAGTAAGTATCCGAATAAGGAATTCCGTGTAAGAGGTTATATCGAGGGTATGCCTCCGGAAATCGACCCTTGCGTATTTATAGATGAGGATGGTCAACCTTACATTTATAATGGAGGTGGAGGTAAATGCTATGGTGGTAAGTTACGGAAAGATGACTGGACGAAACTGGACGGAGAGGTTAAACCAATGACCGGCTTGAGTGATTTCCATGAAGCGACCTGGATACATAAATACAATGGTAAGTACTATCTATCGTATGCGGATAATAACCCGGGTGCCAATCGTTTGAGGTATGCAACAAGCGATTCCCCGTTAGGTCCATGGAAGTATGAGGGCATTTATCTGGAACCGACCACTTGTGACACCAGTCATGGTTCTATTGTAAAGTATAAAGGTCAATGGTATGCCTTCTATCACACTTCTGATTTTTCAGGACAGGGAAATCTACGTTCGGTTTGTGTAGACAAGTTGTTCTATAATCCGGATGGAACCATACAGGTCGTAAAACAGACCCGCGGACAGAAATAATCATTAAAAAGAGACTTATTTTACCACTTTATTCAAATTTAATTAGCGATTAAGTCTTTTTTAATTGAAAGGGAAAGTGCTGAGCCTTACATTTGCCTTCGAGAATAAATATAAACTAAAACTGTTATATTATGAAAATTACACATTGCCTGGCTTCTGTAGCTTTAGTTTCCATGTTGGGCGCTTGTAGTGGAGTACAAAACCAAGTAGCTGCCGTGAAAGGTCCGGTGGACTATGTAAATCCTTACATGGGAAATATCAGCCACTTGCTGGTGCCCACTTTCCCGACTATTCATCTGCCGAATAGTATGCTTCGTGTTTATCCCGAACGGGCGGATTATACAACAGATCAATTGAACGGTCTTCCTTTGATTGTAACCAGTCATCGTGGAAGTTCAGCTTTTAACCTGAGTCCGTATCAGGGAGAGAATCTTCGTCCGGTTGTAGCCTATAGCTATGATGATGAGAAGTTGAAACCTTATTATTATGAGGTGATTCTCGATGACGAGGAAATTAAAGTGAAGTATGCACCTTCTCATCAGTCGGCTCTTTATCAGATAGATTATAGCCAGCAGGATAAACCTGTATACCTGATGATTAATTCACGAAACGGTGCCATCAAAGCAAGTGACGGATTTGTGAGCGGTTACCAGCAATTGGAGAATAATACGCGGGTTTACCTGTATATAGAATCGGACGTTACCCCTATAGAAACAGGTATTCTGGCTGATGGTAAAATAGATGCAGACAAGAAAGAAGCAGAAGGGCGTAATGCCTGTGCTGTAATGCACTTTGCAGACGGAACAAAAACGGTAAATCTGCGCTATGGTATTTCATTTATAAGTGAAGAACAAGCCAAGAAAAACCTGCAACGTGAATTGCCTGATTATAATCTGCAGGCTTTGGCAGAAAAAGGACGTCAGATCTGGGATAAAGCGTTGAGTGATATTCAGGTAGAAGGTGGTAGCGAGACAGATAAACAGGTTCTTTATACATCGCTTTACCGTGTATTCGAACGTCCGGTTTGTATCAGCGAAGGCGGTCGTTATTTCAGTGCATTCGACGGAAAGATACACGAAGATAATGGTGAGCCGTTCTACACAGACGACTGGATTTGGGATACCTATCGTGCTGCTCATCCCCTACGTCTCTTGATTGACGAAGGTACGGAAAAGAATGTGATTGACTCTTATCTGCGTATGGCTGAACAAATGGGTAATATGTGGATGCCTACTTTCCCTGAAATTACAGGTGACTCCCGCCGTATGAATTCCAATCATGCCGTAGCAACAGTAGCTGATGCGGCTGCTAAAGGCTTACAATTCGATTTGGCTAAAGCCTATGAAGCTTGCCGTAAAGGAATTGAAGAAAAAACACTGGCTCCGTGGTCGGGTGCTGCTGCCGGTTGGATTGATGATTTCTATAAGAAGAACGGATATATCCCTGCACTTCAGGAAGGAGAAAAAGAAACAGATCCGAATGTACATCATTTCGAAAAGCGTCAGCCGATTGCAGTTACGTTGGGGACTTCCTATGACCAGTGGTGTCTGTCGCGCATAGCCGATATGTTGGGAAAAAAAGAAGATGCTGCTCACTATCTGCAATGTGCTCATAATTACCGCAACGTGTATAATGCAGAAACAGCTTTCTTCCATCCGAAGGATAAGAATGGTAAATGGATCGAACCATTCGATTATCGTTTCTCCGGAGGTATGGGTGCCCGTGAATATTATGGTGAGAATAATGGTTGGGTTTATCGTTGGGATGTTCCTCACAATGTAGCCGATCTGATTGATTTGATGGGTGGTAACCAACAGTTTATAGCAAATCTGGATCAGACTTTCCGTGAACCGTTGGGACGTGGTAAATATGCTTTTTATGCACAGATACCGGATCATACCGGAAATGTGGGACAATTCTCAATGGCCAATGAACCTTCTCTGCATATTCCCTATCTGTATAACTATGCAGGTCAGCCTTGGAAGACACAGAAACGTATTCGTCAGTTGCTGAAGACTTGGTTCCGTAACGACTTGATGGGTGTACCGGGAGATGAAGACGGTGGCGGTATGTCGGCATTTGTTGTATTTTCTTCTTTAGGTTTCTATCCGGTTACGCCGGGATTTCCAGCTTATAATATAGGTAGTCCCTTGTTTACTAAGGCTAAGGTGATGTTGAGCAATGGAAAGGTATTTGAAATAGAAGCACAAGGTGCGTCGGATGAAAATAAATACATCCAGTCTGCAACATTGAACGGAAAAGAATGGAATAAGCCTTGGTTTAGTCATGACGACATAAAAGAAGGCGGAAAATTGGTATTGGTGATGGGTAGCAGACCCAATAAGGCATGGGGTAGTGCAGGTGATGCAGTGCCTCCATCCGCAGAAAAACAATAAGGTATAAGTCAATAGGAAAAAACCATGAAAACACTTAAAAAGATTGTATTTACAGGATTATTAGCTCTAATTGCCTGTGCCGGAGTGGCACAGGCTCAAGAGCTATATAAAGATGAGAAAGCACCGATGCATGAGCGCATCATGGATTTGTTATCACGCTTGACGGTTGAAGAAAAAATCAGTCTGTTACGTGCCACCTCTCCGGGAATTTCCCGTCTGGATATTCCTAAGTATTACCACGGTAACGAAGCGCTTCACGGAGTGGTTCGTCCGGGACGCTTTACCGTTTTCCCGCAAGCTATCGGACTGGCGGCAACCTGGAATCCGGAGCTGCAATTGCAGGTAGCTACGGTTATTTCTGATGAGGCCCGTGCCCGTTGGAACGAACTGGATCAGGGACGGGAACAAAAAAGCCAGTTCAGTGACTTGTTGACCTTCTGGTCTCCCACAGTGAATATGGCGCGTGACCCACGTTGGGGACGTACTCCGGAAACTTACGGAGAAGATCCCTATTTAAGTGGGATCATGGGTACTGCTTTTGTGAAAGGTCTGCAAGGCGATGATGACCGTTATCTGAAGATTGTGTCGACTCCCAAGCATTTTGCAGCCAATAATGAAGAACACAATCGTTTTGTTTGTAATCCGCAAATTTCAGAGAAACAGTTACGTGAATATTATCTTCCGGCTTTTGAAGCGTGCGTGAAGGATGGTAAATCAGCTTCCATCATGTCAGCATACAATGCGCTGAATGATGTGCCTTGTACCTTGAACGCCTGGTTATTGACGAAAGTACTTCGTAAGGACTGGGGATTCAAAGGATATGTGGTTTCCGATTGCGGTGGACCTTCCTTGTTAGTGAATGCTCATAAATACGTAAAGACTAAAGAAGCAGCCGCTGCTTTATCCATAAAAGCAGGTTTGGATCTGGAATGTGGAGATGATGTATATGACCAGCCTTTGCTGAGTGCATACCGTCAATATATGGTTACGGATGCAGACATCGACTCCGCAGCCTATCGTGTGTTAAGAGCGCGTATGGAATTAGGATTGTTCGATAGTGGAGAACAGAATCCTTATACGAAAATATCTCCTGCTGTGATAGGATCGGCAGAACATCAGGAAGTGGCTTTGAATGCTGCACGTGAGTGTATTGTATTACTCAAGAATCAAAAGAAAATGTTGCCGCTTAACGCCAAGAAGGTAAAATCCATAGCAGTGGTAGGTATCAATGCAGGTAGCAGTGAATTTGGTGATTATAGCGGATTACCGGTAATCGCTCCGATCTCTGTATTGCAAGGTATTAAAGACAGGGTGGGCGATGATGTAAAAGTGGTATACGCCCCATGGAAGTCTGCTGTAGACGGAATGGAACTTATACAGGGTGCCAGTTTCCCGGAAGGATTGAAGGCCGAATATTTTGACAATACTAAGTTGCAGGGAACTCCGAAAGTGCGTAAAGAAGAGTGGATCAACTTTGAGCCTGCCAACCAGGCACCGGACCCCTTCTTGCCTAAATCTCCTTTGTCTGTCCGTTGGACCGGAAAATTGCGTCCTACGGTTACCGGACAATATACACTTAGTTTCACATCGGATGATGGCTGTCGCCTGAGCATTGACGGTAAGATGCTGATTGATGCGTGGCCGGGACATGCTGTCCGGACTGATACCGCTACTATTTATTTGGAAGCCGGAAAAGATTATCAGTTGAAGGCTGAATATTATGATAACCGTGACTATGCTATTGCCAAACTGCAATGGCGTGTTCCACAGGTAGGAAAGATGACACGTCTGGATTTGTACGGTGAAGCCGGAAAGGCAGTGCGTGAGTGTGAGACAGTGGTTGCCGTATTGGGCATTAATAAGTCAATAGAACGTGAAGGGCAAGACAGATATGATATCCAACTTCCGGCGGACCAACAAGAGTTCTTGCAGGAAATCTACAAGGTAAATCCGAATATCGTAGTTGTATTGGTAGCAGGTAGCTCATTGGCTATCAACTGGATGGATGAACATATTCCGGCTATCGTGAATGCTTGGTATCCCGGTGAGAGCGGAGGTAAAGCTGTAGCGGAAGTTTTGTTTGGTGATTATAATCCGGGTGGTCGTCTGCCGTTGACCTATTACAGAAGTCTGGATGAACTCCCTCCGTTTGATGATTATGATATAACTAAGGGACGTACTTATAAATACTTCAAAGGGGATGTTCTGTATCCTTTCGGTTATGGTTTAAGTTATACCACGTTCAAATATTCCAACTTGCAAGTGGCAGATGGTGAAGAGGAGATAAATGTTTCTTTCCAACTGAAGAATGCAGGTAAATATGCAGGTGATGAGGTTGCTCAAGTATACGTGAAGTTGCCTGAACGGGATGAAGTAATGCCTATCAAAGAACTGAAAGGTTTTGAGCGTGTCACATTGAAGAGTGGTGAAAACAAGAAGGTGACTTTGAAATTACGTAAAGACCTGTTGCGTTATTGGGATGAGGCGAAAGGAAAGTTTGTCTATCCTTCCGGTGATTATACGATCATGGTAGGTGCTTCTTCTGCTGATATTCGTTTACAGAAAGTGGTTTCGGTATTGCAGAAAGTCAAAGTAGTTTGTGTGGGTGCCAGTATAACTGCCGGAGCAACCACAGCCAATCCGGCTACGGATTCTTATCCGGCTCAGTTAGGCCGGTTGCTAGGAAATGAGTATGAAGTAACTAATTATGGAGTAAGCAGTTGCACTATGCTTCGTCACGGTGATTTCCCTTATTGGAAAACGAAAGAATATCAGAAAGCATTGGAATCTAACCCGGATGTGGTATTTATAGATTTGGGTGGTAACGACAGTAAAGCTGTGAATCGTCCTTATATGCATGAGTTTGAGAAGGATTGCCGTGATATGATCGATGCTTTTGCACAGCTTCCTTCCAAGCCTCGCATTGTCGTTTTGACTCCTATCGTTTCCTTTGTTAAGGATTCGAATGGTATCTATGATGAGGTAATAGTGAAAGATGTGACCCCTGCCACAATCAGTGCTGTGCAGAAGAAAAATGTAGAGGTAATCAATATGCATCCGATACTTGACAAGCATCCGGAGTTGATGAAAGATGGTATCCATCCTGATGCAGAAGGGTCAGGAATGATGGCTAAGGCCATGTATGATTATCTGATGTCTCACCCGGAAAAATAAGTAAGGATGGAACGGAATGCCAAATTTCAGTGGATATTTTGTCTCTTATTGGGTTGTGCTACTTCATTAGTAGCACAGAATGTGGCAAATTGGGGACTGACTCATCCTCAGCCGAAAGAGACGTTACCGAAGTCGAAAGCGCAAATCATGATGCCCACGCCGAAAGCGCAGATACCGGTGGAAGCGGTGGTAGAGAAGGTTGGTGAGAATGATTTCCTGTTGAACCGGGGTTGGAAACTGACGGATGGCAAAAATGGATGGTATAATGCAACCGTTCCGGGTACTGTATTGACTACTTTAGTGGATCAGGGTGTGTATCCCGATCCTTATTATGGACTGAATAATCTGACAATTCCCGACACTCTTTGCAGGATGGATTGGTGGTATCGTTTGGAATTCAATTCACCTGTTCCTACAGAAGGCCGGGAAGCCTGGTTGGTTTTCAAAGGCATCAATTATCAAGCTGAGATATGGCTGAACGATGTATGTCTGGGTGCAGTGAAAGGTGCTTTTATCCGGGGTGAATTTAACGCAACGGACCATTTGGTGGATGGCAAGAATACGTTGGTTGTTCGTGTTCTTCCACCGCCTAACCCGGGAATTCCTCATGAACAATCTCCATCCGCCGGAAACGGTATGAATGGCGGACAATTGTGTCTGGACGGGCCTACCTTTATTTCTTCAGAGGGATGGGACTGGGTGCCGGGTATCCGTGACCGGAATATAGGAATCTGGCAGGATGTACATTTACGTTTCACGAACGGTATCCGTCTGCATGATACGCAGGTAGTTACTCATCTGGCATTACCGGATACTACGGTCGCTGAAGTTACCGTACGTACGGAAGTGGAGAACCTGCAACCGATAGCCAGACAGGTATCCGTTGACCTGAATCTTGAAGGTAAAAAGGTGACTCAGGAAGTAAACCTTGCACCGAAAGAGCGGAAAACGGTTGTCTTTACTCCGGATACTCACAAGGCATTGGAACTGAAGTCTCCCCGTTTGTGGTGGCCGAATAATTACGGTCGTCAGGAACTTTATACGATGGATGTGGTTGTAGCGGAAAAAGGCGTACCCTCTGATTCTAAGAAAGTACGTTTCGGAGTCCGTGAGCTTTCTTATGAATTGGAAGTCTGTTTTCCCGATGATTCTATCCGCCGGGTGGAATATCGTCCGACGGTTATGGGGCAGGGCGAACCTATCTTTGATAATATAAACCGCAAATATATAGAAGGTGGCATGTGTATGCCTCGTCTGAAAAAGAATGTTTCTTCTGATATTCTTGTACCTGCACCCGACAAAGCCATGCAGCATTATATGGTGATAAAAGTCAACGGCAGGCGTATCTTCTGTAAAGGAGGTAACTGGGGAATGGATGATGCCATGAAGCGCGTTTCGCGTGAACATCTTGAACCTTATTTCCGGTTGCACAAGGAAGCGAACTTTAATATGATCCGCAACTGGACAGGCGAGAGTACGGAAGAGAGCTTCTATGAGCTGTGTGATGAATATGGTATGCTGGTTTTCAATGACTTCTGGTTGAGTACGCAAGGCTACAATATGCCGGTAAATGATGATAACCTATTCTTGCGGAATGCAGAAGATGTAGTGGTACGTTTCCGTAATCATCCTTCCATTGCTGTTTGGAATCCCCGGAATGAGGGGTTTGCACCTGCATATATCGAAGAACATCTGGCAAAGATGATTGCCGAGGAAGACGGTACCCGTTATTACAGTCCGAATTCTACCCATTGCAACCTGAGACCAAGCGGTCCATGGAACTATCATAAGAATCCGGTGGATTACTATCGTGACCGGGCACATGGGTTCAATACTGAACAAGGTTCAACTTCCATTCCTACGGAAGAATCCATCCTGGCTATGATGGATGTGAAAGATGCCTGGCCCATCAGTGATGTGTGGTATTATCATGACTTACATGGTGGCCAAAGGGAATTTATGGAGGCGATAGACCAGAAATATGGAAAACCAACGGGCCTGAAAGACTTTAGCCGGAAAGCACAGATTGTCAATTATGACAGTCACCGTGCTATGATGGAAGCTTGGAACAGTAAAATGTGGAATAGCACAAGTGGACTGTTATTGTGGATGAGTCATCCCGCTTGGCCCAGCATGGTTTGGCAGATTTATTCCTGGGATTATGAAACTTTCGGTTCTTTCTATGGATGCCGTAAGGCGTGTGAGCCGATTCATATTCAGAAGAATCTGGATGATCAGAAAGTTGTTGTTGTAAATACTTCTTTAAAAGAAATAAAGGGGGCTAAAGTTATATATGAAGTTTATTCCCTTGGAGGTAAGTCATTGTTTAAGCGCACTTCCAGGCTGAATGTACTGGCTAATGGGTTGACAGAATGTTTCGTACAAGATAAACCGGTTGCTGTATCCGGAGTATATATGGAACGCCTGATACTTCAGGATAAGCGTGGCAAGGTTATTTCGATCAATGATTATTGGCAAGATAACGGTGAGGGTAATTTTCAGGGATTCAATGCTTTGGAAGAAGCTTCCATAAGCTGTAAACTGATCCGGCAAAAGGAGAATCAGATACAAATAGAATTACAGAACACCGGAGCAATGCCTGCCCTCGCTCTGAAACTCAATGTCCGTGAGGCGGATACAGATAAACGTATTTTGCCGGCTTATGCTTCCGACGGCTATTTTAATCTGTTACCGGGAGAGAAGAGAACGGTAACGGTGGAATATGTATCCCGGGGAAAAGTCGCGATTTCTGCTGAAGGGTATAATTTAAAGCGCAGCAGATTACTCACACTGAAATAAATAAGGCCATTATGTGGAACAAAAAGATACTATACTTCATATTAATCGGTATAGCATCGCTGGGAGTATGTGCCCAGCCGGCTGTACGTCAAGGATATTCCATTCATTTTCCTGATACTTATACGAAGTGGCAGGAAGCTCTGCTGGCAGGTAACGGTAAGATGGGTATCATGGTTTTTGGAAATCCTTTGCATGAAACGGTGGTATTCAATGATCGCTCTTTCAACTTTCCACGGCAGAACCCACGTACGTTTGCGGAGGTTCCCCGTGATACGCTCGATTTGATAAAGAAATACTGTGCAACCGGGAAGTTTAAAGAAGCGAATGATTTGGCTGTCCGTACCTCGCATTGGCAAGACGGGGGAGAGGGTGGAAGACATCCGGGCTTTGCACTTAAAATAGATATGGATGCTTCCGGAACGGTAAGAGATTATCGCCGTATTTGTAATTATGAAACCGGTGAAATTACTGTTCGGTGGAGTGATGAACGTGGAGCATGGAAGCGTCGGGCGTTTGTTTCAAGAGATGCCGATGTTGCAGCCTTCGAACTACAGGCACCTTCTGCTGGTAAACTGAATTGTGCCATCAGTTTGCAAATGCCCGCAGAGATGAATTTCCCGAAAGGACTGAAAACAAAATGTCTGCATACGAAAGATTATCTGAATATCCGTGTGAACTATGCCGCACCTATGGATACCATAGGCTATGAAGGAGGTATCCGCGTGAAACAGAAAGGGGGATCTTCTTTTTTGCGTAACGATACCTTATACATAAAGGATGCCTCGGAAATCCTGTTGCTGTCCCGAACTCAAAAGTATCCGGAGAATTGCGAGGCTGAATGGAGTAAAGGATTTCTGAAAAAAGAGCTTGATGCGGTTCGTGCCAATTATAATGGATTATTGAAAGCCCATAAAGCTCTCCACACCTCTATCTATAACCGGGTGCGGATTGATTTGGGTGCGACTTCTCAGGAACGCTCACTATCTAACGAAGAACTGTTGGAGAAGCAAAGGAATACCGATCAGCCTGTACTGGCTTTATGGGAGCGTATCTTTGATGCCGGAAGGTATCATTTCTTATCTTCCGGAAACGAACTGACTCCTCCTGACTTGTTAGGAATCTGGACTGGCGACTGTAATGCCGGATGGGGCGGTTACTATCATTTGGATGCCAATCTGAATCTGCAAGTCAGTGGTGGCAATACGGGAGCCATGCCTGAAGTGATGGAAGGTTATTTCCATCTGAATGAGGTGTGGCGGGAAGACTTTGCAACTAATGCTACCAAACTATTGGGCTGTCGGGGTATGTTGGCCTGTGGAAACACTCCCGGACTTTCTTCAGGATTGATGGCCTCTATCAATGATTTCTATCCTTACCATTATGCAACGGGTGAAGAAGCCTGGTTACTTTATCCTTTCTGGGAACACTATTTGATAACGGAAGATCAGGAGTTCCTGAAAAATCGTTTGTTCCCTTTGTTGAAGTGTATGGGAGATTTCTATGAAGATTTCCTGAAGTACAGGGATGATGAAGGACACTACATTATAGCAGGATCTGTTTCACCGGAAAACCAACCGTCCAATTTGCGGGTATCTTTGCTTAATAATTCCGCTTTTGATCTTTCCGGAGCTCGCTTCCTGTTGTCTACTTTGGTTAAGGTATGCGATTTACTGGGAGAAGAGCAGGGCGTAAATGGTGGCAAAATCCGTTGGCAACGCTTATTGAATGAATTGCCTCCCTACCGGATTAATAAGGATGGAGCTATCAAAGAATGGGGATGGCCGGGACTTGAAGAGAGTTATAATCATCGCCATTCCAGCCACTTGATGATGGTATGGCCTTATCGGGAATTCTCGGAAGATAAGACACCGGAACTTTACAAGGCTGCTCACAGGGCATTGCAAATGCGAGATCAATATAGTTATGAGAATGCCGGTCATGGTTATCTTCACGCTGCCTTGATTGCTGCCGGACTACATGATGCTTCTTCGTTAAGGAAGAAAATGATGACGCTTACTCAGAAGGATTTCTATTATAACAGTTTGTCTACCGCACATTATCCGAACCACGGGACTTTCTGTACTGATGTTTGTCATGCCGTGCCCGGTGTATTGATAGAAATGCTGGTTGGCTCCAATGAAGAAGGGCTAGAATTATTACCAGCTTTGGTGGAGGGTATCCGACAAGGCAGTATCAGTGGAATAAAGACTCGTTGCGGAGTTACCATTGAACATCTTTCGTGGGATCTTTCGCAGAATAAGGTGTCTGTAACCTTGTATTCAGCGAAAGACCGGGAGATAAGAATGAAAGCAGGGCAGTTGTATGATCGTACTATTCAGTTGAAGCAAGGGAAACCTTATAAAGCTACAATAGACTATCAATAGCAATGGTTGCTATTAATTACTAATATAAAACACATTACTTATGAAAAAGCATTTTTATCCTATTTTTGCATTATTCCTGGTGGGAGCTATGTTTTCTTGTCAGTCGCCTAAAAGCAATTCGGCGAAAGAAGAGGCAGCCGGAATTGACAGTATGGCTCCCAATCCATTTATCACGCACATGTATACAGCCGATCCTTCGGCACATGTATGGGCGGACGGACGTTTGTATGTATATGCTTCGCATGATATAGATCCTCCGCGTGGTTGCGATTTGATGGACCGTTATCATGTGTTCTCTACGGATGATATGGTAAATTGGAAAGATCATGGTGAAATTCTGAATTCGTCACAAGTGCCCTGGGGACGTAAAGAAGGTGGATTTATGTGGGCTCCCGACTGTGCTTACAAGGATGGTACGTACTATTTCTACTTCCCGCATCCCAGTGATACGAAGTGGAATGATAGTTGGAAGATCGGTGTAGCTACCAGCAAAGAACCGGCTGCTAACTTTACTGTTCAGGGATATATTGAAGGAATGGACCCGTTGATCGACCCTTGTGTATTTGTGGATGATGACGGTCAGGCTTATATCTATAACGGTGGCGGCCAGATTTGTAAAGGCGGCAAGCTGAAAGATAATATGGTGGAACTGGATGGAGAAATGAAGGAAATGGAAGGTCTGGAAGACTTCCACGAAGCTACATGGATTCATAAATATAATGGAAAATACTATCTCTCTTATTCCGATAATCACGATGAAAACTGGAATGACGGTGTGAAAGGTGATAACCGTATGCGCTATGCTATCAGTGATAACCCGCTCGGTCCCTGGAAATCTATGGGTATCTATATGGAGCCTACCGACAGCTATACCAATCACGGTTCTATCGTAGAATATAAAGGTCAGTGGTTTGCGTTTTACCACAACAGTGCTTTATCTAATCATGACTGGTTGCGCTCTATTTGTGTGGACAAACTTTACTACAATGAAGACGGAACTATCCAGATGGTGAAACAAAGAAAATAAGATAGCTTATGAGGTTAATAAGTCTGATTTTACTGTTCCTGCTAAGTGGAACTGTGTCAGCGCAGAAAGTCGAGTGGTATACTACCACTCAGACTTCTCCGTGGGTGAAACAGAAGGTAAAGCCGGAACGTGCAACTACCGGAGCAGAGATTGTGCTTGACCCGACTCAACGTTTACAATTGATTACGGGTATAGGTGGCTGCTTCAATGAAATGGGTTGGGATGCGCTGAATGCTTTGTCGGCTGAAGATCGTGAAGCTGTTCTTCAAGCTATCTTTGGCAAAGATGGAGCTTGCTTCGACTATTGTCGTCTTCCGATGGGAGCCAATGACTTTGCCATGAGTTTTTACTCTTCGGCGGATGTTGCAGGAGACTTTAATCTGGTGAATTTTAATATCGACCGTGACAGGTATATTCTGATTCCTTATATCAAAGCTGCCCGCCAGATAAATCCTGACTTGCGCATTTGGGCTTCTCCTTGGTGTCCTCCGGCTTGGATGAAGACGAATAATCATTATGCTTCTACGGTCCGTCCGTCCGGAGAGAAAGACGTGAATGGATTGCTACCGCGTGAAGCTATAGCAGAATTCAGTACCGGTTTCCGGATGGAAGAGGGTTATCTGAAAACGTATGCCGATTACTTTGTACGTTTTATCAAAGCTTATGAAGCCGAAGGATTGCCGCTGGAATGTATCCATGTTCAGAATGAACCTTGTTCCAACCAGGTTTTTCCCAGTTGTAAATGGCGCACGGAAGATCTGACTTTCTTCCTGGGGCATTATCTGGGGCCGACTTTCGAGCGGGAGAACATCAAAACTGATATTTATTTTGGAACTATCAATACATCCAATCCGGATTATGTGCGCACTGCTTTGCGGGATGAACAGGCAGCTAAGTACATTAAGGGTGTTGGTTTCCAGTGGGATGGTAAGAAGGCTATCCCGACTATCCATCGTGAATATCCTAATCTGAACCTGATGCAAACCGAGACTGAATGTGGCAACGGAGCAAACTCATGGGATTATGCTGAATATACATGGAACCTGATGAAGCACTATTTCAGCAATGGTATCAATTCCTATCACTATTGGAATATGATTCTTCCTACTCCGGGCATTAGTCCTTGGGGATGGAATCAGAATTCTATGGTATCCATCGACAAGAAGCAACAAACCGTGAAGTATAATCCGGAATTTTATCTGATGAAGCATTTAGGGCATTTTGTACAGACAGGTGCTTATAGGCTGGAAACACCGTCGGATAAGAATATGCTGGCTTTCGTTAATCCCAATGGTACGGTCAGTGTGATTGTTGTCAATGTGACCGATATGGAAGAAACGATGAGTATAAAAGTGAGGGAACAGAAGGTAACGCTTACATTGCCTTCTCACTCATTCCATACTGTAAGTTGGAAGCTATAGTAGAGTATTGGTATTTCAGCTTGAAACTATCAGTTTCAAACGATGAAACTGACAGTTTCACGGCATGAAACGAAAAGAAGGTGCATTAAGAGTAATCCTAATGCACCTTCTTTCCTTTTCTTTATTACTCTATATATAGGTAATCGTAATGTACTACCGGTTTCTTACCATGCTTTCCCATTGCTTCACGGGCCTGTGTTGAGTCACAGTTTGCTTTGCCCACACCGATGGGTTTGCCTCCGAAGTCAACAATTCGCACGATATCATCCTTCTCAAATTCGCCGATGACATCGATGATGCCTACAGGCAGAATGCTGACTGCTTTATCCGAAAAAAGCAGTTCCGTAGCACAGTAATTGATGTGCAGTTCACCTTTGGCAAAGCCTTCGCTATGGGCAATCCATTTCTTGACACTTGATACGGGCTCCGGAGAAGGAATAAAGCGGGTACACAATGTTGTTTCAGCATGCTGAATCAAATCGACAAGAATGTTATCCCGTTTACCATTGGCGATGATAACGGTAATGCCTTCATCGGCCACTTTACGGGCGATATTGGTTTTGGTAAGCATTCCGCCACGGCCGAAGCTGGATTTGGAAGTCTGTATATAAGAAGAGAGATCTTTCCCCTGGCCGATTTCCCGGATGACTTCAGAAGCGGGATCAGCAGGAGAACCGTTATAAATACCGTCGATATTACTAAGAATAATCAACGCCTGCGCATCCATCATGGATGCTATCAAGCCGGACAACTCATCATTGTCCGTAAACATCAGTTCACTTACAGAGATTGTATCGTTTTCGTTGACAATAGGTATAACCCCATTTTCCAGCATTACCGTCATGCAGTTCTTTTGATTGAGATAATGCCTGCGCGTAGCAAAATTCTCTTTCATAGTCAGCACCTGTCCTACAGCAATGCCATGCTCCCGAAAGAGTTCGTAATAACGGTTGATAAGTTTAGCTTGCCCCACGGCAGAGAAAAGCTGACGCTGATCTACACTGTCCAATTTCTTGGCAGAATGCACTTCACTACGTCCGGAAGCTACGGCTCCGGATGAAACAAGTATAATTTCTACTCCTGTCTTATGCAGTTCGGCTATCTGATCGACTAAGGCAGACATACGTGTTACGTCCAGAGTTCCATCACGGCGCGTCAGGACATTGCTGCCTACCTTTACAGCTATTCTCGAAAATTGTTGTTCCATGTGTTGTATATCGTTCTTATGTGGTTTCAGAAGGAAAGTGAAAGAATTATTCTTCGTCTTTCCCTTTATCACGCTCACGGATTATCTCCATGGCGTCTTCATATCTTTCCTCACTGACGAGAATGGTTACATCTGGTGCTATATAAGGTGCAATGGTGCTCATAAGCCCGTCTTTGATAATAGTTGCTATACCATTGTTTTCGAGTAGACCTTTAACAAGTTCTGCTTCCCACGGTGATCCTTTGAACACTTCAACTGTGCGGCTATAGTCTGTTGATTTCATAATGGTAAGTATTAATAGGTTTATATATTACAAATATAACAAGTATTTCGGAGAAAAGATTTGTTTTACCGTCAAATATTAATGATTATAACTCTATTCGCTGTACGGTTACCGCTTCGTTCAGGAAAGTGGATGCTGACTCTATGAACTTCTCTTCTGCTTCCGTGGTGTAGTAAGTACAGTTTCCACCTTTGGTACATTTGGCATCCATTTCAGGATGTCGGTGGAAGTAGTCTTTCAAGCTGTCGGCTACCAGTTCACCTTGCGTCACTGTAGCGATGCCGTCCGGCATATGCTTCTTTATTTTAGGTAATAGCAAAGGATAATGAGTGCAGCCAAGAATCACGGTATCAATCTGCGTGTCTTTTGCCAGCAGTTCATTGATGTATTTACGAACGAAGTAATCTGTCCCGTCTCCTTCCGCTTCGTTGTTTTCTACGAGAGATACCCATAGCGGACAAGCTTCACCCGCTACCTGAATATCCGGAAAAAGCTTATGAATTTCCAACGGATAGGATTCTGATTTAATGGTTCCTGCTGTGGCAAGAACACCGACATGGCGACTCTGTGTAATACTGCCTATACATTCAACGGTAGGGCGGATGACACCTAATACACGGCGTGCCGGATCCATTTCGGGTAAATCATTGATCTGTATGCTGCGTAATGCTTTGGCAGACGCCGTATTGCAAGCCAGGATAACGAGATGACATCCCATCTCAAACAGTTTTGTGACTGCCTGTAGTGTAAATTCATATACAATTTCGAAAGACCGTGTGCCATAGGGAGTACGTGCATTGTCCCCTAAATAGATATAGTCATATTGAGGCAACACTTCGCGTATCTTACTCAGGATAGTAAGTCCGCCATATCCGGAGTCGAATACACCGATAGGGCCGGGAATAGTAGGTAATTCTTGTTTCATACTGGAAAAGCTTAGTACACGTTGCAAAGATAATGTAAATCGAATGCAGAACTTTCATGCTTGCATGAAAAAGTTCTGCTGAGATGCAGCTTATCTTCTTTAAAGATAGAAAAAGGCGTGAACTGCATACAGTCCACGCCTTTTTCTATCTTTAAATGATTAGTCTTCTTATTTGATGCCCAACTGAGTTTTTACTTTAGCAGTAACATCTACACTTTCTGAACCTACATAAGGTATCGGAGTACGAGCCAAGTCGAAGATGTAGATTACACCTTCTGCTTTACCTACAGCTTGAATAGCTTCATCCAATTTCTTATAGATAGGCACTAAAGCATCTTGCTGTGCTTTCTGCATGTTTTGATAAGCGTCTTGCTGGAACTCTTCTTGTCTTTGAGCCATGTCCTGCAATTCTTTTTGGCGTCTTTCTGCAATATTCTTCGGCAGAGAGTCTGCTTGTTGCTGAAATTCCTGAACTTTCTTATTGAATTCAGTTTGAGAACGCTGCATTTCTTCCTGATACTGTTTTGACATAGCGTCGAGGTCAGCTTGTGCTTTAGTATATTCCGGCATAGCAACAATAACCTCCTGAGAGTTCATGTGAGCAAATTTTTGTGCCATCGCTCCTAACGGAAGAGCGAATAGTACTACGAGTAGTGCGATTTTTTTAAGCATAATGTTTATTGTTTATTTTAATAATTAGTCGTTGTTTGGTGCAAATATAATGCAAAGCAAATGTAAAACAAAATAAGCCAGCTTATTTTTAATACTGAGATGCCGCCTATATTCGACTAGCAAATGTATGAAATTAATTTGAATATCCTAACTTCTCAAGCACTTCATTGCTGATGTCAATACGCGGAGAAGCAAAAATAATGCTTGTTGCGGATGCCCGGTCTACAACTACCGAATATCCTTTCTGCTCCGATATTTCTTTAACCGCATTATAAATCTCATCCTGAATGGGTTGCATCAGACTTTCACGTTTCTTGAATAATTCCCCTTCAGGTCCAAAATAAGTGCGGCGAAGTTCAGCGGCTTCTTTCTCCTTAGCGACAATCGCTTCCTCTTTCTTTCCTTTTTGTTCTTCAGAAAGGAAGACGGCTTCCGATTGATAGTTCTTGTACAACGTTTTAGCTTCCTCGGCAACTTTTTCTACTTCACTTTGCCATTTCTTGGAAGCTTGGTTCAACTGTTCGTTAGCACGTTCGTATGCCGGAATATTTTTCAGAATATACTCCATGTCAATCAAGGCAAACTTTTGTGCACTGGCTGTCATGCCTACGGCAAACAGCAAGATCATTAATAAAACAGACTTTCTCATAACGTTTGGTTTTTGTGATACAATTAGAATTCCTGTCCTAAGATAAAGTGGAACTGACTGCCACCGTAATCTTTCGAACCACGTATTTTATCGAAACCATAAGCCCAGTCAATACCCATCATACCGATCATCGGCAGGAAGATACGGACACCAACACCTGCAGAACGTTTCAATTCGAACGGATTGAAGTTCTTTACATCGTGCCATGCATTACCGGCTTCTACAAAACCTAACGCATAAATACTGGTACTTGTTTCCAGCATCAGCGGATATCTTAACTCAAGTCCGAGACGGGTATAAGCATAACCTTCGTAGCCGTAAGGGGTCAATGAACTGTTTTCATAACCACGAAGAGCGATACTTTCCGTAGCGTAGCTGGAGTAGCCGGTCATACCGTCACCACCCACATCGAACGTTTCGAACGGAGACTTCTTATACTTGTTGTAATGTCCTAACAAACCGAACTCAACACGGCCCATCAATACCGGAGTACGTTTAACTGCTACTGGGTCCATCAATGGAATGTATACTTTGGATTTGAATTTCCATTTGTGGTATTCAATCCATTTGTGCATCTTGTTCATATCATCCTGATTGCTGGTACTGTATTTGCTGTAATCAGTTCCATCGAACAGTGAGTACGGTGGAGTCAATTGTACAGACAATGAGAATTCAGAACCTGAACGAGGATAAATCGGGTTATCGATAGAACTACGAGACAATGTCAAGTTGATGCTGAGGTTATTACACTTACCATTTGTTACTGGGAAGTATTGCCAGTCGCTCAGGATATAGCGTTGGTAGGATAACTCAGCAGTGAACTGGAAGTAGTCATCCGGCCATTTCAAACGCTTACCGAACATAGCGGCTACACCGAACATCTTGATAGATTTATCAGGGTCATAATAGTTTTCATAACTATTGTAGTTGCCATAGTTGTACATACCGTAACCATACATACCGCTATACATACTGTTGTAGTAGCTGTTCATGTATGCTGAGTTGTAGTAACGGCTGCTGATGTCTGTCTGTACAGAATAGAATGCTGACAGAGAGAATGCATTCGGACGTTTACCACCGAACCATGGATCGTAGAATGAAATACTATAGGATTGATAATACTTGGCATTGGTTTGTCCACTGACAGTCAAGGTCTGACCATCACCCTGCGGCAGGATACCACGATAGTTTTCACCCGGATGCAGTAAGTTTGCAAGTGAGAAGTTGGTGAACTTCAAACTCAGCTTACCGATGATACCGGTTTGTCCCCAACCGGCGGAGAATTCTACCTGGTCGTTAGCTTTGGATACCAGATCGTAACCTATATCCACTGTTCCGTCTTCCGGTCTTGGCTGGATATCCGGTTTAATTTGTTCCGGGTCGAAATGTCCCATCTGCTGGATTTCACGCATAGAACGCATCAGGTCTTCACGGCTGAACAGGTCACCCGGACGGGTACGGAGTTCACGACGAACAACGTTTTCGTACAAACGGTCGTTACCATTGATGCTAACCTTATTGATAGTAGCCTGACGGCCTTCATAAATACGCATTTCCAAGTCGATAGAGTCTCCTACGATATTTACTTCTACGGGCTCAAGGCTGTAGAACAAATAACCGTTGTTGTAGTAGAGGTTACCGATAGCATCTTCGTCTGACATGGTACGTTCTTCCAGCAATTTCTGGTTGTATACGTCACCTTTCTTCATACGAAGCATAAAGTTCAACTGTTCGGAAGGATACAGAGTATTACCTACCCACGTTACATTACGCAGATAATATTTCTCTCCTTCATCAATCTTCATGAAGATATCCACGGTGCGATCATCATACGGCTTGATGCTGTCTTCTACGATCATAGCATCGCGATAACCCAACTCGTTGTACTTGTCGATGATCAACTGTTTGTCTGCCTCGAAGTTTTCTTCTACGAACTTCTTGGTACGGAACAGATTGAGCAATTTATTCTTTTCGTTGGTTTTCTTCATGATGCGTTTCAACTTCTTGGTTGCGATCGCTTCATTACCAACGATGGTGATTTCATGCACTTTTACCTTCTCTTTTTTGTCGATGTTAATATCCACGATTACTTGGTTTTCGTTGGATACATCGTCTTTCTGTGAGATGATAACTTCTGCGTTCTTAAAGCCTTTATCGTCAAAGTAACGTTTGATAAGAGTCTTGGCACGGTCGATGACATTGGGTGTCACCTGTCCGCCCTTGATCATACCGATCCGGCTCTCGATATCTTCACGCTCTGATTTCTTCACTCCGTGGTAACGAATTTCAGAGACACGAGGGCGTTGAGTCAGATGGATTGTTAGCCAAATCTTGTCACCTTCTATCTTGTCTGCGGTGATTTGGACGTTGGAGAATAAACCATGCTTCCAGTAACGCTTACAAGCCTGAGTGACTTCCTCACCCGGTATTGTAATTGTTTGTCCTACAGACAAACCGGATAGTCCGATGAGTACATAGTCCTCATAGTTCTTTACTCCTTCTACTTTAATTTCTGCAATTTCATACTTTTTGGGTGCTCCCGAGTAGAGAATAACCGGTTTTGCTGCATCGTCATCGGTGCCATTGGCATCTTGAGCCGCGCTTGTCAATACACAACCAAAGAGGCAGATAAACGCTGTGAGTATAGAGAAAATACGATAGTGCATTTATGTTTTGGATTAAATATGTTTGAGTTTAACTGATTTGTTCACTGATTTTGCCGAATCTGCGTTCCCGTCTCTGGTAGTCGCAAATGGCTTTACGAAGTTCTTCCTCCCGAAAATCGGGCCAATAGGTTTCGCAAAAGTAAAGTTCCGAATACGCGCATTGCCAAAGTAGGTAATTGCTCAGGCGGATTTCTCCACCGGTGCGTATCAACAAGTCGGGGTCAGGCATGAAGCTGGTTGTCAGGTGCTTTGACATTAAATCGCAGTTGATTTGTTCGGGTGTCAATTCTCCTTTCTGTACCAAGACAGCTATTTGCCGGCTGGCTTCTGTTATTTCCCAACGTGAAGAGTAACTAAGGGCAAGTACCAGACACATGCCTGTATTCTTAGATGTATTTTCTACGCAATTGTATAAACGGGTTTGTACATTTGCGGGTAACTTTTCTATATCTCCGATAATCCGGAAGCTAATGTTGTTCTTCATGAACGTATCTTCTTCGATGGAATCGAAAAGAAGGCTCATCAGAGCAGCAACTTCGTCTGTAGGACGATTCCAGTTTTCGGTTGAGAACGTATATAGGGTCAGATATCTGATGCCCAGCCTGGCGGCTTCTTCGGCTATCACATGAACGGTTTCTGCACCGACCTGATGTCCGTAGCTGCGTTCGTGTCCACGCTGCTTCGCCCATCGTCCGTTGCCGTCCATGATAATCGCCACATGCTGGGGTATCCGGCTCAAATCAATTTGTTCTTTATATTGCATCTTTTTTTAGTTGTTACATTCCTTACATCTTGGGAAGAGGTCGTAGGTGATGAAAAAGACAGTAAATGCGTAACTATCTTTATTCTTCCAACCTTTTCCTTTTATCTGGTACGGGTCTTCCAGTTGCAAGCCTTTCCGTTGGGTAACATCCAACTGGTCGCTAAGACTGAACCGCATCGTAAACTCACATCCTATATTGATGCGCGGGGTTGCTTTGTATTTCACTCCCACTCCAATGGGAATGTTCATAGTGAAGACCGTTTTTACAGGTTTTGGTGCAAACGTAAAACCTAATCCACCTAATATATAAGGTGTAAACCGACGGTCACCCCGGTACGTGTTACCGATACCATATCCCAAAAAGTTATATTCAAATTGCGCTCCTAAATCGAATATCGTCCGTTTGAAAGTGGCGTATTCTTCATTTGGATATACATTTTTGAAATCTCTCGTGTCGCCGGAAATCCTGCCGGCTGTCAGGTTGCCTTTTATCGCCATGTGTGGATTCAGTAAGTATCGGGCTATGAAACCTCCCGCTATTCCTGTGTTCTTAAACGGGGTACTGCTATTCGCATCTCCCATATAAAAACTTCCTCCAATGGCTCCTCCCAGTTCCCAAGTATATTCCTCTTGCGCAATGGCGCAACAGAAGGGAAACATGAGCAGAAAAAACACTATCTTTATATTCCTTGCAATAGTCATACCGTTCTCTTTTTACTCCTTATTTATTAAGGAAACGGAAAATTGACTATTTTATTATTGTATCTTGAAACCCAGTTTGTTTAGACGACCTCGCCATACACTACCGTCGTTCCATACAATCCAAATATAATGATTCTTATCAATAGTCAAAGAATAATCTCCTTTGTCCTTGAAGAGGCTTTCGTATGTAACTTCTTCTTCGTCGTCATCATCTTCACTCTCTCCCGGAATTTCTTTCATTGCATATTTGAATTTATCAGCAGATTCATTCCAGGCGATACCTACACGTGAAGAGTAGATCGTTTCAAATTTTCCACCCATCATGTGGAACAAACCTCCATAATACATGATGGCTGGATTCTCCATAGCCGGACAATAGAAATCACTAGGGGTACTCATGTCAGCCCATGTCAATCCATCCATTGTGAACCAGGGGACTACTGCTTTGGCAGACGTTTCCGTTTTACCCACTACTACTGTTTGCTTGATGCCGCTTGCATTCGTAAATACGGTAGCATATATGTCTTTTACCGGGAAATCATTGGATACTGTTTCTTTGCCTCTTGTCCAGTTTTTACCGTCAGTACTTATGCAGAAGTATTTCTGACCTCCATCCAGAAGAATACCAATCAACGTTTCCTCTGATATGCCTGTTAGTGCATCAGCTTCAAGTGTAGCAACCAGGGTACTCATTTGCATGGATTGCACCTCTTTGCTCTCTTTAACTTCCTGTATGCCGGCATTTACCCATACATTGCCATTCTCTGAACAGAACACTTCTCCACTTGGAGTAGCTACAAAAAGTTGGTTTTTGAAGCTTACAATAGATCCCAAATCTGTATTGGCAGGCATGCCCGTAACTCCGATGGGAGTCCAAGATAAATGTGCTGGATTTCCTAATGAACTGCGGTATGCTGATGTTGTAGAAGTATATACATATAGATTTTCTTCTTCGGCATCATTTTTAAGAATTACTGATTTCTGCTTGTTGGCGGCAGGTGAAGTAGGTAATGATGACGCTTCTCTCCAGATTAGTGAATCCGGATCCTGCGTGTGAACATTTACTGTAATTTTATACTCACGGGTAGTAACCCCGTCGGCTGCATGTACTTTCAGGGTGATCGGTTCTCTAAAGTCAACGGAGTCAGTTAGGTTGTTGAATAGTGTATCTTGTAAACCGGATGTAACCCAACCTGTGATATCGAGTGTGTCAATCAATATCTTGTCTATGATAGTGTCTGATCCAACAGGAAGTGAGTCAACATTATAAATTTCTCTTTTCAGTTGGTCAATCGTAAACTTATAATATATACCTTTTTTTATGGTGTCAAGACCAAAGGCACGTATCGTTGCGTCGGAACTGTATTCATAATTATCATCTGAGTTAAGGCACGAACTTATGGCAATCGACATAAGAAGAAAACTCATGATTACGGATAAAAACTTTATTCTCATTTCTAAAGATAGTGTTTATTTACAAGTTGCAAAAATAGGAACATTTTTCTCGATAAACAGCATAACAGGCAAGTTTTATATAAAATTATAGATAATATGCCCGTTTTTCTCGATAAAAAAGCATCAAAATGAGGTGATTCGCACTATTTTGTCGTAGTGTAATGCCGTATACTTCTACCGAAATATTGTTCGTTGACATAACTATTTTTATCGTTCATTTTAGGTGCATTAACACCAGATATCAAATGAATGGGGCTCTCTTCGACAAATGCTTCATCCCAGAGATTGGTATCAATGAAAGATTGCAGTAAGGTACTCCCGCCTTCTACTAAAAGGGATTGGAGGTTGCGCTCGTACAGAACTTGCATGATTTGGGGTAATATATCTTGTTCGAAGTTTATTGGAAGATATTCTACGTTGGGTAGGGGCTTATGGGAATGTTCGGTAAATACGAGTGTCGGCACGCTGCCATCAAACAAATGGAGTGTCGCTGGCAGGCTCAGTTTCCGATCGATAACAAGGCGTACAGGAGGACGTCCATACCAGTTTCGTACATTAAGGGAAGGATTGTCCAGTTCGGCTGTACGTGTACCTACAAGTATGGCAGCATGTTCTGCACGTTTTTTATGTACCAGCATGGAAGTCAATGGGTTGGATAGGATAACAGGATTGCCTTCGTTCCTGAATAAATCAATGAAGCCGTCTGCGGACTCCGCCCATTTTAGGGTGATATACGGGCGATGTAAGGTATGGAAAGTGATGAAACGTCTGATGAGGTATCTGCATTCATTCTCCAATACTCCTACGGTCACTTCCCGTCCGGCATCCTTTAGCTTTTGTATACCTCGTCCGGCAACTTTAGAAAAAGGATCCTGGCAACCGATGACAATACGGGGAATTCGTTTCTCAATAATCAAATCAGCACAGGGCGGTGTTTTTCCATGATGAAAACAAGGCTCAAGGCTGACGTAAATTGTTGAATGTTTCAATAATGAAGTGTCTTTTACGGAACGAATGGCGTTTACTTCAGCATGCGCTTCTCCGCAGCGTACATGATACCCTTCTCCGATAATTTTTCCATCACATACGATGACTGCCCCTACCATTGGATTAGGGGCTGCGTTGCAAAATCCGTTCTGTGCCAGCTGTATACAGCGACGCATATATTTTTCTTCTTCCATGTGTGTTATCTTTCTACGATAATTCTTACTTTTGCACTCCAAAATGGATTCTTCGTTGTTTGGGATACAGGTTTCCCGGTGATATACCCGATACCTGTCCGGTGTCTACCAAGTCCGTACCATCTCCGTATCTATACGCTTGGACTTGACACGGACTTGGTACGGACTTGATACGGACCGGGTCTCATCTTGGTTCGGTAATAGAACTGACGAAGAATCCCCAAAATATCCATTTATGAATATTACTGCCTCTTATATCCGCCGTGAACTGCAGGATTATTATACACCGCAGGAAGCCGGAAATTTGTCCAGACTTATCTGTTGCGAGATTCTGGGGCAGCCGGTTGTGGATTATTATTTGGGCAAAGATATAACTTTATCTGCAAAAGCAGAACAGGAATTGCAAAGCCTTCTCAGGCGTTTACGGAATTTTGAACCAATACAATATATTTTAGGAGAAGCTCGTTTCCTGGGGAGAGCATTTCAGGTAGCTTCCGGTGTTCTCATTCCACGTCCTGAAACGGAAGAACTGGTGGAAATAATGTTGAAAGAGATTTCTTCTACTTCTCGTATTTTAGATATTGGGACAGGCAGTGGTTGTATTGCTGTCACCTTGGCAAAGGAATTGCCCGGAACACAGGTTACTGCCTGGGATGTGTCTGAAGAAGCTTTGGCTATTGCTGCTGCTAACAGTCTGGCTTTACAAGTGCCTGTCTGTTTTGAACGGCGTGATGTACTGACTTATACTCCCGGTGTAACAGAACGTTATGATGTGATAGTGAGTAATCCGCCTTATGTTACTGAAGCAGAGAAACAAGATATGGAACGGAATGTGCTGGACTGGGAACCCTCTTTGGCACTGTTTGTACCAGATACAGATCCTTTGCGTTTCTATCGTCGTATAGCCGTGCTTGGGCTTGAAATGCTTGAACCTGACGGAAAACTTTATTTTGAAATTAACCGTACTTTTGGAGAAGACATCGTGCTTATGATGCGTGAATTAGGATATCACTTTGTTCGTCTTCAAGAGGATATTTCCCATAATGATCGATTTGTAATAGCGCAAAAATGACAAATATTACTGAAACAGAGGCTTTAAGTAAAGTTGCAGGCTATTGCTCCACAGCGGAGCATTGCCGTGCAGAGATTTCCGAGAAACTACAACGTTGGGGATTGCCGTATGACGCCATTGATCGTATCCTTAAACGGCTGGAAGATGAAAAGTATATTGATGAAGAACGATTTTGTCGGGCTTTTGTCAATGACAAGTATCGCTTTGCGAAATGGGGGAAAGTGAAAATAGCCCAGGCACTCCAACTGAAAAAGGTTTCTTATAATGTATGCCGGCGTTTTCTGAATGAGATAGATGAGGAGGAATACCTATCTATTTTAGATAGCCTTTTGGCTGCAAAACGTAAAAGTGTACATGCGGAGAATGAATATGAGTTGAATGGAAAGTTAATGCGTTTTGCTCTGAGTCGTGGGTTCGAAATGAAAGATATTCGTCATTGTATACAACTTTCTGACGAAAATGATGACTTTGAGTGAAAAATCTCTTTATTCTTTTTTTTATTCTCATTCAGTTTCCGTATTTTTGTGCCATATTTACTATAAATAGCTAATTTAGTTATGAGAACTTTAGAAAAACTATTCGCAGAGAAGTTGCTGAAGATAAAAGCGATTAAACTACAACCGGCTAATCCCTTTACTTGGGCTTCCGGATGGAAATCTCCTTTTTACTGTGATAACCGCAAAACTCTTTCCTATCCTTCCTTGCGTAATTTTGTAAAGATTGAAATTACCCGTTTGATATTGGAACGTTTCGGGCAGGTGGATGCAATTGCCGGTGTAGCAACAGGTGCCATTCCTCAGGGAGCTTTGGTTGCTGATGCGCTGAACTTGCCGTTTGTGTACGTACGTTCTACCCCGAAAGACCATGGTCTGGAAAACCTGATTGAAGGAGAACTTCGTCCGGGCATGAAGGTGGTTGTGGTTGAAGATTTGATTTCTACAGGTGGAAGCAGCCTGAAGGCTGTAGAGGCTATACGCCGTGATGGATGTGAAGTTATCGGTATGGTAGCTGCATATACTTACGGTTTCCCGGTTGCGGAAAAAGCATTCAAAGATGCCAAGGTTCCTTTGGTAACGCTGACAAATTATGAGGCTGTGTTGGATGTTGCACTTCGTACGGGTTATATAGAAGAAGAAGATATAGCAACGCTGAACGAATGGCGTAAGGACCCTGCACATTGGGATGCTGGAAAGTAACAGCGGTTTATTCTATAAAATAAATAATATGACGAAAGGGCCATTCGGATAGATTCTGTCCGGATAGTTCTTTTTGTCTTTTAAAGAGATTCAAAATATGACAAAATTTGAAAGTGGTGTGAAGACAATACCTGCCTCGCAGGAAGCTGTTTATGAGAAATTATCTGATTTGAATAATCTGGAAAAGTTTAAAGACAGCTTACCGGAGGATAAAGTGAAGAACTTGAGCTTTGATTCGGAGAGTATGGTGATAGAAGTTGCTCCTGTGGGTAAGATTGCGTTGAGTATAGTAGAGAAAGACCCGTGTAAATGTATCAAGTTTGCCACGACCACTTCGCCGCTGCCCTTTAATCTGTGGATACAGATTGTGCCGGTAACAGAGACTGAATGTAAAATGAAGCTAACCATCGGCATGGAATTGAATCCTTTTATGAAAGGTATGGTTCAGAAACCTTTGCAGGAAGGATTAGAGAAAATGGCGGATATGCTTTCGATTATACCGTATTAATCACTAATCATTAATCACTAAATAAATGGCTCAGAAACTTTGGGAGAAATCCGTTCAGGTAAATAAAGATATAGAACGTTTTACAGTGGGACGTGACCGTGAAATGGATCTTTACTTGGCAAAGCATGATGTGATAGGCTCTATGGCCCATATTACAATGCTCGAAAGTATCGGTCTGTTGACAAACGAAGAATTGGGTCTCCTGCTTGATGAATTGAAGAATATCTATGCAACCGCTGAAAAAGGTGAGTTTGTGATAGAAGAGGGAGTAGAAGATGTACACTCGCAAGTGGAGTTAATGCTGACGCGTAAATTAGGTGATGTCGGTAAGAAGATACACAGTGGTCGTTCTCGGAATGACCAGGTACTGCTCGACCTGAAACTTTTCACGCGTGAACAGATCAAGGATATTGCTGAGGCAGTGGAGCAACTATTCCATGTGCTGATATGCCAGAGTGAGCGTTTCAAGAATGTGCTTATGCCTGGCTATACTCATTTGCAAATAGCAATGCCATCTTCTTTCGGTTTGTGGTTTGGTGCTTATGCTGAAAGTCTGGTAGATGATATGCTTTTCCTGCAGGCAGCATTTAAAATGTGTAATCGGAATCCTTTGGGATCGGCTGCCGGATATGGTTCTTCATTCCCGCTGAACCGTACAATGACAACACGTTTATTGGGATTTGACTCCTTAAACTATAATGTTGTTTATGCACAGATGGGGCGTGGCAAGATGGAGCGTAATGTAGCTTTTGCCTTGGCAAGTATTGCCGGTACTATTTCTAAACTGGCTTTTGATGCTTGTATGTTCAATAGCCAGAACTTCGGTTTCGTGAAGTTGCCTGATGATTGTACAACCGGTTCCAGCATTATGCCCCATAAGAAGAATCCTGATGTTTTTGAACTGACACGTGCTAAATGTAATAAGTTGCAGTCACTGCCACAGCAGATCATGATGATTGCTAATAATCTGCCTTCTGGATATTTCCGTGATTTGCAGATTATTAAAGAAGTATTCTTGCCTGCTTTCCAGGAACTGAAAGATTGTTTGCAGATGACAACTTATATCATGAATGAAATCAAAGTGAATGAACATATTCTTGATGATGACAAGTATCTGCTTATTTTCAGTGTGGAGGAAGTCAATCGTCTGGCACGTGAAGGTATGCCCTTCCGGGATGCTTATAAGAAAGTGGGATTGGATATTGAAGCCGGAAACTTCTCACATAGTAAGGAAGTGCATCATACGCATGAAGGAAGTATTGGTAATCTCTGTAACGATGAAATCTCTGCACTGATGCAAGAAGTGGTAGATGGTTTTAATTTTCATGGAATGGAAGTGGCTGAAAAAGCCTTGCTTGGGCGATAAATATAATATTGTATGCGGAAATTCTGTATAATTATAGGGATGCTTTGGCTGTGTGTTACCGGTTGCGGTGATTCATACGAGTCGAGCATTCCTTCTATTAGTTTTAATTTCTCATGCAGTCTTTCACAGTCTCCTTATTATAAGATTACGACTCCCGGTCAATTCTTGAAGGTAGATAAGAATGTGAATGGATTACCTGTAGGCTATGCAGGATTAATAATAGGACAAAGCGTATATTCGGATGGCAATACCTATGTCGCTTATGATGCCGCCTGTCCGGTGGAGGCCAATCGTAGCGTTTCAGTCGAGTTGGTAGAAGATGGATTGGGTACTGCTGAATGTCCTAAATGCCATACTAAATATAATTTAAGTAGTGGTGGATTTCCTACTGGAGAAGGTACAGAGTATCTGAAACATTATAAAGTCTCTGTGTCGGGTGTTACTTTGCAAGTGCGGAACTGATAAAATAGCAACTTTTTCTATGTAAAAAATTTGGCTGTAACGGGGAAACTCCTTATCTTTGCACCCGTTCTACAAAAAAGACCTGCGGAAATAGCTCAGTTGGTAGAGCATAACCTTGCCAAGGTTAGGGTCGCGAGTTCGAGTCTCGTTTTCCGCTCTCTTTTCCCTTTTTAGGATGCTCGAATGGTGGAATGGTAGACACGAAGGACTTAAAATCCTTTGGCCATTGCGGCTGTGCGGGTTCAAGTCCCGCTTCGAGTACTTGTTTAAAGCTCCATGAGTCATTGATTTATGGAGCTTTTTCTTTTAGGCATCTCCTTTGCTTTCTATACCAGATAGAAGTCCGAATCAGATACCCTCGCTACTATACATTTAAAGTTAGAATACTATGAGAACATTTAGGTTATTGGGACTGGTTTTAATCACTATGCTTGTTAGTATAAATTTTGCAGCTTGCAGTGATGGTAATGAGCAGGATGATCTTGATCCTGATAAAAATTCTACAATTACTATTGATTCAAGTATTATTACAAATGGCTTGGCTTTTGCAGCAGAAGGAAGTATAAAATCTGTTAGCTTCACCACTAATACTGATTGGACACTGAATATAGCCTCCACTACGGGCGGTTCAATATGGTGCATGGCATCGGTTGTGAGCGGTAAAAAAGGTGAGGCGTCAGTTGAGTTTACTACTCTTGATAATTCGGATTATGACGACCGAAGTGTGTCTGTAACCATTAAGGCAGGAACTGCAAGCCAAACTTTCACTATTATACAAAAATGCAAAGAGGCGATACTTGTGACCACAGATAAATTTGAAATCGTCCAAGAAGGTGGTTCTATTAATGTAGAAGTAAAGTCAAATATTGACTATCAAATGGAAATTTCAGAAACGGCAAAAAGTTGGATTACTGAAACTAACACACGTGCTTTAACTACTCATAACCATACTTTCTCTATTGCAGCAAATGAAGAATATGAGAAACGTGAAGGTGAGATTTACTTCAAAAAGGGAGAGCATGTAGAAACCGTAAAGGTTTATCAGGCAGGTGGTGCAGTCATAGTATTGACAAAAGAAAAATATGAAGTAAGCGATAAAGGAGAAACTATTACCGTAGAAATAAAAAGCAATGTAGAATACGGAATAAAAATGCCACAGGTCGATTGGATTTATGATGAGGCTTCCGTGCGTGGTGCTTCCAGCCATACCCTGAAATATATTATCAATCCTAATGAGACTTATGACAGCCGTTCTGCGCAAATTATCTATTTCGATAAGAATAATACTGCAAGCGCCGATACATTAACCATCATACAAGTGCAAAAAGATGCTATCGTTATTGGAAATAATGAATATACAATTGATGCAAAGGGAAAAACTATAGAAGTGGAGTTAAGTTCTAACATTGATTATACGATTTCTATTGCTGATGATGGGAAGGATTGGATCTCATGTGTGGAGAATACGAGAGCCTTGACCACTAAGAAAATTAAGTTCAATATTGCAGAGAATACTTCTGATGATAGTAGAGCAAGCCATATTACTTTTGCTTCTGGCAATGGAGTTAGCCAGAATATTAAAATCATTCAGCAAGGAGCACTTCCTGTTATACATGTAGAAACAGCAGGTACATTATCAAGGTTGATTAACAGTTCTGTGAAAGATGAAATCACAAAACTAAAGATTACAGGAAATCTAAACTCTACTGATACGGAATTCCTGCGTAAAATGAAAAAAATACAGGTTTTGGATTTGTCCGAAGTGAATATGACAAAACTTGGGTATTACTCATTTCAACTATGTAATAATCTTACTTCTATTATTATTCCTAGTAGTGTGACAAGTATTGGCGAAGGTGCATTTTGGGAATGTTCAAGACTTACTTCTGTTGTTATGCCTGACGGTGTGACAAGTATTGGAAAATATGCATTTGGGGGCTGTTCAAGACTTACCTCTATTGCTATCCCTGACAAGGTAATAACTCTTTCAAGTAATGCATTCCAATTTTGTACAGAGCTTACTTCTATTGATGTGGGTGAAGATAATACTGAATACTCATCTATAGATGGGGCTTTATATGATAAAAATGCGTCGACACTGCTGAAGTGTCCTGAGGGTAAAATATCAATTGCTATTCCTGGCAATATGGCAAATATTGGTGATATAGCCTTCTATCTGTGCTCACGTCTTACTTCTATTAATGTGGATGAAAACAATGCTAAATATTTATCTATAGATGGAGCTTTATATGATAAAAATGCATCGACACTAATAAAATGTCCTGAAGACATTCCGTCAATTACAATTCCTAACAGTGTGACAAGTATTGGCGATGAGTCATTGTCCCGTTTAAATCTGACTTCTATTACAATTCCTAATAGTGTGATTAATATTGGAGATAGGGCATTATCTAGTTCAAACTTTACTTCTATTACAATCCCTAATAGCGTGACAAGTCTTGGAAATGGAGCATTCGATAACTGTTCATACCTTACCTCAATTACGCTCCCTAATAGTGTAACGACTATCGGAAATGAGACATTTGCTGGTTGTTCAGGCCTAACTTCTATTACGATTCCTAACAGTGTGACAAGCATTGGGATAGAGGCATTCTCGTGCTGTAGACGCCTTACTTCAATTACTATCCCTGGCGGTGTGACTAGTATTGGCATGGAAGCATTCAGTTGGTGCTCAGGTCTTACTTCTATTACTATTTCTAAAGGTGTGACAAAAATTGGTATTAATGCATTCTGGGGATGTTCAAGTCTTACTTCTGTTACTATTCCTAATAGTGTGACAAGTATTGGAAAAGGTGCATTTTCGGCTTGTTTCGGTCTTACTTCTATTACAATCCCTAATAGTGTGACTAGTATTGGAGATTATGCATTTTGGGGATGTTCACGTATGAGAGAAATTCATATTGGATATAAATCTGTATCTGGTATGAATCCATCTGTTTTTGAAAATGTAGATACAAGTGTATGTGTTCTATATGTACCCAGAGGCTGTAAAAATGCTTATAGCATTGCAGATGGATGGAGGTCTTTCAAAAATATAGTGGAAGAATAAATAAAAAAAATCAATCTTAAAGCTCTGTGAACTATCTGTTCATGGAGCTTTATTCTTTTAGGTATCTTCTTGCTTCTCTACTCTCTACATCTCATACTGCTATGCTTTAAACTCTTTATTGATAGCTGCTCTGTGTGTTATAGGCAGCAGCGTAGGAAGTAGAAGGTAGATAAACTTGCATTTACTCTATTCTTTTTGTTGATTTGCTTAAAGGAAAATGTCCGGATGACCGGTTCAAAACTTCGTTTTCTAATTGCTGGCTGTCCGTTTTCCAACTGCTGGCTGCTGGGCCTCCATATGGAAACTGTCGGGCCCGCAATTGGAAGATGAAGATTTGTCGGTACCAAAAAGGTAAAATGCCTAAGGTAAAAGTATGTTTTTCCTTAGGCATCACTTAAAATTTTCCCTTATTCTGGGTGAGTTATTAAGCAGCTTTCCGTAAAAGCCTTATATTTGCAGTATAAATCATCATCATCTATGTACTTAAAGAAAATTATGACTGCAACCCTTGCCCTTACTGCGCTTGCCGGGCAGGCACAGGAGAAACCTTTCAACATCATTCCCGAGCCGGTGGAAACTACCGTGACCGGACAGGGAGAGTTTCAAATCCAACGTAATACGATGATTCGTGTGTCGGAGCCTACATTGGCATCCTCGGCTGCGTATCTGACGGATTATATGGACCGTTATCTCGGCATACCGCTGCAAACGGAAATTCCTAAGGTGGGTAAATCTCGGAAGAAGGGTATTCCTGCGGTAGAACCTATCACTCTGAAGTCTGGTGAACCGCCTTGTATCGTTTTAATTAATCGGAAGAACGGAGATGTTTCTGGTGGCTATCAACTGGAGATAACTTCAAGAGAAGGCATACGTATTGAGGGTAATGACGAAGCAGGCGTTTTCTACGGCGTGCAGACACTGATACAATTGTTACCTACCCGTGCTGGTGTGTTACCTATCCTTCCGGCTGTGCAGATTAACGATTATCCCCGTTTTGTCTATCGGGGCATGCATCTCGATGTGGTACGCCATTTCTTTCCGGTATCATTCATTAAAAAGTATATCGATTACCTCGCACTGCATAAACTCAACTATTTCCATTGGCACTTGACGGATGACCAGGCTTGGCGTGTTGAAATGAAATGTCGCCCGGAGCTGACGGAGAAAGGTTCTGTTCGTGAGGGAGAAATTTTTGGACTCTATCCGGGGAAATACCAACCACTACCTTATGGTGGGTATTATACTCATGAAGAAGTGAAAGAAGTGATACGTTATGCTGCTGATAGGCATATCATAGTGATCCCCGAAATAGATATTCCCGGTCATTGTATGGCAGTTCTTGCTACTTATCCTCAGTTCAGTACTACACCCGATGAACAGAAAAAGGCAGCGTTGACATGGGGGATCTTCAATAAATTTAATAATGTACTGGCTCCTAAACCGGAAGTTTTTGATTTCTTGAAAGATGTCTTTTCTGAATTGTGCGATCTCTTTCCCGGACAATATATCCATGTAGGCGGTGATGAATGTGCCAAGCGTTGGTGGCAAGAGTCTGAAGAGACACAACAATTCATGCGGGAACATAGTTTGAGGGATGAAAAAGCATTGCAGAGCTATTTCATTCATTACGTACAGGGAGTGGTGAATGCGAAAGGCAAGACTCTGATTGGCTGGGATGAAATTCTTGAAGGAGGTATTTCTGAAGATTGTGTTGTGATGAATTGGCGGCGTCTGGAGTTTGGGAAGAAGGCATTACGAACAGGGCATCGTACGATATTCACTTGCTCTGCCTGGTCGTATTTCAATCTGAAAGAGAGTCGTACACAGCCGGAAATTGGTCCACGTGGACCGCTATCTCTGGAGAAAGTTTATGAGTTTCAGATTGTTCCGGATTCGTTGACAACGCAGCAACAAGAATTAGTTTGGGGAGCACAGGGATGTCTCTGGACGGAATATATTCCCACCACCTGGAAAGCTGAGTTTGCTGTTTTTCCACGTATGTCAGCGTTGGCGGAGAACGTATGGTCGCCATTAGAAAAGAAAGATTGGACAAACTTTGCTCGTAAGATAGAAATGCAATTTGAACGTTACGAACTTTGGGGAGCTCGATATTCTGAAGCATTCTTTCGTACACAAGATATAGAGCGAAAGAGGTGATAGAAGGATGCGATGATTTTTATCTTAATTAAAAATAGTTATCACCTGAATGCAGTACTTTCAATTTTGGGGTATTTATAAGAAAACGACGCTATACAAATTATTATGAGAGACTTACTTTGTTTCCTTGTTGGGGTCTTATTGACGACCTCTTTGTACGCCCAGAGTACAGGTGATAAAAGATCATCATTTTCTGTTCATGCCGGCCCGTCATGGTATCTGGGGCGCTTTATAGGAATTACTGATGGGGCAGATGCCTATCGCAGTGACTTACGAAAAGGCGTAGCCTGGGACGTTAACTACCTTGGACAAATTGTAGGTAGGGAACTGAAGTTTGGAATAGGAGCTCTGTATCAGGGAAGTTCGTATAAGAATACGCATGAAACCGGGGCAGACAAGATTCTGATGCATTATGTAGCTCCTCAGGTAGCTTTAACCATGGTACAAAAACATTATCAACTTCAATTTTCTGGTGGGGTAGGTTACCAACTCTATCACGATAAGAGTACGGTATATGACAAACCACGGAAAGTATCTATGAGCAAGCTTGCCGGTAACCTGGCTCTTTCAGGTGAGTATTTCCTAACGAATCATTGGGGAGCTTCTGCTCGATTGAATTGGTTAGCATCCAGTTCCGAATCTTATTCAGTGAAGTATCATAATGAGAAGTGGGATGTAGAAAATCCGAAAACCGGTACTGGTTATTTCGGTCAACTGTCCTTACTCTTCGGTTTAAACTATCATTTTTGAGCGTTATGAAAAAACTATTATTTCTATTCCTGCTGATTTGCTGTTGTGCCTGTGAAGAGGATAAAAGTGTTGACCCGACATTGATGCCGAAAGCTACAACTACCGGTGAAAATACGTTAGGCTGCCTGATAGATGGTTGGGTATATTCCAGTGGACGGTATAGTATTCCATCTGTTAGCTTTTTCAACGATGAAGAAAATCATTATGTTACAATTGATGCAGAAATTGGAGTCTTCAACAGTTTGCATTTGGTGCTTGTGAATCCTCGTCAGGGAGCTAATTGCACTTATACGGATGCTGCTTTCGGCAGAGAAGATTTAGAAGATGGCGAAGCCCATATTACTCGTATGGATGGAACCATCATCAGTGGCACATTTAGTGGTGGGAGTATCAAAGAGGGACGTTTTGATATCAAATATCGTGAGAAGCCTGAAGGGGGAGAAGCGGTATATTGATATAAAAACTGCCCCTGAAGGAATTGCTTCCAAGGGGCAGTCTTTTTCACTTCGTCTTCTCTTAAGTCTTATTTTCGGTTACTGATAACCCGTATAGCGGCAGTGTACTGCTGACAAGGAACAGACACGTGAATGCCATAACCTTTGTCTTCTGTTGAAGCAGTGATATAAGCTGACTTCAATAATTGCTTCACACTTTCCACTTCCCAGGGGCTACCTGCGAAAACATTAATCTGAGAAATCTTTCTACTTGTAATCATGTGCTTTAAAACTTTTAATTGTACTTTCCGGTCGCAAAAGTAAGCGGTTTACGGGAAACAGAATAACTCAAATTGATCAAAAAGTAACATAAAAGGTGCAAACGATTTAGAAGTAGCCTATTCCTTATATTTTTTTCCTTTATTTTGTATCGTTCTTCCGGATTTCCACACGACGGATCTTTCCGCTGATGGTTTTCGGTAGTTCATCTACAAATTCAATCACACGTGGGTACTTGTAAGGAGCCGTCACTTTTTTCACATGATCTTGCAATTCCTTGATAAGTGCTTCACCTTCTTTTCCCTTATATTCTTTAGCCAGTACGATGGTAGCTTTTACCACTTGACCACGAATATCGTCGGGGACGCCTGTGATGGCACATTCTATTACAGCGGGATGCGTCATCAAGGCACTTTCCACTTCGAATGGGCCGATACGATAACCGGAGCTCTTAATCACATCGTCTGCACGGCCTACAAACCAAAGATAACCGTCTTCATCTTTCCAGGCAACGTCTCCCGTATAGTAGATACCATTATTCCAGGCTTCGTGGGTACGCTCCGGATCACGGTAGTACTCTTTAAACAATCCTAACGGCTTACCTTTATCCGTACGAATTACGATTTGTCCCTGTTCACCGGCTTCCACAGAACGACCGTCGTTGTCTATCAGGTCTACATCGTATTGTGGGTTGGGCAATCCCATACTTCCCGGCTTCGGTTCCATCCAAGGCATAGTGGCAATGGTCAGGGTGGTTTCTGTCTGTCCGAATCCTTCCATTAGTTTGATACCTGTCAGTTTCTTGAAGGTTTCAAATACGGCAGGGTTCAGAGCTTCACCGGCAATAGTGCAATATTGCAGAGACGAGAGATCGTACTTCGTCAGGTCTTCGTGAATGAGGAAACGGAAGATAGTGGGAGGCGCACAAAGAGATGTTACATGATAATCTTGTATCTTCTCCAGAATGGCGGCAGGAGTGAATTTCTCATGGTCATATACAAAAATATTTGCACCGGCAATCCACTGTCCGTAAAGTTTGCCCCATACAGCCTTTCCCCAACCGGTATCGGCAATAGTGAGGTGCAGACTATTTTCCGTCAGGTTGTGCCAGAAACTACCGGTAACGATGTGTCCCAGTGGATATGTGAAATCGTGAGCAACCATTTTCGGTTCACCTGTAGTTCCACTGGTGAAGTACATCAATGAGATGTCCTCGTTCGTATTGGGGTGTTCCGGTTTCACAAAAGGTGCAGCATTCTCGATGCCTTTGTGGAAATCATCAAATCCTTCAGCTACTTCAGGTCCTACGCTGACGAGTTTCTTCACGCTGGGTGAATCTGGCATAGCAGTAACAATATGATCTGTGATAACCGATTCACCAGCACAAACAATCATTTTGATATCCGCAGCATTGCAGCGATATACAATATCTTTTTTGGTCAGCAAGTGAGTGGCAGGAATAACGACAGCACCAAGTTTATGTAAGGCTATGATGCTGAACCAGAATTCAAAACGACGTTTCAGTATCAACATTACCATGTCGCCATGACCGATGCCGAGGCTTTGGAAATACGAAGCTGTCATGTCCGTATAGCGTTTCATGTCGGCAAATGTAAACTGTTGGTGTTCACCCTTATCATTAGTCCATAACAATGCAGGTTTGTCTGGTTGTTCGGCAGCCCAGGCATCTACTACGTCGTAGCCGAAGTTGAAGTTTTCCGGTACGTTTATTTTAAAATTCTTGATAAAGTCCTCTTGTGTAGTGAAAGAGGTTTGCGATAAAAATCTTTCTACCATAATTATAGGAATTGAGAATTGAGAACTAAGCTTCATTCATTGTTCTCCGTTCTTCATTTAGTTGTTACATGATAATTGCCAAGAATCGTACCGTCTTTCCATCCAGTGCTTTCATGCCATGTGGCAGTTTGGAGTTGAAATACAGGCTGTCTCCTTCGTTTAGTATAAGTTCTTTGCCATCGATGCTTATCATCATACGCCCTTCGAGTACAAGGGTGAATTCTTGTCCGGCATGACTGTTGTAATGTATTGGTTCGCTATCCGGTTTCGGTTCTACGGTCACGACGAATGGATCGGCGCTACGATTCATGAAGCCTGCGGCAAGCGATTGGTATTTGTAGGCTTTAGTACGTTCAATACTGGTTCCTTTACCGGCACGAGTCAGGAAATAGGAACTCATTTTCGGCTCTTCGCCAAACATTAGTGCATCCAGCGAAACTCCGTACCTGCGTGCTATCTTTTGCAGCATACTGACGGAAATATCAAATTCTCCCGACTCTGCGAGACGGTATTCTTCGGCAGAAATATCACATTCGCGTGCAATGTCTTCGGCTGTCAGCTCCAGTACATCACGAAGCCCGCGGAGGCGTTCTGCTATTTGCTTAATTTGTTCGTCCATGTGGTTGTTTATTTAATGAATTAATTGTTCTTCTTATTGTTTGCTGGCTTTAATGGCATTGATGATGGCAGAAGAGTAACCGTCATGTTCCAACTCATTAATGCCTTTAATGGTGATACCGCCAGGAGTACATACTTTGTCTATTTCTACACTGGGGTGTGTGTCATTGTTCAGTATCAGTTCGGCTGCTCCTTTTACGGATTGGGCCACCATTCTCATTGCATCCTTGGGGTAAACTCCCATTTCTATGCCGGCTTGCATGGCAGCCTGAATGTATTTCAGTACATAGGCAATGCCGCAGGAGGCCATGGAAGTGCAAGCTGCGAATTTTTCTTCAGGGATAAGCATGGCGAGTCCCATTTGGTTGAAGATATCCAGCATCAGTTGCTCCTGTTCTTTGGTAGCATTGCGGCTGGCAATCAAAGTCATACTTTCCATTTCGCTGATGGCAGTATTGGGAATGATGCGGAACATGGTCATTTCTGGTTCCGGTACGTAGTGAGCCAGTTCTTCGAAGTTGATGCCTGCGGCGACAGAAATAATGATTTGCTTGCTTTTCAGTTTCAATTCACGCAGCACGCTTTTGATGAGCCACGGTTTTACAGCAAGTATGATAAATTCGGCACCAATAATGGCTTCCTGATTGTCATGTGTAATCTGTAAAGCGGGAAACTCTACTTTCAGTTCATCCAACTTTCCTTGTGAGGGATTAGAGACTATGATATCCGAGGCGGGGATAATGCTTCCCTTTGCCAATCCACGGGCTATAGAACCGCCCATGTTTCCTGCTCCGATAATTGCTGTTTTCATATCATTCTGTTATTAAAAGGGTTGTCGATGGGCAAAGGTAGATATTTTTTCCACCTTTATAAGCTAATTGATGTAAAAAAGTACTTGTGCACTAAAACAAAAAACAGCCTTAAGACGCGTTGAAACGTCCGAAGGCTGCCTGTTTATTGCTGATTATATAGTCAAATATACTTTAAAGTACTTTTCTGAAACGTTCGAGGAAGAGATCGGCTTCTTCCATGCTGAGACAGAGAGGCGGAAGCAAACGGAGTACATTTGTACCACTGACACCTGTAAATACATGTTGCTCTTTCAGAAGTTTCAGGCGAAGTTCCTTTATTGGCTCTTCAAATTCAAGACCGATCATCAGACCACGTCCACGAACTTCCTTGATCTGTGGGAATTTCTTCAGTTCCGTCATTAAGTATTCACCTACTTTTGCTGCATTTTCAACCAGATTTTCCTGACTTATGACATCCAGTACTGCCAACGCTGCACTACATGCCAGATGATTACCACCAAAGGTAGTACCCAACTGTCCGTAAACCGGAGTAAACATCGGACTGATGAGTGTACCTGCCATCGGGAAACCATTACCGGTGCCTTTGGCTACAGTGATAATATCTGCTTTGATACCGTTGTATTGGTGAGCAAAGAATTTACCGCTACGACCATAACCACTTTGAATTTCATCTAAAACCAGTACAGTGTTATGGGCGGTACAAGCTTCGCGCAGAGCTTGCATGAATTCATTCGTCGGCAGTTGGATACCACCTACGCCCTGAATACCTTCAATAATTACTGCGCAAACATCCCCCTTCGCCAGTTCGGCTTTCATAACTTCGATATCGTTCAACGGGAGATAAGTGACATGTCCGCAATCATTGATGGGAGCTATGATTTTCGGGTTGTTGGTTACTTCTACAGCCAGTGAAGTGCGTCCGTGAAATGCTTTGTTAAAAGAAACCACACGTGTACGTCCATTGTAGAACGAAGCGAGTTTCAAGGCATTCTCGTTGGCTTCTGCACCGCTGTTAATCAAGAATAAGGAGTAGTCATCATAACCACAAACTTTTCCTAAGCGTTCAGCAACCTGTTCCTGTAACTTGTTGATGACAGAGTTGGAATAAAATCCCAACGTGGCAACTTGCTTGCTTATCATCTCCACGTAGTGCGGATGCGCATGGCCGATGGAGATAACAGCGTGTCCGCCGTAGAGATCGAGGTACTCAGTACCCTTTTCGTCCCATACGTGGCAGCCTTTTCCCTTGACAATATTGATGTCAAAAAGAGGATATACGTCGAATAAATTCATTTCTTTAATTATAAATTACGAAATACAAATTACTTAGAAGGCGCTGGGCTTCAGTCGCAAGCCGACGGTTTCTTCTAAATTGAACATCAAGTTCATGTTATGTACTGCCTGTCCACTGGCACCTTTCAGCAAGTTGTCGATGCAGGAGATGATAAGCAACTTATCACCATGCTTTTCCAGATGTAGCAGACACTTATTGGTGTTTACCACTTGCTTCAGGTCGATGTTCTTCTCTACAATGTGTACGAAAGAGTCTTTTGCGTAATATTCTTCGTACATGCGGACGATTTCATCCAGTGCAACTTTGGTTTTTACTACGATGGTGGCAAAAATTCCACGCGGGAAATCGCCACGGTAGGGGATAAAGTCGATATCCACATCAAAGCTATTTTGCAGTTGCTTCAGGGATTGCTTGATTTCGGGAACATGCTGGTGATCGAATGCTTTATAAACACTTAGGTTATTATTTCGCCAGCTGAAGTGACTGGTTGATCCCGGTTTCACGCCAGCTCCGGTAGAACCGGTGATAGCATTCACCATGATGTCGTTGTTCAGCATCAGGTGCTTGGCAAGGGGTAGCAAGCCCAATTGGATACAAGTGGCAAAACAGCCCGGATTGGCCACGTGCTTTGCTTTGCAAGTAGCACGACGGTTCAACTCCGGCAGACCGTAAATAAAATCATGTTCCGGAGAAGCAATACGGTAGTCCATAGAGAGGTCGATGATTTTCAACTCCTCAGGAATGTTGTGACTCTCTATGAATTTCTTCGTATCGCCGTGAGCGGTACAGAAGAATAATACATCAATTTCATCCAAAGGCAACTCGTCGGTGAAGACAAGATCCGTTTCGCCGTACAATCCTTCGTGTACGTCGGTAATTTTGTTTCCGGCGTTACTTGAGCTGTTGATGAATACGATTTCCGCTTCCGGATGATTGACCAGCAAACGAATTAACTCACCTGCCGTATATCCGGCTCCGCCGATGATTCCTACTTTAATCATGTTAGTTTATACTATGTTCTTTATCTGTTATATAAGTTTCTTTCTTCGGGAACGATAAGCCACATTATAAGGTATACAGGTATACCGGCAAATACGGTGAAAAACGTCAATAATGCATAACCGATACGTACGAGTGATGGATCGAGTCCGAAGTAGGCGGCTAAACCTCCGCAAACTCCGGCAAGCATTCTGTCACTGCGTGAGCGAGTGAGTTTCTTGTTATTAGTATCCATGCTTAGATTTCCTCGTCTTTATGGTTGTTATAATATACTCTCAGCGGAGTAGAAGTAACCTTGATAAAGCCTTTTGCATCTTCTGCTGTCCAACCCTTTTGCATTTCGCCGTATTCACCGAACTTGGTTTTTACAAGGTCGTCTTCCGACTCTACACCTACTGTAGAGAATGACAACGGGCGGAGTTCCAATATAGCTGTACCGTTTACGTTGCGCTGGCTCTCCTGCAACATTGCTTCGATGTCACGCATTACCGGTTCCAGATACTGACTTTCGTGCAGGAACATACCGTACCAATTAGCAACCTGGTCTTTCCAGTATTGTTGCCATTTACTCAGCGTATATTTTTCCAGGAATTTATGTGCACCGATAATCAACATTGGGGCAGCAGCTTCGAAACCTACGCGGCCTTTGATGCCGATAATGGTATCCCCCACATGCATATCACGACCAATGCCGTAAGCAGCACCAATTTCTTCCACTTTTTGGATAGCTTTGATGGGATCGTCGAATTTTTCGTCGTTTACTGCTTTCAACTCACCTTTCTCAAATGTAAGACGCAGTTGTTCGCTGCCTTCCTTTACACAGTGTTTCAGATAAGCACTTTCGGGCAAGCCTTGTGCTGAATCCAGAATTTCACCACCGCAGATGGAAGTACCCCACAAGCCTACATTATAGGAATATTTCAGCTTGGTGAAGTCTGCTGAGAAACCATGTTTGTTCAGATAATCAATTTCTTCCTGGCGGCTCAATGCCATGTCACGGGTCAGTGTGATGATTTCTACACCCGGAGCCAGTACGAGGAATGTCATGTCGAAACGAATCTGGTCGTTACCAGCTCCTGTAGAACCATGAGCGATAGCGTCTGCTCCAATCTCGTTGGCATAACGTGCAATGGCAAGTGCCTGGAAAATACGCTCGGAACTTACGGAAATAGGATAAGTGCCATTGCGCAGCACGTTGCCGAATACCATGTATTTCAAGCTCTTTTCGTAATATTCCTGAGTTACGTCGATCGTAACATATTCTTTTGCGCCCAGTTTATAGGCGTTTTCTTCGTTCGTTTTCAGTTGTTCAGGACTGAAGCCACCGGTGTTTGCACAAGCTGCATACACTTCGTACCCTTTTTCTTTGGCAAGGTACATTACCGTAAATGAAGTATCAAGACCGCCGCTGAATGCGACTACTACTTTTTTCTTATCTTCCATATCCTTTGTTTTTTAAATTTTATCATCTTCATGTAGTTCCGGGTCGTAGAGCATTGCGGTGCAGATGCAGAACTTGCGGTTCTTGGCTACTAATATATCGTGGTTGATGCAACCTTCGCAACCTTTCCAGAAGGATTCGTCGTCTGTCAGTTCATTGAAGGTAACAGGTACATATCCCAGTTCTGTGTTCATTTTCATGACGGCAGCTCCGCTGGTGAGACTGAATACTTTGGCGTTGGGCCATCGCAAGCGTGCCAGGCGGAAAGATGCCATTTTGATACGCTTAGCCAATCCTATGCCGCGAAAGTCGGGATGTACAATCAAACCGGAAGTAGCGACGTATTGTTTGTTTCCCCAGCTTTCGATGTAGCTGAAACCTGCAAACACGTCTCCACATAAGGCGATGATGGCTTTTCCTTCTTTCATTTTTGTCGCCACATATTCGTGTGTGCGTTCTGCGATGCCCGTTCCACGTACTTTGGCCGCTTCTCTGATGGTATCCAAAATCTTATCCACATAAATTTCGTGAGAGGCGTCAGCCACCATCACGTCCACTTTTTTGGTATCCATTTCTTATTGATTCGTTCTTTATTTATTTAATGTTCGGAATGATTTGTGACAGGAATTCGCGTACCTCGCTGTGCGAAGCAGCTTCATGCACTACCAGCATGATGGTGTCGTCACCGGCGATGGTGCCCAAGATAGCGGGACATTCGCGGTTGTCAATGTCATAGGCCATACTGCTGGCGTAGCCGGGTCGTGTGCGAATAACGGCAATATTACCGGAGAATTGCAGGGAAACGAAACCGCTGGTCATCAGCATTTCGCTGGCACTCTGGTCATTGGAACGCTTGTACATGATGTTATTGGGCAATACATATACGTATTTCCCATTCATGTTTGCCGCCTTGGCAACTTTCAGTTGTTTCAAGTCGCGGGAGAGAGTGGCTTGTGTCAGCTCAAAGCCTTCCTTACTCAAAGCTTGCAGCAGCTCTTCCTGAGAACTGACATCTTTGCTTGAGATAATCATCTTGATGGCGTCTAACCGATTGGCTTTTTTCTTCATTTTTCTGTATAATTATTCTAAGAATGGCGCAAAAGTAGGGATAATTTTGGAAAGAATATGCATTAAAGAGAGAATTTTTATACTTTTTATACTATGAATGCTGTGCTTTATGCATAAATCGGGAAATATATGCAATTAAAATCGGAGATAGAAGGCGAAACAAGCCGTACCCGGAATGCACTTGCTCCGTACCAAGTCCGGGGTTTCTCCGTCCAGAGGTACTTCTGACTGGAGAAGGTACGGAGCAAGTGCGGCTCAGATACGGTTGGACTACGATTCTCTTAGAATGAATCCTTTCCAGCCAGTTATATATCCTGTATACGGTAATCTTGCTTATTTTCCTTCCTTTTTTTATCCATTATGTCATTCATTTGATGATAGTGAAATGGCTTTTTCATGAACATAAGGATGCTGTTTTTTGAATTTTGCTAACAGGCGTTTGAAGTGAAACTGCTCTTCCAGCGCAATGAATCCTCTTTTTTCTTGAAACGGATCATCTGTTTGCGGTGAATATACGGTCTGTTTGCTCCGAATAGATGATGTATTTGCCCAAAACTAATGATCTTTTATATCAAAACTAATGATGTAATTTGCAAAAGGGCTACACCTTTTGCCCTAAAGGGTGTAGCTATTTTGTTAAAAGGGTGACGCCTTCCGGGGAAAAGGGTGTAGCCCTCATGTAGAATCTGCTTATTCAACTCTATTGAACGCTAAATCCAATTGTTTGTACTTTTACGTTTTGTTGATGTTTTAGTTGAATTAGACTTGTTCTGATGCTCGGTTAATGTAAAGTTGTTCATAGTGCTTCTTTGTAAGACTAATAGCTGTCTTTATGCTTTTCGGTAAAAAGAAATCTTTGCGATTCTCTTTTCTGTTCTTCCGTAAGGTCTGAAAGAATGCATTCTAATGCAGTAGGATTATCAATTTGTCAGATTGATAGTTCGCATCACTTTTTTTTCTTTACTGGTATGATAAAGATATTGTTTCGGTTCCTTGCAACATTGGTAATCAGAGGGGCTTATTTTGAGGACATTTCTACTATTACGTCTTTGATGGCAGTTACATAAGGTAAATGAGCCTCTCTTGCTATAAGGTGTATATAAATAGTTCTGTCAGCTTTTATCTCTATTGATGTATTGATAATATTCTTTAAGTAACGCTTAAAAAATAAGTTGTTGCATAAATTATCATTTACCATAATATAAACTGATTGTGATCGGGTATTTATCCATTTATACTATACATTAACTTGAATCGTGCAGTCTTTTTTATTGCGTAACTTTTCTAACTGAGACATTTTTCTATCTCTCAGTTTGTTCATAAAGTCAACGAGAGTTTTAGAGGGCTTCTCGATAACTAATGCTTTTGGGGTATGGGTGGAAGTTGACATGTTCAAAATATATATGCAATGTACAATAAAACTGTAATTGTGTTGCAAATCTAGCGAATATCTTTTTGAAGTATTGATTGATGGATGGGTGAATAAGGTGCATTAACTATTTTTAGTATGCTGTCCTGCAATACTTATATCTTATTATTCCGGTTGAGAACGTTATTTATATAATGGTAGTAGGTTGTTTTCTTTATCATGATGAGCTAAATGATAATTGCCGTGTCTTATGATATTTATCCCGATATTTTATGTATCTTTGTTGCATATTTCTTCAATAGTGAAGAGATGTATTTTGTGATTTGGAGATCATTCTATTATTCGTAATTCAAAAAGTCTGGTAAATTTTTAAAAGCACGAATAATAAGTGAAGGTCTCCACGTCTGAGTTGCATATAACTTTGTTATATACATTCTGGCGTGGAGCTATTGCTTGTTATTTGCTTGCGGGTTTACCAGAGCCTTTGAATTAAATAATATGCTAATAGCTCTTACGCCTTTATTATAAGGTATAAGGACAACATCAACCTTTAAAACTTATAACACGATGGATGAACCCTTTACTTGCTCCTGCCAAATGAAAACCGACTTAGAAAACTCAGCCGATGTATTTTCCTTTTTTAAAGAGAATTACCCCTTACCAGGTATTGTTGATAATCTGAATAAACTTTCCAATAGAGAGTTGCGCTGTGCCTGTTGCCTGATGGGGACTGCTTTAATTGGCATTTCCCGAAAGAAAACGATTTGGGGCTGGCTGAAGATAAAGGAATAATGGTTTGTGTGAAAATGTAAAGAATCAAAATGGTCATTGCTTAAACGTAAACTTTCAGATGCATTATTGTATATCTCATATATATGATATATATTTGCTAAAAATAAGACTTATGGATACATCATTATCAAATGCAAAAAGAAGAAAGGTCATTGATATACCGGAACAAACGTTTAGGACTTTATCAGTAAGAGCTGCGGCTTCCGGAACTAATCTGAAAGCTTTCATTGAGAAAATGTTAGTGGACTATGCAGATAGTGCAGACGATTCGCATTTGTATGCTTATTTATGTGAGAAACGTCCCGAAGGAAAAGATATGCTTAACGAAGATGAAACGAAATCCTTTGAGGATTGGTTAGGATTATGAAAGTTGAATATTCTAAAGACTTCGAAAAGACTGTTCGTAAGCTGTCGGGAAAGCTGCTTGATTCTGTGAGAGAAGTGATTCGTGAGGTGAAGGAGGCTGAATGTATAGAACAGATTACAGATTGTAAGAAACTAATCGGATATGATTTTGTTTATCGGATTCGGATAGGCAATTACCGAGCATTTTTTATTTTTCATGTAGAAGTAAAAGACGATACGGTGAAATTTAAGTATCTTGTTCCCAGAGGAGAGGCTTATGCAAAGAAAAGTAAGGACAGCCTGCGGAAACATGACATTTGAATCATTGCAAGCCTTTGTGGAAACGACAAAAGCAATAAGAAAACTATCAAAATATAAAGAAGGGGTTTCGGTGGAAACCCCTATTTTTGTGCCGTTAGATATTGGCATGTTCTATAAATTAATCTATGTGAATCTATAAACTATTAAAAGCACATGAAAGAGCTTCTTAGATTTTCAATATTCCTTGTATTAGGTTTATTTGCTTCTCTCACCACAGAAGCAAAGGTGACGCTTCCTGCCATTTTCTCAGATAACATGGTGTTGCAGCAAAACGCACAAGTGAATGTGTGGGGCAAAGCTACACCCGGAGAAAAAGTAACTGTTAAAGCATCGTGGGCAGACAAAGCAGTAACAGCAAAAGCTGCTGCCAACGGTAAATGGACATTAAAGCTGAAAACCCCGGATGCAATGACCAATCAATCCATTACGGTCAGTGGTGAAAATACGATTACTATAAATAATGTATTAATAGGTGAAGTCTGGCTTTGCACAGGACAGAGCAATATGGAGTTTCCCGTATCACGCCATCCGGATGTGAAGTGGAAGACCGGAATGCTGAATGAAACGGAGGAGATGAAGGATGCTGATTATCCTGAAATCCGTCTGTTCCATGTGGAGCACCAGTTGGCACCCGGCGGTGAAGTGGATGATTGTGAAGGACAATGGTTGGTTTGTAACCCGAAGAATCTGTACGATTTCTCGGCTGTAGGCTTTGTATTCGGACGTAAATTACATAAGGAACTGAAGATGCCTGTGGGCTTGATTCAATCTACCTGGGGCGGAACACATGCGGAGTCGTGGACGAAACTGGACGTAATGAAGAAGGACCCTCTTTATGCAGATGTGCTGAAAGACTTTGCATTGGAAGGCGTGAAGCAAGAAAAGAATTACTGTAAAGTACCTGCAACTCTGTGGAATGGTATGATACATCCCATTCTGGGATATACGGTGAAAGGTAATATCTGGTATCAGGGTGAATCTAATTCAGTTCGTGCCGATAAATACCGGCAGGTATTCACTAATATGATAAATAGTTGGCGTAAAGAGTGGAAACAGCCGGATATGCCGTTCTACTTTGTGCAGATAGCTCCGCAATATGGGCAACCGGCAACCATCCGTGAAGCACAACTGAAAACATGGCAAAGCGGGTTGAAGAATGTGGGTATGGCAGTGATTACCGATGTAGGTGATTCGCTTGATATTCATCCCCGTAATAAGAATGTGACAGGTGAACGTCTGGCAGCTTGGGCGCTGGCTAAACAGTATGGCAAGGATGTGACCTATTCCGGTCCGTTGTTCAAAGCTATGAAAATAGAGGGTAACAAAGCTGTTTTGAGCTTCGATTATGTCGGAGAGGGATTGATGACTCCGGACAATGAACCGGTAAAAGGCTTTATTATTGCCGGAGCCGACCGTCGTTTCTATCCGGCTACGGCTGTAATTAAGGGTGATAAACTGGAAGTCTCGGCTCCACAGGTTGCAGAGCCTGTAGCTGTACGCTATGCGTATTGCAACTTCTTCCGCGTGAATCTTTATAATAAGGAAGGCTTCCCGGCTACTCCTTTCCGTACGGATACATGGCAACCGGATTCGTATGCCCGTTGGTTCGCTGATTCGGAGATGGTACGTTTTCCGCAGGCGTATCAGTTGGATCATGGAAAGCGTCTTTTCTTTGGGTATGCACAAGGGGTAGGTTGTTGTGCGATGCTGCAAATGTGGAAGAAGACGGGAGAGCGCCGTTACTTTGACTATGTGGAGCAATGGGCAGATTCATTGATCGATGACAAAGGGGAAATCCATTTGTATCGTGTGGAAACATACAATCTTGACTATATAAATTCAGGTAAGGTTTTGTTCGACTTGTATCGTGAAACTGGTAAGGAGAAATATAAGACGGCAATGGATGCCCTTGTCAGACAGTTGAAAAATCATCCGCGTACATTGGAAGGTGCTTACTGGCATAAGTTGGTTTATCAACACCAGATCTGGCTGGACGGCTTGTATATGGCCTCCCCTTTCCTTGCCCAGTATGGTGCAGAATTCAATAAACCCGAATGGATTGATGAGGCAGTGAAACAATTTACGCTTTGTCAGAAACATACCTATGATGCCAAGACCGGGCTTTATCATCATGCTTGGGATGAAAGTAAGAGCCAGCGTTGGGCCGATCCGCAAACCGGGCATTCCCCTAACTTCTGGGGACGCAGTATCGGCTGGTGGTTTATGGCGATGGTGGATGCATTGGATTATATTCCGGAAGACCATGAAGGGTGTGCCCGGATGATCGGTTGGATACAAGGACTGGCTGAGGTGTTGCCTGCATATCAGGATAAGAATGGTTTGTGGTATCAGGTGCTCGATCAGCCGAAACGGAAAGGAAACTTCCCGGAGGCATCTGTGACAACGCAATTCATGTATGCTTATGCAAAAGCTGTGAACAAGGGATATATTGATGAAAAGTATCGTGCAGTGGCGGAGAAGGCTTTCAACGGATTGAAGAGCAAATTGATGGTAGAGCGCCAGGATGGTACATTGACATTGACATGTTGCTGTCAGGTAGGCGGTTTGGGCGGACATCCGTATCGCGATGGCAGTTTTGAATATTATATAGGTGAAAAGATGCGGGATAATGATGCGAAAGCAACTGGACCGTTTATTATGGGGTGCATTGAGCTGGGAAAGTGACAAACTGTCGCTTTTATAAATAATATATATCATGAAAAAGAATTTATTGGCAATAATCTTTGCTTCCTTCTGTGCCGGAACTATTTCTGCACAGAACATCTCGTGGCCTGAGGTAACCACGGAAGCTAAACCCGGTGCCCGTTGGTGGTGGATGGGGAGTGCAGTAGATGCGGCTAATCTGACTCGTAATCTGGAAGCATACTCCAAAGCCGGAATGGGTACGATGGAAGTTACTCCTATTTATGGTGTGCAGGGCAATGACGCAAACGAAATTCAGTTCCTTACGCCCGAGTGGATGCAGATGTTGCGTCATACGGAAAGTGAGGCTGCGCGTCTGGGCATGAAGATTGATATGAATACGGGTACGGGATGGCCTTTTGGTGGTCCGGAAGTGGGTATAGAAGATGCTGCCTGTAAATTACTGATTGAAGAATATACATTGAAAGGCGGCGAACGCCTGAAAACAAACATAGAAGTGACGGATGAAAAACAACGTCCGTATGCCAAACTGTGTCGGCTGATGGCTTTCAGGATTCTGACAGACACTTCTACCCCGAAGGAACAAAAAGCTGTACGTTGCTATGACCTGACGTCGAAGATAGAAAACGGAAAGCTGGTATGGAAAGCTCCGAAAGGAGAGTGGCGTTTGATTGCCGCTTTCATGGGAAAAACATTCCAGAAGGTAAAACGTGCTGCACCCGGCGGTGAAGGATATGTGATGAATCACTTCTCGGCAAAAGCTGTGTCCAATTACTTGAATCGTTTTGAACAGGCTTTCTCTGGAAAGACAGCTAATGGAACAGCCGGGACTCCAACTGGGTATCCGCATAATTTCTTTAATGATTCTTATGAGGTTTATGGTGCTGACTGGACGGGTGATCTGTTTGAGCAATTTGCTCTTCGTCGTGGATATAAATTGGAAGAGTACTTGCCCGATTTCCTTTCGGAAGAACGTACAGAGACTACCCGCCGTATCATTTCCGATTATCGTGAGACTCTTGCAGAACTGCTTCAGGAGAACTTTACCCGTCAGTGGACGGACTGGGCACATAAACATGGTTCACGTACCCGCAATCAGGCGCACGGTTCACCCGGCAATCTGATAGATCTTTATGCAACGGTCGATGTACCCGAATGTGAGGGTTTCGGCCTGTCGGATTTTGGTATCCGCGGACTACGTAAAGACTCATTGACTCGTCCTAACGACTCTGATCTTTCTATGCTGAAATATGCTTCTTCAGCGGCACATATCGCAGGAAAACCTTATACGACTTCGGAGACATTCACTTGGTTGACAGAGCATTTCCGTACTTCACTATCGCAGTGTAAACCCGATATGGATTTGATGTTCGTTTCCGGTGTGAATCACATGTATTTCCATGGAACGACTTACTCGCCGGCTGAGGCCGCATGGCCGGGATGGAAGTTTTATGCTTCTATTGATATGAGTCCTACAAATAATATCTGGCGGGATGCTCCGGCATTCTTTGATTATGTCACCCGTTGCCAGAGCTTCCTGCAAATGGGACAACCGGATAATGACTTCCTGGTTTACCTGCCCGTTTATGATTTGTGGGACGATCAGGACGGTCGTCTGTTGCTTTTCGATATTCATAAGATGGCACAACGTGCTCCTCGGTTTATAGAGGCAGTGCATCGCATTTATGGCGCAGGGTATGATATGGATTATATTTCCGATAACTTTATCCGTAACGCTATGTGTCAGGACGGTAAGATATTGACTTCCGGTGGAGCTTCTTATAAAGCATTGGTAGTTCCCGGTGCACGTTTGATGCCTGCTGATGTGATGGAGAAATTACTTCGCCTGGCGGATGAGGGTGCTACGGTTGTTTTCTTGGAACAGTATCCGGAAGATGTACCGGGATTGAATGATTTGGGTAAACGTCGTGCAGAGTTTAATAAAGCTTTGGCACAAATAAAGGAACGGGAAGGAAAAGGACATGTCCTTTTCGGAACAGATTATGCCCGCACACTGGCTGCCACGGCCGCTGCTCCCGAAGAAATGAAAACTACTTTTGGATTGAGTAGCATCCGCCGCTCACATCCCGAAGGGCACCACTACTTTATCTCAGCTTTAAAGACAGAAGACACTGAAAGTTGGATACCATTGGCAGTACAGGCACGTTCTGCAATGCTGTATAATCCGATGAATGGTACATCCGGTAAGGCGCGGTTGCGTCAGAATAACGGCAGGACAGAAGTCTTCCTGCAATTGGCATCCGGTGAGTCTGTAATTCTGAAAACATTTACAGATCAAGATGTTTCCGTACCGGAATATGGGTATTGGACATCTATGGCTCAGGATGAAGCGGCAAAGATGCTTCCGGGTACTTGTACTTTTGCCGGTAAATGGGGATTTAGTTTCGTAGAAGCAATACCTGTGGTAAGTAATGTACCGGATAGTGTTTCTCTTGGTTCGTGGACGGAAATTGCTGCCGAAGGTGTGAAAAATACAATGGGGACAGCTTGCTATACCACCACATTCACTTTGAAAACTCCTGCTGAGGCTGGAGAATGGATGCTTGATCTTGGAGATGTTCGCGAGAGTGCACGTGTACGCATTAACGGACAAGAGGTAGCTACGCTTATTGCTGTTCCTTACCGTTGTTTAGTGGGCAAATATCTTCGTCCGGGTGTGAATACACTTGAAGTGGAAGTAACGAATCTGCCTGCCAACCGTATTGCAGATATGGATCGTCGTAATGTGCCCTGGCGTATTTATAAAGATGCCAATATTGTGAATATCCATTATAAGAAGGATAATTATGGAAAGTGGGAATCGGTGCCAAGTGGTCTGTTGGGGCCCGTGCGCTTGATTCCGATGCAGAGTATAAAATGATAATGTAACTTCAATTTCTCAAGTAGCTTGAAATCTATTCAGACTACTTGAGAAACTTAATTAAAACTATAATCAATGAAATCGAATTTAATTATGCTTTGCCTGTTGGGGTTGGCAGGTATTCTGAATGCTCAAGAGGGTAGAGTGCATCAATCTTCCACGTATAAGTATGAGGCTGTATACCGTGACCTGCCTTTTGATATGCCACGGGTGGAAGCTCCTATATTTCCGGACCGTAAAGTGAATCTTGCTGATTTCGGAGCAATAGGTAATGGTGAAGAACTTTGTACATCAGCCTTTGCCAAGGCCATTGATGCCTTAGCAGAAAAGGGGGGTGGGCACTTGATTGTCCCTGCAGGTGTTTGGTTTACCGGTCCTATTGTATTGAAAAGTAATATTGACCTGCATCTGGAAAAAGGCGCTATTATTCTCTTTTCGCCGGACGTAGATTTGTATCCGTTGGTGGAAACTGTTTTTGAGGGTTTGGATACCCGTCGTTGCCAATCACCTATATCCGGTCGTAATCTGGAAAACGTAGCGATAACGGGGGAAGGTGCCATCGACGGTAACGGACACTACTGGCGTCCTCTGAAACGGGAGAAAGTTACAGAGAGTGTATGGAAGCAAACTGTAGCCCGTGGGGGAGTTTACAAACGTCCCACTTATTGGTTTCCTTATCCGCAAACATTGAAAGGGGATACCATCAGTAATATGAATGTACCTCAGAATTTGCAGACGGAAGAAGAGTGGCAGAGTGTACGTCATTTTCTTCGTCCGGTGATGGTGAGTCTGATAGAGTGCAAGAACGTATGGCTGCAAGGGGTTATCTTCCAGAACTCACCGGCATGGAATCTGCATCCGTTAATGTGTGAGAATGTATTGGTAGAAGAAGTGCAGGTGCGTAACCCGAATTATGCACAGAATGGTGACGGTTTGGATTTAGAGTCTTGCAAGAATGCGCTGATAGTGAACTCTACTTTTGATGTGGGTGATGATGGTATTTGTCTGAAGAGTGGTAAAGATGAGGACGGCCGGCGTAGGGGGCGTGTTTGCGAGAATGTGGTAGTAGACGGCTGTACGGTGTTCAAAGGCCATGGAGGTTTTGTGGTAGGTAGCGAGATGAGTGGGGGAGTGCGTAATGTATCTGTTAGCAATTGCCAGTTTCTCGGTACAGATGTCGGGCTGCGTTTTAAGAGTAAACGAGGACGTGGAGGAGTCGTGGAGAATATATGGATACGGAATATATCTATGATGGATATTCCGACCGAACCGATAACATTCAATCTTTACTATGGTGGGAAGTCGGCTGTAGAAGTACTGGAAAGCGGTGAAACTGTACCTGCTAAAGTGGAGCCGATGCCAGTGGATGAGACTACGCCTTGTTTCCGCAATATTCATGTGAAAAATCTGGTTTGTGCCGGAGCACGTCGTGCTTTATTCTTTAATGGTATCCCGGAAATGCCGATTGATGGTATTATATTAGAAGATATAGACATTACTTCTAAATTGGGTGCTGAGTTTATTTATAGCAAAAATATTAATATGAAGAATGTGAATATCCGTAATACGGAAGGGGAGAAGATTGTGACTCGTTACTGTGAAGGGATAGAGTAATTTCTTCCCTTTGTACATTCTGTTTTTTCATGGTAAGAATATCAGAAATAACATCTTTTCAGTCAAAACTAATACAGAGTATAGGGGAGTAATCCCCTATTTTTGTATCGTCAAAAATCTATTTAATATCATGAAACATTGCTTTTTTGCGGTTGATTTGGGAGCTACCAGCGGCCGTACCATACTGGGAACATTCACTCCGCAAGGATTAGAACTACAAGATGTGAACCGTTTTCCTAACCATCTGATTGAAGTTGGAGGACATTATTACTGGGATATCTACGAATTGTACCGTCATATTTTGGAAGGTTTGAAACTGGCAGCCCGGATGGACGATGTGCAGATAACCTCTATCGGAATTGATACCTGGGGAGTAGATTTTGTATGTGTGGGTAAAGATGGTGGTCTGCTTCGTCAGCCCTATTCTTATCGTGATCCGCATACGATGGGAGCTCCTGAGGCATTCTTCGCCCGCGTTCCCCGCAAGCAGGTATATGGATGGACAGGTATTCAGATTATGAATTTCAATTCGCTTTTCCAGTTGGATACTTTACGCCGGAATAAAGATAGTGCACTGGAAATGGCTGATAAGATACTTTTTATGCCGGATGCACTTAGTTATTTACTGACAGGAGAGATGGTGACTGAATATACCATTGCCAGTACGGCTCAGTTGGTAAATGCTGAGACCCGTCGTCTGGAACCGGCATTGCTGAAAGAACTCGGATTAACGGAAGATAACTTCGGACGTTTTGTATATCCGGGTGATAAAGTAGGTGTATTGACCAAAGAAATACAAACGATTACCGGACTGGGAGCAATACCTGTGATTGCTGTTGCCGGACATGATACGGCTTCCGCTGTAGCTGCCGTACCAGCATTGGACCGTAACTTTGCTTATCTGAGCAGTGGTACATGGTCATTGATGGGAGTGGAGACAGATGCGCCGGTTATTAATGAAGAAACAGAAGCACTGAACTTCACGAATGAAGGAGGTGTTGCAGGGACGATTCGTTTATTGAAGAATATTTGTGGCATGTGGTTGTTGGAACGCTGTCGTTGTGATTGGGAAGAAATATCTTATCCTGAACTGATTGCTGAAGCAGAGGCATGTGAACCTTTCCGTAGTCTGATAAATCCGGATGATGTCCTGTTTGCCAACCCGATGAGCATGGAACAGGCTATTCGTACTTATTGCGCTGACCATCATCAACCGATACCAGAGACACGTGGGCAGATTGTACGCTGTATTTTTGAAAGCCTGTCATTGCGCTATCGCCAGGTCTTGGAGAACCTGTGCAGCCTCTCTCCCCGTCCTGTAGAAGTTCTGCACGTCATCGGAGGAGGAAGCCGTAATGATTTGCTGAATCAGTGGACTGCCAATGCGGTAGGTATTCCTGTAGTTGCCGGACCGTCGGAAGCAACAGCTATCGGCAACGTAATGATACAAGCTCTCACAGCAGGTGCAGCAAGTGACGTTGTTTCCATGCGTCAGCTTATTAATCGTTCTATTCCATTGAAGACTTTTGTTCCGGAGAACGTTGAAGTTTGGAATACCGCTTATCTGCATTTCTTGCAGTTAGCCTAATATTACTTGTCAGTGATAACATATAACTAATAAATTATAACTAATAACTAAAAACTAGTACCATCATGAAAGAAGAATTGATTCAAAAAGCCTATGAAGTGGCAAAAGAACGTTACGCAGCTATTGGCGTAGATGTAGAGAAAGCTATGGACGCCTTGCAAAAGATTTCCCTCTCCCTGCACTGCTGGCAGGCAGATGATGTAGCTGGATTTGAAGCACAGGGTGCATTGACTGGAGGTATCCAGGCTACCGGAAACTATCCTGGCAAGGCTCGTAATATGGAAGAACTAAGACAAGACGTATTGAAAGCAGCCAGCTATATTCCTGGAACTCACCGTTTGAATCTTCATGAAATCTATGGTGACTTCGGTGGTAAATTTGTTGATCGTGACCAAGTAGAACCGGCTCACTTCGAAAGTTGGATACAGTGGGCAGCTGAAAATAATATGAAGTTGGATTTCAACTCCACTTCTTTCTCTCATCCGAAGAGTGGTAATCTTTCCCTCTCTAATCCTGATAAAGGTATTCGTGACTTCTGGGTAGAGCATACAAAACGTTGCCGTGCTATTGCAGAAGAGATGGGTAAGCGTCAGGGTGATCCTTGTATCATGAATCTGTGGGTACATGATGGCAGCAAAGATATCACAGTGAACCGTATGTTGTATCGTGAATTACTGAAGGATTCTCTGGATCGCATTTTCGAAGTGGAATACAAGAATATGAAAGACTGTGTGGAGTCTAAAGTATTTGGTATTGGTCTGGAAAGTTACACGGTAGGTTCCAATGACTTCTATATCGGTTATGGTGTGAGCCGTAATAAGATTGTTACACTGGATACTGGTCACTTCCATCCGACTGAAAGCGTTGCGGACAAACTGTCTTCTTTATTGTTATTCATTCCGGAAATCATGTTGCATGTGAGCCGTCCGGTACGTTGGGATTCTGACCACGTGACGATTATGAATGATGAAACAATGGATCTCTGCAAAGAAATTGTACGTTGTAATGCTTTGGATCGTGTACATATCGGTCTGGATTACTTTGATGCTTCTATTAACCGTATCGGTGCATATGTTATAGGTAGCCGTGCTACACAGAAATGTGTGTTGCAAGCTCTGTTGGAGCCGCTGGATACTTTGCGCAAATATGAAGCAAATGATCAGTTATTTGAGCGTCTTGCTTTGCTCGAAGAAGGAAAATCTTTGCCTTGGAATGCAGTTTGGGATATGTTCTGCTTGAAGAACGGTGTACCTGTAGGTGAAGAATTCATTACTGAGATACAGAAATACGAAGCAAACGTTACGTCGAAACGTAATTAAGTGATTAATGGTTGGTGATGAGTGTTTAGTGGGAAAGCAGTATCTTTGTGCGTTTTCTTGTGCTAAGCATTTATCACTAATCACTAAATGTTATTATCATGAATACACTGATAGGATTGTTGATTATAGCTATCGGGAGCTTCGGACAGAGTAGTTCGTATGTGCCTATTAATAAGGTGAAAAATTGGTCATGGGAAAGTTTCTGGCTTATACAGGGAATCTTTGCGTGGCTTGTTTTTCCGTTGTTGGGGGCATTACTTGCTATTCCGGCGGGAAGTTCACTGTTAGAACTCTGGGGGGCAGGTGGTGCTTTGCCTGCTATGGTTTATGGTGTCCTGTGGGGCGTAGGTGGATTGACCTTCGGGTTAAGTATGCGTTATCTGGGTGTAGCACTTGGACAAAGTATTGCCCTCGGTACATGCGCCGGATTCGGAACACTCTTCCCCGCTTTGTTTGCCGGAAAAGATTTGCTGCATGGTGAAGGCCTGATGCTACTTATTGGCGTCTGTATAACGCTGGCTGGTATTGCTATCATCGGATATGCTGGTAGTCTTCGCTCTAAGAATATGACGGAAGAAGAAAAGCGGGCAGCTGTTAAGGACTTTGCTTTGACGAAAGGTTTGCTCGTGGCATTGCTGGCAGGTGTGATGAGTGCGTGTTTTGCTCTTGGGTTGGATGCCGGAACACCTATAAAAGAAGCAGCTTTGGCAGGTGGAGTAGAAGCTCTTTATGCTGGGTTACCCGTAATTTTCCTGGTTACTCTCGGTGGTTTCTGTACAAATGCTATTTATTGCATCTGGCAGAATATCAAGAATAAAACCGGTAAGGAATATTTCTCTGTAAAAGGTGCGGTACTGACGAATAATCTCTTATTTTGTGCTCTTGCCGGTGTACTGTGGTATTCACAGTTCTTTGGGCTTGAAATGGGTAAGAGTTTCCTGACAGACAGTCCTATACTTCTTGCTTTCTCTTGGAGTATCCTGATGTCGCTGAATGTTACGTTCAGTAATGTTTGGGGTATCTTACTGAAAGAGTGGAAAGGTGTCAGCAATACTACGATTGCCGTTCTTATCTTAGGCTTGGTGGTTCTGATATCTTCCATTATAGTAGTGGCAATGGCACAGGTATAAAGTGGTAACTAAATTATATTAATATGAAATCAATTCTCGAAAATCGCCAGGCATTGACCTATGCAGTCAGTCAAGTGGCAGAAGTTGCCGGATATCTTTGGCAAAAAGGATGGGCTGAACGTAATGGCGGCAACATCACCTTGAATATTACTGAATTTGTAGACGATGGGATAAAGTCGTTGCCTGCTATAAGCGATGTAAAGCAGATAGGTGCTACTCTACCTTATCTGAAAGGCTGTTATTTCTATTGCAAAGGAACTAATAAGCGTATGCGTGATTTGGCTCGCTGGCCGATGGAACATGGTTCTGTAATCCGTATTCTGGACGACTGTGCCAGCTATGTGATTATTGCAGATCATCCTGTGATGCCAACTTCTGAATTACCAGCCCATCTCAGTGTGCACAATCGTCTGATTGAGAAAGGTTCGCCTTATAAAGCTTCATTGCATACTCATCCCATTGAATTGATTGCTATGACTCATTGTAAGAAATTCCTTGAAAAAGATGTTGCTACCAATTTGCTTTGGAGCATGATTCCCGAAACTAAGGCTTTCTGTCCACGTGGTTTGGGTATCATTCCTTATGAATTGCCAAGTTCCGTAAAATTGGCAGAGGCTACTATTGAGCAATTGGAAGATTATGATGTGGCCATGTGGGAAAAGCATGGTGTTTTCGCAGTAGATGTGGATATTATGGCAGCTTTTGATCAGGTGGATGTACTGAATAAGTCTGCCCTGATTTATATTGCCGCCAAAAATATGGGCTTTGAACCTGACGGTATGAGCCAGGAGCAAATGCAGGAAATGACTCGTGCATTTAATCTGCCTAAATGATTCTTAAGTAGATAGTAGGCATTTCTTATTGGCTACTATCTACTTTACTAATTCTTTAAAAGTATAATATGAAGCGAATATTCTTCTCCCTCGCCCTGCTGCTGGCAGTGACAACTCTTATCGCCCAGACCAATATGACGGCAAGAGAAGCTGCTGTAAAGATTGCAGACCGCATTCTTGCCAGTACCACATACGAGTTTAAGAATACGAAGACTGGTGAAACTTATAAGTCCGTCAAGAAGTTACCTCTTGACATGAATGTGAAGGTAGCATGCAAGTACAATAACTGGCATTATACGAATGGTGTAACCAATATGGCCCTCATGGAACTGGGGGATAAACTTGCTGACAAGAAGTATGAGAAATATGTTTTGAAGAACATGAATTTTGTGTTCAATGAAGGTAATCTCGAATTCTTTCGCAAACAGTACGATGAGGCCTTTAAACAAGATGGTTGGAATGCCGTACGAAAATTGAGTTGGCACATGATCTTCCGTGGCAAGCGTCTGGATGATAATGGCCCGATGGGAGCCAGTCTGATTGAACTGCAGATGAGATATCCTAATCAATCTTTTCTGGATTATGTTAACGAAACAGCCGAACATCTGAATTACGGTGAACCTCGTTTGGTGGATGGAACTATTGCCCGTATATGGCCGCATGTCAATACGATTTGGGCAGATGATGCTTTTATGGCAATTTCTTTCCTGGCACGCATGGGTAAGATAACTGGTGATGAGAAGTATTTTAATGATGCAGCCAATCAGGTGCTAAACTATACCCGTTATCTTTGGTGTCCTGAAAAACAGATTTATTATCATTGTTATCATACGGACAACAAGGAGCATGGAGTAGCTCACTGGAGCCGTGCTAACGGATGGGTATTTATGGCACAGGCTGATCTGCTTAGTATGATGCCCAAAGATCATCCGATGCGTGAAGCTGTTATCGAAAATTTCCGCCAACAGGCAAGTGGTGTAGCCCGTTATCAAGGTAAGAATGGACTTTGGCATCAGTTGTTGGATAAAGAAGATTCCTATGAAGAAATCACAGGAACAGCAATGTTTGTGTTTGGTATTGCCCGTGGTGTGAAAGAAGGATGGCTACATCCTGATTTCATTTACGTAGCTGAGCAGGGATTGAAAGGTATGATGAAAAAGATTTCTGATAATGGAGATGTTACTTCTATTTGTGTAGGAACAGGTATCATGCCTTCATTGGTATATTATTATAACCGTCCTACACAGGAAAATGATCCTATGGGTGAAGGTCCTGTACTCCGTGCATTGGTCGAAATGATAGATGCCCCCAAGTATACAGAAATAAAGGCCGAAGAACAATATGATAAAATTGTTGTAAAAAAATAGTCTTTCCCCTATTACTCGTTTTTATTAGTCCGCTCCGGTATATTTTAGAATAAAGCCGGAACGGACATTTTTTTATTCATAAATAATTTCTATTTTTGCCACATATCTATTGTGTAAAACACGTGTTATGACTAAGAACTATAATGATTTAGGGGTTGAATTCAAATATTTGATTGTGAATGATATGGACCAGAAATTTGGTCTGTGGGTAAATACCGTGGGTTTTCAGTCCATTCAGCCAAATTCTCCTTATCCCTTGAAGGATCACCCTTCAGGCTATTTCTTTAATGCCCAGAAAGGGCGTGTTTTACGTGAATATCAGTTGGTTTATATAACTAAAGGGCGAGGTTTGTTTGCTTCCGATACTACTCCGGAGAAACAAGTCTGTAAAGGCAGACTTATGGTTCTTTTCCCTGGGCAATGGCATACGTATCATCCATATCAGCAAACAGGTTGGAATGAGTATTATATCGGTTTTGAGGGGCCGGTCATCGATGATATGCTGAGAGGAGGCTTCCTCTCCAAAGATAACCAAATATTGGAGGTCGGATTGAACGAGGAATTGGTTACTCTCTTTTCACGTGCTTTGGAAATAGCCGAGGCGGATAAAATCTCTTCCCAGCAATATCTTTCCGGTATTGTATTGCACATGATAGGAATGATTCTTTCCATATCCAAGAATAAGATATTCGAGATGGGTGATGTTGATCAAAAGATTGAACAGGCGAAAATTATTATGAATGAGAATATATTCAAGGATATTGACCCGGAAGAGTTGGCCATGAAATTGAATATCAGTTATTCCTGGTTTCGTAAGGTTTTTAAGGATTATACAGGATATGCACCTGCCAAATATTTCCAGGAACTTAAGTTGCGCAAAGCAAAACAGTTACTGGTTGGCACTTCTCAATCGGTAAAGGAAATTTCGTTTATGCTCGATTATAAATCTACTGAACACTTCTTTTCCCTTTTCAAAAAACGTACAGGATTTACCCCATTAGAATACAGGTCTTTCGGGCGTGAAACTAATGTGGAAGAGGAGGAACTATTGTAAATTAGAAGGTAGCTTTCCTATCTTAATGCAATATACCTATAAATAGCGATTGTGGTATATTGTCCTATCGAATACTCTTCCATAATATTTACCTGCATATAGCGATTGTTTTGCTTTTCTTTTATAAAGACCTTTGCGGCGATTTATTAACTGCATAAAACTCTTTGTAAATTGAAAACAAATATAATAAAACTCTTTGTTCTTATTGCCCTGTTAATTTCCTCATTATCTGCCTTTTCACAAGACAGGGCGATGGTCTCCGGTAAGATATTGTCTACAGAAAAAGAAATTGTTGATTTCGCGACTGTTTATTTGAAAGGTACCAACTATGGTGGAACTACCAATCAGGAAGGTATCTATCATATAAAAGCGCCTGCCGGTAGCTATACACTGGTGGTGTCTGCCATTGGTTATAAAACGGTAGAGAAGCAAGTGAAATTGATTGCCGGAGAGCGGGTGAAACAGAATCTCACGATTACTCCAGAAACACAGCAGTTGGATGAAGTAACTATTGTTTCTACAGGGGTAACCCGATTGAAGAGATCAGCTTTCAATGCCGTAGCTGTTGATACAAAGGAGCTGCAGAATACAACGAAGAACCTGAGCGAAGCTTTGCAGAAACTTCCGGGGATGAAACTCCGTGAATCGGGTGGTGTTGGTTCGGATATGCAATTGATGCTCGATGGATTCAGCGGGAAACATGTCAAAGTGTTTATCGATGGTATACCTCAGGAAGGGGCAGGGAAAGCTTTTGACCTCAATAATATTCCAGTGAATTTTGCTGAACGTATAGAGGTGTATAAAGGTGTGGTTCCGGTGGGCTTTGGTACAGATGCTCTAGGCGGTGTCATCAATATTGTCACTAATAAGAAGCCGCGCAATTGGTTTGTGGATGCTTCTTATTCTTACGGGTCGTTCAATACACATAAATCTTACGTTAATTTCGGGCAAATCTTTAAGAATGGTCTTATGTACGAGATTAATGCTTTCCAGAACTATTCGGATAATGATTATTATATAGATAACAAGGTACAGGAATTTGACCATTCGGATAACTCAATGAAGCCGTTGGCTGAGACTCTTTATAGTGTGAAGCGATTCAATGATACATTCCACAATGAAGCTGTTATGGGTAAAGTAGGTATTGTAGGTAAATCGTGGGCAGACCGTCTGTTGCTTGGTTTCACCTATTCTCATCTATATAAAGAAATACAAACCGGCGTTTATCAAGACATTGTGTTTGGTGAAAAGCATCGTCATGGATACTCTTTGGTTCCTTCACTGGAATATAGTAAGCGCGATTTGTTGACGAAAGGGCTGGATATAACTTTGTCGGCCAATTACAATCATAACCTTACTACGAATGTAGACACGGCAAGATATCTGTACAACTGGTTTGGCGACCGCATACCGCAAGCTACTGCCGGCGAGCAAAACCACCAATATAGCGAGCAAAAGAATACAAATTGGAATGCAACGTTTACAGCTAACTATCGTCTTGGTAATGCCCATACATTCACTTTGAACCACGTGTTCAGTTCGTTTGAGCGTACCAGCCGCAGTTTGATACCTACTAATTCTACACTCGAAAAGTATCAGGTTCCCAGTGAGACGCGCAAGAATATCAGCGGACTTTCTTATCGCCTGATGCCTTCGGAAAAATGGAACTTCACGGCTTTCGGGAAGTATTATCATTCTTATAGTCGTGGTCCGGTGTCGATAGGTGATAATAATGTAGGCAACGATACGATTGTGTCGCAGAATGTCAGTTCGTGGGGATATGGTGCTGCCGGAACGTACTACTTCCTGGAAGGTCTGCAATTGAAACTCTCTTACGAAAAAGCTCTGCGTATGCCTACTAATGGAGAGTTGTTCGGTGATGGTGACCTTGAAGCAGGTAGTTCCAGTCTGAAACCTGAGCGTAGTAATAATGTCAATGTTAACCTCAGTTATACCAACAATTTCGGTAAACATGGGGTGTATGTTGAAGGAAGTTTGATTTACCGTAATACGGACGATTACATCAAGCGAAACCTTACCAGTGTCAGCGGTACGAGTTATGGAACGTATGTCAACCATGGTCGTGTAGTGACGAAGGGGTTTAATGTATCGTTGCGCTATAGTTATGCCCGCCTGTTCAATGTCGGCGGTACACTCAACAGCCTGAACGCCCGCGACAAAGAGAAGAAACGTTCTGCAGAAACCGGACAGTCCTCTCTTACCTACGGACAACGTATTCCCAATCAGCCGTATATGTATGGTAACTTCGACGTGAATTTCTACTGGCACAATTTGTTTGCCAAGGGTAACACCTTGACCGTAGGCTGGGATAGCTTTTATCAGCATGAGTTCCCTTTGTATTGGGAGAGTTTTGGAGATCCCTCCACCAAGCACCGGGTGCCCGAACAGTTTTCGCATAACCTTTCTCTTTCTTACAGCATGAAGAAAGGCCGGTACAACCTTTCGTTGGAATGCCGGAATATCACTGACGCAGATTTGTATGACAACTTCAGCCTTCAGAAAGCCGGACGCGCCTTTTATGGTAAAGTGCGGGTTTACTTCGGGCGATAATAATAAAAACAATTTTAATTAGGTATAGAATGAATAAGAAACAATTGGTATTAGGCCTGATGGCGGCAGTTTGCACAGGCAGTGTGTTCACTTCTTGTGACGATAGTGATCCTTCTTTCAAGAATCAGAATACGTTTAAAGGAAACTATGTGATTCCGGCAACGGGCGGTGACAGTGAGAATTCAACAACTTATCTGATGACGGCCGAGTCATTGGACGAAGGTCGGATCTCGGTTTACGGCAGCGGCAAGGAATTCAGGGATCCCGCTACTTACTGGGTGTTCTATAACGAGCACTACTTCTATGCAATAGAGTATAACCAGGGAAATGCGGGAACAGGCGGCAGCTACTATCTGGATGCCAATAATGTTCCTCAGAAGAAATATACGTATAACTCCCTCAAACGTTTTACTTCTTATGGTAAATGGGGCGAGAATGTGGTAACCGTATCTACGGGTAATACAGCGGTAATTGATGCCGAAGGTAATGCAGCCCAAGGTTTTCTCTTCAACTATCTGAATGTAAACGATGGAACCAACAAAACCAATACGAAGGATATTCTTGCAGAGAACTTTCTCGGTAATGGTGAAAAGGTGACGATGGCCGGTATTGTAGAGGCCAACGGTAAGCTTTATACTTCTATTGTTCCTATGGGAATGAGCCATTATGGCGTGAATACCTGGCCGGAACATATCGTCGATCAGGATTATGTAGCAACAGGATCAGCCGGTTCCGGTTCGGGAGCCTATACTGCCGGGCAAATTCCTTCCACACAGCATCCCGATGAAGCATTCATCGCCATTTACAGCGGTGATAGCTTTGATGAGACTCCGGTGATTGCCAGCACTGATAAAATTGGTTTTGCCTGCGGACGTCATCGCTCGCAATATTACCAGACTATCTGGAACGATGATGATGGTAATCTGTATGTTTTCTCCGGCGGTTATGGTCGTACACAGACGGGGACTTCTGAAACCTTGAAGAAGAAAGCGCAAGGTAAGTTGCCTTCGGGTGTAGTGCGTATCAAGAAAGGGGCAACTGCGTTTGACGACAGTTATTATTGTAATCTTGAGACATTGGCAGGTGCTTCCGGTCATCCCTTGCACCGTTGTTGGCATGTGGGCGGCGATTACTTCCTGCTCAATTTCTACGGTTGCAGTATTGAGGAGGTAGCTTCACTTGGTACATCGGCTCCCAGAAACGAATTGATGCTGTTCTGTGCTTCCGAAAAGAAGTTGATCCCCATTACCGGTCTGCCCGACGCTGATCAATTGGTTTCCTTCGGTACCGAACCTTATTTGGAAAATGGTTACTTCTACCTTCCGATTCGTACCAACGGAGACGATAATGTCAGCACATTCTATAAGATCAACTCTCGTACAGGTGTGGCCACAGCAGGCTTGGTTGTAGAAGCGGACGAAGTGGCTACTGCCGGAAAAGTAGCTTTGATGCAATAATGGAATAGTGTCTTTGATGCAAAAATAATGAGAAAGATATTCCGCAATATACACTTGTGGCTTTCCATCCCTTTCGGGATACTGATTACGTTGATCTGCTTTTCGGGCGCAGCATTGGTATTCGAGAAAGAAGTAATGGAGCTTTGCCACCGTGATCTCTACTTTGTGAAAAAGGTTGAGGCTGCTCCGTTACCCATGGAGCAGCTGATGACCAAAGTAGCGGCAACCTTGCCCGATAGCGTATCAGTGACAGGTGTCAATGTCTCGTCTGATCCCGAACGAGCCTATCAGGTCACGCTTTCCAAACCCCGTCGCGCATCTATGTATGTGGACCAGTATACGGGTGAGGTTACGGGCAAATATGAGCGTGCACCTTTTTTCAACTTTATGTTCCGGATGCACCGTTGGTTGCTGGACAGCATGAAGCAGGATGGCGGCATCTTCTGGGGCAAGATGATTGTCGGTACCAGTACGCTAATGTTTGTGTTTGTGCTGATATCAGGCGTTTTCGTCTGGTGGCCGCGTACGCGCAAGGCATTGAAGAACAGTCTGAAGATTGTAGCAAATAAAGGTTGGCGTCGCTTCTGGTACGACTTGCATGTGGCGGGGGGAATGTATACACTCGTCTTCCTGTTGGCTATGGCTCTTACGGGACTGACATGGTCTTTCCAGTGGTATAGGATAGGCTTTTATAAAACCTTTGGTGTGGAAGTGCAGCCCAGTATGGGGCACGGAAATGCGGCAGCCAATGCTACAGCCAAAGACGGGAAGCCGGACGGTAAACCAGAGGGTAGGGAAGGCCGTGGTGAACGTTCAGGAAACAGAGGTGAAAGACCCGCAGGTGAAGGTGGCAGGTCGGAAGGCCGTGGTGCACATAGGCGTTCTCCTTATGCCCATTGGGAACAGGTGTACGAACAACTGGCCCAGGCAAATCCCGGTTACAAACAAATCAGTGTATCCGACGGTTCCGCCAGTGTTGCTTTCAATCGCTTTGGTAATCAGCGGGCAACCGACCGCTATAAATTCAATCCCCGCAACGGCGAAATAACCGAAACGACTCTATACAAGGATTTGGAGAATTCCGGTAAAATCCGTGGTTGGATTTACTCCGTGCATGTGGGTAGTTGGGGCGGTATGCTGACGCGGATACTGACTTTCATTGCCGCATTGATAGGCGCAAGTCTTCCGTTAACAGGATATTACCTCTGGATACGTAAGAAGATAAAGCGTAAACCGGTTGGTTTACGTAGTGAGCCTGTTAGTTCTTAATTGTGCAGCAAGCTGTCATTGAACTTTAAGTTCACAATTTATTCTTTGATTGTCAAAAGCAACAGCTTTTACTATCAATCCGGTACGATCCTTGGATAGATTCTTTACGTTAAACTCTGTTCTGTACGATACTCCCAATAGCTTTTCTCCGCAATAGACCTCAAAAGCTACAGCTCCTGTAGCTCCCTCAATAAGTACTTGCCCGGTTATGGTGTTTATATGCGCCGTACCCGGGCGTAATGCTTGAGGATCGGTATATAAATGTAATGTTTGGTCGGTGATGTAAGCAGCCGCATGCATCTGCAAAGGAAGCTGTAAAGAGTCTATCCGGGTATTAATGCGGTCTATATCCTGCGTTGTGACTGTTAAGGTGTCTTCCTCGGTGTTGTATATTCGTTCGGCAGGAGTGAGCCAGCCCCATTGCCGGAAGAAGGGACGTAAGTCCATGTTGGCAGCTATGCAACTGTTGTAGATAAATTCCAACTGCCATTGCCCGTTGGTGAGATCCCAACGGTCGTTTATCAGGCGACTCCTTTCGTGGAGGTCTTTATAGAAGTCTTCTTTTTGACAGACATCCATTACATACAGACGCAATTGCCAGAAAGGTACCAACTGATCGAAACAGTCCGTCAGATAGCTGAAAGGAGTTTTCTCTACAAAAGCCACATTCATAGCTTGTTCGTAGATATCGGCAAATCCGTTGGTAATGCGTGAGTCTGTATGCAATCTGCTGGGATTGCCCCATATACGCTGAATTTCCATACTTTGAATGTTGTTGGTCACTTCCGTCATACCTGTCCACATCATGGCAGGCCGTATTTGCAGGGCATGTCCCAGCTCGTGGGCAGGCCCCCAGCAATAAGTTGTTTTTAAAAGGTCCGGATTCAACAATTCAGGCAGCTGCTGATCTTGAAAACCGATGTGGTAGGGGCTGGAATAGAGCATTGCCTTGTCGGTGGAATGTATATAAAGGCGGTTCTTTATCCAGCGCTTGTACTTCTTTAATCCTGCAAATTCCTGCTCATGGCAAATCAATGTATCATAGGTAGCCAGCAATTGCTTCACATCGGATACATAACGACGGAAATCTTCTGTGCGGAGCGTAAAATGCACATAGGGGCTGAGTACGTCGAAGAAAGGACCGCCTGCATGGGATAGCAATTCTTCCCAGCGCAAGCTGCCATCTGGATTGGTATGTTTTTCTAGGTTGAAATAACCGTTTACGCTTCCACTGGCAAAATGTATCTTTACGGGGAGTGCCGTCTCGGGGGTTGCGGAATGATAGAGTATGTAGCATAAGCCACCGTCTTTGGAGTGGATGACATTCATTCCTTTATGCAGGTCGTAGTTGATGCCTCCATACCCGTCAAAGCCGGATTTTACATCCAGGTTCTGCACCTTAAGTCGCAGGCCGGGTACGTCGTGTTCTACTAGGATGACCAGTGGTTGCCCCGCTATAGCTGCTATCCCGGTAGGATTGTCCATGCGGCTGAATGGAGTGATTCCGTTTTGTGGAGCCTGTATGTAGGGGTCCATGTAGGCATAATAGGTCTGTATGCGGAATTCTTTATCATATTCGTTACGCAGCATACTCATACCCAGATTCCGGAAGAATGCATTAGGACAACGTTTTATTTTACGTAGTGTTACGTCCGGTTTCAATGCTGAGCAGGAGAGGTCGGTAAATAAGTTCATATCCGGGTGCTCCTCTTGTACCAGTGTATCGGACATATATTCATCAACTACAGGGGTATAGAGCGAATGCCCGTATTGTGCTACAGGGATAGTTGAACGGAATGAATCGTCCGCTTTTTCTATGTAGATGGAGTCACAACGGAAAGCTTTCTGCTCATTGGCTTGTATGCGGAAAGTATAATCTACCCCGTCGGTTGTCTGTTTGCTTGCCTGTAGAATGATCCAGTTGGGGAGCCGGAACGTCAGGCTGTCTGTCACGCTGGCATGCAGGGTTACATTGGTTTCTGTACCGGATACTGTATAGTGGGTGTGCGACAGTGGTAGCGGGTTGGGGATTTGCCTTACACGGGTAATGCCTAGTGTTTCTTCTTCATTGCGTGCCTGTATAAAAAGTTCCCGGCTTTCCCGGCTTGTGTTCTCGGGTAAATACAACATGTAACCTTCGTTGTTACCGTAGCGTGAAACATGCCCTCCCCAATCAGTTTGGGGCGATACGGATACTGTCCAGTTTGCTCCCCAATCCGGCATAGCATAAAAATAGCCATATTCGTAATGCTCCTTATGGTCCATTATCATTGTTGGTATTCCTCTTTGTAATAAAGGAATCAATAAAACTTTTTCCTCCTTTTCCAGTGTGATTGTTGTATTGCGCTCTGTCTCCTGTTCATTCATTTGCAGAGTAATCCAAACTCCGGAGGCGTCTTCTTTCTTTTCCACTGTAATCCAGGCATCGGTATCGGGTACACTGACTTTCCACTCTGTGGTAGTCTGAGAGTCAACCCCCATGAACCATTTCCCTTTGGAGTTCGGAAAGCGTAATGTATCTGCTTGATTCGTTTGCGCACATAAAGAGACAGAGGTATACAAGCATACAAGTATGCTATAGATTAGATTCGATGGTGTTTGTATAGACATAAGTAATTATTAAATATGGCTGTAAAGCTAATACATAACATGATGATTTCAAAGGAAATATACCAGATGTTTTTACTCATGTTCTCTTTTATTTGCCAAGACGGATCATTTTGACACTTTGCTTTTTATGCATAATGAGAATGCGATATTTCCGTCCGACGGAGGAGGAGAATGAAAAGAAACGAACGGAAATCAGCATGTTGCTGATTGAAAGTGGAATACAGAAATACGTACAACTCTGAAAAAAGAAAAATAGATGGTCTGTCCACTGAAAATACATGGTTTGTTTCACATCCATGGACCGTTTATGTTCGATCCATGGATCGTTTGTTCTTCATCTATAGATCAGATGCGTTCCATCCATAGATTGTTTGCGTTAGATCCATAGTTCGTTTGTGAAAGATCTATAGTTTCTTGCATAAGTATTGCATATACGGCCTGCTTTATACAAAAATGCTGCATTTATATTCCGTGGATTATGCAACCGGATTCTATTTGAGCTGTTTGTGGAAAAAGTTCTGTTGGGAAAAAGATCGTTTTGATGGCTTTTTATTCGCAGTGAAGCGGAATGAGTGACTTCTTGTGACGTAAAAGACTGAGTGGGAAGAAGCGGAGATTATCTCTCCGTCATTTTGTACAGCCAGAAAATCATTCTGCTTATTTATTGTTTGCCAGAGAATGTCTTTCTTTGTAAAATCGAATAATAAAGCCAAATACTATGAGTAGAAAGCACTTTCTTGGTACTATCCTTTTCTTACTGACAGCTTGGGTTGTACAAGCTCAGGAAACAGAACGTCAATATCTCTCCGGCACAGGGTTGGGTAACACCGTGACCTGGCAGTTTCGTGTCTCCGAAGGAAACAACAGCGGGCGTTGGAGTAAAATAGAAGTCCCTTCACAATGGGAACTGCAAGGCTTCGGTGAATATACCTATGGCCGTTGGTATAAGAAACCCGGAGTGAAGAATCCTTCGATGGAAGAAGGTACTTATAAGCGCTCTTTTCGTGTTCCCCGCGACTGGCAGGGACAGAATGTACGTCTCTGGTTTGGTGGTGTAATGACTGATACCGAAGTCTTCGTCAATGGTCAATCCGCAGGCCCCGTACATCAGGGAGGCTTCTATCGCTTCTCTTATGACGTCACCGATCTGCTGAAATTCGGAAGCAACAATCAAATTGAAGTTCGTGTAAAGAAGCACTCTGACAACAAGTCCATCAACGCTGCCGAGCGCAAGGCGGACTGGTGGCTCTTTGGTGGAATATATCGTCCCGTATGGCTGGAAGCAAAGCCGGCTACGCATATCGAACGCCTCGCCGTAGATGCCCGTGCGGATGGAGAGCTAAAAGTAGAAGTACATTTGCAAGGCACCACCGGAGAAGAAAGTCTTTCTATGGAAGTGGCACCGATATCTGTCAAAGATGCCGGACACCGTCCCGTGAAAGTTACTAAAGATTCCATTCAGTTACTGACTGCTCATTTCGACGGTATATCTCCGTGGACTCCTGAATCCCCTGTACTCTACCGGCTTACAGTTTCCCTGCTCGGTAAGGAAGGAAACGTCATTCACTCCATGGATACCCGCATCGGCTTCCGCACCATTGATTTCCGTCCTCGCGACGGACTCTACCTAAACGGTACCAAGCTCGTAATGAAAGGCATCAATCGCCACACCTTCCACCCCGATGGCGGACGAACCACGAATAAAGAACTCAGCATACAGGATGTCAAGCTCATTAAAGAGATGAACATGAACGCCGTTCGTTCTCACTATCCCCCCGATGAACACTTCCTGGATGCCTGCGACTCCCTTGGTTTGCTCTACATCGACGAGTTGGCTGGCTGGCAAGATGCTTATGATACCCCTACAGGTACCCGTCTTGTCCGTGAAATGTTGACGCGTGACGTGAATCATCCCTGTATCGTGCTCTGGAGTAATGGTAACGAAGGTGGATGGAATACTGCAATTGACAGCCTGTTCCGTACTTACGACCCGCAAAAGCGTCATGTCATCCACCCTTGGGCGGATTTCGACGAACTCGATACACACCACTATCCTGCTTATCTCACCGGAGTGGCCCGTTTTACCAATGGCTATAAAGTCTTTATGCCCGCCGAATTCATGCATGGCCAGTACGACCAGGGACATGGTGCCGGATTGGAAGATTTCTGGGCACGTTACACCGCTCATCCTCTCTTTGCCGGAGGCTTCATGTGGGCATACAGCGACGAAGCTGTACGCCGTTCCGACCGTGGCGGAGCACTGGATAGTGAAGATTACAATGCCCCGGATGGTATCCTCGGTCCCTATCGCGAAAAGGAGGGCAGTTACTATTCTGTCCGTGAAGTCTGGTCGCCTATCTATGTGGAACCTCTGATGATTACCCCCTCGTTCCGTGGTGAATTCCGGGTATCGAACCGATTCCTGTTTACAAACCTGGACAAGTGTTCCATGCGTTGGCGCGTACTCCATTGTGCATCGCCTTTGCAAGGTGAAGCCGTGGGCAGCCCGGTATCTGTAGCCGATGGAGGTGCCCAAACCTGGCGCCAGGTAGTAGATAGCGGAATGGTACAACTCCCTTCGTTGGTTCCTGGTGAGACTGGATTCGCCCGAATCACTGCTCCCAAGCTTTTTGAGGGGGACATTCTGGAACTTGAAGCGTATGGAGTGGATGGCGAAAGTATCTGTACACGTACCTTCCCGATACATTATGCGAAAGATTATCTGAAAGGTGAACTGCAGGCAAATACTCATTCGTCCGCTTCACAAACTTCGGCCACAGGTAATTGCCGTGTTGAAGAAACCGATACTCTGATTACTTTGCATTCCCCTGCCGTTACCGTCTCTTTCCGGAAGAGTGACGCTACTATCACTTCCGTGATAAGGAATGCCGACAGTCGGGTTATCCCTCTGAAAGATGGTCCCGTTGCCGTGGGTATGAAGATGATCCTGTTCAATCTCTCCGCTCGTACGGAAAATGGTGATGCTGTTCTTTGTGCACGCTATCGGGGTGCTGCCGACTCCATCGTCTGGCGTCTTACCCCAGCCGGTCTCCTCTCTATGGATGCCGTGCTGTTGAACCGTGCTTCCGGTGGCGGTGGCTTCGACGATGCCTTTACCGACACCGAAGTCCTGAACCTCGGACTCACTTTCTCATATCCCGAATCCGAGTGTTCCGGTATGCGTTGGATGGGGCGTGGTCCGTACCGTGTCTGGAAGAACCGTATCCCCGGTGCCAACTATGGCATCTGGCAGAAAGATTATAACAATACCATCACCGGTGAAAGCACCGACCGCCTTGTGTACCCCGAATTCAAGGGCTATCATGCCAACTTCTATTGGGCTACCTTGCAAAGTTCTACGGTTCCTTTCACCGTGTATGCCGCCAGTGATGGCATCTTCCTGCGGGTATTTACGCCCGAAGAACCCCACGGCCGCCAGGATGGCATCAATACCATGCCCGACTTCCCCGCGGGAGATATTTCTTTCTTGCTCGATATTCCGGGTATTCGTTGTTTCAAGCCCATCAGCCAACATGGTCCACAGAGCCAGCCGGGAATTATCCGCATCAAGAAAGGAGACGAAGGATTACGGCTGAATTTGATGTTCGACTTCCGCTAGCTTCCCCCAAATATTATTAATCTAACTATCTGTTATCAAGAATACCATGAAAAAAGTATTTTATTCCCTTTTCGCTGCTTTTGTGCTGACGGCTTGTGGTTCGGAGAAACAAGCTCCGATAGACCGTGAAGCATTAGTGGCCCGTAACAATCCTCAAGTAGCCTCGTTCGATTCGTTGGCTTCGCTCAGCGTGGGTAATGGTGAATTTGCGTTCACCGTAGATGCTACCGGTTTGCAAACATTCCCGTCTATGTATAGTAAAGGTGTGCCTTTGGGTACACAGAGCCAGTGGGGCTGGCATTCATTTGCCAATCCGCAGGGATACAAGTCTGAAGAAACCCTGAAAGCCTTTGACTTCGGCCGTGGACACGAAGAACTCTACGCCTGCCAGTTCAAGGAAGCGGGACGGCAAAAAGAAGCTTCCGACTGGTTCCGCGTCAATCCGCACCGCTTGCACCTGGGTATTGTCGGCTTGGAACTGGGTGAGGGAGTGAAAGCATCCGATATTACCGATATCCGTCAAACACTGAATATGTGGAAAGGTGAAATCACCAGCCACTTCACACTGAATGGTAACGCTTTCGATGTACAGACAGTTTGCCATCCCGATCAGGATATGATTTCCGCCAGTGTCACCAGTCGTGCACATGCCGGTATCAATCTGCGCTTTCCGTATCCTACGGGTGCACATGCTGATGATGCCTGCAATTGGGATGCAAACGATAAACATTCTACAACTATTGTCCGTCAGGATGCCCAAAGTGCCGTACTGAAGCGTGTGCTTGATGAAACCACTTATTATGTAACCCTGCGTTGGGAAGGCAAAGCCAACCTGGCCGAGAAGTCCAAGAACTATTTTGTCTTGACTCCGGATGAAGATATGTTGGCTTTCTCCTGTCTCTTTACACCGAATTTTCAGGGAACCGTATTTGAAAGTGAACCTCCTGTCTATGCTGACGGCCAGGTATTGCCCTCCTTCACAGAAACTGCTGCTGCCAGTGCCTCTTATTGGACGAACTTCTGGACGAATGGCGCTGCTGTCGATTTCTCACATTGCACCGATCCGCGTGCCGGGGAGCTGGAACGTCGTGTAGTACTCAGTCAGTATCTTCTCGCTATCCAGTCTGCCGGTAGTGTACCTCCGCAAGAAACAGGTCTGACCTATAATTCCTGGTTCGGTAAGTTCCATCTCGAAATGATTTGGTGGCATCAAGCCTGGCAGCCGCTTTGGGGACATACTGATCTGCTGGACCGTACGTTGGGCTGGTATGAAACCGTAGAACCCGTTGCCCGTGAAATAGCCCGTCGTCAGGGTTTCCCCGGTGTGCGCTGGATGAAGATGACCGATCCCAGCGGTACGGAAGCACCTTCCAATGTAGGTTCTTTCCTGATCTGGCAACAACCGCATTTCATTTATCTGGCCGAGCTTGTTTACCGTTCCAATCCTTCAGACGAAGTGATTCAGAAGTACAATAAACTGGTGCAGGAAACTGCCGAGTTCATGTATGCTTTTGCAACTTATGATGAATTTCACGGTCGTTTCATTCTGAAAGGTGCTATCCCTGCACAGGAAACACTGCGTGCAGCTACTACCATCAACCCGCCTTTCGAACTATCTTACTGGCACTTTGCTATGCAGACAGCCCAGAAGTGGCGCGAGCGTGCCGGTGGAAAGCGCAATCTGGAATGGGACGAAATGATAGACAAACTCTCTCCGCTTGCTTATAATGAGGATCATCTTTACTTGGCGTCCGAAGATGCCGTCGATACTTACAAAGATATTCGTTTTACCAGCGACCACATGGCCGTGCTCGGTTCCGTAGGTATTCTTCCGATGAACAAGCTCATTCGCGACGACTATATGAAGAATACCCTGCACTGGGTGTGGGACAACTGGAACTGGGGAAAAACCTGGGGTTGGGACTATCCGATGACTGCAATGAACGCCACCCGTCTGGGCGAACCCGAAAAGGCTGTAGGCGCTTTACTGATGGATAAACGCACTAATACCTACCTGTTGAATGGACATAATTATCAAGATGGTCGTCTGCGCTGTTACCTGCCCGGTAATGGTGGCTTACTGACTGCCGTAGCATTGATGTGTGCCGGTTGGGATGGTTGCCAGGTGAAGAATCCGGGCTTCCCGCAGGACGGAACATGGGATGTACGTTGGGAAGGTTTGAGCCCGATGCCGTAATTGTCTACTCACTAAAATATCGCGTACTCCGTTGGTGGAGTTAAGTTAAAGCAGTGCAGAAATTAAATAATAGGTACGCGGACCTATTTAACTTATAATCCTATATGAAACGAATATTTCTCTATACCGCTATCTCTCTGTTGCCTGCCATTGCTTACGCACAGTATACCACTGGCAATAAACCACAAGGTACTGGTGATCGCATAGAGTCCACCTCTTTCAACGATCATAAACGTGGTGCCTCCCGTACCCTGCAATATCGTCCGGATGGAGAAGACTTTGTAATCGTCAACGGTAAGAACCGCTATACCCGTGCTCTCTATGGCAGCCACACGGCCTTCCGTTTAGAGACGAGTGACCGTCCCGTCTTTGCCGTTTATGAGAAGCGTAATAGTAAGAATATCAGTTTCCGCCTTCTGCTGAGTGATGGCAGTTTTGTAGCTCTTGATTCTACTGCCTGGTGTGAATCACGCTACACTCCCGGTCGCCGTTCGTATCGCTTGACGCATCCTGCCTGGGGTGAGAATGCAGAACTGCAAATCTCTGCTCTCGCCTTACCCGATGAAGATGCTGCTATCTGGAAGATAACTCCCATCAATATGCCTCAGGGGGCTACTTTACGCTCCTTACTGAGCGAAATCCGCCTTAACAAACTGAGCCGTAACGGTGATATGGGAGCTGATCCTCCCGGTTGTTTCGATGCGCCGGAGCACCCCGAACAATTGCAGACTACGGATATAGTTCTGGATACTGTTCCACAGAATATCTATATTCTTGTCCGCAATTATGCCTTGGTGATTCCTTCCTTTGAAGAAGGTGGTGCTCTCTATGATAAATCAGAGCGAGCCCGTGCCGAACTGGCTTCCCGCATTCGGATTACAACTCCCGATCCATTTTTCAACACCTTGGGTGGTGCTCTTGCCGTAGCTGCCGATGGTATTTGGGATGGTGAAGTTTGGTTGCATGGTGCCATTGGTTGGCGTATGCCCCTTAGCGGCTGGCGTGCAGCTTATACAGGTGATGCCCTGGGGTGGCACGATCGCGCCCGTACGCATTTCGATGCCTATGCTGCCAGTCAGGTGACTGAGGTACCCAATACGATACCACATCCTGCACAGGATTCTGCCCTTGCTCTGGCTCGTTCCGTAAAGCAATGGGGGACACCGCAGTACAGTAACGGATATATTTGTCGTAATCCGCATCGTAACGATCAGATGCATCATTACGACATGAATCTTTGTTATATAGATGAACTCCTGTGGCATCTTAACTGGACCGGTGATCTGGAATATGCCCGTCGTATGTGGCCTGTGCTTACTCGTCATCTTGCTTGGGAGAAGCTCAACTATGATCCCGATAATGACGGTCTTTACGATGCCTACGCCTGTATCTGGGCAAGCGATGCCCTCTACTACAACAGCGGTGCCGTAACTCACAGTACTGCTTATAACTATCGTGCCAACCGCCTTGCTGCTCTGATTGCTGAAAAAATAGGGGAAGATTACACACCTTACTGCGAGGAAGCTGATAAGATATTGAAAGCACTGAATGCCCGTCTTTGGATGCCCGAGCGTGGACATTGGGCTGAGTTCCAGGATTTCATGGGACATAAACGCCTGCATACCGCTCCCGGCGTGTGGACCATCTATCATGCAATCGACAGCGATATTGCCGATCCTTTCCAGGCATACCTTGCCACCAGTTATGTAGACCGTGAGATTCCTCATATCCCTGTTCGTGGCGAAGGTCTGAAAGATGAAGGGTATGCTACCATTTCCACTACCAACTGGCTACCTTATTCCTGGAGTATCAATAATGTAGCTTTTGCCGAAGTGATGCATACCGCCCTTGCTTATTTCCAGGCAGGTCGTACCGATGCCGGTTTTAAATTGTTGAAAAGCTCTATTCTGGATGGTATGTATTTAGGTGAAAGCCCTGCCAACTTTGGGCAGATCAGCTTCTATGATGCTGCCCGTGGAGAGTGTTACCGCGATTTCGGCGATCCTATCGGTATTGCTTCCCGCGTGTTGATACAAGGTCTTTATGGTATTCTGCCGGATGCAATGAACGAACGTTTGTTAGTGAAACCCGGTTTACCATCCGCATGGCCGTTTGCCTCCCTGCATACACCGGATATTGATTTCGATTTTCAGCGGAGAGATAAGGAAGGAGTTACCTCTTATGTAGTAACTCATCGTTTGCCTGCTGTCCGTACTCTGGAACTTCAATTTCCGGCACAACGTTCTAAGGTGGCAAAACTTACAATCAATGGGAAACCTGCCACGTGGACGTTGGTTGAGAAATCCATTACTCGTCCAATGCTGTCTGTTGTGATACCTGCCTCTTCCGGTGAAGAGACGAATGTACGTATTGAATGGGGTGGTGAAGAACTTTCTTCTCCTGCATCAGTTCCTGCCAATGTTGCATATGCTGAGGCTCCTGTCTGCTTTGTTCCTATGCAACAGGATGAAATGAAATGGTGGTATCCTGTTGACAGACCTCAATCCGAAGCCAATCAAAGTTTGATAGAACCCAGTACTTTCACCCAAGTTCATTCTGCAAAATGTGAGCCGGTAGTGATGGATACCCGTTTCAACTCATCTGTGACGGATATTTTCCGTAACGAATATCTTTCTCCCCGTTCTCCTTATACTACTTTGCAAATACCCAAACAGGGTATTGGGGAGTGGTGTCATCCTTTGCATACAGTGGATATTAATGATGCCGGGCTTCGATCTTCTGTTCAGAATGGTATATTGAATACTGAGTTGGGCATACCTTTCCGCACTCCTGCTGAAGGTCATAATGTGGCTTTTACCTCTCTTTGGGACAATTATCCGGATAGCCTGGAAATTCCTCTCAAAGGAAAAGCTTCCCGTGCTTATCTGCTTATGGCGGGTAGTACGAACCATATGCAGTGTCATATCGATAACGGAGTTATCCGCGTTTACTATAAAGACGGTACCTGTGATGTAATGTTCTTGCGCAATCCGGATAACTGGCCTCCTATCGAGCACATCTTCTTTGAAGACGGTTTAGCGTTCAATCGCCATACGCCGGCACTCTACCGCCTGCGACTTAAAACAGGCGAAATCAGTAATAATTTCGGTGAAGAGTTGGGATTCCCCGGTGCTTCCCGTGAATTGGATGGTGGAGCGGCCGTGTTGCTCGAAATGCCTTTGAACCCCGGTAAGAAGCTTTCTCACCTTGTTCTCGAAACTCTTTCCAACGATGTGGTAATCGGATTGATGAGTATTACGCTGCAACGGTGAGTAATCCCTTGGCAAAGCACCATACGAAATACCCGCATATCACGACTTTGAATACTGTTCCTACCAAGAAACCTATCAGTGCCCCGATGCCCGATTTGAAGGCATCCCGGGCACTTCTTTCTCCTAAAAGTTCTCCAATGAAAGCCCCTCCGAAAGGTCCTAAAACAATTCCCCACGGGCTAAAAAACACGATTCCGACAATAGAACCTATCAGGCATCCCCAACTTCCCCATTTGGTTCCACCGCTAAATTTACTTCCTATGACAGGAGTAAAGTAATCCAGCACTTGCACCACCACAACCAGCAACAACCACACGAGTAACTGAGTGGTAGAAAATTGCGCTCTATCCGTAATGTGAAGTAATAACAAGCCGGCGTAAGATATAGGCGGCCCGGGGATGACAGGCAGGACACAGCCCAATAAGCCTACAATAAGGCATATCCCTCCTAATGTGATGAGTAAAATGTCAACCATGCTGATATAGATTTAGGAAAATGTTGTCTTTTGTGAACCGATATATAACAAAAAAGGTCTAACTCTTGTTGAGAATCAGACCTTTTTTGTGTCGGAATGAGGCGACTCGAACGCCCGACCCCTACGTCCCGAACGTAGTGCGCTACCAACTGCGCTACATTCCGATTGCTTTTGAAAAGTGGTGCCACCAGGAATCGAACCGGGGACACAAGGATTTTCAGTCCTTTGCTCTACCAACTGAGCTATGGCACCTTCTTCGTTTGCGGGTGCAAAGATAAATAGTTTTTTTAATACAGCCAAAGGATTTCTGAAAAAATAAAAGAAAAATCCCCCTTACATTTTATAGGTCATCATGTAAGAGGGAATGTCTTCTTATAATTAGTCTATATTCGGGTTGATGCTTTTCCAATCCTTTATTTCAGGAAGTACACCCATTCCGATTACCTCGTCGCGCAGCTTGCAAAGGTGTGCATAGCTTTCTTTCAGTTTAGCTTCTTCTTCCGGAGTACCTTTCAGTTCTTTGTAATGTACGCCGTCTTTGGTGATTTCTGTTTCCATAGCCATCATGATGTGGTCGAAGCCGTGGCTGTGTACATAGGTACCTGCAGGCCAGCGGAACGGTTTGCCACCCATAGCAGCGGCAATCATTTCTATGGATACGTATGCAGGGCTTTGGAAAGAAGAGCGTCCGCGGAGGTTGATAATATTGGCACCGCCCTTGGTTACCTTGCTTTGGATTTCAGCCCATTGCTCGGCAGTAAGAGCAGGAGTACCGATGATTTCCAACAAAGGTTTACCGTCTACTTTGGCAGTGGAAGCATAAACAGCCATTTGTTCTCCGTGGCCACCATAGGTACGGCAGTTCTCCACCTTGTCGGGAGAAATATGGAAATGCTTGGCAAGTTCGCTGCGTAAGCGAGTGCTATCGAGAGCGGCAAGGGTAGTTACCTGTGAAGGTTTCAGACCGGAGTACAACAGGGTAATCAATCCGGTGATGTCAGCTGGATTGAAGATTACCACTACATGTTTCACATTCGGACAGTAAGCCTTTACATTCTTACCGAATTCCTCGGCGATGGCGGCGTTGCCTTTCAGTAAGTCTTCACGTGTCATGCCGGCTTTGCGGGCAGCACCACCCGAAGATACGATGTATTTGGCACCTGTCAGTGCTTCTTTGATATCAGAAGTGTAAGTGAGGTTCAGTCCTTCGAAACCGCAGTGGAACATTTCTTCTGCTACACCTTCCAAGCCCGGGCCGTAAGGATCATACAGACAAATGTTTGGTGTCAAATGCATCATAATGGCAGTCTGTGCCATGTTAGAACCGATCATACCGGCTGCTCCTACAATCGTAAGCTTTTCGTTTGTTAGAAATTCCATAACTTTTATGTATTTAAAGGTGAATATTATTTTCTTCATTTCTGATTTCACGCTACAAAAATAACTGTTTTCCAAGAGATTTGTTCATAGAAAAAAGTTATGGTTTAGATTGAAAAGTTATTCCTTATACTTATCTTTGCTCAAAAGCTAAGATAAGCAGCCTCCTGGCATTAAAAATAAGCGGCCTTATTTTGTACTGCCTTCGGTTTGCATTACCTTTGCCCCCAAAGGAAAAGAAATTATGAGCATCGAATTAGGAAAATACAATGTCTTAGAGGTAGTCAAAGAAGTAGAGTTTGGCATGTATCTGGATGGTGGTGAAGACGGAGAAATCCTGCTTCCCTTGCGCTATGTGCCCGAAGGTTGCCAGCCGGGAGACTTACTGAATGTATTTATATACTTGGATAACGAAGAACGCCTTGTAGCCACTACGCTGACCCCGCTGGTGCAGGTGGGCGAATTTGCCTGTCTGGAAGTGGCATGGGTAAACGAGTACGGGGCATTCCTGAACTGGGGATTGATGAAAGACCTCTTCGTGCCTTTCCGTGAACAAAAGATGAAGATGCAGGTTGGGAAGAAGTATATCGTTCATGCCCATCTGGATGATGAAAGCTACCGCATCGTAGCTTCTGCCAAAGTGGACCGCTATCTTTCCAAGGAGGCTGCCCCTTACGAGGCGGGAGATGAAGTGGATATACTGATCTGGCAAAAGACGGATTTAGGTTTCAAGGCCATCATTGAAAATAAGTACAGCGGTTTGCTCTATGATAGTGAAATATTCCAGTCCCTGCACACGGGCGACCGGGTGAAAGCTTTCATCAAGCAGATACGCGAAGATGGTAAGATAGACCTGATACTTCAGAAACCCGGTTTCGAGAAGGTAGACGATTTTTCGAAAACCCTGTTGCAATACATCAAGGATAATGGCGGACGGATTGCATTGAATGATAAAAGTCCGGCAGATGAAATCTACTCTACCTTTGGGGTGAGTAAGAAGACCTTTAAGAAAGGAGTGGGCGATCTTTATAAAAAGCACCTCATCCTCTTGCAAGGAGATGGTATCGTGTTGGCAACTTCCCCGAAGTCCTAAACTGATTAGGGAAATCCCTATATAAGAATAGAGAGAAACAAGCGAATAGGGGATAATCTTCCCCTATTTTTGTTTTCAACAAAGAATAGATATTCATGAACTAAGTAAAAAACGCTACCATGAAACGAATATTATTTATCCTGCTTGCCACTTTGAGTACTGCTGTTTGCAGCGCAGGCACGGACGCTATGAGTAATAGCAAAGTACGTAAGGAAACCCGTTTCCTCACCGATAAAATGGCTTATGAGCTGAATCTGAACACCGAGCAATACAATGATGTGTATGAAATCAATTATGATTTCATTTCCGGCATACGTTATCTGATGGATGATGTATTGTATGGCAATGAGTGGGCGCTCAATCGTTATTATGATTGTCTGGATATACGCAATGACGATCTCCGTTGGGTATTGAGCAGTGGCCAGTATGCCCGCTTTATACAGGCAGAGTATTTCTATCGTCCCATCTACACCAGTGGAAACCGTTGGTACTTCCGTGTTTACGTCACGTATACCAATCACAATCATTTCTATTTCCCCCGTCCATATCACTACCGCACATACGCAGGCGGGCACTATCGTACACATCACAATAATACAAGCTATTATCGTGGACGTTACAAGCATCCGTTCTATAACGGTTCGTACCGTATCCGTGATACTAAAACCTATACTACGCACCGCCGTTCGGATTTCGGTTCTGTAACTGTACGTCCGGGTTCCAATCGTGCACCGGCAAGAGACGATGTATACACTACCCGTCGTAGCAGTTCCAATAATAACCGCTCTACCACTACCGGTACTACCCGTCGTGAAAGTACGAACGGCAATGCTACTACCAATACTAATAATAGCTCACGCAGCAATAGTAGCACCACGCGCAGAACAGATAACAGTACGCGCAATAATAGCGGTTCCCGCAGCAACAGTAATAGCTCTCGTAGCAATAGCAGCAGCGAAACGAAAAGCAATACGAATACCACTCGCCGTAGCACCACTACCAAGCCGAGCACGGAACGTAAAGAGAGCAGTTCCTCCAGTGTGCGGAAATCTACAGAAAACAGCAGTCGTAGCAGCGGTTCTTCTTCTACAAGAAGCAGTAGCTCCGGTACTTCCCGCCGTTCTTCGGGCGATCGCCGCTAAGTAAAAAATGAGCGAATTATTTGTGTATCTGCCGAATAATTCGTTCCTTTGCACCGCTTTCGCGCAATCGCTGTCAGGACCCAGAGAGAAGCCTGGTATGTTGCGTTGTAACGATCAAACAATTTAAGAACAATAACAATGGATTTAATTAAAATTGCAGAAGAAGCATTTGCTACCGGTAAACAACACCCGAGCTTCAAAGCAGGTGACACTGTTACAGTAGCATATCGTATTGTCGAAGGTAACAAAGAACGTGTACAGTTGTACCGTGGTGTTGTTATCAAGATTGCCGGTCACGGAGACAAGAAGCGTTTCACTGTACGCAAGATGTCTGGTACCGTAGGTGTAGAACGTATTTTCCCAATCGAATCACCGGCTATCGATAGCATCGAGGTGAACAAGGTAGGTAAAGTTCGTCGCGCTAAATTGTACTATCTGCGTGCTCTTACCGGTAAGAAAGCAAGAATTAAAGAAAAAAGAGTTAATAGCTAATTTGTTATACTCTAATTTCGAGATAAAAAGAGGAGACTTCGCAAGAGTTTCCTCTTTTTGTTTAATGTAGGTAAACTGTTTGATCCATGCAAAGGATCGGGTGCAGGTACGTGGTATCTGAATTTACAGAAGTATTTTTTCTTTGTTATGCGAAACTACTATATATCATATATTAAGAAATGAAAAGGATTATCTTGTCAATACTGTGCTTGGCTGCGTACATTAGCCTTGTGGCACAAAATATTAGTGGAAACCTGGTGGATGAAGCGCAGCAACCGCTTCCTTATGCTAACGTAGTGTTGCAAACTATAGATTCTGTCTTTGTAACCGGAACTACTACTGGTGAAAAAGGTGAATTCAAACTCCAGAAAATCGCTGCCGGAGACTATCGGCTTGTGATTTCCAGTATCGGTTATCAACCGTTATATCTTTCTCTCCAAGGTTTTGAACGTACTGCCGATGTAGGTATGCTAACTTTGGCAGACGCTTCGCAAGAGTTGGGTGAAGTAACTGTCACCGCTTCCAGCAGGGTGAGCCGGGCAGACCAAAAATTGATATTTCCCAGTAAAAAACAAATCAGTGCATCCAATAATGGAGTAGATATGTTGCGTCATCTGATGTTGCCCCGGCTTCGTGTCAATAGCATAGATGGTAGTGTAGGCATGACCGACGGTAGCAGTGTGCAGCTCTGTATCAATGGGCGAAAAGCTACAAAGGAGGAAGTCACCGCCCTGTTGCCTGAAGAGGTTATACGTGTTGAATTCCAGGAAGACCCGGGCTTGCGTTATGGCGATGCAGGTGCGGTGATAAACTACATTGTCCGCCGTTATGAGGTGGGAGGTTCCTTTGGCTACAATGGCATGCAAAGCCTGAAGAGTGGCTTTGGCAATCATAACCTGACAGGAAAAGTGAATTTCAAGCAATCGGAGATCAGCTTTTACTACGGTAACCGCCTGCAATATTTCAACGAGATATGGTTCGATAAGAATGAAACGTTCACTTTTGAAGATGGCAGTCAGTACCATCGTAGCCAGTATGCTGAGGCAAACAAGAAGAAGAACTTGCAGCAATGGGGTGCTGTAACTTATAATTTACAAGAGTCCGATAAGTATATGCTGAACGCTACTGTAGGCTTTTCTCACTATAATGATCCTGACTTGCGAATGAAAGGGAAACTACATACCGAAGAATTTCCCAATTCCGTAACCGACCGTGAAGAGTGGAACCATGACCGCAACCTCAGTCCTTATCTGGATATTTATTTTCAGAAAAACCTGAAACATAAGCAATTCCTGGCCCTCAATGTGGTGGGTACATATATTAATACCAAGAATCGTAGCAGCTATACCGAATTGTTGTCCGGAGAACCGGTGGTAGATTACTATTCGGGGATACGCGGTAAAAAATATTCGTTGATCGGTGAAGGTATTTATGAGAAAGCTTTTAAAGATGGAGGAAAATTGAGTGCAGGCGTACGTCATACCCAAGGATATACGGACAATGATTATAATGGTACGCTGCAGTATAGTTCGCAGATGAAGCAGGCCGATACTTATGCTTATGCACAGTATAATGGTAAATGGGGTAAATTGGGTTATCGCCTTGGAATGGGTGTCACCCGCTCATGGTTTCAGCAAATAGGGCAGGAAGACTATGAAACTTATTCTTTGAATCCGCGCCTGAACCTGACTTATGCTTTCAACGATCAATGGAGCATCTCACTGAACGGAAATGTCAACACAATGAATCCTTCACTTTCGCAGTTAAGTGCTGTAGAGCAATTTACTGATTCCCTGCAATCGGAACGTGGTAACCCGAACCTGAAGCCTTATTCCTATTATCGTTCCACTTTCCGTCTGAATTACAACAAGGGCAAATGGGATGTCGGATTGCGTAACCAGTATAACTACCGTGACAAGGCCATCATGCCTCACATTTATCGTGAGGATGATAGATTTATCCATAGTTACGCTAATCATTCCAATTTCCAGGATTGGACTGTCGGTTTGGATGCACGTGTAGGCATGCTTTGGGATGTGCTACAACTGAGTGGTAGCATCGAAAGTCGTAAATATTGGAGTAACGGTATTGATTTTCGCCATACACAGCATAGCATCGGTTGGGACGTAGCTGCTACCTTTATGTATAAAAACTTCACCGCTTCTGTGGAATTCCAGCATAATAGTGATTATTTCTTTGGTGAAGTTCTGGCTACCGGTGAAGAAGCGCATGCAATTGATCTTCAATATCGTTGGAAACGGTTGAATGTCGGCCTGCGTATGTTCAATCCTTTCCAGAAGGATTACAAACGCAATGAGGCGGACTGGAACAAATATGCAGGATACAGTTATCAGTATCACATCGATGATGTTGCCCGCATGATTTGCGTTACGCTGTCATGGAACATCAACTTCGGACGCGACTATAAGAGTAGTAATAAGAAAATGCAGAATAGCGATACTGACGCGGGAGTCTTGTAAACTGTAAAAGCTATCAGAAAGAAAGAGCCCCAGTAAGTATCTGCTGGTTATATAAAAGAAAGAGTAAAGTCTCCCTAAAGGATAACTTTACTCTTTCTTTTATATTTTCTTATTTAAGTACAGGTCTTTTCAAATTCCGGATTTACTAATATTAGGCGTCTGCCATATCTTTGTTGTAGTACAATGTACCTCCAGATTTTGTGTTCCGCATGTCATACGGAAAGCACCTTTTTCCAGCCTCCACTTTCCATCAGCACCGACAAAGGCCAAGTCACTTCCCTTTAATTTCATGGTAACAGTTTTTGTTTCACCGGGTTGAAGATCCACTTTCTCAAAGTTACGCAGGCGGATATTATCAGGAGTGATGCTTGCCACTAAATCACGTGAGTACAATAGTACGCTTTCTTTTCCTGCCATTTTTCCCGTATTAGTTACGTCCACAGTAAATACTAACTCATTATCAGCATCGAAAGAAGTACGATTCACTTTCAAATTACTATAACTGTAAGTGGTATAACTCAGTCCGAAGCCAAACGGCCATTGCACATCCATTACAGCATCATAATTGTAGTTACCACCCATCTGCCCCATGTTTTCACAAGGTTTATAATCGTAAGTAGCCAATGAATTTATGAGATGCGGGTACGTAAAAGGAAGTTTTCCACTGAAGTTCGCTTTCCCTGATACCAGATTGACCAATGCATCAGCTCCATAGTTGCCGGGTAACATGATGTGTACAACGGCTTTCGCCAAAGGAACGATATCATGGATAATTCGTGGGCGTCCTTCATTTAAAACCAAAATGATCGGCTTACCTGTTGCTGCCAGCGCTTTCACTAAATCTTTCTGATTCGTTGATAAATTCAGGTCTGTCAGATTCCCCGGAGTTTCGCAATACGAATTCTCACCTATACAGGCTATAATAACATCAGCTTTTTCTGCTGCCGATACGGCTTGGGCTATCCGGGGAGTATTTTCTTCCCACCATAAAGCATCGGCAGAAGTCTTATAAGTGACTCCCGGTTCATAGATAACAGATTCTTTTCCATACTCGTTACAGAAAGCTTCGTAGATTGTATTGTATGCTTGTGCACATTCATCCGCTTTGTCTCCCTGCCAGGAATAAGACCATCCTCCATTCAGGCAACGCATGGAGTTTGCGTTAGGACCGGTCAGTAATATCTTTTTTCCTTTCGCCAAAGGAAGAATATCGTCTTCGTTCTTCAGTAGAACTTCCGACTCTTCCGCTGCCTGCAATGCTACACTTGCGAATTCCGGTGATGCAAATTGATCGTATTTCCTGATGTCCCAATAAGGATTATCAAAGAGTCCCAGGCGATATTTCAACCGGAGTACACGAGATACAGCGTCGTCAATACGAGCCATCGATACTTTACCCTCTTCTACCAATTCTTTCAGATAAGTGCAGAAACTTACTTCATAGGGAACCATAGACATGTCAATGCCGGCATTAATGGCTATTTGAATTGCCTCCTTCTTCGTTTCGGCAATATGATCACGCAGGCAAAGGTTATTGATATCGGCCCAGTCTGTTACAATCATGCCGTCCCAGTTCAGTTCTTCCTTTAGCCAGCCGGTCAGCAATTCTTTGTTTGCATGAAAAGGTACGCCGTTGTCTACGCCTGAATTAACCATTAGGGATAAAGCACCGGCCTGGATGGATGCCAGGAAAGGAGCAAAATGCTTCTCGCGTAAATCCGTGCGGGAGATAGAGGAAGGAGTGCGGTCTTTTCCTGAAACAGGTACGCCATAACCCATGAAGTGCTTGATGCAGGCAGCCACATTATTCTCACCGATATGGTTCGGATTTTCTCCCTGCAAACCTTTCACTGCCTGTACGCCCATTTCTGCATTTACATAGCAGTCTTCGCCGTAGCTCTCCCACATACGCGGCCAGCGGGGATCACGTCCCAGATCCATAACCGGAGCGTAATTCCAGGGAATACAGCATGCTTTGGTTTCATAAGCCGAGATTTCAGCTCCACGCCGCGTGAGTTGCCGGTTGAAGGCGGCAGCCATGTTGATGCTTTGAGGAAAGAAAGTTCCTCCGCGAGTGTAGGTGGTGCCATGAATCTGATCGACTCCATATATACAGGGAATACCTATTTCTTCCATTGACTTTTTCTGGATTCTTGTAATCAGGTCTGCCCAGACTTCTTTTTCCTGAGCTATACTAAAGGGAGTGTTCAGAATAGAACCTACTTTATATTTACCGATTACGGTATCGAGCATGCTCTCACTCAATCTGAATCCGTTTTCTTTGTCCGAGAAATCTGTGATTACATCAATTGTGATCTCGCACATTTGCCCGATCTTTTCCTCAAGCGTCAGTTTCTGTAAGAGCTTGTTAATCTTTGCCTCTATTTCCGGATCAGAAGGAATAGCGGGTTTTATCTGTTGCGCCGTCAAGGGTAATGAACAGCCGGCATATATTAAAAAAGATAATATGAATGTTTTCATTGTTGAATCTGTTTGATTTAATTCTTGGTTTCTAAATACTTTGTCAGAACTCCTAACTGTATCTTATCTGTTTGATAGTTATCATCCGGATGGATTGATAATATATATTTATTCCATTGTGCACCGGCTGCCCAGTAAGTACCGTTTATATTTTCCTTACTCAGGTAATCCAGAAAATTATCCAGACATACCAGCCAACGTTCGTCATCTCCTGGAACTCCGTATTCTCCGATGAATCCCCGTAGATTATTTGTTTTCAACCACTCTACGAAGGGGCGGGTACGATCAATCCCAATAGTAGGATATGCCTTCTCTTCATCATAGGAGCGCCGATAAATACCCGAACCATCCTCGTCAAAATAGCAATGGCCTTCAAAAATCAAATTGTCCGAAGGATCATGTAAGTGTTTCAAATCATCGCTAATCTCCTGCCAGCGGGCAGCGGAACTCCAATGATTACCACCTACGACAATCGCTGTCTTTAAATCTACTTTTCTGATCTCCTCAATTGCAGCCTGGGCAATCTTGAACCAGGGCACGGAATCTAACATATCATGCGGCTCATTTATCAGACCATATCCGTATAGGGCACTATGTTCTTTAAGCTCACCGGCAATTTGCTTCCAGACCGATGCAAAATGATCGATAGAAACACTGTCACCTATGATACGGTCTTTGCCATTATCTTTCCGGCGTCCGTAGTTGTGCATATCTATCAGGATTTTCATATCGCGTGATCCGGCTTCATCCAGCAGATACTTTATATAATCAATTTCTTCGCGATTCAATTCGCCGTAGAGTTCGCGTTGAATACGTTCCCATTTGAAGGGAAGACGTATTAAGGTCAGGCCTTTTGACTTCCAATAATCGAACTCTCTGGTGGTTGGATAATGGTAATCTATTCCAAACTGACCCACTCCGTCCATTTTCTTATGGAAAAATTCCGCACCGGCCAGGTTCACGCCGAAAGGCAGTGAGCTTTTAGTATCAGGGTGTGAGTCACATGAGAATAAGCATAAACAACAAAGTATCAGGATATAATATATATTCTTCATTCTATAAAGGTTTACGTGCGCTGAATTTATTTCAGCAGTTTGTCAATTGCTTCTTTTATGATGGGTTCCATCATGCTGAAGCCTTCTTTGGTGGGATGTACTCCATCTTTGGAGTATTTTTGAGGCAGTCCGTTCTGTTCGTCTTTCATCATGGAATGAAAATCGACATAAGGAATCTTATTCTTTTGAGCATACTTTTGCAGTAGCTTGTTTAATTGAATAATCTGACCGGCAGGATTCTGAACAGTAGGACGCCATGAATAACGGGTAGCAGGCAGTACGGAACAGATAACGACTTTTATTCCATTGGCTTTGGCCAGTTCCGCCATAGAAAAGATATTGCCGGCTATATTCTCAACCGACATATACATGCAGTTTTGGGCAATATCGTTTGTACCGGCTAAGATACATACTACCTGAGGCTTCAAATCCAGAACATCCGCACGGAAGCGGGCCAGCATTTGTGCTGTGACCTGTCCTGAAATGCCACGTCCCACATATCCGTTCTGTGTAAAGAAGTCCGGGTGACTGCGGTTCCAGCCTTCCGTTATGGAATTTCCCATGAAAATAGCTACAGGCTTCTTCACTGTTTTATTTGCCACTTCATAGCGATTATAATTAGCCCATGTATTATTATCCGTTAAGTCATAGCCTTTAAGCGACACTGGCATCAAAGTAGGAAAAGACCAGGCGAAATGATGCAATGGATATATGTGCGGGCGACTGCTTTCTACATACTGAAGATATGAAGCATCATTATAGATTCCTGCCATTGCTTCCAGTAAATTATCAGGCCAGGTCTCATGGGTTCCTAAATTTGGCCGTGTATCCCATTTCCACTCCGAAGGGTGCTGGTGGAAGTAAAACATGTAGTCCAGAGCTTTCTTTAATGACGCATCGTTATGTTCCCATACAAACAAGTTCTCACCGGTCAGGTTGTAAACCAACCAGCAGGCGGCAGTCATCGGAGCCAATGAAAAATAGGTATACCATATTCCATTATTTCCCCGGACCACTTCTTCCGGCATGTGTCCGTCTTCTGCAATCTTCACAAATAAATCGGACTTTATCAACTGCACGTTACGGGCCACTTCTTCTTTATCATCCAGAAGGGAAGCTGCCAGCAAAGAACCGAAACGTCCCCAGTCCGCCCAATTATTCTTATGAACGCGAATCTCATTCACAGCTTTCTGATACACTTGGGATACCCAAGTTTTAAAAGCATCTTTATCCTGAGGATTCCATATCGGCGTATCCATCATTAACTCTGCCGCCATCAGCAAGGCGGAGCCTGAATAACTCATTACCAGGACACCATCATGTTCCGAATATTTTTTATTGGTAGAAGACCAGGCATTCAGAAAGTAACATGCCTTTTGCCCATAGCGTTCTTCACCGGATAACTGGTAAGCCAATGCCGAGCAATAGGCCGCAAAAGCATCACGCTGTAAAGCCAGTGAATTAGCCCGGTGTTCTTCCGGTTTATCATAGAACCCCGGAACCGCAAAATCGACCAAGGCATTCTGTGAAACCTCCTGTATCGAATCTGCATAATGCATTAACTGGCGATAAGCCGTAAAATAAGGCTCTTGCTGTTCTTTTATTTTCTTCTTTACGTAAGATATCTGATTCAGAGGATGCATACTGTGGCCGGCATACAAGTGTGAACCCAAACAAAGCATACATAAAAACAGTATCAACGGTAAAACAGTGTTCTTCATATCCTACATCTTTTTTTATTAGTATTGAAATAGGGTGGGTTGCCGGCTTTCACATGGCAACCCACCACAAAAATACAATCTTCTTACCTACTTAAGAATTAATACCCGGGATTTTGTTTCAAATTCTGGTTCAAACCAATTTGTGTCTGAGGTATTGGCATCAAATCCTTTCCGGTAGGTATCGTTATGCCATATTTCTCTTTGATGTAATTGGCATGCTCTCCCGTCCTTCTCAGCAAGAACCAAAGAGACGTTTCACCGGTGAGTTCATGACGATATTCATCCATGATTACTTTAAGTACGTCTGTGTTGGCAGGTGCCGGTACCTCTACTGCGGAATTCTGTAATTTACCAAAAGCACGGTCTCTGACTTTTTGTACAATAGCCATTGCACCATTACTGTCATTCAGGCGATACAAACATTCCGCTTTACTTAAAAGTACCTGGGCATAACGCATCATCATAATGTTGTCCGGACTCATAAACCAACCTGCACCTCTGGTTCCGCAAACTTCCGGATTACGCCAGTATTTTACTCCATAATATCCGGAACGTGTACCGTCTAACCAGGGGTTTTCTACTGTTCCGCAGGTATTCAGCACATTACCTTCCTCATCCTGATAAAAAGAAGCCGGGATATTCCCATTCCCTTTCGTTGCGAAATCTTTCAGCTTCGGATAATCCTGCAGGTCAATCAATGGTGACGGATGTTCATCACCCGGTCCGATAACGGTGGCGTGTCTACGTAAGTCACCATTCTCGAAAGAGTCGTACATCTTTTTGTCGGCATATGCATAAGCAAAACCGGAAATGGCAACCGGCATGCCGAACGAACTGATCCAATGGTTGTTTACACCAAAAGCGCCCCAGTTCATAGAACCATATTCTGTAAACTGCACTTCGAAAATAGATTCTTTTCCGTTTCTGTTGGCAATTTCGTGGATATTCAGGAAGTTTTCTTCCAGTTGGCATTTGCTGTCCAGTTGATTGAATACCTCTACTGCCTCTTTATATTGCTTTAGCCACATCAAAGCATCTCCCTGATACGCCAAGGCCGCTTCTCGGGTAGCACGTCCTCTGTCTGCACTGCCTTGTTCCGCTTTCCACGGGAGCAAGCCTGCTGCTATGTTCATATCCGAGACTACCGATGCAAATACTTCATCCTGTGAATTGCGCGGATGTAAACCTTCGTCTTTTACTGTTTCAAGTTCCAGAGGTACACCTCCAAAATCAACAGCGAGATAATAATAGAATACACCTCTCAGGAAATAACATTCGCCAATCAGTGTGTTAGCTTCTTTTTCACTCAGTACACCGTTGTCTTTCATGCGCTGTAAAATAGGAATAGCAGCATTGGCTCTGGAAATTCCGATATAGTTTCCAACCCAGAACGTGTTTAATGCATCAAAATCAGTCGGTACTTCATACGTATTCCAGAACGTATCCGAACCGTCATTGTGAAAATCCTGAGTAGGGAAGTTGGCGGTAAACCAGATTCCTTTCAGCATATAGTCTACACTGAAGTGGAAAGTAGAGTATACGCCTGTGACTAAAGAGTAACCGTCTTCAGATTTTAAGAAAAGAGAATTCTCATTGATACCCGATGTATCTTTCTGATCAAGAAAATCTTCACAGCCGGTATTTACCGTTAAAAGCAATCCGAGCAGGAATGAACCGATTATATGTCTTTTTTTCATTGTATTGTAAATTTATAATTTGTCATACAGAAATGTCTCTCCTTAGAATTCAAGATTGAATCCCATGGTGAAAAAGCGTGAGTAAGGATAAATGCCAACATCAACTCCCGAGGCGGTAACTCCACCGGCAACTCCGGTTGAACTGCTCATGCTCTGACCTATTTCCGGGTCCATACCTGAATAGCCGGTAATAGTGAAGAGGTTCTGTACGCTGGCAAAGATTCTCAGCTTAGAAATACTGGCTTTCTTCAGGATGTTTGCCGGCAATGTATATCCTACTTCAATATTCTTCAGGCGAAGATAAGAACCGTCTTCCACGAAAGCATCCGACACACGGCTGTTTCCACTAACGTCAGACCATACGGCACGCGGGTATTTGTTGGTCGGATTCGTTTCAGTCCAGCGGTTATCGTAGAATTCTTTGCCGACATTCTGCAAACCGATACTGCCTTCACCTCCCATACTTATCAAATTGCGCTTAACGAAGTTCAATATCTTATTTCCAACGGAGTAGTTGAAGAATAAATTGAAATCAAAGCCTTTATACTCACCGGAGAGGTTGATACCTCCATAAAACTTCGGAAGCGGGCTACCCAGGGAAACACGGTCGGCATCGGTAATTACGCCATCACCGTTCTGGTCTATAAACTTGCGGTCTCCGGGAGCTGTTCCGGAAGCGATGTACCACACATTGTCGTCTTGATTCAATCTGTGGGCATTCGCATTCAAGGCGTCAATTTCTGCCTGATTCTGAATGATACCGTCTGTCTGGAATCCATAAAATTCTCCGATAGAACCACCTACCTTCGACATACTGAATACGGCCCAGGATGTGTTACCCGTAGTTGGGAAGCCTAATGATTGAAGATTCGCAACGGCATCTTTTCCCGGTGACAATCTTTCAATCTTGTTCTTTACGGTAGTTAAATTCACATTTACACCATACTTAAAGTCGTGACTGTTGTCGCGGTAATCCACGCTGAATTCAAAACCATTGTTTTTAACGCTACCTACATTACGTGTGGCTTTAGTAAAACCGGTTTGTGCAGGCATCTGGATTTCCAGTAGGAAGTCACTTGATTTCTTGATGTAATAATCGGCTGTAAGCATCAGCTTATTATTGAAGAATCCCAGGTCTATACCTATATCCGTCTGTTTGGAAGTTTCCCATTTCAGGTTAGGGTTCGGCAAGAAGGCCTGAACCATACCGTCGATATAGGTTTTGTCTTGTCCGAATACATATCCATAATTGCTGCTGCGCTTACCGGTAGTGTAAGATGACTGGTATTGGAACAGACCGATATTCTGGTTACCTGCTTCACCATAACTTGCTCTCAACTTCAGGTTACTGATGAAATCCACATCTTTCAGGAAACTTTCTTCCTTAATACGCCATGCTGCTGATACGGAAGGGAATACACCCCAGCGGTTTCCGCGCATAAAACGGGATGAACCGTCGCGACGAACTGTTCCTGTCAGGATGTAACGTTCGGCAAATTTGTAGGTCAGACGGGCAAATTGTGAAGCCAGAGACCAGGTTTGCTGGTTGCCACTGATATCACGCATCGTTTGCAGAGAGCCCAGGTTTCTCAGACCGTCACTCGATAATCCTTCACCATACACACTCATGTTGCGTGCTGTGTTCTCCTGAATAGATACACCACCCAATACGTCGATGCTATGTTTGCCGAATGTGTTAGAGTAATTCAGGGTGTTTTCCCACAAATACTCAAAACTATTGCTGGCATACTGTCTGTAAGTGGCAAGGCGTGTGGTGGGAACACGGTCGTCGTAAGGATTGAAGTCGTAACCGGAAGAAGCACCGTAGCTGATACCAAAATTAGTCTTGAATACCAAGCCTTTGAAAGGGTTGATTTCCAATGAGGTATTGGCTATCAGATTATGGGATATGTTTTTCTGGTCGTTCGATTTGGAACGTGCATATACGTTCTCGTTATCTCTTACGGCATTGGCATTCTTGTCATAGAAGCCGAATACTCCATTTGCATTTTCCACTTCATCGGTGAGTGGATTACCCGTCATGGTCGGAATCAGCTTGGCCAATCTTCCTACGCCGCCCTGGCCGGAACCGAATACAGTCTTATTGTCCGTATATGCATAGCGCAGGCTGGTAGAAGATTTCAACCATTTCAACGGCTTGTAATCCTGTGTTAATGCTATGTTATAGCGTTTGTAATCAGAGAACCGCACTACACCCTCCTGATTGGTTAATCCCAGAGAGATGGAAGTCTGTACCTTTTCAGAACCTCCCCGCAGACTTAAATTGTAGTTCTGCTTCAATCCGGCACGATACATCAGATCCTGCCAGTCGATGGTGCGCAACCCGGAAGGATTAGCCCATGCATCCAGTACCGGAGCATTTTCCTTTTTACTTATTTCCGTAGCCAAAGATGCAAAATCCTGTGCATTCAGTACGTCAAAAGTAGAAGGCTTAAACTGTACGGAAACAGTTGCGTCTACCGACAACTGCATTTTATCTGCATTTCCTCTTTTGGTAGTGATGATGACAACGCCGTTGGCAGCACGGTTTCCATAAATGGCTGCTGCTGAAGCATCTTTCAGTACGTCAATGCTTTGTATGTCACTCGGATTCAGATTGGAAATGCTTGCACCGGGATATCCATCCACTACATACAGCGGTGAGTTATCTCCAAATGATCCTACGCCACGTATCAGGACCTGCACTCCGGCTCCGGGTGTTCCGTCATTATTGGTCACCTGCACACCCGACATACGGCCTTGCAAAGCCTGTCCTACATTTACCACCGGTACTTTCTTTATTTCTGCCGCATCGATGGAACTGATAGAGCCGGTTACATCTCCTCTTTTGGATGTTCCATAGCCTACTACCACTACTTGGTCCAGCGCAATGGAAGCTTCATGCATTACCACGTCAATCACATTGCGTGCACCTACTTTTATTTCTTGTTTATCATATCCTATATACGAAAATACTAGTACGGCATTTTCCGTATTCACTTGTATGGAATAATTTCCTTCAAAGTCTGTAATACTGCCTTGTGATGTATTCTTAATATTAACTGCTACACCAATCAGCGGTTCATTTGCCTTATCGACAACCTTGCCCTTTACCGTACGTGTTTGAGCAAACATGACGGAACCACATATAAGCAAAAAGAATGTGGCAATAAATTTTGTTTTCATGCTATTAATCCTTGTTTAATGGATACTATTAGTATTAGAAATTACAAACAAACCATAAAAACCAATATAAAATTCTCATGGTTACTTCTCTTCAGTGTGAAAATGGTTATCTTTGGGCATAATATCAGCTTGCAAACAAATATCCTGTGCTGTAAGTCTTATTATGCAGAGAGCATGGGGAGGTCGGATGCCTCATGCTTTCTTCTTCGATTACCATCCTGTTTTATCTTTTCCTCATAAGCCTCCCTTCTTGAATTATTGGGTTAGTAATCATTTATTCTATCACGATAAAGTCTTTTGGCAGCTTTCCAAAATGCTCATAAAAACATTTGGAGAAATAAGAAGGTGTATTAAAACCTACCAGATAGCACACCTCATTTATCTTATATTTCCCGGTAGCCAGCAGCTGTGCACTTTGATTCAAACGAATCAGTTTGATATAATCATTAGGCGTCATGCCTACGATATTCTTTATCTTCTTATGCAGATTGGACCGGCTCATCAGAAACATCTCGGAGAGATTGTCTATGGAGAATTTCTCATTGGTGAGGTTATCTAAAATAATAATATTCAGTTTCTCTATGAACTCAGTATTTCCATTGGGTTCGGCACTCTTCTGCTTGTAATAATCCAAAGGCGATTTAATGAAGTTTTCACGGATACTGTTACGGTTATTGATGATACTGTTGATCTGTGCACGCAACTGTTCGCTCGAAAAAGGCTTTTCCATATACACGTCGGCTCCCGTGTTCAGTCCTTCTATCTTGGTGGCCGTATCTGTTCGGGCGGACAATAAGATAAACGGCAGATGCGAGTAAGCCGGATTAGACTTCAAGGCTTTGCAAAGCTCCAGACCGTCCATTTCGGGCATAAGGATATCCGATACTATGATATCAATGTTTTCATTCTCTACCAATTGTAATGCTTCCAAACCATTTTGAGCTTCATATACATCCAGATAGTCACTTAAATAATTACTTAAAAAACTCCGGAGTTCCTGATTGTCTTCAGCCAACACTATTCTTAACTTCCCTTCTACAGGAGATAGCGCAGTTTGTTGCACGGAGATATCTTCTTTTTCCGGATATTCTTCCGTAAGCTGTGATATACTGATTGGAAGATCCATAGGAATTGTGAATGTCAATGTACATCCATGCCCATAATCGGATGAGGCTGCAATATTCCCTTTGTGTTTTGTTACCAGTGATTTTGATAATGCCAACCCTAATCCCGAACCTGTTCTCTGCGCATTATTCTCTATCTGAAAAAATGATTCGAATATCTTGTCTATAAATTCACTCTTAATGCCCGGACCATCATCTTTTACACTGATTGTTAATAGATTGTTGTCTGTACTTATGTTGATAGTTATCAGGCTATTGGCATATTTTACGGCATTGGAGAGCAGGTTTCCGATGACTTTTTCCATCGCTTCCTTATCTACCACACAAGCAATGTCCTTTTCCGGTTCTACCAGTCTTATATCTATGTCTTTCAGTTTTGCATATTGCACATACCGTTTATGTATATTGCGGACAATCTCTGAAATATTCTGCTTGCTGAAGCACAAGCGGAACATATCTTCTTCTATCTTGCGGAAATCCAATAGTTGGTTTACGAGTTCCAGCAGCCGGTTTGCATTCCGTTTCATTATTTCCAGATTGCTTTTGGTTTGCTGACTTCCGTCGCCCGATGAAATGATGTTCTCCAGAGGAGCTACAATCAATGACAACGGAGTACGTATTTCATGGGCCATATTGGTGAAAAAGTTAATCTTGGTTTCATATATTTCTTTTTCCTTTTCTACTTTGTACTTATACATCTTATCCTGATTGATAGAGTCCAGACGCTTGTTGTACCTGCGGATAAGTAAAGTAAATGCGGAGATTGCGAGAATGGCATAAACCAGTAACATCATATTGGATAGCCAGAAGGGGCGTTTTACGATAACAGTCACCTTTATAGGGGTATCACACCAAACTCCGTCATTATTGGTTCCTTTCACATAAAAAGTATATTTGCCCGAAGGTATATTCATATAGATGGCTTTGTTATTACCATTGGCCACATAGTGCCAGTCCGTATCAAAGCCTTCAAGCTTGTACGCATATTTGTTCTGTGCAGGCGAGAGATAACTCAAGCAAACAAAGTCGAAACTAAAGGCAGCCTGGTTAGATTCAAGTTCTATCTTCTGCGTCATGCTTATAGACTTCTTCAATGGTGAACCTTCGATACCGGGGACAACTTCATTCCCTGAAATCTGGAATCCCGTGAGGCAGATGGGCGGTTTATACTCGTTATTCTGTATATCTTTCGGATTGAAAGCAATGAAGCCATTTGTTCCTCCGAAATATAGATGATTATCTCTACCCCGCAGGGCGCAATTCAGGTTGTAACGTAACTTAATCAGGTCTTCAATGTATCTGAAAGTACAGATAGAACGTGTTTCCGGTTCAATCCGGGCCAGACCGCCACCGGTACTTACCCATATATTGCCATCTGCATCTTCCTGGATGGCATAGATTATATTCGAGGGAAGTCCCAGCTTTTCGGTAAGTATGTATTCAAACTTCTTGGTTTTCGGATTGAAAAGTCCCATTCCTTCTCCTTCACTACCTACCCAGATGCGATATCTGGCATCCTGATGAATGCAATTCACATTGTTACTCATTAATGAGGTTGAATCTTCCGGCATGTGGGTGAAGGATTCCCAGGTTCCGTCAGCCGATAAATGGAGCAGTCCATGCATGTGAGCGGCAAACCAGATGGAACCATTATAATCTTCCATTATGGCTTTCACCGGTATGCCCTTTGTGCGTTCCAGCCGGTTGATTTTTTTAGTTTCAGCATCCAGACAATCAACACCTTCAGGGGTTCCAAAGAAAATCTGTCCTTTCGACGACTTAAATATGACGTTCACAATATTGGATGTTAGCAGATCAGGGCCTCCTACGTCATTGGAATAGCGCTTTAGCAAGGTATTGGAATGTACGTCGACCATACTGACTCCCTTCCCATATACACTGATCCACAATTTGTCATTGTCCATCATCAATGCCTGGATGTCGTGATAATCAATCTGTAAATGGGTAGGCTCAAACGATATTTTTGCCGGATTGAATAGTAATAGCCCTTCATTCTTGGTTCCTACCCATATCTTGTCGGAAGATTCTTCCGTAAAATAACTGATAATACTCTTTGAAACCTCTTCGCTGGATCCTGGATAATAGGCAAATTTATTGGCGTATGGAGAATAGTAGTTGACACCTCCAAAGTAGGTTCCTATCCATAGGCCGCCTTCCATATCATGGGCTATGGAAAATATACTTTTGTCTGTTATATTATCAAATGCCGGTCCTTCATTAATAAAGGAAATCGTTTCCTGAATGCAATCGACTTTGATCAGTCCTGCGTCCGAACCCATCACCAACTCATTATTGGAATATGCCGTAATAGCTTTAATATTTAATATCTTACGGTGAGGGTATACTATATTGGTTACCTTTCCTGTCCGGAAGTTACAACGATAGAGTCCACTGATAGAAGTTCCTACCCAAATCGTATTATCCATATCACAGTATAAACTGTAAATCGTGGGATCTGTCAGGTTTAAGTCCTTTTCGTGCATAATCGAAGTAAATCTTTCGTCCTTGGGGTCAAGGCGGATTAAGCCTCCTCCGTCTGTTCCTATCCAGATTACTCCATTATAATCCTGCACCATGCACCAGATATGATTGGAAGCAATGTCACCCGGATTCCCTTTATTGATATAATGTTTTCTGACCTGCAGGTCCGGGCCTAACACATAGATACCTTGTCCGTAGCATCCTAACCATATATTTCCGTCGGGATCTTCCATTATATAATTAATGCTGGTATCATCTCCTCCACGTGAGCGGTTGTCCAGCCTGACATGGCTGAATGTTTCACTCTCGCGGTTGAACAGATAGAGTCCCTGCTTGGTTCCTACCAGAAAATGACCGTGAGAATCTTCTTTCAGGCAATGGATAAAATTATTGCCTATGGATAAGGAATCCCCTTGCAATTTCTTATAGATCTTGAAGGAATTACCGTCAAAACGATTAAGGCCGTCTACCGTCCCAAACCATAGAAAACCTTGCTTGTCTTGCATAACAGCCCAGACGCTATTATGAGAGAGCCCGTCTTCCACCTGATAGTTTCTGTAGAGCGAAGCCCAGGATGGCTGAAGGAATATAAAGATAAATAAGGTAGTAATAAGCTGTTTCATAGTAGTGATTTTAACTGCCCAAAAGTAGGCCTATTTTTATTTCCGACATACAAATATATAATTTTTGGGTGCAAGAATATTGTAAAAAGCTGTAGTGCTTGTTATTGTTGTATACTTTAAGAGAATTTTTGTATCTGCCAATGGTAACTATCGCGTACTTTTGTGTATCAATGAAAATAATAGATTTATCACCTTAAACATAACATTCCATGAAGACCAGAACATTGGGCATATGCCTTTTCTTATTAATGAATGTATCCTTTATAAAAGGACAATCTTTAGCCGACAAAGTAGATATGTGGATGGGAACTTATGGGGCTGGGCATTGTGTTGTCGGACCTCAACTTCCACATGGCTCCGTCAACCCATCTCCCCAGACTGCATATGGTGGACATGCCGGTTATGTACCCGATCAGCCGATACGGGGCTTTGGACAACTGCATGTTTCAGGAATCGGCTGGGGGCGTTACGGACAGATATTTCTGTCACCTCAAGTCGGTTTTAATCCAGGTGAAACAGATCACGATTCGCCCAAGCAAGGTGAAGAAGCCACACCTTACTATTATAAGGTAATGTTAAGTCGATACGATATTCAGGTGGAGATTTCGCCTACACATCATTGCGTTGCCTATCGTTTCACTTTTCCTGAAACGGATCAGGGGAATATTCTACTGGATATTGCGCACAATATTCCGCAGCATATAGTGCCTGAGGTAAAAGGATTATTCCACGGCGGGGAGATAAACTACAATCCCGAACAGCAAACTTTGACGGGATGGGGAGAATACAGCGGTGGTTTTGGAAGTACAGATGCTTATAAAGTGTATTTTGCGATGAAAACAGATACACCTTTGAAGGAAGTGAAGATCACAGATCAGGGTGACAAAGCTTTATACGCTTGTCTGGCTCTGAATAAGAATCCGGGAGTAGTCCATCTAAACGTAGGTATATCATTGAAAAGTATAGAAAATGCCTCCCTGTTTTTATCAGAAGAGATTGCGGATAACAGTTTCAATACCGTAAAGGAGAATGCTAAAGCGATATGGGACAATACGCTTTCTTCCATAAAAATCAAATCTGAGAATGAAGCTGAGGAACGGCTGTTTTATACCACGCTTTACCACAGTTTTGTGATGCCTCGAGATCGTACCGGCGATAATCCGCATTGGGATAGTGAATCAGCCCACATGGACGACCATTATTGTGTTTGGGATACGTGGCGTACCAAATATCCACTCATGGTTTTGTTGCGCGAGAGCTATGTGGCTCAGACTATAAATTCATTTATTGATCGTTTTGCACACAATGGTGTATGCAATCCCACTTTTACCAGTTCATTGGATTGGACTTCTAAACAGGGAGGTGACGATGTGGATAATATAATAGCTGATGCTATCGTGAAAAATGTAAAGGGATTCGATTATGAAAAAGCTTATGCACTTATGAAGTGGAATGCTTATCATGCACGCAGTAAAGACTATCTGCGATTAGGCTGGGAACCGGAAACTGGCGGAATCATGTCGTGTAGTGCCGGAATAGAATATGCTTACAATGATTTCTGTACTTCTGAAATAGCCGGAATCATGCATGATGAAAATACTCAAAAGGAACTTTACGAACGTTCCGGCAATTGGAGCCAATTATTCAATCCTTTGCAGGAAAGCCATACTTATAAAGGATTCATAGTACCCCGTAAGGCGAATGGTGAATGGGTAGCTATAGACCCTGCCAAGGCATATGGTTCGTGGGTAGAATATTTTTATGAAGGTAACTCTTGGACTTACACTTTGTTTGTTCCACATCAGTTTGACCGATTGATAGAATATTGTGGTGGAAAAGCGAATATGATAAAGCGGCTGTCTTATGGATTTGAGAATAATCTGATCAGTTTAAATAATGAACCCGGTTTCTTATCTCCCTTCATATTTACCCATTGCGGAAGACCGGATCTGACAGCTCGTTATGTGTCTCAGATACGAAAAGATAATTTTTCTCTGCTCAAAGGATATTCGGATAATGAAGATAGCGGTGCGATGGGGTCCTGGTATATATTTACCTCCATAGGGTTATTCCCTAATGCGGGACAAGACTTTTATTATCTGTTGCCACCCGCCTTCACTGACGTGGAACTGACTATGGAGAATGGGAAAAAAATAAGTATCAAGGTTCTAAAGGATACGCCTGATGCCTGTTACATAAAATCTGTATCTATCAATGGTAAGGTACTGGATAAGGGGTGGATATATCACAGAGAAATAGCAGAAGGAGCTACCCTTGTTTATGAATTGACAAATAAGGAAAATGCATGGCATATTAATGAATAAAAAGAAAAAGATCTCTGTCTGCTAAGAGGTTGTTTGCGGTTGGGTCGGAACCATTGGCAATCTGAAGCAGGTAAAGAGTGTGTTGTAAAGAATAATAATTTAAATGAGCTAAAAGTATGAGAAAGCAACTGAGTTTGTTGTTGGTTAGCATCAGCCTCGGATGGGTGGGCTGTGCGCCCGATAAACAAGCAGATACTATCCATTTAGACCGACAATTGGAGTACTGTGACGCCCAGATAAGGCGGACATTAAGCGAGGCCGATCAAGATTCCTGTTTAATGCCCAGGAGCATGGAAGCCAATCAGACCAATTGGAACATGAGCAATATTTATGATTGGACCAGTGGCTTCTGGCCCGGTATCCTTTGGTATGATTATGAGGCTACGGGTGATGAAGAGATAAAAGCACAAGCCATTCGGTATACCGAATGTTTGTTGCCATTGGTAACTCCTGCACATGGTGCCGACCATGATATCGGTTTCCAGATATTCTGTAGTTTCGGTAATGCTTACCGCATAACCGGAAATGAGGAATATAAAACGGTCATCCTGAAAGGGGCACAAAAGTTAGCAAAGTTATATAATCCCAAGGTAGGCACCATACTTTCGTGGCCTGGAATGGTAAAAAGAATGGGGTGGCCCCATAATACCATTATGGATAATATGATGAATCTGGAAATTCTCTTTTGGGCTGCCAGGAATGGTGGCGGACAGGAACTGTATGATATAGCCGTGAAACATGCACAAACGACTATGAAATACTCCTTCCGTGAAGATGGAGGCAATTATCATGTTGCAGTCTATGATACGATTGACGGACATTTCATAAAAGGGGTAACCAATCAGGGATACGGTGACTCCAGTTTATGGGCACGCGGACAGGCATGGGCTATCTACGGCTATATGATGGTTTATCGGGAAACTCAGGATAAGACATTTCTGCGATTTGCCGAAAAAGTCACAGAACTTTATTTGGAAAACCTGCCCGAAGATTATATACCCTATTGGGATTTTGATGCACCGGACATGATCAAACAACCTAAAGATGCTTCGGCAGCAGCAATTACGGCTTCTGCGCTTATTGAGTTATCCGAACTGGAAGATACTCCATCATTGGCCTCCCGCTATTTAAATGCAGCCACACGGATGTTGGGAGAATTATCTTCCGAAAGATATCAGTGTCGGGACATAAAACCTGCCTTTTTGATGCATAGTACTGGTAATCAGCCAGGCGGATATGAGATCGATGCTTCTATAAATTATGCAGATTATTACTATTTACAGGCATTGCTTAAATATAAAAAAGCTATGGGCCTGTAAGTGGAATAAACAAGACTTTGATTTATAGGTGTTTGCAAGAAGTCCATTCCTTGTCAACAAGAACTTAACTTGTTGTTTGCAAGGAATGGACTCCTTGTGGACAAGGAGTTGAGACCTGTGGAATTTAGCATTAAATTTCAGGTCATAATGGTGGTTTGAACTTCCATGCGTGAATAGAATGAGGAGGAGAGCAGGATGAATACTGTACTGTTTGAATCTGAACCTCTCTCTTTGGGATGAAAATCATTTTTTCATGTTTTTCTTCTGTTGTTCCAGTTTGCTCTTGGATTTCATCTTCCGCTATTTCAAATACTGAAACTGATAGTCTGACACTATTGGATACACAGCTCCCGTCTGCACTGCAAAAGCTGAGATAGGCTACCAGTTCATCCCCTTCCCAATCATTCGGAAGTGATAGCTCGGCATGCCTGTCAGAGCGCAAGGCAGCCTCTGTATCGTAAACTGCTGTCTCTTTATCTTTATTGTAGACCAATAGCATGGCTATGTCTGCACTTTCTGCATTTCCCATGCTGCTGTTATCTTGCCAGTCGAAGTACATTTTATCTCTGTCCTGTGTGGCTGTACCTTCAAATACCGGCATCAGGCTTCCGGTGGATACCAGTACCCGGTCAAAGTCAATCTTGACATCTTTTCCATCACCTGTCACTGCTCTCTTCAGCATGTAGGACATTGCTGAATTGAATGCTGATCTCTCTCTTGTGAATTCTTTGTAACCGATGCGTACAAAGGGTTTGATATTCTTCAGGAAATTGAATGCTGTGGCAAATTTACCTCTCTGTTCCTGTTGCTTAGGTGTGCGCGGATTGCTGACCTTGGCCGCCCGTGCCCGTATATAGTATTTTGATTTCCAGCGAAAACCGACTATCGGTCCCACTTTTCCGGAGAAACCTCCGAGTATGCCTTGATTGATTGTTCCCATAATGTCGCGTTTTTAAGTTAGTTCTTTTATTTCTGATGTAAAGGTATGTATTAATATTTTCTTCTGCCAAATGAATTTGGCGGTTTGTCTTCATGAATGTGATTTTTGCGTCCGTTTGCAGCGATTTGCGTAGTTGGAGGATTTTGACTTTGGCTGGCTGCTTAAAATATCAGCTTCTTACCCGGAATATACTTGCTCCGTACCAACTCCACACTTTCTCCACTCAGAGGTACCTGGGAGTGGAGAAGGTACGGAGCAAGTATGTTTCGGGTAAGGTTCGGTCATAAGTTTGTTCTATATGCATTAGCTTATTCTATGTTTTGTTATCTTAGGAAAGCAAACGTACCAATTACTATTTGGAAACGAAAGGAAAACTTCTGATTTCAGAAATAGATAGATTTGAATTTTATAAGGATAAGCTCTGTAAACCCCTCCTTGCATAGGCTGATATAACTACAATTTTTCGATTGTAGAAAAATATAGTTATGATTAAACGAGAAATCCAGAATTCAATTCTTGCTGATTTTAAACGCAAGAAAGTAATTGTATTGTTGGGAGCAAGACAGGTAGGTAAAACAACCCTTTTGTTGTCACTGCAATCTGATAAAGAAAGGGTGCTGTCACTGAATTGTGATAATATTGACGATAGACTATTGCTTGAAGCGCGTACGTCAACAGAACTGAAATATTTATTATCGTCCTATGATATGGCTTTTATTGATGAAGCACAACGGGTAAGAAATATCGGATTGACTTTGAAAATGATAGGTGATCTAAAGTTAGATACACAGATTGTTGTCACTGGTTCTTCTTCGTTTGACATGGCAAATGAAATCAATGAACCAGCCACCGGGCGTTTGATAGAATATAACCTTTATCCTTTCTCCTTGGCCGAGTTGGCTGCTGATACTTCAGAGCGAGAGGAAAAACGATTGTTAGAGAATAGATTGATTTATGGCTTATACCCCGAAGTGGTAACGGAGCCGGCGGATGCCAAAAGAACATTGATGTCTCTTACTAACAATTATCTGTATAAAGATTTGTTTTCTTATAAGGGTTTGAAAAAGCCTGATGTTATTCAAAAACTTGTTAGAGCTTTGGCTTTACAGTTAGGAAGTGAAGTCTCTTACAATGAACTAAGCAATCTATTGGGGATAGATAAAGAGACCGTTGAAAACTATATATGTCTTCTGGAAAAATGCTTTGTTGTATTCAGGCTGGACTCTTTCAGTCGAAATCTGAGGAATGAAATAAAAAAAGGAAAGAAAATATATTTTTATGATAATGGAATCAGAAATGCTGTGATTTCTAATTTTGCTCCTTTGGAGCTGAGAACGGATGTCGGTGCATTATGGGAAAATTTGATGGTTAGCGAGCGAGTGAAACATAATGCTTATTCAGGAAGTTTTGCGCAACTTTATTTTTGGCGTACGCACGACCAGAAAGAAATAGACCTTATTGAAGAACAGGATGGATTGTTAAAAACATTTGAGTTTAAATGGAATACTAAAGCTAAAAGTAAACAACCTAAAGTATTTACGGAAAGCTACCCAAACTCAGTTTATGAAATAATTACACCTGAAAGCTTTTGGAATTTTGTGAAATAAAAAATCCTCCCTTCCCGTTTTACCGGAAAAAGGAGGATTCTACTTAAAATTATGATGGACTATTTTTACTTCAAGTCTCTTAATTCCCAGCCCAATGCACTGGCACCTAATACAGCAGCATCAGAGTCTTTCAATTCAGACATCAACAGCTTGGCTTTACCTTTATAGATATTCAGCACATTGTCATCGATAGCTTTCTGGATAGGTTTGAAGATATAATCTCCGGATTTAGCCAATCCACCAAACAGGATGATAGCTTCGGGGCTGGAGAATGCGATAGCATCTGCTATAGCTTCACCCAGAATATTACCTGTAAAGTTAAAGATATCTTGTGCAAGTTTGTCACCTTGAACGGCTGCATCGTATACATCCTTAGACGTGATACTTTCAGCAGGAATAGAACGAAGCAAACTTGGCTCAGTACGTGCAGTCAGGAATTCACGGGCTGTACGAGCTACGCCGGTAGCCGAACAGTAAGTTTCCAGACAGCCGTGACGTCCGCATCCGCAGAGACGACCATTCTCACGACGTATGATGACGTGGCCTAATTCTCCGGCAAAACCATCGTGACCATAAACCATCTGGCCGTTGATAACGATACCGCTACCTACACCTGTACCCAGAGTGATCATGATGAAATCTTTCATACCACGTGCAGCACCGTAAGTCATTTCACCGATAGCTGCGGCGTTGGCGTCGTTGGTCAATGCAGTCGGGATACCCAGACGTTCCTCAAACATGGCTGCCAAAGGAATTACACCTTTCCAGGGCAAGTTAGGGGCAAATTCAATAGTACCGCTGTAATAGTTACCGTTGGGAGCACCAATACCGATACCTTTAATTTTGTCTACGCCACCGTTGGCAATAATCAAAGGCAACAGATTTTTGCAGACTTCGTCTACATAATTATCTACCTGTTCGTGAGCGCCGGTTTTGATGGAACCGCTTGCAATAATAGTTCCGCGTGCATCCACAATGCCAAAGACGGTGTTTGTTCCGCCTATGTCAATACCTACTACGTAGGGTTTTTCCATGCTTGAATTCATGATATTAATGTTTTGTTTAAAGGGTTAGTTAATTAGTTTTATGGTTACAAATTACACAAAGAAAAATGATACTTCAAAATCTTTTTGAAAAAAAGTTCACCCCATTTGCAACTTTTCGTAACATTGCTGCGTCTAATAGTGAAAATTAATAAGAAACAGACTAAAAACAGAGAGATCCGTGATACAGCTGAAAGACATTAACAAGACCTACAACAACGGGGCACCCCTACATGTGCTCAAAGGCATCAACCTCGAGATTAAACGGGGGGAGTTCGTTTCCATTATGGGAGCTTCGGGTTCCGGTAAATCCACTTTACTGAATATATTAGGTATTCTGGATAATTATGATACCGGTGAGTATTATCTGAATGGTACGCTGATCAAAAATCTCAGTGAGACCAAGGCGGCTGAATACCGGAATCGTATGATTGGGTTCATCTTCCAGTCTTTTAACTTGATTTCCTTTAAAAATGCAGTGGAGAATGTGGCACTACCCCTTTTTTATCAGGGAGTGAGTCGTCGCAAGCGCAATGCCCTGGCACTGGAATATCTGGATCGCCTGGGGTTGAAAGATTGGGCGCATCACATGCCGAACGAAATGTCCGGTGGACAGAAACAGCGTGTTGCCATTGCCCGTGCTCTTATCACTCAGCCGCAGATTATCCTGGCTGACGAACCTACCGGTGCCCTTGATAGTAAGACTTCCGTGGAAGTTATGCAGATTCTTAAAGATTTGCACAAGACAGGTATGACTATTGTAGTGGTTACGCATGAAAGCGGTGTAGCCAATCAGACGGATAAGATTATTCATATTAAGGATGGTATTATCGGCAGTATTGAAGAAAATCATAATCATGATGCTTCTCCATTCGGAAAAGACGGATTCATGAAGTGACAGGCAAATGGAAGAATGAATAATGAAAGAATGAAAAGTTTATTGTGTTTCATTCTTTAATTCTTTAATTATTAATTAATTCAACTATGTTTGATATTTGGCAAGAAATATACGGAACCATCAAGCGGAACAAATTGCGTACGTTCCTCACAGGGTTTGCCGTGGCATGGGGCATATTTATGCTTATCGTGTTGCTGGGTGCCGGAAACGGTATCATCCATGCTTTCGACCAATCTTCCTCGGAACGTGCATTGAACTCTATCCGCATTTTTCCGGGATGGACTTCCAAGCCTTATGCGGGATTGAAGGAGGGGCGTCGTGTCCGTTTGGAAAATAATGATCTGGAAGCTACTGAAAAGTATTTCCCGGATTATGTAATCAGTGCCGGTGCTACCGTACGGCAGAGTAGTGTAAATGTCAGCTTTGGGCAGGAGTATGTCAATATCTCCCTTTTAGGAGTACATCCTAATTATACGGAGGTAGAGACAGTGAAGACTGCCGACGGACGTTTTATCAACCAGAATGACTTGAAGGAGCGCCGGAAAGTTATGGTTATACATAAGAAAACTGCTGAGATTTTATTTGGCAAGACTCATACTGAGCCTATCGGGCAGTTTGTGAATGCAAGTGGAGTGGCTTATCAGATTGTTGGTATCTATAATGACCAGGGAGACCGTGAAGCCAGCGAGGCTTATATCCCTTTCTCTACTTTGCAGACCATCTATAATAAAGGCGAACAACTGAATAATATCATCTTTACGACTAAGAATCTGGAAACGATAGAGAGCAATGAAATTTTTGAGGCGAACTATCGTAGGGTAATTGGTGCCAGTCGTCGTTTTGACCCTCAGGACAACAGCGCTATCTGGATATGGAACCGCTTCACGGATTATATGCGTACACAGAATGCAATGGGAATGTTGCGTACAGCTATCTGGGTAATTGGTATCTTTACTTTGCTGAGCGGTATTGTAGGTGTTTCGAATATCATGCTGATTACAGTGAAGGAACGTACTCGTGAATTCGGTATTCGTAAGGCTCTTGGAGCGAAGCCGTTTTCTATTCTTTGGCTGATTATTGTGGAGAGTGTTACTATTACTACTTTATTTGGATATATAGGTATGGTGGCCGGCATTGCTGTCACGGAATGGATGAATTCGGCTTTTGGAAATCAGACTATGGATGCGGGAATGTTCCAGCAAACCATGTTCTCGAATCCGACTGTAGACTTAAGTGTTGCCATTCAGGCTACGCTTACCTTGATTATTGCGGGTACGCTGGCAGGATTCTTCCCTGCAAGGAAGGCGGTAAGCATCAGTCCGATAGAAGCATTGAGAGCGGATTAGTGGCTAACGATGAATATAAAGTATGAATCACTTATCACTAATCACTAAACATTAATCACTATTAACATGAGAATAGATATAGACTCTTGTGAGGAAATCCTCATCACGATTACAAGAAACAAGACGCGAAGCTTGCTGACGGCATTCGGTGTATTCTGGGGCATCTTTATGCTGGTGGCACTCATTGGTGGTGGCCAGGGGATGCAACAGGCTATGAGTTCCCAATTCGAAGGCTTTGCCACGAACTCGGCTTTTCTGGTTTCGCAGAAGACGGGGGAAGCATATAAAGGTTTCCGCAAAGGACGCTGGTGGAATCTGGAACTCTCTGACATTGAACGCCTGCGTGCCGGAGTGAATGAAATAGAGGTTATTACTCCTTCTATAGCCTACTGGGGAAGAACTGCCATTCATGGAGATAAGAAATATGAATGTAGCGTGAAGGGATTATATCCCGAATATGAGCATATAGAACATCAGGAAATGGCTTATGGACGTTTCATTAATGACGTGGATATCAAGGAAGCACGTAAGGTTTGTACGATTGGTAAACGCGTATATGAAAGTTTGTTTCGTCCGGGAGAAGATCCCTGTGGAAAGTATATCCGGGTAGATGGTATTTACTATCAGGTGGTTGGTATGTGTTCGTCCGAGGGGAATATGAACATTCAGGGACAAGCTTCGGAGGCTATAACATTACCTTATACTACTATGAAGCAGGCATACAATCTGGGAAACCGGATACATGTGGTCTGTTTTACGGTGAAACCGGGTATCAAGGTTACAGATATTCAGGATAAGGTGGAACGCATTGTGAAAGCAGCTCATTACATATCTCCGGATGATAAGCAGGCAGTGATGATGTTGAATGCGGAGGCTATGTTTTCTATGGTGGATAATTTGATGACCGGTGTCCGGATATTAATCTGGATGGTAGGTTTGGGTACTTTGTTTGCCGGAGCTATTGGCGTATCGAACATTATGATGGTGACGGTGCGCGAACGTACTACGGAAATCGGTATTCGACGCGCTATTGGAGCACGTCCACGGGATATTCTGCAACAGATTCTTTCGGAGAGTATGGTGCTGACCACGATTGCAGGTATGGCGGGTATCTCTTTTGCCGTATTGGTACTGCAAGTGTTGGAGGCCGCTACCAATGATCCGGGGCATATAACTACGCATTACCAGGTTTCATTCGGATTGGCTATCGGTACATGTGCGTTGTTGATAGGTCTGGGGGTACTTGCAGGGCTGGCTCCCGCTTATCGTGCCATGGCGATCAAGCCTATCGAGGCTATTAGGGATGAATAATAATTATAAATTAAAAATGGAAGGGCCTACGGGTGTGTGGGCGGGATATAAAAATAGAAATAAAGAAACAATAATATAATAATAGTATGAAAAAGTATCTGAAAATCGCATTGTTGGTAGTTGTAGCTGCCATTTTCATCTTCACGTTTGTGTTCCTTTACCAGAAGTCAAAACCGAAGATTACGGTTTATGAGACAATTACTCCGGCGGTAGCTGACTTGGAGAAAACAACGGTGGCAACCGGAAAGGTGGAACCGAGAGACGAGATCCTTATCAAGCCTCAGATATCGGGTATCATTGACGAACTGTATAAAGAAGCCGGACAGACGATACGTAAGGGTGAAGTGATTGCTAAAGTGAAAGTAATTCCCGAATTGGGTACGCTGAATTCTGCCGAGAGCCGTGTGCGTCTGGCTGAACTCAATGCGAAGCAGGGTGAAACAGACTTCTCCCGTGTAGAGAAGCTGTTTGAAGACAAGTTGGTTAGCCGTGAGGACTATGAAAAAGCTGAGGTTAGTGTGAAACAGGCACGTGAGGAGTTGCAAACAGCTAAGGATAACCTGGAAATTGTGAAGGAGGGTATTACGAAGAACAGTGCTTCTTTTTCAAGTACGCTGATCCGCTCTACAATCGACGGCTTGATTCTGGATGTACCTGTAAAGGCCGGTAACTCGGTGATTATGAGTAATACATTCAATGATGGTACTACAATCGCTACGGTTGCTAACATGAACGACCTCATCTTTAGAGGTAAGATTGACGAAACGGAAGTAGGACGTGTGCATGAAGGAATGCCGGTGAAGCTGACAATCGGTGCTTTGCAGAATCTTTCATTCGATGCTATATTGGAATATATTTCTCCGAAGGGGGTAGAGGAGAATGGCGCTAATCAGTTTGAAATAAAAGCGGCTATCCAGGTACCGGATACGGTGATGATCCGTTCGGGATATTCTGCTAATGCAGAAATCGTACTGGAACGTGCGCAAAAGGCACTTACTTTGCCTGAAAGTACAATCGAATTCAGTGGAGACAGCACATTCGTATATGTAATGACGGATAGCGTGCCTGCCCAGAAGTTTGAACGTAAAGAAGTGAAAGTTGGCATGAGTGACGGTATCAAGATTGTTATCAAAGACGGTGTAGACGGTAAGTCTAAAGTGCGTGGTGCAGAGAAGAAGGATAAATAAAAACCGTTGGAGTAACCTTGTATAATTCAATAATAACAGATTATGAAGAAGAACTTAATAATGGGATGCATGGCTATTTTGGCTGTTTCAGTACAGGCCCAGGAGGGCTGGACGCTGCGCCAGTGCATCGACTACGCTATAGAACATAATATTAGCATCCGCCGGACTGCTAACTCTGCGGAACAGAGTGCCGTGAGTGTGAACACGGCTAAATGGGCACGCCTGCCGAATCTGAATGGTAGTGCCGGGCAAAGCTGGAACTGGGGACGTACGCAGACGGCTGTAAAGAATGAAGCCACTGGTGATTATTCTACGGTTTATGTCAATACAAGTAGTAACAGCACCAGTATGTCTGTGTCTACCAGTGTTCCCTTATTTTCCGGTCTGGAAATTCCCAATCAGTATGCTTTGTCTAAATTGAATCTGAAAGCGGCTATTGCGGATTTGGAAAAGGCTAAGGAGGATATTTCCATTAATATAGCTTCTGCGTATTTGCAGGTGCTGTTCGATCAGGAACTATATCAGGTAGCCATTAGTCAAGTGGCATTGAGTAAAGAACAGTTGGCACGTATTGCACGTCTTGCCGAACTGGGTAAAGCATCTCCTGCCGAGGTTGCTGAGGCTAAGGCTCGCGTGGCACAAGATGAGATGAAAGCTGTTCAGGCAGATAATAACTACCAGCTTGCTTTGCTTGATCTTAGCCAGCTTATAGAGTTGGAAACTCCGGAAGGATTCTCTTTATCAGCTCCTGCGGTAAGATTGGACCTGCTTCCTCTTACTCCGCCGGATGAGGTTTATCAGACAGCATTGACAAGTAAGGCTGCTGTTCAGGCTGCAAAATATCGTCTGGAAGGTAGTGAGCACAGTATTCGTATTGCTCAGAGTGCTTTTTATCCTAAATTGAATCTGAATGGTAGTCTCGGTACGAATTATTATTCTACTCTCGACCGTAATTTCAGTCAGCAGATGCGGGATAACTTTAGCAAGTACGTAGGACTCAGTCTTAGTGTGCCTATCTTTAACCGTTTTGCCACTCGCAATCGTGTACGTACAGCCCGCTTGCAGCAGGAGAATTATTCTTTGCAGTTGGACGATGTAAAGAAGACGCTCTATAAGGAAATACAGCAGGCATGGTACAATGCATTGGCTTCCGAGAGCAAATACACCAGTAGTAGTACAGCTACCAATGCCAGTGCGGAGTCTTTCAAGTTGATGAGTGAAAAGTACGACAATGGTAAAGCAACCGCTGTAGAGTATAACGAAGCGAAACAGAATCTGATGAAGGCCCAATCTGATGAATTGCAGGCTAAATATGAATATCTGTTCCGTACAAAGATATTGGACTTCTATAAAGGAATACCGATTGAATAACTTTTTTAGTGTCTTTCTCTTGAAAATCCTTCTCTGGCTGTAAGACTGGGGGAGGATTTTCTGTATATTTGCTGCATGAGTCCTTTTATCAGTATAGTTATCCCCTTTTACGGTACGGCAGACCCGGTGCTGTTGCAACGTTGTCTTGATTCCATTCGCCAGCAAGGGATGGAAGAGGGAAGCTATGAGATAATTGTGGCGGATGACAATGGAAAAGGATTAGGTGGGGCACGTAATCAGGGTATCCGTCAGGCAACGGGTACCTATCTGATGTTTGTAGATGCGGATGATTATCTTTTCCCAAATCTATCCTATTGCTTTTCTTATCTCTTGAAATATACGCCGGATATTTGTTCTTTTCAGATGTGTGAGGTTAATCGGGCTGGTGTTATACCTCAATCTTTTAACTATAAATGGGAAGTTTATGAGTCAGGAGCCGAATATATGAGTAAGAATAACTTTATGGGTACTGCCTGGAGGCATTTCTTTAGTCGTAGCTTTCTAAATATTCATGGATTGGCATTTGCCGAGTCGTGTTTTCATGAAGATGAAGATTTTGTGGCAAAAGCATATTGCTTGGCATCGACTACTCTCATTACTGATTATCCGGTTTATGCCTATTTTAGAAGTTCCTCTTCTATTATTCACGAAAGAGCTTTGCAAGTACGTTTAAAGAGATTGAATGATTTCCAGGGAATGATTTCCAGGGTAAGAAACTTATTATGTTCCCTTGAAAGTGATGAGAAGATTATTCCCATGCAGGTAAAGGCCTTACGGCGGCGCCCGGATTTCCTTACGATTGATTATATCCGTCAGATGCGGCGCAATAAATGTGGTGTCGGAGAGATAAATCACCGGATGAGTATTTTAAAAGCGGAAGGGTTGTTACCTTTGTCTGATGAGTGGTATTCTTGGAAGTATGGTTTAGTATATCCTGTTGTCAATGCTTATATCCGTTTGTTTATATGAGAATATTGCTACTTGGAGAATATAGTGGATTACATTGGAGCCTTGCTGCTGGGCTTCGGGCATTGGGACATGAAGTTTGTGTTGCTTCCGATGGCTGCGGCTGGAAAAATTATCCGCGTGATATAGCTTTGGATCGTCCTACGAATAGTTTATACGATGGGATTTCTTGTCTTTTACGTATTTTGCGCCATTTGCCAAGTTTTCGTAATTATGATGTAGTTCAACTGATTAGTCCCTATTTCTTGCATTTGCGTAGTGAGCGTACTTTGCCTGTTTACCACTATCTGCGCAGATTTAATGGTAAAGTCTTTTTAGGTGCTTTCGGAACTGATTATTATTATATCCGTGCCTGCATGGAGACTGATACTTATCGCTACTCTGATTTTAAAACCGGTAACTGCTATCGTGATACCGATTTCAATAAAATGACTCTTCAGGATTGGTATTATGGGGGAGCTGCTCGTGCTACCCGCACCATTGCCGAAAGTTGCAATGGTATAATGGCTTGCCTGTGGGAGTATTACGTTGCTTATCAGCCTCTTTTCCCGGAGAAGACAGTATTCGTACCTTTACCGATCAATCTGCATGAAATCGTTTCGCATATTCGTACTGTGCCGGAGAAACTGAACTTCTTTATTGGTATCCAGAACTTTAAAGATACTGTGAAAGGTACCGATGTTATGCTGCCTGTGCTACGGGAAGTACAACATAAATATCCCGATCTTTGCCGGGTTACCGAAGTGCATGATGTGCCTTATGCCCGTTATCAGCAATTGATGGATGACGCGGATGTGCAGTTAGACCAGTTGTATTCATATACTCCCTCCATGAACTCACTACTTGCCATGGCAAAAGGAGTAACTGTTGTGGGAGGTGGTGAACCGGAAAACTATGAAATCTTAAATGAAACGGAGCTTCGCCCTATTATCAATGTCTTGCCTGATGAACAGGACATTTACAGGAAACTGGAAGAAATTGTTCTTCATAAAGAACGTATTCCGGAATTATCGGCGCAAAGTGTAGAATACGTAGCCAAACATCACGATCATATCAAAGTAGCCCGGCAATACCTCGATTTCTGGGAGCAGCATTAATGCCTTTTATAACTCATCATTTGTTTCATGCCGTGAAACTTTTCATTTCAGATAGTGAAACAATTACCTTCTGCCTTTTCTTCTTTTTATAGCCTGTATTTACCCCTGAACACCTTCTGTACCCTTTTGATGTAACATGAGTGAAAGAAAATGAAATGTTACTGCGAAAGATGTAATATCAACGAAAGTTTGTGTAAAATAATTATGGGTACCTTTTGATGTCTATGCTGTATATTTGCTGCGGGGAAATTTCCCTGCGAAAGAAACAAGCAAAGAAATATCAAAAAAGAAATAGTATGCAAAGACGTTTTTATCTTTTCTTGCTGGCAACCATTATATATAGTTGCACAGCTCTGGCCCAGGGAAGCTCAGCCGGAAATCCGGTGATTTATGCCGATGTACCCGATATGTCGATGATTCGGGTAGGAGATACTTACTATATGAGTAGCACGACCATGCACATGGCTCCAGGAGTCCCCATTATGAAGTCGAAAGACCTTGTGAACTGGGAATTAGTGAATTATTGCTATGATATTCTGGCTGATGTGGATGCACTGAACCTGAATAATGGAAAAAATGCTTATGGAAGCGGAACATGGGCAAGCTGTATTCGCTATCATAATAATATGTATTATGTATCGACATTCTCAAGCACTACCGGGAAGACCTATATATATGCTACGGAAGATATAGAAAAAGGTCCTTGGAAAACAATCACGTTTACTCCCTCTTATCATGATCATACTATTTTCTTTGATGATGATGGACGCGTTTATATAATCTGGGGTGGTGGTAAACTGCGGATAGCTGAATTGAAACCCGATTTGTCCGGCATCAAGGAAGGGACCGAACGTATTTTCATAGAGAATGCCAGTGCTCCGTCAGGGGATAATGTCGGTTTGCCGGCCGAAGGCTCGCAGTTGTTTAAGGTGAATGGAAAGTATTACCTGTTCAACATCACCTGGCCCAAAGGTGGAATGCGCACGGTGGTTATTCATCGCGCCGATCATATAAACGGGCCTTGGGAGGGCAGGATAGCCTTGCAGGATAAAGGTGTTGCACAGGGAGGTTTGATAGATACGCCTGATGGCAGATGGTTTGCTTATCTTTTCCGTGATAATGGTGCGGTAGGTCGTATTCCTTATCTTGTTCCGGTGAAGTGGGAAGAAGGTTGGCCGGTTCTTGGTATAGACGGGAAAGTGCCGGAGAGGTTGGAACTTCCGGCAAGTAAGGGATTGATACCGGGCATCGTGGCTTCGGATGAGTTTACACGCAAAAAGAAAGAGGCGGCTTTGTCATTGGTTTGGCAGTGGAATCACAATCCGGACAATTCCCTTTGGTCGGTTAGTGAACGAAAAGGGTATCTGCGCCTTAAAACCGGACGGGTGGATGCTGATTTCCTGTCTGCACGAAATACATTGACGCAGCGAACAGTTGGTCCGGTATGTTCGGGAACCACTTCTGTGGATGTATCTAATATGAAAGAAGGAGATTTTGCAGGTCTTGCACTTCTTCAGAAAAAATATGGGTTCGTAGGTGTGAAGTATGAAAACGGGGTAAAGAAGATTGTAATGGTAAGTGCGCAGGCTGATAAGCCGGAAGAGGTGGAAAGTCTGCCACTTAACCAGACAGTGATATTCCTGAAAGCTGAATGCGACTTTACGGATCTGAAAGATATAGCCAGTTTCTACTATAGTCTGGATGGCAAGAAGTGGATTAAAATAGGCAGTCAGCTTAAAATGGCCTATACCCTCCCACATTTTATGGGGTATCGTTTCGGACTTTTCAACTATGCAACAAAGGCAGCCGGAGGATATGTGGACTTTGACTATTTCCGTATCAGCGATAAGAAATAAAGCGATTCGTAATTATAAATCGATAATTTATATAGAAATGAGAAAGATGAAATCGACGCTTTCTGTGGGGAAGCGCATCATTTTATTGTCAGTTTGTATGGCAATGTTTTCAGTAACAGGATTTAGCCAGGGAGCTAAAGGTAAAAAGGTGAAGGGTGCTCCGGTATTCTCGCAGGTGGTCTATCAGGGCAATGATCAGGTGTACAGTGAGAATCCTCTGTCACCCGGTGAGTTCTATAACCCTATTCTGCAGGGTTGCTATCCCGATCCTTCCATAACACGGAAAGGGGATGACTATTTTCTGGTGTGTTCATCATTTGCCATGTTTCCTGGTGTGCCTATTTTCCACTCGAAAGATTTGGTGAACTGGACGCAGATCGGCCATGTACTGGACCGTACTTCACAGTTGAAAGTACAGGATACGGGTATTAGTGCGGGTGTGTATGCTCCGGCTATCAAGTATAATCCCAATAATGATACTTTCTATATGATTACGACCCAGTTTGCCGGTGATTTTGGAAATATCATAGTAAAATCGAAAGATCCTTTCAAAGGATGGAGCGATCCTATTAGATTGAAATTTAATGGGATCGACCCGTCTATTTTCTTTGATGACAATGGTAAGGCATACGTGGTTCATAATGATGGGCCGAAGAAAAGCGAAGAACTCTATAACGGACACCGCGTTATCAAGATCTGGGAGTATGATGTAGAGAACGATCAGGTGATTCCCGGTACGGATCAGGTTATTGTAAACGGGGGGGTGGATTTATCCAAGAAGCCTATCTGGATTGAGGCTCCCCATATCTATAAGAAAGACGGACGCTACTATCTGATGTGTGCCGAAGGTGGTACGGGTGGCTGGCATAGTGAAGTTATCTTTGTGAGTGATAATCCGAAAGGCCCCTTTATCCCGGCTCCGAGCAATCCTATCCTGAGCCAGAGATATTTGGATCATAGCCGGAAGAATATGGTAGATTGGGCAGGACATGCCGATTTGGTAGAGGGACCTGATGGCAAGTACTACGGTGTATTCCTGGCTATCCGCCCCAATGAAAAGGGCAGAGTGAATATCGGTCGGGAGGCATTTATTCTACCGGTAGACTGGTCGGGTGAATTTCCGGTCTTTGAAAACGGACTTATCCCGATGGAGCCAAAGCTGAAGACTCCTGCAGGTGTTGAAAATAAAACCGGAAAAGACGGCTATTTCCCTAACGGTAATTTTACGTTTACCGAAAACTTCACATCTCCGCAACTGGATTACCGCTGGATTGGTTTGAGAGGTCCTCGTGAAGAATTTATTTCAATTCTGAAGGACGGAGGATTACAAATCACCCCGTTCCCGGTAAACATAAAAGAAGTGAAACCAACCTCGACGCTTTTCTACAGACAGCAGCATAATAACTTCTCATTTACTACTACTTTGAACTATACTCCGAAAACGGAGAAAGACCTGGCAGGTATCACTTGTGTGCAGAGTGAAAATTTTAATTATGTTTTCGGCCTGATGAAGCAAGATAAAGATTTCCATATGGTGCTGGCGAAAACAGAAAAAGGCAATACCCGCCTTCTTGCAAGTGCAAAGGTGGATGTGAAGAATCCGATCCGGTTGCAGGTGAAAGGTGTGGGGGATAATTATGACTTTAGTTATTCGCTGGATGGGAATAATTTCGTGCTGCTGGGTAACACCGTGTCCGGTGATATTCTTTCAACCAATGTTGCCGGTGGCTTTACCGGTTGTCTGATAGGTTTGCATGCTACTTCTGCCAATGATATTCGAGTGAATAATCTAAAGGATGCCTATGCTGATTATTTCACTATAGGATGTGCGGTGAATATGGCGAATTTTAATTCACCTCAACAGATAGCATTGATTACTTCTAACTTCAACAGCATCACTGCGGAGAATGATATGAAACCTCAGCCTACACAGCCTGCAGAGGGAAAATGGAACTGGGAAAATGCCGATAAGATTGCTAACTTCGCGCGTGCCCATAAGATTGGACTTCGGGGACATTGCCTGGTTTGGCATGCTCAGACCGGAGATTGGATGTTCCATGATGAAAAAGGTGATTTAGTTTCAAAGGAAGTGTTGTTTGAGAGAATGAGAACTCATATTCACACTATCGTCAATCGTTATAAAGATGTGGTTTATGCATGGGATGTGGTGAACGAAGCAATGACAGATGATGCGAAAGCGGAGATTCCCTACCGTCAGTCTCTCTATTACAAGATTGCAGGTGATGAGTTTATTAAAAAGGCTTTTGAGTATGCTCATGAAGCGGACCCTAAAGCATTGCTTTTCTATAATGATTATAATGAAACGAATCCTGCCAAGCGCGATCGTATCTATAATATGGTTAAGAGTATGAAGGCCGAAGGAATACCCATTTCCGGTATCGGAATGCAAGGACACTACAATGTTCTTTCTCCTACGGAAGATGAGTTCAGAAAGGCTCTCGAACTTTATTCACAAGTGGTTGATAATATTCATATTACTGAATTGGATGTTCGTATCAACACTCGGGAACAAGGCGGACAGCTCAGTGTAAATCAGGAGGGTAAGAAGTTGGAACTGACTCCTGAGGCGGATGCGGCACAAGTGGCCCAGTATGATATGTTGTTCCGGGTGATGCGTGATTATAAGCATGTGATTAGTAACGTAACTTTCTGGAATGTGTATGATGGCGATTCATGGTTGGATCGTCGTTGGGGGAATCGTCAGCGTAATTATCCGCTTCTGTTTGATGAGAACCTGTTACCGAAGTCTTCATATTATAAGGTGCTGACTTTCTAAATAAAGGCGTTGATGCGGTTTATTATATGCTCTGTCTCTTCATTCGTGAGTAATGGAGAGGTGGGGAGACTTAACTCCTCATTATGGATACGTTCTGTAATGGGGAGTTGTTGCATTCCATATTCCTTTTTCAACGCTTCCTGGCGATGAGGTGGAATGGGATAATGAATCTGAGTCGAAATACCGCATTGGGTCAGATAACGTTGCAATTCATTCCGACGGGGAGAAAAGACGGGAAAGATGTGGAAGACATTGGCTTCATCAATATGATCTGTATGAACAGTACTTTGTAATCCCAAGCGTTGCCAGTCAATATTTTCTTTATAGGATTGTGCTATCTCCCTTCTTCGGACATTATCTTTATCTAAGCGGGATAACTTTATGGAAAGAACCGCCGCCTGCAATTCGTCCAATCGGCTGTTTATGCCTTGGTACAGATGAATATATTTTTCTGTAGAACCGTAATTGGCAATGGAACGTACGGCAGTGGCAAGTTCAGCATCATGGGTGGTTATGGCGCCACCGTCTCCCAAGGCACCCAGGTTTTTGGCCGGATAGAAGCTGAAGGCCGCGGCATCACTTAAATTACCGGCTCGCAAAGCTGGGCTTCCTTTTCCCGGTAAGCCTTTGTTCCAGATGGCACCATGTGCCTGTGCGGCATCTTCTATGATTTTTAGTCCGTAGCGGGTAGCCAGATCGTATATTCCTTGCATATCAGCTAAACGTCCATATAGATGAACCGGTAATATGGCACGTGTACGAGGGGTAATCAGCGATTCAGCATAGGTGATGTCTATGTTGCATGTTTCAAAGGCAGGTTCACAAAGCACCGGTTTCAGTCCGGCACGGAGGATAGAGAGTATGGTTGCGATGTATGTATTGGCAGGGACGATTATTTCATCTCCGGCATCCATGACTCCCAATTCACGGTAAGCAAGAAATATTAATGTAAGAGCATCCAGGCCATTTCCCGTACTTACACAATGAACTGTACCGCAGTAGGCTGCGAATTCTTGTTCAAAACGGGTCGTCGCCTCTCCATACAAGTACCATCCCGAATGGGAAACACGTAGTAAGGCATCCGACAGGTCAGGCTCAAAGGAAGCATTGATCTTTTGCAGGTCTAAATACTTTATCATAATTTCAATTCGTAAACGTCATACATGATTGCTCTTGCACCGAAACCTTCCTTCTGGAAAAGTAATCCTTCATTCAAGATTTGTCCGCCTTGTTCGGTGGAAATGCCGAAGTCGAAGTAACGCTTTTGTCCGTAGCGGCTATATATCAGTTGGTGAAAAAGCAGGTCGAGTGCTCCGCATTTCTTTCCTTGTGTGGAAGCGGCGATGTATTGCACGTGGGCCACTTCGTCGGTTTCATATACTACGCAGCCGCCCAGTGTTTCAGTTCCGTCGCATACCCGGAAAAGGGAAATCTGACGGGGAAAGTTTTTGTGCAGTCGGGTGATTTCTTCCAGTGAATGTACCGGGGCAACACAATATCGTTCATGTAGGTTTTCTTCCAATATTGACCAGAAAGAGGTGAAGTCTTCGTCTTCTGTGATTGTCAGTGCACAGGCCTGTGCCTTTTTCAATTGGCGACGGCGCAGGGTGCGGAAAGGCAGACGATCGTCCAGTGGAATTACGGATGAGATGCTACGTGCTGTAAGTTGTGCGCCCAGGCGAACGAGGATATATAAATCTTCTTCCGCCGGATAGCGGTGATAAATGTGCGGAATAGCCCGATATACTACTGATTGTACACCACACTCCGTATGTAAATAATTCAGGGCGGTGCAGAATGCACTTTTTGCTTGCACTAAGGTGATAGAGGCGGAGAGGAGTATTCCTCCATAAGTCAGTCCCTGATGAGAATAAAAACAATCACCGGAAAGGTTGCCGGGGAGCAAGGCTGTTAATTTCTGATTACAATAAATCAGCAGGGAACAATCATGGAAACGCTCGGCATGATAGTCCATATAGTCGCGTTGCAGCATGAATGTACCGTTTTTGGAACGGCGCACGAAGCGGTCCCAGCGTTCTTTTTCTTCTGCCGAGTAGCGGACTATGTGCCAGTTCTGATCGGTTACTGTGCTTATTCCCATGTGCTTATCTGTCTTTTATATTACTTCTGGAATTCAAATATAGGTATATCTACCTGATAAATAACGTAAGTCTTGGCGGTTTATTATCAACCCCACACGGTAACTTCATTTACACGCCGAAGTAAAGCTCGTTACATGCCGAGGTAAAGCCCGTTACATGCCGAGGTAAAGGCCGTTACAATAAGCGGTAAAGACTGTTACATGCTGCAGTAAATGCTTTTACATCTTGTGGTAAACGGTCGGTAAATGCTATTGATTGATTATCAGTACACTAACAATAAACTCACCAGTAACCTTTAATTCATTACTGTACCGAAACACTTTACTTCAACCTACGGGTGAAAATAATCCTTTTTTATATAGAACTTTCCGGGAATTAAAAAATATGTCTGAAAATGAAGAGGTATCTTCTTTTTTTCTTCTATTGAGGTGTGATGAAAAAGGACTATTCGTTATATTTGTAGCAATTTAAAAAACAAACGAAATGAAAAGAATGACTTTGAAATTTATCCCTGCCGTACTTTTGGTAGCTGTATTCTTGCTAAGCTCTTGTAGTTCTGCATATAAGGTGACGAAGGCGGAGGGTACGATGGTAGCGGTCGACTCTACCTGGGATGTAAATCCTGATGCTGAAGCGATGGCATTGCTTGCTCCCTATAAGGTGAAGGTTGACAGTATCATGCTCCGTGTGGTAGGTACTGCAGAAGTAAGCATGGATAAAGGAGCGCCCGAAAGTCTGCTTTCTAATCTGGTAGCGGATGTTCTACGTAATGCAGCCGGACAAGTATTGGGTAAGCCTGCCGATATGGGATTAATAAATATGGGTGGCTTGCGTAATGTATTGACTGAAGGTCCTATTACCTGCGAAAATATTTATGAGATATTGCCTTTCGAAAATTCTCTTTGTGTATTGACCATGAAAGGAGTTTATCTGAAAGAATTGTTCAATAATATTGCAGCATGTCACGGTCAAGGTGTCAGTGGGATGCAGCTTCTGATAACAAAAGACGGAAAACTATTGGAAGGCACGGTTGCAGGCCGTCCGATAGAGGATGAACACCTTTATACAATTGCTACCATTGATTATCTGGCAGACGGAAACGATGGTATGACTGCCCTGCCGCAAGCTGAGAAACGTGAATGTCCGGATGGGGCTACTTTGCGTGGTTTGTTTATGGACTATGTGGAACAACAGACTGCTGCCGGAAAGAAGATTACTTCCCGTATGGAAGGCAGGATAACTGTGAAAGATGAGTAATCCAGCTTCGCAAGAGCATAATCATAAATTATAAATCATAAATCATGAAACGATATATTCTTTTATTGATGGCAGTTTGCTGCCTATTTCCGATATCTGCACAGCAATCGACCAAAGAGATACCTGTAGAGCCTCTTTGCTTGGTAGCTCCTGACTCTGCCCAGAAAACCAAACAACTGGTGATTCTGCAAACAAGTGATATGCACAGCCGTATTGAGCCCATTGCTGTGAATGCTGCCGACCGCTATGCCGGTATGGGTGGAACGGTGCGCCGGGCTACCTTTATTAAGGAAGCGCGTAAAATAAACCCCAACCTGTTGCTGTTTGATTGCGGAGACATTTCTCAAGGAACTCCTTACTACAATTTGTTTCAGGGAGAAGTCGAAGTAAAGATGATGAATCTTATGGGCTATGACGCCATGACGATAGGTAATCATGAATTTGATTTTGGTTTGGAAAATATGGCACGTCTGTTCCGCATGGCAAACTTCCCGGTGGTATGTTCCAACTATGATGTGACAGGTACGGTGCTGGAAGGTTTGGTGAAACCCTATACTACCTTTAACCGCAATGGGTTGAAGATAGGTGTATTCGGTCTTGCTCCGAAGATGGAAGGGTTGGTGCAGGCTGATAAATGTGAAGGTGTGGTTTATAATGATCCGATAGAAGTAGCACAGAAAATGGCGGATTTGCTGAAGAATGAGGAAGGTTGTGATGTGGTCATTTGCTTGTCGCACCTCGGTTATCAACTTAAAAATGCTCCTTGTGACGAAGAACTGGCACAGAAAACGAATCATATCGATGCCATTCTGGGTGGACATACTCATACCTTTATGAAGGAACCGGCTGTTTACTTGAATAAAGACGGTCAGAATGTACCTGTGATGCATACCGGAAAAAGTGGAATTTATGTTGGTATGTTGAAACTAACACTTGCGGAAGAATAAATATCCCAATCATCTAAGTAATAAATAGTAAAAAATGAAGAGACCTATTCTCTTATTGTTTGCTGCCCTTTTGTGGGGTGGCACAGGATTGCTTCATGCCCAGGCAGAAGCACCTTTTCTTCCTTCAGCGGCAGATGCCCGTTGCAAACAGTGGGTAGATTCTGTATATTCCGGTTTGAACCTGCAGGAAAAAGTTGGACAGCTGATTGTTACCACCTTTCCTGCCAAAGTGGATAAACAGAAGAAGAAACAGATACGCGATCTGGTTAAGAAATATAAGATAGGAGGTCTGCTGTTTGCCGAAGGTACACCGGAAGAGCAGGCTATACTGACGAATATTGCCCAGAAGAATTCTAAAGTTCCTGTTATGATTACTTTCGATGGTGAATGGGGACTCTCTATGCGCCTGGAAGGTACGCCTTATTTCCCGAAGAATGCTGCACTTGGCTGTATTGAAGACAACCATCTGATTTATGAATACGGGCGTGAAGTGGCACGGGAATTTCGTGAGCTGGGTGTTCATGTGAATTTTGCACCGGATGCGGATGTCAATACCAATCCTTTGAACCCGGTGATCCATGTACGCTCTTTCGGGGAAGACCCGAAGAAGGTGGCTGAAAAGGTGGTCGCTTATAGCCGTGGACTGGAGAGTGGCGGTGTGTTGTCCGTGAGCAAACACTTCCCCGGACACGGAGATACGGATGTGGACTCGCATAAAGGATTACCGTCACTATATTATAACCGCGAACGCCTGGATAGTGTGGAACTGTATCCTTTCAAAGAAATGATACGTGCCGGCTTGGGTGGGGTGATGGTTGGTCATCTGCAGGTACCTGTGCTGGAACCGGATGCTATCACGGCTTCTTCACTTTCCGGAAATGTGGTGACCGGATTATTGAAAAATGAAATGGGATTCCAGGGGCTGGTGTTTACAGATGCACTGGATATGAAGGGAGTTTCATCTGTGCCCCAGGTTACTACAAAGGCCTTGCTTGCAGGAAATGATATGGTACTGGTGCAGTATAATACTGAAAATGCTGTGCAAGAGGTGCTGAATGCGGTGAAAGACGGTGTTCTTTCGGAGAAGGTTGTGGAAGAAAAATGCCGCAAGATACTTACTTATAAATATTTGTTGGGCTTACGTCAACCGCGCCCGCAGTTGCAGGTTAGCGGAATGAGTTATCGTATCCATACGGATGAAGCCAAGGCGCTGGTAACGCGACTTCGCCAGGCTGCTGTTACGGTGCTGGGTAATCATTTTGGAGTGTTGCCGTTGACACCTGTTGACAACGCTCCGATTGCACTGCTGAGTGTGGTAGAAGGTAAAGATAGCATTTTCATTGCTGAAATGAAGAAATTATCTCCTGTTCCTGTGGAGTGTTTTCATTTGACGAGGGAGATGGGCGGAGATGAACGCCGTGAACTGGCACGCAAACTGGCGAATTATCGTCGGGTTGTAATCAGCATATCAGGTAAAGATACAGATGCACTTGCTTATGCCGATTTTCTGGCAGGATTGAATTTGCCTGCCCCCGTAGTATATGCTTTCTTTACGTCCTATCGTGCGATGCAACCTTTAGTTCCGGCTTTGAATCAGGCCAGTGCTGTGGTGTTGGGACATTCATCGGAAGCGGATATTCAGCAATATGTAGCGGGTGTGATGTTTGCTAAAGTCCCTGCTCAGGGAAAGCTTTCCATGAGTATCGGTAACCTCTATCAGGCCGGTGAGGGAAGTGTGATTACTCCGGGGATGAAACCGGGACATATTATTCCTGAAGATTTGGGAATGAAGTCTAATGATTTGCATCGTATCGATGCGATTGTCAAGGGCGGATTGGCTGCCGGAGCCTATCCAGGTTGTCAAGTGCTGGTGTTGAAAGATGGTCAGACGGTATATGATAAGTGTTTCGGTACTCATTCTGATAAAGACACCACTGCTGTACGCCCTACAGATATGTTTGACCTTGCTTCTTTGACGAAGACTACTGCAACACTGCTTGCCGTGATGAAACTTTATGATACGGGTAAGTTGAAGCTGACGGATAAAGCGTCCCAGTATTTGCCAATCTTGCGAAATACTAATAAGAAGAATATTACAATAAAGGATTTGCTTCTTCATGAATCCGGTCTGCCTCCTTATATTCGTTTTTATCTGGAGGCTATCGACCCGAACTCGGTGCATGGACCGTATGCTCAAAGTTGGGTGGATGAGTGGCATCGCACGCAGGTCAGTGAACATAGCTATTATTGCTCAAACTTCAAGTTTAAGAAAGGCTTGGTCGCTGAAAAAGAATCATCTACTTACAACTTGCATGTAGCTGACAAAATGTGGCTGAACAAGAACTTCAAGAATACCATCTTGCAAAAGATTGCCCGGTGTGATATGGACAGTAAGCGGTATGTGTACAGTGATCTTGGCTTTATCCTATTGCAGCAGGTGGTGGAGGCTATAGTTAAGTTGCCAATGGACCTTTATCTGGCTAAAGAGTTTTATGCACCTATGGGCTTGCAGCGTACCATGTATCTGCCTTTATTAAGGTACTCCAAACAAGAGATTATGCCTACGGCCGCAAATGATTTCCTGCGCCGTCAGGATTTATGCGGCTATGTGCACGATGAGACTGCCGCTTGTATGGGTGGCATTTCCGGTAATGCAGGTTTGTTCTCTACAGCTACGGAAGTTGCGAAGATATACCAGATGATGCTGAATGGGGGAGAATGGAATGGCAAACGTTATTTGAGTGAGGCGACTTGCCGTTTGTTCACTACGGAGACCTCTGCCATCAGTCGCAGAGGATTGGGTTTTGACAAACCTAACTTGAAGGATTTGAAGAACAGTCCTTGTGCTCCTTCGGCTACCAATGCTGTTTACGGACATACCGGTTTTACGGGTACCTGTGCTTGGGTGGATCCTGAACATGGAACGGTGTATGTTTTCCTCAGCAACCGTCTGTGTCCCAATGTGTGGAATACAAAACTGACTGAGATGAATATCCGTACAAATATACAAGAAGCGATTTATAAAAGCCTGAAATAGTCTGGACATAGAAATACAGGAGACACGGGAAATACAGCGTTTTTTACTAATTAGTCCAAAAAACTCTGTATTTTCCGTGTCTTTGTGTTCGAAATACTATAACTTTGGTAGCCTTAATGCATAAATGATGATGAAAAAACTATTCCTATTCTTTTTGATGATATACAGTTGTTGTGTCCGCTTTGATGCTCAGGCGCACCATCTGCCGGCGCCACAATCTCCTGTACCTTCTGTTGAACCTATTATGATACGATCTGTTTCCAATGATGAACGATGCCGGCAGTGGGTGGATTCGGTACTCAACAGGATGAATCTGAAAGAACGTATCGGACAATTATTCATTTATACCATTGCTCCTCAGCAAGACAAGGCAAACCGGGATTTGCTACGTAAAGTTGTGGATGACTACAAAGTGGGCGGTCTGCTCTTTTCCGGCGGATTGATGGAGAATCAGGCGATACTGACCAATGAAGCACAAAAGATGGCAGATGTTCCGTTGATGATAACCTTTGATGGTGAATGGGGACTTTCCATGCGCTTGCGAGGTACACCGGTATTTCCCCGAAATATGATTCTGGGCTGCATACAAAACGACAGTTTGCTTTATGAATATGGTCGCGAGATGGCCCGGCAATGTCGGGAACTTGGTGTGCAGGTTAACTTTGCTCCGGTGGCGGATGTGAATATCAACCCGAAGAATCCGGTTATCAATACCCGTTCGTTTGGGGAAAGTCCTGCTAATGTGGCTGATAAAGTAATAGCTTATGCCCGTGGTCTGGAAGACGGTGGCGTGCTTTCCGTGAGCAAACATTTTCCCGGCCATGGAGATACGGATGTGGATTCGCATCATTCATTGCCGAAGCTGACCTTTTCCCGTGCACGTTTGGATAGTGTGGAGTTATACCCGTTTAAGAAAGCCATTCAGGCTGGGTTGTCCGGTATGATGGTGGGACACTTGGAGGTGCCGGTACTTGAATCGAAACGAGGGGTGCCTTCCTCACTTTCCCGTAGTGTAGTGCATGATTTGCTGACACAAGAGATGAAGTTTCAGGGGCTGGTATTTACGGATGCATTGGCTATGAAAGGTGTTTCTGCCAATAACACGAGTATTTGTCTGCAGGCATTGAAAGCAGGACATGATTTGCTGCTTGTGCCCCGACGGATTAAGGAAGAAGTAGATGCTATACTGGATGCCGTGAAAAACGGTGAACTGACAGAGGCGGAGATTGAGGCAAAGTGCCGGAAGGTACTTACTTATAAATATGCTCTCGGACTATCAAAGAAACCTTTTGTTCGCCTTTCGGGGTTAAGTAATCGTATTAATACGGCGCACACTCGTGATTTGATACGGCGCCTGAACCAGGAGGCGATTACCGTATTGAAGAATAAAAACGATGTGCTTCCGTTGGATGTAGATACCCGGGAAGTGGCTGTGCTCAATGTAGGTGATGCAAAAGAAATACAACCGTTCCTGAAGGAGCTTTCCGGATTTATTAATCCTGTTGGTGCAAAAGGAGTACCTGCCGTTTTTCAATTGAAAAAAGAGTTACCTGTGGCTGCACGTAAGCAGTTGCGTGATTCACTGTCACAGTATAAACGTATCCTTGTTTGTGTGACGGAACATCGCTTGGCGCCTTATCAGGCCTTCTTTGGGGAATTTGTTCCTGATATTCCAACAGCTTATCTGCTTTTTATACCCGGTAAGCAAATGTTGCAGATACGCCGTGCGGTATCGGCTGCTAATGCTGTAGTACTTGCACATTCATCGAATGATGATGTACAGTGTCAGGTAGCCAGAATACTATATGCCGATGCAACGGCAAACGGACGCCTGTCGGCAAGTATCAGTGACTTGTTTGCTACGGGAGATGGACGGACCATTACTCCGAAAACACCGCTTCACTTTGTGCCTGATGAACATGGGATGAACTCCCGTCTGTTGACTCGCATTGATGAAATAGCGAAAGAAGGCATTAAAGAAGGAGCTTATCCCGGTTGTCAGATTGTGATATTGAAAGACGGAAAGGAAATGTATAATAAAGCTTTCGGAACACATACTTGGCCGGGTGCTACGGGTGCTTCTGTCAAAAAACTCTCTACGACCAATATCCCCGGCGCTACTTTACCGGTATCTCCGACGGATGTTTATGATTTGGCTTCGCTGACAAAGACTACGGCAACATTGCTCGCTGTTATGAAGCTGTATGATAAAGGACGTTTGAATCTTACCGATCGTGTGTCGGACTATCTGCCTTGGTTGCAAGATACAGATAAAAAAGATATCACTGTCCGCCAGTTGTTGTTGCATGAATCCGGATTACCTTCTACATTGTTGTTTTATCAGGAAGCTATCGATAAAGAGAGCTATGGAGGAACTCTTTTCAAAGCAAAACCGGATGCTGCACATTCTGTACAGATAGGGGTTCGTACCTGGGCTAATCCGAAATTTAAGTTACAGAAAGGATTGACTTCTAAAGTGCGGACGGCAGAGCATACCTTACAAGTTGCCGATAGCTTATGGTTGAATCGTTCCTTTAAAGAAGTCTATCAACAAACGATTGTGAAGGCACCGTTGCGCGATCGCCGTTATCGGTATAGCTGTGTAGGTTTCATCCTGTTGCAGCAATTGGTTGAGGCGCGTACGGGCATGTCGATGGATGCTTTTTTGGAGCAGGAGTTTTATGCTCCGATGGGGTTGAAACGTACGGGATATTTGCCATTGAAGGGTGCAGCTACGGCAGGAACAGCATATGCAGGCATTGTATCTGGTAAGCATACTCCTATACCGAAAGCAGAAATTATACCTTCTTCGGTGGATCCATTCTTGCGAAAAACCGTTCTTCAAGGCTTCGTGCATGATGAGTCGGCAGCTTTCCAAGGTGGTGTATCAGGGAATGCTGGTCTATTCTCCAATGCAACGGAAGTGGCTCAAATTTATCAAATGTTGTTGAATGGGGGAGAGTTGGATGGTAAGCGTTATTTGAGTCCGGAAACTTGTCGTGTATTTACTACTACTGTATCCCGCATCAGTCGTCGTGGTCTGGGATTCGATAAACCTGACTGGCAGAATCCGGCAAAGAGTCCTTGTGCTACGGCTACGCCTTCCACTGTTTATGGGCATACCGGATTTACAGGTACTTGTGCCTGGGTTGATCCGACGAATGGGCTGGTTTACGTTTTCCTTTGCAATCGCATCTATCCGGATGTCTGGAATACGAAGCTGATGAAGATGGATATCCGTACACGAATACAGGAGGTGATGTATCAGGCGTTGAAATAGTTATAATAGAAGAAGGGAATAGCCCCCCGCTCACGCGGCTGGTTACTCCCTTTTTCACGTCTTGAAACAATCAATTAATACCAGTCAAACTTATCTGTGTTGCAATGCAAATTATGTTAGAATGCAATACCCAGACGCAGACCGAAATTGCTTAAGCCATCTACACTATAAGTGAACAGGTCGCCCTTGTTCGTACCGTAGCTATAGTAAGCGGCAATGTGCAACCCCGGACCATAAGCCCATGGGTAAATGTTGAGACCAATTTCCGGCGATACATAGAAACCCCAAGTACTCTTGTTGGCTTCGTAAACATTGAAAGTTGATTTCATTTCAGCGTACTGAGGACCTACCTTCACACCCACATAAGGCTGGAAAGCGCTACCGCGGTCGAAGGTATAACGACCTGCCAGACCGAAAGGCAACTGGAACAGTGTATGCTGTTGGTCAGTATTGATGCTACCGCCTTCACCTACAGGAAGTGTCTGGCGTCCGAAGTATTCGTGGTTGCTATGGTAAGCAAGGAAAGCACCGAGAGCAATATTCGGAGTTACATAGTAACCGCCTTCAAAGCTCATACCCCATCCGCTGGCTTTATCAGCGAAATGGTTGCTCAGGGGGAAGTTGAATTGCCAATCGATATTAGCATAACCGTTATCGGTCAATTGTGCCTTTGCCGGCATGGCGAAGACGAGAGCCAGAGCGGCAACCGCCAGTACTCTCATTGAAATATATTTTATTGTTTTCATACTTGTTATTGTTTTAAACGACTTAACTACTTACTACTAATTATTTATTAGTCAGATATGAAGATTGAGTATAAGCTTGGTTTACACCTTCAATAGCCAGTTTAGTATTTACAGATGTAGAACCGCTAAGCAATCCGCTCATATAGCTTGTCCAGAGTACGGGCAGTTTTTCTTTTTCACCCTGTGTAGCTTCCAGATTGAGGAGTTCGGTAATGAATGAACCTGTGCTATAAGTATAAGTCACAGCATACGGATAGTACCATCCGCCCCAGTTACCCCAGTAAGGTGCATCCCAATAACCTGGATAGTTCCACCACCATTCGGGGCGTCCGTAATCATTAAAGTAGTAAGTGCTCTTGATGTAGCTGACCTGTAAACCGAGGTTGGCTTCTTCACGGTCGTCTACGCGGACAAAACCACGATTATTCATATTGGTAGCATAGGCTTGCAGAATTTCCTGAGCGCTTTCATCTTTCCAATATTCGGCTTCTTTTTTATCGCCGATGATGAGGATGCTGTCCGGCATGTAGTACGTTTGGAAAGCTTTGAAGTCAGCTTTCGTGTCATAGTTGGTATAAACCAGATATTTGTTGTCCAGCTTATCCGTGTCAGGGTCTTTTTCGCAGGCTGCGAAAGTCAAGACCACCAATAATAGGGGAATTAATTTCTTCATACTTTTATAATGTTTAGGTTAAATATAAAAATCCTGCCCTGGTACCTCAGGCTTTTGGTACATGAACAAGATAAAAAATAAAAGGTTCAGAAAGGGGTATGTTAAAATTGTGTTTTTGAGGAAGAAAACCTTCAGAAAGGGTATTCTTTTAATAGAATATAGTTCTGTATCTTATTGATAGATAGCGTACTGTAGTTCCCCATCTGCGGAAACGGTTGTTTCTTCACGTGGAAACGGCTGTTTCCCCTTGCAGAAACGACCGTTTCTTGCTGTAGGACACGCTAGTTCCCCTTAGAGGAAATCGGAGTTCCCCTTAATGGAAACGAGCGTTCCCGTTAAAGGAAACGCTCGTAACTCTTAGTGGAAACTGATTTGCCTGCCTGTATGGTGCAAAACAGTTCCTTATATCTTCTTATTTCAGACTATATATCTGATTGATCTTTTCTATTTCTTCTGCAGTGAATTTTGTGTTTTTGATACCTTGCAGATTGTCGTCCAACTGTGCTACAGAGCTTGCTCCGATAATGACTGAAGTAACCATATCATCTTTCAGTAACCATGCCAGAGCCATTTCTGCAAGAGTTTGTCCGCGTTGCGTGGCAACTTCGTTCAGGGCTTTTATCTTCTTCAGCGTTTCGTCAGTCAATGCCTCTTTTTTCAGGAAACCACCTTTGGCAATGCGTGAGTCTTCGGGAATACCGTTCAGGTAACGGCTCGTTAATAAACCTTGTGCCAGAGGAGAGAAAGCAATGAAGCCCGTACCGTTTTCTTTAGCTTGTTGCAGGATACCTTCTTCTTCCGGTTCTCGGTTGAAAATGTTATATCTTCCCTGATAAAGCAGGCAATGCACATCTCTTTCTGCCAGGTAGCGATAGGCAAATTCTGCAGCTTCCTTTGGATATTTGGAAATACCGACGTACAAGGCCTTGCCTTGTCGCACAATATCTACGAGGGTTTGCAGAGTCTCTTCCAATGGAGTGTCCGGATCATAACGGTGTGAATAGAAGATATCCACATAATCCAGATTCATGCGTCGCAGGCTCTGATTTAGGCTGGTCATCAAGTATTTTCTGGAACCCCATTCACCGTAAGGGCCGGGCCACATATCATGTCCTGCTTTCGTGGAAATGAACAGTTCGTCACGATAAGGCATGAACGATTTCTTCATGATCATTCCGAAAGTTTCTTCTGCTGAGCCGTAGGAAGGACCGTAGTTGTTGGCAAGGTCGAAATGGGTAATCCCTTTGTCGAAAGCGTGGTGTGCCATTGCCTGTGAATTAGCAAAAGTATTAACGTCGCCAAAGTTGTGCCACAAACCTAATGAGATTTCGGGCAGTAATATGCCGCTTCGTCCGCAACGGCGATACTTCATACCGTTGTCGTACCGACTGCTGTCGGGAGAATAAATGGGGTTTATCATGCTATTGAGTTTAAGTGAGAACACAAAAGTAGGTAATTCTATTGGAAAAAGAGTGGTCTACCTTGTCAAAAAGTGTAGTGAAATGCGACGGATATTCTATATATATTAATGAAATATGTCGAAAACGTAGATGTTGCGGAGATAATAAATAAAATAAGTGCTATTATTATTGTATTAATAAAGAATGATTATATTTGCGACATGATACTTTTTTAACCAGTCAGTATGGAAAACTCAAATTACATTATGAGGGAAATTACCCCCTTGTCCGACCGCGATTGTTTTTATATTGCCGATCGTCGTAAAACTGAATTTACTTATCCTATTCATTGTCATGCTGAGTTTGAACTCAACTTTACTGAACATGCAGCCGGTGTCCGCCGTGTAGTAGGAGACTCTGCTGAAATTATCGGAGATTATGATTTAGTGTTAATAACCGGCAAAGAGTTGGAACATGTGTGGGAACAACATGAATGTGGCTCAAAAGAAATTCGTGAGATTACAATTCAGTTCTCGCCCGACTTATTCTTCAAGAACTTTATGAATAAGAACCAGTTCGACAGTATTCGTTGTATGCTGGAGAAAGCTCAGTGCGGTATTAGTTTCCCGATGCAGGCCATTATGAAAGTATATAATTGGTTGGATCGACTGGCTTCGGAAGAACAAGGTTTCTATGCAGTGATGCATTTCCTGAGAATACTTTATGAACTGTCGCAATATGATGATGCGAAAGTGCTATCCAGTTCTTCCTTTGCTAAGATAGAGACCTTTTCGGATAGTCGTCGTGTGCAAAGAGTGCAGAAATATATTGCTGATCATTATCAGGAGGATATTCGTTTGAATACTTTGGCGGATATGGTGGGTATGACGCCCGTTTCATTCAGCCGTTTCTTCCGGTTGCGTACGGGGAAGACACTTTCTGATTATATCATCGATATTCGTCTTGGCTTTGCTACACGTTTGCTGGTAGATTCTGCACATACGATTGCTGAGATATGTTATGACTGTGGTTTTAATAACTTGTCCAATTTCAACCGGATATTTAAACGAAAGAAGGATTGTTCGCCGAAAGAGTTCCGGGAGAATTATAGAAAGAAGAAGATAGTGATCTGATTCTGTACTTTTAGTATCTGGCGTATAGTCTATTTTATCCTTAAAAGATGCTTTTTCTTATTCAACGATGAATTGTACAATGAAAGGATAAAATAATATCAGTTAGAGTATTAGGATATCGCTACATTTGCAAATAGAAAAATATACTCTAATCTATTGGAAAATATGCAAGCGAGAAAGTATTTATTAGTTGGAGCATTTATATTAGCAAATATTTCATTGAAAGCCCAGGATAATGGCGGATGTGATGATTGTCCGGCTTTCAATGCAAGTGGAAAAGTGGAAGTGCGTGGAATAAAGGAGAGAATTATTGGCGATTTATCTCAACCTATATCTGTACGTGTAGAAAATCTCATCAGTAAGATGACACTTGAAGAAAAGGTGGCTCAGCTTTCTAATGAAACAGATAGCATACCGCGCCTGAATCTTCCCTCATATAATTATTGGAATGAATGCCTGCATGGAGTGGCTCGTGCGGGTGAAGTGACTGTATTTCCACAGGCTATTAATCTGGCTTCTACCTGGGATACCTTATTAATTAAGAAAGTAGCTTCTGCCATCTCTACAGAGGCTCGCTTGAAATATTTGGAAATAGGAAAGGGGCTTACTTACTGGTCTCCTACTATTAATATGGCCCGTGATCCCCGTTGGGGACGGAATGAGGAAACTTATGGTGAAGATCCTTATTTAACTTCCCGTTTAGGTGTAGCTTTTGTGAAGGGATTACAGGGAGATCATCCCGATTATCTGAAGACAGTTGCTACAATAAAGCATTTTGTTGCCAATAACCAGGAAAATGACCGTTTCTCCAGTTCTTCACAGATACCCACCAAGCAGCTGTATGAATATTACTTTCCGGCTTATGAGGCATGCGTAAAGGAAGCGGATGCACAATCTGTAATGACTGCTTATAATGCCTTTAATGGGGTGGCTCCGAGTGGCTCAACCTGGTTATTAGGAGATGTTCTGAGAAAAGAGTGGGGATTTGGCGGATTTGTTGTTTCTGATTGTGGAGCTATTGGAGTCATGAACTGGCAGCACCGGGTTGTAAATTCACTGGAAGAAGCTGCTGCTTTAGGTATAAATAGTGGTTGTGACTTGGAATGTGGAGGAACCTATCGCGAGAAACTGGTAGCGGCTGTAAAAATGGGATTGGTATCAGAGCAAGCCATTGATAAGGCTTTGACTCGTGTATTAACAGCGCGTTTTAAATTAGGTGAATTCGACCCTATTGAACTTGTTCCCTATAATCATTATGATAAAAAGTTACTTGCAGGAGAAAAATTTGGGAAGTTAGCTTATGAAGCTGCAGTTAAATCTATAGTACTTTTAAAGAATGACAATGACTTCTTGCCTGTAGACAAGAAGAAGATACGTTCTGTAGCTATTGTCGGTCCATTTGCTGATAATAATTATCTGGGAGGATATAGCGGGAAACCTGTTCATAACGTTTCTTTGCTACAAGGTGTTAAAGATTTAGTAGGTAAAAAAGTGAAGGTTTCATATATGGAAGGCACTTCCGTGATTTCTCCGGTTGGTTCGGAGTATTTGGTGGCTTCTGATGGGGTGAGCCAAGGACTTACTGCTGATTATATAAGTGGGCACAGTCTGAGTGATATCCCTTTGTTTTCAAGAATTGATAAGACTGTGGGTTTTGACTGGGGAGATAGTACACCGGATGAACGTTTAACTAAAAATAATTATTCTGTCAGATGGAGTGGATATCTGAAAGCTCCGGTAGGTGGCAAACATGCTATTGGTATGTATGCTGATGGCGGAGTGCGTATTTGGTTGAATGACCGTTTAGTTCTGGATAAATGGAATGCTCGTGGCTTACAGTTTTATTCTGTAGAGGCTTCGTTTGAGGCAGGCAGAAAAATGCCAGTCAAGATAGAATATATAAATAAGACAGGTGCTGCTGCTTGTATGTTGGTTTCTGATTTTGGAAATTCAGATCAGATAGATAAGGTGAAAGAATTTGTATCTGGGGCGGATTTAGTATTGGTTGCTTTGGGAAATGACGAAAAGTTGGCTCGTGAAAATCGTGATCTGCCTTCCATTTATTTACCTATGACACAGGAATTGCTGCTAAAAGAAATTTATAAAGTGAATCCTCGTACTGCCTTGATACTCCACACGGGAAATCCGCTAACTTCAAAATGGGCTGCAGAGCATGTCCCTGCTATTCTTCAGGCTTGGTATCCGGGACAAGAGGGAGGTAAGGCTTTAGCTGGCATTTTGTTTGGTTCGGAAAATCCGTCGGGTAAGTTACCAATGACTATTTATGAATCGGAAGAGCAGTTACCGGATATTTTGGATTATGATATTTGGAAAGGGCGTACCTATCAATATTTGTCAAGTAAGCCTCTTTATGGATTCGGACACGGTTTAAGTTATTCGAACTTTGAGTATACACATTTGCAAAGTGATGATGTGGTTCGCCCGGATGGTACTTTGCAATGTTCTATTGAAATTAAAAATATAAGTGATGTAGCAGGAGAAGAAGTTGTTCAGGTATATATTTCCCGTGAAAATACTCCGGTTTATACTTTCCCGTTAAAGAAATTGGTGGCTTTTGCGAGAGTGGACCTGAAACCGGGTGAAAATAAAACGGTTACTTTTACAATTGCTCCCCGCCAGCTTTCTATATGGCAGGAAGGAATATGGAAGATGCTTCCGGGGAAATATTCCTTGTTTGTAGGAGGTGGTCAGGAAGGGTTATCGAAAGGAATAAATAGGAATTTTGAAATAAAGGTAGAATAAGGTTAGTTGAGTCAGGATATAGGTGTTGTTTCTAGGGGAAAAGATTGTTTTAATGGATAATTTATAGTCTGCGATATGATACTTTTTAATCCTATATTTGGATAATATAATATAGGAATGCTTTTCTTGAGATGTATTAATTTAACTTTTAACGATATTAGGTAAAAAACTCTTCAACTCGTTTTGTATAGCGTGTTTGAATGGGTTATACCTTCTAATCAGATACTTATTGTATAGTGTCGGAATAGTATTAGTTAATGATAAAATTGTACTTGTTTATCATAGAGACGGCAACTATATTTGCAGTGTTGAAGAATTTATTATTTTAAATCAGTGTTATATATGAAAAACATTATGTTGTTTCTGATGACGCTCTTAATGAGTAGTCATGTGATGGCTCAGGAGTCCATCGTTACCGGTACTATTACTGATGCTAACGATGGTTCTCCATTGATTGGAGCCAATGTGTTGGTTAAGGATGCCGGGGTAGGTTCCATTGCTGATACGGAAGGTCGGTATAGCGTGAATGTTCCTAAAGGGAAAAATGTGCTGGTCTTCTCATGTATAGGTTATAAGGAACAAACGATAACCTTGAAACCTGGACAGAGAACTCTGAATGTAAGAATGGCAGAGGACACGGAATTACTTGATGAAGTCGTGGTAGTTGGTTACGGTACGATGAAGAAAAGTGATTTAACGGGATCGGTCACCAGTATTAAGAGTGATGAGTTGATGAAAACCAATCCGATCAGTATCAATCAAAGCTTGCAGGGGCGTATTGCCGGTGTACAGGTTAATCAGAACGATGGTGCTCCGGGAGCAGGTGTAAGTATTCAGATCCGTGGTGCAAACTCATTCTCTACATCTACAGAACCGCTTTATATTGTGGATGGTATTCCTTTCACAACAAGTGGTACTCCGGGGACCGGTAAAGATGGTATGCTCCAAACTACCAATCCGCTTTCTGCCATCAATCCGGCAGATATTGAATCTATTGAAATCCTGAAAGATGCTTCTGCTACTGCTATCTATGGTTCCCGTGGTGCCAACGGTGTGGTACTGGTTACTACAAAACGCGGTGCTAAAGGGAAAGATAATATTAGTTTCAGTGCTAACTTCGGAATCTCAAAAGTGGTGAAGAAGATGGATATGCTGGATGGCTATACGTATGCTAAGTATCGTAATGAAGCTGCGGAAATGTTTAATAAGTATGATGGTGCGAATGAAAAGATTCCTTATCCAGGAACATCTACAGTTGATCCGACTACAGGAGAAGCTGTATACTCTCCGGGCCCAGACGATTACAGAAATGGTAAGTATCCAAGTGTGAATTGGCAAGATGAAGTGTTTGAGACTGCTCTTTCTCAGGAATATAACTTGAGTGTTAGTGGTTCCAGTGATAAAGGGTACTATGCAATTTCCGGTAACATATTGGATCAGGAAGGTATTATTAACAACTCTGGTTATAAACGTTATACATTCCGTGCAAATGTAGCTCGTAAAGTGCACGAATGGATTGAAATCGGGACCAATATGAGTTTTACCAATTCATTGAATAAGCTGGCAAAGACAAACTCGGTAAGTGATGGTATTATTCGTGGAACCCTGTTCTATCCTGCGACTGCTCCTTTGGATGATGAAACAAATAATTCTCAGCTAAATTGGTTCTCTTCCAATCCGTATGTTTACACACGTGCAGCAAAGGATGAGCTGACTACTAATACGTTCTTCTCTTCTTCTTATCTGGAAATTACTCCGATTAAAGATTTAAAACTTCGCCAGAATGTAGGTTTCTCTTATAATGGAAACGAACGTAATGTGTATTATAACCGTGAGACAGTGGAGGGTAAGGACCCGGTGAACGGCTATGCTTCTAAAGCTGATAACTGGGCAAAGAATCTGGTACTCGAAACAATGGCTACTTATAACAAAGAGTTTAATAAAAATCACTCTTTGAATGCAGTGGTTGCTTTCTCTTATGAAAAAGGTGATTATGGTAATAAAGCCATGACTGCCACCGGTTTTCCGCAAGATATAACAGAAGATTATGATATGAGTGCGGCCGTTAATCCGGGTAAGCCGACCAGTGGGCGAGGCATGACTTCTTTGGTCTCTTTCCTGGGACGTGCCAATTATAGTTTAATGAACAAATATCTGTTCACTGCTTCTTTCCGTCGCGATGGTTCCAGTAAGTTTGCTCCCGGTAATAAATGGTCGAACTTTGCATCAGGTGCTATTGCATGGCGTGCTTCGGAAGAAGAATTTATTAAGAGACTGAATATCTTCAGTAACCTGAAAGTACGTGCAAGTTATGGTCAGACTGGTAATCAGGCTATTGGTGCTTATGCCACACGCGACTATTTGACTGTGGCCAATTATCCTATTAATGGTGCGCTTGCCAGTGGTTTTGCCAATCTAACTTGGAGAGGGCCGGCAAATCCGGATTTAAAATGGGAAACAACCAGTCAGTATAATGTGGGTGTGGATATGGGATTCTTTAAGAATAGAGTAAACTTAACAGTTGATCTTTATTATAAGAAGACATCAGACCTGTTGCAGAATATACAGATTCCTCAAAGTACAGGCTTTTCTAACATGACTACGAACTTTGGCAATGTAACTAATAAGGGTCTTGAGATCTCCGGTAAGTTCTATGCAGTAGCTGCAAAGGATTTTAATTGGGATTTCGATGCAAATATCTCTTTCAACCGTAATAAGATTAGTGGACTTCCCGGTGACCAGTTTGCACAAGGATGGAGTAAAGCTGATAATGTTTTCTTGCAACGTAATGGATTGCCGATCGGTACAATCTATGGTTTTGTAGAAGACGGATTCTATGATAACATTGCAGAGGTGAGATCAGATCCTTTCTATGCTAATGAATCGGATGCTGTATGTAAAGCTATGATTGGTGAAGTGAAATATAAGGATCTTGATGGTGTAGCCGGTATTACAAACGCTGACCGTCAGATTATTGGAGATACCAATCCTGATTTTACATTTGGTATGACGCATAATTTCTCTTATAAGAACTTCTCTTTGAGTTTCTTTCTGCAAGGATGCGTGGGAGGTGATATCTTCAATGCTAACTTGATGGAAGTAACTATGAGCGGTATCGGTAATATTCCACAAGAAATGTATAATACCCGGTGGACTCCAGAGAACAGAGCGATTGCGAAATGGCCAAAAGCTTATGCTGGTTATGGTAGAACTATGAAATTGTCTGATCGTTATGTAGAAGACGGATCTTACCTCAGAATGAAAAATATTAATTTGGGTTATAAATGGATACCTTCATTTAAAGGGATAGAATCAGTGAATCTATATGTTTCTGTAAGCAATGTATTTACAATCTCCGGTTATAGTTGGTTTGACCCGGATGTAAACTCTTTCGGTAGCGATTCTTCACGTCGTGGAGTGGATATGTTCTCTTATCCAAGTAGCCGTACTTTCTCTTTCGGTTTGCAATGTACATTCTAACGTTTAATTCAATTCAAAGAAAGTTATGAAAAAGATTATATTAAAATCAGTCATATTGTTGTGGGCGGCTGTGGCTGCATGCTCTTGCGACAACCTGTTGGAAGAGAAAGCATACGATTTTGTTTCTCCTGAGCAGTTGGGAGACAGTGAAAGTGCTGCTTCACAACTTGTAACAGGAGCTTACAATACCATTATTACCAATTTTATTGCTCCGGGTTCTTATCTGTATCTCACGAATATGGATTGTGACTATGCTTCTGGTGCTTCATGGGCATTTGGTAATGTGGGAGCTGGTAATCCGCAGGGATTTTGGGGGATAGACCACATGTGGCAAGGGTGTTATACTTTGATTCATCGTGCTAATTTGGCTACTTCTAAGATCACTGCAATGAACAATCTAACCCCTGAAAGTAAGGAAGATGCTTTGGGACAATTATGTTTCCTGAAAGCATGGGCTTATTTTAATCTGGTCAGAAATTATGGTCCGGTACCTATTTTCAGAAAATCTATATCAGAAGGTGAAGATATGCATCAGGCCCGTTCTTCCGTAGCTGATGTTTATGCACATATTATTGAACTGCTGGATCAGGCAGAGAATATGTATTCTAAAAATGATGCAGGTTTTATCGAAGGACATGCTTCAAGTGGTGCAGCAAAAGCATTATTAGCAAAAGTTTATGCAACAATGGCATCAGGAGCAATGTCCGGAGTACCCATTGTAGTTAAAGGTGGAAAGCCTTCTAATCCGGAACCACAAGCAATTACGCATACAGCACAGACTGTGGCCGGATATGAAAGTTTTGATTCGAAAAAGTATTATGAGCTGGCACGTGATAAGGCATGGGAAGTAATACAGGAGTATACCTTGTTCGATAAATATATGGATGTGTGGTCCATTGCCAACCGTAATAAGGGGGAACATATCTGGATGGCTCAGGCTAAGAGTGCCGATGCAGATTTTGGTAATACGATTTGCCAAGATTATGTGGGTATCTATAAGGAAGATGGTACGATGGAAGGTAATTGGTATGGAATGCGTGACCATTGGTATTTACTTTTTGAAGAGAAAGACAAGCGTGCTGTAGACGGAGTTATACACCGGTATGCTTCTGGTGGTATTTCTAATGGAAAGGTGGTTTATAATTATTATCCACGTTGGTATGCTGATAAAGTGGCCAATAAAGAGGTTTATGATAGTGAAGGCAATGCATTTGATGGTACGGAAGTATATCAGGAAGGTGAAGGTTGGACATTAGCAAAGTTGACTAAATTTACATTTGTGACAGATCGTAAGCAAAAGAACAGTGATTTTCATTTTCCGCTGCTTCGTTTGCCGGATATTATGCTGATTTATGCGGAAGCTGTGAATGAATTGAATGGTGGACCGGATGCTGAAGCTTATAATCAGGTTAATAGAATCCGTACACGTGCAAATGCGACTCCGTTCTCTGGCATGAATCAGAATGAGTTCCGTTCTGCTGTACTTGAAGAACGTGCCCGCGAGTTGGCGTATGAAGCAGATCGTCGGTACGATTTATTCCGCTGGGGTATTTATTTGGGAGTAATGAATGCGATTGATATGGATGAGCATAATGTTACTAAACGTCGTTTGGAACGTAATTTGCTTTATCCGCTACCTACTAGTGAAGTCAATGCAAATGATAAGATTGACTCTAATAATCCGGGTTGGTAATGAGTATTCTGAATAAACTTAAATGAAGAAACAATGAAAACATTAAAATATACTTTATTAGTTTTGGCAATATTGGGGTGTGGTATATTTTCATCCTGCTCTGATGATGAAGAAACGATTGCTCCCTTAAGTGTAGCAAAGGTGTCTACGGTGACTGACCGTAAGGAAGCTATCGATAAAGCTAATCTTGCACAATATATTATTGTGCAAGGTACCGGGTTGAATGCTGTTACATCTATTTTAGTGAATGATGTTCCGGTAGACATGTTAGAAGCATACATAACATCCAATGAGATTACATTTCCTATTCCCAGGGTGATTCCCGAGAATGTGAATAATCTGATAACCTTGTCAACCGGCAGCGCAACGGTAACCACACCTCTTTCTGTCTTTGTTCCGGATTTGAGGATTGATGGTATGTATAATGAATTCACTCCTGCAGGCGAAATGATGAAAATTGTGGGAGACTATTTTGATTTGTATGAGATAACTACTGAATCAGGTAAGTTATACTTTGGTGACCGTGAGATGGAAATTGTAAGAGCAGTACAGGATACTTTATATTTTAAACTTCCTGCTGATGCAGCAGTTGGTACTAAAGTTAAAATTGTCAGTCCGGTTGCAGGAGAGGTAATGGTGCCTGGAAAATATAAAGAAAAGGGTAACATGCTATGTGATTATGATCCATTTACAGGATGGGGAGGTGGACAATATCTGAGTAGCGGTCCTACCCCGGTGGCTATTAGCGGACAATATTGCCGTTTCAATATAGCTAAGGGGGATGCAAATGATTGGGACTGGAACTCAGTGACTGGTATATCACAACTAGCTGTTGAGTATTTCCCAGAGGTACTGGCCAATCAAAATAATTACCTACTGAAATTTGAGGTGAATACGTTGAAGCCTTTAACTAAGCGTCAGATTCGCTTCTATTTCTCTCAGATAAATTATGACTGGGAACCTTTTGCTTCAGGACTTGCTTTAAATACAAATGGCGAATGGCAGACAGTAACTCTTGAATTAAGTACAATGTGGAAGGGTAGTGTTCCTGCTGACGGTGTTCTACAGATCATGGGTAACAGTTATGCAGAAGATACCGATATCAGTTTTGATAATTTCCGTATTGTGCCTAAAGACTAAATATTGACTATATACCTTTATAAGGTTAAAAGAACAGTTTTTTAAATGAGAGTATAATTTCAAATGAGAGGCAGTTACGAAAAACGGGCTACCTCTCTTTTATCCTTAAAAAAAGCTTGAATGATGATACGAAAAATCCAATATATATTTATTCTATTATGTTTGCCTGTCAGTTTGTTGGCACAAGAGAAATTTAATATTAGAGGAGTACTTCCTTGGCATAACTTTCTTTCAGGTCCTACGGGATGGAATTTGGAAGACTATCGGAATTATCTGGACGAATGTCAACAATATGGTATCAATTTTATCGGATTTCATAATTATACCGGTGGGGGTGAACGTTATGCCACTTATGTGGAGCCGATGATCAAGATAGAATATAAGGATATTCTTCCTCAGGCTTATTTTGATAATTCTCTTACTGCACGTTGGGGGTATTTACCCATGAAAGTGAAAGATTATGCTTTCGGTACTGACCGTGCATTTTCTTTGCCGGAAGGTGCGGAGGCTTTTGGAAGTGATGCTTCTGTAACTTCTTCTACTCCACGAGAGCATTATGAGAAATCGCAGGCGTTGATGCGTGATGTTTTGAGTATGGCTCATGAACGTGGTATACGTATGGCAATGGGATTTGAATTTGGAGTAATACCTCCAGAATATTTTTCTTTGAATGTAGCGGGCGACTGTTTTTATTGGCCTGGAGAATCTAATATGATTCCGAATCCAAAGAGCCAGTTAGCGATAGAGATACATTATGCAGCACTTGATAATATTTTGGAAACCTATCCTGATATCGACTATGTCTGGTTATGGTTGAATGAACACTCATTTATGGGAGTGAATATAGAGAAAGCTTTGGAAAATGCTTCTTTTGCTGAAGCATATAACGCCGGACAAGGTTATTTTAAAGAGGCAGCTGATGATGCAGCCCGTTTTGTCGGAGTTTGGGCACTTGAATATATGAAATTGACATCGGACTATTTGAGATCCAAAGGTTCGCACGCGAAAGTGATTCTTGGGGGATGGGGAGGTGGCCATCAGTTACCTTCATTGTTGAAAGGATTGGACAGAGCTCTGCCAAAGGATATCATATTCAGTTGTTTAAATCCTGATTTAGGAAAAAGTCCACAGCCTGAGTTCTTGTCTGATATAGCTAAGAACAGAACTGTGTGGGCAGTGCCTTGGTTGGAGGGAGATCATCAGCTTTGGCATTTTCAACCACGTGTGGAAATGATGCGTGACCACGTGAAACTTGCAGCAAAACAGAATCTGGATGGGGTGATTGCTATTCACTGGCGTACGGAAGAGCCTCGTTTTAATTTTAGAACATTTGCTCATTTTGCTTCAAATAAGACAGACAACAAGACTGTGGAACAATTATATGAAGAATATCTGACCGAGGATATGGGTAATAAGGCTGCAAAACTATTGGCTCCTCTGTTGGCGCAAATGGATATTAAACAAATACAATGGAATGTTCCCTCACCAGAATTTTATGCCTTCACTCCTGAATGGGGATTATTGGATGATCAAAATGTGAAACTGCGTGAGAGGCTGATTCGGGCTGCTGAACAGGCACTGAAAAAGACAGAAGGTATTCAGCGAGATAATTTGCAACGTTTCATTGCAATGTTCCGTTTTGAATTGCTATTGGGAGAGGTTGATAAAGCTATGATGCCTGCATTTATCCTTAAGAAGAATGACAGGCAGGGTACTGTGAGCAGTTCTTTTGAAGACTGTGAGAAGGCCTATCGTACCCTTATGGCTGCTCCGGTGAAAGATATGTTTGAGACTTATATGCAAAGAGTTCATTCTCGTGGAGAATTAGGTGTGTTAAGCTCTTTAAACCAGCGTTTATGGAGAGAATATAATGATTTGAAGTCTTATCTTGAAACAAAATTGAAGAGATGATGAAAGATTGGAAGAAATATTTATTAGGATATTGCCTGATAGCTGTTTTAGTTCTACCTGTTCAAGCGCAGATTTTACAAATAGGTAGTGGAACTTCATTAGAAAACTATGCAGCATCGGAACTGCAGAGATACTATTATCAGCTATCCGGTAAACTTTTGAATATCGAGAGGACAGCCTCGGCAAATCTAAAATCAGATTTTATATTAACCACATTAGATAATCCATTAGTGGATGATTGGCAAAAGAAAGGTATACTTAAGCTAAAAGAGAAACCAGGAGAGCAAGGGTATATACTTCAAACTGTAAAGAATGCTGGTCGCCATACTTTATTGATTGCCGGAACGGATCCTTGCGGATTACTTTATGGAGTATATGGTTTGCTTGAAGATCATTTGGGAGTGCGTTTTTATATGAGTGGTGATATCTTGCCTGAAAAAAGAATGAGAGGTCACCTTCCCGTGATAAACGATGTACGTACTCCTCAAATGCGTATTAGAGGATTTCTTCCATGGACCAATTTTCCACAATCAGCTACTATTTATTCCTGGAATGATTGGAGGTATATTATTGATCAAGCGGCAAAAATGCGTATGAATTTTATTATGATTCATAATTATAATGGTTTTTGCGGGCATAATGAAACTTTTCATAATTTTGAATATAATGGCTATTTATCCAGAGGGTGGATGCCGACTGTAAAAACAGGACATGGTTGGTTGTGTCCCGGATGGGATATTAATGAATACTGTTTTGGAGCTTCTGAAATTTATGATGATTATGATTTTGGAGCAGATTATGGACTTCATAATGAGACATTAACTAATAGCCAGATAAAAGAAAAAGGTGAAACTGTTTTTCGTAAGGTGATAGATTATGCACATCAACGCGGAGTTAAGATTGGATTGGGACTTGACATTGATGTGATTCTTCCTGAATATCAAGTGTCTGCTGATGATCGTGGTGTAATTGCTGCGCAAACTGCACAGTTAGCCAAGCAATATCCATATTTGGACTATTTGTTTTGTTTTCAATCAGAGGGAAGCAAAGATTCTGTTTTCTATGCTAAATGGCAGAGAGTCTTTGATGGTTTTTATGAAGATATGAAGCGGCTTTCGCCGTCAACTCACATTGTTGTATCAGGTTGGGGAATGACGGCGGAATCTGTTGCTCGCCTACCGAAAGATGTTATTTGTGCTCCGATATCTTATTATTCCGCAGCATTTGAGCCGGGGAATATATATGGAGAGCGTGAATATTGGGGATGCCCATGGTTAGAGAGAGATTGGAGTAGTTCACAGTATTATTATCCTTATAATGTGGATTTATCAGAAACAATTCATGCTTATGAGAAAGCTTCGGAGAATATGAAAGGATTCTATGCTTTAACTTGGCGTTTAACAGATGCAGTTTCTCCTAAAATGTGGTATATAAGTAAAGCACCTTGGTATGAAGCTAAAGAATTAGACTCTTCGGAAAAAGTTTATGGAGACTTTGCTAAAACAAATTATGGAGAGTCTGTTGCTAAACCGATTACTGCCATTATAAATCAAAATGAACCATTTGCTACAGATTTTGCAGAGTGTCAGGCGACACCGGGTTTTAATGAGGTTGTAAATACTTATCCTTTAATGAATATTCAGTCGTTATCCTTTGCCGGAAAACATGGTGAACTTATGAAGATAGATGCAGTAAGCTTTCAGGAAAAGAAAGGAACAAAAAATGCACCGAGTGATGAGGGAGGAGAATGTGTAGGCTATATAATGGCTGGTGATTGGTTGAAATACGATCAGGTTCATTTTAAGGAAGATGTTTCTTTAATATCCCTCAGAGTTGCTTCTGCTTCAAATGGAGGTATCATTACTATTTCGGTAGGGAAACTTGATGGACCTATTATTGCTTCGATTGATGTAAAAAACACAGAAGGGTGGCAGACATGGAAAAGCTTGACTGTTCCAGTTAAAATAGATAAAGGAATTTATTCTCTTTATGTTAGTTTTCATCCTTTCAACGATATAACACAGGCTAATGAATTGGCTGAAAAGCAATTGAATACTATTGATAGTTGCATGGCTGTGGTTACTAATTTAGGGCAGAAGAAACGTTTATCTTATTTACGTGCACGTATTGAAGGTACTAAATACCATATTGCACTAAATTCTGAGTTTGAGAAATACCAATGGGCTGATTTGCCGGGACAAATGGATAATTGGGCTCGTAGTTTCCTACATCGTATCGATGATATTTCATCTTTTGGAAATATTATGAGTACACAGAACCGTTTTGTACAGCAGAATTACGTAGAGAAGATAAATAAATTACGTAAATACCAAAGAGTGAAAGCTCCTTCCCATGTTACTGCTAAAGGAACGCAAAATGGGGCGTTGGTGACATGGCGTAATGAAGAACCGGGAGCAGACATTTTTGTTGTGTGCCGAGATGGTAAGGAAATTGCATCAGTACCTGTCAGTGCTAATCAATATGTCGATACATTTAATGGAAAAGCCTCTTATACAGTATCTGTGATTGATACGGATGGAAATAGAAGTCTTGCTAGTATTCCATCTTATTGCTTAGCCGGTAATGCAGATGATGAAGCTCCTATTATTATAAATCCTTCTCCAGTGACCTCGGTTCCTCAGGGACATGATGTTAACATAAAGCTGTCTATGGTTGATAATCGTTTCGTTGAAGATCTTTCTGCCGTGCTTCATTACCGTACTATAGGTTGTAAAGAGTGGAAGCAGATACCGTTTAAACATAGAATAAGAGCTGCTTTTGCAATAACTATTCCTGCTGAAGAGTTTTCTATTCAAGGGATGGAATATTATATTACTGCCTCTGATTCCCGTAATGTGGCTATGTATCCGGCAGACGCACCTGCACGACTCCATACAATTATTGTGACGGGCAGTGGAAGTAATAAATTACCTTCTCCGGTTGTAAGACTCACTGCCGACAATCGATTAAAGTGGGAAAAAAATCCTGATGTGGATATGTATCGGATTTATCGTAGTAAATCTTCTGATTTTGCAACGGATGCTTCTTCCTTTATAACATTTGTAGGAGGGCAGACAACTTCTTTTTATGATAATGGGATAGATCTGGACGGCACTCCTTTAAAAGGAGCTTATTTTTATCGTGTAACGGCTGTTAGCAGTGATGATATGGAGAGTAATGCTTCTGAAATTCTTAAAATAGATTATAAATGAAAAGAGTATATATTTATATAGTGATTGCTTTATGTGGAGTTTCTGCATGTACTTCTCCTCGTCAGCGGATTTTGGAAGATACCAGATTGAGTTTAGTGGATAAACACGCTACCGACTTAACTACTATTCTGTTCCATAATCTGAAGCAAATGACTGGAAAGCATGTAGTATATGGGCAACACAATTATGAAATGGATGGATTTGATTCGGATACCAGCCGTTGGCGTGATGAACAGAATCGTTGTGATGCTTATGATGTGACAGGGGCTTATCCGGCTATGGCCAGTTTTGATTTTCTGCATTTTACGAATCCAGTTAGTTGGGAAACTAAGAATCTGGATTATATAAGGAGTAAGTTTTATGCTGCTTATGAACGTGGAAATGTGCTCACTTTTTGCTGGCATTATTATAATCCGGTTACAGGAAATAATTTCTATGATACTACGCAGGTAGTAAAGCATATCCTTCCTGGCGGATCACACCATGAAGTATTTAAGGGCGATTTGAAGATTATTGCAGACTTTGCCAATAATGCTAAGAATCATGCCGGTGAACTGATTCCTATTATTTTTCGGCCTTGGCACGAATTTGATGGAAATTGGTTTTGGTGGGGAAAGAATCATTGTACAGTAGAAGAGTTCAAAGAGCTCTACCGTTTTACTGTCACTTATTTAAGGGATTCCCTGCAAGTACATAACTTTTTATATGCATTTTCTCCTGATTGTGGATTTACGACTGAAAAGTGGTATTTGGAGCGCTATCCGGGAGATGAGTATGTGGATGTGGTAGGTATGGATAATTATTGGGATTTTAGGGCGGATGGTGGAGATACCAGCTTAGTAGTGTTAAAATCCCGCATCTTGACTAAGTATGCTAAGGAACATAATAAGCTATCTGCTATTACTGAGACAGGGACGCAGACCAGAGACTCTTTATGGTATTCACAACTATTGAATATTTTATATTCCGAAGGAGTAGAGTTGAATTACTTATGTACTTGGTCAGGCTTTGCTCCCTATAAGGGACACCCTGCTGTGCCGGATTTTTACCGGTTCAAAGAAGACTCTTTGATTTTATTTGCTGATGAAGCGCCGGATTTTTATGTCCTGGTAAAATAAAATAATATTATAGAAAAAATAAATAGCTATGAAACAGATAAGTATTCTTTTTTTCATTCTTCTGCTGTTGGGAGCATGTGTGAAAGCACCTACGCAAACAGATAATTTTGTGAAGATTGTTGATGGACGTTTCTCTATCAATGATAAACCGTATTATTATATCGGCACTAATTTCTGGTATGCCGCTATATTAGGATCACAGGGGCAAGGCGGTAATCGGGAACGCCTGCTTAAAGAACTTGATTTCATGAAAGCCAATGGTATTACTAATTTGCGTGTATTAGTTGGCGCAGATGGGATAGATGGGATGATGACAAAAGCAGAACCAGCACTTCAAACGGCTCCCGGAGTGTATAATGATACTATTTTTGATGGCTTAGATTTCTTCCTGTCGGAGTTGGGCAAAAGAGGTATGCACGCCGTATTGTTCTTAAATAACAGTTGGGAGTGGTCCGGAGGATATTCACAATACCTCTATTGGAGTGGTCATGGTGAAGTACCTATGCCTAAAGTGGCAGGATGGAATGCCTTTTCAAACTATGTTGCTCAGTATGCAAAATCAGAGAAAGCCCACAAATTATTTGAGAATCATGTACGTCAGGTGGTGAGTCGTGTCAACCGCTATACTAAGCTGAAATACAGTGATGATCCGGCTATCATGGCATGGCAGATAGGTAATGAGCCCCGTCCGTTTGGTGAGGAAAATAAGGAGAGTTTTGCTAAATGGATAGCTGAATGTGCTGCACTTATTAAGTCTATTGACCCTAATCACTTGATCTCCGTTGGTTCGGAAGGTATGGCAGGTTGTGAAGGAGATTTGGGTTTGTGGGTGAAACTCCATCAGGATATCAATATAGATTATTCAACGATTCACATCTGGCCGAATAATTGGGGGTGGATAGATAAGACTGATATTCCGGGAACCTTGGATAAAGCCATTGCAAATACTCGTGAATATATCGATGTACATGTTGCGGAAGCACAAAAAATGAATAAACCGTTAGTTCTTGAAGAATTTGGACTGCCGAGAGATAGCGTGATGTTTAATAGGAAGAGTTCTACAGTTCTGAGAGACCGGTACTATGAAGAAATTTTTGAAATAGTAAAAGAACATGCTATACAAAAAAGTGTATTTCAAGGATGCAACTTCTGGGCTTGGGGAGGATTTGCACAACCGCAACATCTTTTCTGGCAAAAGGGAGATGACTATATGGGGGACCCGGGACAAGAAGAGCAGGGGTTGAATTCTGTATATGATACCGACACTACAGTGAAGCTTGTTGCGGATATCGTGAATGAAATAAACCAAATCACTCAGATGAAATGAAAAAAAAAGTCATATGTTCAGTTTTGTTAGGCTTGATGGTATCTGGTCAATTAGTAGGAGCAGATTATATTAAGCCGAAGAAAGATAAAAAAACAGGGATATCCTACTATGATCTGAATAAGAACGGTCATCTTGATATCTATGAGAATCCTGCTCTTGCAGTAGAAGAACGTGTCAGTGCTTTGCTCTCTCAGATGACTCTAGAAGAGAAAGTCGGCCAGATGCTTACTTCTTTAGGATGGCCGATGTATGAGCGCCAAGGGAATACAATCCGTCTGACTGAGCAATTGGTTCGGGAGATTGAAGAGTATCACACTGGTTCGTTTTGGGGATTTATGCGTGCTGATCCATGGACACAGCGTACGTTGACTACCGGGTTAACTCCTGCATTGGCAGCCAAGGCTTCAAATATGCTTCAAAAATATGCAATTGAACATGGGCGTTTAGGAATTCCCCTGTTTCTGGCAGAAGAGTGTCCGCATGGGCACATGGCTATCGGAACAACTGTATTTCCAACGTCTATTGGGCAGGCCAGTACTTGGAATCCTGAGTTAATCAGAAGAATGGGGAGCGCTATTGCTAATGAGGCAAGTGCACAGGGAGCGCATATCGGTTATGGTCCGGTACTTGATTTGGCTCGTGATCCCCGCTGGTCCAGAGTAGAAGAAACGTATGGTGAGGATGCTTATCTCAATGGCGTGATGGGGACTGCTTTAGTAAAAGGTTTCCAAGGTGAGTTTCCAGGAGATAAAGGTAAAGTAATCGCTACTTTAAAACATTTTGCGGCTTATGGCTGGACAGAAGGCGGACATAATGGAGGAAGTGCCCATGTAGGTAACCGGGAAATGGAAGAAGCTATTTATCCTCCTTTCCGGGAAGCTGTTGCCGCTGGGGCATTATCTGTAATGAGCTCCTATAATGAAATCGATGGCATTCCTTGTACTGCTAATTCTGATTTATTAACCGGATTGTTGAAAGAACGTTGGCAGTTTAAAGGTTTTGTAGTTTCTGATCTTTATGCGATTGGAGGGCTTCGGGAACATGGAGTTGCAGATACAGATTATGCGGCAGCAGTGAAAGCTGTAAATGCGGGTGTGGATAGTGACTTAGGAACAAATGTTTATGCTGGACAATTGGTAGATGCCGTAAAAAAGGGAGATGTGCAGGAGACCGTGATTAATAAAGCTGTCAGCCGGATACTTGCTCTAAAGTTTCATATGGGCTTGTTTGATCATCCTTTTGTTGATGAACGGAAACCGGAACAAGTCGTGGCATCAACAGAACATCTGGAATTGGCTCGTGAAGTAGCTCGTCAATCCATCATTTTATTAAAGAATGAGAATGAGTTACTTCCTTTGAATAAAAAGATGAAGACTATTGCAGTTATTGGTCCGAATGCTGATAATGTATATAACATGTTAGGAGACTATACGGCACCTCAAAGTGAGTCTTCGGTAGTAACAGTATTGGATGGTATCCGTCAGAAAGTTTCCAATGATACACATATTATATATGCTAAAGGGTGTGCTGTGCGTGACTCTTCTAAAGTGGGTTTTCAGGAAGCTATAGAAGCAGCCCGGCAGTCGGATGTGGTCGTAATGGTGATGGGTGGTTCCAGTGCCCGTGATTTTTCTTCAAAGTATGAAGAAACGGGTGCAGCAAAAGTCTCTGATAGTCATATCAGTGATATGGAGAGTGGAGAGGGCTATGACCGCTCTACTCTTGAGTTACTGGGAAGACAACGGGAACTGATACGAGAAATGGGAAAATTAAATAAACCTATTGTATTGGTATTGATTAAAGGGCGCCCCTTATTACTGGAAGATATTGAAGCAGAAGTCGATGCTATTGTTGACGCCTGGTATCCGGGTATGCAAGGAGGGAATGCAATTGCCGATGTACTGTTTGGTGATTACAATCCTGCCGGGCGTTTGACTATTTCAGTACCACGTTCTGTGGGACAACTTCCGGTGTATTATAATACAAAACGAAAAGGAAACCGTAGTAAATACATAGAGGAAGAGGGTACACCCCGCTATCCTTTTGGTTATGGACTCAGCTATACATCTTTCAGCTATTCGGATTTGAGAGCGGAGGTTGTAGAAGCGGAAGATAGCTGTCTGGTAAATATTTCAGTGAAGGTACGGAATGAAGGCTCACGGGATGGAGATGAGGTCGTTCAACTTTATCTTCGTGATGAAGTGGCCAGTTTTACTACTCCTTTTAAACAGCTACGTGGATTTCAACGGATACATTTGAAAGTTGGTGAGACAAAGGAAATAACATTCCGATTAGATAAGAAATCACTGGCACTCTATATGCAAAATGAAGAGTGGGCTGTAGAACCCGGTCGTTTTACATTGATGCTTGGTGGTTCTTCCGAACAAATTTATCAGCAAAAAGAAATTGAGATAACCAAAAGATATACTTTTAAAATGTAAATATCATGAGTAAATCAAGAGATAGAGTGCTTCAGGCATTGAATCATCAGAATACCGATTATGTTCCGGTAGATTTTGGCTCTACTGCAGTGACAGGTATTCATTGCCGCATTGTAGAAGCTTTACGAAATCATTATGGATTGGAGTCTAAGCCTGTGAAAATAGTGGATGCTTTTCAAATGTTGGGTGAAGTTGATGAGGAACTTGCAGAACTGTTGGGAGTAGATTGTATAGGTATTGGTGGAGCGAAAGATATATTTGATCTGGATACTACACAACTTCACGAACAGGTCACTCCGTGGGGACAGCGCGTATTAGTTCCTTTGAGTATGGATCTTACGCCGGATAATCAGGGAGATGTTTATGTCTATGCCGGTGGCGATAAAACATATCCTCCCAGTGCTGTGATGCCTAAAGGATGTTATTTTATCAATGCCATTGAAAGACAACAACCTATTGATGAAGACAAATTGAATCCGGAAGATAATGTTGAAGAGTTTACATTGTTGACGGATGCTGACCTTGCTTACTACAAAGAACTAGTGGATAAAGTGTCTGGTTCAGGAAAAGCCGTAGTAGCCAGTTTCGGAGGGACGGCTTTAGGGGATGTAGCATTCGTTCCGGGTATGGGATTGAAAGAACCGAAAGGTATCCGTAGTGTCGTAGAATGGTATATGTCGACAGCTATGCGTCAGGACTATCTCCATCAGGTCTTTGAGAAAGAGATTGATATCGCGATAGCCAACTATGAGAAACTTTGGAATACACTGGGAGATAAAGTCGATGTTGTACTGACTTGTGGGACTGATTTCGGTTCTCAGGAATCTCAGTTCTGTTCTCTTGATACTTTCAATGAACTTTGGCTACCGCATTATCGTCGTATGAATGACTGGATACATCAGCATACTACATGGAAAGTTTTCAAACACTCATGTGGGGCTATCATTCCGATCCTTCCGGGATTGATAGAGGCGGGCTTCGATATTATCAATCCGGTACAGATTAATGCCAAAGATATGGATTCACATAGACTGAAGGAAGAGTTTGGTTCTCAACTCACTTTTTGGGGTGGGGGAATCGATACGCAACAAATACTGCCCTTTGGTACTCCTGATGAGATCCGCCGCCATGTGATAGAACAGTGCGAGATCCTGGGACGTGATGGAGGCTTTATTTTTAATGCAGTGCATAATATACAGGCTAATGTTCCGGTTAAAAATGTTGTTTCTTTATTTGATACTTTGAGAAGTCTTAGAAATTAATAACCTAAAATAGAAAAATATGATGAGCAATCTGAATGAACTATATGATGCAATTCTGGTCGGTAAGCTGGAAGATGCAGTAAAAGTAACTAAAATAGCTGTTGAAGAAGGAGTAACTCCTCATGAAATAATAAACCAATACATGATCAAAGCGATGGAGGAAATCGGAAGTCGTTTTGAGGCTGGTAAAGTTTTTGTTCCGAATCTTTTGATGAGTGCCCGTGCCATGCGTGGTGCGCTGGATGTCCTGAAACCTTTGATGCAAGGTCAAGTCGATTCTTATATTGGTAAAATCGTGATAGGTACTGTAAAAGGAGATCTGCATGATATCGGTAAAAATCTCGTAGCGTCCATGTTTGAAGGGTGTGGCTTTGAAGTCATTAACTTAGGAGTCGATGTATCGAGTGATAAATTTATTAGTGCTGCCTTGGAGAATAAGGCAGATATTATCTGTATGTCGGCTCTACTCACCACGACCATGAATTATATGAAGGAAGTAGTTGCAGCCGTTGAAGCTTCCGAATTGAAAGGAAAGGTGAAGATTATGGTTGGAGGAGCTCCTGTGAATGATGCTTTTGCAAAGGCAATAGGTGCCGATGCATATACTAGTAATGCCAATGCTGCTGTTGTAATGGCCAAGAAACTTATTGCTGCAAATTAATTTTTGAAAGGAATCTTATGGTGAATAGGGAGATTTATCTATGCGAGTTACCTTGGAATGCACTTCAACTTAATTCGGAAGATATTTATCTTTCAATGGGAGTTGGTTATGTTCCGGATGAGGAGATGCTAAAACAGCTTGATCTTTTGAAAAAAGAGATTGCTGTTCGGTGTCGTCCACGTTGCCTTTATGCTTTTTTTGAAGCCAGTCCGGCAACTAAAAATCATATAAACGTGGATGGGATGGATCTGCATACCGGTACAGTTATTACTCCCTATTTGTTGGATGCTGATCGATACGTACTGTTTATAGCTACTGCCGGACAGGAGTTCGAACAGTTCCAGCATGAAGTAAAATCTTCCGGTGATATTTTGCGGGAGTTTTTGCTTGATTCCTTGGGCTCCGCAATTGCAGAGGCTGTTGTACGCGAAGTATGTAGTAAAGTTGAAAGCCATGTTTTGCCACTGGGATATGGTGTAAGTCATCCATATAGTCCGGGATATTGCGGTTGGCATGTGACACAGCAACAGCTTTTATTTTCTTTACTTCCGGAACAACCTTGTGGAGTTCGTTTGAGTGAATCCTCTTTAATGTCTCCCATTAAATCGGTAAGTGGAGTAATTGCTGTAGGTGAGAGAATCGTGAAACGTAAATATGGCTGTGAACTTTGTGGTAAAATAGATTGCTATAAGAATAGAAATAAATTAAAAAAATGATTCCCATGAATGTATCAAAATGGATTAAAGATATAATTGCTTCCGATAAAAGTTTGTCTATGCCTATCATGACCCATCCGGGTATTGAATTATTAGGTAAGAAAGTGTTGGATGCCGTGACTGATGGTGAAGTTCATTTCCAAGCTATTCGTGCTTTGAATGAGCGTTTTCCCAAAGCTATGGCATGTACTGCCATTATGGACCTGACTGTAGAAGCAGAAGCTTTCGGGGCTCAACTCTGTATGAGTGAACATGAAGTTCCTACGGTTACAGGCCGTTTGTTGACTTCATTTGAAGATGTGGACGCATTACAGATTCCTTCCTTGGATAATGCCAGAGTTCCCCAGTATCTGAAGGCGAATGCTTTGGCTGCTGCCGGAATAAATAAACCTGTCTTTGCCGGTTGTATAGGTCCTTATTCACTTGCTGGGCGGTTGTTTGATATGACTGAAATAATGATGGCGATATATACTGAACCTCAGACTGCTACTTTATTGCTTGAAAAATGTACGGAATTCCTTCTTAGTTATTGTCAGGCAATAAAGGCAACAGGAGTGGCCGGAGTCGTAATGGCAGAACCAGCGGCAGGCTTACTTTCTGATGAGGATTGCTTTCAATATTCTTCGTTATATGTAAAACAGATCATTGAAGCGGTACAAGATGATTCGTTTGCAGTGATTCTTCATAACTGTGGTAATACAGGGCATTGTACTCCTGCCATGCTGAAAACCGGTGCTAAAGGATATCATTTTGGGAATAAGGCTGATATGGTAGAAGCATTGAAAGCTTGCCCTGCAGATGTACTGGTTATGGGTAATCTGGATCCGGTGGGGCTTTTCAAGATGGCATCGCCGGAGATCGTTGCCCGTCAGACAGAGGAACTTCTGAATCGCACATCCTCATATCCGAATTTTGTGATTTCAAGTGGTTGTGATACCCCTCCGGAAATTCCATTTGCCAATATTGAAGCTTTTTATCAGGGAGTGGAGAGGTATAATAATGAATGTGGCAGATAAAGACAAAAAAGAGATAAAATTGTATCAGTTTATCCGTTTACAGTCAGCTATCTTTGTCGTGTAAAATAAATGGGAATCTAAAAAGTATAAAAATGAATAAGCTTAAAAGGATTGCGTTAACATTGGCCATTACTGCTCTTGTAGCATGTGGACCGGGGCAGAAACAGTCAAATTTTAGTTCGTCTTCTATGCGTACAACAGAAACGGAGAATTTACTTGCTAACCTTAAAAAAGTATCATCTAAAGGGATTATGTTCGGACATCATGATGATACTAACTATGGTATAGGCTGGGATGGTGAAGAGGGACGCTCCGACGTAAAAAGCGTGTGTGGAGATTATCCCGCTGTTATCAGTTTCGATCTGGGACATATAGAACTGGGTGATACAGTGAGCCTGGATAATGTTCCGTTCAGTAAGATCCGTCGAGAAATACTGAACCAATATAAAAGAGGAGGAATGTCTTCTTTGAGTTGGCATTTACGTAATCCGCTGACAGGTGGAGACTCTTGGGATGTATCGGATACAACAGTGGTGAAGTCTGTTCTTCCTGGAGGAAACAATCATGAGAAATTCACCGGTTGGGTAAGTAAAGTATCTGCCTTTATTAATTCTCTGCAGACAGAAGATGGAGTAAAAGTCCCCGTACTTTTCCGACCTTGGCACGAGCATACAGGTAGTTGGTTCTGGTGGGGTGAGAAACTCTGTACCCCCGAAGAATATAAAGCACTCTGGCATATGACGGTGGACATTCTTCGTGAAGATGGTGTGAATAATGCTCTTTATGCTTACTCTCCCGGTTCTGAGCCACAAGATACTGTACAATACCTGAAACGTTATCCGGGAGATGAACTGGTTGATGTAATCGGCTTCGATACTTATCAATTCGATCGTGATAGCTATATTGCTAATCTTGAAAAATCGCTTGCTATTATAGATAGTATCGGTAAAACACACAATAAAGTAATTGCTATCACTGAAACCGGATATGAGGGTGTTCCCGATTCGAAATGGTGGACTGGAACTTTGCTACCTACCATTGAGAAATATCCGATAGCTTATGTGTTGGTATGGCGCAATGCCCGTGAGCGTGTTACTCATTTCTATGCCCCTTATCCGGGACAGATTTCTGCTGATGACTTTGTAGGATTCTATAAGCATCCTAAAACTTTGTTTGCGGCAGATGTAAACTCTTTGTATAAATAAGAAAAACTATCAATATGGAAACTTTTAGTGATAAGGTAAAGAGACTCTTTCAGGAACACGAGGAGCTGATAACAAGAAAGAATGAGCCGGTAGAGGGTGGAAACGGTATTTTCACACGTTACAAATATCCGGTAGTGACGGCGGCACATGCACCTGTCTTCTGGCGATATGATTTGAATGAAGATTCCAATCCTTATCTGATGGAGCGCATCGGCATCAATGCAACCCTTAATTCAGGTGCTATTAAGTGGAATGGTAAATACTTGATGATGATACGTGTGGAAGGTGCTGACCGGAAATCATTTTTTGCGATTGCGGAAAGTCCGAATGGAATCGATAATTTCCGCTTTTGGGATTATCCCGTAACTATGCCTGAGGACTTGATTCCGGCTACCAATATTTATGACATGCGTCTCACAGCCCATGAAGATGGCTGGATTTATGGTATCTTCTGCGCCGAACGCCATGATGATAATGCACCTTTGGGTGATTTATCTTCAGCTACTGCTACGGCCGGCATTGCCCGTACAAAAGATTTAAAGAACTGGGAGCGTTTGCCTGATTTAAAATCCAGAAGCCAGCAACGTAATGTAGTGCTTCATCCGGAATTTGTAGATGGAAAATATGCCCTTTATACCCGTCCGCAAGATGGATTTATCAATGCCGGAAGCGGTGGTGGTATTGGTTGGGCTTTGGTGGACGACATGACTCATGCAGAAGTGAAAGAGGAAAAGATTATAGATTACCGCTATTATCATACCATTAAAGAGGTGAAGAATGGAGAAGGTCCTCATCCGGTAAAAACGCCGAAAGGTTGGTTGCATCTCGCCCATGGGGTACGTGCTTGTGCTGCCGGATTACGTTATGTACTTTATATGTATATGACTGCCTTGGATGACCCGACAAAACTTATTGCTGCTCCCGGTGGTTACTTCATGGCACCTGTGGGAGAAGAGCGGATCGGTGATGTAAGTAACGTGCTTTTTACTAATGGTTGGATTGTCGATGAAGATGGTAAGGTGTTTATCTATTATGCTTCTTCGGATACACGGATGCATGTGGCTACTTCCACAGTGGATAAGTTGGTCGATTACTGTATGAACACGCCGGCTGACGGTTTATCTTCTTTCGCCTCCGTAGAGACTCTGAAGAAACTCATTGATAAGAACCTGAAGATATGGCAACACTAAAAGAGAAAATTGGCTACGGTTTCGGTGATATGTCTTCCTCTATGTTTTGGAAGATATTCTCCTACTATCTGCCCATATTTTATTCAAATATATATGGTTTGAGCTTAGCAGATACCGGGGTTTTGTTGTTGGTAACACGCATCTGGGATGCTGTATCCGATCCGATGATGGGAGTGATAGCAGACAGGACACAAACCCGTTGGGGAAAATACCGTCCTTATTTACTGTGGATTTCTCTTCCGTTTGCCGTTTGCGGTGTGTTGCTGTTTACAACTCCTGATTTTGGAGCAACAGGTAAACTTGTCTGGGCGTACATCACTTATATGCTGATGATGACGGTCTATACAGCTATCAATGTTCCATACGGAGCCATGCTGGGGGTAATGACAGATAATTCGGACACGAAGACTGTTTTTTCTTCTTACCGGATGTTCTTTGCCTATGGTGGTAGTTTTATTGCTTTGTTTGCCTGGGAACCATTATGTACCTGGTTTAAGGACATGACGGGTTCGCTGACCGTTAGTTGGCAGTATTCCACGATTGTGATTGCTGCATTCTGTTTCGTGATATTCTTGCTTTGTTTCAGTATGACGCGGGAATACATAAAGAGTGTCTCTACGGTCTCTATCGGAAAAGACCTCAAATCGTTACTCGCTAATGTTCCCTGGTGGCTGCTTATCGGTGCGGCATTGTGCTCTAATTTATTCAGCACGGTGCGTGGTGCTACAGCCGCCTACTTCTTCAAAGATTATATAGGTGATGGCATATTCTTAAGTCTGGGTGACTTTTCACTCTTGTTTTATGCCGGATTGTTTCTGAGTGTCGGAGAAGTCTCAAATATGATTGGGGTTGTATTAGCGGTTCCCCTTTCCCGTTCATTAGGTAAGAAATCCACTTATATTTCGACTATGGGTGCTTTGGCAGTATTAAGTATTTTGTTCTTTTACCTGCCTTGTACGCCATCAGGTTTTTGGTTGATGCTGGCTATGCAAGTCGTCATATCTGTTTGCACAGGTATTGTATCTCCGTTGGTGTGGAGTATGTATGCGGATGTTTCAGATTATGCCGAACTGAAAGACGGAACGGCTTCAACAGGACTCATTTTCTCCTCTTCGTCTATGGCACAGAAGTTTGGCGGTGCGTTTGGCGGTGCTGCCGTCATGTGGATTCTGGCTGCATTCGGTTATAATACGACCGAGGGAGCAGTACAGACAGAAGAAGCCTTGACCGGACTGAATTTGCTGATGAGTTGGATACCGGCTGCCGTGGCCGTTTTGGCTATGATAGTTGTATACTTTTATCCGTTGACGAAGAAACGTGTTGCAGAGGTCGATGAAAAACTGAAGAAGATACGGGCTGCCAGCTATAAGTGACGGGAAATAATTGGTATTTGTAAATGATTAAATTGCAAATTGAATGATGGACATCAAGAGTATGAGAAAAGAAATGGAAGCAGAGTTGGTAGACAACATTCTTCCGTTTTGGATGAACAGAATGAAAGATGAAGTGAACGGAGGATTTTATGGTCGTATTACGGGAACAGGCATCCTAATGCCGGAAGCTGAGAAAGGGGCCATTTTGAATGCACGTATTCTCTGGACATTTTCGGCTGCTTACCGCTTGTTAGGAAATGAAGAATATCTGACTACAGCAACCCGTGCCAAGCGAATCATCATTGACCGTTTTTATGATAAAGAATTTGGTGGTATCTATTGGTCACTCGATTATAAAGGGAATCCGTTGGATACCAAAAAACAAATATATGCCATCGGATTTGCAATTTATGGCTTAAGTGAATACCATCGTGCTACAGGTGATAAGGAGGCCTTGGACTATGCTATCCGCTTGTTTGAAGATATTGAAAGGTATAGTTTCGATTCCGTAAAGAATGGGTATTGTGAAGCCCTTACCCGGGGATGGAGTGAGCTTGCCGATATGCGTCTGAGCGATAAAGATGAGAATGAATGTAAAACCATGAATACCCATCTGCATATTCTGGAGCCTTATACTAATCTTTATCGTGTATGGAAGAATGATTCGCTGAAAAGCCAGCTTTGTAACCTGATAGAGATTTTTATCGATAAGATATTGAATGCTGAGACCGGGCACTTGGAACTTTTCTTTGATGAAGACTGGAATAGTAAATATCGCATTGTTTCCTATGGACATGACATTGAAGCTTCTTGGCTGATTCATGAAGCAGCGTTGGTGCTGGGAGATGAGGCTCTGTTAGAAAAGGTGGAACCATTGGTTGAGTTTATAGCTGCCGCCGCCGATGAAGGCCTGGCACCCGACGGAGCTATGGCCTATGAAACTTTTCTTACAAAGCAAAGGACGGATACAGACCGTCACTGGTGGGTGCAAGCTGAAAATATAGTAGGACACAGCAACCTTTACCAGCACTTTGATGATGAGGTAGCCTTACAGAAAGCTTTCCGTTGCTGGGAATTCATCAAGAAGAATCTGATAGACAACCGGAATGGTGAATGGTACTGGAGCATACATGCAGATGGTACGGTAAATACCGACGATGATAAAGCGGGTTTCTGGAAATGCCCGTACCATAATGGACGTATGTGTATGGAAATAATGGAACGCTTTTCATAGATATCTTCCTCTAACAAGCTTTTCCGAAGTACTCCGGTTTCAGTAACTTTTCATCAAGCAACCGGAGTACTTCTGCTTTATCTGTTCCCCTGACTACAATCGATACATCATTCTCGTCGCTTCCGTACGAAATCATTCTCAACGGGATATTCTTCAGTGCATCAATAATCCGGCTTTCCATGGCGATGCACGAAGACTTCATATTACCCACAACCGAAACAATGGACATACGGTCCTCTACCCATATCCGGGCATATCTGTTCAGTTCACGCAGAATACGGGACAGGAACTCCTTGTTATCCGTCACAATCGATATATTATCATTGGATGAAGTCAACAGGCAGGGATTCGTCCGGTATTTGGCAAAGATTTCCATAATTTTACTGATAAACAGATAAGGCCGTAGCGTATGGTTTGACTCAAAGCGAATATAAACCGCTGAGTCCTTTGCTGCAATAGCTTTTACAGCTTCTCCATTTTGCAAATTATCGGAGATGTAAGTTCCTTCCGCCATCGGATTCATCGGATTGAGCAGATGAATAGGAACGTTTCCTTTCCGTGCTGTAGCAAGACAGAACGGATGAAGAATTTGCGGATTGAAATAGATCAGACGTTCCGCCTCGCTGTAGCTGAGGTTCCGGATTGTATCAGCATCCTTTATGACCAATGTGTCGTTGCTGCGTATGGCAAAGTTTGTCCATAGCTTTATCTCTTTTGCATGCAAGGCCACACCAATAAGGGCTGCCGTATAATCGCTGCCGCCTTGTTTCAGGTAATCGGTTTCGCCAAAAGCATTTTTACAGATACTTCCCTGAGTGATAAACAGGTGAGTGCCGGGATAGAGTTTCAGCTGCTTATCCAGTTTTTGCTCTATGTATTCGATATCCACTTCCCGGTTTGTGCCTACGCGTATGAAGTCGAATGCACAAAGCATGGCATTATCGACTTTCTGTTCCTGAAGATAAAGACTCATTAATGTACTGGTGAGTAGTTCTCCTTGTGCCAGAATATCTTTTTCGTCAGCTGAGGTAAAGGGTTCCAGGCAATATTTCCAGATAGCCTGAAAACTATCGAGTATGTATCGGATGGCCTGATGCTTGATTTCATCATCCGTAAGAAGTTCATTGGCGAAGTCAATGAACTGGAACTCCAGCCGGGTGATCTTCTCATGTGCCTCCTCTGTATTACGGCTGAAGAAGCAGGCGGCTATTTCATCCAGGTGTTTAGTGACATCCTCTGCTGCCGATAGTATTGCTATCGTAGGCTGGTTGTTCATAATCAGTTTGGCAACATGTTGCATTCCTTCTACGGATGCGGTTGAATTTCCATTGAATTTGCAGATTTCCATATTCTTCATTTTTTTAGTTATTTATTGAATGATGCTTGCCGGAAGTTTTTTTCCTTTCCATTTCAGGGTGATTTTATCAAAATGGAAGAGAATTATCCGTAAGGTGTGGAGGCTGTCTGAACCCTTATCTCCTTGTATATATGGAGTTAAGCTATAAAGGAGATTCAGTAGCTTTCCGTTCCTCTACTATAAAAGTTCAAAAGATGTGCCGCTCGTATTCGGGAAAAGCTTTATATTTGCACACCCTGTTTTTACCATTATCAGTTTAAACACTTATCCGAATAAGATATGAGTAAGATTCTAATCGTTGATGACGAGGTACAAATCCGTACCCTTTTGGCGCGTATGATGGAGTTAGAAGGATATGAAGTCTGTCAGGCTGGTGATTGCAGGGCCGCCCTACGACAACTGGAACTCCAAACCCCCGACGTAGCTTTGTGTGATGTGTTTCTGCCCGATGGAAATGGGGTGGACCTGGTGTTGTCCATCAAGAAGGCGGCTCCTAATGTGGAAGTCATTCTGCTGACGGCGCATGGCAATATCCCTGACGGGGTACAGGCCATCAAGAATGGGGCTTTCGATTATATCACCAAAGGAGATGACAATAACAAGATTATTCCCCTTATCAGTCGTGCGGTAGAGAAAGCCGCAATGAATGCCCGTCTTGAAAAGCTTGAGAAGAAGGTAGGGCAGGCGTACTCTTTTGATTCTATCCTGGGAGAGTCCAAATCTTTGAAAGATGCTGTTTTATTGGCGCAGAAAGTGTCGGTGACTGATGTACCTGTATTGCTGACCGGAGAGACGGGAACAGGCAAGGAAGTGTTTGCGCAGGCCATCCATTATAGCAGCAAGCGTGCACGGCAGAATTTTGTGGCTGTAAACTGTTCTTCGTTTAGCAAGGAGTTGTTGGAAAGTGAGATGTTTGGTCACAAAGCAGGTTCCTTTACAGGGGCGTTGAAAGATAAGAAAGGACTTTTTGAGGAGGCGAACAATGGAACGATCTTCCTGGATGAAATAGGTGAAATGGCTTTTGAATTGCAAGCCAAACTATTGCGGATACTCGAAACGGGAGAGTATATAAAGATAGGAGACACCAAGCCGACACGCGTCAATGTGCGTATCATAGCCGCAACGAATCGTAATTTGCCGGAAGAAATAGCCAAAGGACGTTTCCGGGAAGACCTGTTTTATCGTCTTTCTGTATTCCAGGTGCATCTGCCGCCATTGCGTGAGCGCGCAGGAGATATCCGTCTGTTGGCAAAGGCTTTTGTGAAGAACTTTTCCGCACAACTTTCCCGCCCGGTAACTGAAATAACCCCTGACTTCCTCGCTACTTTGGAGTTACAACCGTGGAAAGGAAATATCCGCGAACTCCGTAATGTGATAGAACGCAGTCTTATTGTTTGCGAAGGCGAACAGCTGACTATTGCCGATCTGCCACTTGACATCCAGAATGCCCACTACGAACAGTCGGATGAAGAGATGCCTGGCAGCTTCGAACTTTCGGCTATGGAACGTCGTCACATTGCGCGCGTGTTGGAGTACACGAAGGGGAATAAGACGGAAGCCGCCCGTTTGCTGAAAATTGGTTTGACTACACTGTACAGGAAGATTGAGGAATATAGGATATAGCTTGTATTCACAATCAGATCTGATATGACAATAAGATACCAAAATGGGAAGTTTTGCTGCTATATGTTGAACTTTCATCGTTATTAATAACAAGTGCTCCCGCTGGAAAGCTGCTTCTGGAAGAATATAGCATTAGTTTATAAGGATTATATGATCTATTGGTTGCCCACTATCCACTAAATATATTCAGTGAAATTCCGTTTTATGAGTTATATTTGTATATCAGTTATTTACAGATGTTTTCATTTGGTTTGAATACTCACGAAATTTCACGGTTTTAGAAAATATTGGTACTATTTGATACTATATTTCGGGATATATTTTGTACCTTTGCATCATGTAACCAAAGGATATATCGCGTATGGATTTCATCTTCATCAAATCATCCAAGGCAGGAAAGGAGGACTATGGTTCCATCTATGCCCGCGTGCGCACCGGAAAGGCGAACATGAAGGTCGTGACGGGCTTCACCATCAAACAGCTTGAATGGGAAAAGTACCGCAGTCTGCAATACACCTCGTCAGCCTTGATGTCAAGCATCGGGATAAAGTACGGGCAGTTCGCCCAAGTCCTCGCGAGGATAAAGGCGGCATTTGAGGCGGACGGGTTCAACCCCAAGGAGGCCAAGAACATCATCGAGAGCGTGAAACACGACGTGCTCAACGGTATGATGCAGATTGTGGAGGTCAAACCCAAAGGCAGGATGCTGTTCGAGGATTTCCTTACCTCTTATATAGAAGACATGGAAACCGGACGGCGCACCAAGAAAGGCCGTACCGTGAAGGTATCACCTGCCTATATAAAAGGTCTGCGCATTATCCAAAAACAGATTCGCAACTACCAAAAGGAAACACACCGCAAACTCGGACTGGATGACATGACGATGGAAACACGCAACAGCCTTGTCGGTTACTGGAAGGAGCGTGGTCTGATGCCCAACGCCATCAACTCGTACATGACCGATGTCCGCACGGTGGCAAAGGCGGCCTACGAGGACAAGCTGACCAAATGCGATGACTTCCGCCATTCCGACTTCGTGCCGAAAAAGGAGGAGGTGGACAACATCTACCTCACTCCGGAACAGATACAGGAAATGCTTGACCTCGACCTTTCCACCAAGGAAGCTGTGAAAAAGAGACTGGAATCACTTGACATCAGCGAGGACGAGAAATTGGCACAACTTTCCAAATGCAGGATTACCCACATAAGGACGCTGGAGCACGTGAGGGATATTTTCATCGTGGGCTGTCTGACCGGGCAGCGTGTTTCCGACTATTCACGGATATGCGAGGGCATGATAACGGAAATCGGCGGCACGGAGTTCATACTCATCACCCAGCAGAAGACGGAAAAGAAAGTCTATATCCCCGTTGACAAGCGCGTGAGAGCCATACTTGCCAAGTATGACGGCAAACTGCCCCCGGTTCATCCCAATGAAATGAACAAGCTGGTGAAGACCATCGGCCTGTTGCTCGGCTGGACACATGACTGCGGCTTTGACGAGAAGCGGCTCAACCCCAAACGGGGAAGGAGGTTCTGCGACATGCTCCTTTCCCATACAGCCCGGAGAAGTTTCGCCACCAACGCGTACAAGGCTGGCGTTCCTCTACCTTCCATCCAAGCCATCACCGGCCACAGCAGCGAGGCGCAACTGCGCCGCTACCTGAAACTGGACGCGGAGGAAAAGGCCGTCATAGCGTTAAAGGATTTCAAGGGTATCATCGAAATATAAGGAGGTACTTATGGGAAAATCAAGGTTTGACATTATTAGCGACCTATTCAAACTGTCCAACGTAATCAGTGAGAGCCTGAAACTTGCGGAATCGCTTGTCGGCAAATCTTCCGGCAGTGGCGAAACGGATTGCAAGGATATTTGCAGGAACGTCCGATACAGCCTGAAGCCCCTGCCTTTTCTTTTGACCGGCATTAGGGAATATGTTACCGAACACGAGGACAAGGAGCTGGCACGGAAGTTTGTCGAACTTCACGATGGCACGAAAAAACTTCACGGCATCTGCTCCAAATATGCGGACTTGAACAAGGCGGCTTTCCGTACAGGGGTGGCTTACCTGAGCATGGAAGTCATAAGGCAATACTTCTTTCCCAAAAAAGGACAAGATCAAGTATCGCCGGAAGGTTCTGTTATTTCTCCCAAACCAATGACACGTACCGAAGCCACAGATTGCATCGACACCATCCGTGCCGCCATACGGAAGTGTGCAAAGGATTCAGACGGGAACAGAGGGAAAGAAATGTATGCCATGCTTGCCAAAGTGGACAAGGCGAAAATCCAAGCCGTCAAGGAGTATATTGTCAATGCCAACGACAAGGATTTGGCACAACTCTTCACGGAACACTTTGCAGAAGCCATCCATCTTTCCATGCTACCCCAAAATGATGATGTGAAAGCACAGTCTGCCGGAATAAAGATGTTCCATATCGCCATGACGATGGGATATATCAAAAGAAACGTGCTGCATGAGAACGAGTCCAAGTCGGCAACATCCAAAACAATACCCTCTTGTACGGAAGAAGCGTCATCCGGTTTTATCGCCACAGATACAATGCAAGGCGGCGCATTCAGTACGACCGCGCAAGTTCCCGTTTTAAGGCTGTACCGTTTCCTTACCACTTTCACCGTGCAGAGCGGCCCCGACAAGGGCAAGCCGCTATTGGACGGCAATGCCGTTTCCGACCGGGACTTCCTCCGTGCCGTCATGCGTGCCGACTATTCCACGATATACGGCAGTTGCGTGAAAGGCAAGATGCGCTGTGTCGCCATCCTGCTGTCCAAAGCCTACTTCAAGGACTGGAAAGGTTACAGGGCATCCGCAGCCCGTTCCATGGGGCTGACACCCGAAAGCCTTGCCAAGTATAACGTGGAGAAAACCTTTATAACGAAGCTCAAAGAACTGCTTCCCATGATAAAATAGTGACATAACCCACAGGTGGCTACAATTCACCACAACCCACAGACTTCCACAAGCCGTTAAGCACCAGTTGTTTGACGGCTTTTTTCATGCGGTGTCATTTCACAGAACGCCACAAATTCACAGGTTTTATTATTGCCCTACCTTTGCCGCCATGAACTTAAAATCAGTGAATTATGACAGATAAGACAGAAATGGTACTGGTATCGCGCGACGAGCTTCAACAGCTTATCGGCGCAAGCGTGAGGTGCGCGTTTGAGGAATACCGGCAGGAACAGGCACCACAGGACACATCGGAGTATTACACCATCCGGCAACTGGCAGAGAAATGGGGCGTGAGCATAGCGACCATCTGGCGGCACGAGAAGCTGGGACACATCAAGGGGCAGCGGATAGGACGGCGTGTCCTGTTTCCCAAGGAACAGATAGACCGCATCAAGAGTCTGAAAGCCACCAACAGGAAGACCAACAAGAACGCCAAGGAATAATTTGTAAGACGCACAACAAAAAACATCAAGGCTTATGAAGAATTTGAAACAACTTGTTTTGCCGTGCTACAAATTGGAGATGGCAATATCCGTGGAGGCATGGTACTTCCTGCACGGGAGCACGGACGGGATATGCAACCTTACCTATCTTCTTTCCCTTTTGTCGAAGATGACAGTATCGGAAGTACAGAGCACCAAACGGGGATTGGGCTATGCCGTCCATCCCGGACAGGTGGACAGCTCCATGCTGGTACTGGCCAAGGAATGGGGCATCGGGCGCAAGGCGGTGTCCCGTCTGTTGGAGGATTTCTCGGAACGAGGGCTAATCCGTGTTGATTCCAATCCCGTGACCTCCATTATAGACATGGTGTGCGTGAAGTCGTGGATGATAGCCGGGCGGCTCATCGAGAATCCGACATACCGCCAGACAGTCAAGGCATACGAAGGGGTACGGGTATTCCTTTTCAACGGGCAACAATTAGAGACCTTGCGCCGCAGTTTGGCAAGGAAGAGGAAAGAAAAACCGATAGAAGAAACGGATGGCTTACCGTCCATGAATCTGACCGGTTCCAATCCTATTATAGAAGGTACAGGAACAGCGGAAACCGAAACGGCAGCAACAACCGAAAGCGAAGTGGAAAGCACTGTGGAAAATGCCGTTGTGGATGCCGACAACACACCTGTTTTAGAGGATAGCAATACACTGTCCGGCTCACAGAAATGGAAACAGCCACAGGAATGAAGCGGCAGGAATGGCAAGCGACAGCGTTTTAGAAGGGATATTTTTTAGGGCTGGCAAGTTAATGTTTTCGTCCACGAAAACCACGCCACCAATAGCGACCCGGTCACACAGGAAACGGCAAGCCCGGATTACAGCCCTAAAAAACAGAACGGTTTAACGAATAAAAGAAAACGGATATGACATATCAGGAGAACAGGAACAAGGGAGGCCGCCCCAAAGCGGTGAAAGGCAAGGCGCGGTCAAAGACCATATCCACACGGCTCACGTTTGCCGAATGGAAAACGGTCATGAAACGGATTACAGATGCAGGCAAGAAACCGTCGCACTTTCTGCGCGAACTGTTGTTGTATGGCAAGGTCGTGGCGGCACGGACACAGGAGGACAGGCAGCAGATAAGGATGCTGGAGGGAGGATGCAACAACTTGAACCAACTGGCGAAGATGGCGCACCAACAGGGCTTTTCTCTTTTGAAAGGCAAAATCATGGACTTGCTGGACGAGTTCAATAAAATCATAGAGAGGATATGATGGGCGATTTGAAAAAACGGGCGAGTTTCGCCAGAGTGGTGAACTACGTGAACAACCCGAAGAAGGCACGGCTCATCGACGGCAAGGACGTGAGGCTGGATGACAACGCCACCATAGCAAGGAGTATGCAGGGACAGGCGGATGACAAGCCGGGACGCAAGCTGAAAAATCCGGTGTACCATATCTCGCTGGACTTCGCACACGAGGACGCGCCCAAGCTGACGGATGCCCTGATGGTCGAAATCGCCCGTGAGTATATGCGGCGCATGGGCATAACGAACACCCAATACATCGTGTGCCGCCATACCGACAGGGAACACCAGCATCTGCATATCGTGGCCAATATGGTGAACAATGACGGGAACACCATCAGCGACAGCAATGATAATGTGCGTAATGTAAAAGTGTGCAAAGCTCTCACAAGGGAATACGAACTGCATTTCTCCAAGGGTAAGATGAACGTGAAGCGTGACCGTCTGCGTGGAAAGGACAAGGTGAAATACCAAATCTATGATACCGTCAAAGCTGCCTTACCCCATTGCAACTGCTGGTCGGATTTGTGTGACAGGCTGGCAAAACAGGGTATCGGGGTACACTTCAAATTAGACAGGCGCAATGGCAATATCGTTGGTGTGTCGTTCACGAAGGATGAAATCTCGTTCAGCGGCTCACGGATAGACCGGAGCATGAGCTTTTATAAATTGGACAGGCTCTTCGGGAGCCAAATCGCAGAGGGCATGGAATGGAAGCTCCGTGTGCAAGAACAGCCACAACCGACCCGGCAGGATGTGGGATTCCACAACAATACGGCTGATACTTTTATAAGAGAGCCGTCACCGGCCAAAGCGGAAGCGGACGGCAACGGAAGCATCCCTGCTGAACCCGGTTCAAACATCGTTCAAGTGACCATCGGCACACTCATGGAGTTGTGCGTGCAGCCGCACCAGGCAAAGGTGTCATCCGGCGGCGGAGGTGGAGGAAACGAAAGCGGCTGGGGCGAGAATGACAACAACAAGAACAGGCATAAACCAAGAAAGATGAGAAGATGAAGGACAACAAGCAGAACTTAACCGACCTTATCGGGGCATTGGCAGTGGACATCGAGGAAATCAAGAAAAAACTGGACGCAAAGGATAGCCCGGACAAGAACGAGGCATTGAAAAGGCTGGAAGCGAAGCTGGAGCCTGTTATACGGTTCTTCAATGGCAATGTACCGGAAAATGTCAATGCCATTTTCGGAAGCAAAGAGGCCATCGAGGAATATAAGCAATCAATAGGTGATGAAGCCGTAGCGAGTCTGCGGTTATACACCGAAGCCAACGAGAAGGATATGCGCAAGCATGGAGTTCCCACTATCAAGGAACAACTTAACAAGATACTGGAACTGCTAACAAGTCATATAGAGAATGATAAGCTACCTTCGGGAAAAACACAGCACAGACAAGGCTTCATATCGGAACTATGGCAGGCAATCCGCCCGGACAAGGCAATAAGCGCAATAAGGCTGTTGTGGAGTAAAGTTCCCGATGGTTGGCATAAGAATCCTTATGTATGGACAGGTATAGGCTGTACGCTCGTATTCTTTGCCCTGTTTGCCGTCAGTTGGGTACAATGGCATGAATATCGGAAAGAAAACAGGCGATTAAGAACGGTTGCGGACAAACACCATGTGACCATGGTCATGCTCAACGAACTGTACCCGGAACTGGCCGTGACCGTCGGAGCATACGAAAAACTGGTAGATGTTATCGGTGTGGATTCCACGCTGGCCATATTCAACCAGCAGGTCAAGATAGTGAGAGAAGAAGATAATCAATCCAAATGACAAAAATAAAGTGAATGGCATCCATAAAAGTGAAATTTCGTCCTTCCACTGCGAGCGGCAGGGAGGGCAGCATATATTATCAGGTAATCCACGGGCGCATAGTCCGCCAAGTCAAGACGGACTACCGCATATTTGACACGGAATGGGACAAAAGAACTTCCCTTGTAAAAATCCTGCCTGAAATCGGTGAAAACAGGAAACGGCATCTCCGAGAAGTAGCGGAACATATCGACTGGGACACCAGACGATTGAAAGCCATAGTCGCCCAATGCGACAGGCAAGGAGGAATTTATTCCGCTGACAGTATCATCGAGAAATTCAACAGGCAAACGGGAGAACAATCGCTGTTCCGTTTCATGCAGGGCATCATAGGACAGTTGAAGCAGCTTGGCAAAGTCCGCACATCAGAAACCTATACGGTGGCATTGGCCAGTTTTATGAAGTTTCGTGAGGGGCAGGACATACTCTTGTGCGAAATGGACGGTAGCACAATGATGCTTTACGAGGCCTGGCTCAAAGGCAAGGGCATCTGCCCCAACACAGTTTCCTTTTATATGCGCATACTCCGTGCCGTTTACAACCGTGCCGTGGAAAAGGAACTGACGGAACAGAAACATCCTTTCAAGCACGTTTACACGGGTATCGGGAAGACGGTAAAACGCGCCATCCCGTTGAAAGCCATCAAACATATCAAGGAACTTGACCTGACCCTGAAACCGCATCTGGACTATGCAAGGGATATGTTCCTCTTCTCCTTTTATACCCGTGGCATGTCATTCATTGATATGGCCTATCTGAAAAAATCGGATTTGAAGAACGGAATCATCACGTACCGGAGAAGAAAGACCGGGCAGCAGCTCACCGTCAAGTGGGAGAAGTGCATGGGAGACATTATAGCCAAGTACGGCGAGAATACGGCTACCCGTTACCTCTTGCCTATAATCACCAACCCATGTTCCGATGAACGGACACAATACCGTAACGCTATCTGCCGCATCAATGTGGCGTTGAAAGAAGTTGCCGGTCTGGCAGGATTGAACATACCGCTGACCATGCACGTTGCGCGCCATTGTTGGGCGAGCGTTGCCAAAAGCAAGAACATCCCTCTTTCAGTCATCAGCGAGGGCATGGGACATGATTCGGAAGAGACTACGCGCATCTATCTCGCATCGCTTGACACAAGCGTGGTGGACAAGGCGAACAGCCTTATCCTGAAAGATTTTTGACCGGATATTTATGGTGAAATGTGTTGAGCGAAAAGACGAATCTCTTGATAAGAGATATATTTCAAAGGAACGGGCTCTAATAATCAGTGCTATACTGGCAAAATCTGACGGATTTGCAAAACAAATTCTCACAAATTGCTTTTCATATATCATTATAAATGAGGAATGAACACGGCATTTGAAATATTATGCGTACCTTTGCAATACCAACTATAACTCTTATCAAGAGATGAATTTCAAGGAAATACTACATAAATTTCGTGCCGAATCATTCACGGAAAGGGAGAAAGGTACAAAGTTCGAGCGACTGATGCGCTCATGGTTATTAACAGACCCACGCTACAATGAACTTGAATCGGTCTGGCTATGGGAAGATTTTCCGGGACGGAAAGATTTCGGAGGTACAGACACAGGTATCGATCTTGTGGCCAAAACAGAATTGGGTGACTATTGGGCTATCCAGTGTAAATGCTATGCTGAGAATACAATCATAGATAAACCTGCTGTAGATTCATTTCTCGCCACTTCCAGCCGCACGTTCACAAACGAGGTAACATTCCAAACAGCCCGTTTTTCAAATCGTATTTGGATTTCAACCACAAACCATTGGGGAGCTAATGCAGAAGAGGCTATCCGAAACCAGGAACCACCTGTTACGCGTATCGGTATGGCAGACCTTGATTCATCTCCTGTGGACTGGCAAAAGCTGATGGACGGTCTAACCGGCAATTCTGCACTGGTGGAGGGCAAGAAGCCTCGTGAACACCAATTGAATGCCATTTCAAAAGCATACGTTCATTATATGGCAGATGGCAACGAGAGGGGCAAGCTCATTATGGCTTGCGGTACAGGTAAAACCTACACTTCGCTGCTCATTGCAGAACAGTTGTTTGGCAACAAAGGCTTGGTGCTGTTCATGGTTCCGTCCATCGCCTTGTTGGGGCAGTCGCTCAACGCATGGTCGGCAGATGCGAAGAAGCCCATTAAGGCTGTCTGTATTTGTTCTGATTCCAAAGCCTCACGCAAGACCACCAAGGGATCTGATGATACGGATGACAGCGTGGTTGACCTTGCCGTACCTGCATCCACCAATCCACAATCCATTGCATCCCAATTAAAGAAATATCGGAATCATGACGGCTTGGTAGTCGTGTTCTCCACCTACCAATCCATAGATGCCGTTTCTGCTGCGCAGCGAGAGATATTATCCAAGACAAACGGAGAATACGGCGTGTTTGACTTCATCATCTGTGACGAGGCACACCGCACTACCGGCGTAAAAATAGCCGAAAAGGATGAGAGCAACTTTATCAAGATACATTCCAATGAGAATGTACAAGGCCGGAAACGCCTTTATATGACTGCCACACCGCGTTTGTATGGGGAATCTGTCAAGATAAAGGCATCGGAAAAGGATTGCATTCTCTGCTCGATGGATGATAAAGCCATTTATGGAGAGGAATTTTATCGTGTGAATTTCTCATACGCCGTTCAAAATGGCTTATTGACGGATTACAAGGTGCTTGTCCTTACTGTTAGTGAAGATGATGTGCCTGACAACATAAAACAAGACATCACCAATTCTACCACCGAACTGAATTTTGACGACACATCCAAGCTCATTGGGGTAATAAACGGATTGTCAAAAATGATACATGGCGACGACCATCGCACATGGGATGCCGACCCACGCATGATGCGCCGTGCCGTGGCGTTCTGTTCAGCCATAGGCAACGAAACAAAAGCCGGAACGTCAAAATATGTAGCTTCGGTGCTTCCAAGAATATCCGGGAAATATGAAGAAAATATTGATTCAGAAAGCCTTTCGCATACCGTTTCAGTAACGACACGGCATATAGATGGTTCTATGAACTCGCAGGAGCGTAATGGAATCCTGCAATGGCTGGCGGAAGAGTCTGACAATGAACGTGAATGCCGTATTGTAACCAACGTGCGTTGTCTGTCCGAGGGTGTGGATGTGCCGTCTCTCGATGCCGTATTGTTTCTTTCTGCCCGTAATTCGCAGGTGGATGTGGTGCAGTCGGTTGGCCGTGTGATGCGTACATTTCACAAAGGGCAATCCGATGAAAAAAAGTATGGATATATCATCATCCCTATTGTAGTGCCATCCGATATTTCGGCGGAGGAAGCTCTTGACAACAACAAGACATTCGATGTGGTGTGGGCTATCTTGAACGCGCTCCGCTCACACGATGACCGTTTCAACGCAATGGTAAACAAGATAGCTCTCAACAAGCAGAAGCCGAACAAACAGACCGGTACACCGTCTGTTACCATAGGCCGACCGGGATTGGGTGCAAATGATGGAGAAGCGGAAGCACAACAAATTGAAAATGCAGAAATTGCCAGACAGTTGGAACTTCGTTTCGGGGAGATACAGGACGGCATGTATGCCAAACTCGTGGAAAAATGCGGTGACCGTCTTTATTGGGAGAATTGGGCAAAAGAGGTCGGTCTTATTGCGCACAAATTTATTGAGCGTATTTCCAAACTTATTCAGTCCGGAGTACACAAAAAGGCTTTCAATGAGTATTTAAAGGGATTACAGCGAGACCTTAATCCATCGGTAGATGCTGCCCAAGCCATTGAAATGCTGGCACAGCACATTATTACCCGGCCTGTATTTGACGCTCTGTTTTCAGATTACCAGTTTGTCAATAATAACACCGTAAGCCGTTCTATGCAACGCATGATAGACCTATTGCAAGAACAGGCTTTTGAAAAAGATACCGAGGTGCTGGAAAGATTTTATTGTTCGGTAAAGACCAATGTGGGAGGTATTGATAATTTGGAGGGTAAGCAGACAATCATAAAGAACCTCTATGAAAAGTTTTTCAAAGGTGCGTTTCCGCTTACAGTGGAGAAACTGGGTATTGTTTATACACCGGTGGAATGCGTGGATTTCATCATCCGTTCAGTGGATGATATTCTCAAAGCAGAGTTCAATACTTCGCTGACGGAGCAAAACGTTCATATTCTTGACCCATTTACCGGAACCGGTACCTTCATTACTCGTTTGTTGCAATCCGGCCTTATCTGTCCTGAGGATATGGAGCGCAAGTATCGGAATGAAATCCATTGCAATGAGATTGTGCTGCTGGCCTATTATATTGCCGATGTGAACATTGAATCGGTATTCCATGACATTACCCATCGGGAAACTTACCTACCATACAGTGGTATCTGCCTGACCGATACGTTCCAGTTGGCAGAGAAGAAACACAACGAACTTTTCACGGAATTCTTTCAAGACAATTCCAAACGGGTAAAGAAGCAGATGGCTACACATGTAAGGGTAATTGTCGGAAATCCGCCGTATTCCATTGGGCAAAAGTCCGCTAATGACAATGCGCAGAATTTGTCTTATCCATATCTTGATAAACGTGTGTCGGAAACATATGCTGTGAAAAGTTCGGCCAATTTGAACAAATCTCTTTACGACAGCTATGTAAAGGCGTTTCGTTGGGCTTCCGACCGCATTCCGCAGAATGAAGGAGGCATTGTTGCATTCATAAGTAATGGCGCATGGATTGACGGGGCGGGGCAGGACGGTATGCGTAGATGCTTTGAAGATGAATTTACTTCCATTTATGTGCTGAATTTACGTGGCAATCAGCGCACATCTGGCGAACTATCGCGTAAAGAAGGAGGAAAAATCTTTGGAAGCGGTTCTCGTACTCCCATTACGATTACTTTCCTTGTCAAAAATCCGGCAAAGAAAGGTCAGAAAACAGTTATCCATTATCATGACATAGGTGATTACCTTACTCGTGAACAGAAACTCAAAATGGTAAAAGACTTCCGTTCCATTTCTTCGCAGAAATTAGAATGGCAGATTATCACACCTAATGAAAAGGCTGATTGGATAAACCAACGCGATGGGATGTTTGATAATTTGATTCCATTAGCTCCTGAAAAGAAATTCGCAAAAGAACAAAATTCTATATTTTGTGGATATTCGTTAGGAGTTGGAACGAATAAAGATTCTTGGTTATATAATTCATCAATACAAGAACTGTGTAATAATGCTAATTCAATGATTGATTATTATAATCAAGAAAGGCAACGATTCCATTGTTCAAATAGGAATCTATCAATTAAAGCTAAAGATGTTGTTTCTTTTGATTCTACAAAAATAGCTTGGACTGATATGTTCTTAACTGATATTGAAAGAAATATTGAATATTCTTTTTGTCAAGAGAATATTACAAATGGATTATATAGACCTTATTTTAAACAGCGATTATTATTCCAAAAGCAACTTATTCAGAGAACATACCAACAATTAAAGTTCTTTCCAACGACACAATATGAAAATCTGCAAATTTGTGTGTCGGGGATTGGTTCTCGTAAAGATTCTTCAATAATAATAACAGACTGCATCCCAGATCTTCAACTGCAATTTAATGGTCAATGTTTCCCTCTTTATTGGTATGAAGAAAACAAGAATCCTCAAGCTACACTTTTTAATGATGCGGAAACAGACAAATATATTCGCCGGGACGGAATAACCGACTGGATATTGAAAGAAGTTCGTAGCCGTTTCGGTGGCTCAAAAGCCATTACCAAAGAGCATATTTTCTACTATGTGTATGGACTACTTCATTCAAAGCAATACCGTGAACGATTTGCTGATGATTTGAAGAAGTCATTGCCACGCATCCCCATTGTAGATAATGTGCAAGACTTTATGTCCTTTTATAAAGCCGGTAAAGAACTTGCCGACCTGCATCTGAACTATGAACAAAGCATAAACGAGCAGGCTGTTGGGCAAGATGGAGATTATCTGTTTTTCGCTGCAATGCCAATGATTGCCCATCGTGCTTGTGCAGTCAGAGTAAATGGCGATATGGACATTTGGCAAAACAACTGGACGAACGAAACCTACCAATACTTTTCCGTTGATAAAATGAAGTTTGCCAAAATTCGTGACGAAAATGGAAAGCTCGTTGCTGATAAGACACGCATCATCTATAATGACCATATTACCATTGAGAACATTCCGCTCAAAGCATACGAATATGTCGTTAATGGTAAATCCGCTATCGAGTGGATAATGGAACGCTATGCCGTCACAATTGACAAAGCGTCCCAAATCAAAAATGATCCAAACGACTGGTCACGAGAACACGAACAACCCCGTTATATTCTCGACCTGCTTCTGTCGGTGATTATGCTTTCTTGCCAAACAATAGATATAGTAAACACTTTGCCAATATTGAGATTTTAATTTTATCGTTTTGTGAGCTTAGGGGTTCCTGAATCTGGTTTCTTTGTTGGAGCATTGATTTTCACAATAAGGGGCATTGGAAAATCAACTCCAACAATTAAAGCTTCACCTTCTCCCAAAATAGGAAGGAAAGAAAGAATATTTCTATTTGCTGCAGATGCGGCACTTTCAACTGCTTTTTTATCTTGCTCATTAATTAACCTATGAACCAGAAATGTTCCCATTTGGCTTAATGTCCCTAATGGTATATCACGAGGCATTTGGGTAGCAATACATAAGAACAAACCGTATTTACGGGCTTCTTTTGATATTTGTTCAAATGCATCAAGAGGTTTAGCCGAAAAGTATTCGTCAGCAATACTCTTGTTTAGAAATTGATGAGCCTCATCAACAAAAACGACTATTGGGTTTTCTTTGTAGATGCCTTTTCGTGCGTTATTTAATAAATAACTACCAATAGCATTTACAAGGATTTCTCTAACTTGGTAGTCAAAACTTACTTTAGAGAAATCCAACCTTAATATACTCTTGTCGCCTTTTAAAAATTCTTCAATTCCAAGTTTCAAATCTTTAGCACCCTGTATAGATGCTCTTCTAAATCCGAAAATCTTATTATATTCTGAGGTGGACATTACATTGTTTACTCGAGATATAAGACTTATACAATTTGACACATCTGTATCGTTTCGTCCGCCATATATAGTTGAATTATTTCTATCAGTATCCCAGACACATTCATTTGTTATTTGGGGAGCTAGCATATTAAAATCAAAATTGCAGAATTTATCTTCAATTTCAACTATATGTTTATAATAGAATACTTCAAATGTCCTCTTTTCTTTACCTGCTTTTACAATATTACCCTTAATTTGCTTTCCAGTATTATCTGTTTTATAATATAGAGATAATTCAGAGTTATCATCAATTGCAACCATTTTTAGTGATCTAATGGCTTCCATCAATTTTGGAACTTGCGTTTTTGAAGAAGGATGCAATAAATAATATAATTCGTCAATAGACAGATTCTTGTAATCAAAAATAAATTCGCCAGTCCCCAATTCAATGCTTTCCATATTGTCGCTAATACAATTATATTCACCAGTCGCATCAATAAGAACACATTTATTGGAAGTTTTAGAAGAAATAAGTTCTAATAATTTTGCTATTGTCCAGCTTTTCCCACCCCCTGTAGTTCCCAGCACTGCACAATGACGACCAAATAATGAATTTAAAGAAATATTGCATAATGAGTCATTTGATGTTAACTTTCCCAAGGGAGCTAAAGGAATATCAATGTCATCTTTTTTTATACCAAATTTTGCTATATACAGTCCCATTTGTTCATCAGAGCAAGAATAGACTTTGGCTCCGACAGATGGATACCGAGATACAGTTTTATTAATCACTTCCGGCTTATATACATCAAATAAAGCAAGCAGTTCTATTTTTGCTATCGGATGAAACATCGTGTCTTTTTCGTTAATGTTTTTATCCGTTATTTCCGCTCTTTCACCTTGAGGAAGACTTTGCTCAAAAATTCGGCCAAGAAATCCATATTCTTGACCTTCAATAACAACAAAACTTCCAACAGATCCACCAAAATATATTTCTCCGTCAAAATAAAAGGAGTGTAAAAGTCGGGCTGAAGGGATTTGCATACGTACATATTGAGGAGTTACTTCGCAAATGTATCCTATAAATTTATTATGATCAAATGGTTTCATCTTGATTTGGTAGATTAATATTATATGAGTCATTGTATGGATAATTCTCTACGAAAGCTTTGAATTTGGAAAAAAGAACTGTAACATTAGGCATAACTTTTCCATCTTCAGAAACATATTCTGGTACTAACTGATGGGTTATCCCACTATCAATCCATTCTTCTTTAGTAGGTTCTTCTCCTGTTGTTATTTTTTTCGTTCCATAGCATACTA